>OBYO01000006.1_pt1 | contig 426011 bp, 333 predicted proteins | sample 1476771 | NCBI WGS metagenome assembly OBYO01 (sample SAMEA2580202, study PRJEB22360) | human gut metagenome | biome: human gut; feature: human-associated habitat; material: faeces | place: Denmark | collected 2008/2010 | reverse complement strand
CAACTATTATATAACATATATTAGTTATCATTAACATTTTTTATATTTGCATAATGATAATTATTCCCTGAACGTAAACAGTTTATTTTCGTTCTTTCTCCATCATCCGTTAATAACAAGCAATGGCGTATCGGAATGGAAAATCATCTTACGAGCGATACTTGGGTTAAATAATCGTGCAAATATATTTCTCTTATAGGAAGTTAATGTTATTATATCAATTTGATTATCTTTGATATATTGATCAAGTCCTTTTAATAGATTATCATTCATTACCACATCATAATGAATTTCAAGCCCGGGATATTGTTTTTGGAAATAGTCTTTGATACCTGCAAGTTTAATTTCATTCCAAGTATCTTTGGATTCAGCCAGATGTATTAATGAGACTGAAAAATGGAAAGATTTCCAAGTGTTGAAAAATGCTTCAAAAGCAATCAAGTCTCTCTGATCAAAATTGGTTAAGAAAGCAATACGTTTTACTTCATTGAATTCTTTGAATGGAGTATTTTCCGGAATTGCTAATACTGCTGTGCGGCTTCGATCAATAATTTCAGCTGTTACACTGCCAATTAAGTCAATGTCTTTCTGGCTTTTTCCACGCGTTCCCATAATGATAACCTTAGGACGCTGCTCCTTGGCATATCTTAAAATTTCTTCTTCTGGAATTCCTTCTCGCAAAATGCAACTATATTTGATATCCGGAAATTCTCCAGATGCAACTTTTTCCTTTATCTTATCAGATAGTGCGTTGAGATCTGAATGGACCTGTTGGATGATTGTTTTAACAGATTCTTCATCTCCGATCTGATAATTGAATACATCGCCATATGGTAATGACGAAGCGTATATCGGTGTAAAGTAAACATGTAATAGAATCACTTCAGAATTCTCAGTTTTAGCCAAATTAAAGCCAAATTCACACGCTTTCATCGAATAACTGGAGAAGTCGACAGGTATTAAAATTTTGTTCGATTTATTATCTACCTTAGGTGTCTTCTCTCCCACTATACTTTCAGATAACCAGGTAGAACTTTCCGTTATTTTTAATGCACGTGGTAGATCACTTTCTTTAATTCGTAGACGTACTCCTGAAGATACAACAGGTTGTATTTGATTTACGTTATGAATGTATGTTTCTATTCCTTCATTTTCGAGGACATTCTTTAGAATCTGAGCTTTTGTATAAGTCAGAATAGCTAAGGTTACTAATTTATCTTCCATAATAATCTGTTTTTGAAGGTGAACAAATAAGAAATCCCAATTGTTTGGGCAATTGGGATTCTTGTTTTATATTTTAAATTTGCATAGGTTCGGTAGCTTGTTCTTTTTGCATACTCATGTTTATTTCATCTAAAATTTTTAGAGCCCGGTCGAGAACAGTTGTGTCATCCAGCATTACAAGCCCGCCATCCGGACCGGGCTCAAGATGTATTCCGACACTTTTTCCTTCCTTGAAATTGTGGCCTCCGAAGAAGTTGCGCACTGTATCTACGTGCAAACCAAGTTCGTCTGCTATTCTATGCATGCTACCGCTAGGCAATGAATCTTTAATTTTACGAAGTTCATTAAACGTTATTGTTCTCATGTCTCATAAATTTAATGGTTAATACTATGTGATTTTTTTATCACGCTATAAACTTAAGCAAAAAAAAAGATAAAACAAATTATTTGCTTATCTTTTTTCCTAAATTCCTAAATTCTGTTTACGAATTTTATATCACTTCAATAGCGGAAGCCGGCACCCATCCTACTTTGCCGTCTTCCAAGCGAATTTCTTTCCATTCTTTCATTGAGTTATCTTTGATACTGACCTTACGTCCCTCATGAAGGATGAACAAACTTGTTCCACTTTCACTCGGAGTGCTGCGAACTGTTACACTAGGATTCATGACGATCGCTTCGCTTCTATTTACTAAACGTTCTTTTTGCTCTGAAGCAAAAAGATTAGAGCATATTACAACAATTAAGAAAACGATACCTGATATAAATCCTCCTTTTTTCAGTATAATCTGCTTGGAGAAAATAAAGAAGTAAAGAGCGATGATAAATAGAATAAAGGAGACAATTCCCCATGTAGCCCATGCGTCTACACTCATACTGTTTATCAAGGCTTTGGCCCATGATACAAAGAAAACTTCCGGAACAGGTTCTACTTTATCTATTGTTTTAGCGCGTGCTACTTCCAGATTGGCACGGATGTCGCTGTTTCCTGGTTTCATAAGCAAAGCACGTTCGTAGTTGAGTACGGCTTTTGCTATTTCTCCAGCTTTGTAGTAACTGTTTCCTAAATTATAGTACACATCTGCAGATTCCCCATTTTTTAATAAGGATTCATATATTTGGATAGCAGTTGCATAATCATCTTTTATATATGCGGAATCTCCTTCGGCTTTTGTTACATCTTCCAATTTCGTATCAGAAAATGTATGTGAACCCGCATGGATAGAATCAGCTTCGGTTGTTTGTATAGAATCAATGCTTTGAGTTCCTTGTCCGAAACAAGTGACTGACATTGATAATAATATAAAAAACAATATTTTTTTCATGACACAATCTCTTCTGGGTTAATGTTTTATTGAATTTTCCATTCTGCTTATCACTTCTATTGAAGAAGAATAAACTTTATCCATTGCCTGATTTTCATCACCTGGAGCGAAACGGGCAAATTCACAATCATTCAATGCATTTAGGAATTCTTTAATTAGTTCTTCACTTACTCCATGGTTTCTCAGCTTCTCTTCAATATTGTCTTTCGACAAACGGGAAACCGGAATACTAAGTTTGTCGCTGATATATCCCCACAATGCTTTCAGTACTTCATCATAGAAGGCATCTTTCTTGTTTTCAGAGAGCAACTTACCGGCTAGTTTCATGCGTTTGGTTGCTACCTTATTAGCTTTCTTTGTTTTCATCTTAGCAACATTGGCATTTGCAGCGGCTTGTTTACGGTAGATGATAAAGAAGATGATGAAGGCTAGAGCAGGAATGATATAGAACAGCCAATAGGTCATTGAGCCATAGAAGAAACTACCCTTAGGTTGGAGAGTAACTTCATTTTGCTTAATGTAACGGATATCTTCACCCAATACTTTCAAGTCTTCTTTATTGGTGAAATTGGCAATCACCTGATCAGCATTTCCTGCACCTTTCTCAACATTGATTACATAGTCTTCCGTTTTCAACGTTTTGTAAGATTTTGAACGGATATCGAAATAGCTGAAAGATACCCCCGGAATTTTATAATTGCCAGCATGTCTTGGAATAGCCAGATACTCAATAACTTTATTTCCTGTTAGACCTTCCTGAGTTAATCTGACTTGGTTGTCCACCTTTGGATCATATACTTCAAAGTCATCTGGAAATTTAATTTCCGGATTAGAAATCAGTTTCAGGTTTCCAGTTCCGGAGATGACTAACTTGATAGTGATAGCATCATTAGTTTTCAGCTCCTTGCTATTGATGGAAGAAGAAATGTTGAACTCTCCCACTCCACCTGAAAAGTTTGCAGGTTTACCAGCAGGAAGCGGATTGACATTAATTGCTATTTTAGGAGTAACGATAGATTTCGGTACTTTAACTACATTGCTTCCACCATTGAAAAATGCATCAAAAGGATCGTCAGATTGTACAGCTTTACCTACCGTCATCTGGAACTGTGCCGGTTCTATAAATAACTTACCCGGTTGCTGGGGAAATAATACAAATTGGCGATAGATTGTCGTATTATAGTTACGTCCTTTATAATGCTCCTGTGTCCATCTTGCATTTGCATTCATTTCAATTTCTTGAGAATGAAATCCTTTAAAGTCAGGCAGTTTGGCATTATTTAATTGCAAGTCATGCTCTCTGGTGTATATTTTATAGGTCAAGACAAATGCTTCCTGCTCGTATACATTCGTTTTACTGGCAGTTGCCGTGATAAATAAATCCTGATTAGATACACTTGTACCAGATGAAGAGCGTGCAGATGAGCTACCGTCATTTTGTCCTCCATTACCAGCCTGGTCTTGTGGCAAAACCTTCACCTTTACGGAGTTTGAAACCATCTGGTTGCCATCAGCTACAATAGAAGCTCCGGGGATTGTATATTCACCGGCAGTATTTGCCATCAATATATAAGTGAATGTAATACTACTTGTAGAGGTGACATTACCATTCATTATCTGTGTACTGCTTTGCTGAGAACGGCTTGGCCCCATCAGGACGTCAAATCCTTTGATAGACGGTGCCTGAAAGTCTTTAACTTTTTGTGTGGTTACTGTATAAGATAGCCTGAATTGATCCCCTACCACCACTACATCGGGAGCGGAAGCAGTGAATGACACCTTGTCGGCAAGCGCTTGGGTGCTATATGCTATCAATGCCATCAATATAACAATCAGTTTTTTCATTGCTTATGAAATTTATATCATCAACTTTTTATTATTACCAATCTTTTTCTAGACGACCGCCCTGAATAACCTTCTGTTGTTTCTTCACTTTGTCCTGTACGTCTTTCTCATCTTGCATTACAGAATTAAGTAACTGCTCAGCATTTTCCTTTGACATCTGATTATCTTGTTTTTCAGGCTTCGGCGGTTGTTGCTGATCCTTTTGATCGTCTTTCTTCTGATCGTTCTGTTTATCTTTGTTTTGGTCCTGTTTCTGGTCTTGTTTCTGCTGCTGATCTTTATTCTGATCCTGATTTTGATCTTGATCCTGCTGATTCTGTTGGTCTTTCAGCATCTTTTGAGCGAGTGCCAGGTTATACCGTGTTTCATGATCTGCAGGATTGTTGCGCAACGACATTTTGTAGGCATCCACAGCTTTTGCATAATCTTTACCAGCTTGAAAAAGCACCCCCATATTATGGTAAATGTGTGCCAATTTCATTTTATCCTTTTCTATTTTGCTGGCAGAATCATATTGCTCCATGGCTTCCTGAAACTTTTGTTGCTGTGAGAGCGTATTTCCCAAATTGTACATGGATACAGCAGATTTAGGATTAACTTCCAAAGCCTTGCGGTAATTAACCTCTGCATCTACGAATACACTATCATTGAACAGACGATTTCCTTTGCGGATATAGTCACGCTCTGCTTTCTGTGCCGAAACACCAACAGCCAATAACAGAAAAGCAGCGAACAGGATATATTTCATTTTTAACATACGCATAGCTTACTTCTTATTAGAGAAAAGATGAACGTTTTTGAATAATGGATTCTTACGATCCAAAATTAACATCTCAGCTAGTAACAATAGTAAAATGATCCATGCAATAGCCTGAAACTGTTCGTTGAAATCCGTATATATTTTCGATTCCACATCAGACTTAGCCATCTTACTTATTTCCTGACTGATAGCCTTTTGAGCAGAATTAGAATTATCTACCCGTACATAGATACCCTTTCCGTCTTTGGCTATTTCTTGACACATGCCCTCATTCAGACGGGTTACAATTACATTACCTTCGCGGTCACGGCGATAATCATTGGTACCTTCTACAGGAATAGGAGCACCTTCGGGCATACCTACTCCCAGCACACTTACCTGAATCCCTTTTTCGGCAGCAGCTTTAGCAGCTTCTACAGCGCCACCTTCATGATTCTCACCATCCGTGATGACAATGATAGCACGTCCCACTCCTTCTTGCGGAGTAAAACTGCGGGTTGCCAGGTTGATTGCCTCTCCGATTGCTGTACCCTGCTTGGAAATCAGCGATGGGCTGATAGATTCCAAAAACATTTTGGCGGAAATATAATCGCTCGTGATCGGTAGCTGGGTAAAAGCATCTCCGGCAAATACGATCATACCGACTTTGTCGTTATCTAATTCATCTACCAATCTGGATATTAATCTCTTGGCTTTTTCCAAACGGCTGGGCTGCACATCCTGCGCCAGCATAGAATTAGATATATCCAGAGCTATAATCACTTCCACCCCTTTACGTTTCACCGTTTCCTGCTTGGAACCAAATTGCGGACGAGCCAGCAATACTGAGAATAAGCCGATAGCGGCAAAGATGAGCCAAAATTTCACATCCGGTCGATATTTAGATACATCCGGCATTAATTGCGCTAACAATTCCGGATCTCCAAAACGTCGGATATTTCTCCGTCTCCTGTAATTGGAATACAAGTAGAAAGCTGCTAAAAACGGTAATAGCAGCAATAAATATAAATATGCAGGTTCTTCAAATCGAAACATCTTCTTCCTATTTTACGTTACAAATCACGATTGACGAAACATTCCTACGGAATTTTCTTGAGTATTGAATTACGCAATAAAACTTCCAGTAGTACACAAAGGAAAGCAGCCAGTGCAAACCAGCGATAGTCTTCTTCCCGTTTGCTATACTCTTTTACGTTCAACTTTGTTTTCTCCAGCTTGTCAATTTCTTCATATACCTCTTTCAGTTTCGAGTTGCTCGTAGCTCTGAAATAGTTACCATCGGTAGTACCGGCAATCTGAGTCAGTGTTTTCTCATCGATTTCCACCGGCATATTGATATACTGTACTGTATTACCGACCGGATAAGGATATGGAGCCATTCCATTCGTACCCACTCCGATGGTATACACACGGATACCGAAACTTTTGGCAATCTCAGCGGCTGTCAATGGCGAAATATCTCCTTTATTATTGGTACCATCCGTCAATAAGATGATAACTTTTGATTTCGCTTTACTGTCTTTCAGGCGGGTTACAGCATTTGCAACTCCCATACCAACAGCTGTACCATCTTCAATAAGGCCACATTTGATATTATGAATCATATCCAGCAATACAGCATGGTCCACAGTCAGCGGGCATTGAGTGAATGTTTCTCCGGCAAACAGAGTGATACCAATATTATCATTCGGGCGTCCGTTAATAAATTCGGCTGCTACATCTTTAGCAGCTTCCAGTCTGTTTGGCTTCAAGTCTTCCGCCAGCATACTGGTAGACACGTCGATAGCCAGCATAATATCAATTCCCTCTATTTCGCTGTTTTGCCACTTATTAGTGCTTTGCGGACGCGCTAATACCACAATAATCAAAGCCAATGCAATGACGCGCAGTATAAATGGAGCATGTAGCAAATAATTCTTATAACTTTTAGGAGTATGCGCATATACCCGTGCATCCGAAATCTGAAGGGTAGCTTCAGTTTTCTTTCGCTTCAAGATATACCATACAATATAAGGTATAAGCAATAATAGCAAAAACAGATATTCAATATTGGCAAAAACCATTTTATTTTCGATTTAACAGTTTACTATTTAGTATTCACACCACATTATGCAAAGAGATCATAAAGCTGCATACCTATATATACAAAAGTACCTATTAATGCTGCTGACAAGAATACAATACCGCAGATTAATAATATTTTAGTACGCAGAGAACGTTTCTCGATAATTGTGATTTCCGTTGGTTGCGGTTTCTGATTCTCCTCTTCCGGTTGCTTTGTTTCGTTGATAAAGTCGATTGCATTAATCAAATTCGCATCATTTTCATTCATTTGCGGATCATGCTTGGCAAATTTTACTAAATCAGCTGTCTGGAAGAGTTCCTTCAAATCTGATATTGCCTCTTTATCATTCATTTCCAATAACTTATCGATGATTTCAGAAGAAGTCATCTCTAGTGCATTGAATCCGAAACGATCTTTAATATAAGTACGAAGAGTATCTGTCAATTCCGTATAATATGCCTTCGGCTGTCCTTTCTGCCATACTTTCTCATTCTTGATACGTTCGATTTCCTTCATAGCAGCCTGATGTGGTGGCAACTTAGGTTCTACTTTTATCTTACGGATAATCGGTTTGTTATCACGTATACGAATGATCAGATAGATCAATAAGCCGAGTAAAGGCAATGCAAGAAATGAGCAACCGATCAGCCCATACCAGTCTTCCCATGCGAAAGGCGCTTTCATCACCGTTTTCTGTCCGAAGAACTGGTCTGGATGCAATGTGTCAACTGGCATAGAATATACTTTCAATGCCAGAGCTTTCGATCTATATTCTTTGCCATCCACAGTGACAGGCATCGGCGGAAGATAATAGAGAGCTGAGTCAAACGAGGTAACAATGTATTCCTGAGTAATCAGCATTCGTTGGCGATCATTCAGAAATTGTGTATCCGGTTTGGCGGTTTCTATAATTTCTACCCCTCGCACCAGTGTATCGGTATAAGCAGGAAAAACAGCACGTTGTTTGGCGTCCATCGCTACTTGTAATTGTACTTTCGCCTGTTCGCCAATTAATATCTGCAACGAATCTATCTTAGCTTCCACTGTAACAGACTGTGCCACAGTTCTACCTATAGAAAGCAGACATAACAATGCTATCAGAATAATATTTCTATTCATCTTTGATTCCATTAATTTCGTTTGGCAAATAAATTCAGCAATGCCTTTACGTAATCCTGGTCGGTTCTCACAGATACGGAGTCAACATTACTTTTGGTAAATGTGTCGTTCAGTTCGGTCTGTTTGTTTATCCACCAGTCACGGTGTGCCCGGCGTACAGCTTTGGAAGAAGTATCGATCCATTGTTCATGGCCGGTTTCCGCATCTTTTATTCGCATCAGTCCCACCGGAGGAAGATCACTCACTCTCCTATCGTAAACCTGCAATGCCACTACGTCATGCTTTCGGTTGGCAATAGTCAGAGCGTTTTTAAAGTTATCCTGATCGATGAAGTCAGATAGAATAAACGCTGTACAACGTCTTTTCATTACATTAGTCAGATACTCCAATGCGAGACGAATATTGGTACGACGGCTTTCCGGTTGGAAGTCAATCAGTTCGCGGATAATATATAGAATGTGTTTACGTCCCTTTTTAGGAGGAATAAACTTTTCTATCCGGTCTGAAAAGAAGATCACACCAATTTTATCGTTGTTTTGTATAGCGGAAAATGCAAGAGTAGCTGCAATTTCCGTTACCATATCCTTCTTCAGTTGTTTAACCGTACCAAATTCCAAACTTCCGGAAACATCGACCATCAACATCACTGTCAGTTCGCGCTCTTCTTCAAACACCTTCACATAAGGTTTGTTGAATCGTGCCGTCACATTCCAGTCGATGTCGCGTATATCGTCGCCGAACTGATACTCACGGACTTCAGAGAACGACATACCTCTACCTTTGAAAGCCGAATGGTATTGGCCTGCAAAGATATTGTTAGACAGTCCTCGTGTCTTGATTTCAATCTGACGAACTTTTTTTAATATTTCACTTGTTTCCATTTATACAGTAGTTAAAGTAGTAAGTAGTCAGGTAGTTAAGTAAAATACACTTGACTACCTTTTACTGCATTGTAATATTACGGCAGATTAGGGCACTTCAACCTTGTTCAGAATCTTGCTGATGATTTCGTCCGAAGTCATGTTGTTGGCTTCCGCCTCGTATGTCAGTCCAATACGGTGACGAAGAACATCATGCGCAACAGCACGTACATCTTCCGGGATTACATAGCCGCGGCGTTTGATGAAAGCGTATGTGCGGGCAGCTAGTGCCAGATTGATAGAAGCACGCGGTGAGCCACCAAATCCGATCATGTCTTTCAGTTCTTTGAGATCGTATTTCTCGGGGAAACGAGTAGCAAATACAATATCTACAATATAACGTTCTATTTTCTCATCCAGATAAACCTGGCGAACCACCTTGCGGGCTTCGATAATTTCTTCTGCTTTCAGGATAGGTTTCACATTGAACTTCTCACCGTTGATATTCTGACGGATAATCAGTTTTTCTTCTTCCAGCTTCGGATAGTCAATCACTACTTTCAGCATGAAACGGTCTACCTGTGCTTCAGGAAGCGGGTAAGTACCTTCTTGTTCAATCGGGTTCTGAGTGGCCAATACTAAGAAAGGTTCCGGCAACATGAATGTTTCCTTACCAATAGTAACCTGACGTTCTTGCATGGCTTCCAGCAAGGCACTCTGTACTTTGGCCGGAGCACGGTTTATTTCATCCGCTAATACGAAGTTGGCAAAGATAGGTCCTCTTTGTACTTTGAAAGATTCATCTTTCTGACTGTAAACCATTGTACCAATAACATCGGCCGGCAATAAGTCGGGAGTGAACTGAATACGGCTATATTTCGCGTCGATCAGGGAAGCGAGTGTTTTGATAGCCAAAGTTTTTGCCAGACCGGGTACACCTTCTAAAAGAACATGTCCGTCGGAAAGCAATCCGATAAGCAGTGATTCAACCAAATGTTTCTGACCAACAATGATTTGGTCCATACCTGTCGTAAGATTGGTAACGAAAGCACTTTGTCTTTCAATCCGCTCATTCAGTTCGCGGATATCAATTGATTCAGCCATAAATACTTAATATTTTATTATTTAATTCTCATTAATTAAGGTGTAAGACTTACCAGTGTGTAAGGCTTCTAAATTCGCTCCCAAAAGTACGCCATATAATTAACGATTGCAACTAATTTTTATTAAAAAACAATGCGAAATCTTTAGATTAAGGTACTTTCATACGCTTTTGTACTTACGTAACATTTCACCCGGCTATACATTGCTGTATGAGCCGGGTGAATAGGTGTTTTTTGTTTTTATTCTTTTGTAAGTTCCGGTATCTCGATTGTCGTACCGTATGGTACGTTATCGGGGTTCTTGATTACTTTCGGGTTATGTTTTACGATATATGGCCACATGGCTTTTGTACCGTAAAAGCGTAATGAAACTTTCGTTAAAGTCTCTCCTTCTTTAATTGTGTATTTTGTTTTGGTACCGGTTATCTTGTAGGATGCGGAATCCGAATATGCCGAAGCTGTTGGTTGTTGTTGGGCAGGTTTACTTTCTGCTTTGACAGGTTCCGCTGTCGGTTCCTTCTTGACAACAGGTTGCGGTTGGACTGCTTCCACCACAGTATCCTTGTGTGCAATTGTATCTGAAAGCTGTGCTTCCGGCTGCACAGGTTGAGTAACTTCCGGTATATCAACCACATTCTTATCAGACGAAGATGAGAACAAATCCGGATAATAAATAAACAGGATAGCTCCTCCGCACAGTAGTAAGACTATAATAATAGTTGCTATTAAATAAGGAATAGCTGATTTTTCCTTTTTATCACTGTCTTTATCAGTATAGGTGGCTTTCGGTTGTTCTATTTCCGGCTGTTCTTGGAGAGTGACAGGCTCCATATTTGCTTTATGAAGCTCTTGGGCTATAATTTGCTCTGCAGTAACTTCCGCTTTTTCTGTAATAACCGTTTTCTCTTCCTCCTCTTCTGTTGTTTCAGTCTCTGGTTTCTGCTCTTCTATAATTGTTTCTTCCGATTGTTCCTTAGCAGGTTCCTCTGTCACCGGACTGAAGTCAGGTTCCAAAACAGTTTCCGAAGATTCCTCTACAGGCTCTTCTCCTGGGGCTTCCTCAGATACAGATTCCGGTTTCGGTTCAATTTTCACTTCCGGCAATTCTTCAGCTTCTGGTTCTTCTGTTGCAATTAGTTCCGGTTCTGTTTCAGGTTGACCGGTTTCATTCGCGTCAGTTTCAGGAACTTCAGCCACAGCTACTGCTTCAGCAGTCGGCTGCTCTTCGATTACAGGTTCTTCCAGTTGTATTTCTTCCTGAATATCTCCACCGGCATTTTCATTTCCTGCTATTTCAGAGTCGATCATTTCAGTCTCTGTATCAGAAACCGCACCTTCCTCCTCATCGGATTCTTCCATAGGGGTATCTTCCAATACCGTACCTTCATTTAATACTACCGTTTCAAAATGTGCAAAAGGCTTATTTATTGTATCTCTCAGATTGGTGTCCGGAGTAAACGATACTTTGGTATGACCTTTTATCTGGAAACGTTCCCCTGTGTTGACATTAACGCTTTCCCGACTATCTACATCCACAAGTTTGAAAGTCCCCAATCCTTTGATTTTCACAGTCTTCTCATTCTCCAGGGCTTGTTCTATCAAGAGAAAAAACTCTTTGACGAATGCTTCGGCATCCTTCTTGGTCATGCTATGTTTAGCCGCCAATAAGTCGATAAGGTCTTGAATTGTCAGTCTTTCATTCATAATGGGAAATATATATTATTTAAACTTGTCTTTCAGTGTATTGCTGGGTCTGTACGTCAATACCAATTTAGGAGGAACCAGCATACGTTGCTTCGTGGACGGATTGATCGAAATGCGCTCCGCTTTTTTCTTCACTTCAAAAGAACCAAAGCCCTGTATTGCAATCGCATTCCCGTCTTCCAGTTCCTGTGTCATGTCAGACAATAAAGAACTTATCAGTTCAGAAGTGTCTTTGATAGTATACCCCAGTCTGTCTGCCAGTTCCGATGTAAATTCCTTATTATTCATACTTGTTTAATATCTTTGCATATAAATCAAAATCGTCCGCATCGGTTACTTCTACCTGATAGAATTGTCCGACTTCAAGTTCTTCTCTGGAAACACTGATCAATACTTCTGGGTCTACCTCCGGTGAATCAAATTCCGTACGTCCGATATAATAATCTCCCTCGATCCGGTCGATGATGACTTTCATCTGCTGACCAATTTTTGCAGCGCTCAATTCTGCTGAAATACCTTGCTGGATATCCATTAGCTCGTCCAGTCGGGCTTGTTTAACCTCCTGTGGTATAGAGTCTTCATATTGCTGGGCAGCATAAGTACCCTCTTCTTCAGAATAAGCGAAAGCCCCCATCCTGTCGAAACGCGCCTTGCGTACAAATTCTTTCAGCTCTTCAAAGTCTTCTTCCGTTTCTCCGGGATGTCCTACCATCAGCGTAGTGCGCAGATGGATACCCGGTACTTCTTTACGGAACTGTTCGATCAGCTTGTACGTATCTTCTTTGCTTACTTGCCGACGCATCAGTTTCAACATGTTGTCACTGATATGCTGCAAGGCTATATCCATATATTTGCAGACATTATCGCGTTCCCGCATCACCCGAAATAAATCCGTTGGAAAATGTGCCGGATACGCATAATGCAGACGAATCCACTCTACACCCGGAATTTCCGAGATACGTTCGATCAATTCGGGCAGCATTTGCTTTTTATACAGATCGACTCCGTAATACGTCAATTCCTGAGCGATCACCTGAAACTCCTTTACCCCTTGCGATACCAGATACCGGACTTCATCCAGTATTTCTTCCATCGACTTGGATATATGGCGTCCTGTAATAATGGGAATAGCACAATAAGAGCACTTGCGGTCACATCCTTCTGAAATCTTCAGATAAGCATAATGCTTGGGAGTGGTCAAAGTACGCTCAATATACAATTCCTCATGGTACGTTTTTCCCAAGTCCTGCAAGAGTTCTTTCCAGTTGAATTTGCCGTAGAACTTGTCTACCTGTGGTATTTCAATGGCCAGTTCTTGTAAATAACGCTCGGAAAGACAGCCCATTACAAACAGTTTCTTCAAGTCGCCTTCTTCTTTTCTTTCTGCAAATTCCAGAATCATATTGATAGACTCTTCTTTCGCGTCACCGATGAAACCGCAGGTGTTGATTACCGCTATCTCCCCTTCCGGATTTTCTGTATCATGAGTTACGCTGTATCCTGCTTCTTCCAGCTGACGCATCAACTGCTCCGAGTCTACTAAATTTTTAGAACAACCTAAAGTAATAATATCTATTCTCTTTCTTTTCATGCATTCTCTCCAAACAGGGAATCAACAAATTCATTTTTGCGGAAGACTTGCAAATCTTCCATGCCTTCACCCAATCCAATGTATTTTACAGGAATCTTGAACTGGTCGGAGATGCCGATCACTACTCCGCCTTTGGCGGTTCCGTCCAACTTGGTGATAGCCATTGCAGTCACCTCCGTAGCCAATGTAAATTGCTTGGCTTGCTCGAAAGCATTCTGTCCGGTAGAACCATCCAATACCAGCAGGACTTCATCCGGTGCATTGGGTACTACCTTCTTCATGACGTTCTTTATCTTGGTAAGCTCATTCATCAAGCCTACTTTATTGTGTAAGCGGCCGGCCGTATCGATAATCACTACATCCGCATTGTTGGCAACAGCAGAACTCAGTGTATCGAAAGCGACAGATGCAGGGTCCGCACCCATTTTCTGTTTTACAACAGGCACACCTACGCGTTCACCCCAGATCATCAACTGCTCTACGGCAGCTGCACGGAATGTATCGGCGGCACCCAAATAAACAGATTTGCCCGCTTTCTTGAATTGATAAGCTAATTTCCCGATTGTTGTTGTTTTACCTACCCCGTTTACTCCCACTACCATCATTACATAAGGCTTTTTCTTGATAGGTACATCAAAGTCTGCTACGTCATCCGAATTATTCTCGGTCAAAAGGGCAGCAATTTCATCACGCAGTATGTGATTCAACTCTTGAGTATTCACATATTTGTCTGCAGCGGCCCGTTTTTCGATACGTTTGATAATATTCAAAGTTGTCTCTACCCCCACGTCAGATGTGATCAAAACTTCTTCCAGATTATCCAATACTTCGTCGTCTACTTTCGACTTACCAGCCACGGCACGAGCGATTTTACTGAATACGCTCTCTTTGGTTTTAGATAATCCTTTATCTAAAGTTTCCTTCTTTTCCTTTGAAAAAAAACTAAAAAATCCCATATCAACAGTTATTTGTATAATACATTATGCTACAAAGATATAACAAAGGATTGGAAAAGTAAAAAAAAGAAGCAATAAAAAATCCCCTCACTGTTTGCCAATGAGGGGATTTTGTGTTTATAGCGTTTTATGCTATTCTGATTATTTTTTGAAAAAGTCTTGTACTTTTTCGTTTGCAACCATTTGTTCATCAAAAACGTAAGCTCCAGTTTTCGGAGATTTCACCATTTTGATAACCTTGGTGTAAGCACGACCTTCTTTAGAACCTTCGTGCAAACTTGCTACTGTTTTCTTTGCCATGGGTTATACTACTTTATTATTTAATTTCCTTGTGTACTGTTACTCTCTTCAGAATCGGGTTGTATTTTTTCAACTCAAGTCTTTCTGTAGTATTCTTTCTGTTCTTAGTTGTGATATAACGAGATGTTCCCGGCATTCCACTGTCTTTGTGTTCTGTACATTCCAGAATCACTTGTACTCTGTTACCTTTTGCTTTCTTTGCCATTGTAAGTTTTCTCCTCTACGTTTAGCCGATTACTTTAATGCTTTTCCAATCACAATAACCTTTAGCCACTGCTTCAGTCAGCGCAGCATCCAGTCCTTTTTTGTTGATAATACGCAACCCGTTAGCACAAATGCTAAGGCTGATCCAACAATCTTGTTCTACATAATAGAACTTTTTGTTAAACAAGTTCAAATCAAAGGTTCTTTTAGTTCTTCTCTTTGAGTGTGAAACATTGTTGCCAATCATGGCTTTCTTTCCGGTAATTTGACAAATCTTCGACATTTCTATCTTATTTTTATAGTTTTATATCTATACTTATTTCAAACAGGACGCAAAGTAAGCACTTTTATCCGTATAAAACAAGGATTTCTTAAAATAATTCACTTCCAGACACCAATTTTTCCTTATTTGAGCAAATCACGAAGAATTAATAGCGCATTATTGCCCGCTCTTTCAATATTCATGGCTCTTCCGCGGTTCGTTTCCTGCCTGTAAGTACGAATTTCATTTTTATAACCAGCAGCGATCCAGACAGTGCCTACCGGCTTCTCCGGTGTTCCACCTCCGGGACCGGCAATTCCTGAAGTTGCGACAGCGCAGTCGGTTTTCAGCGCTTTCATCGCTCCTTTTACCATTTCGATCACAGTCTGCTCACTGACAGCGCCATACACTTCCAGTGTTTCCGGTGAAACATGGAGCAGATTCATCTTCACTTCGTTAGAATATGCCACTATTCCTCCATTAAAGTATTCCGAACTTCCGGCAATGGACGTCAGACGTGCCGCAATACTTCCTCCGGTGCAACTTTCTGCGGTGGAAACGGTTAAATTCTTCTTTTTCAGCAGTTCGCCTACGATTACCTCCAGTGGGATATCTTCTTCGCTGAAAATATCATCGCCCAGTATCGCTTCCAGCTTAGCCTGCTCGTCGTTCAGTGCGCTTTCCACTTCTATCTTGTTCTGTCCCCGTCCGGTTAGCCGCAGGCGGATGATTCCAAGTTTGGGCAGATATGCCAATTTGATGCTTTCCGGCAAGGCTGTCTCCCACGGTTCCAGCTTCTCAGCGAGTATGGATTCGGGGTAATGTTGTACTAGAAAGGTCCGGTGCATGATTACATCCGTCTGAAACTTCTCACGTAGCTTGGGCAATACGGACTCAGTCATAACGGCAGTCATTTCCTGCGGAACACCCGGCATGGATACGAGCACTTTATTGTCTTTCTCAAACCAGCTGACAGAAGCGCTTCCTACCGGATTGTTGATGACCGTGCAATCTTTGGGAACCATTGCCTGACTCTTATTCAGCGCATTCATCGGTATTTTCCCGGCAAGCACCCGCTTTACGTTCTCAAATACTTCTTCGCTGAATATCAGTTCGGTATGGAAGTATTTACAGAGAGTTTGTTTGGTGATATCGTCTTTTGTGGGACCGAGTCCTCCGGTTACCAGAACGATATTCACCCTTTTCATCGCATTATTTACTGCTTCCATGATCTCTTCTTCCCGATCACGGATCGAAACAATGCGTAGAACTTCGATACCTATCTTATTTAATTCCTGCCCCATCCAGGCAGAATTTGTATCGACTACCTGCCCTATCAGCAGCTCGTCACCAATGGTAATAATTTCAGCAAACATCTTTTTCCTGCGTTAGTTAATAGAATATGCTACTTATATTAATAAGGTATATACGCTGTGTTAAGTCATTAGGTTTACTTCATTTTTTCGTTCCATATACGTGATCCATTCGGTTCATGTGCGTGAGCCGAATGGATCACGTATGTGAACTGGATGGCTTACGCACGTGGAACGAAGGAATGCTATAAACAAAGATTCTTAATGAAGGCTTCTTATATCATTAATCCTCCTTTGTCTCCCTATTATATATAGGTGCATTTTGTTTTCAGCAAGGCTTCTTTATGCCACCGCCTATTGGGTCGGTGACATTTTTTCGGCGTTTGCCGTCACTATTGTTATTGCCGTCACTTTAATCGTCACTACTTAAATTATTCTATGACAATAGTTTATTATATAAAGTGACGATGACGGTAAAAAACTGTTTTATAATGTGACACGGGAATAAGCCGGAAGATCAATGGAGCAGAAGTCTTTATCCAGATACTTGAAGTATCCGGTAATGGCAATCATGGCTGCATTGTCGGTCGTATAGCTGAATTTAGGAATAAAAATATTCCAGCCATACTTTTCAGCGTGTTCTCGGAAAGAGTTACGCAATCCGTTATTGGCAGAGACTCCTCCGGCTACGGCTACTTCTTTTATTTTATATTCTTTGGCAGCTTTCCGCAGTTTGTCCATCAGAATGTCTACAACAGTTGCTTCCAGAGAGGCGGCCAAATCCACTTTATGATGCTCGATGAAATCGGGATCGTCTTTCATCCAGTCACGCAAGGAGTATAGGAAAGAAGTTTTCAGTCCGCTGAAACTGTAGTCCAGCCCCGGAATATGCGGTTTGCTGAAAGTATACGCTTTCGGATTGCCTTGACGTGCCAGTTTGTCAATGATCGGTCCGCCCGGATATCCGAGACCCATCACTTTAGAACATTTATCGATTGCTTCTCCGGCAGCGTCATCAATCGTCTGACCGAGAATTTCCATATCATTATAGGCTTTTACCAATATAATCTGTGAGTTTCCTCCGGATACCAACAGGCAAAGGAACGGGAATTTCGGTTGGATATTTTCTTCTCCTTCTGCTTTAATAAAATGAGCTAAGACATGCCCTGTCAGATGATTAACATCTATCAAAGGAATACCGAGTGAACGTGCGAATCCTTTGGCGAAAGAGACGCCTACAAGTAAAGATCCCATCAATCCCGGTCCACGTGTGAAAGCTACCGCGCTCAGTTCTTCTTTGGTAACCCCTGCCCGTTTCAGTGCTTCGTGTACCACAGGAACGATATTTTGTTGATGTGCCCGTGAAGCTAATTCGGGTACTACTCCGCCGTATGCTTCATGTACGGCTTGACTTGATACCACATTTGACAGCAGATAACCATCCTTGATTACGGCTGCCGACGTATCATCACAGGAGGATTCAATTCCTAATATTATTGCACTCATATGTTTTTAAACTATTAAACGGTGCAAAAGTAATGATAAAACTACGATTCATAACGAACTATTTTATATTTTTGTTCGCTAAATAAAAGTTATCGCTTATCAGAACGCTGAAAAAGACTGTACGCTGGGTAGTTGGTATTGTACTGGGAGTATATATCGGAACTATTGTTTTGCTGAATATTCCAAATGTTCAGCGAGCAATGAGTGTGTTTATCGCCAAGGAATTGTCCGAGGTGCTGAATACACGCCTGACTATCGGCAAAATAAATATCGGTCTATTAAACCGTATTATCATTGATGATGTGCTGCTTGACGACCAGAGCGGCAAGGAAATGCTCAAAGTAACCCGCTTATCGGCTAAGTTTGATATCCTTCCTTTCTTTAAGGGAAAGATTTCCATTAGCAGTGTCCAGTTATTCGGCTTTACCATCAATCTGAATAAAGAGACTCCCGACTCTCCTCCGAATTTTAAGTTCGTATTGGATGCTTTTGCTTCCAAGGACACTGTAAAAAAGGAAAGTTCGCTGGATTTGCGTATCAATTCCGTTTTGATTCGTCGGGGAAGGATGGCTTATCATGTATTGTCAGAGGAAAAGACTCCCGGAAAGTTTAATGCCAAGCATGTCCAGCTTCAGAATATTATAGCCAATATTTCATTGAAGGCGATGAACAGGGATTCTTTGAATCTTGGTATCAAGCGTCTGAGCTTCGATGAAAAGGCTTCCGGATTCTCTTTAAAGAAGATGAGTCTGAAATTGGTTGCCAATGATAAACGGACTAATATAGAGAATTTTGCCATTGAGCTGCCCGAAACTTCACTGAAGATGGATACTATTCATTTGGTGTATGACAGTCTGAAGGCTTTTGATCAGTTCTCGGAGAAGGTCCACTTTTCTTTCCGTACGTTACCCTCGCAGATTACTCTGAAAGATATTTCCCCTTTTGTTCCTGTATTGGCGCATTTCAAGGAACCGATAACGCTGGATATGCAGGTAAAAGGAACGGTCGACCAGCTTACCTGCTCTCATCTGGAGATTACGGCCGACGACCGCCAGTTCCGGCTATCGGGGGATGTATCGCTTCAGGAACTATCGAGTCCGCAGGATGCGTATGTGTACGGGAAGCTTTCCGAACTTTCCGCCAACAATCGTGGTGTCGGTTTTTTGGTGCGTAATCTGAGCAGCAATTACAATGGTGTACCTCCCCTTCTGGAACGTTTGGGGGATATTGATTTCCGTGGAGAGATTTCCGGATACTTCACCGATCTAGTTACTTACGGACAGCTTCGTACCGGGCTTGGTAATGTAAAAACCGACTTAAAGTTAAGTTCCGATAAGGCTAAGGGGCTGTTTGCTTATTCCGGTGCTGTCAAAACAGAAGAGTTTGAACTGGGCAAGTTATTGAATAATGAGAAATTTGGGGAAATCACCTTTAATCTTGATGTACATGGACGGCATATCGAAAAACAGCTTCCTGCTGTAGAGTTGAAGGGATTGATCGCATCTGTGGAATATAGCAGATATAAATATGAGAATATTACGCTGGACGGCGAATACAAGCAAGGCGGATTTAACGGAAAGATAGCGCTGGATGATCCGAATGGGTCTATTTATCTGAACGGAGATGTGAATGTGACATCCAAGGTTCCTACTTTCAATTTCCTTGCCGTTGTCGACAAGTTCCGTCCTAATGATTTAAATCTTACACCTGATTACCAGGATGCGGAGTTCTCTCTGAAGGTAAAAGCTAATTTTACCGGAGGTTCCATTGACGAGATGATTGGAGAAATCAATGTGGACAGTCTGGAGTTCAGGGCACCGGACAAGGAATATTTCATGAAGAACATGAATGTACGGGCTACCCGGCAGGATAATGAAAATCAGCTTAAACTGACTTCTGAATTTCTGACGGCAAACATAGCGGGAAAATTCCAGTACCATACTTTACCGGCAAGTATTTTCAATATCATGCGTCGGTATGTGCCGTCTTTGATATTGCCTCCGAAGAAACCGATAGAGACGAACAATAATTTTGCGTTTGATGTACATATATATAATACGGACATTTTATCTACGATATTTGATGTTCCGTTGACTGTATATACACATTCTACGTTGAAAGGGTATTTTAATGATGCCTTGCAGCGGCTACGTGTGGAAGGCTACTTCCCCCGCCTGCAATATAAAAACAACTTTATCGAGTCGGGTATGATTCTGTGCGAGAATCCTTCGGACCATATCAGTGCGAAAGTGCGTCTGACCAGTCTGAAAAAGAATGGAGCCGTGAATCTTTCTCTGGAAGCACAGGCAAAAGAAGATAAAGTCAGCACGACTCTGAACTGGGGAAATAATGCCATAGCGACTTATAGCGGAAAGTTGGCGGCTGTTGCACAATTTCTGCGTACAACAGGCGAAAAGCCTTTGCTGAAAGCGATGGTGGATGTGAAACAGACCGACGTTATCTTGAATGATACGCTTTGGCAGATACATCCTTCGCAGGTAGTGGTAGACTCGGGCAAGGTGGATGTGAATAATTTCTATTTCAGTCATCATGACCGTTATGTGCGTATCAACGGGCGGCTTTCCGACAATCCGGCGGATACCGTAAAAGTGGACTTGAAAGACATTAATATGGGATACGTATTTGATATTGCAAACATATCCGATGACGTAAATTTTGAAGGAGATGCTACGGGAACAGCTTATGCCAGTGGCGTGTTCAAGAAACCTGTGATGAATACCCGCCTCTTTGTCAAGAACTTCTCGCTCAATCAAGGCCGTTTAGGTGATTTGAACGTATATGGTGCCTGGGATAATGAGAAAAGAGGAATCTATCTGGATGCGTCTATTCAGGATATATCACCGTCACCATCGCGAGTCACCGGTATGATCTACCCGTTGAAACCGGAAAGCGGACTTGATCTGAATATCGATGCCCATGAACTGAACTTGAAGTTTCTCGAATTTTATATGAAATCGATAGCGCAGGATATAAAAGGACGGGGAACGGGAAAAGTACATTTTTACGGAAAGTTCAAGGGATTGAATCTGGATGGGGCTGTTATGACGGATGCTTCCATGAAGTTTGATATTCTGAATACCCACTTTGCCGTTAGAGATACGATTCATTTGGCTCCTACCGGATTGAAATTCAATAATATGCATATTGCCGATATGGAAGGGCATTCGGGAACCTTGAACGGGTATCTGCGTTTCCAGCATTTCAAGAATATAAATTACCGTTTTGAGATACAGGCTAATAATATGCTCTTGATGAATACGAAGGAATCGACGGATATGCCATTCTTTGGAACGGTATATGCTACGGGAAATGCGTTGCTTGCAGGGAATGCGATACAGGGACTGGACGTAAATCTCGCCATGACGACCAACCGGAATACGGTATTCACCTATATCAACGGAAATGTGGCGTCGGCTGCCAGCACCCAGTTTATAAAGTTTGTAGATAAAACGCCCCGTCGAAACATTCAGGATTCCATTCGGGTAAATTCCTATTTTGAGCAGATGCAACAGAAGCGTCAGGCGGACGAAGAAGAGCATCAGACAGATATTCGTTTGAATATTCTAGTAGATGCTACACCCGATGCCACCATGAAAATTATTATGGACCCTATAGCCGGAGACTACATCAGTGCGAAGGGAACAGGAAACATACGCACGGAGTTTTATAATAAAGGGGATGTGAAGATGTTCGGTAATTACCGGATCAGTCAGGGAATATATAAGTTCAGTTTGCAGGAAGTGATTCGCAAAGATTTTATCATCAAAGATGGAAGTACGATTACTTTCAACGGTGCTCCTTTGGATGCGAATATGGATATTCAGGCTTCATACACGGTGAATTCCGCTTCATTGAACGACTTGAATCCGGATGTTTCCTCCATTGCCCAGCAGACTAATGTACGGGTAAACTGTATCATGAATCTGAGCGGAATTTTACTGCGGCCGACCATTAAGCTGGGTATCGAGCTTCCGAATGAAAGAGATGAAATTCAGACGTTGGTGCGCAATTATATCAGTACGGAAGAGCAGATGAATATGCAGATTCTTTATCTGCTGGGTATCGGTAAGTTCTATACGGAAGATGCTGCACGGAACAATCAGAACTCGAACGTGATGTCATCAGTACTCTCTTCTACCCTATCCGGTCAGTTGAATAATGCCTTGTCTCAGGTTTTTGAGACTAATAACTGGAATATCGGTACCAATCTGAGCACGGGTGATAAAGGATGGACGGATATGGAAGTAGAAGGTATCCTGTCCGGTCAGTTGCTGAACAACCGCCTGTTGGTTAATGGTAATTTCGGCTATCGGGACAATCCGATGGCGAATACCAACTTTATAGGCGACTTCGAAGCTGAATGGCTGATCAACCGTTCGGGAGATATTCGTCTGAAGGCTTATAATGAAACAAATGACCGTTACTACACAAAGACAAACCTTACTACGCAGGGAGTCGGTATCATGTATAAGAAGGATTTCAATAAATGGAGTGACCTTTTCTTCTGGAATAAATGGAAACTGCGCAGCAAGCGGAAACGTGAAGAAGCCGAAAAGGTGCAACAGCAGCAGACAGACAGCATTGCCGATGACAAAGCTAAGTCGGAGCTAAAGAGAAAGCGGGCACAGGAATAAAAATAAATAGTGACACTATACCATAACCGATAGTGTCACTATTTTATTTTATTTGAGAATCGTACCGTCTGTGGTTACTTTAATATCTATATCCGGAGAATTATTTCCTTCCAGTTCAATTTGATAATAGGATGTTCCTGTTGCCATCTCAAAGTATTCGGCATCATCCATCTGATACCCTGCATACTCAACGCTGATGGTATTGGTCACTGCGGCGGGCAGTTCGTTTCTCCGTACCTCCCATGAGGTAGAATACCACTCTCCGCCTTTATCAAACAGGACTTCTTTGGAAACGTTGCGGTTCAGGCCACTGTCGAAATGGATGATATCTACTTCCGTAAATCCAAAATCCCAGTCGTTTTTGTCATCTTCCACGTCTACTTCCACGATTCTTGCTCCTGCATATTTCCCATCAATGAAAGTCTTCATGGCAGCGGGCAGTTGAGTGGTCGGAAGGTGCTCGTTTTCATGAGCGTCTGTGTCTGCAATGCTTTTAATCAGCACTCCATCAACAGAATAATACAGATCGACTTCCTGATTCTGGTTTTCCACCTCAATAACGTAGACTGTTTCGATGCCTTGCCGCTCAAGTTTATCCACATCGTCTCTTCTCCATGTCTTATAGTCACTTGCTTCGAATGCACTCTTTACCGGATCGGGCAATGCGGTGTACGGGATATCCGTTTCAGTCATATGCCAGTTGCCATCCGTTGTGAACCATGCGGATGCCTCATATCCATCATAGAAGTCCGCTACATAATATCCTGCCTTTGTTTCCCACTTTACGTTCTTGACGTTAGGATACTTGGTCGAGAATGCTTCTTGCAATGCGGTAGGAACAGCGATTGATTCATCGTCATCGTTATCGCAGCTGTGCAGGCTCCATGCTGCACAGAATGCTATCAGTAGTGTATAAATTTTGAGTTTCATTGTTGTCATAGATCTTAAGAAAGTTAATTATCAATATCAATCAGATTAAACTTCAGGTCAAATTTCAGTTCTGTACGGTTGGATAGTTTTACTTCGTAATCTTTTTTATCACGTTCTATCTTCAGCACTTTTGCATCCGGATAATTAGTTGTTACATATTTCTGGATGGCGGCAGGAATAATGGCAACAGGTACGGAGGTGTGCTTGCAATCTACTTCCTCCCAGTTTCCCTTCTTGTCAAATTCCACTTTGTTACCATTCGTAAAAATCACTTCATAGCTTTTGTAAAGGAAGTCACTTTCCATTTTTGCCAGTGCCACTTTGCTGTCAGAGAAATGCTGTTTGATAAACTGTTGTGCTAATTGTGGCATTTGAGTCACCTGGATAGGTTTATCGTCATCTGCACGTGCTACTGTCTGTAAAGTGAACAAGCATACTAATAAGAATACTAACTTTTTCATAATCATTGTTTTTTTAATTGGTTTTACTGTTATCATTTAATTTATAATGCAAAGATGAGAGGAGAATCTGAAAAGATTTGGGAATTTTGGGCAAAATCCGAAAAAAACAAAGGAAATCTTTCTTATTGTATTCTTTTGTTTCTTTTAACAGCAACTAATAAATTCATCGCTTATTTTTGCAGGCACAAATTTGACAATATTCATATTAAATCAACCATAAGAACTTTCGTATGACTATGAGAACAAATTGTTTTTTATTATTAACTGTTTTGCTGGGAATACTCCCCATGAGTAACACACACGCTAACGACTCTATACCTAAAAGCGTGATTTTGTACACACCTTACACTAAAATCTCCGTTTCACCGGGGGCGTCTATTGACTACAGCATCGACCTGATTAACAACACAGACAAGTTGGTGAATGCCAATCTTTCCGTCAGTGGCCTATCAAGCAGCTGGAAACATGAAATGAAATCCGGTGGTTGGAATCTCAGTCAGTTGGCCGTACTCCCTAAAGAAAAGAAGACTTTTAATTTAAAAGTAGATGTTCCTTTAAAAGTAAGCAGAGGCAGCTACCATTTTGTAGTGTCTGCCGGAGAAACGCAACTCCCTTTGAATGTCGTTGTGGCACAACAAGGTACTTATCAGACGGAGTTTACCACCGACCAGCCCAATATGCAGGGAAATTCCAAATCAACTTTCACTTTTAATGCCACATTGAAGAATCAGACTGCCGATCAGCAACTATATGCGTTGATGGCTAAAGCACCCAGAGGCTGGAATGTTATTTTCAAACCTAATTATAAGCAGGCAACTTCCGCACAAGTAGAAGCCAACAGTAGCCAGAATGTAAGTATAGACATCACTCCTCCTGCCAATGTGGAAGCTGGCAGTTATAAAATTCCCGTACGTGCCGCTACAGGCAATACTTCGGCCGAACTGGAACTGGAAGTAGTTGTCACCGGTTCTTATCAGATGGAACTGACCACCCCGAGAGGATTATTAAGTTCTGATGTGACTGCCGGTGATACCAAACGAATCGAACTGGAAATTAAAAATACAGGTTCTTCTTTATTGAAAGATATCCAACTGTCTGCCAACAAGCCGGTTGACTGGGATGTAGCTTTCGAACCGTCAAAGATAGAAATGCTGAAAGCCGGAGAAACGGCTACTGTTGTAGCCATCTTGAAAGCATCTAAGAAAGCGCTTCCGGGTGATTATGTAACTACGATGATGGCCAAAACTCCGGAAGTGAATGCAGATGCACAATTCAGAATTGCCGTAAAGACTCCGATGATTTGGGGATGGGTAGGTGTTCTGATTATTCTGGCTACTATCGGTGTTGTCTACTATCTGTTCCGTAAATATGGAAGGAGGTAAATTATGGGCGAACAAGTGATCGTACTTACCGAATTAACCAAACAATACGGTAAATTTACTGCTGTAGATCATATTCGCCTGAGTATCCGGAAAGGAGAAATCTTCGGTTTGCTGGGTCCGAACGGTGCCGGAAAGTCAACTACTATTTTGATGATGCTGGGATTAACGGAGCCCACATCGGGAATTGTCGAGATTTGTGGAATTAATTCTACCACTCATCCTATTGAAGTGAAAAGGAAAATCGGCTATCTGCCCGAAGATGTGGGATTCTATGATGACATGACAGGTCTGGAAAATCTGATGTATACGGCACGGCTGAACGGTATCCCTGACAAGGAGGCGAAAGTAAAAGCACTGGAGCTGATGAAGCGCGTAGGGCTTGAAGATCAGCTGAAAAAGAAAACCGGAAAGTATTCCCGCGGTATGAGACAACGTCTTGGTCTGGCCGATGTGCTTATTAAGAATCCCGAAATCATTATTCTAGATGAGCCGACTTCGGGAATTGACCCTGCGGGTGTTCAGGAGTTTATTGAACTGATTCGCTGGCTGAGCAAAGAGGAAGGGCTGACGGTTTTGTTTTCTTCCCACCATCTGGACCAGGCACAGAAAGTATGTGACAGAGTAGGATTGTTCAGTAACGGCAAAATACTTGCTCTGATTGATATGGCAGAGCTGAAAGAAAAGAAACAGGAATTGTCTGATATTTATAACCATTATTTTGAGGAAGGAGGCGAAGGGCATGAGTAAAGTCAATCATCCTTTTTGGGTTATCGTACATAAGGAAATATCCGATCATGTCAAAAGCTGGCGTTTTCTTATTCTGATCGGTATCATAGCACTTACTTGTATGGGATCGCTATACACGGCGCTTACTAATATCGGTGCGGCTATCAAACCGGATGATCCGGACAGTTCGTTCCTCTTCTTGAAGTTATTTACAGCTTCGGACGGGACTCTCCCCTCTTTTGTGCTGTTTATTAACTTTTTAGGTCCTTTGTTGGGAATTGCTTTGGGATTCGATGCTGTCAATTCGGAGCAGAATAAGGGGACATTGAGCCGTATGCTGTCTCAGCCCATTCATCGTGATTGTATCATTAATGCGAAGTTTGTGGCTGCTTTGATCGTGATAGGTATTATGCTGTTTGTACTGGGCTTTTTGGTGATGGGATTCGGATTGATTGCCATTGGCATTCCTCCTACGGCTGAAGAATTCTGGAGAATCGTTTTCTTTCTTATAACGAGTATCTTTTATGTAGCCTTTTGGTTGAACTTGGCCATCTTATTCTCACTCCGTTTCCGTCAGGCTGCTACTTCTGCGCTGGCTTCCGTAGCCGTTTGGCTGTTTTTCAGCGTATTCTATACGATGATTGTCAATTTGGTGGCAAAGGGATTAAGTCCGTCGCAGATGGCGTCTCCTTATCAGATTATCAGTTATCAGAAATTTATTCTTGGATTAATGCGTCTGGCACCCAGTGAATTGTTTAATGAAGCTACTACAACGCTGCTGATGCCTTCCGTCAGAAGTATCGGACCGCTTACGATGGAACAGGTACAAGGGGCTATTCCGAGTCCGCTGCCGTTGGGACAGAGTCTGCTTGTTGTTTGGCCACAGCTCACGGGGCTGATTGCAGCGACTGTTATCTGTTTTGCAATCTCATATATTATGTTTATGAGAAGGGAAATCCGATCCCGATAATCATATATGCGGAGTCCAAATCAGGTATTGTCATAAGGTGTAATCTTAGGTAGTACCATATTAATTCTGCCATCCAGCACATTGTCTTGCTCTGGATGGCAGATGTTTTATTAATTGTTTTACTTCTAGTTCTTGTTGGAGATTTCGAAACAATGTTCTCCTTGTTCGAAGTAATATCGCAAGTTCAACTGTTGCAGACGGCAGATGGAATCGGTTATTGCCAGTCCTAATCCAGTAGATCCTTCTTTTTTGTGTCCTTGATAGAAACGTTCAAAGATGTGAGTCTCATCCAGTGGTTGCTTCTCTCCGGAATTTCGGAAGGTGATGCTATGTTTGGTTATGATAATCCGGATATGTCCTTCGTCTACGTTATGTACAAACGCGTTCTTTAACAGGTTTGTTAGTAAAGCAATAGCCAGAGATTCGTTCATGGTTATATGGAAATTAGCCTGTTCTGTTATACTTACTTCTATGTTCTTGTAGCTGTAGACTTCTTTATAGTCTTCCAGATATTGCCTGAGGAGTACGTTTAAGTCTACCTCTTTGGTGTCAGTGAACTGACCGTTATCTATTTTTGATAGTAGCAATAGGGATTTGTTTAGTTTGGTGATATATTCTAGTGTCTGATGGGTTTTCATCAACTCTTCAAGCTGTTTCTCGGACAAAGAATCGTCTTCCATCAGCATTTCCAACCGATTGCGGCAGATGGCAAGCGGTGTCTGAATTTCATGTGAGGCGTTTCCAATGAACTGCTTCTGCTGTTCGAACATTTGTTCTGTCCGCTCTACGTAACGGGTGGCCGCATCATTCAGTTTGCGGAATTCCGTGATCCGTGTATCGTTTTTCAGAGGTTTGTTTTTCTTTCCGGTCTGATAGCTGTCCAACCAATGAAGTAGTATATACAGCGGTCGCATATTACGATAAAATACCCATACGGATATGATGATGATACAAAGTAACAGAGCTACATACAGGAAAATAATCCAGACTTGAATCGCACTTTTCAAATCATCTTTTTCGATGCTGGGAGTGGATACGGTCAATTCGTAATAACGGTCTTCGTCATCTTTAAAGATAGTGGTCAGAATACGTGCCGGTTCTGTTTCCTCTTTTTCTACAATGTATACCATGGAGTCTTTATATTGGATATCTTCCCGGCTCTTTGCATATTCTTTGGTTATTTCTTTCAGATAATATTGATTATTGGAACCATTATTTTTGGAGGGAAGCTCCTCTCCTGCCAATGCGCGGATAATGATTGTTTCCGAATAGTCTTCCAGTGAATCATCCACTTCATCGTTGACTTCGTCAATCATTGTAACATAGAAAAAGACTGCCCAGACAGTTAGGATAAGGGTCAGGGCGAGGGTGATGCGAAAAATGATATAATATATAAGTTTCATGGATGATCCTTTCTGGTTTCGATTATTCTACAATCAGTTTATAGCCGAATCCATAAACGGCCTTGATTTCAATATTTGCTTCTGCATCCTTCAATTTTTTGCGAAGATTTTTGATTTGTGCATAAATGAAGTCAAAGTTATCCACTTGATCGATGTGGTCTCCCCATACCGATTCTGCCAGTGTGTTTTTATTGACCAGACGGCCGGGACGATTTATGAAATAAAGCAGGATATCATATTCTTTTCTGTTCAGTTCCAGCTCCTGTTCGTTGACAAACACCCGGTATTTGTCGGGTTCTATCCTTACATTTCCCTGACGGATATAGATTTCTCCATCATGTTGATTCCGACGGATCACACTTTTGATCCGTGCATTTAATTCTGCCAGATGAAATGGTTTCGGCAAATAATCGTCAGCTCCTAATTCCAGTCCCAGTACTTTGTCTTCCAGCGAATCTTTGGCAGAGATAATAATCACATTTTCCCGTTTGTGGAGAGCTTTCAAACGTTCGAGAAGGTCAAGACCGCTCCCGTCCGGCAGCATAATATCCAGTAAGACACAATCATAGTCGTAATCTTCTATTTTGTATAATGCACTGTTGAAGTCTCCAGCCGTTTCTACGACATAACGTTCTTTTTCCAACGAACGTTGGATCAATTCTCTTAAAGAGGGTTCATCTTCTACAATTAATATCTTCATAAAATCTTCTCCTTTCTTTATTACTGTCTACAAAGAAAAGGGATATTTCTGAAATAAAACTGAAATGGATAAAAAAAGAGTCAGATTCTCAATTTTGAAAATCTGACTCTTTTACTATTGAAATAGATATGTGTTTTTAATAAGAACGTGCAAAAACGACACGGCAAGCAGAAGGTTTGCCCGTTACCATACATTTTCCCGGTTCTTTATCACCTTCAACGTACGAATCGAATGGGATACAACGAATCGTTGCTTTTGTATCCTCTTTAATCTTTTCTTCAGTCTCGGTTGTTCCGTCCCAATGAGCCAGGATAAAGCCGCCTTCTTCGATTTTCTCTTTAAATTCTTCGTAAGTATCTACTGTCGTGATTTTAGAATTGCGGTAATCCAATGCTTTTTTGTAGATATTCGCCTGAATTTCTTCGAGCAGTTTTTGAACGTATGTTTCGATGCCATCGCAAGTCACAGTTTCTTTTTCCAGTGTATCACGGCGCATTACTTCCATTGTATTGTTTTCGAGGTCACGTCCTCCCATCACCAGACGAACAGGGACACCTTTCAATTCATAATCTGCGAATTTGAAGCCCGGACGTTTGTTGTCCGCATTGTCATATTTCACAGAAATGCCCAGTGCTTTCAGTTTGGCAACAATGCCTTCCACTTTCGCGTCGATTTGTTTCAGTTGCTCGTCGTTCTTATAGATAGGAACGATTACTACCTGAATCGGAGCCAAATGTGGAGGTAATACCAGACCGTTATCATCGGAGTGAGTCATAATCAGAGCACCCATCAAACGGGTAGAAACACCCCATGAAGTTGCCCATACATATTCCATCTTATTTTCCTTATTTACAAACTGAACATCAAATGCCTTGGCAAAGTTCTGTCCGAGGAAATGAGATGTACCGCTTTGCAATGCTTTTCCATCCTGCATCATAGCTTCGATGGTATAAGTATCAAGTGCACCGGCAAAACGTTCGTTAGCGGATTTTACACCTTTCACTACCGGAACAGCCATGTATTTCTCAGCAAATTCGCTGTATACATTCAGCATTCTGATCGCTTCTTCCTCTGCCTCTTCGCGTGTAGCATGAGCGGTATGTCCTTCCTGCCACAGGAATTCGGCAGTACGCAGGAAAAGACGGGTACGCATTTCCCAACGGAAAACGTTTGCCCACTGATTACAAAGAATAGGCAGGTCACGATAAGACTGAATCCAGTTTTTATATGTATTCCAGATGATTGTTTCTGATGTAGGGCGAATAATCAGTTCCTCTTCCAATTTGGCAGCAGGGTCTACTACTACGCCAGAGCCGTCTTCTGCATTTTTCAAACGGTAATGAGTCACTACGGCACATTCTTTAGCGAAACCTTCTACGTGTTCTGCTTCGCGGCTCAGGAATGATTTTGGAATTAATAACGGGAAATAAGCATTCACGTGCCCTGTTTCCTTGAACATATCGTCCAGTTGACGTTGCATCTTTTCCCAAATTGCGTATCCGTAAGGCTTAATCACCATACATCCGCGTACGGCAGACTGTTCTGCCAAATCAGCTTTTACCACCAAATCGTTATACCACTGTGAGTAGTTTTCGCTACGTTTGGTAAGGTCTTTCAGTTCTTTTGCCATTATATTTTTCTATTTAAGTTTTCTTGGATGTTAAAACAGGGTGCAAAAATACGAAAAAGGAACGAACTGCCCTATTCTTCTTGCATTATTTTCTTTATACCGCCTTATGTGACTGATTTACCTATTTATAGTTACTATTATAGTCACTTTTCTAGGACTTTATCGTATTTATCTGATACATAAAATATCAAGAAAATGAGTTAAAAGAACTCTTGTAAAAATATAAAAACAGATAGTCATTGTCTGACTACCTGTTTTATAATGGAGCGGTAAGCGAGACTCGAACTCGTGACCCTTAGCTTGGGAAGCTACTTTGGTGGCCTGTAATTTGCTTATATTTAAGTGATTATGTGGTTGGTTGATTGGTTTTGCAATTTATTTGCAAAATCTAATATTTGCAATGCCCTTGCTCTTATTTAAGAGGTAGCTTTCTTAATAGTTCAAACGGAGCTCTTAAAGTTGATTTAGATTAAAAGAAATTCATTTTCTTTCAAATCGGCTTAAAAGTTTTATTTTAGAAAAATAATCATTCCAATACTCATTCGACGATTGAGGGTTAGTCCTGTCATCGTATAAAAAAATACGATTAATTTTTCCAGCAGTATCTCTCATAACAAACTTTTCATTTCCAGCTATCTCAAGTAGCTTCTTTTCTGTAATTCCTTTATATTCCGTATATATAGGGATATTATTTAAGACATTACCCAAATTAAGATCTACTACTAGATCTTTTTTATTCCATCCAAGAGGCATGTACTCTCGATTGAATGCAAGCCATCTACCTTTAGAATCTTGGACAATACCATAAGGCAGATTTATTCTAAAAAAATCAGTTAAAGCCATAATGTGTTTTTTCTATTGTTAATTATATTAATAACTATAGTGCAAAGATAATACATTGTTTGATACTGAGGCTCAGTTAGCGCAGCAAACTGATAATATGTGTAAAAAAGTTTATAGCAGAGTATAGAGATACATCACTTGCCTTATCTATGATAAGATGAATATACTACTTCTTTGGAGGAATGAGTAGAAGAAAGCCTCGACTTATCACAAGCAGAGGCACCCAAAGTTTTTTATTATGAATCTTAGTGTTATTTTTAGTAGTTATTTCTTTCGACGGAGTAGCCAGGTAATTATAATGATCAACCCAATAATTACTCCTATAGCTATTTCTCCGACTTGTAGCTTAACAGATTGCCACCAGGAAAGTTCACGTTCGACTGGATATGGCACCTGTATTTCCTTCTGCTTCTCACTAAAAAGAGAATCATATTTTGCCTGCAACACAGAGTAATCACGTGACAGTTCCTTGTACCAGTCACGGTACCTATATAATTCGGTCCGGATAACGTTTCCGGATTCATCGACTACGATTACGGTAGAGTCCTTTATTACAACTGAGTCTTTCCGAACTGTTTGTTCTTTGATTACAACCGAATCTCTCGTTATTACCGAATCTTTTAGTTGAATTTTGGTTTCTACTGGAACATACTGAGGACTCCGGCAGGATGACAACCATATTCCCGACATCAGAAATATGATTAGAATGTAGATTAGATGTTTCATAGCTTCAGTACTTGATTTCTATTCATACCATCTGCCCGGAATGATACATGCACCCACGCAAAGTTAGATTCATCAATGAGCTGATCAAACGGCAAGTTCTTCTGAATGTAGTCAAACAATAACTTATTTTGTAGCCGATCACCGGTATCAATGTCGGCAGCTTGTCCGGTCATGTGTTGAGACGTATTAGAACCCTTCACTGCTTTATTTAATGCCGGGCAGCGGAAGCCGGAGTTTACCGTAATTGGTTTACCGTACCATTCCCGCAATGGGTCCAATACATTATTCACTAGTGCAGTCAGATTAACTACATGTTCTTGATTGCATCTGTTGTTGATTCCTAAGTGGTCTGCAGTCGTAGATTTGCAGAGTTCCGCGATTGTAAAGTACTTCATTTCTTTTCCTCCTCTTTTTTAGTTCCTATATTAATTTTAATCAGAGGCCCACACTCAGCTATTACAGCTAATAGGCATATTGTTCCAAGCCAATGCCAAAGGTCCTGAAAAATAAACTCTAATACTTCGATCATTTCTTTTCCTCCTTATAATTAATAGTCACTTGGCGGCTGCCGGTTAATGCATCCATGTACATCACATTTCTTTATTTCAGCTTCTTTCAATCTAAGCTCCAGTTCATGCTTCTTATGAATATCTTCCAGATGAGCGGACTGTTCCTGCCGGAGTTCAACATAAATAGCGTCAATCTTGGCGTCACGTTGAGCGATACGTTCTTCCAACCATGCGACTTGCTTGCGTTCATTTTCATCCTCCATACTATCCGCTGTCGCATCTTCCTTCCTTGCATTCGTTCGACGATTCACGTAGAAGTTAACTATCCATTTGATTGCTTCGAAGCCTCCCAAAGCGCCGATCAGCGCCAGCCATTCATTTAATCCCATATTTCTTTTCTCTATCTAATTATTAATACTACCTTTGTATCGCTTATAAGGCGAAGGGGTGGTACCATTCGTTATTTGTTTTGTTTGTGTTTTATATCCGTCTTACTCGTGATGAGCAGGGCGGTTTTTTATTTAACAGCTCTTCTTGGTTTATTCTGTCTTTTGAGATAATGGATATATCCTACTAGCATATTTCGACCAAATACCAGCCGTTTTATAGGCTTCCAGAGAGCCATCCGGAACATAAAATTTACATGGTGTATTATTAAATGTAAGGTCCACAATAGTCGGAGGAACTACAGGATTCATTATGATGTATTCCATATTCGTACATTCAGCTATTGCATAAATCCCTAATGATGTTACCCTCTCTGGAATATCCAAATGCGTAAGATTATAGCATCTTCTCACTAATTCATCAGGAATAGATGTTATGGAAGATGGTATATGAAGATTTTCCAAAGATTCGCACTGAAAAAAAGCACCTTTTCCAAGAGTATGTATATTGTCAGTTATTTCTATCTCCTTCATACTTTTACATAACCTGAAACATGATTGTCCTATAGACGTTATATATTCACTTATGTTTATTTCTATCAAAGAGGAACATTCCCAAAATTGACTGGCAGATATCTCGGTAATATTCTCATTAACCGGATAATGAACCGTTTCCAAAGAGCTACATCCATAAAACACATACCCACCAACCATCTCTGTGATTGTATCAGGCAATATTATGCTTTTAATACCTGAATCTCTGAACGTCGAATTTTGCAATTCATATAAATTTCCCGCACTAAACGTCACGACTTGTAACTGCTTACATTTATTAAATGATCCAGAGTATATTCTTTCAACACTAGCCGGGATGTAGATATCTTCTATTGCAGTGTTATAAAAACTATTAGTATCTATAATTTTTAAAGACTCAGGAAGTTTTACAGACCTTAGGTTAATACAATTTTCGAAGAAAAAGCGATTAGTATTAGTAACTGAGGCAAAGTACATGAATTCATTGAACGAAGTAATATCACTATTACCTCTGAAAGAAACATCTAATGATCTAACAGTCTGTATTTGCCCCATAGTTACCCCTTCTCCATCTCCATATTTATCTATAATAAGACTTCCTATTACAGAATCCTTAAATCTGACGTATTCCTTGCCAGTGACATTCAATACCAGTTTTTTGAATGTATTCCTCAAAGCTTCTATTGAATCGGCATAATGGTTAGCTTCTATATTCAAAATTCCGTCCAAGACCGGATATTTATCCTCTCCGGCTATGCCTTCAGAGCTTAATCCCTCATAGCTTCCATCGGCAAGCGTAGCGAGCTTATCCAACATGCCTGAATCATTGTAGGTTTCCTCAAAACCTACAGCACGGATACGCTTCAACGAATGGTTATCTCCCTGCCCTGTCTGCGCATTCATTATATCAACAAGCAGCTGCATGGGAGACAGGTTCGGACAGTTCACGATAAAGAAGTCCGTAATGACATCCCTACACAAATCAATCCCGATGCCTTCCGTTGTCAGTAACGGATAATTAGATAATGACAGGTATTGGTTAAGCCTGCTGTATTGAATTACACGAAGCCCTCCTCCCGATGGAAGCACAATCTGCGTCAAGGATGTACCGTCCGCATATATCTCCTGCAGATGTGAGCATGCGGACAGGTTCAATGTACCGGCCAAGGTGGCGATGTTCGACAGCAGCAGCCTCTGAAGGCTTACGCAATTGGACAACGTCAGGGAGGATATAGAGATGACAACCGGGGCGTCCTTGCTTCCCAGCCGGATATCACGGAGCATCCTTCCCTGAATGATCATAGACCCGGTAACGTTCTTATTATGCCAGTCCCCTATATCCTGTAGGTAGGAAGCACCCTGTATTGCATTTTGCTGATCACCGGAACCGGATAATTCAATCTCCATTACACACACATCCCCAGCTTTCGTTCGTGCACCCCGAATTATACTTGTACCGTTAGCAATAGCCGGATACATATCCATAGCCGGAGTCAGTTCATACTTGATTGTGTTACCGGCAGCGCGTACGGTGATAGTATCCGTCCCGTTAGCAGAAAATAGTCCGAACGAATACTTTGACATCATGTACAGAATACGTTTCGTAATCCATCGCTGTTCCGCAAGATAATGGTCGCCCAGCGACTGGGTGATCGGGTCGGTATCATTCGAATAGTGTCCTTTGTTGTATGCCAGTTTCCCGTTTTCATAGCAGTACTTCGCATCCGCATTATAGGCATTGGCGGGAAAATATTCCTGAGCCTGGTCAAAGTAGTATTTCTGATAAAACGCAAACAGTTTTTCAAGGTCGTTGCCGCTTTTCAGCCCGCCCAGCGTCTGCATGGCGGTCATTGATTTGCGCATGCTGGCAATCTTTTCTTCCGGGAAAGCCAGTTCCATCAGGTTGAAGAAATTGTTTGTTTCGCCGTTCCAGACGGATGCTCCGGTTTCGTCCGTATCATGCGTTTCCACACTGTACTCCTTATCCGGTAAACCACGATTGGTTGTATCAAAACGGGTGTCGGCATCATCGACACGCCAACGCCACCTGGATGTCTCCGTACCGAAACAGTATGGATAGGTATTCTTCGCGCGTTCGTCGGTTCCGGCATTGAACTCTACGTTATTCATAAAGAACAGGCAGTCGTCAATATCCCAGTATGCGGGAGCGTCCATGCGGAATTTCTGTATACGGGCGTTAATGAACAGGGTGTTTAGTTCGTCATCCGTTTTCCCAGCAAGATCGGAAGTATTAAGCCCAGATCCCTTGTCTGCAAGCTGCGACAGCAGATTGATTGTTCCCTCCCCGATATCAGATGGCATGAACCTTCCTTCTGACGACTCAAAATAGTAAACATTATATTGATTGATGTCACCGGATTTGGCAATCCAGAACTCGCAAGGTTCGTTCTTGTATCCGGATAATTGGGCGTTCAATTCTTCCAATGTGCCGTTAAACGGTTTCAGCCTTGGCGAGCACTGGTAAACACAATTGTAGGCAGGAATAAAGCTTGATATGTTTTCCACTTCTCCTTCGCCCAGGTCGAAGCTGTTCTGGCCATTGTACTGGAATGCCTCTTCATCCTCATTATAGGCTATCAATCCCTTTGCCGGATTCCACGGCACACGGAACAGGGTGAGCAAGGGAGAATTATCCGATCCCTCAATACTCAACAGGTTGGGATAAGTATCGGTGTTATAGCCGAAAGTGTCGGCGTCACCCTTATCAGGACCGAAGGTGTACAATCCCCGGAATATGTATATTGTTTCCCCTTCGTCATTGGTTTGCTTCTCAAAGCAGACGAACGGAGCTTCCCAAACTGACACGCGGACCTTCGCATCTGCGCGCATCGCCTCATTCAGGATACCCACTTCACGTATAAGGTCCGTATAGGAGTTTACCGCACCGATCTTATGAGACTGCATACTGGAGGCATAGTTCTTCTTTGCCGTAAACTTGCGTCCAGCCGGAAGAGACGGTGTCATTGACCACTTCGCTCCCGCGGTGGAGTCCGAGCCGTCGGCGTAACGAATGACGGAGAGTTTCTTGTCAAGCTGGTAACGGGTATTCCAGATCCAGTATTTCATGGATGACGTACCCTGCCCCTTGGCGGTCACGTTGCTGATTGAAACATTCCATTCCGGATGGTCATAAAAGAACACTTCCAACATGCCGGTACGAGTTGATTGATCCGCCATGTAAGGAATTGTATTGTCGAATGTCATTACGTTAAACTGGTCCTTCGTATTTTCAAAATCGATATCCGAACCGTGCAGGTCCAGGATGTCATTATTCTCTGTCACAATTGCCTTGGAATCTGTGGTGTTCAGCCAGTTGATGTAATTACGCAGGACTCCCTGTGAGGTCAGTCCCTGGTTATATTCCCGTATTCCGTATATGTCCACGTCCGCGTATCCGGAACCTATCACGATCATCCCGTTATGGGCGAAATAATCATTGCTCTCGTAGGTGAATTCCCTGTTCTTGACACCGTTGACATACAGTATGCAAAGGTTGAATCCGCTGTTGCCATAGGCGTCCGGCAAAATGGTCAGCGTGAGTCTTGTGCGTTTTCCCTCGAACGTATGCAAACTTTGTACATCATCGTTTTTAAGTGACTGGGAGTGCATGATAATGTCATCCGCATAGATGTTCAATCCGACAAATGAACCACCGGACAGGGACGATATGGTGATAACCGGTTCGGAATAATCCGTCACGTTATCAACCTTATAGTCAAGTTCGAGAGTCTTCCCAGTGCGGGCGCATTCATTTTTAAAAGGGGAATATCCCATGCGCAGCGATGAGCCGGCCATAAGCCGGAGTACCTTGTTCCCGTCTTCGTCCGATTGCCAGCCGTCATTGCCCCAGTTCATATTCTCCCAGCTGCCCGGGATGACGGAACCGTCCATTTCATTTATGATTTCCTGACGATTCCCCTGCCGGTTGGAGCGGGTCTTGGGATTCATATAGAATACGGAGCCCGACACGGCCGAATATCCCAAGGAGTTGTTTACCTGATAGGTGATTGGGGATGTCAGCTCCATATCGACATCGAGGATATGGGCCGTTATTTCAAATTCCGTATTATCCATTGTCTCAATCTCCATCGGGAATGAGAATGTATGTCTGGCGGAACATGCGATACTGTCTTCTTCGGAAGTAAAGACATCCTCACCATCTTTTTTGATGGTGAATTTAGCGGAGGTAATGACATTGTCGCCATCGTACATCGCGTAATCGAACAATGAGTTCTCACTCCAGTTGGTCGCCCTGCCGAGGATGTTGTTAACGGCTACCAGCTTCCTTTGTTCGCCGGCTACCGCGCAAATGACATTGAACGATATCGTTCTTGTCTTGACCGTCCCGTCCGAGTTCGAGACATAAGCAGATATATTGAATACGCCTGTCACGCCCGGGTGGATTACAGAGTAATTGTAGGCGGTTTCCGTATATACGCCTGTACCGATCTGAATCTGGTAGGATTCATTATAATCCTTCCCGGTAACAGTCACATACAATGTTTTTGAAATATTACCGCTGATATTCAGAGGAAGCGTAATAGCACCGGTGTAAGCCGTCCACCATTTAAAGTTGTCCGCACTGATGGACAATGAAGTAAGCTGTACCGTGTATACAAATGCCGGAGCCGTCACTTCCGTCACTTCTCCCGTTACTTTGATCATTACATTGTTTGCTCCGGACGCCAGAAACTCCGCAACGTCAATACTGAAAGGAGAACCGGAACTGATATACAGCTGTTTGACGACAAGATACTCAGCGCTGTTGCTGTTTTTAACAGAGATCTGACAGAACCCACGCTCTCCGGTATCTTCATAAGGTTCGTTGGTGCTGTATCTTTCCTGGCTGATGAAAGTAAAATTCAAATGGCAAGGTTCCCCTTTGCTGGCTGACAGGCTTTTACTGTCCAGGTTATTGATTATACGCAGGTTTCTTTGTATCCCAGTTTCTCCACCTCCGCCGCTATGTGAGGAAATATAGTTCATTAAGTCTTCAAAGGTGGTTATAATAGATCCGTCCTCCGCAACTCCGGTGGGAATAAACACTCCGGTAGCAGGAGACCATCCATTATTGCCGTACAGTAATACGGAACCGTCTTCTGCCGTATCGGATTCAGGGGAGACATTCTTTAATTCTCCTATTGAAGAAGGAGTATTTGCGTCCTTCTCCAATTCCTTGACGGTATCGATCAGATTATTGAATTCTTCAGCCGACAGACGTCCACGGGAATTCTTGCCTTCATTTTCTTCCTTATGTTCTACATTCAGTGCCATAATACTATTCTCCAAATATTAACGGGAAGGCATACGGGAAGCCTTCCTCCTTGATTTCTATTTTTCCGCGTGCTGAAAGCGCGTGCATGATCAGGTTTGTTTCAAGCATACCGGTATCAGCCATGTCGCTTTCAACCCGGCTGATCACGGTACGGGTGGTATTGCCATTGTCATCCGTCTTGCGCACACTTAAAACAAACTTGATATATCCCATTTTACTCCTGCTTATTTAGTTGGTTGATTATTTCTCTTTTTACAGCAGCAATAAGCCTTGAATTTCTGATTATAGTTTCAAATGCCTTGCGGTAATTAGCTGGTATTTCTACTTCTTCATTTGAGTAGTAGATCGCTTTAGCAAGGTCTTCAAATCCGATGTCGAGCAGGAGATTGCCGTTATACATCATTTCGTTACCTACTACTTTTGCGACGTCGAAAGTTTGTATTGCGCCTTCGAAGGAGGTCCGTGCCTCGATTTTCTTAAAATTGATTTTCATATTATTTATATTTTAATCCAAGTTACTCCACCATCAGAAGTCTTATAGACTCCCTCCCATGATACTTTGAGACCGTTATCCCTGCATATAATTTTTAAGACATCAGTATACAGGTTTGTTTCAACTGTTATTCCGTATGACGTTATGACAGTATCGGATTCATATGTACGTATACCCCCACCATCCGGGATAATCTCAGTCATGAAAGACTCAAACATAATTTTCTGTTTGTTCAAAAACATTTGAGTATAATCACCAGGTTGAAAACCGGACATTCCAAGGCCATCACTATTTATCTTTATTCCACCGATATATCCATTATCTGAATTTATGGTCCCATTAAACGTTCCATTATTTGCCACGATGGAACCGTCTTCGAGTATTTTAAAGTTTTCGTTAGCAGTTACAGTGCCTTCAAATGTTATCTGATCTGCGGATATCACCGCGTTCGAAATCAATCTTCCTGCATCATCTTCCGTGATGAATGTACTGATTTCAGCCCTCTTTACGTATCCGTCAGCTTCGGCTTGTTCAGTAAACAACTGAGTGAAACCTGATTCAGTAACAAGACCGGATGTGCTGATATTGCTGACATGACCTTCTGCGTCAAAGGTTATCTTTTTAGATAACAGTACATTGAAATCATCGTTAGTTACCAATCCACTCGTATTGATATTGGTGATATTACCGGAATTGTCAAAATGGATTCCTTTTACAAGAGCGGCAATAGAATCCTTCGTCACTTGGATAACAGCCGTGTTTTTATCTGCCGTTTCCTGCGCACCTCTTGCGATCCCTAATGCGTTCAATGCTTCCTGAGCAGCGTCGTACGCATCACTGATACCCTGGTTAGCCAGGCGTTTTGCTGCTTCGATGCCTTCTTCCGAATCAGTCACAGCAGCGAGTATCCTGTCTCCCAAATTTTCAAGATAGGCGGTGGTGGCTGTGGAACTCGGTTGCCAGTGTTTTATAGAGAATGCTGCTCCTTTCGCTTTTGCAGTGATGCAGACGAGAGAGTCATTCTTATAAGCGACACCTTCACCGGAATAGGTTGCATTCACCCACATATCGCCGATATCATAAACATCGGAATCCTTTGGTTGGGATACAAATACTCGTCGTTTCCCGTCAGCGGTATCCTGAGCCTTGGATGCGTCTTCCAGTGCTTTCAGCGTCAGATGGTCCGTTATATCATTCCAGCTCCATGAACTGCCATCCTTTTCGAATCTGTATCCATGTCCCGTCAGACGGTTATAGAACATGTCCTGCTCATGCATGGTTTTAAGTTCGTCAGTAGTCCACTCGGATGCCGGCAGGTTCTCCAGCGTGGGATCGTAGTCAAAGAACCACAGAGTGTATTCCTTATCCGTTTGCTCCCTGACAAGATCCATGTCCGTTTGAAGGTCATTAATAGTATCGTCTATATCTTTCCCTGTGGCCTGATTAATGAACTTAGCGGATATCTCACTTAGTACAGTATTCAGGTCGATAAGTGGTTCCGGCATCGTATAGGAGTTGATACCTTTATATATACGAATGTAGGGACCGCCGGCCGTTACACTATCCCACAGGATCGTGCCTTGCCTTTCAGGATTTGTTTTGTTTCCGAGATGTACGATGTTGTCTCCTGCCAGGGGATCGTCACTTCCGGAGATACAGTCACTCTTGGACAGGTCGATGAAATCATCGCCAATGCCGACAACCGCACGCCAGTAATAGTGATTTCCGCTTTTTAGATTGAATGTCTCACAGTTTGCCAAGTCATCTACGACAAACGGATTATAGATGATTCTGCCTTCCGCATCTGTGGTCCGAAAGTAACATCTCCAGAAGGTTCCTTTATCTTCTACCTTGTTACAGATAATACCGTCTGAGTTGTATTGCTTGCCGCCGACATAAGTGGCCTGATTGACTTGCAGACTTTCAACATTCAGACGTTTGCGGATATCAACGAAGTCAATGTCCAGATGATAGTTGCCTTGCTCATCCTTGTAGATACCGAAGCCGGTGCTACCGGTTGCAAAGTTGCTGGACAGTATGTCACCGACAAGCTTTATCTGTTCGAGCGTGGATGTCCCCTTCGCATTGATACCTTCAAGGAAGGTCATCAGCTTCTCAATCGTTTCAGCTATGTCTTTTCGTACATACCGATCATCATTGTCGTTGTTGCTGCCGATAATGGCAAGCTTGAAATGTTTCTTACCGTCAGTTTCAGGTATTGTATCATCCTTTACTAGTTTATAAATAGTTCCATTCTCAATGACGGAAACTACTTGTCCGGCATAGGGAACATAAGGCTCCGTGTCTGTATTACGGGCATAGACACGGGCTTCTTCTAAGGTTTCCCACACGTCAGTCGAATCAATAGAATAACCATTGACACGCTTGTATCTGCCGGCGAAACTGCTCCCTTTTATATCTAGTGCCATACTCAATTCGTTTTAAAGGTGAAATTATCTGTTTCGCTGCTTGTCGTAGCCGTACTGAACACATACATCGTATATTCCAAAGGTGTACTTCCATTAGCACCTTCAACACTGATCTTTCGCGGAGTGGCAGCGGAAGCCAAATCCATGAAATTATATTGGTATCTCTCCAGTGAAACATCCTTGATGGTACCGTTTGGAATACAGATAACGAAAGTCTTATAATTGCCTATTGTGAACTTGTATGATCCGGCGCCCTTATACAATCCACTGCCTGAAAGTGCCCGCACCTCGGTTGAAGTCGTAGGAACCGAATTACAAACGCCTGCAAACCATTTTCTATGTACATTCACGCTGATCTTGCTGGTCAAAATCGTTTCTTTTATATCTCCGTCGTCAGAAGCGGCATATATGACTGTTGCAGTATAGGATTCTCCCTGTGTGTAGTTTCCTTGTAATTGCCTTGTTGCGGTTTGAACACCGGCAGGATCGCCTGTGAATTCCAATACGTTTTCTTCTTTGTCATCGTAGAATGCTTTGATCATTACGCCATTGTCGTTGCGGGTGGCGGTATATGTAATGAAGCCTTTGGTTGATCCGAACTCAACATCATTAGCGGTTGACAATTTACCTATTAGTGTCGCAGGAGTAGGCGCATAAAGCATTTTCCGGAATATCTGTTCGTATCCCATACCTTTACGCAGGATTTCTCCCGGATTTATATGACCGGTCTTTGGTGCGTTTACGTGAATATCCTTGCTCAATCCTGTATCAGCAGAACCAATGCCGGAGGAAGATGAGCTACTACCGCCACCACCGGTATGTACAACAGTACCATTACGATAATTCTTCGACCTGGAACTGGCAGGAATTGCTCTTGATTTTATGACGATGTTACTACTCATACTTCTATCATTATACATTGAAATTGATTCATCTTATAGTCGATAGTGCCTCCTGCGTTGATGAATTTCTTATTAACCATATAATTGTCATACAAGCGGGATAAAGGAGTTATATCGGATGACGCTTTTATTACTTGCGTTAATTTGATACGGGGGGCATTATAACGTTTGATAATACGTCGAATAAGTTGCTCTTCTGGACGGACTGTAGTTTCTTCTATGACTGAATAAAGATTGTCTCTCAGGTAATCTTCACTTAAAATAACTTTGCCATAACCCGCGCCATCATGGTTGTATGAGCTGATTTTCAATTCGATCTCATCGAGTTCATTGATGTAGTTCTCATTAACCGCGTTCTCATAAATACGATCAGAATTAGATGTAGTATCCTCTCCATCCCGAGGAATGAATCTTACAGTAAAGTTTTGTAAGAATACCCCATATTTATTAACTTCGGATGGATACATACTAGCCAATAGTTGAAATTCCAGCTCTCCGGCCGTTATTCCACTTCCCGTAAAAGAAGAATATATCATTTTACCGGATGCGCCTTCATAAGGGTCCGTTAGCTTCTTGTCGTTAATGACCGCTTTATAACCCTCATTCTCGTATGCCCCGAATGACAAATATGTACATTTATAAAGATTATTTCCGAGTACCGGATCATCAGTCGTAAGGTCTATATGACCAATAAATAATTTGGTTCCGATTAATAAGTTTCCTCCCCATCTGTCCTTTGACAATGGAGATAAAGGTTCGTTTTGGAAATACCTGACAGAGGCATTTATACAAAATATCCCTGGAGGATATGCGACGCATGGACTTCGCAATATAAATACTGGAACATATCCACCCAATGCTACCCCATCTTTGTTTTTCAATCTTATTCTAACAACATCAGTATAGCTATACTCTGTAATATCGGGAACCTTACCACCATCCTTATTTACCATTTTGTAGTTGCAATACCTCATAGGGATAGCGCCTAAAAGATTATCCGCTTCTATATTGTTTTTGTATTCATTTATATCTACACGATGAGCGAATTGTTGGTATTGATACATCTCCAAATCCCCTGGATTCAGGAGGATGCGATGCGACACATCATCTCCGGATGTTATATCTGGTAAGGTAGCCAATCTGTCCAGGTCGTCATAATTAACACTGAAGTTTAAAGTTTCAGGGATAGGATAATTGCTACATTTCACTGTTACTTTATTATAGCCAGGGAGTACATCCAGAGAATGATCAGATCCGGTAAATCCAATGTTTTGTACGATGAGATTATTAAATACTGCATCTGTTTTCTCGATCAGTCCACTGTTATATTTATGATATACTCCGTTATGATCTATATCGACAAAGAAAAGCTCTCCTCGCCAATCTACACAGGTCCAGTGGAGGAATTTGCATACTTCTTCGAGTACCTCTTTAAGTTTCAGCGCTTTGTTGTCTTCATCGAAGAAATTCTGTTCACTAATTCTCATCTCCCAAAGTATATTACTTCCGCCTGATAAATATTCCTTTTCGTTTTTCGCATAGACGTATGGGATATATACTGCATTATATTGTACAGAAGTTGCTTTGATGCATTTCTGTAGTAAACTCCATAACGAGACAAATTCCTTTCTGCTTCCGGTTACGTCATAATCAATAAATTCAAGCGTGGACATCGCACTCATACACTCTATCTCCAGTTCGAATTTAGAGGAGCTGTAATTCTGTGTATATAGTTCCGGCTTGATATACCCATACCACGTTACTACCCCATCTCTTTTGAATATAACCCGGTATTGCTGATAGGCTGTGGAAAATAGACTCTGCAAATAATCGCTGCCTACTACGCGAATTGTCGCAGTACTGAACCTGATAGGCGTATACAGGAATTCTTCATCTGCAATATCGACAGTGAATGGTGAAGCCCCCGCAACCAGCTCAATGACTTCACCCGAATAATTTTCTTTCTCTATCTCCACAACACATGGAATGTTATCTATTGCGGCAAATGGTATTGTATATATTAGTCCGTAGCTCATGATATAGGCTTTTTTCCTTGTGATTTAAGTTCATTGTTGATAGTCAGAATCAGATCCTTTGCCCGGACTCTGGTTGTTACCGATGAAGATATATTTCCACCTCCACCCAATCTTCCGGAATTAATCGCTTCGAATAAATGAGATTGCTGGCCTTGATTGAGTATCATTTCACCGGCATTAACACGGGCTAATATCTTATCTCCGGATGAAGGACCGCCGGTAATAATACCACCATTTGCGAACTTAGGAATTGAGGCGGCTAATATTAATGCTTCCATGGCTGCAATTTGAGCAGCAGCAAGACCTACTCCTGCAAAAGGAATAGATGCATATGCTGCTGTACTTTTTGCAGCCATTTCCGCAGATGCAGCTGTAGTTTTTGTTGATGATGCTGCGACCTCTGCCGCCGTTTGAGTCGCAAGAGCAGTAATTTCTGCTGTAGTTTCTATCGTTTTATTCGCAACTTTTGTTCCGGTAGTAGCCGTATCAATAGCCGCCTCTGTTTCCTTCGCCTTTGTGAGCTTATTTGTTAATTCCGTAATACTTTCAATTGTTTTCATCACCGACAAGAATCCATCTGCAATTCCGGAAAACATATTCCAAATGGCCATTAACTTTTCCCATTTAGTAGCTTCCTGTTCCGGATCAAATGCATCTTTCAGGCGTTCGAATGCCGACACCAATCCATCTACAGTTGATACGACATTTTTAATACCATCCCATTCCATCTGATTAAGTTCCTTGGTGAAATTTTTGATATCTTCCTGGACCTGTGCCAGTTTTAATGCCTCTTCCAGCGATGGAACGTCAGCCATAGCATTCGCAACCTCATCTGATAATGTCTTCCCGATAATTCTTGCTTCCTCTTTATATTTGTCTGCCAATTCTTTTGCCTTGTCCAGATTTTCAGAGGCAATATCAACTTTGGTTTTCTTGTAGTCAAAAGTTTCGTCGCGAGGCTTTATCTTAATTGGAGAAGCAAGTATCTTTGCATTCAGTTGCATAACTGAAATAAATACATCTGCCTCATCTCCAATGCCTTTAATGCCAGCAGCAGATTTAGCCGCTTCAACGGAAAGTGAAACTATATTGGAATTCAATTCTTTCTGAGAGATAAGACCTTTGGCTTGCTGTGCTTGGGCTTCCCTGACCTTTGTATTGTAATCCTTCTGCACCTTCTCAAACTCAACAAGAGCGGCATTCTTATCTTGATTTCTTATCGCTTTCTCAGCAGCGGTCTTAAGATTCTGAAAATATTGACTCTCAAGTACTTCTTTATCACCTGTTCCTTTGGCTTGGGCGTACATCTTGATGTTCAGTTCTCCCAGGGCTTTATTATACTCTGCCTGAGTGATCTTTCCGATCTCTAACTCAGCGCCTAGCTCCTCAAATTGTTTATCATAAGATTCTTGCTGTTTCTGAAGATGAGTTTTTTTCTTTTTGTCATCGTCCGGATCAGTTGTTGGTGTTGTAATTGTTGTACTTCTAGAAATCTCATTTCCTAATCTCAATTTCGCATCACTGAGTATTTTTGAGAATTCAATATAAGTGTTCAAATCATCCTTTAAGCCATTTTCAAATCCTATAGCGTCAACCATTGACACTTTATGCTTTGCTTTAAACCTCTCTTCTTTAACCAAATCTCCGCGAGCTATTTCCCAATCAGGAGCCAATTCCTGTACTGTCTTCCCGTTGTAGGATTTTGAGCCTATTTTGCGTAATTCATTTTCGCTTTCTGCTACTTCTTTTGCTGCCAGTTCGGCTCTTGCTGCACTTTCAAGCAATTCTATGCGTTTAGATATTTCTTTGTTTACATCTTGGTTGGTTTTTAGCTCAGTACCGAGAATACCATTGATTTTCCCTAATATTTGTTTTTTGTAATCTAATGATGAATTAACTTTATTGTACTCTGATAACAAGGCTTTAACTTTTACGATTTCTGAGTTCGACTCTGCCGCATGATTCATTCGATTCAGATAATTGTCAAACAAGCCCTTTATTCGTTGTGACTCTTTATAAGCATTATAAAATTTAGCAACGATAGCCCCTATGACCGCAAGTATTGCTGTTGGAGCCATAGAAATGAGAGTTGCCTTAATTGATAACATCGCTTTGCTGAAAGCCATTCTGATAGAAGCACCGGCCTTTTGCGCTTTCCATGCAACTTCATCAAACTTCTGTCCTGCATCCTTGGCCGCCCGACGTGCTGCTGACTTGGCGGCTAACTCGGCTTTGGCAATAGAGGAAATAATTTTATTGACCAGCCGACTTGTAACCATGACTAAAACAGCTGCAACAAGATAGGTAACAATGCTTTTTATATTGTCAGCAGCCGATTTAACAATATTGGTCAGCCAGTCTATCAGAGCTTTATATTTACTTTGTATATCCGTGCCGTTCACTAACTCTGTAAAGACGTTTTTCAGGCGATTTACAGATGTCTCCAAGTTATCAGTATCAACGTTAGGAATCATCTCATTAAGTGCCTCTGCAAATTTAGGAAGCACATCCTTACTCATCAGTTTACCCTGTTTGAGCAACTTGTCCAGACCAGCAACAGAAACACCCGCAGCTTTTGCCATAGCCTGAAGAGCAACAGGAAGACGTTCTCCCATCTGTAGACGCAATTCCTCGGAACTGATCTTGCCTTTACTCATCATCTGGGATAATGCAAGCATAACTCCATTACTGTCGTCCGCACTCATACCGAAGGCCGTACATGCCCGAGAGACGGATTCGAATACTTTTCGTTGATCGATCATGGACATACCGGATATGGAAGCAGCCGCCGTGAATTTTGCGTAGTTAGCTGTCAGAGCATTAATCTCTAATCCGTATTTTTTAGCCAGATCGAGCAGATATTTCTGATTATCCGCATATTGGGACATCGTGCCGGAGACATTCTTCAATGCGGTGGTAACACGGTTTGTTTCTCGGGCTACATCAATGAAACGAGAAACAAGGTTACTTAGTCCGAGTCCGCCTGCACCAAGTGCTGCTGCGAAGGTAAGGATTTGCATCTGCATAGAACGAAAGGCTGCTTTTACCTGATTCGTTCCTCTTTTGAAATTCTCTGTTAAGAGATTTATCGCTATACTGAAACTTAAACGTCCTGCCATTATTCTTCTCTTTTTGACCAGTTTACTTTATTTATATCAAATAATTCCCCAGCAAGGAATTTCTTTAAATTATCCTCATTCTCTCTCATTACGCGCTCCGCGGCTTTCTTCACTTCTTCTTCCTCCCATGGAAATATAATCAGATCTCTTGCCCCATTTTTCATCTTTCGGGCATCGATATGCGGGAGAATGGTGAGGTATGTCCACATCCTTGCACTTTCCATGTCTTCTTTACGTTTTTTTTCATACGCTTCTATGTAGAGCGGAAGATCGCATAATTCCATTTCGTTGAATGCGTAATACGCATCTAATCCGGACATAACAAGTGTAGAAACAATACTGCCTATCATTTCCGGGGTGCCCTCATTACTACCCTTTCCCGTACTTTCCTGTTTCTTTTGAAACTGGCTTAATACTGCTATTTCCCGTTCTAACTTTGATACCATCTCTCGCACCAATTTTTCATTTGAAAGGGTCTTCCGGAAGACATCGAGAGTATACATCACCCCTTCGCCGTTACAGATCGTTGTCGTGTACAGTAGGGCATCTACGTCTTCCCGGTCTGAATAATCCATCAGGGAGAATGATTTCTTCCGAAGTTGCTCCCAGCGAACGATTGATTTTATTGTTAATCCAATTTTCATTGTACCGCTATTAAAAAAGGCGGCCATCATGGGACCGCCTTACTGATATTTCTTTAATTTCTTCCTTATGCAACTCCATCTTCCAAAGGTCCTGTACCCTGTAGGGATATGGAGCTTGTACAAATAGCACCATTATCCGCTTTCAGAGACAGGGAAGTAATAATTGCTTTCCCTTTAACGTATTCTTCTCCCTTTGGGAAATCCCCGTCAGTTTCTTCCGTTTTTGCAAGAACGAACGGGATAGGCTTACGCTCTACCATCATCTTTTTAAGTGTGGTAAAAGAGGCGTGTCCGGTCTTTAAGGACAACATGCTTTCACAAGATACCGTGTACCCTAATTGCCCTACTAGAAAGTCCTTCCAATTACCCGACATCTTGTTTGACGTATCAATAGTGTCCGCCGAAATATCAATACCGCATGACGTGCCGAACGCAATTGGTGTCATAACTGCCGGATTCTCACCCTCCGCCGGAGTACTTTCTATATAGACCATCAGTCTGTCACCAACGATCATATCACTACTTGAATCATACTTTTTTGCCATAATTTTCAATTTCTTATTTTAAAATTCTATATTAATCACTCTCGTTACAGTCTCACTAAAAACTTCATGACTTGTATATATTTTCCTGCCTCATATTCCTCTGTGTCATCTTCCAGGCGTATCTCCATCTCCGGATCCGTATATCTTCCTTCAAGAGCCTTAACCACCAGTCCGGCTATATCCTGCGACCGTTGGCTGTCGGCACTCACTACGCAGACATATACATACGGATCTCTTCTGGCAACTCCCATCTTGGTCGTATCCTGTATGAATCCGTCTCGTTGCAGGGTGATATAGTCTCCTTCCGTTCCTTCGTCCGCTACAAGCGGAAAAACATTATCACCGACCGCTTCCATAATAGACGCATCATCCAATAATACGCCTCTGATTTCCTTCGATGCCTCGTAATGACTAATTTTCATGATTTACCATTTTCCATTCGTTCAACTGCCCGTACTATCCCGTCCATCACCGCATTCATGGCTTTACTTCCATCTTCTGCCCGAGTGTCTTCCCAATAACGCAAAGCCGGTCCGTGTCCTCTACGGGCGTAATTCTTGGTGCGGCGAATTCTTGTTCCCTGGTCTAGAAGCCAGCTATGATTTCCTATCGGATAACCAAATCCAGACAATACTCCCAGTTTTTTTCTCTTCACTCGTACACGAAAAGCTTTGATAAGATTTCCTTTATGTCCATAAGGAGATTTCATGCGTGATTTCAGCCTCATCACTCCACCTCGTTGCAGAATAGAGCCTCCGGCGTATAAACCGGCACGTACAGTCTTATCCTTTTCGAAGTTTTCAAAACCGTACACAAGGTCTTTAACCTTGTCCGTATCAAGTTGCTTGACTGTGAGTATATCCATTACGTATCGCTTTTTATACAAGTTATCAGGCAACTGTTATCCTGATATTTCCTGTTTATGTCAATTATCCGATAAAATTGATTGTTATACGCGATGCGGAAAGCCTCCATCATTTTTTGATGAAATCTGCACCATAGCACAATTTTCATATCAATGAATTCCTCCTTCGCATTTAATCCATCCCCTATATTCGGCTGCGCTTTCCGTCTTTCCGCTGGTACGTTTGATAATCCCGGGATTGGATCGTAAGACTTCCGAGGTGATCCGTTGGGATTCTTCCCCTTCGTTTCTTTTTCGAACGTTATTCTTTCACGTGGTACCATCCTCTTCTGCTCCTCTGAATTTTATAAATGGAGCCGACAATGCGGCAGCTCTTCCTATGCTGTAAGGCTTAGAAAACACAATGTCGGAACGGTTATCATAGAAATCACTGATAGTTATCAGGATAGACCGTCTCAAATCTCTGGGAATACATCCCTGCTCATCCTCATATTCTGATAGAGAAGATTGCAGGCGGGTTTCAAGTGCGGCCTGGGCATCCAGGATGCATCCCGTTATATACTCGTCCTGCTCTCCATAATCCACAAATCCGGGAATTTGCATTTTAGCTTCCTCTAGGGTAATATACTGTTTCATGCCTTGTTGAAGTAAAGGGACGGGGCTGCCGTCCCTATGTTTTTAAGCTTTCGGAGTTTTCTTTGCTATGGCAAAAGCCTCCGTACGTACAGTCAGCATATCGAAATCCGTATTCAGTACGAAATAGATAAGGTTTTTCTTTGCACCTGTATACGGATCTACTATCATGTGCATTTTCCCAAACTGCCCCACAAGTTCGTAGTTGAATATACCGAATCCGAGAACACCGTCTCCAATGTATTCTGTCATGAATACCGGATATCCGTTGATTTTCCCGTTTTCAAGAATCATCAAACCACTGCCGGCATCTTTCGGGGTAGCTTCCAGTTCAGCGTAAGTCGTTGCCGAACAGACATAGGCTGCTGTTCCGTCAAAGACGACACCTGTTTTTAATACAGCTCCCTTCAAAGCCACCACGTTCTTCCATGTAAAGTCAGCACCCGCTGCGGTAGTAACTGCCGGGGCAGCTGTAGCAGCTACAAAGCAACCATCAGACGCCTTTGAGGTAATCTTGGTTGTCTGGAACATCCATTTGTTCAGCAATCGCTCTAATCCCATTGTCATTTGGGTACGTACGATTTCAAGCAATGCACTATTGCTCTGATCTATCGCACGATTACTTACGGGGATAGCCAATGATACCCGTTTGGGAGACGGCTTAATTTTAGAGATGTCAATTGTGGTGTCTGCTACCTCCGCATTTTCATCCTCGATAGTAGCTTCAATGCCGGCAACAACAGGCAATACCCAGTCACCTACAAGACCGTACTGCATTTTGCACCCCACCTTACCCAAGATTAAGCCTTTTTCCAAAGGCTGGATGATTTCCCCGATGGTCATCGGAATGAGAGGCGCCACGGTGGTGGTGTCTTGAATCGTAGCGGCACGGGTCAAAGGAATATCTATGGAATTTCCATTCATGATCCCGTCGCATCCTTCTGGAAGAGAACGGTTGTGCACAAATGAGGCAACCGCTCCGGCAAAAGCAACTTCAGAGCGCATCTCCTGTTCGGATACGCGTTCTTCATCATTTACCATACGGGCCGTACGCAATTGGAGAATTTCTTTTTCTTGTACCAAAGCCTCTTTTTCTGTAATTTCATCCGGTGTCAGGCTTCTTTTATTGGTATCCAATAAGTCAGCCATTTCGCCCAACCGGGCATTGATCTCAGCGATTCTCGCTCTGTTTTTTCTGATTTCTTTTTTCATGATTAAAATTTTGATAGTTTACGTAATTCTTCTATTTCTTTTTTATAACTCTCGTCCGGATGTTCGAAGGTGTCTTCTATGCTTCGTACATTCACTTGTGTTCCGATGTAAGCCGGGCTTGCCACGATGCTTATTTCACTGATCATATCAATTTTATGCACTTTTCTAAGCAAAATTCCGTCAGACCGTTTTATCCATTCGACGTTTTTCCACTCATCGGTCCGATATCCGAAAGATGATCCGAACAAATCTCCTCTTTTCACCATTTCAACGGCAAATTTTCCATCAGGAGTATCAGGAGCGTCCAAAGCATATCCCAAACCGTAATTATCCAGGTGGAGTCTCAGCGATCCGCTTCCCATGCCACTCCGAGCGAGGAGTCTTTCTCTGTTATGTTCCAGAAGCGCTCTGATATCACTGCGTTTGATCAGTTCCTCGTCAACGGCTCCTACCTCTATGATTTCAATAAAGCATTTACGCAATACAGGATCATACATATATTTGCTCTCTTGACCAACTACTACCGCATATCCCTCAATTGTTCTTTCCGATACCAATTTGGGAGATGCCTCACCGCCAAAACTTCTGATTTCTAAATTTTCCATGCTTGTTCCTTTTATACTGCTGACGTTTTCTTATTCTTGGGTGGCACTTCTTGCGGTTTTTCTTCGTTTTTATCTCCGTTATTGCTATTATTTAACATCTCACCGTTTATCTTCTGGCTGTTGATGGGAGCTACGTTGCAGCTTATCATTGCGACATCTCCTCCATCCACAGGAGGCATTCCCCTTTTTTGGCGGTATTCATTCACTGTATAAATTCCATACTGGATACACTTCTCCATGTTTAATGCCATCGTTTCCAAGTCAGTCTGATAGAATGCTTCCAGATCAAATTCAATGCGATATTTCGCGGCAACACTCCTGGGGATTAATTTCACAAAGAACTCATTTGCAATTTGCCGCAAATAAGGCTGGATGGTATCAGTCATATATTGCACCTGACTCATCTCGCTGGCTTTATAATTTTGACTTTGTCCGGCAAATGCTTTGTCAGGGTGGACGCCATAAAAGCGACACAGGTCTAAAACAGAGAATTTTTGCTTCTCCAACAGCTGGATATCAGCAGGGGACATGGAAAGCTGGTTGAATCTTAGTTGTCCGGGAAGATATGTGATTCTTTCACCGGATCTCAATTCTTTCCGGAAACGGTCGGAAACATCCTTCAGCTGGGTTTCGTTGTATTGTTCGTATCCGGTTGTCTGATCATCGTCGTTACCACTGATAAATCCCGAATATGTGCTGCCGGGCTGAAACATATCAAGACTCTTCTCGTCTGCGCTGTACGCCACACTCATAATCCGGGAGGCATATCGGATTGTACTCTCTCCTGTATATCCGCCATCCAGGCTTATATTGCGAAGATGAATAATTTCATCGCATTCAAGAGATTTATATATACCGTTAATGGGGTCGTTTACGATATAGAAGTTCAAAAACTTATCATAAGTAACGCTGCCAGGACTCAGTAATGTCAGACTTTTCGGCTCTCCTTCCGACCAGTCCGGATAGATATAGGCGTTCCCTAGATTAACTGTCTGTATGATGGCGTTTCTTATCATCTCATATGCAGTCTGCCTGCTGTTTGGTGCAACAGATAACAGGTAGTTGAGTTCACTGGCCTCATCCACCATGAAGACGCCGTTTTTCTTTCTTTTCACCTGCAGAGGCAGGGAGGCAATACTACCGCTAAGTATGGATACGCACCGATATACGGTTGCTAGCTTCATCGCCATTTCCGGCCCTTCAACTGTTTGGGCTTTTGCAGCTATATTGCGTACTGTTACATCTGGTGAAGCTACAGATTCGAAGTATCCTCTCTCCTTGACAGGCTCTTCAACGGGTGCTGTATCCGTTTTTCTTTTCCAAAACTTTAAGCTGTTATTCATTTTCTGAAATTATTATATAAGTAAAAGGTCATTACCGATGTCACAGCACCGTCTATTTTAGCATTCTGAGATTTTTTAATGGGCTTCCTGTTCTCCAGCCTGTCTTCGTCAATGACAGCATTACCGAAGCAATACCAGTTGATCGGATTGTAGTTAAAGGTAACACGTCCGGTCCTTGCTGCTATTTCGAAACTTTCAACCGGGCTGGTAAATGTCCCGTAGGTTTGTTTTATTGGCTGGAGCACTTTCTTTGCACCACTGGCACCCATCATATTCACGAATTCCATACTTTTGTAAGGGTCATATCCTATATTAAGTATCCGTATGCTTTCCCTATTGCGGGCATTGATGTCATTTACTATCATCCGGTAGTCTATCACATTTCCGTCACATAATCGAAGATATCCGTCTGCTGCCCATCTTTCGTATAATTCACGATTCGGATGAGATATCAGCATTTTACGCGGGAAGTAATAATCATTGTGAATATGAAACATCTTGATCTCAGGCAAGTAAATGTTATAGCTTACAGAACTAAAGTCATCACAAACGGACAAATCGACTGCGACCATCGCGTCCGGACGATTTTTCAGTGTTTTCAAATCATTGTCGTCTTTGCACATAGCCTCTATTTCTCCGGAAGTAAACCACACTTTGGCCTCATCCTGCACAAACAGGTTCAACAGCTTGGTTCTGAAAGTAAGCATGTCCTCTGCGGTCATCTGGGCTTTCCTGTACTCATTCTCATAGTAATCCGCCTGTACTGTGATTCCCAGGTGAGGCTGTACCTTTGCCCAGGTGTGCGGATCATCTTCGGCATCATTGACATCCGGTTCAAAGATATGCGCAAAGATGGAGTCGTTCTCTACTTCTCCACGGAGTACTGCCTTATATGAATTGAGCATATTCACAAACGGACTTTCCAATTTATCGCTGGCTGTTGTGATAACAATAGTCATAGGATTGACACGGGCACCCATAGACGATGTAAGCACATTCTTCAGCTCGGCACTATCTGCCTGGCTGAATTCATCAAGAATAACGGTGGACGCATTGAGTCCGTCCAGCTTGTCGGGATTCGACGCAAGGCATCTGGCGAAAGACGTTCTTCCCCGCCTTTTGCTAAATACCTGTTCCCGGTTTATTTTGAAGTTTTTAAACCGCTTATCAAGACTCTTCAAAATATTCTTTATTTCTCCGAAACATATCTGAGCCTGATCATAGCTATTTGCAGCTACATATGCCTGCGCATTAGCATCACCGAACAGTAAATCATATATTGCCAGTGAAGCAACCGATGTCGTTTTGCTATACTTACGTGGTACGAATAATAGGGCGTCCCTGCAAAGCCTTTTTTCGGGCGTACGGTAAAAACCAAGGATATTGGCAAACTGAAATACCTGAATTGGGGTAAGACGATACTTTACGCGTCCTTTCAATCCCGAAAATTTTAGATTCTCGTAGAATACGATAAACTTCTTGACCTCTGTTGGTTTGAAAATATACGCATCCAGCAAACGAAAGAAGCGAAGGATAGATAACAGCTCATACAAATTATGATCGTCAGGATGACTTATCGCTGATTTCACATAATCCTTCAACCTGATATCCGTTTGGTCAAGCGTATAATCCTCGACATTGACTTCCTGTAATCTTTCAAGTGTCCGGGCCTTTAGCTGTATGAGATCATTCTTTTCCAGCATTTTCGACTTTTTTAATCAGTTCGTCTACTTCATCGTTTTCATCATCCGCTTCTATGGTAGCACGGGTTAAACGCAACTCTCGCAATGCCTTGCGGGTTTGTTCGGCCGCATCCTGCATTACGGAAAATTCGGGATTGACCACTTTATACTCATTATTTTCGCGGCTGATTCTTGTCATGCATACCTTATCCAATTTGGAGACTTCGTCCCGGGCCTTCAGATAAGCCATATATGAGCCGGCAGCAAGAGAGATGGAAATTTCCATTGCCTTAGAATAAGTCCCTTGTTCTCTCATTGCTTTTCGTATTTTTTTCTCTATATCTTCGTAGATTTCCATGCGTCTTTTTATATGTACGCGCTTTCTGACGTATATGGATGACACTTTCGTATTACCCCCCACGGGTATAATTTGTACCGCGTGTGCACGGAAGGGAAGGCGTGGGTTTCAATGGGTAGCACGGGCCTGTAAAAAAATGATACCCCCTCGTATGAATTAATAGTTAATTTTAATTAATATTCACAATCGGGGTAATGATAGGGAAATCCCTATTTGTTTGATCAAGCTATTTAATAATATCTCATTCTATTGTACATATACAAATGATTATGTATCTTTGTCGTGTCAGATAAACAAAGTATTAACCTTTTAAAACAAAGTCATGAGAGAACTGAATGAACTGGAACAGATTGAGTTCGAAATAGAGAAGGAGAAGCAAAACCTTAGAGAATGGAAACGCAAGGTACTTATACTGGAGATTGGAAAAGAAGATGATGAAGAGCGTACTAATGCGATACTCGAAAGAATATCAGAACTCCTTGAAAGAAAAGAGAAATTAAAGAAGTAGTAATCGCTCCTCTTCGGAGGAGCATAACTCAAATAATGATATGAGAACATTAGAAGAAGACTTGTTAAAGATGGATAGTTTGCATGGAGATGAACTTGATGCACACTTGTACGAGATGAAGGCTTTATACACCAAGCCGGAAGAGAAAGAAGCCATTAGAAAGCACTTAGATAAGGCTCTTGATACTATCACTAATAATGTCAAAGCAATAGAACGAAAGCTCACAATACGGGAACAAATAAATGATATTGTAGACTTAATACCTGTGTCGTATATTGCAAAGAACTACTTTGGCAAGAGCCGAGCATGGTTATATCAACGTATTAACGGGTATAAAGTCCGAGGTCAAGTATATACTCTGAATGAGAAAGAACTTGAAATCTTTAATCGTGCCTTAAAGGATATTGGAAATAAAATCGGTTCACTTTCAGTTGGTTAATACAGCTGTTATCTGACACCGCCTTTGCCTGTGAACCGTGCAAAGGCAATTAAGGGAATAGCAAATAACTATTCCCTTTTCTTTGTTATTTTAGAAACTTGTCTACAAACGACTCTGTTATCCTTTTGTTATTGGCTTTAATTGCGGCTTTGGAGTGGCTAAACATTTTTCGATGAATATCGGAATGGCAAGCATGGCATACGCTCATTAGATTGGAATAATTAAACATTAGCTGCTTCATCTGAGTTGCTGATGCAACTGATTCTACAGGTGTTATATGATGTACTTCTGTAGCTACTGTAATCCTCCCATCTTTTTCGCAGCATTCACATATAGGGGTATTAATGAGCTTTTTAATCCGCAAAGATTTCCATTCTTTGGAATTGATATATTTGATGTATGTTTTGTTTCTACTCATTGCTTACTGATTTACAAGAACATCTACGCTTTGGCTTGTTAAATTCTACATGCTTTTCAGCTTCAGAAAGTTCATTAAACATACATTCTATATCGTAAGGAAGGACTTCTGTTTGAGGATCATTCTCAGGGTCCGATGCACGGAGAAAACAATGTATCAAACTTTGTACAATTTCATATACGCTTTTGAATCCGTATTTTGAGGCTATGGTTTCCAATCGTTTATAATTCTCCGGTGTGATCCGGGAATATACTTTTTTAGTCAAAATCTTCTTTTTCTTTCCCATTCTTAAAAGTGTTTTCATTGGTTATTTCTATTCCATCCTCGCAAGCTCCGTTTTCACAGAATGTTTCCTTCTGATGAAATTCACACCACCCGTCTCCGAATGAGTCCTCGTTGGTGAATAGCTTGCATTCACTGCATACTTGATGTATTTTATCCATATTTTATTTTTAAGTTATAGTTAAACTGCCCTCTTATGTTTGTTACCAAACAGCCCTGCGGGCAGTATAGGACAAGTTGCCGTAAATTGTTAAAATTGAATCTTTTTAAATGTAATCAATTGATTTCCAATTAATTACTCATGCACCATATGGTGCTTTCTTTATAATTGGATAATCAGTTGATTATCAATGGTTTATATTTTCTTGCGAATGGGCGTAAAAATCCCTATCTGATAATTAGCCAGAAGCCTGTCTTTAAATTCTTTCTCCAACTCACCGATTTCTTCTACGTATTTACCGCATTCTTTCGGCCAGCTGTTGGCGAAATTTCGAATTGTCTCCCATTGCTTTTTTGTCAGCTTTCCGTCTATATACATCTGCTTATAATGCTCCTTGTATCGTGTTACTCCGATCCGGTGAATCTCCCTAGCTTTGTCAAGCTGGGAGATTTTTATGCCTTTCAACGCAGATAATTCCCTTACAAAGCGTATCTCTGACCAATCTTTATAGAATATTCGACCTATTTTGGATAAGAAGTAGTAATCTATAAATTCAAGCATTGGTACGGATTGATGCCTGTACATCGTTTCAATACGTAAGATGTTGTCTCCGACTCTCCGGCCTTTCTCTCCGGCTTCGAATGTTTTATCGTAAACCTTCAGAACTTTGCGGACATACTTGCTTTTATTTGTCGTAGCCTGCCGATAGTCATCAAAATTGGCATCATTCCAAAGGGTCCGATCAAATATCTCTTCCATCTGTTTGATATAGCAGTCTGCCGAATGCATCATTTTCATTGTTGTTCCGATCTCATAGTAAGTCACTACTGCGTTTTCGATCTTTACGCATAGACGCAGGAGAAGTTCCTTTATGGTCCTTACAGACATCGCGAAGGTGATTGGACGGCTATTGTCAAGTTTACCGGTCTTTCCCTTGCTGTAGAGCTTGCATATTGAACATGCGCATTTTAAACGGTTTCCCCGAATTTCAATAAAACAACCATCAAAGTTGGCATATGATGTCGATTTATAGTAAACTTCATCACCTTCCGTGCATTGTTCCAGATAATTCCGGAGAACAATCGTATCAATGTCGGCTATGTCTATGGTTGCCTTCATTGTTATTTTGTCGAACATCCTTTTTCAAAGTATGGGCACACCCTTATTCCTACAGATCGCTTGCAATTATGAATTGAACATGAAACCATGAAATTCACTACGGGGCCGGCATGCTTACAGTACCGGCAATCGCATTTTATTTTCGAATCAGTCCTTTTTGTCATTTCTCTTTTTTCTTAGTATTGGTAACTTGTTAATGATAGCTCTCCGGGTGATTAATGGCAGTTTGCCTGACCGGTGAAGCAGGGTAGTTTTCTTGATACCTACATCATCTTCAGTCAGATAGTCGAATACAGCACTCAATGAACCGAATGCGTAACCTTTCTTTCGGAAGATTAAATACACATATATGACATTCATAATTTTAATAGTTCCATATGTTGTTTATTTGGAATCCTTTATATTGATCCATCCCTTCTCTAGTTTCAATCGTCTGACCTCTTGTCGATAATGGGAGATTTTTTCCCTATAGTCAGCTTCGGACATTTTGTTGATCTGATATTTAGCAGATTCCAGAGAGAGTACTGTTGACTCTCCATATTTTCTTATAAGTCCTCGTCTGTATCCTTCAATGTTTCCGCTATTGTGACGATTACAGGTAATACATTGAGCATTACAATTCTCTTCACTGAACCTGGTAGACATGTGTTCCCGGCTTATATAATGCCCACAATCGCTTACTTCGTAGGGGAATCCATTATTGCAGGAGATACATATAAATGTTCCGTCCTCTCTCACGTCTCTTAAGCGGATGTATTCACTAAAGACCTTATCCAGCGTGTCTTTGAGCTTTGACTTCGTAGATTTACAAGGCATTGCTTTCAAGGATTTTATCGTATTGCTCAGAGTTTCTGAAGCGGATAGCGTGGTCGTACCATAAGCCTGTATTAGCTTCAAATACACATCCATCTTCATCAAACTGAATATCTTTCAGTTTCCCTATAATGGCAATTCCAGAATTACTATTTCCCCAAAAGATTGATAGTTCATTCTTAGATGGAATATACTCCAGTTCCTCTGTTATCTCGCATATAAAGGCTCCCGTGTCATCCGGCTCAAATATTGTTGTTATTCCTTCTTCGGTTGCCTCAACTGTTATGTACCGGCTGTGTTCTGGTATTTTATAAATTCTTTTCATGTCCATTCTCTCTATATATTAATAGTTTATATGATATCTGCGATTATATGCTTCTACCGCATTTGCCACTCTTTTATTTTCATCCAATATCATTTTAAGCAATTCGTTGGTTTTCTTTCGTTCATCTATCAATTCGGCAATACCAAATACTTTCTTAATCCATTTAATCATAATCTTCTAATTCATTATTAGTTAATCACAGTCTAACATTGAAATAAAAAATCCACAAACCACAAAGGAGACAACAAAAACGAAGAGCATAGTGCCAATTACATTCACGTCCTCCGAAGGGGTATTCTTGATTATATACCACGAATCAGTTTCTGACACTCCACACAAATAAGCAATCATACAAGCTATAAATGCGCTGAATATGTTTTTCCATTTATTATTCATTTCTCTATTGTTTTTATGCTCAAGCCGTCAGTTTATTACGGATCAAGTTCATATTCTTATTAATAAGTTTGATGATACGGTCATGATAGTCCGTATTGCTGTTGCAGACACCACGGGATTGGATCACTTGAAACTTACTCAGATCTATCTCGATGGTTTCAATATGTTTTTCACCGATGCGGGCAGAGAGGATTAAAGAGTCTTTTTTTCTGAAATAGTTGTTCGTGAATACGCAGTGATGCATGATTTGACCTTCCTGTCTAAACTCATCGAGACTTTTTAAAGGGACTATGATGATGTTACCATCAGAAATATTTAGATCAAAGAATCTCGATTTGAGCTTCTCATACTCCTTCTCGTATTTTTTCAGTGCCTCCATTTGTTTCATATCACGCTGACGACGTTCCTTTTCTTCTTTTCTGCGTTTCCTTTCCATATAAAAGTCATGAGCGGAATTCAGATTATCAGGACAAACATAGTGAGCGTTACGGAGATCCTTGCCTTCATCTCCCAGGAGATCAAGGTAGTCAAACCACATGGAGGTATCCTTTACCACATAGTTGTTACGCATACAGATTTTGATTGTAGGCCATGTTCTTTTTATCTCATATCCCTTGCCTGCGCAAAACATCCTAAGCAATTCATACTGTCCGGCTTTCAGGAGGGTTTCAGCAGTACTGTCCGTGCTGATCAGACGGAAGAAGTCAAAAGCGTATATACTATGCACCTTTCCTTTGAATCCGTATTTTTTCCATGCCGACAGATAACGGCGTACAGGATAACAAGCATCACAGCCGATGTGATAAGCCTCTTTGTCGTTCGCTCTTATTTCAAGGTCGGTGCCAAGACACCATGCATCGCGATAATACGAGTGCATGTTTGCAAGCAGGGCCATTGTTTTGAATTTCCCATCGGCAGACATCCAGTTCTGGACAACTTCTCTTATACAATACGATGCCTCCTTTCCGGAATGGAACTCTTTTCTGATATAGAAATACCTAAAGACCTGAAAGCCATGACAGGTGGTGATGATATTAAAGTATTCATTATCCCGGCATGATTTACGGGTGGTGGTCTCAATCTTCAGATGGGTGCCACAATTCGGACAGATATCCATTTCTCCATCTTCCAACTTCATGAGGTCATAGAAGATTTTCCCACAGTGGGTGCAGGTTATCAGACCTTTTTTTAGGCGCAGTCCTACATGGTCCATCGCATTCATAATTCCCCATCTTCTTTGTTTTTCAGTCAATGCGGGGAGTTTTCCGCTGAGTTTGACTATCTGCTTTTGTAACTCTGTTTTCGGCTTCATGATTCTTCGAATAATGACAGTTGGACAAATGGTGATTCTTTCTCAATTACCTTGTTACGTTTGCTGCGTTCCTTTTTGGGAGAGGCAGATGATTCATGTACCGGTACCAAAGAAGGTTCTTTGGGAGAGGCTGGTTTCTTCTTTTGCTGCTGTACAGGAGAGGATGCTCGGCAGATGGGGTGGCTGCTTACTTTGATGTTTTCTTCGTCGTAGTAATGGATGGCCCATCCAAAGACAACAGAATCGGGGATTCTCACTCTATTTTCTTTGCCGGCAGCTTTACGAGCCTGGCTATCGATATAGTCGCAGCATTCTTTTATACTCTTCTTCGGATTGGAGTATTTCGTGGCAAACAGCTCATCTGTGTGTGATCTTTCGTCCAGATGAGATTTTATTACTTGTTCAAAAACTGTATCCATGTGTACTTAATTATGAGGCTTTATCCTCAGTTAATACTTTAGGCTCCCACTCGACAGGGACCTTTGCCCAGGTTCTGAATGCCGTATCAAAACTCTGCAGGTCTTCAAACATGTCCATCTTGCATTGATCATTGACTACAAGGGTAGAGAACTCTTTGAAGTACCGGTCTGCGCATTTAAGGAAGTCATTATGTAATTTCTTCAGGTCTCCAAGTAACAAGCCTTTTGCTCTCATTACATCGGCGGCCTCTTCTATTAAGCTGTTTGCTTCGCAGTTCAATAAATGAGCAGCAGATAACAGCATATTCAATCTGTCCATGCTACCATCTTTAACGGCAGCATCCACTAAACTTTTTTTTGGTTTCATGATTTTAGTTTCTCATTCTTTCCCGTAGTATCTTTTCTTGTTGCATTGTGCGCTTACTTGGCGGAATGCCTACGAGTAGTAGCTCAGTTTCAATCTTATTGTATCTCAGTAATTCGCTGTTGTATTCAGCGAGTAGCTGATCGTATTCTGATGCAGAGAGTTGTGGAGAGGTCAATCGATTTAATATAGCCTCAGCACGTTTCCCGCATTCTTCCAGTTCGGATTCTAAAGAGTTGCCTTTCATCGTTAATTATCTCCGAACAGTTCATCGATTTCTCGTTCAAGCCTTTTCCTATGTTTACTCATATATATGGAGCATAGAGAAAGGATAAACAGGGAAATCCAAAATAAGGCTTCCAGTTTTAGACAGGTGAATCCCATTGTTACGAAGGATATGCACCATATAAATGTTAGGGGTAGAACTTTCATTACTTTACCGTTATATGACTTTATTCCTAAGTACGAATCGATCAAGACTTGCAAGTTCATACCATATCATTCTTCCTTCTTGTGAGAAAGATACTTTAGCCTCATTCCTTAGCTTTGAAAGGTAGTCCTCTCCTACTCCTAGATAAGCCATTGCTTCCTGCTTATTTAACCAGCGTTTGGGAGCTGGTTCTACTTTTGCTTGTAATTTAGTGCGTCCCATAGTTTCTATTTTAAATCAAGACTATTTAAATAATTACGTAATTTTTGAGCTTCATCCATATTCAAGGTTATTTCTCCATCTTCTTCTGAATGAATCCATAATTCCTTACCCGTTGCAAATTTCAAAAGCTGAACTTCAACGACCTTTTCAATTGCTGAGAATGAGTTATTGCTTATAACTGTATTCTCTGTTTTTTCTTTATTTTTCATACAAATTTATTTTATTATTTTGCATTGTAAAAGACTGAATTTCAATGTGTTATAAAATTGCATTTATCAACGGTCAATAACCTGCAAAAAACATTTTAAGCGGGAATGTAATTTAGATAAAATCTAATTAGTGCATCCATAGTTATTCCTCCTTATTGGGTATTTTTCCTGTAGTTATGTATTTGTACATGAGTTCAGCTGTTTTAATGCGATATTCTACGCTTTGATTAAGCGGAGTTTGCCCTAAACAAAACTCTCTAACCGATGAATCAGCTCTACCTTGATGACATGCTCCGGCTTCTTTCGCTCTATCAAGGAGCAGTTGTTTTAGTTCTTCAAATGTTTTCATTGTTGGTTCTCCTTAGTTTATAAATTGTCAAATTCTTCTTCTAGTCTCTTAAGTTCGTTAGAACAGATTTCTAGGATCATTTCATTTATTTTTTCTACATCACGCCATGGTAAACAGATTCTTGCAACGCCGTGTTTGTCACTGTTCCTGCGATCTATACCTAATGTTATTCGCATTTTATCAGGAGCAAGTATATGTTCCCGATTTTCTTCTAGCTCATGAATGGACTCCACCATTTCTTTGATGTTATGAGACAGGGCGTTCGCTTCCATTAATTTTTCTTCTGTCATAGCTTTTTCTCCCTACTTTACTCGTGTTACATGAAACATCGGTTTCTCTAGCTTAGTCTTAAAGACTTTGTTCTCCATTACCGATACCTGGGAACATACTGACTTTACAACACACATCCTTGATGCAGGATAAGTGTGGGATTCATCTACTTTCAGATTTCTGATGATAGGTCTGATTGGGTCTTTTTCTACTTGTTTGTTAACTTCTTCCATATCCTTTTCTTCCTCCTAAAAGAAGAAAGCCCTATTCTTTCATTATCTTAATGTGGCTGTTAGATAACTACTCGAATAGAGCTTTTTCAAATATCGTTTTTCCGGTAACAGCCACGAAACCGTTTTGTGTGTCGTAAAACATTCACATATCATTGGATAATTGAAAAGGACTGCCTATCTTTGCAAACGACGAAATAAACAGAGATAGGATTAGGGACGCTTCTCTAACAGCCCTTTTTTGTATCCGTTTGTTTTATTGTGAACTGAATTACGAATGCAAATATCAGTGATTATTTTCGGTAAATCAAAATAAATACCGATTTTATTCGCTGATTAAACTATTATTAACACACTTATAAATACTGTAATAAACAATACCACCGAATATATTCACTATGGCAACAAAGGATAGATTAAAAGAATTTCTCTCGACACTGAAAATAGGAAGAAATAAATTCGAGGCTCAACTCGGATTAGCAAATGGTTATGTATCGTCAAAAGGAGCGTCTATATCATCTGATGTTATTGAAAAAACGCTCATTGCATATCCTATACTTAATGCAGAATGGCTTCTTACAGGTAAAGGAAATATGCTAGTAAATTTAGATGATGCCATAGAGGGTGAGGAATTGAACCCTGATTTGACCCCAAATGCAAATACTCGTCCTAGAGTTCCACTTACAGCAGCAGCAGGTTCTCTTTCAGGTGAATCTATTGGGGTTACATTGGAACAATGTGAACAGATGCCATTAATACATCAGATACCTGCTTATGACTTCACGATGTTTATTAAAGGTGATAGCATGTCTCCTCGTTTCGAATCAGGAGATGAAATCGCCTGTCGGCATATTGACCAATCTCGCTTTATTCAATGGGGAAAGGTACATGTCTTGGATACAACGCAGGGATTTGTCATAAAGAGAGTATATGAAGACGGGAATAAGATTCGTTGCGTATCATATAATCCGGAATATGCAGATTTTTCTATTCCCAAAGAAGATATTCTATCAATGAGTTTAGTCGTCGGGGTGGTTAGTATAATGGAAATGTAATTGTATGCTTGATGAAGAAGCCCCTAATAATTATATTTTCTTTCCTACTCTTGATTCATATTAAGGCGCAAGAGAAAGGTTGTGTAGGGCTATATATGCGAACCTATAAGGAAATGAAAAGTATTAATCCATCTACTGTAATAGATTCGAAAGCGGATGTATCATTTCCGGGATGGGAAAAGCCTGTTATTTCTTTATATATAAATAAAGAGTATTCAGAAAATCGTACTACGAATAGACAACCAGAGTTTTTTTTCTTTTTTCCTAATGAGTCAGATACAACTTCAGTAAGTATTAATGAAGTTGTGAAACTAACAAAAAACTATCCTTTCGTATATGCGAAATCTCCTAAGGATTTCTTGCTTATTAGATTATTCAAAATGAAGAATAAAAGAGCATATAGGATGGAAAAGGAAAAAGTATTTTCTGTTGAGAATAAATTCAAAACATTAGATATTGACACCATACCATTTACAATTATCCCAATATCTAATATTGCTTATAAAGTTATTCTTGATTCGCAGTTGCCTGCGGGGGAATATGGTTTTATTTATAAAGAAAAAACTCCATATAAAGAAGTTGTCTATGACTTTGGATGTGAATAGTCTGTTTTTAATTTGAGAAATATTTGAATAGAATAAGATGAGACATAAACAATAACATTATAGCGAAATGAAAACATTTATTAAAGGAAAAATGAAAAGAATTTATTTAGTTGCTTTCGCAGCAACATTGTCATCATGCAATACGGTTTTTTATCAAGTATATAATACTGAAGCTCCTGGCATGATAGAAAAGGACAATAGTCTAGTTTATGAGAACGAGGATTGTAAGTTGATGTATAATTTGTGGGCAGAAGATGGAAGTCTAGGTTTTATTATGCATAATAAAACAGATAGAGACCTATTTGTCGTATTACCGCAGACGTTCTTTATAAAGAATGGGATAGCGCTTGATTATTATAAAGCTAGAGAGTATCGTAATACAGAAAGCGGTATGGTTTCCTCAAATGTATCGCTTGGAACTGCAATTAGTGAAGTTAATCTATGGAGAATGTGGAATACAACAAAATCAAGCAATGTAGCTGGTGGTGTTTCAAAAGGTGTTTCTACTACTGTTGTGAGAAAGGAAAAACCAATCATATGCATTCCTGCAAATGCATCTAAATTAATATATGAATATACAATTTCCGATAGATTAATTAAGAATTGCGATAAGAAACAGGCCTATCCAAGGCGAAAATCATCTCCTATAGCTTTTACAAAAGAAGATACTCCACTCTCATTTAAAAACAGAATTGCTTATTCTTTTGATAAAGGCGGAGATGGCTTGAAGTATATTGAAAACGAATTTTGGATATCAGAGCTGATTAATTATTCTAAGAAGTCAGCTGGTGCAAATAAAACTATTAAAGATTGTGATAAAGAGGAAGGTGTTGTACAGTACATCTTTAATATAGCATCTCCCAGAAAGTTTTATAATTCCTATAAAGGTACTGCCCGTTATGGAAATAGTAGTAGCAAGGGAAAACTTGTATATTAGAAAAAGTATTCTTGATCATAGAATTTCATTTTCCGGGATCTATATGCTCTTGGAAAATGAAAAGAATCTGATAAGATATAAAACGAAGTAGCAGCATGGAAAACAATGGATTTATAACAATACTTTGGATATTATGGATAGTCGCTGTTGTAGTTCAACTAGTAGTAGCTGTTAAGTTCTTCGATATGGCTTCAGATATTAAAGCTATGAAGGAGATGATGCAGCAGTCTATGAGAATGAAGCAAGGAGAAGGCGATACTAATCCGGTGGAAGATTCTCACATACCTAAAGTAGATCCAAAGAAGTTTAGATGGCAGATGTGGATGTATATTGCCATTGGTGCAACTATAGTATTACTGTATTTTTTAAGTTAAATAATAGAATTACATATATGGATCAGAAGCAGTCAGAGCAACTTACACTCTACAAATATCTTGGCATTGATGGGGCCAAAATGATGCTTTATTATAGCGATCTGCAATATACTAATGCTACACAATTTAATGACCCTTTCGATTCTCACCCTGGCCTAATAGATTTCTCTAATGTTCCTCCTGAAAAGTGTAAAGGGTGGTCACCAGAAATTATTAAACTAACTGAATCTAATCGATATGAAAGATACCGAGAAAAGACTTGGATATGTTGCTTGTCGAAAGTTTGTGACTCATTATTAATGTGGAGTTATTACAATAGTCATAAAGGGGTATGTATTGGCTTAAATATGGAGAAAGTAGCGGAATACCTCACCCCATCCCTTGGAATGGTAGTTTTCAATTATGGCTTTGAGGTGCAATATCGTGATATCGTCGAGAAGCCTGATTATTTTCGAGATGCAACAGATTTCTTTCGTTATCAAATGTGCACAAAAGGGAAGGCTTGGGAACATGAACAGGAGATGAGACTACTAATTTCGGCCCCCAATCCTAATTGCATGGCGTTAATGCCTTGGCAAAATGACAAGGATGGTCCAATAGACTGGAAAGCAGTTAGGGCCTTCCCTAAGATTGGAGGAGAATGTTTCGAGTCCATATATCTTGGTGTTAACATAAACAAAAAAGAGAAAGAAAAAATAATCAAAGTTGCTAGAGAGTTAAATCCTGATATCAGAATCTATCAAATGGAGATTGATACAAATGCTTTCAGATTAAATGCGACTCCAATATTATAAGAATAAGATTATTTATGGAAAATAATAGTATCAAAGATTTCATATGGGAATTTATTAAATCTCATATTCCAGAGAAGGTACAAAAAATAATTAATGCTTATATGCAAAAAGCATTGGATAAACTTAACAGTTTTACAGAGGAACATCTTGCCGAAAATAAAAAGAATATAGAAAAAATTGGCAAATGCGGTTTCTTTGCCTGTATTCTGTTTATATGTATTGGATCTCTCTCTATGGCAACGGGCAGCTTAGCCGTTGCAATATGTTTATTTATGCTAGGTGATTCCATCTCTTACTATCTCAACATAAAGAAAAATATTAAGAAACTATTTAGAATATTTTTGTTGTGGTTTTTGGGGCTTACTTTGATGTGTTATATATCAACAGCTAGCAATTTAATAGATTCTTTAACGTACGGCTTCCCATTGGAGTGTCAATGGGATTCATCAATGTTGGTACAATCTTTTGTTGTTGCATTCATAATTACCTTTATTTTTCACATATTAAATATCGGGATATTATTGCTATTATTTTCTTTTTTCAATATTTTAAAAAAAACTGTCCATATTATACTCAATAATAAACATCTTAAAAGGTTGGTTGTTTTTTCCATTTGCTACTTTGTTGAAAGAAAAATACGTATTCTGTTTAATTGGTAATGCTGTTCAAATAATCAATAACTTTCCGATTAGCCTCGTCAATCTTCTTACGATCAAAGTTAATATAGATTGATGTAACCTCAGACCCAATTTCATGCCCTAATGCAGCAGAAATCGTTTCTTTGGGTATATCTAGTTCGGCAGCGATGGTGGCCCATGTATGGCGGGCCCAATAACTTGATATTTCAGGAAATATCGGCTCCCGGTTTTTCTTCCCACCTAAACCGGTACGGATAACGGGACCTATTTGTTTAAGTCCAATTCCCATACGATGAAGGAAGTCTTTGTAATTTCCATATTCATCCAGGACATTAATAAGCCAGTCTTTACCTCTGTATTTTTCAATGATCTCCATAGCCTCCGGTTCTACTTTTATTGAATATAGCTTGGATGTTTTGGCTCTATGATACTTTATCCTTCCATTAATTATTTGCTTTAAATTAAATAGGTCAACTGCATTAATACCAATTAGATACAGCATTAACATAAATATGTCTCGGTAGCGTTCCTGATATTCTTCGCACTTGTAGTCCCGCAACAGTGCTACCTGCTCAGCTGTTAATGATCGTTTAGCAGTCTCCTCCTTCTTTATTTTGAATTTACGGAACGGATAGAGCGTTGTTATCTCTTCGTCGATGGCATAGTTAAAAACTGCTCGTATATTACGTAAATGTAAGGCATAGGCATTAACTTTCATGCCGGAGTCTTTCATATGTTTTTCAAAACGCCTCATCCAATCGATATCCATTGTATCAAATGTACAAGTTCTATCGAATTCAATGATTTTATTGAGGGTGCTTGTATATACTGTCTTCGTTCCCGGTTTATCTTTCAGGTTTATAAAATCAGTCATGTAGTCCGTGAAGAATTTTGTTTTCTCTTGTACATATCCAGGCAGATACTTTTCAAGAATAGCCTTAAGAGATTTGTCGGATGTTTCTTTTGACTTTCCATCCATTTCAAGACGAAAGATAGCATTCTCCATATCGTTTAGCATTCTGCGCAATGCTGCATTCTTTGTTTTATAATTAGCTTCTTTATTGGTGAATTCAGTCCCATTCCATTTTTCTTGTGTAGCAGAATAGCCTGTAGAGAGAAAGAATGTTCCTTTGTTATGGACGTTTAGTTTTAGCGGAAATAGACCGTCCTTCTTTTCTCTACGTGTGTCTAAATAAAATTTAATTGTTGCCATATGATTGCTTGTGTTTTTTGATGAGGCAAATTAAATTGATTGCAAAAGCCTATAGAAATTTGCAATTAATTTGCAATGCAAATATAGTAAATAACCTCAAAAATGCCTCTAAAACGGGATTTTAATTTATGAAAGGGCATGAAAAAAGCACTTGCTTTTATCGTAAGTGCCTGATTTTCAATGGAGCGGTAAGCGAGACTCGAACTCGTGACCCTTAGCTTGGGAAGCTAATGCTCTACCAACTGAGCTACTACCGCAACTTGTATCTTTCATAAAAGCCTTATGAAATGTTGATGCAAAGGTAAACATAATTTTTATATCTCAAATAAATTTCTTCAAATTTTAGCAGAGGAAAATCTATAATATAATTTCTATTCCAGATGAAAAAAAGAATCGGATATGAAAAATCGTATATTCGATTGCTGTACAATTTAAAATATACAGATAGAAATAAAATGATTCGATAAAATCCTCTGGATTTCTAATCAGATATTTTCAAAACTTAATATTATTGGATTTAATTCTTATCAATATGCGTGATTTTATCTGCCTATACTAACAATAAGTTAATAGAATGGCTACTAACTGATTCAATCTGAAAGATTAAAATGATTGAGATATTAGTCGTATCCAAAACAAATGACCTGTTTTACTTGTGTTTTATTCGTTCCTTTTAAAGGAGCAGAACGTTCCTCACCGACTAACGTCCCGTTGGTTTAAAACCAAGTAATCGTTCCTTTAAAAAGGAAATAGCTCAAATAACGTTCTTTTTCTGTATAATCCGATAATATATATGCAAAAACATATTGAAATTCTGTATATTATTACGCGTTTTTATGCATAATTTCTGCTGTTTGATGAAATATGTATGGGGCTATTCTTTGTGTAATCTTAAATATAGAACATTTTTTTAAGATTCTTTCTCTGTTTGCCAAAGTGAACAAACCCGTCCTCTCATCTGTTAGAAAGTCTCAATTTTAGATTTAACCTAACCAGCATGAAAAAAAATAAGATACTTTTTGTACTATGGGCTTTGTGTTTTTTCGTCATTCAGACAAATGCACAGACGCCGCTAAGTTTCGAAGAATCGTTGCACCTGCTTAATCAGGGAAATCAGAGCTTGAAGATAGCTGATAAGGGGATAGAGATTGCCAAGGCAGAACGTGATAAGCTCAATGCTTTTTGGTATCCTACCTTGCAGTCTACAGGTGCATTTGTGCATATGTCCGAGAAGATAGAAGTGAAGCAGCCATTGTCTCAGTTTACTGATCCGGCAAAAGACTTTGTACATTCAATTATTCCGGATGACCAGATAATCTCAGCTGTTCTGGATAAAATAGGAGCCAATACTCTTGTCTTTCCACTAACTCCGAGAAACTTGACGACTGTTGATCTGTCGGCAGAATGGGTGCTCTTTTCCGGAGGAAAAAGATTTCGTGCAACAAATATTGGTCGGACAATGGTGGATCTGGCGCGAGAGAATCGTGCACAGACTGCTGCAAGCCAGCAAAACCTGTTGGCAGAAAGTTATTATGGTCTGCGGTTGGCACAACAGGTCATAGCGGTACGTGAAGAAACATATAAAGGTCTGCAGAAGCATTATGAAAATGCTTTGAAACTGGAAGCTGCCGGAATGATAGACAAAGCAGGACGACTGTTTGCACAAGTGAATATGGATGAAGCAAAACGGGCATTGGAAGCTGCACGAAAGGAAGAAACAGTGGTGCAGAGTGCCTTGAAAGTTTTGTTGAATAAAAAAGATACGGATGAGAATATCGTTCCTACTTCTCCCCTTTTCATGAATGATTCGTTACCACCCAAAATGCTTTTTGATATGTCGGTCAACAGCGGAAACTATATGCTTAATCAACTGCAGCTGCAAGAACATATCGCTAAACAGGAAGTACGGATTGCCCAAAGCGGATACTTGCCGAATATAGCCCTTTTTGGAAAACAGACCCTCTATTCGCATGGCATTCAAAGCAATTTACTGCCGCGTACCATGGTGGGAATTGGCTTTACATGGAATCTCTTTGACGGATTGGATCGGGAAAAGAAGATCCGGCAATCAAAACTAACCCAGCAAACGCTGGCTTTGGGGAAAATGAAAGCACGCGATGATCTTGCTGTCGGAGTGGATAAACTCTATACACAATTGGAGAAAGCTCAGGATAACGTAAAAGCACTGAATGCGACCATCGAACTAAGTGAAGAACTGGTACGTATCCGAAAGAAATCCTTTACTGAAGGGATGGCAACTTCTACCGAAGTGATTGATGCTGAAACCATGCTTGCCAACGTAAAAGTGGCTCGTCTGGCAGCATATTATGAATATGATGTGGCATTGATGAATCTTCTTTCACTCTGCGGCACACCGGAACAATTTGTAAACTATCAACCTAAACCGTAACAAACAATGAAACCAACTAGTAGAACCCTTTCATGGGCATTCGTCATTATTATGCTGGCAGTCGGTATTTTTACTGCTCTGGGAATAATCTTGATGCACAAACAACCGCTCGTCCTGCAAGGGCAGGCAGAAGCGACAGAAATCCGTATTAGCGGGAAACTTCCTGGACGTATCGATACCTTTTTGGTTCAGGAAGGTGACTGGGTACGCCAAGGAGATACTCTCGTTGTAATCAACAGCCCCGAAATACATGCCAAGTATCAGCAGGTGAATGCATTGGAGCAAGTAGCCGTACAGCAGAATAAGAAAATAGATGCCGGTACCCGTCGACAGATTGTTGCTACCGCGTTGCAACTATGGAACAAAACAAAAAGTGATCTTACACTGGCTAAAACAACTTATAACCGTATTCTTACCTTATATAAAGACAGTGTTGTCACTTCTCAGCGGAAAGATGAAGTGGAAGCTATGTATAAAGCTGCTGTTGCAGCCGAACGGGCAGCCTATGAACAATATCAGATGGCGGTAGACGGTGCACAGAAAGAAGATAAAGAATCTGCCGCCAGTATGGTGAATGCTGCCAGAAGTACGGTGGAAGAAGTTTCGGCACTATTGGTCGACGCCCGGCTGACAGCACCTGAAAACGGTCAGATAGCTACCATCTTTCCTAAACGTGGGGAATTGGTTGCGCCGGGAACTCCTATTATGAACCTGGTTGTCATGGACGATATTCATGTAGTACTCAATGTACGTGAGGATTTGATGCCACAATTTAAGATGGAGGGCACCTTTGTTGCGGATGTGCCTGCTATTAATAAAAAAGGTATTGAGTTTAAAATCTATTATATCAGTCCGTTAGGAAGTTTTGCTACTTGGAAATCAACGAAGCAGACCGGAAGTTATGACTTACGAACCTTCGAGATTCATGCCCGTCCCACTCAGAAAGTTGATGACCTGCGCCCCGGTATGTCCATATTACTGACATTAAATGAATGATAGAATGAGTTCATCACAAACATATTCTCCTTTTCGTTCCGTGCTGCTCAGGGAGTGGCGACGGATGACTTCACGACGCCTTTATTTTGGTGTGTGTATCATCCTGCCGCTATTTACCCTTTTCTTCATGGCAACTATCTTCGGCAACGGGCAGATGGAAAACATTCCCATCGGTATTGTCGATCAGGACAATACTGCCTCTTCACGAGCAATCGCCCGAAATATATCTGCTGTGCCAACATTTAAAGTGACAAGGCATTTTGTGAATGAGGAAGCTGCCCGAAAGGCCGTACAGAAGAAGGAAATTTATGGCTATCTCTCCATTCCTCCAAAATTTGAGCAAGATGCTATTTCGGGAAAGAATGCGACTCTCTCCTATTATTATCATTATGCGTTGCTTTCGGTAGGCGGCGAATTGATGGCTGCTTTCGAAACGTCGCTGGCTCCTGTGTCGCTCTCTCCCATTGTGATGCAAGCTGTCGCTCTCGGAGTGGAACAAGACAAGATCACTACATTCCTGTTGCCCGTACAAGCCAGCAATCACCCTATATACAATCCAAGTCTGGATTATTCGGTTTATCTGAGCCAACCGTTTTTCTTCGTCTTGTTTCAGGTATTGATTTTACTCATTACTGTATATGCAGTCGGAATTGAGATTAAATTTCGCACTGCCGATGAATGGCTGTTTGTTGCCAAAGGAAATATGGTAACGGCTGTTTTGGGAAAACTACTCCCCTACACTATTATCTTTATTCTGATAGGATGGCTGGCAAATTATGTGATGTTTGGCATTCTGCATATTCCTTTTCAAGGAAGCTGGTTATTGATGAATATGCTGACAGCGCTTTTTGTCGTGGCAACGCAGGCATTGGGATTATTCCTATTTTCACTATTTCCGGCTATCTCTCTCATCATAAGTATTGTTTCCATGGTCGGCTCTTTGGGAGCTACTTTATCCGGTGTCACTTTTCCGGTGACCAATATGTATCCTTTGGTACGAGATGCCTCCTATCTTTTTCCTGTCCGGCATTTTACAGAAATGATGCAAAATATGCTCTACGGAGGGAGTGGTTTTATCTACCTTTGGCCATCGGTTGTGATACTATGTATCTTTCCGTTGCTGGCTTTTGTGTTGCTTCCTCATCTGAAACGTGCCATAGAAAGTCATAAATATGAAAAAATTAAATAAGTTACAACAGTTATCGTTCATCATCCGACGTGAATATTGGGCTATCAGTACCAGCTATGCTGTATTACTGGTACTGATGGGTGGAATCTTCGTGTACGGATTACTCTATAATTATATGTATGCCCCCAATATTGTAACGGATGTCCCGGTTGCCGTAGTCGATAACTCACATAGCGAGTTGAGCCGTAATTTCATCCGCTGGCTGGATGCTACGCCTCAAGCGGAAATTTATGATCAGGCTATGGATTATCACGAAGCTAAGGAATGGATGAAAGCTGGAAAAGTACAAGGTATTTTATATCTCCCTCATGATTTTGAGGAACGGGTATTTCGTGGAGATGAAGCTGTGTTTTCTCTGTATGCCACTACCGATGCTTTTCTCTATTTTGAAGCCTTACAAGGAGCTTCTTCACGTGTGATGCTGGCTATCAATGACAAATATCGTCCGGACGGAGCAGTCTTTCTGCCTCCTCAGGGATTATTGGCGGTAGCTATGGCAAAGCCTGTAAATGTAGCGGGAACTGCACTCTATAACTATACGGAAGGATATGGGTCTTATCTGATTCCGGCCGTTATGGTCATTATTATTTTTCAGACATTACTGATGGTCATAGGTATGCTGACCGGAGAAGAACATATGACAAAAGGTATCCTTGCCTATACTCCTTTCGGAAAAAGCTGGGCAGTCGCTATACGTATTGTAGCAGGGAAAACGTTTGTCTACTGTAGTTTGTATGCTGTTTTTTCATTCTTTCTATTAGGGTTGCTTCCTCATTTCTTTAGTATTCCCAATATTGGAAACGGATTGTATATTGTATTGATGATGATCCCCTACTTGCTGGCGACTTCTTTTCTGGGGCTGGCAGCCTCCCGATATTTCACTGATTCGGAAGCACCATTGCTTATGATTGCATTTTTCTCGGTAGGACTGATTTTTCTTTCCGGTGTTTCCTATCCGATGGAGCTAATGCCTTGGTATTGGAAAGCTGCTCATTATATTTTTCCGGCAGCACCTGCTACACTTGCCTTTGTGAAGTTGAACTCAATGGGGGCAAGTATGGCTGATATCCAACTTGAATACATTACTTTATGGATTCAGGTGATTGTTTATTTTGCATTAAGTATATGGGTTTATAAACGAAAACTCAGTTGACAGATATACTTTTAGTTGCAGATTTTAAACAATAATTACTCAAAACTATAATATTTCAGCCAACGAATAATTAACTATGGAAATAAAATGTTTTTTGTTGAACATTTTACTTGATTATCTCGTCCTTTTTTATTTATTTTGTTAACTATTATTTGGAGATAGGCTATAGTACTACTTTAAATGTAAACATCTATATGAGGAATATTATACTATTTTTATTTTTGTTGCCGTTGATGGCATATGGACAAACATACAAATATATTGGAGTAGAGGATGGTTTAAGTAACCGGAGAATATACAATATTCAGAAAGATCGTCAGGGATATATGTGGTTTCTCACCAACGAAGGTATGGACCGATACAACGGTCAGGATATAAAACACTATAAATTAATTGAAGCAAACAGGGAGCTAAATTCGGACATAGATCTCGGATGGCTGTATGCAGATAAAAAAGGGGGAATATGGGTGATTGGAAGAAAAGGACGTATCTTTCAGTATGAAGAGAAATATGACCGTTTTAAGATGATTTACAAATTGCCGGAAGCCACTGATGTTATCAGCTACGGTTATTTGGATCGTAACAGTAATATTTGGTTGTGCAGCAATGATTCTATCTTGTTGTATAATACGGAAACAGCACAGACTTTACAGTTTCCTAATGTATTGGATGAGAATATCACAGTAGTAGAGCAGGCAGATGATACCCATTTCTTTGTGGCAACAGAAATGGGGGTCCGGTATACTCAGTTAAATAAAGGAGCTTTGCATATTATTCCTTTTGAAACGCTTGATAATGTCTATACGCAAATAAACGGGCTTTATTATCACCGACAACTCCAAAGGCTCTTTATTGGTACTTTCAGTGATGGTACTTTTGCTTATGATATGTCAACTCAACAAATTATCAAGCCAGATACTGCTTTGGGTGATGTAAGTATCACTCATATCAGACCGCTGAATGAAAAGGAACTTTTAGTTGCCACAGAGGGAATGGGAGTACACAAAATAGATGTAAATACCTGTAAAACTTCTCCATACATTGTAGCAAACTATGAAAGTTATAATGAAATGGATGGAAATAACATTACGGATATTTATATTGATAAAGAAAAACGAATCTGGCTTGCCAATTATCCGGCAGGGATTACGGTAGTCGATCCCCGTTATAAGAATTATCATTGGATAAAACATTCTATCGGTAATAAACAGTCTATTGTCAATGATCAGGTTCATGCGGTCATTGAAGATAGTGAAGGTGACTTATGGTTTGGAACAAGCAATGGGATCAGTTTCCATGATTCCAAAACAGGTCAATGGCATTCTTTCTTAAGTTCTTTTGATAAGCAACTGAAAGACAAAAATCATATTTTCATCACTTTGTGTGAAGTTTCGCCGGGCATTATCTGGGCAGGAGGATATACGTCGGGCATTTATAAGATTAATAAGAAGACATTGGCTGTAGAGTATTTCTCGCCTTTCCTGCTTAGTTCTGTCAACATACGACCAGATAAATATATACGGGATATGATTAAAGATTCAAAAGGGTATATATGGTCGGGAGGATATTACAATCTAAAGTGTATTGATCCGAGAAAGAATACTGTCCGTCTGTATCCTGGAGTAAATACTGTTACAGCTATTGAGGAAAAGGATATCAATTCTATGTGGGTGGGAACTGCCACAGGACTATTTCTGCTTGATCGAAACTCTGGTGAGTATCAGTATATTTTAATGCCTGTGGAGTCGACTTACATCAATACGCTTTATCAGGCAAATGATGGATCACTGTACATCGGTACAAATGGTTCGGGAGTACTTATATATAATCCTAAAAATAGGAGTTTCGAACACTATTATGCCGATAATTCGGCACTTGTTTCCAATAATATCTATACTATTCTTCCGGAAATGGATGGACAGATAATGATGAGTACGGAAAGCGGAATCACCAGCTTTTCTACGGAGAAAAGATCAGTCCACAACTGGAGTCGAGAGCAAGGAATGATGTCGGCCTGTTTCAACGCTACTTCCGGCGTTTTACGCAAAAATAAAAGTTTTGTTTTCGGAAGCGTTGATGGTGCTGTTGAATTTCCCGCAGGCATCAAGTTACCGGATTATGAATACTCAAAAATGATATTCAGCGATTTTCATATTTCTTATCAGCCTATTTATCCGGGGGATAAGGACTCTCCTCTGGAGAAAGATATTGATAAAACAGATGTATTGAAGCTGAAATACGGTCAGAATACCTTTTCATTCCGGGTTTCTTCTATCAATTATGATTTTCCTTCCCATTCTGTATATTATTGGAGACTGGAAGGTTCTTCATATAATGAATGGGTGCAATTGAACAGTAATAGTCTGATTCGTTTCACCAATTTAAGCCCTGGCAACTATAAACTTTATGTGCGTGCTATATCCAAAGAAGAGCCTAGTATTGTTTTCGAAGAACGGCAGGTCGAAATAATAATAGCGCAGCCTGTATGGTTTAGCGGATGGGCTATATTCATTTATATACTTGTGATTGCGTTTCTATTCGGTATTGCTTTCCGGATTATGATTCTGAAAAAGCAGAAAAAGATATCAGATGAAAAGACACATTTCTTTATAAACACTGCTCATGATATCCGTACTCCTCTTACTTTGATAAAGGCTCCTTTAGAAGAATTTGTTGAAGAGGAAACATTGACAGAGATCGGTTCGCAGCGTATAAACACGGCATTGAGAAATGTAAATGCCCTTTTACGGCTGAGTACTAACTTAATTAATTTCGAGCGGGCTGATGTTTATTCTTCTGAATTGCATATTTCCGAATATGAACTGAATACGTATATGAATGAAATCTATAATAGTTTTTGTTCGTATGCTAACATCAAGCATATTGACTTTACATACAAAAGTGACTTTAATTATCTGAATGTATGGTTCGATAAAGATAAGATGGATTCTATCTTAAAGAATCTGGTATCCAACGCGTTGAAATATACACCTGAAAATGGAATGGTCAGCATATTTGTTTCTGAGACTAAAGAATCCTGGAGGCTGGAAGTCAAAGATACGGGAATAGGCATTCCGGCAAACGAACAGAACAAATTACTTAAGATGCACTTTCGGGGTACGAATGCTATTAACGCAAAGATAACTGGTAGTGGAATCGGACTAAAACTAGTTGGAAAATTAGTGAGTCTTCATAGTGGTAAGATAAATATAGAGAGCATTGAACAACAAGGTACCACTATCACTATTGTTTTCCCGAAGGGTAATAAGCATTTCCGTCATTCGAATCTGATAGATCCGGAGAAACCCGGCAGACAGGAAGTAGTATTGGATGCTCCAATTATATCCGAAGCGGCTGTAAAGACAAACGATGAGAATCTGCAACGTATTCTTATTGTTGAGGATAATGATGAACTACGCGCTTATCTGGTCAATTCATTATCACCAATGTATAATGTGCAGGCTTGCGGTAATGGTAAGGAAGCATTGATCATTGCAAAAGAATTTTGGCCAGAGCTTATTCTTTCCGACATTATGATGCCGGAAATGCGGGGTGATGAACTGTGTATTGCCATTAAAAATGATATAGAAACATCTCATATTCCGGTATTGTTACTCACTGCTTTAGGAGAAGAGCAGAATATATTGGATGGGCTTCATATTGGCGCTGATGAATATATTGTAAAACCATTCAGCGTAAGAATTCTGAAAGCAAGTGTTGCTAATTTATTGGCAAACCGTGCACTGTTGCGTAGCAGATATGCCAATCTGGAAATAGAAGATACCAAAGTCATGACACCATTGGCGAATGGAATGAATAGCCTTGATTGGAAATTTATATCGGATGTGAAGAAGAGTATTGAGGATAATATTGATAATGCCGCTTTTTCCGTTGAAGTGCTCAATGATTTGCATGGTATGAGTCGCACCAGCTTTTATTGTAAACTGAAAGCACTGACAGATCTCTCTCCCCAAGAGCTTATAAAATCAGTCCGTTTGAAACGTGCTGTACAGTTGCTAAAAGAAGGCAAGCATAATATTACTGAAGTTTCAGAACTATGTGGATTTTCAGAGTCCAAATATTTCCGACAAGTATTCAAGAAAGAATATAAAATGAGTCCAAGCCAGTATGCTAAGGAATATGGTACTTCTTCCGCTATTATTGAAGATGATACCTCTCAGGACGATTCGGATAAATAAAATAAGTATAGATAAGAGGTAGCTTTTCCCTTGTAGAAGAAGCTACCTCTTATCTATTCAATAAATAGGAATATTATTTGCATATCAAGTATTTAATAAACAAATAACCTCCTAATACTTGCAGGCACATTCCGGGAATACCGATGCGGAAATCCTGAACAGTTTTGTAGAAATTTCCTATATACATCCACTCTCCCAATGTGCCGATGATCTGATAAAACAAGACTACTCCTGCTAATACAGGGATAGAAATGCGTCCGAAGCGTTGCGCAGCCCATCCGGCGGCGATTGCTAATAATACGGATTTCAATAGAATGGCAGGCAATACTGCGGGCACTGGCATACCAAAGAGCAAAGAATTTATGACTGGAGACAAGATAGCAGTTAGCAAACCGACCTTCCAGCCATATTTGTAAGCACCGATCAGAGTGAAGAAATAAATAGGCAGCCAGGTTAATCCACCTAGTGGAATGAGATGAAAGAGTCTGGGAAAAAGGATATTGCCAACGATGAATAACGAGGTTGCTAAATAGGTCTTCACATTACTGTAATTCAGTGAATAGAGTTTTACTGTTGTTTCCATATCTTTATTCTTTTAGAAATTCAAATTAATACCACCCATAAATGTTGCCTTGGGCATGGGATACCCTGTATTTATTTCGTAACGTTGTGCCAACAGGTTTTCACCTTTCACAAAGATGTTGGCAAAATTACAAATACGATAACTTCCTCGCAGATTCCATAAAACAAAACTATCCTGTTGCTCGGTGCCTTTATTATTAACGATTACAGAAGTGTAAAGTCCTTTAATATATTGCATTCCTGTCGATACAGTCCAGCGACCTGCGGTATAGTCTGCTCCGACATACAATTTGTGTTCAGGAGCGGCGAGAACCGGGTTTTCCATGTGCAACCAACTATAGTTGGCATTCACATTCCAATGAGAATTAAACCGATAACCGATATTCGCTTCAATTCCCCAGTTTTCTATTTCTCCGGAATTGACGTTCAGCGGAGGTATCAAGCCATTGCTCATAATAATATTGTCACCGTTAATATAATACAGGTTCAGTCCGTAATATAAGGCTCCTTCCAATAATCGTTGAGAATAGGAAAGTTCATAACTGACCAGTTTCTCCGGGTTCAGTTCCGGATTGGCAGGAGCAAACATATACATCTCCCGAATGGTAGGGTTGCGATATCCTTTGCTCATCATCGCTTTGAGTTCTGCGCTTTTGGGAAGATGAAAAGCCAGTCCTCCCTGTGGAATCCATTCAGTACCTACATGAGAGTGATGATCTACACGAACACCCGCATCCAATGACAACCAGCTATTTATATCTTGGCGGAAATCGACATATCCTGCAAATTCATCCATTTGCTTGTCTACTCCCAGTTTCCGCTCTCCGGTAGCCAAGACTTTGTTCCATGATTTGCCTCCGAAGTGCTGATAGTCAAATCCTATCGTCAAATGATTGCCTGTGAAGAACGTAGCGCTCTGATACCAGGAAATGCCGAACATCTTGTCTTTAGAATTAAAGTGTGATGTTTGCGGCTGTTCTCCTGTTTTATATCCGTCATTGATTTTATGCCGTCCCCAATTATAGAAAAAGCTCAAAGCTCCTGATGTCTTCTCATAATGGTTTTCCAAGGCAAGCGAGGTCATACCACGTGTAATACGCGAATCATTGTCGATAAGTGGAACTTGTATCGTTCCCGGATTGGAAGCATTGAAATGGGTTACATTTACATCTCCCCAGAATTTCCAGGAAGAGCTGAAATCATATCCTAATTTTGCGTATCCTCCATATTGTTCAAACTCCATATCGGGGCGGTGTCCGTCCGTACGATTGTAAGAACCGGTAACGATACTGCTGAAACGTCCTTTCTTTACACGGTTGGAAAATTCCGTCTGCAAAGTGTTGTATGAGCCATACCCTACCTGCATATTCGTTCTTACTCCCTCATCTTGCTGTTTGCGGGTGACTATATTGATTACTCCGCCCATTGCATTCGAGCCATAGAGTACAGAGGCAGGGCCGCGCAAGACTTCCACTTTCTCTGTCAACATAGACTGATATGCATCCGCAATCGGATGTCCCATCAATCCCATATATTGCGGATGTCCATCGATCAAAACCAATAAACCTGCTGTCGGGCTACCTCCGATACCACGCAGACTCATGCCACCTGCCGCACCTGTGGATACACCATATCCCATGATACCACGGCTGGTAGTAAAGAATCCGGGAACCTGTTCCGTCAATAGCGGCAAAAGTGAAGGTTCATATCTTTTCTCTATTTGTTGCCTTCCTACTACTGAAATAGTCATGGGAAGGTGACGAATATCCGTCTCGTTCCGTGTTCCGGTAACTACGACTTCGTCAATAGTATAGTTTCTTTTGACTTGTGTGCTGTCTTTTCCGGGTTGTGCCATTCCTGAAATGGAAAGCAGGCTGCCGAACAAAAACAAACAAACTGTATTTGTTTTCATATTCTGTTTCGCGCTTTTATTTCTCCTGCAACTTTTTACCACTTCTTATTTTTTCGAGGAAATCACGAATCAGCGGCAATATGGCTTCTGCTGATTCTTCTTCGCTACACATCGTTTCTACCGGACACCAGCCTGTGTGATCACGATTCCATATAAAAGGTACTTCTTGTACGAAATGGACTTTTATATCCGAGCTTCGTAATAAATCCAACGCTTTCGAACTGATGATGTCTGTATGCAGTTCCCGGATACCTCCCAAAATCATGAGGGCGGCAGCCCCCTTCCCTACTACTTTGTCGGCTATCGAAGCTCCTTTCAGAAAATCCGGTTCCTGTGTCAGCAAATCATATAAATCTGCTACGCCACGTTGGGTAAAGGTACGTATGTTGTCTCCATTGGCAATCACACAGGAATATCCTCCCGAGTGTAATAAGTTGATTAATTCTTCCATTATAAGGTCCCTTGTTTCAGTTGTTCTACAAATTGGTCTATCCGGTGCAGTTCTTTGGGTATATCTATGTTTTGAGGACAGTGAGGTACGCATTGATTACATCCGATGCAATGACTGGCCTGACGGAGTTTAGGTACACTGCGGTCATATCCTACAAGAAATGCCCGGCGGGCTTTGACATAATTCTCATCCTGTCCGTTTTTAGGAACATTGCCTTCATTGACACAACGGTTATAATGTAATAAGACAGCCGGAATATCCAGACCATACGGACATGGCATACAATATTTGCAGTCATTGCAAGGGATGGTAGGATACTTCAGCATTAACTGTGCCGTGTCTTCCAGAAAATCCATCTCTTCGTCAGTCAGCGGTTCCAATGGACAATAAGTGCGCAGGTTATCCTGCAAATGTTCCATATACGTCATACCGCTTAATACAGTCAATATATCGGGGAATGTTCCGGCAAAGCGGAAAGCCCATGAAGCTACGCTGCTTTCCGGACGGCGTTGTTTGAGACGTGCCACCAGATTGTCATTCAGTTTAGACAAACGACCTCCCAAAAGCGGTTCCATGATAATGGATGGAATCCCCCTTTTATGTAGCTCACCATACAGATATTCGGCATTGGTATTCCGGGTATTTGTCTCTTTCGCGTGCTTCCAGTCCACATAGTTAAGCTGTATTTGTACGAAATCCCACTTTATCTCATCGTGTCGGGAAAGCAGATAATCATATACTTCGATGTCGCCATGATAGGAGAATCCGAGATTGCGAATGCGACCTGCTTCACGTTCTTTTATCAAAAAGTCAAGCATTCCATTATCCAGATATCGTCCTTTAAGGGCGTCCATTCCCCCCATACCGATGCCATGAAGCAGCATATAATCGATATAGTCCACCTGAAGGTCTGCAAAAGATTTATGATACATTTTGAGGGAAGCTTCGCGTGACCATGTATCCGGAGAGAAATTGGATAGTTTGGTAGCAATGAAGTATTTATCACGTGGATAACGGCTTAGCGCAATTCCTGTGGATTTCTCAGAAAAACCTTGTACGTAGGCCGGAGATGTATCGAAATAGTTTACTCCATGAGCGATGGCGTAATCGATTAATCCGTTCACTGCATCCTGATCGATCACTTCACCCTTACCGTCGGGAGACGGTTTGAGAGGCCAGCGCATACAGCCGTATCCTAAAAGCGACACGCGGTCGCCTGTTGTTGGAGACGTGCGGTAAGTCATTTTGTCGGTAGGAATTTCCCCTTCTGCCGATGCACTGCTTGATGAAGAAGTGCCTTTTGACGAGCATCCGTATAGTATCGCTGTCGATGTAGCTGCACTGATACCTACGATTTTGATAAAATCTCTTCTGTTTATGTCTTTCTTATTTTTTTCTTCCATAATCTTGTTCTGATTTAAATCATACAATTCTGTGCATCTGATGTCCAGTCACGTAAATGGCACTGAAAGGACGGGATGGACAAAGATTCTCGCAAGCACCGCAACCAATACACCGTTCGACATTGATTGCCGGAATCTTCGGTGAGTCCGCTATTTCGGGATCGGAAGCTACCATCTGAATAGCGGCTGCCGGACAATGGCGGGCACAGTTGCCGCATTCCATTCCATCAGTCAGCGGTACGCAGTTCTCCTTGATCCATACAGCATGCCCGATTTGGATAGCGGATTTCTCTGCCAGGCTGGTCAGATGAATGGCATCTGTAGGGCATACTTCCGCACATTTGGCACACTCCGGACGGCAATAACCACGCTCGTAGGACATTTCCGGCTGCATGAGAGTTGCCAGATTACCGGATGGACGTAATACCTGAGTAGGACAAACAGAGACACATAGCTGACAGGCAGTACAATGTTGGGCAAAGTTGCGTGCATTTAATGATCCGGGAGGATAAATCGGATTCTCCCGGTTGGGAATCTTCTTGTCTTCAATGGCTGCCAATCCTCCGTCTACCTTTTTCTCCTGTGCTTTCAGTATGGTAGAAGTGGCGAAAATAGTCGATGCCGAAAGAAAACTACGACGGGCATTGTCAATCTGTTCCGAGGTCACGGATTTTATTTTAACCGTTTCCGTATTGACTCCTTCTTTCTTTTGAATACGTCTGGTATATTTAATAGCTCCTTGCTTACATTTTCCCAGGCAATCCATACAAGCGACACAACGGCTATAATCAATTTCATGGGCTTTGGTATTAATACAGGATGCTTTACAATTACGTGCGCACAATCCGCAGCTATTACATTTGGAAGTATCGATCACAGGCTTGAAGATGGAGTATCGTGATATGAATCCCAATACGGTGCCGACAGGACAAATGGTATTGCAATAAGTACGTCCGTTACGCCATGCCAAAACAAAAAGTACAATAAGTGTAATCACAGCAATGATCAGTGTTGAAAGACTTTTCATCCAGACATCCACTTCATAGAAAGCATAGCTTTCTGCCCGTTCGGCAAAATATGCCAAGAGATTATTTCCCCATTGCCATACCGGGGCCAGCAGACTGGAAACCATCCGGCCGTATGCACTGTAAGGTGCCAGTAAAACGACAAAAGTATTCAGCCCGGCAACCAAGGCAAGGATGAATACAGCCAATACACCATATCTCAGCCATTTTAAAGCCGGAGAATAACGGAAGCGATTCTTTTTCTGTTTGCCGGAGAACCATGAAACAGCATCCTGAAATACCCCTAACGGGCAAATGACCGAACAATAAATACGCCCGAATAGTAATGTGAGCACAATAAGGAATAGCACGACACCTATGTTCAAGGCTAATACTGCCGGTAGGAACTGAATTTTCGCCAGCCATCCGAACCATGTGTGCAATGTCCCTGTGAAATCAAGGAACAGCAGGGTAATAAGTGTGAAACACACGATTGCGGCTGTAAGTCTGATAGTACGCAACATAAATTTATTAGATTTTCAATTTATAGTAGTCATATCTTAATTATTTTCAATTTCATCAGAATCGAATCTTATGCTTTTTAACCGATGCAAATTTAAGCAGAGTGATTGATTATTGCAGTATATAAATTACAGAAAGTTATACCAATATTACTGATTAGGATTTTTTTAGTATATGCATAATCGGCTTATTTCAGCTCTATCTTTTCTCCTATCTCCGGAACCAGTACATTCAGAGAGTCTATGTCTCTCATGTTTTCCACATTCCTTAAAGGTTCATCCCAGCGATGTTTAGCCAATGCATATTTGGAATGATGTACAGTCAGGTATGTCTTAGCCTTTAAATCTTTGGCTGCCTGTGCAATGTGTTCCGGCATCAGATGAATAAGTTTCCATTCTTCATTGTATTGGCCATTTTCAAGAATGGCTAGGTCAATATCCGGAAAACGGTTACCGATCTCTGCGAAATGTGTATCATATCCTCCGTCTCCGCCGATGTATATTTTACGTGAAGGAGTTTCGAACAGGAAAGAAGCCCAAAGGGACTGATTGGCAGATAGTTCGCGACCGGAGAAATGACGGGCGGGCAGACAATGAACTATAAAACCGTTATTAAGATTGGCATCCTCATTCCAGTCAAGCTCTGTGATGCGTTCTTTGTCGAATCCCCAGTACTCAAAATGCTCACCGACTCCTAATGGACAAATCACTGTTCCGATCCGGTCTTTGAGTTTCTTGACCGTAGTATAATCCAGATGATCCCAATGATCGTGGCTGATGACGAGATAATCAATGTCCGGCATATCTTCGGGTTGATAAATATCGGTACCTTTAAACGCTTTATTGACGAAGGATACAGGGGAAGCCATGCTGAATACCGGATCTACCAATATACGTTTTCCTCCCGTCTGTATCAGATAGGAGGAATGACCGAACCATACCAATATTTCTTCATCTTTCCCTATTTTCCGAAGATTAGTCTTGACTGCTTTTACGGGTTGTTCGGGTTTCAGCCCTTCTATTTTTCGAAAAAGAAAATCCAGGATGCCTTCAAACCGTCCTCTGTCTGAAGTCATTAATGTTGTTTCATGCAGGTTTTGAAATGCTCCGTTTCTGTAGTTAGGAGACTGCTTTACTCTTTCCAGTCGATCACCGCGGGGAGTTCTTCCAAAACTGGGCTGATTGATGAAGAGTGCGACTGCTACGGTCAACAGCGCTGCTATACTTATTATACTTCCAATGATCATACGTGCTCTAATTTTTTTGAATATACGCATATTAATTAATGACTAATTTATTTATGCGACAAATATACTGGAATTTAGAGGTGTCGGTAGTATATATATTCCGGATTGTTATACCATAATTACCGAAAGTCATTGTATTTAAGAGCCTCTGTCATTCAGAACATTCTCCCCTGGTAATGAGAGGTCTGAATGACAGAGCAAAATGATTACTTTAAGACATTGGAGATTTTAGTATGTCTAGAAATAAATCTTATAACTTATATTGGGAATTAACCCTGTTCCTTCTTTCTCTTCAATTTCAAGGGTCTTTTCATTGTATTGGTAAAAGTGCATTCCGGTGCGCATACCTACATTCAGAATCTTCAATGAGAACTCATGAGATACTCTTTTCTTATTTATCCGAAAGCTGACAGAAACATCACCGTTTATGGAAGGACTGAATCTTTTACTGTATGCTTTCGTTTCGTCAAAAACGATGTCATGCTCTGCCTGACTTCTTTCTTCGTTTACGGGTGTGTAACGTTCCCCTCCCTGAAAGAATAAACGTCCGTTGAGACTCAGTACGTTTTGTTTAAGTTTACCGACCATCCACTCTTTTCCGGCAAGCAAGTTCAGCAGATAGTTCTTATCCAGTCTTGTATTACGCCAAACATTGTCTCCTCCCCTATATTTCGACTTGAATAAAGAACCTGTAATCATATAGTAAAAGCCATTTTTCATATATTGTTCCAGCGTGATGTCTATTCCATAATTTCTGCCTTGACCAGTGTTGGTCAAGATTCTGTCCAAATAAAAATCTTCATGGTTAATGACCGAGAAGGAGGAGTTCTTTTCAACTGGTATGCGAAATAAATATTGGAAATAAGCCTCTATCTTTAAATGCAGGTTTTGATTGATATTCCAGTCGTATGTCATCCCGACATGATGTGCCCGGGAAAAATCCAGATATCGGTTTGACTGGTTCTTGCCGTTGACGACCTTTTCTACAAAATAATAATCCAGCTTTTCCCTGCGACTATGCAACCCATAGGCTAACGCCAAAGAATGTTTCGGATTTATTTTCCATTTTAGGGCAACCCGCGGTTCGATGGATAAGTTATTGTTCAAAGTAAAATATTGGGCTGTTACTCCTAAGCTGGTGACCCAGTTATTATTCAGATTGATAACCGAACTGCTATAGGCCGAAAAGACTGTGCTTTCGCCATTGCCTTTTGAAATCTGTTCCATAGGTCTGTTTAATCCGAAATAACGGCTGACCTGATAATCAAGATCATAGTGAAGGTTTGTAATCGTAACTCCCGTTCTGTTAGTATGTCTCGGACTGAACTTCGTATTCAGATAAGAATTAAAAACGAAGTCCCACCTGCTGTTCCGGATATCTCCTACTCTGATTAGTTTGTCATCTGCTAGTTGATCTACCACTGTATGATCTTTGGAATAAGTGGCAGACAGAGAAGAACGGACATACGTGTTTTCATTTATCACATACTTGTGTGCCAGCCCTCCTGCCATTTTTTCGAGCCTGTTTTCTCCCGATTGCCGGTCTCCCAGAGTTTCCCATTTGGAACGCTCCTCTATTGGAGCTTTGTTTCTGTCAATCAATCCTAATCCCCAAATAGAAAAGGTGCCGGCTTTGGAGGTCGGAAAGTTTAGCTTGAATGCTAAATCCTGATATTTAAGATTCAGGTCATTGCCGGTAGCCAGTGATGTAGTCGAAAAACGATAGTTAACGAGATAAGAACTTCCTCGTTTTTTACTGATTGGTCCCTCTGATGACAGATCGATACCCATTAGTCCGACTTGAAAAGCGTGTTCGTACTTTTGATTATTTCCATTGCGCAGGTGCATATCGAAAACACCCGATAATACATTGTTATATTCTGCGGGAAAAGCTCCGTTGTAAAAATCCGAATTTCCGATCACCTGTGTACTCAGAGCTGACAGGAAACCTCCGCCCAATCCCGACAAATCGGCAAAATGAGTCGGATTGGGTATCTCAATTCCTTCCAGCCTCCATTGCGTGAATTGCGGGGAGTTTCCGCGAATGGCTACGGCATTGGTGCCGATGTCTCCCGCTACTCCTGCGAAAGCGGCACTTAATCGTGCAGGGTCATCGAAGCCGTTGGCAAATCTGCCGGCTTCTTCCATGCTGATCATACGGCCGCCTGTGATAGCCATAGGATTGATCGTCCGGTTTTTCTTTATTTCCGGCTTCACGAGGACTTCTGCCAGATATTGGATATTCTCGTCCATCGGAATTTCTACATATACTTCTTTGGATGAAGTTACGGATACCTCACTGATTATGCTTATGTGATATCCCGTAAAAGACGCTTGAATATTGTAGCGTCCAATAGGAACATTGCTGATTCTGAAGTTTCCCAGACTATCTGTAGAGCTATTCAAGGAAGGTTCCTCTAAGACATAGACAGAGGCATACTCTATTGGAGCATTAGTTTTGGAATCGACTACGATTCCTCTTATGGTTTGCGTTAGTTTTTGTGTCTTTTCGTCGATTGTTTCTGTTTTTGGTGTCGGCAGAGAGATAATAATATGATATCCCTTTATTTTGTATATGTATCCGGTACCTTTCAATATTTGTGTTAGTGCCTTCTCAATGCTTGCGGACTTTAGCGATAATGCTTGCCTCTTTTTCAGGTTCAGATTTGACTGTTCGTAAGCTATGCTATAGTCTGTTTGTAGTTCTATTTGCTCAAAGGCTTCTTTTAAAGAGATATTTTTATTTTGAATTGTAATTTTCTTTTCTGCATTTTGGGAAATTGCCGTCAATGACAGAATAGAAAAAAACAAAAGAATGATCATCTTATCTGGCTTTTTATTCGCATTAATTCGATTCATTATTTTATATTTGTACGTTGATACTTCGTCTTTACTTCGCGGTTTAAATGAGGATAGACATTTCAGAACTGGGAAGAGGGTCTCAAGCTGCTTCCCGGTTCTTTTTGTTCATAGGCTATTTTTTTATTTGGTTATTATTATTTTGTTTCCACTCTGCCGATAGCTAAAGCCGATTATATCTCCTAATATATTCAGCATTTCATCCAGATTCTCATCTTTTAGGAATTTGACAGTGTACCGTCTAGAGGCAGAAAAATCGGTAGAATGATCGATAACAGTATCATAACGTCGTTCCAGCGTTCTGAATATTTCTTCGGCAGTAGCATTGGTGAAGATTATTTTCCCTTTTACCCAACTGTTCGTGTCAACAGTGTCTACTGTCGATATCTCAATATCTGATGTCGATTTATCATAGGTGAGTTGTTCGTTGGGCTTGAGAGTTTGAGGAGGACGGGATTGCGTACTCACTTCCACTTTTCCACTAGTCAACGTTGTGGTAATATTCGCATCATTAGCATATGCCTTTACATTGAACTTCGTTCCAAGTACCTTGACGGATAGTTGCGATGTTTCTACTATGAAAGGTTTTGCATCATCTTTTCTGACTGAGAAATAGGCTTCACCATCAAGGGTTACGACACGATTCTCTTTGGTAAAAGTTTTCGGATAGGTAATTGTACTTCCAGCGTTCAGCCATACTTCGGAACTATCCGGCAGAACCAAGCGCTTTTGTTCGCCATAGGCTGTGGATATTTCTATCTGCTCGTTTTCGGAAGGGATATAATAAAGCAATCCTCCTGCCAATAAGCATATGGGAATAACGACGGCTACAATGCGGACAAACTTATGATATAAAACAATATTTTCAAGATGTTCTTTGTTGTATCCGGTTCTTAAATTGACCCGCTCTAAAGCACTGTATGTTTTTGAATCGGCTTCCGTATCCAGTTCGTTCCAATACTCTAATGAGGCTTTTTCTTTCTCCTCCACGTTTTCTTCCTTCATAATCCATCGCTGTACCTTTTCCTCCGTTTCAACAGAAAAACGTCCGGAAAGGAACTTTTTGATGATTCTGGTGATAATATTACTCTTTTCCATTTTTGCTGTATTTACTATATATACAGTCTGATGGCAAAAAGCTCAATGAAAAAGTGGATGTTTTTATAAAAAAGATAATAAAAAGCACGAGATAGCTTTCCGTATCTCCTTTAATGCGAGGCTTAACTGACTTTCGACATTTCTTTTAGTGGTGTTGAGCTGTATTGCTATCTCAGCATTGCTCAACCCTTCCTGACGGCTTAATGTATAGATCATTTTCCGCTGTTCCGGCATTTTTCCGACAATGTCATCTATTAATAAGCCTAACTCTTTAGCAATAAGATCTTCTTCGGAGGTAGAACTATATTCGATCTCCTGACTACTATTTAGATAAGTGTCATGTACATACTTATGTTTCAAGAAATTTATGGCCGAATTACGGGCAATTGTATGCAGATAAGAACTAAAAGACTTGGATGCATCAATTGAATCATGATTGATCCAAAGGTTGACAAAAAGGTCTTCTGTCAATTCTTCGGCATCCGATTCCGATTTTATATATCCGTCGATGAAAGTCTTTGTTTTATTGTAATAGGCTATAAAAACTGTTTCAAAAGCCTTGTGATTTCCATCCTGGAAGGCTTCAAGCGTTTTTATGTCAATGTTATTACTCATGTTGTCCGACTTTCATTTTTATTAGTGAGGACAAAAGAAGTAATTATTTGGCTTAAAAACGCATTCTTTTGAAAATATTTAAGATGTATCCCTGCTAATTATTCTTTTTTGTAATATAAATAATGCCAACTACATTCAGCAAATAACCGAGTAAACAAATAATGGGTGCAATACATATACGAAGTTTGCTGAAGATATCAGGGTTATAGGCGGCAGGGGTACTCCCCTCGCCGCTCATTAATACATATCCTGTGATAATCAATATCGAACCAATCGATAGAATAATATAATTTATTTTACTCAATGCATTTCTCATACTTCTGATAGTTTTATTGTTTTCAAGTTTATATTTCCGGATTTTAGTTTCTAAGTCCCACGATTTGAGAGAATAAAGCATATTTCTCCTCAAAGCGCTGATTACTTAGCCTGTATTCCTCTTTATCAATCTCTTTTACAAGTTCATTGTACTGATTCCATTGCCAGAACTTATACAGGCAATCTCTCTGGACCATACTGATCCTGTTGTCTCCTAATGAGAATGCCCAGTTGATGTAATTTTCCGATTCGGCTGTCAGGTACTTTAACAGAGGCATTGCTTTCGTCTTTTCTCCTAGGGTAGCATAGGCTTTGGCTATGTCGAATGACCCGCTTTCATAGATCTCGGGGACATTGTACGCCGGAACAGCTTGTTCTGCATAGGTAAGTACTTTCCTTGCTCGGGTATTGTCGCCCTGCCTGATCAGTTCCTTTGCCAGTTGGGCGAAAAGCCTCCGATGATAATAGCAGGTTCGCAGGGTGGTTTCATCCAGATAGAGTCCGGGAGTGTCCAGTCCGCCATACTTATATCTGTTCATTACATTTTCATACAATCTCTCTACATCTATCGCATAGTTATTATCTCCTTTGACATTTCCCCATTTTTTATAATCAAAAGGCGTGAAACGGAAAGCTAATCCTTCCTGAACGAAATAATGATCAAACTTCAGCTTGCTGACCTCACCGACGGATATTGCCATGTACAATGGGCGTTCCCAATTGCAGTTGGCAAGCATTTCCAGCATCAGCATATCTACCTTGGTTAGAATACGCATATCTTTCAGAGAAATATAGATCTTATCCGGTATCGCATTTTTCAGATCTTCACCTTTCAGATGACGGATGGAGTCGGGAAGCATAATGCCTGATCGGAGTACTGCATCTTTATCAATGCTGATACTGATCGTATCGGTAGGGATTACGTGGAAGTCCTGTTTCTCCGATAATGCCCAGTACTTCAAGATGTTTTTTACCTCAAACGGATCATTGCCGAAACTATCACGGGCTTCTTCCGGATGTTTCTGATAAAGCTCTTCTATCTGTTTTTTCAGTTCCGGTCGGATGGCTACATATTCGTTTTTTCCTTCCTGATATTGGTCTTTACTCCAGGTAATGGGTAATCCGGGTGCATCATACAACGGGCATTGCTGCTGATAAATATACCAATCTGTTTGCACATAACTCAAATTGCAGATGCGGGCATCCCTGCGTACTCCTTCCGTGTCTTGATTATACCACAAGGGAAAAGTATCATTATCTCCATTACTGAAAATGATAGGATTTCCTTTGTCGGGGAGTGTCATCAGATAATTGGCTCCAAAATCACGGCAGGTGAAACGGTTACTCCGGTCATGATCATCCCATGTCTGACTAGCCATCTGAACCGGAATCAGCAGGCAGAGAAACATTAACAGGCCGACATGAAGTACTGATGACTTCTTTTTTCGAAGTGCGTCACACAATCCGGCAGCTCCCATTCCTATCCAAATAGCAAAAGCATAGAATGAACCTGCGTATGCATAATCCCGTTCACGGGGCTGACCGGGAGTCTGGTTCAAATATAGCACAATAGCTAGACCTGTCATGAAGAAAAGGAAAAACACGACGCTAAACTGCTGCATTCCCTTCTTTCCCCGCATCCACTGCCAGTAAATCCCGACTAATCCCAATAATAGCGGCAAAGCGTAAAATACGTTATGCCCTTTATTCTGACGCAAAGATGCGGGCAAAAGTTGCTGGTCACCAAGTCTTAGATTATCTAACAGAGGAATCCCCGTGATCCAGTTTCCATGCTCCGGTTCGCCATGTCCCTGGATATCATTTTGACGCCCGACAAAATTCCAGAGAAAATAGCGCCAATACATATAGTTGAGCTGATAAGTGAAGAAATAGGTAAGATTCTCTTTTTGAGTGGGAGCTCCGTCCGTTCCTCCCGACCAGCTTTTGTAGGAGGAAGCCATGCGATCATTCCACATTCGTGAAAACAGCATATTTTGAGTATAACATACTTCCTCTTTATTTCGAATCACTTTATATTTCCCTTCTTCCCTATTCGGTCTGTAGACAGCACCACCCGTTTTCATTTTTACCTTGTAATAATCTCCTTCGGGCACATACTCCGGTTCGGAGGCATACGTTTTGCCGTAAAGTAAAGGGGCGCTTTCGTATTGCTCCCGGTTCAAATAGCTTTTGAGTGCGAAAATATTATCCGGAGCATTTTCATTGAGCGGTGTATTGGCATTGGCACGAATCAATATCACTGCATAGGTGGTATAACCTACGGTAAGCATAAGTATGCACCATAAAGCTGTATTGATTAATCGTTTTTTGAAACGATAGATACCAGCTATGAGCAGGAAAAATGTGATAGCCAGAAAGACAATCAGTCCTGTTTGGAAAGGAAATCCCAAGGCGTTGACAAAGAGTAGTTCGAACCATCCTCCAATATCCGCCATTCCGGGAATGTAGACAAAAAGTATCAATACAATAAGCAGACCGGATAAAGCAATCGCCGCAATTGCTCCTTTAAGCGAAATCGTTCGATATTTCTGATAATAGAAAACCAGTACAATCGCTGGAATGCAAAGCAGATTGAGCAGATGTACTCCGATGGAGAGTCCGATTATATAGGCAATCAGAATAATCCATCGGTCACCATAAACGGTGTCCGACTCATCCTGCCAGCGCAGAATCATCCAAAAAACCAAGGCAGTAAGAAAAGAAGAGAAAGCATATACTTCTCCCTCTACTGCGCTGAACCAGAAAGTATCACTAAAAGTATATGCCAAAGCTCCTACCAACCCGGAACCGAGAATGATAATCACGTCGGTTACTGACAGATTCTCTTTTTCTTCTTTCAGAAGAGATCTGACCAGGCGAGTGATACTCCAAAAAAGAAAGAGGATACATCCTGCACTTAGCAGTGCATTCAGAAAGTTGACTGTACGTGAGACCTGGGAGGGATCGGAGGCAAACTGTGTAAACAGATTACCTACCAGCATATAAAAAGGTGCACCAGGCGGATGTCCGACCTGTAACTTTTCGGCGCATGAAATAAACTCAGGACAATCCCAAAAACTGGCAGTAGGTTCGATTGTCATTCCGTATACGAAAGCTGCTATCAGGAAGACAAGCCAACCACTGAAATCATTCCATCTTTTAAATAATAAGTAGTTCATAGTTCTGTAACTTTTTTGTTTGCAAAGTTATAGAACAGTGATATAAAACAGGCATTTTTAGCCGGACGGATACGGACATCCCATTTCTATAAGGTGTTGAAAAACAAAGCTTTTTGTCAGGTAATTCCGGACAAATGCGGACTACAATGATTTGATGTAGTCTTCCAGTGATTCTTTGGAACTTACAAGCATAAGTTTCTCCGTTTTTATTCTGGATATTCTTCGGGTAAGAGTTTCTACAGTCAGTTTCATTAGATCTGCAAAGCAAGCAGGCTGGATACCTTCGCGCAGGAAAGCACATACTCTCAAATCTTCTTCTGTAAGTTTAGGACTTATCTCTTTCAATTTGGAAACAAGTCCATATACTCCTTCCTGTAGTCTTAATAATTCACTCCAGTCTTTCTCTGAAAAAGAAACAACCTTGGAAGGGGAAACAGACCGTTCTTTTATTTGCCGGACTTTCGATACTACCGAAGAACTTTCATAAATATGCTGTTGAAGCGACTGATATTTTTCTTCCAGATAGTTACATTGCAACATCAGTTTATCCGACTCTGCCTCTTTTCGCAACATTTCATCTTTAAAAGTAGTCAGTTGAGAATATACAAACTTATTCTTCTTCCAGAGCAGCCCGAGTAATAAGGACATCACACCAAAGACTCCCAATGCAGAAGAAAGAATAATCTTCGTATCGCCTGTCTGATCGTTCAGCATTAGCTGGCTGGCATAGGCTTTTCTTTCCATTTCCAATGCTTCGTCGAAATGACCATATTTCTGATAATAAAGGCTGCAACGTCTGCACACCTTGGCTACATAATCGTACTTCTCTGTAAGAGCAGCAAGCTTTATTGCTTCCTTGAAGTGGGTCTCCGCTTCCTTTTTCTGGTCAAGATCACTCTCTACGCATGCCAGATAAAAATAAGCCTTTGATTTCTGAAGTTCATTGCCGTGTTGGTCAAAGTATGAAACTGCCTGACGGATTTGCTTATCAGACGTATGGGCGATATTTTTATCTTCATTCAGCTGGGTACACAACAGATTATATTCTGCCAGCTGTGCTTCGTTCATCTGGTTGATCTGGATATTTTCGAGAATAATAGATGCTGTATCCGGGTCCTGCCCCATTAGCTGTGCGGCTTTGTCTAATCCCTGTTTTACATTAGTCCCTTCCGGATGGCATGCAGCCAGTGAAAGGACAACCACGTATAATAAGATTCGAAGATTATTCATAACTCTGCTTTTATCTTTGTATACAAACGATTGGATTTGCAAATATAAAAAATAATATGATACATACACCTCTATAAACCATACAAAAAATGGTGTCACTATCCTCCTCTCATAGTGACACTATACTGTGATCATAGTTACACCATCACGGCAGGATAGTGTCACTATATTATTTATGCTCCTATTATTATGTATATCGCAGATTGCCCTCATGTTTTTTTTGACAAAGATCAAGCGATGACGGGCTGTTTATTAAGAAGATTAGCCGTATCTTTGTAACAAATAAAAATTGTATATATCATGATTAAGAACATTGTATTTGATTTTGGCGGAGTGATTGTAGACATTGATCGCGATAAAGCTGTTCAGGCGTTTATCAAACTGGGATTGGCGGATGCCGATACTCGTTTGGACAAATACCATCAGACCGGAATCTTCCAAGAACTGGAAGAAGGAAAGTTGAGTGCCGATGAATTTCGGAAGCAATTAGGAGATCTGTGCGGTCGCGAACTGACGATGGAAGAAACCAAACAGGCGTGGTTAGGCTTTTTCAATGAAGTGGACTTGCGAAAGCTCGATTATATATTGGGACTTCGTAAATCATATCATGTGTATCTCTTGAGTAATACCAATCCTTTTGTTATGTCATGGGCATGCAGTCCGGAGTTTTCATCCGAAGGGAAACCGCTGAACGATTATTGCGACAAACTATATTTATCTTACCAGTTGGGACATACCAAACCGGCTCCCGAAATATTCGACTTTATGATAAAAGACAGTCATGTCATACCTTCCGAAACGCTCTTCGTTGACGATGGAAGTTCGAATATCCACATAGGCAAAGAACTTGGTTTCGAAACCTTCCAACCGGAAAACGGTGCTGATTGGCGGCAAGAGTTGACCGTTATACTAAATAGTTGAGAAGAGGTATCTTTATGCTCCTCCCACCTACAGGAGGGGACCCCGGAAGGAAAAGTGCCAGGTAAGCAATTTCTAAAACCTTTTCAGCTCTTTCTTTTCAAATGTCCACTCCGGTGTATACAATCTGCCACTGTCTGTATCTGTCAGTTCATACCAAGGTGACAGATTTCGGTTGGCAGGATTGACGAGGATATGTATTTGCTGGGCGGGCATATAACTTTGCGCCAATAAAAAAACTTTCTTTTTTGTTTTCGGGTGAATTGCCACATCTACTACTATCACGGCATGGCCCGGTGAACCTCCTTTGATAAACACATCTCCTGCTTGCAGTGAAGTATAAGGAACCGTACGAAGCTCTTTTGAAAGAGAAGCAGTGCCGGCATACATAAATACCATATTCAAGTATTTACGAAAAGTCTTATATGAATAGTCTTTGCCTCCTGCAGCATACCATTCTACCTTATTTCCGGTTACTTTGATACGGTTTCCTTCCGCCCATTTTTTATATTCTGCCGGAAAGCCATTGGTAAAGTTAAATTTGATTTCTCCGTATCTTTTCTGTGCCCATAGGTATTCTGCCCGCAAGCGCATGACTGCATCCGCACATTGCTGTAAATCGCGATTGCCTATTTCCATATCTACTACGGCGAATGCGGCTGCCTGATTCCTTTTCTCCTGTCCGTTGTAAAGTAAAACCTTACTCCCTTTGGGCAATAATGGGAGTTGACGCAGATAGGCGGCAAATGAATGTTCATCGCATACTTCACGAGTGTAGCCCGTAGGAGGAAGAATGGTGCTTTCCACTGACTGTCCCAGCGACACTATAATTGAAGTCAGACATACTATGCTGAATATAAGTATTCTTTTCATATCGTTATTTTTCCCGAAGATAGGATATCTTTTGCAGAAAACCAAGTTTTGCAGGAGGAAGCTTCTGAAACCGTCTAATCAGAATACTATTCGGCAAAAACAGAATTTTCGGATATTCTCTTTATCTTTGCTGCAAATAAAAGAATATGCAACCACAAATCATACTCATTACCGGAGCTTCTTCCGGATTTGGAAAGATCACTGCGCAAATGTTATCAGAACAAGGTCATATCGTTTACGGTACGAGCCGGAAACCTTCAGAGAATATAGGTAAGGTCCGAATGCTTGTCGTTGATGTAACGAATAGTATTTCTGTTCGTCAGGCTGTAGAACAAATAATATCCGAGCAGGGACGGATGGATGTATTGATTAATAATGCCGGTATGGGAATTGGCGGAGCATTGGAGCTGGCTACCGAAGAAGAAGTGAGCATGCAGATGAATACAAATTTCTTTGGCGTGGTCAATATGTGCAAAGCAGTGCTCCCTTATATGCGCAAGGCACGTCGGGGAAAGATTATCAATATCAGCTCTATTGGTGGAGTGATGGGTATCCCCTATCAGGGATTTTATTCTGCATCCAAGTTTGCAGTAGAAGGATATAGCGAGGCCTTGGCGCTGGAAGTTCATCCGTTTCATATCAAAGTCTGTCTGGTGCAGCCAGGGGATTTTAATACCGGATTTACCGACAACCGGAATATCTCTGAACTGACCGGACAGAATGAAGATTATGCTGACAGTTTTCTGAGATCATTAAAGATTATTGAAAAAGAAGAGCGTAACGGATGCGATCCCCGCAAGCTGGGTGCTGCAATCTGTAAAATAGTAGCGCGTAAAAATCCTCCTTTCCGGACTAAAGTAGGTCCGTTGGTGCAAGTTCTGTTTGCTAAAAGCAAGAGCTGGCTACCGGATAGTATGATGCAATATGCTCTCCGAATATTTTATGCTATCAGATAAAAAAAAGTTTCATGCCTTGAAACTGTTGGTTTCAACGGTTGAAACTTTTTGTTTCAAGCAATGAAACTAATCGTTTCAAGGCGTGAAACTAATAGCGTGTAATAGTACGGCAATCAGTTCTTCGGAACTAATTCCAAAAACATAGTAGTCGTCAATAATATAGCCAGCCCGATGCAGACTGTTATCAATAACCAGTTGATATATTTAGCTTTGGGCTTGGTATCTGCGTGCAGATTATTCAGGAAGTATTCTCTGAAGAAGAGATAAAGTCCCGGAATAGTCGCACTTGCCAAAAGGAAGTCTTCCGGAATCTGAAAGAAGTAAGTCTTGGATAATCCGATCAATGACCAGTGGCAAAGGAACAATACCAGAAACATATTTACCTTGTGTGCAAACAGCAACAGCAGTCCGATGGTAAATACCACTACAGAACAAGGCATCACTGGAGAAGTCATTTCCGGGAAAGATAGCCCGCGTGCCAACGACACCATAGGATAAATGAAAGGCATGGCCAGCAACACATAAGATAGCAGATCATATTTGTGTGTACGTTCGAAAGTCGTATATCCGGTGATCGCATCCCATATCCAGATAATAGCCATCACTCCCCAGAACATCGCCATCACCCCGTTATAGCTGCGTTCTTCGCAGTAGATAAAGTAATAGACAATGGAAATCCACGAATAAAGACCTATCATATAAATCTTCATTCCCATCTTCACCCACGGACGTGGTTTGCTGATCAGCAATGCGGTCAGCACAATACCGATCAGAATGACAATAATCTGCAAAAGCCAGGTGGCTGAATTATAATACGCAATTGTTCTCCAAAAAATCTCCATAAAAGTAGTTTAATTAATGTCTTGTTAAAGAAAAGGCTCTGTGCGGGAACAGGAACATCGGGAATGTAGCTCCGACCGCAAGCATGAAAATTACTGTACTTGCCACCAAAGTGTTGGAGAAGAACATCTCCTGCATCTTTATATACTTATCATGCAGTTCCGGTTTATTCGCTGTCTGCAAGCACATAATAAGAGAGAATACCATGTTGTACGCAAACTTTCCCGGAATCATCGGGAGCAACGCAGGAATATACAGCACTGTCATCGGGTAATATACCCGTTTTCCGAGCCATAAACTGCCGAATCCGATTACTAATCCACCGAATAAAGAAGCCGTAGCAATATCTACACCCAAGTAAGTCATCAGACAGAAACGGCACGCATGTCCCAATGCCGCCAATATTGCAATCATTTTAAATGCACGCAACGGAGGATCGGAAATTGCTCCAAATCCGATACCCGCTATCGCTGCAAAGAAACCATCAGAAAGAATATCAAGTGCTACCATATCAAATTAAACTGTTTTTTACCATTAATAATGTAAAGGAAAGGCCGATGGCAATGCTGACAATCAGCAAAGAGGCTTCTGTCAAACGGGCAAATCCTGTCAAAACGTATCCTTCGACAACATCAATCACTCCATTAATCAAAGGAACACCGGGTACAAGATATAGAACGCTGGTTGCCAGTGCGATTTCGGAAGTTGTGTCGAAAATCAAGGCGGTAGAAGCACAGAGCGACGCGACGAAGGCCGAAACAATGAATATAATATAATGATTCATTTTCTTCTTTTGCATCTGCTGTTTCAGGTATAATCCTGTAATAGTGGCGGAGAAAACGATTCCCATTGAGATTAAGTCACCGCCAAACAGTTTGCAGAATGACGCATTGGCAAAGCCTACCAATATCAAAACGAACAGAGGATGTATCATCGGAGCAGAGACTATCTTTTTGTATTTCTCTTTCAGTTCTTCCAACGATAACTGTTTGTCTACTGCTTCCCAACTCAAAGCGCTTAGTTCGGAGTTATGCTCAAAACTGATGGGATGTGCAGGAATATCTATAACCTCGTTGCAGGCTTCGTTTGTCTCCTTATCGATGATAGTAAGAATGATATTTTTATGAAATACGCCCAGTTTGACATCTAAGCCAAAAGCTTCTCCGATACGTTTGGAATTGCGTACAACACGGGAGGTATGTACCCCCGCTCCCATTAGATGGGCTGAATATTCGGCTATGAATTTACCTATAGATAATAAAGATTCGCTTGTCTTCATGTATGTGATATTTTTAAATCGGCTGCAAAAGTACAAAAAAGAGTAATAGCAGGAAAGGTAAAACACAAAAAATAAATACCTTTGCCTCCATAAAAAGAATGACTCATGAACAACCAATTTACATATCCGAAAGAGAAAATACGTTTTGCCATCCTGACTTTCTTCTTTGCCCAAGGACTCTGTATGGCAAGCTGGGCAAGCCGTATCCCGGATTTCAAAGATGTATTTGCTGCCAATTATGCATTTTATTGGGGTCTGATTTTATTTATGATACCAGTCGGCAAGTTTGTAGCAATTCCTTTGGCGGGTTATCTTGTATCTAAATTAGGGAGTCGCACAATGGTACAGGTCAGCATTTTGGGATATGCCATGTCCTTACTTTGTGTCGGATTGGCTCATGAAGTCTATTTGCTGGGATTCCTGCTTTTTTGTTTCGGAGTGTTCTGGAACTTGTGCGATATATCGTTCAATACGCAAGGGATCGAAGTGGAGCGTTTGTATGGTAAGACAATCATGGCAACTTTTCATGGAGGATGGAGCTTGGGAGCCTGTACCGGAGCACTTATCGGCTTCGTGATGATTCTGACGGGCACCTCTCCTGTTTGGCATTATATGCTAATAGCCGCTATTATCCTTATCATAGTATTGGCAGGACGAAAATATCTGCAAGAAACAACGCTTCCTATATGCGAACATCCGAAGCCGGGCTTTGAGACAACAGACAAAGCGGCTGATAAAGCTCCGAATGGATTCCATCTGTTATTTCAAAAGCCGGAAATACTCCTTTTACAATTAGGTTTAGTCGGATTATTCGCGCTCATCGTAGAGAGTGCTATGTTCGACTGGAGTGCTGTTTATTTTGAATCGGTTGTCCATGTGCCTAAATCATTGCAAATCGGCTTCCTTGTATTTATGGTCATGATGGCTACGGGACGATTCCTGACGAATTATGCATACCAGCTTTGGGGAAAGAAAAAAGTACTGCAACTGGCAGGCAGCCTTATTTGTATCGGCTTCTTCATTTCCGCATTGTTGGGCAATGCGTTTGACTCACTGGGAATGAAAGTGATCATCAATTCCTTAGGCTTTATGCTGGTCGGACTAGGTATCTCATGTATCGTACCTACTTTATATAGCTTTGTAGGGGCCAAGTCAAAGACGCCCGTCAGCATTGCGCTCACTATCCTGTCGAGTATCAGTTTTATTGGTTCGCTGATCGCTCCTTTGCTAATAGGCGCTATTACACAGGCATTTGATATTCGTATTGCTTACATGATTACAGGTATATTGGGAGGTTGTATCGTACTTATCGTCAGTTTCTGCAAAGCATTCGATATTCAGGAAGAAAACAAATTGTAGATATATAAAACGCAGTCTCTCACAGTACTTGATCATTCAAGTGTCTGTGAAAGACTGCATCAATCTTTTTACTAACCTTAACTAACCTAACTTCTATCTAATCTAACTACAAAATGTTCGAAAAATCTTTTATACTACTAACAATTCTATCCTTTAAATCTTGGTTTTCAACCAGTGAAAAGTCGCAGGCAACATCTGCCGGAGCCAATAATACGGCCTTAGCTTCTTCTGCATCTGCTATCTGTTCCGGGTGTTCCCTGAAATAAGTTTCCCATTGGGAGGCTGCTTCCGGAGTTACACCCAGTGCATAATTGATGAAATCATCATCCGTCAAAAAATCCTTTACCTTAGAGCACATATCGCATCCTTTTTAAGCGTTTACATAGATAGGACGCTGTTACTCTGTGTATGTACTCAACTAAATATCCTTTTTACTAAAATTAACTTGCCAGACTACGCAATTTTGTCAATCCACGGTGCATCAGGTTGCGTACAGACTGATAGTTCATGTTCATAATCTCACAGATATCCTCGTACTTCTTTTCTTCTATATAATATAATGTTAGTGCTTCACGCTGCCGGGGAGAAAGCTGGTCCAGTAGACGCTTCACCAGCGAGAACTCATTTTTGCGTTGCTCTTCTTCCATATAGTCATCTTCTACATCTGTGGGAGCTACTGCATTTACATCTTCTATGGCTGTATCAGACATATACATACGTTTGCGGAGTTCATCGCAGAGTTTGTTCTTTAATGAGATGAACAAATAAGACTTCAAATTATCAATAGTTCCTAATTCATCCTTTTTAGTGTAGAGCTTAACGAAAATATCGTGGATGCAATCTTTCAGTAACTCTTTATCAATGGTCAACTTCAATCCGTAATTAAAAAGAATGTTGATGTGCAAATCATATAGCTGCGAAAAAGCTGCCATATTTTCCGCTTGAAAAGAAGCGAGTAAAGTGTCGGTTGAATTATTAGTCTGTTCCATCATAGCATTAATTCGATTGATTTGATGTTGCAAAGCTAAGCAGAACTGACCTCAACCACCGGTAAAATCTGGTTTGTAGGTTGAAAAAATAAGTATCATGTTTTATAACACTCTTTTGTTAGAAATTACCTATAAAATGGAAAAATCCCGCTGATCAGTCATCAGCGGGATTTTTTGTTTCAGAGTTTATGGAACCAATAAATACCTTCTTTTTTATCCGGTACCTTTAATTTGTATACCCCATTAATTTTCAATGATTTATCTATAACACTCATCATCCCTGAACCGGGATGTATGTACTTTAAGATATACTTTCCGGACGATAATTGAACAGGAATTTCTGTTCCGGACTTGGAATAAATGATACTGCCGATATCAGATTTTACCATTTCCTTATAGTTGTCGGTATCGGTTTCTTCCACTTCCATAGCCGCTGCATCCTTCAGGAATGCTTTATCTGTGCACGGAATTACAGGACATGAACCGCCGGCCATGAATACAGCCCATCCCATAGCCGGATAATTCTGTGCGTAGAAGGTTACGGCTTTCTCCGGGAACTTCTGACGATATTCGTGGACAGCCTTGTAGGCTTCGGTGAAAGTAACCTTTCCGACTTTCATCTTACGCATGTGTTGGCGGGGAGCCATATTCTTCCCTCCTTCCGGTGCAAAGATTCCATCTGTTTTATAGTGCCAGTAGCGGATATTAATAATATCCACCACAGCTGCACGCTTCGGATCGGCAAGGATGGCGTCCTGTACATCTTTTGTGGTACTTAATGCTACTTTGGCCTTCTTTCCGGTTTCAGTTTCCCATTCGGCAATCACGTCCAGCCAAAACTGTACAAAATGTAGTGGACCTGTAAATTCGGCACTTGTCAGCTGAATGACATTCGGGTTATCTGCAAAGTTGTTCAGACACTGGCGGATGTATTGTCTGTGTAACTCACGGCGAACCGGATGAGTGATGTCATAAAACATATCTGCAACAAAGATTCGTTTGTCTCCTGCAAACGGAGCAGGTTCCGGAAATCCGGTCTGGTTGATATTGTTGGTGCTTCTCCACGGACAATCTACCCAGTGCGCACCTGCTTCCAGGATATTGTGCTGGAAATAGTTCTCATGGAATAGCAATAGTCCGTCTTTATTTCCTTTTTCGGCAAACTCTTTCAATCGCGACCAATACCATGCATTAGGGCGATTCAGATCATATTTGCTCAGTCCTTCCCAGGCAGTACCCTGACCGCTACGTCCGAAAGGTTGTTCGTAGAAAGGCCCCCATACATCTCCGTCACGACGGCGCACTCGTTCATGATCATCCCGGCGGCGATCATACCAAAGTCCGTAGTTTTGGTCAAATACCAATATGTTCTTTTGTTTCATATAGCCGATTACGGAATCGATGCGATCTGTCAGTCCTAATCCTTCACGTCCGGGAACAAAGCGGGTGATGGCAGGGCTTGCTTTTTTCAGAAAGTTGGTTTTAAGTTTTCCATTCCACCAAGGGGTGGTATGGCTACTTCCTACCAACAAAGTACTGTTCATCTGGATACGTCCGTTTGCAATAGTTACTTCCGGTTGTGCCGATGTCTTGTTCGGAGTTATCTTCTTTTCTTTAATATCATCGATTGATTTTACTCCGGACATAGCTATTGAAGGAGCAAAGGCTCCTTGTTCAATCCAGTGTTCCAATGTCAGGCGGGGATTGTAAGCCTCTTTGGCCAGTTCCATAGCAACTTCAACGGTCGGACTGCTGGTGGCGCTTGTATTTCTTGGCAGGATACGGGCACGTTCTGCACATTTCTTCTGCAAACGATCTTCTAATTGAGCATAGAAAATGCTTCGGGGCTGCACATGATTGTTTGATTGTGCCCATTCGCCGTCACCGGAGAACTGTGCCCAGCATCCGTACGCACGGTTCATGGCATCCTTTGCCGGAGCATAACAGTCTATTTCGGCAGCGGTACATTGCCAGAACAGACTATTTGCCGTATTCCATCCCGCTCCGTTCTTGTCCTGTCCCAGATTCTTGAAACTCAGATTATGCCCGTCTATATTAACCACGTCAAACAATAGGCCACATGCCCATGCATCAATAGATCCGCTGAAACCTAAAGATTCATACGAATCACATTGTACGAAAGCATTCGGTCCGGCAGCACAATATCCGGCTGCAAAGTCATGAATACCCTGTTCCGAATAGCAGCGCTGGAAAAGTGTCTGTTGTCCTAAGGTATAGAAAGTACAGCGGCGCATTCCTCCGATTTCAGAAACAGGTTCTCGTGAGATACAGTCCTCAACTGTGATTTGGGAACCGGTACGCTGAACAAGGATTGCACTTCCTGCAAAGTGTTTAAAGCTCACCCTGCGTACCCAGCAATCTTCCGCATCTTCGATAGAAATACCTGTCCAGCAATGATCTTCATCTTTAGGGTACCGTTTGTCATAGTCGGAAATCAGAGTCATATTTTCTACTCCGCACTCCCGGATGCGCCCGTTCCACTGATAAGTAATCACGGAAGAAGTACCGTATTTGGCATCCAGCGCCACTGTCAGCGGAGCGTCCAACGTTATCTGATTACCGTTTACTTCTGTCACGGTTCTATCCCAGGTAAGATCCATATCTCCTTCTTTCCAGCCCAGTGCACTGATTCCTCCTCCAAAGATATCACATCCTAACGAAGCAATCCATTCTTTGCCGGACGGACGGTTCACCAGTATCCGATCTCCCTTTCTCAACGAAGTACCTGAAGCAACTTCCAATGTCCTCGCATTTACCGGAACATATTTCGAGAGTACCTGCAATGTATCCTGTTTCTTCAGATCGTCTGTCCCTTCCATGTAGATAAGGGCACCTCTGTCTACTCCTTTTTTTAGAAGTATCGTTTTCTCTTTATCCACTCCGCGCAGTACGATGCCGGAGGCATTTATACGAAGGCTTCCGGATAAAGAAAATTCTCCCTGATCCAATAACACGGCTCCCCTGAAACCGGAAGCATCAGGTACTAATGAGGCGACATAGTCAATGGCGCGTTGAATACGTGATGTATTATCTCCTGCTGTCCAAGGTACAAACACGGCATTGCGGACAGAAGGAATATCCTGTTCGGAGCCCTTGTAGCCACAGTACGAGAAATCAAGAATCCGGTTTCCCTGTTCGTCATTCAAGTAAGTGATCCGGTCATCCTTAACCTGTAAAGCAAAGGTTTGCGCATATCCCTGCGCAAACCCTATGCTCAATAATCCTAAAAGGATAGTTCTTAATTGTATATTCATTACAATAAACGTTGTTTTCTAATTATTCAATCCTGAAAGATCATTTGACCATAAGCAAATCATACGATTAAAACAGACTTTTCCGTTTGGACAAGGTATCGTAGTTGTTCTTCAGATCTGTCCAGTCTACTTTCTTCTTTGTATCCACCCCATTGATATATTTCTCGATATTGGTATAGCCGTCTCCATTACAGTCCTCCTTTGCATCAGTCGGATCGTTCGGATTCAGTCCGTTGGCAATTTCCCATGCGTCCGGCATACCGTCACCATCCGAATCAAGATATGCTTCTCCTTTGTATTCAGGAAGTCCGCCCACCTGACGGATATCGGTGATGATACCTTGTTTGTAGGAGTCTGCCGGCAAGCGTATTTTCACGTAAGGAGAGATAAATTCCGGAGCATCTTTCGCATAAATCGCTTTTCCTGTTTGTACAGTCTTGATGACGCGAGCGTCTACCGCATCCCGTTTCGGGAGAGTAGCACCTACATTATCCAATACAAAGTTATAAGCTTTTTGGGTATCCATAATCGTTACAGGCGACATTTTGAATGCTTTGTCCACTCTGATTTGCGGTAAGAACTTTCCCTCATCCACTTCACTGGCAAGCTGAACTCCGCCATTCCAGTTATCTTTTGTCACTTTAGCATTTCCGTGAACGATGTTACCGTTTACATAAGCCTTTCCGAAGGACATCGGTTTGCTTTTATCGCGTCCGGCTTCCGGTTTCAATATACGATAGGAAATAGGTTTATCCAGCGGGGTGATAGGACCGGGCTTAAAATAGTTATTGATTATATTATAAAAACTCTTGTTGTCTCCTCCATCGATAGAACGGTTCCACCAGTTGAAAACAACATTGTTTACGAAGTTAAAGTCTCCGTCCATACCCACCGAACTGTTACGACTGATATTGGAAGCGAAAAGATTACGGCAGAACATACTATTATGTCCTCCGATAGTGGCGCCAAACGCATGATTATAAGTATCCAATGCTTCCGAGAATATCGAATTCTGAATGGTAATGTTCACAGTAGGCAACTTCAGTCCGTGCCCGGTTTCATCCCTGTTGTAGACGTGGCGATAGATAGACATATTTTCATCCAGTCCCCAGCTTGCCGAACAGTGGTCTATTATAATATTGCCGACTGCATTTCCTCCTACTGCATCATCCCGGAAAGCAACATCCTGTGCCCCCCGACGGAAACGCATATGACGAATCACTACATCATGAGTATCGATCAGAAAAGAATGCCCGGTCACGCAGATACCGTCTCCCGGTGCTGTCTGTCCCGCAATCGTTACATAAGGGGCACGTACACTGATCGGGCTTTTCAGGCGAATAATACCTGACACATTAAATACAATAACACGTGCGCCACCGGTTTCACAGGCTTCGCGGAATGTGCCGGGGCCGGAATCTTCCAGGGAAGTAACCACAATCACTTTGCCTCCACGACCACCGGGAGTGTACATACCACCGCCTTCCGCACCGGGGAAGGCCGGAATATTACTTTTGATCAAATCCTCCGGTTTGGAAGCCCAAGGTTTGTAAGGTCTTCCTAACTTTGCTTCTTCCAAAACTGTTGGCAAGGCTTTTTCCCATGCCGCATTGGATTTCTGTTCGAACTCTGCTTCTTGTTTTGCTCCTCTTTCTTTTACCGAGTCGGGGATCACCGGATATTGGGCTGCCACAGGTAGTACACAGGCAACCAACATCCATACTGATAATACTTTCTTAATCTTGTTCATTCTTCCGAATCTTAATAGGTTTTTAAAAAAGACGATTAAGAAAGTATTTTGTAATCGGTCTTTCTATCCTTTCCGCCATTCATTCATATATTCACGGGGAGTCTGATTATATTTCTTGCGGAAACACTTGCTATAGTAGCCTGAATCTTTGAATCCGACAGCAAACGCCACTTCCGAAACACTCAAATCCGTATTTTTAATCAGTTCGATCGATTTATTCAGGCGAATCTCCTTTACCAGATCGACAGGTGCCAGTCCGGTAAGGCTTTTCAGCTTTTTGAAGAATGCCGAACGGCTCAGTCCGATGCCGGATGCGATCGTATCAATATTGAAATCACTGTCGTCCATGTTTTCCTCGATCACCTGATGTATCTTTTCAAGAAACTGCACATCTTTCTTTACCAGATATTGTTCGTAGCTGTCTTCTTCCGTTGTCGTCTGGTTCTCCATCTGCTGGCGGATACGTTCGCGGAACAGTTTCCGTTCGCCAAGCAACTGATCGATTCGTGCCAACAGATACTCTTTGCTGAATGGCTTGGTTATATATGCATTCGCCCCCAGAGTGATCGCTTTGGTCTTGGCACCTTCGTCGTTCTTGGCTGTCAGAATAATGACAGGGATATGGCTGATCTGAAAATCCTTCCGGATAGATTGCAGCATTTCCAGTCCATCCATTTCCGGCATCATCTGATCGGTCACTACGATGTCCGGGTGATACAGATGCACTTTCTTCAGACCTTCTACGCCGTTATTGGCTATATGGATGTTGAATTTATCTTCCAATTGCAGTTTTATTAACTGGCAAAGGTCTTTATTATCCTCTACCAGCAGAAGAGTCGGTAATGAAGCGTCAATTTCCAGTTCCTCCTCCGGTTCCTTTTCGGAATCGATAACCATCTCCTTGTCTGTAGCGGCAGGAGCAGTTTCCGTATCGCTGACATAGAAATCTACTTCCGACGGACGATAATGATCCTTGCCCAATAATAGCTCTACAATAAACACGGCCCCCTGCCCTTCCGGACTTTCGGCACGGATGATACCGTGATGCAGATTTACTATTTCTTTGGAAAGTGCCAACCCGATGCCTGTACCCTGATAATGTGGATTATTCGCATTCTCTCCTTGTGAGAAACGCTCGAAAATCTCACTCAGCTTATTTTGCGGAATGCCGACACCGTTGTCTTCTACTCGTACATAGCAGGATTTTCCGTCATCCGTCAATCCGGTAGTTACATAAATACTTCCACCGGAAGGGGTAAATTTGAACGCATTCGATATGACGTTGCGGATAACAATGCTCAATTTATCCTTATCTGCCCATACCATAATCGGTTCGTCCGGTAGCTGGAAGGTGAAACTGATTTCATTTTCCTCCGAAAGTACACGGAATTCTTTTTGGAAGGAGGCTATCATTTCATTGAAATCGATCAATGATACATGCAGGCGCATCTTGCCATTCTGAATCTTTCGGAAATCAAGAATCTGATTGACCAGTTGTAACATTTGATTTGTATTTTTTTCCATCAGGTCCACATATTGCAATCCTTTCGGAGACAGCTCTTCCCTTTCCTTCAGTTCTTGTATCGGCCCTTTTATCAGTGTCAGAGGAGTACGAAGCTCATGGGAAATATTGGTGAAGAACTTGATTTTCATTTCCGAGACTTTCTGTTCGATATAAATATCGTTCTTCATCTTAATCATGAAGAAGGCCAGGCGCAGACCGAAATAGAGGGCCGCAATGCCAAGGATTACATAGATAAGAGTAGCCCACCAGCTCAGCCACCATGGCGGGAGAATGGTGACAGCCAATGTACGTGTGGATACAAGTTCCGGATTAGCTTCATCCATCGTTTCTACACGGAATACGTAGTCTCCGGGAGGAACATTGGTATAAGAAGCAATACGGTTTTTGCCGTTATAGTGCCATTCCTTCTCATACCCTTCGAGTATGTAACGATAAGATACGCGATTCTGATTGTAGAAATTTAATGCGGCAAATTCGATTGTGAACATAGACTGATTATACTTCAATTGAAGTGCATCGGTGTATGTGATAGACTTTTGAATCGGACAGTCGTTCAAACTTCGCAGATTACGATTGGATACTTTAAAGTCTACGATACGGGTGTCATAGTTGGTATGTTGTGTCTCCAGTTTATCAGGAGAGAATGTCAGAATCCCCTGTCGCGAACCAAGCCATAAGTCTCCGTTCAATGCACGCAACGCACTGCCTTCTTCCAGTTCAACATTCAGGAAACCATCGTATTTGTCGTAGTTACGGAACTGCTCTGTCGCCTTATTAAAGCAGGACAGGCCAATCTCGGTAGTAAACCACAAATTTCCGTTTTTATCTTCCACGATGGACTTGACCACATCGTTATTCATTCCTTCACGTATGCCATATGACTTGAATATCGGTTCACGTTTTTCTTTGTCATAGCGGACCAGTTTATTCAGACCTCCACCGAATACACTCACCCAAATTTGTGAATTACTGTCTTTATATAATACATAAATATCATTGTCCGCCACATTGGAACGATCGCTGATTTGTCGGTACGTCTCAAACTGAATCTGTTCGGGAGTCGTAAAATGTCCGTCAAAAGACATCAGACCATCCATCGTTCCTACCCAGATACGCCCATCTTCATCTTCCGTCATTGTGCGGACTTCCATATACAGACCATAAGCGGGATACTGTTTCAGTCCGTTGTACTTATGCTTGAATACAAGCGTTCCATTTTCTTCGGAAATTAAGTTCAGCCCGCCGCCCAACAGACCGACCCAGATACGCTCCTGACTATCCTGATATGTGAAATATACATCATTGTTACTGATAGTATTCGGATTCTTAGAATCATTTTTATAACGGGTAAAGCGCAGACCGTGCGGTGAGTTCATATCCGGTTCGGCTTTGACAAGTCCGTTTCCCTTAGTGGAAAACCATAAGTTTCCTTCTTTATCTTCCATGATATGATATACGGCGCCTATCAGATAATTCTGATCCGTAAAAACCTGCTTTATCTGTCCGTTGCTATCCAGACGATAAAGTGCCTGCCAACGGGTACCTACCCAGATATCCCCGTTCTTTGCCTGATAAAGCGCACGTATCCCCTGATTCCAGGAGGTCGCTTTTTCAGCCCCGACAGGGACAGGAGAAACTTCTGTCAGCAGTTGAAATTGCTTCTTTGGAAAGTTGACTTTGTATACTCCGCTGCCTGTAGATGCCAGCCAAAGAATACCGTCTTTATCCAGCAGCAGATGAAAGAAGAGCTGATCGGGAAGGTCGTCGGAAAAAGGTTTCAGTTGATTGATACGGGTCATTTCCAGTTTCTCCCTGTCGAAGAGCAGAATTTCTCCACCGGGGGTGAGGAAAAACATACCCTGTTCACCGGCATCCTGCTTTTCAAAGTTACCGATGGCATTTTGTTTGGGGAAAGGAAAGCGATGATTGCTTTTGTTCAGAGGATCATAGTACGTCAATGCCTCATTACCTTCCTGAAACCAAATTTTGTCATACTTGTCATTGAATATCATTCCTACTTTTTTCCCTGCGATGGAGAACGGTAGTTTGGTCAGTTGTTTGTAGCCGATGTTATATTCATACGCACCATCAACGGTGGTGATATACATTAATCCTGATTCAGTGACCAGTATATTGGAAATCGGTTGATCAATTTCCGGTATTTCGTAACGGTTGACTACTCCATTTTGCGGATCGACGCTATAAATATGTCCGTTCTTATCTCCCAGCCATAAGAATTTGGAACTGTAGGAAGCACAAGTGAACTGGTCCGGATTGGCAGAAACTTTCTTTTGAATAAAGTCGACAGGCTTATCTTTCAGAGCCTCTCCTTTTCTTAATGAAAGAATCTGATAGTCCATACCGATCCAATTGATAAACTCGGCAGTTTCGCAAAACACATTATGCTTGAGGCGTAAGTCGTAGACGTTGACATTGGGACGCGAATCGTGCAACTGCTTCATGGTGATTTTACCGTTCTGGTCTGTATTTGCACGCAGCAGGCTTTTATCTTTGGTCAGCAGCAGTACGTCTCCGTCATCTGTCGTCTGTATCTTGATAATCTGAATATTTTCAGAGTACTCTTTTACATCGTCATACACTGCGTGGAAACTTTCATGTTTCTTATCAAATAGATAGAGTTTGCGGTCGATAGTCTTGATCCAAAGGTATCCGTTCCGGTCTTCTACAATACGCTGAATCTTACGGGGAGGAATATCTGCTGAGTAAAATCCGTCATGATTATCATAGGAACGGAATTTGGTACCGTCGAAACTGCATAGTCCGTACCAGGTGCCGAACCATACAAATCCGTCCTGCCCTTTCAGTGTACAATTGACAATGTTATTGGGTAAGCCTCGTTCAGCCGTATAATGTTCAACGATCATGTTAGGGTAGGCAAAAGCACAGATTCTCGTTATCAAGAGAAACATAAATATCAAAAAGAAGTGTTTCTTCATTGTATATTATATTAGTGGAAATGAATCTTGCATCAAAGATACTATTTTTCGGGTAAAATTCAAATTAGCAGATAATAAATCCAGATTGGTAACCTTGTTTTGCCATGCACAAATCTGCGGTCAAGTTTTTCAAATTTACTTTTCTATTCCAAATTCAGTCTGTTGCCGTTCCACTTCATCCAACACCCGTTGCCGTTCTTCTTCCGTCAGTTGCACTTTGCCTTCAGTTGCACTCTCGGACGAACCGGCTTTTACAGTTAATGAGGATGTTTTCTGACCAATACAGTACTTCTCGTCATAACAGAAAGGAAGTCCCGCAGGAACACTTTCAAATTCCATTTCAGTTGCAGTCGGAGCCTGAGTTCCTTCAAATTGCACGTGGGCTTTCACTCTAATCTTCCCGGCTTTTCGTGTGGAACGGATCAGTAGAGGAGCCGATCCGAATTCTACGGCACGGGGATTGGCGCCAATCCTTGCATCGCCAATGATTTCTCCTTCACCTTCTACCGTGAATACGATATTTTCCTTTGCCAGACGACGTACATTTCCGCTATCATCCGTTACTTCGGCAACTACCACTATGAAATCCGAACCATCCGCTACCAGATTTACTTTTTGAGTATCTGCATACAAGCGAAGTTTGGTAGACCGCCGGGAAGGCATTTTCTTTTGTGTACATACAACTTTCCCATCGATAATACCTTCGGCAACCATATTTACCTTCTGCCAGTTCTTTTGAGTATAACTGTATCCGCGTGCTTCCCAAAAATCCCATACATTTTCAAAGACAACAGGTGCGTTCGGCAGGTGACCTTTGGCATGTACCACAGGTTTGGTCCATGTTTTTGTCCCATCATAGATAGAAAGGCGGATGGAGTCACAGTTGCTGAATATCACGACATCCTTATCGGAGAACTGTGACATTTCATGAGCAAGGAATATCATCGGTCCGCATTCTGCCAACGGATGTTGGAGGCTTGCCGGAGATTGGCTGCGGAACATTTCATACGCATACTTTTTCTGACGGAAAGCGTCATAAATACCTCCCCAGTATGGATCGGGGTGATAACCACGCTGGTGATCGAACGGATGCCACTGTGTGCCACCGATAAACTGACCGGTAGTGCGGTACATCTCATCATAACTTGTAGCCAGAGAAAGTGCCTGTATCAGCAACGGACGTTCACCCCAACTGCGGCTTGCACGATTATTGTTGTTGTGGGCATACCAGTCATCTACGTTTTCTCCGAATTCACGGGTGAAGATGCATTGTTCCGGTTTGTCCTCCTTTTCGTCATCACCCGGCCAGCCGTAGACTACATCGTAATGTTCCTTTACACCGGCAGAATGCACATCGGCAGCGGCTATCGGACGTCCCGGATATGGATATTCTTCCTTCGTTATTTCAAGTGCCTTCAGTGCAAAGTCGAGTGGATAACGGGTCTCATTCAGAATAGGCTCCCACATCAGCACGGAAGGATGATTGCGATCACGACGAATCATTTCACGGGTATTCTGATGAACCAGTTCTCCGAATTTCGGGTCTTTGTTCCAGTATTGCCAGCCCGGAGTAGCGACGATGACAAACATGCCGAGTTCGTCACAGGCATCCATAAAGGATGGGTCCTGTGGATAATGCGCTACACGGATGATGGTACATCCTGCATCACGCAGGCGTTTTGCGTCACGCCATTGCTGTGAATTGGGAAGAGCATTGCCTACGTATGCGAAATCCTGATGACGATTGGCTCCAACTAATTGTCCGAAAGGTTTTCCATTCAGCCAAAAGCCCTCTTTGCCACGAAATTCCGCCAGGCGGATACCGATACGGGTAGTTCCTCCGTCGATGGAACGGTTTCCTTTCTTTATACGGGATTGTACTCTGTATAGATATGGTGCATCCGGTGACCAAAGTTTCGGATTCCTCACATCCATCTGCTGGCGGATTGATTTCTTTTCTCCGGAGTTCAGAGAGAGTTTGCTAGACGTACGTTTGATAACCTTGCCTTCGGCATCTGTAAGGGTCGTTTCTACTGTGACGGATTCCGAACGAGTATTATTGTTCTGAATCTCTGTTTCTACGTATACTTGTGCGCTCTTTTCGCTGATCTTGTCGAAGTGAACAAATACGCCGCCACCGCCAACTGTCCGGGAGTCGATGGCATCGGTAATGGCGACCGGAGACTTGGCAATCATCCATACATCACGATAGATACCTCCATGATAAGCAAAATCCAATGTGTATTGTGGCTTTCCGGGAGGGTATGATTTATCGTTGCTGTTGTCGGTATAGACGGCAAGGAGGCAGGAGTCTCCGGCTTGTACGCCGTTTGCCGTCAAGTCCAGTGTGAAAGGCAGATAACCTCCGAGATGTTCCTGAACACGTTTGCCGTTCAGGTAAAGTACTTGCTTTCCCATTGCCGCTTCAAAATGAAGGAGTACACGCTGTCCTTTCGTTGCGGTGGGAACTACGAAATACTTGCGATACCACGCAGGGCCCTGATAATTGCGGCAACCACTACCTTCGGCAGGCATCAACTCTACTGTGTGAGGAGTAGAAACGACCTCCCAGGAACGATCGTCAAAATTTACAGCTTCCGCCCCCCGGATATCGCCTTTGCAGAATCGCCATCCCGGATTGAAGTTATATACTTGTCGCCCGCAATCGGGAAGCGGAATAAATCCGGCAACCGATGTTTCGGGACGGTAAGTATCTGCTGCCTGCCCACCGAAGGAGAATAGCAGCAGAAATAGGAACAAAATTAAAAACGGTCTTTTATTCATAGTTTTTTCATTTATGTAATTCGTGCTTATTTTTTCTATTTTTCTATCATTATAATAATGTCTTTCTTTCTGTTTTCTGGTGATACCTTTAGGTCTGTCACTTTCCCGTCTTTTAAAGTTGCTTCTACCGTCGTATTACCCGGAGCGTGGAGCTTGAAATGGACGTTCCATTCTTTGGGCCAGGCGGGGAACAGAAGTATTTGTGCTCCATTCGTTTGTAAGAGCATCTCTTGAAGTCCTATCATGCCGCTACCTCCCCAGTTGTGGTCGGGTGTCCAGTCATATCCCGGTCCCCAGAAGGCAGGAAAACGGTGGGGACCATCCGATAGCTTTGCCAGAGAAAGGCTTTTGGCTTCTTCGGTCAGTCCCAGACAGGCCGCCCAGATGTTGTCTTGCTTCCATCCGGTGTGGGAACGGAATTTGAGTGCGTCAGGATCATAGAAATAGGTATCACGAGCTATTTCCAGATTTTCCTTGCCTACTCCGTAGATGCGCCAGGGAAATACCGGGTAGAGTTGTGGTGTCTCTATATTGTTGATTCGTTCCCAGCTTTTGGCGGGAGAAATCGTTTGTTTCCATACTGGAATCATGGTAGAAGTCTGACGATTAAGAGAATCCTTGACTTCGATATAGCGTAATGGAACCGGAGGAATTGTTTCCAGCATCTTTTGCCACTTTTCATTGTTGCAAATTTTGATGTAAGTCTCCAATACAGTTCGCAGTGCGGCGATGGTGCTGCTGGCGTTGTTGGTCATCTTGTAGGTTTCGCAGGCAGAGCCGGGGAACAGTATCAGGTGTCCGTCGCCATCCAGTGCTTTACGTCCCCGACGGGAAGCGAGTAGCCGATAATGTTCGTCGAAAAAGGTCAGCGAGCTTTCAATCAAAGGCAAATACGGGGTTATGTCGGCATCGGCATAATTCTTCGTTTCCAAAATCATCTGGCAAAATTCAAGAATAGTGTCCCATTCATATTCCAGCCACGCATTGTATTCCAGTCCTTTGTCAAACCAATCCGGACGTTTGAAACCATATTCTGCGGGATTGGGTAAGCCGAAGTTTTCTATCTGTTCGGAGAAACAGGCTCCCTCGTGTTGCCAATATACACGGCTGCGGAGTTCCGCATTCTTCAACATCCGGTTATAGAAATTGAATTGGGAAGGCATCATGTCGAAGTCACCGCTTTTCAGCATCGGCCAGTAGACAAGACGCTGATTCTGTGCAGTCATCGTCCCTCCTCCCCACTTTCGGTAGTCAGGAGTGAATGCCTGCTTCTCGTCTATGTGACACGGATCGAAGGTGAATAAACCACCGTTGAACTTGGTGGGGACACTGCCGTAAGCATTGCAGCCCAGCATATAACGGAAAAGAGTGTAGTTTCGGGTGATTTCTTTCAATGCATCTTTCGCATCGCTCTTTTCTTTATTTCCGGCTTCTTTTTCTACTTTGCTGTTCTCCTTGTTTTCGGTTTCACCGATCGTTTCGATAAAACTCCGTTGCCAGAAAGCATTCCACCACAGGCGGGTTTGTTTTTTATCCTGTGATACCACTTTAGACGATATCTTTCCTTGTGGGGCAATTCGTTGCCAGGCTGTTTTCAGACCTTGCTCCCATTGGGTGACGGTTTTCGTCTGCTCTGTGTGCAACACAACAGAAAAATGATGCTTTTTAGAAGCTTTCAAAGAACGAAATCCCCAAGTGCGGTAATCGGTTCCGGCATATACACTGTCTGAAGTGCCTGTATATTCCAGATTCTCTCCTGACAGATACCCTCCGAAAGTCAGATTTTTAAGAGGATTCATCATCTGCGACTTCACTTCATTCATCCCTTGTTGGGCAACTGCTATGTCAAATACTGTCTCTTCCGCATTACGATGATAAAACAAAAGGCGTTTGCTGTCCTTTTCGGATAAATTCCCTAATGAAATGAAGTCGGCATATGTCACCGTACCTTTCGGAGGAGCCCACTTATAAGAACATTGTTGCCCCTCTCCTTTTCTGATCAACCGATCCTGGTATCTCCAGTTTTCATAAAATATTTCCGTCTGCAAAAGCCGGTCATTAACCACTTCAATGTGTACAACCGGATGAAAAACATCCGCCCAGAGTTGTACTTGCGTTCCTCCGGCGGAGATTTCAACATAGCCGTCGATCAACTTTAATTCCTGCCGGAAATCCTTTGCGTCTTCAAAAGGATTGGGAGATAACCGGAGGCGAAAACGTCCCAGCTTCAACTGGCAGTTGTTTTCATCGAACGTACCGCTCCTGCTCAGATAAAACAGTATATCCCCCTCTTCTACCCATATGTTCATGCCGATATCTCCCCCGCCGCATGGCATCGATTCGGAGGAATTCCGGCTGGGAGTATCCCAGACGACATTGGCATGCTGGCTCCAAAGAACCGACACGCCAACGAATATCATTGCTATAGCCAGATAAAATCTCTTCATATTCTCAAATTACCAGTTGTCCGAACGGAAAGACCCCAACGGCAGACCATCACAATATACATCTCCTTCCACATAATTCTCAAATCCATAACGGACAGCTACCGGATGCGGAACTTTATCACTTTTTACTAGCATTTTGCTGCGTTCGATCCATGCTTTCGCCGGATAGAATACTTTGTCTTCACCTGCCACCTGAAAGTTTTTCGATTCGAAACAGTTTTTACCGCTGATCCACATATTCGCACGTTCAAAGCTGACGACGATAGTGTCATTCTTGATTTCAATACTTTTGTAATAGGGACTTTCTCCGTTCACCCCCTCTACTCCGTACGTCTTTGTCAGTGCAAGGAGTGCCAGACGCTCTCCGGCAGCCTGTTTCTTTGCGGGATGAATACCCTTTTCCATTCCTGCATCCAGCAGTACAGCCATGCCGCTGTTAGACACACGATGTTCTACCTTTGCCTGTGCTTCCCGCAGATAGGCTGAATTAATCACTTCTTTACCTTTTTCAGTGATAATACCATAGTCATAGGGAGCTATCTGGCAATAGTAGAAAGGAAAATCACCTTGTTTCCATTCGGCACGCCAGCCGTTAATCAATGTGGCAAACATATCCGCATAGGTATGGGCACGATTCCAGTTATCTTCTCCCTGATACCAGATCACTCCTTTCATGGTCATGCCGATCAATGGATGCAACATACCATTATAGAGTACGGTTGGAGTACGGTTTTTCGATTTGATATCAGCTTCCGATTGAGGTATCTTTGCATCCGGAAAAGCTTTCAGCCAATCAGCAGTCATCCATGCCTCGCAGGCAGAACCGCCCCATGCCGCTACTATGAGTCCTACCGGAACTTCTAATATTTCATTGACCAGTCTTCCGAAATAATAGGCTGTTGCACTGAAATCACGGACACTAACCGGAGCCGCTTCTTTCCATGAACCGACTACGTCGTTCTGTGGGGTAATGGTAGAAGTACGTTTTACCGTAAACAGGCGGATATGAGGATTTTTGCTGCGAAGAATATCCATATTGGCATTCTCTACAGGTTGGTTCTTGAATCCTTTCATCGGCATTTCCATGTTGCTCTGACCGGAGCACAGCCATAATTCGCCTATCAGAATATTATTCAGTGTCTTTGGGGTTCCATCGTCGAAAGTGATGGTATACGGTCCGCCGGCTTCCGGAGTGGAGACTGAAAGTTTCCATGAGCCGTTTTTGTCTGCTGTTACTGCATATTGTTTTCCGTTCCAGCCGGTAGTGACTGTTACTTTTTTGTTCGGAGTTGCCATTCCCCAAAGGTTGGCATTGGTTTGTTGCTGCATCACCATGCCGTCAGAGAAAATAGCAGGCAGTTTCACTTCCGCATGCATTGACAGACAGGCAGCGAGCAGAAAGCTTGCTAATACTGTGCTTGTTTTAATTCCTGAACTTTTCATTCTTATTTGTTTTTATTCGCTACTTCAAAATTCAAAGGTCCGAGCAATCCTGCAGGAAGCAGGGTGTTTTCTGCTTTCCGGTATTTGGCATTCGTCCATATTCCATCGAAAGGAGCTTTTCCTTCATCGGCTCCTTTGAGTGCATTCGCCCAAGTATTGGTCACTTCGATTTCCAGTTCATTCACACCTTTCTTTAAGGCTGCCGTAATATCAGCCCGATAAGGAGCTGTCCATATCGTTCCGCAATCTATGCCGTTTACACGGACAGTAGCCAGATCGCATACTTTTCCCAGATTCAGATATACTTGTTGGGCTTCTTTCACTTTACTTTTCCAGCGGAATGTTGTTTTATACACTACTGTTCCGGAGTAATAGCGTATTTGCTCATCTTCTTCTTTGCTCCAGTCAAAGAGTTCCTGTCTTTGGATAGTCTTACCGTTTGCTGTAAAAGTCACGGTATATTCTGTAGCTTCCAAGCCTGTCTCCGAAGGTTCTTTTACTGAATCCTTCTTTTCCTTGCGGCCTTTTTCCGGAGTTTCTTTATAATCTTCTTCTGCAGGGTATACGATGAAGACAGACTCATTCGGAGCTAACGTTAAAGTGATTTCCGTACGATAGCTTTTTTGTTCGTAAGGAATGTCGGCGGTAATCTCACCCGTCACCGGATTCCAGCATTCCGGCTTTCTGCCGTCGATGCGCATACTGGCGGTAAATGTACGTGTTTCCTCCTGTTGGTTGGCGATAAAATAAATGTCCCCCTGTTCTCCTTGCCGATGTGTCCATGCAATGTCTTCCGGTACGATCAGATCACGTTCCAGACCGTATGAGGAGAAATCATCTTCATTATATGGAAGAGAAGGAATCAGTATGCCTGCTTCTTTCAGTTCATTTATCTTTTGTTTTACTTCCGGAGATAGTTCTGTGGGGTCTGGATTCATCGGACGTGGAAGTGGCAATACTAATACTTTGTAACTGGCTCCACCCGGTAATGTCATCCTACCATTTTCAGCTTTCGCCAAACGGAGTAACGCGTCTTTGTTAAAGCTGTCATAGGCATATCCTCGAAGTGGATTTACCCACTTTTCAGGATCGGCCATATTGGCAGAATGTGTTACGCCTACAGGACGCACACGTAAGGGTTGTCTTTCGTTTGCCAAGCGGATTCGTTCGCTTTCCACCCGCTCTGTACCGAAGATGCCCGGTAAAGAAGGAACTAAACGTTCCGGCAATATCGAACGTCTTGGCATCTCTTCTCCTGTAAAAACTGCAATATCTACCACTGGATGCCCGTATTGCAGCAATGATTGGCAACGGGTGATGTATTCACAGAAAGCCTTTGCACCTTTATTCCACCACGTCTGGTCACGCTGGAAGAAAAGGCCGATACCATCCAGAGTCATTCCCGGTTTGCGGTCCAGCCAAGGATTATGGACATATACATGGAAGAAAAGGCGGTTGATGCCTAAAGCATAGTTGCGGTCCAGTAAGGCTTTCAACATTCCCGGATGTTCGTCCCATGTTCCGCGTACTTCTGTGAAACCTTCTGCCTGGATGATATTCTTGCCGTAGATATGCGCTCCGCTGATAGCATCCAGCATATCATTCGGTTTGTCGTGAGTTGGGCTGTTCAGCCAGAATTCTCCCATGGGAAGGTCTACTTTCTGATAATGCAGTAATCCGTCACTTACCATGGTAGGCGCTACGCATTCGGCTGAGAACTGGCAATCATATTCTTTGGCACAGTCGGCCAAGACTTGATAGAAAACGTCGACGACCAGTTCACCTATCGTTGTGCGGACATCACGCAGAATCTTTTCACTTCGTTCGGCACTCTCCATCGGAATACCTGCCAACAATGGTAAATAAGGCATCAGGTCGTATCCACGGCGTTTCTGGAATTCTGCGGCAAAAGTATCGCTCCAGTTCTGGCTTCCGCATTCCCAACTATCCACGTGCATATATTTTAATACGCGGCGTGCAACGTCCGGGTTTGTCTTTACAAATGCCTGCGCAAACCAGTTGTCGAACTGCTTGCGGACAGCTTTTGGATTAAATTTATCACATTCCAGTCCTTTTCCTCCTCCGGCAGTTGCGTTAGTATGTCCGGTGGCGGTATGTCCCATGCGGAGTAGTTTCCACTTTCCTTTGGGGAGAGTAGTCGTCAGTGTTCTCTCTTTAAAATTGTCGCTCGGACTATTTTTAAAAGGATCTGTCAGGTTGATAATCTGTGAAAGGGTATAGCAATCTTGCTCCCCTATTTCCTCTTTCTTCGTGGAGGAAGCTACACGCCATACCAGTCCGGCTTTGCCTTCCCACTGATCCAGTCGGACTTCCCGGTGCAGGCGCAATTCTTTTATTTTCAGATTAGGTTTCCATTTTGCGGCATCCATATCTTCACTTCCCGGTTCACTGCCTTCGGGGGTCCAGTAGAAGCGGAAATAGCGGGCAGTTGTAGCAGGAATTGCATGAGTGGAATTTTCATCTGTATTCTGCCATCCCTGACGTGCAGGGACGAGCTGTTTCACCAAACGGTAATTAACTCCATCATCACTTGCCATCACTTTCAAGCGGTGTGCCTGATAATTATTGCCACTCAGAATGATTTCAATATTGCGGCAGGTGAAAGGCTGTTCGTATTCATATTGGATATAGCAGGGATATGATGAACGGATTACTCCGGCATCATCCATGTTCACAGTCTTCTTGATGTCAATATGATTTCCTGTGGCTATATTGGCACAGGTTATTTTAGCCGGCATAATGTCTGCCGCTTCCTCTTTTACAGGCAGGGCAAATAAAGATATATCTTCATAAAAACCTTCATATGCCTCCGGTTGCGGTAAGTATAGTCCTTTGATATTGCCACCATCAACGATTGTATCACTCCAGACTACTTTTTGCATCGATTCTTTCGGAGTCATCCACGGACCACCAGCCAATGCAAAACCATCACAAATATGCATTCCTAACTTTAATCCCAGGCGGTCGGCTTCTTCCATGCTGAAACGAACCATTTCCCACCATTCGGGAGTTAGTTGTTGCGCCTTCCCATTGTATTGTGGCCCTTCTTTGATACCTTTGATAGGCATCAGATAAGTGCCTTCCAGTCCGGCATGTTTCATTGCTTCCAAATCAGCCGTAATCCCTTCTTTGGATACGGCGCCAAACATCCAGTACCAAAAAGTCCAAGGCTTTGCTTCGTCAGACGGATTTTGGAATTGTTCGCGAAGTGAATGTGTTTGCAGAGCATTGGCAGGAGATATAGCAGTACATACCAATAATGAGATTGCAAATATTTGTTGTTTCAGTCGGCTTTTCATTCTAATCTATATTTTTACTTATAGATAAGACGAAGAACGGACTGTTTTGTACTCACAGTATTCTCCTTGCTCAAATTAAACTATTTAATTTTTTAGGCAGTATTGCTTTCTACAAAATAAGTCTCATTTCACCGCTTCTTCTATTCGGGATACTAACTGCGGATTACTGGGACGTGCCGCAGTTCCGAAATCAATAATCTGCCCCTTTCTATTTATTAATACATAGTAAGGCATCCTGTCTATTTTCCATTGCTTACGAATTTTCTGATAGTTATCTATTCCCAAATAATCAGTCACATGAACACATTCAATTCCCCGGTTTTTCAATGAATACTCATTCAGGCATTCCTCCCATTGTTCTTTGGGTTCACTCACACAAATGGAATATATAATCAAATCATCTGTAGAGAATTTGCTGCGCAATTGTTTTAAAGGTTCCATTTCAGCCAGACAAGGAGGACACCATCTGGCCCAAAAATCGAAATAAATCACTTTTCCACGATTCTTTTCGAGCACATCATAGACAGGTTTCATGTATGGCATACGTGTTGTATGCTTTGAGTTCTCATGGAATTCGCCATATAATAAATTGTCGGAAACAGGCTGTGGATTTTTTAGATATGATTTGGTCTGATTATAGATCTGCATCACCTGTGCACGTAGATGCGACATTTTAACGATTGAGTCAAACTGTGTACGTTTTTCGTGAAAAGCAAGTGTGTCATTAGTACATAAAGAACCGGCTATCAACTTAGTATATAAATACTGATTCATCTCACTCTCCCCCATTGTAGCCATGATCTCTTCTATCGAAGGATTCTTTTTATCTCTGAAAGCGATCCCATAAGCAATATATCTTTCTGCTTCATCAGCAACATCGTATAAGCGTGCCGAGAGTATGCCTTTAGTATATAGTTTATTGATTTCAGGTAAAAGTGTATGATAACGGTCCATCTCTTTTCTCGTTTCAAACAAGTATGACATACCATTGAATAACAGCGCATAATAATAATCCTGCTTCAGCAATTCTTCAGTAAACAGTACTACATCTTCCATTGGCTTGTACTTCACCAGATACTCATTCCTACGTTCCAAACGAAAATTATAATCCTTTTTTAATTCAGCCTCAAAATCCTTAACGTCTGATTCCGGTTTCATATTGTAATTCTGTATATAGTAATATGCACTTTCAGTGAACGCCAATATCTCCTGATTAAGCTTTTCGGCATCACCTGTTACTTTAGGATGAAAAAGATCTTTGAAGTCTATTTCTACATGTATGCTGTCTCCCGGGTGGATATAAAGATGTTCTGCATAGTTGCGGATAGAAACCTCCCTTAATTTGGCATAAACCGGAAAGCGGAAAGAGAATGAACCATCTTTTTGTATGGGCGAACGATACTGATTTCCCATATCTCTGAAAAATGGGATAATGAGAGTCAGTTCCTTTTCCTGAGGATAGAAATCCCGGTTTAGGACTTTGCCTGTAATGACTGCTTCTTCAGCATACTCTTCCAATGAGGGATTGCTTTTCTCTGTTTGTGCAGAAGATTCGGACTGGAAATTACTCTGGGCTTTTTGACGGCATCCGGCAAACAACAAGATAATTATTATCAGAAAGTATAAACTGTGTTTCATTGTGTTTGAATATTAGTATGTTCGTAAATCTAACATTTAAGAGTTCTTGCCTCTAAATGTATGAAATTATTTTTAGAGGCAAGAACTTTTGACAGGTTATCTGTCTCAATTTTAGATATTTCACATTATATATACATAATTTGTGGGATAAACAGGCCGAATGCTATAGCCAACGTACAAACTTCCTGATATACCAGTTCTTTACCAATTGCGTCAGGATACAATAGGAAAGCAAAATGCCAATCAGCCAGGGGAAATAACCTAAAGGAAGAGCCGTCAGGCCGATGGAACGTCCGAAAGCTGTGAAAGGAATAAGAATGCCTACTGCCATAATAAAGAAGGTCAGCCCCATAACAGGCCACGTAGCCCGGCTTTGTATAAATGGTATTTTACGGGTACGTATCATGTGGACAATCAATGTCTGGGATAACAAACCTTCTACAAACCATCCGGTCTGAAACAAAGTCTGATGTTCGGGACTGTTACAGCTGAACACATACCACATGACCAGATAGGTAGCAATATCAAAGATAGAACTGATAGGCCCTATATAAATCATAAAGCGACTCAGGTCGGATGCATCCCATTTGCGCGGTTTCTTCAGAAATTCCGGGTCCATACGGTCAAATGGAATGGTTGTCTGTGATATATCATATAATAGGTTCTGAATCAGCAAATGTATCGGCATCATGGGCAGGAACGGCAGAAAGGCGCTTGCAAACATCACGCTGAACATATTGCCAAAATTGGAACTGGCAGTCATCTTTATATACTTATTGATATTACCAAATGTCTTTCTACCTTCGAGTACACCGTCTTCCAATACCATCAAATCCTTCTCCAGCAAGATGATATCCGCACTTTCTTTTGCTATATCTACCGCCGAATCGACAGATATGCCAATATCTGACTGACGCAAGGCGCCTGCATCATTGATGCCATCTCCCAGAAAACCAACTGTATTACCTTGCTCCTGCAACAGAGAGATTATTTGCGTTTTCTGCAATGGAGTGAGTTTAGAGAATAACGTAGTGTCTTTTACCGCTTCTTTCAATGTTGTTTCATCCATTTCCTCCATTTCTATTCCGGTATGGGAGTGCCCGGTATCAATCCCCACCTGACGGGCAATAGCTTTCACTACGGTATCATTGTCTCCCGACAATATTTTGACTGCTACTCCATGCATATATAATTGTTCGATGGCTTCGGTGGCAGAAGGTTTGGGAGGATCAAGAAAAGCAAGATATCCGATCAACACCATTTCTTTTTCATCTTCGATGGCAAAATTACAGTCCTTTTCGATGAAACTTTTCTGGGAAACCGCCAATACTCTCATACCTTGCCGATTCATTTCTTCACTGATCTTTTGCGCTTTTATTTTCAAGGAGTCAGTCAAAGGATGTATCTCTCCGTCGAACTCGGCATACGAACAGACATCGAGAATCTCTTCTACCGCTCCTTTGGTAATAATTTGCCGCTTCCCTTGCCTGTCTTCTATAACGACAGACATCCTTCTGCGTGTAAAATCGAAAGGAATTTCATCGACTTTGGTATAGGCATTCTTCAAATGTTCCAGATTCAACTCTCTTACATGAGAGAGGATTGCCTTATCCATCAGGTTTCTCAAGCCGGTCTGAAAATAACTGTTGAAGTACGCGTGACGAAGAATACGTTTACTGTTGTCATCACTGCCGTCTGCATTGATATACTTCTCCAACACAATTTTATCGCAAGTCAATGTACCGGTTTTATCAGTACAAAGTATATCCATTGCTCCAAAATTCTGAATGGCATTGAGGTTCTTTACGATTGTTTTCTTTTTGGACATGGCGATTGCTCCTTTAGACAGGTTAGCCGTCACAATCATAGGTAACATTTCGGGAGTAAGACCGACCGCCACAGATACGGCAAAAATGAAGGCTTCGAACCAGTCACCTTTCGTAAAACCATTCACGAAAAACACGAATGGAACCATAACCAGCATAAAACGAATCAATAAAAAGCTGACTTTGCTGATACCTTTATCAAAGGCTGTAGTGGCACGATGTCCGACCAGACTTTTGGCTATTGTACCTAGATAGGTTTTATTTCCCGTCTCAAAAACAATTCCTTTTGCCGCACCGCTAATCACATTGGAACCCATGTAGCAGATATTGTCCAACTCTATGACACTTCCTTTACGAAACTGTTGTCCCTGTACTTCCGGAAACTTTTCTATCGGTTCGGACTCACCCGTCAGTGAAGCCTGACTGATAAACAAGTCTTTTGAATCGATGATACGTATATCGGCAGGAACCATATCACCGGCTGCCAGGTACACAATATCTCCCGGAACGAGTTCTGTTATATCGATCTCTTCTTCCTGTTCTCCGGCACGTTTTGCCAGACAAGTGTTTTTTACCATCTTCATTAAAGAATTTGTAGCTTCACTTGCTCTCCATTCCTGCCAGAAACGAAGGATAGCACTGAATAATACCATGGACGAAATAATGATTACCCCTGCCCATTCTTGCTCTCCGGGTTCAGCCATCAATACATCCAGAAACAAGGATATGATGGCAAGTCCTGTCAGAACGCCTATGAAAGGATTGATAAACGTTCTGACAAACAGTATAAACGGATTCTTTTTCTGTTCATGGATGACTTCGTTTCTTCCATAAATGGATTGCCGCTCCTGTACTTCTCTCAGTGTTAATCCAAGCTTTGTAGTCTGCAAACAGGAATAAATTGACTTACCGGGTTGCGTGGCAACCAAAAATACTCTCTCTGAATTGAATGTGTACTGTGATGAACGCAGTTTTTTCTTCCATACCATACTCTCTAATTTTTTTTAAGTTACTAACTGCATTTATTAATTCGATGCAAAAGTAAAGAGGACTTCGGGAGGAAGCCGTTAGAGAATGATTAGAGTGGTATTAGAAAACTATTAGAATTTTTTAGATATGCGGAAGTTTTACCACAAAGGTAGTTCCCTCGTCCTTATGAGAAGCTACGGTAAGTTCGCCTTTGTGAAGGTGGATGATTTTCTGTGTCAAAACCATACCTATACCATTTCCGGGAGCTATATTCTTGTTTTCTCCCCGATAAAACAGTTTAAACAGGTTTTCTTTGTCTGCATCGGACATTCCTACGCCATTATCAGACAAGCGGATAATAGCCCATTGTTCCCAATAAGCTATCAGGACGGATGAAGTCCGGTTGGAAGAGTACTTGCAGTTGTTCTCTACCAGATTCACAAAGGCAGTAGTCAACAGATAGCTGTTTCCGATTACGGTCAGCACGTTATCTTCCTCGGCTTCCTGCTCAAATACTAATTCGATATGATAATCCGGATGGGCTTTTAGGACTAGTTCTCTGGCATCCAGCAACAGTTCATCCAACCGGACCTCTTCCATTGTAATCTGTTCCGACTGATAGTCGGCTTTTGCAAGATTCAGCAATCCGTCGATCAGGTTTATGATCCGTCGGGAATCTTGCAGTGCATTGCTGATGGCTGCCTGATATTGTCCGGAGGTTCGTTCTTTCAACAGGGCCAGATCCAGTTCGGCTGTAAGGGCTGCCATAGGTGTACGTAATTCATGAGATACATTGCTGACAAACATCTTTTGCGAGTTGAAGGACTTCTCCAGACGTTCCAGCAGTGCATTGAATGTAATACTCAGTTCTCCCAGTTCGTCCTGTTCATTTTTCACTGGCAGTCTTTTGTCGATATGTGAGGCGGTGATTTTCTCCGCTTCTCTCACGATATTGCGTATAGGCTTTAAGGTGCTTCGGGAGAGGATATATCCGACAACCGCCAACACGGTCAATCCTCCGATAAATAACAGAATGAGCATATTTCTCAGTGCATCCCGGTTAGCGTATCCATAGCCATCATAGGCAGCGGCAGTGACAATGTAGTCTTGCCCTTCAAACGGATACACAAGTCCTATTGCCTGATATTCGTCTACATAGAAACTGATATTCTTTCGTTTCAGAATACGTTTTACCATCTCGGGTGTTTCCTTGACTATGTCGTTTTGAAGGGCATCATGATACAGTATTTTAAAATCTGTGGTATAGACGGCTACCTCTACTTCATTAATAAACTTCTGATTGTTCAGGTAAATAGACTGCATCGTTTTTGCATCTACTTGATTATTAAGAAATAAGTGAGCTTTGGTTATAGCTTCACTTTGCAGGTTACGAAAGAAGGCATTGCTGCGCGAATGCTCGCTTACGTAATAGACAGCTACAACAAATGCGAAGAATACCGCAGCTGTAATGCCCGCATATTGCAGAGTCAGCGTTGTCCGGATTTTCATAATTTGTCAGTCAGTATGAAACCCATCCCTGCTTTGGTATGAATAAGTTTCGGTTCAAAGTTACGGTCTATCTTTTTGCGAAGGTAGTTGATATATACATCAATAAAGTTGGTTCCCGTATCAAAATGCGTGTTCCAGACTTTCTCCGCTATCTCTACCCGGCTCAATACTCTTTCGGCATTTTCGACCATATATAGCAACAGGTTATATTCTTTCGGAGAAAGTTTAATGGGAACGTTATTTCGTTCTACGTCTTTCCGCTGAAGATCAATGCGCAGATCTGCATAAACAAGTTCCTGCGGTAACTCCGGTACATTTCCTGAGACACGTTTTAATAGAACTTTGATTCTGGCATTCAGCTCTCTGAAATCAAAGGGCTTCACCATATAGTCGTCTGCACCAGCATCGAAACCGTCCAGCTTATCGTTCGTTGATCCTAATGCCGTCAACATTAATATAGGAATACGGGGATTGGACTTACGGATTTCTTTCGTCAGCTCGAATCCGTCCATCTTAGGCAGAACAATATCAGATATAACCAGATCGAACGTATGTGCCTGAAAAAGCCGCAGCCCCATTAATCCGTCATAAGCTACCATGGTCTGATAACCATTTTCTTCCAGCCCGTTCATCAGCAAACTTGCCACCCTGGGTTCGTCTTCTATAATTAGTATTGTGTACATAAGAAAGAACTCGTTAATCTGAATCTATAAAACGAAACAAAAATAATGATTATTCCTCACTTATGACTCTTTTAAACCATTTTATATTTGCTATATTTACATTAAAAAAAGGTACCCAACGCAATGTGAGTACCTTTTTATTTCATTTATTTATTCCATAAACCGGAAAATGATTCGTCCGCTCTGCGGACCATTCACCCATTTAGGCTGCGATGACGGGCCACATAGATCTGTAGAATTTACTTTATTACGTACAGGAGGAATCACATTCAAGACAGAAATTCCACTTTCAGGAAGCGTATAAAGTAAACGGTCACGACCGTCACGCGGCTGATATACTCCGATATAAGCATCCGGAGTTTCATTGGTCAGGCTGATAGTACCCTCTTTCGTGCGGATGTTCATCCAGGAAACACTGCCAAAATATCCTTTGAATTCGGGATATGTGAAAGTTTCACCCGGAATAGGATCGTTATAGTCGTTTTCCCAGACATCATATTGCGTGCCATGAATACGGTTCTGCCATACACGATAGGGCCCCGCTCCCAGCCAGCGTTTACTGATCACCTGATCTTCGGGATAGTCGAAGCAGATTCCCATTAAATCTACCACGCCGGAAAAATTGTAGGTATAATCCAGCACCGCTTCTCCATTTGGATTGATTGTCCATTGCACTTTATCCAGATTACCCAGTTTATAATTGGCAGTAACAATCAGATTGCCTCCGTCTTCTTTTACATCCAGTTTTGTGAATACAGCAGCATCAGGGAATTCGCTGTAGGTACGATCCTTTTCTTTCGCTTTTTCGTCATCGTGATTATAAAACTGATCCAATGAGCGGTCGGCACGACGGGCACCGATGAAGCGAGGTCCGTTGGCAAAGCTGATCTTGCGATTGTTTACGGATACACCTTTCAGCTGACCGTCTTTCTTTGAGAAAATGAAAGTATGGTTCTTCGCTTTTACGGTAAGTTCATTTTCTGTTTCTGTAGAGGTTACCTTATTAGATAAGGGAGAGAGCACTTCATTAGCCTGATTCAGTTTGTTCACAGGGAAAGTCCAGCGCCAAAGTTCATGACCGTATCGGTCGATGGCTGTGAGGAAAAGGGCATCGGCATCCGGAAGGATCGTTGTTTTAATATCCAGCACACCTGCCGAATGGGCTGCAACATCACTTCCTTGTACTTCCCCTTGTTTCAGAACTTGAGCAGTTGTATTAGAAGCATCTGTTGCGGTAGGGAACTTCACCTGTTTCCAAAGGAAACGGCAAGTGTTCAGATTCAGAAAATCATAACGGTTTTCTACAGAGAACTTACCGTCAAACTGTTTGTCGACAGAAGTATTCATGATTTGTACCGGACTCCATAACTGCTTGATTGTGTAGAAACTGCCTTCCTTTTCATGATGTGGTCCTACAATACCGTCAGCGCCGAAATTTCCTTGATTATCAATGAATCCGTCCATATCGACACGCTTCACTCCTTCGTCCGCCAGTACCCAAAGGAAACCACCGATACAGCGGGGGTGTTTACGCATCATTTCCCAATAGTCGTATAATCCGGCACCATGACCGCCATCATACAAACCGTGGAGAAATTCTGTCGGCATAAAGATTTCCGGCAAGCGCATATAGTTCTGACTTTCTCCGTAAGAACGGTAATGCATGGTTTCAAAACCAGAGAAATTGCCTTGCGGATGAATCACCGGACGTTTCTGCGGATCGTACTTGTGAAATTCTCCATCGAGTTCGGTATTCCATCCTTTTTCATTACCATTACTCCACCAGATAATAGACGGGTGGTTAACGTCACGCTCTATCATTCCTTCGATCAGGCGTACTCCGGTCGGAGTATCGTATTTACCATGCCAGCCTCCTAATTCATCCATCACATAAAGTCCCAAAGAATCACAAGCTTCCAGAAACTCCGGATCAGCCGGATAGTGACTCAGACGGACGGAGTTCATATTCATGTCTTTCATCAGAAGAACATCTTCGATATTTTTCGCTTTACTTAATGTACGGCCACTTTCCGGACGGAAGCTATGGCGATTGACACCACGTACCATAATGCGTACACCGTTTACGTATAATCCGTCACTTTCGCGTACTTCGATGGTACGAAAACCGAATGTTTCTGTCTCGTTGTGCAGCACTTTTCCGTCTTTGTCCAGCAAAGAAAACTGAGCTTTATAAAGATTCGGCGTTTCGGCTGTCCACAGAGCCGGATCAGAGACCTTGAGCTGTAAAGAAGTCCAGTCTCCTCCCGCTTTTACAGGGACGGTCGTTTCAGTTAGTTTTTTGCCTTTATTGTCCAAAATCTGTGCCCGGATACTCATTCCGTCATTAGACAGATTGGTATAGCAATTGGCACGGAAGGAACCATCCATTTGCGCATCGATGGCGATATGACGTAAATTAATCGCAGGTTTTACTTCCAGAAATACCGGACGGAAAATACCTCCGAAGTTCCAATAATCGGCACGTCGCTCGGCAAGATTCACACTGGCATTTTCGCTTTCCTTTGAAACGGTTACTTCCAGCAGGTTCTTTTTTCCATACTTAAGGAAATCTGTGACATTGTATGAAAAACGATAGAAAGCTCCCTGATGTTTCGAGCCGACTTTACGCCCGTTTACTTTAACTTCGGTATCTGTCATCGAAGCTTCGAATACCAGATTTACCTGCTGTCCGCGGAACTTCTCGGGGACCTCAAACTCGTACTTATACATTCCTTTTTCATCGGCGATACCTTCGGGGAAGGCTTTACCATAAAAGGTGATTCCATACTGATAGGTGCCAAAGCCCTGCAACTCCCAGCATGACGGTACACCGATCTTCGTCCATTTGCCGGAATTGCGTCCGTCAGTACAGAAGAAGTCCCATTCTACCATATCATCACATCCGTGACCGGAAAGGTATTGCCGTTCCGTTTGCGGAAGGGTTTGAGCAGCCAGAGTAGTTGCCAACGCCAAGGTTGATAATAAAGTGGTTACTTTTCTCATTGTTACTTTTATTATTGTGTTAGTTACTATTTATTTGTATCAATTCTTATTTTACTGCTTGCTGATGCGTATATGCAGCGTATGTTCTTTTTTCTCAATAGCATACTTCTTCAGTACGCCCGGTCCGCAGCTGCTATTCCCTAATCCGAGCACGGCTGCGTCCATACTGAGAATAATTTCGGGACGTGGCTTCAGATTGCAGTCATGAGTTTCTTTATATAAATCCTGTGCAGTATAATGCAAAGCAGAGGCAGAAAATACATCCTCTACCGCATCTACACGGATACCTTTATTCCGTTTGTCTGTCAGCGTAAGAAATTGTACTTCTTCCTTATTTCCACTATCCTGCGGACGAGGATAATGTACATACTGTTCTGCTACCGTTCCCTTCCAGAGTCCTGTTGCGGCAGATGTCTTACGATCGGGATAATTATCCTGTGGTCCTCTGCCATACCATGTAAAGGTATTATAGGCAGGAGCCAGACAGAATGCAAGTCCCAGACGAGGCAATTCCGGAAATACTCCTTGTGGTAAGAAAGTTGTTTTCAGATCAATGACTCCATCGGAAGAAAGGGTATAGACGGATGTCGTTGTCACGTTGCCTTCTTTATATAAATTAGTCGTCCGGATACGTACTATGACTGCCCCATCTGCACGTACTTCATGATCGAAAGACTCCAGACTAATCAGAGGATGGTCCATGCCATGCAGTTGCCAGTCTTTTGCCAGCCAGTTTCCGAAACTCTTGTCATTGTCTGTCGGTGCACGGAATGCTTGCGTGACAGGCTGAACCGGAAAATGATTCTGAGTCAATATTTCTTTGCCATTGTACATAAGGGAAGTTATACTTCCGACTGCTTTCTTTTCCCACTGAACCGAGAAACCGCGTCCGCTAACTGATAAAGATTTATCATCCTCTTTTACTTGCAGTGCTCCTTTATTGATCAGATCGGCAGACAACAATTCTCCTTGCTGTAAGCAGAATTGTTCCCAAGTAACTTCATGACCGGCTTTTGCCCAAAGAACATCAGATTTCAATACGATGCTTACTTTTAGCTGACAATCAGAAAGCGTATTCGTTGAGTTGCTGTTGTTGCCTTTTCTGTTTAAAGCCTTCTTGTCCGATAAGGAACGGAAAGCTGGTAAAGTAATTGTTTCACTCTCACCCGGAGCGACTTTCGGTAATGTGATTTCTCCCTGTTCTTTCTGTTTACCATCTATTGTCAATGTCCATAAGCAGCGATACTGAGATAAGTCTATATGATGATTCCTGTTTGTAACGATCAATTGTCCATTGTTGACGGCCAACTGAACCGGTGCATATACTTTCTTTACTTCCCAATACTTCGGAGTCGTCTCACGATCACTCATCAATAGACCATTAAAGCAGAAAGCTTTCAGATTCGGCTTATCACCGAAGTCTCCGCCATACGCCACCATAATGCGGCCATCAGGCAATTCTTTATAAATTCCCTGATCTACCCAGTCCCATATGAAACCGCCCAGCATACGGGGATTGCTATATATTTCATCCCAATATTCTTTAAAGTTGCCCAACGCATTTCCCATCGAATGGGCATATTCGCTTGTCATTACCGGACGGTCATCATTGGTACGTTCCGCTATTTCCAACAGTCGTTCCCAACGTGCATTTTCCGCACGTTCTTTGTCTTCTCCTTCTGCAATGCCCGGATTCAGATATTCTTGTTTCACACGGGTATAAAAACGGCTGATCACATCGACCGTCTTCGGATCAGGATTGCCATCTACTCCCTGCGCACCTTCATAATGAACGGGGCGTGTAGGATCAAAATCGTGTAACCATGCAGAAATAGCTGCAAAGTTCGGTCCGTAGCCGCTTTCATTCCCCATACTCCACATCACGATACTTGGATAGTTCTTGTCACGTTCTGCCATGCGGACTGCACGGTCCATGAATGCAGCATACCAATCGGGAGTACTTGCCAGTGTCCCGCGCAGACCATGCTCTTCGATATCCGCTTCATCCATCACATAAAGCCCTAAACTATCACAGAGTTCATACCAACGGCTCACATTGGGATAATGGCTGGTACGAACGGCATTGATATTTGCCTGTTTTATCAGCAGTATATCCTGAAGCATTCTTTCTTCACTCATTACGCGTGCCGTCCGTGGATCGTGTTCATGACGATTCACACCTCTGAAGCGAACCGGATTACCATTAATCAGTAATTGTCCTTTATTGATTTCTACAGTACGGAAACCGACCGACTGCTCCGCCTGTTCTATCACTTTTCCTTCCGCATTCTGCAAAGTCAGGTGTAATTTATAAAGATAAGGTGTCTCCGCTGTCCATCTTTCCGGTGATTTTATCATGGCTGACAAACGTCCCGTTTTACGCGGCCCACGCTGCGGATACCACTCATTCATCCGGCTTGCTTTATGCTCCAGATCCAGTATTTCTTCCACCTCTCCCTGTAACTTTACTATCTCCTTTCCACTTGCGTCTTTCAACACACCTTGCAGGGTATATCCTTTTCCGGTCATACCTCTGTGTACACTAAATTGCGGATCGATCTGCAAAATAAAGTCCTTATAATTGCCGGCAGATGCAGGAAGAGTACGTATTGTATAATCACGCATACGAACATCAGGTGTATGTATCAGATGAATACTACGATGAATGCCGCCAAAACGCCAGAAGTCCTGATCTTCGAGATAAGACCCGTCACTATAACGGTACACTTCCAATGCTATCTGATTCTCACCAGTCTTCAGATAGTCGGTGATGTTAAATTCACTTGGCTCCATACTACCTTGGCTATACCCTACCCGTTCGCCATTTATCCAGACATAGAAAGCACTCATCACTCCTTCAAAGCGCAAAAAAGTCTGTCCGTCCGCTTCCCATCCCACAGGCAAAACGAATGTGCGCCGATACTGTCCGACTGGGTTTCGTTCTTTATAGGTCGTATAGTCAGCTTTCGGCTCTCCCATTACTCGCGGAGGATCTATCTTAAACGGATAACCTGCAGATACATAAATAGGCGTGCCATATCCGTTGACTTCCCAATTGGCAGGAACAGGAAAGTCCTTCCAGTCTTTATCATTAAAATCAGTCTGATAGAAATCTATGATTCTTTCGCCCGGAACAGGAGTCCATCGGAACTTCCATGTTCCGTCCAAAGACATCGAACAGTCTCCTTTCTGTACGGAGAAAGGAGTAAAAGCAGCCCGTGCCGGTTCACAATTAATCTGGAGAACATGATGATTCTCCCAGTCATGCATTGTTTGTGCCTGCATCGGGCAAGCGACCAATGCGCCAAGCAGTAATGTATATATTTTCATTCGTTCTTTTTTCTTCATACCAAGAAGACGGACGAAGGGGCATTTTGTACCCCTTTCTTTTACATTAATATTGAAGAATAATAAAAGGAGAAACACTCTATGAAGGGTTGTCTTGCTTCACACGCACAGTATGAGCATACGATTGAAGATTCGGAACTAAAACTGTAATTAAAATAAGAATATCAATTATTAAAATGCAAACATCGTTTTAACGATTAAGGTCTTGCGAATTAAAATACTCCTTCAGACAGGAGTAAAAACATATATGAATATCGCATTATCTTCCGGGAAATGTTTTTCTTTGTTATACATTCATGTCATTTATCTCATGTTCTGCATTAAAAAACAAAAGAAATGGAAGAGAATAAACAAACACTTTACAATGATGAGTTACTAGATATCCTGCCTGACGGAGTTATTATATTTAATATAAATGGAGAGGTTATCCAGCTTAATCGCCAGGCTCAAACCGAACTTCATGTCCATTCATCAGCCAATGAGATGATGCCTCTTTCAACCAATGACCTATTCAAGTTATTAAATAATAAAGAAGATATTCTTTCTGTCATTTTAGAGAAGATTCGTCAGGGTGAACAAACATATTCGCTTCCGGAGCACACATTCATGCAAGAACAGATTGATTATACACAATTCCCGATCAGAGGTGATTTTGCAACGATCAAGGAAGATGGCAATCTGAAAAAGATCTTATTCTTTTTTCGTAATATCACTGTAGAACTGACACAGGAGTATATTCTGAACACAGCCTTACAAAGAACTAGGATATATCCGTGGTATTATGATATAAACCGAAGTGAGTTTACCCTCGACAACCGTTATTTCGAACATTTAGGTATTTCGGCCGGAGAAAACAACACTCTGACTATGGAAGAATACGTAAATATGATTCATCCTGACGACCGGCAAGCTATGGCCGACGCCTTTATTGTGCAACTTAGCGGCATGGAAACGTTCGATAAATCTGTCCCCTTCCGCTTGCATCGTGGAGACGGAACTTGGGAATGGTTTGAAGGCCAGTCTACTTATATTGCCAATATCTCAGGGCATCCCTATCGGTTGGTCGGTATCTGCATGAGTATTCAAGAATATAAAGACATAGAGAATACCTTAATCGAAGCACGTAAGAAAGCTGAAGAAAGTGACCGTCTCAAAATGGCTTTTCTGGCAAATATGAGCCACGAGATTCGCACACCACTAAATGCAATAGTCGGCTTCTCTGATGTAATCGGTTCCACTTATGATGAATTAAGCGAGGAAGAACGTGCCGATTTTGTGAGATTAATCAGTATCAACAGCGAACATTTAGTAAGACTGATTGATGATGTACTTGATTTATCCAAGATTGAATCAAATACCATTAAATTTACTTTTACTGACTGTTCTCTTCAATCTCTCATGATGGATATAGAGAAAGAACAAGCTATGAAACCTATATCCGAAATAGAGATCAGAGCATCATTTCCCAATGAAGATGTCTATATTAACACAGATGCTACACGTCTGAAACAAGTCGTATGTAACTTTATTAACAATGCCCGTAAATTTACCGAAAAAGGGTATATTCATTTTGGTTATGCAGTTGACCCAGTCAATGCAGACTTTGTGAATATCTTTGTGGAAGATACTGGGTCGGGGATTCCTCAAGAATGCCAAAAAGAAATATTCGACCGTTTTTATAAAGTAGATACTTTTAAACAAGGAACTGGCCTGGGACTTTCTATCTGCAAAACGATTGTGGAACATTTGCAAGGAGACATCTCTGTAGAGTCTGAAATGGGAAAAGGCAGTCGGTTTATCGTTACTCTTCCATTTGAAAGGCAGACAGAAGATTAATGTCCTCTGTATTCCTGCGGAGTGACACCGGTATGCTGCTTAAAAAATTTATTGAAGAAAGAGATATTTATTTAAAATCTACGCTCGAAATAATTAAAATCCGACTATCGAATCATAAAAAAATAACATATATATTCTATTTATAGGAAAAAGGTTTCAAAATAAGAAACGGGATGCAGAAAGCTATACAAGCTTCTTTGCGTCCCGCTTTTTTACTACTATTGCAAAAGTTCAGTCTGCTAACAGAATTATTGAATATCCAAGGCATCAAAAGCCAGACCTTCCATATTTTCTGCTGAGAGTAATACTTTATAATGTCCGGCGTTGATAAAAGTTCCGGTGGTGGTACTCATCATTTTCCATTTGTCCGGTGTCTTCGGGAAGGTCAGAATGTCTTCTTTGAGCACTACTCCCTTTGAATCGATGAACTTCATTAAAACAGGCATTGGTTTTCCAGTAGTATTCATATATTTAAAGCGAAGGGCATAAACCTGTGCCAGTCCGGTAGAGACATTCCATTCAATACTGTTACCTTTTCCTTTCTCAAAGAATACTCCCGTTTGCTTACGATGTTCTTTTTTACGGAATTTGCCTTTCAGGGTTGCCGCTTCAGCTTCATACGCTACACTGATACGGGCATTCTTGTCTTCGGGAAGCAACTCTTTCGGAGTTTTTTCCATGACTTCTTTGCCGGCCTTCTCCCAATTCCAGTCGGATGCGGGGAATAAAATCGGTTGCAGATTTGCTTCAACAGAAGCAATGGCAATACCTGAAATCAGAGCCTGTCCTGCTTTCACTTCCGGGAAATGAATCTTCAATACTCCACCTTTTACTGTAGCGTAAACCACCTTCTTACATACTCCGTCGTGACCACTCTCTGCCCAAATATCAAGATCATCCAATACTACCGAGTCATTTACCGCCACATCGAAGATGCGCAACCCCTCACAGTCGGTGGAAGCACTGCCTCCCGTCCCATGCCAAGGCTCTGTGAAATAGAGTTCAATCCGATATGTTCCGTCAGCTACCGGGAAATTGTACTCCAATTGATGACGTCCAAAACGGAAATGCTGGAACAACTTCCAGTCACGGCTTCCCCGAATCGGATCATTCGTCGTACGCTGACTGGCAAGGTATGGATTCAATTCTTTAAAGTTCGCTGCCCATGAACGGGAATAATGGGTATTATCCTGCATCCATAACTGACCGAAACTATCTGTATAGTCGTCTCCTCCACAGTTAATACGGTACAAGTAATTATATCCGTCTTTCCCTTTCAATACAGGTTTCGTATTCTGATATAATACGTCAAAGTGGGGAGCTTGCTCCAGTCCGTTGAGTACAATTATGTCCTCGGCGACCGGTTTCCCTTTATAATATCCTACAGCACGAAGTACATTATAACGAATATCCCGATTCTCCCACATGAAGTGGGTGCCTGTTCCATTATTCTTTTTGCGTCCCAGATAAGCCACTTTGTCATTGACCATGTCGTTATAAAGCAATACGGAATCACAATTGCTGTAAGCCTCGATAGTAGCCCGACGACGTCCTTTCTCGAAACGATCCGTCCAAGTATGTGATACCAGATATACCATCGGGTCCTTTGCCGCCGGCACATAGTTGGCACGATACATATAATATACATCCAGTGGTTCTTCCCACGGAGTCACCAGTCCTTTATAGTTGAACGGACCTACTTTATCTATTTTCCGGAATGCTTCATCCGGCTGGCGACGTCCGGGATTGTCGTGGCTGCTGAAAATCCATTGGAACTGTCCGCAAACACTGTCTTTGGCCTGTTCTGCCAGACGAATCTTTGTTTCCATCAACTGGCACATACGACTTTCGCTCCATACTCCATTCACTTCAAATTCGCCGGGTTCCGTATGCAGATCAATACTTCTCCATGCACCATATTCTCCATTCAGCAACTGGTTCTTCTGCGAAAGTTCCTTTCCGTATTTCGTAACGTCTCCTCCATACGTGCCGCTCCAATTCTGAATTACATTCCAGTCGGTTCCTTCACCGCCGTTACAGGTGGTGATGATACGCATCGTACGTGCTGTCGGGTCCATTTCGCGAATGATTTCACTGCATTCCTGTGCAAATTCACGAGGCAATGTACTTTCATTCTGCAATCCCCATATCACTACTGACGGAGAATTACGTCGTTCCTTCACCCATTGACGAAGCAGCTTTTTAAAGTTCTCTCGAAACTCCGGTGTGTCATACCATACATGGGCAGAAAGTTGTGTCCAGAACAAGACGCCTTCTTCATCCCAATATTTCTGATAATCGAGATGATGGGGCTGATGGGCATCACGGAAAGCGTTGAAGCCTGCCGCACGTATTTGTTTCACTCTCGCAGCTACCTGCTCCCGACTGAAGGCATGACTTTGCCCGAACTGATGCTCATACTCGCATACACCATTGATAAAGACAGGCTTTCCATTCAGATAGAAACGCCCATCTTCGTCATTTCTCTTTACCGGCCAACTGATTGTACGGATACCGAAAGGCGTAGAGATCTCGTCCGTTGTTTTGGTATCACGTTTAATCATACTTGCCAATTTATAAAGATAGGGATTCTCCGTATCCCATAAAACAGGATTCTCTACAGGAGACTGTTGACGAATCACCTTCATCTCTCCCGGTGCCAATGTTACTTTCTCTACTAGACGGAACACTTGTTTACCGTCCGCATTACTCAACTTATTGACTACTTCTATTGTCTCTGTGGTCTTACCATAGTTCTTTACTTCTGTCTCGACAAAGACATTAGCCGCCTTTTCGTCATTCCAGATGTGTACTCCGAAAGGTTCAATACGGATCTCATCTGTGGCCTCCAGCACCACCGGACGGAATATACCTAACGGCTGAGATCCCTCACTGAATCCCCACTCCGACGAACAGCCACCACATACCCACGGCATATCGGCTATCATTTCCGGATGCTCCGCTTTTACTTCCAGACGGTTCGCTCCTTGTTTCAATGCATCGGTCACATCCAGTGTCAACGTGGTACGTCCTACCGGATAACGTCCGAAATCATGTTCGTTCACTTTAATAGTAGCATACGTACCTACCCCCTCAAAACGGAGGAAATAACGTTTTTTTAATTGAGAATTGACAGTTGACAATGGACAATTATCGAGGGAGAAGTCTTTCACATACATGGCTGTTCCGTGCAGGTTGCCATGAGTCAGTTGGCGATAACCGTAATAGTCATCCCAATTATGAGGTATTTGACAATTAATAATCGGGGATTGATGATTGCTTTTTGAATTGTCAATTGTCAATTGTGAATTGTCAATTAACCAAGTTTTCCAGCCTTCATTCAGTTCAGTGATCATCCGGCGATTCTTCGTTTCCGGCTTCGGGAAGCGAACGGCAGAGCGTCCCATCGGCTTACTTGTAGCAACAGCGATACCACGCTGTTCGGCATTGTTCACCGCACAATAGAAATGATAAACCACTCCGTCGTGTTTGATCACATAGCTTTTATGTGCAAATAATTCGTCGTAATTCTTGGAAGGAATAATCAAATCAGTTCCATGCCAGTCTGTCCAGTTGACGAGATCATAACTAGCAGCAAACGTATTAAAGGCTTTATACTTGCGTGACGGCTCAAAGGCAGAGAAATAAAACATCACGTATACGTCACCCATCTTCTGAATATGAGCATCACCGGTGATTGTTCCATCCGCTTCGTGTGCAAAGACCGGATTGCCGGGATAACGTTTCCAAGTTTTCATATCCTTGGAAAGTGCGATTCCCACCCGTTCACCTTTTAAATCAGTTTTCGGATGACGTCCTCCCGCATTGTAAAACATCACAAACGGAGCACCCAGTGTTTTGTCTTTATCCCAGTAAACGGTACTTTTATATTGAGTCAACTTTTCCCACCACTGCGCATCTTTATCATGGATGCTCAGAATCGGTTTGTCCAGAGACTCCCATTCATGAGCGGTGGAAATATCTCCTTTGGTAGATGCCAGTCCGACAAAGAGTGGTGCTTTTACAGCTTCATAACCTGTACCTTCTCCACCGATGTAAGTCATCCAGTGGCGGCCTTTGTAGGTCTGAAGTTCGTAGCTTCCACCCCACTCCATATCCGGCAGCGCGGGAAATCCTCCACGCTGATTACAATCCCATTTACCGTCCCGATAAGAAAGCACACGTCCTAAGGTACGCCAATCAAGCAGATTATCACTTTCTGCAATCCAGGTTTCGTATCCACGACCATCCGTGCCGGTTTTGCCATTATAAACGACATAAGTCATCAGCCACTTGTCTCCCTGACGAAAGACAGTAGGACAATCGATCTTATGATAATTGTCGGTCGGGGCAACAGCAAGTCCGTACTTATAGGGCGTCTTTACCTCTTCATAAATCTGCTCCATCCGTTCCTGCGTGACTGCACGTTGGGCATACAATGAGCAGTATGCGGCAGCTATACTTAAAAATGTCAGTAATAACTTCTTCATTATACTTTTATCTATCATCTATTTATTGACTTTTTAGTCAGCCCTTTACAGCAATTGTTCATTAGTAAAACATCCAGTCCATCGTTTCTTCGTCTCCGGCAAGTCCGGCATTACGAGTTTTCACATCTGCAGCCGTAAATCCAAGGACCTGAAGGTAGCCTTTGGGCAACATCAACGTATGTTTTCCTGCCGGAAAGCTATATGCGTGTATATTTGCTAATGGCATTCCATTGATATGGATTGCATTAGTCAGTACAGGTTCCGCCTGACCGTAATCATTGGCAGATGCATCAATCTCCAGCTTCGGGGCTTTGGCATACTTCTTCTGGTCGTCTTTAAAATAAGCTACCAACAGTTTGACCGGAGCATTTGTCTCAAAGATAATGCTTGTTCCTTTTTCACGTTGTTCATTTCCATTAAAGCGGAATGCCTTCATTCCCTTCAGTTCAGGAGCTATTGCTTCTATTTTGCCCGGAAGATCTGTGAACAAGGAAGTTCCTTCATTCAGTTTTACTGTCGGATAATTCGATATTAAGTTCACATCCGCAGGAGCCCAGGCAGCGATCTCTACCGTTTCAGTCACGGCATTGCCATTTTGCTTTTCTTTCAGCATGGCAAGGTTCGCCTTGAAGTTCTCCAATTCTTTTTCGTAGTGTACCAGCAGTTCTTTCCATGTCTTATTATGACCATCGTCTCCGCCGATAGGAATACGGCGTTGGGCAGTCTGCATACTGTTGGCATATAAATAATGCTCGTCTGTCAGTTCCACCAGTTTGCGGTAATGTTCCAGACTTTGTTCCATCAGAGGGATGGCTTCTTCCAGATTCTTCATGTCTTTTCCCCACTGATAGTCCAATACCAGTTTCGCAGCTTTCACTTTCAGATTAAACGCATAGGCAAACTCACGGTAACAATGCATATCATTCTGCAAACGTGCGAATTCTTCTTTGTTGGAGGAGATGGAACCGGCTGCCTTGTCAATCGCTGCTATTGCCTTATCACCGTGTTCAATCACCTGAGCGACAATATCCAGCGGCATCTCACCTACATGAGGCTGATTCTTCCATTCTTTCTCTACAAATTCGATCAGCTTTTCGCCTTCCGGTCCGCAGCTTTCATAGAATCCCGGATAGATGGTATATTTGTACGGATTGACAAGCTGGCTCATAAACATCCCCAACAATAACGTCTGACGGTTTCCTTCCGTGATACCAAAACGGCGTAATAACTTCGGAGCAATTTCTCCGCTTTCTTCATAAGCAATGCGAATATTGCCTGCATTCTCGTCGGATGTTCCGTAGAACTGTCCCAGTTGATGATTCCAGTAACCGATCTCATCGGCACGATCCCGATGGCTGTTCCATGCATAACGTCCCCAGGTCTGATACCAGATCCAGTCGCGGTCCAGTTGAAATTCCCGTTCGCCATTTGGCAGTTTGTCGGCTGTATACGGCCAATCCCAGTACGAAGCCTGCGGATAAAGATGCAGTGCATTGGCACCGTGCACGTTGTGCATCGCTTGTACCGCCTTCTGTACGAAGTCCGGAGAGCCCCAACGGAACGGTTCCAGATTTGCCAGGATATGTACATTACTGATATGAATAGATCCTAAAGAGCTCAAATCCGTATGAATCTTCGACCAGGGGCCACGAGGCTCGTAAGTTGTCAGTGATTCGCCATTATACTTATGCATCGTATAAAGATTCTTATATATCGGCAATGCCGCATCCATTACCAGTTTGCAGTCTGTATCGTGTGCGCGCAGCAAAAGAGGCGGTTCGTCGGTACGTCCCAATGCCTGTAATCCGTCTTTTACACCCGGAATGATGGTCTTTGTGAACCATTCCACATCATCTTCTACCGTACACATGGCTTCACCCAAACAAACCAGCAGTCCCACATTCGGATATTTCTCTATAAATGCAGCAATACTTTTACGGGTATAGTCTGCAATCAGAGGAGTAATGGGACGGTTACGGTCCTGCGTTTTCAGTCCATAATGCTCTGCAAATGGTTTGGAAAGGATGATATTGTAGAACATCTGTATCACGAAGATACCACGTTTGTCCGCTTCTTCCGTAAGGAAAGAAAACATCTCTTCATTCTTCTTGAACGTCTCTTCGTCTACTTCCAGCGCAAACGGATAATCTTCCAGTTTGACTAACGATGCAAACGGATGACCATTCCAGAGATACAAGGAATTCATGCGGTTGGCTACCAGCATATCGAGGTATTTAATCCATTGTTCCTTATCATAAAACCAAGGGAAACTTTCCGGAGTATACGGATACTCATACACACCGTGTCCCGGCAGGTAAGTCATCTTCTGCAGACCGACACAAGCGCCGCGGAGCACCATTTCCGGACCATCTTTCAACTCTTCCGGAAAGTTTAGTTTGCCCTCTGAGTCGTTCACACGGTCTATCAGTTCGCGACACCCGTAGATTACTCCGCTTCCGTCTCTGCCGCTTACTCTTGTCAGATTGCCGGTAGTCGTAATATGAAAGCCTTCTTTCTTAAGTGTCGTATCATTCACTTCCGTCAGCAGAATCGTCTTTATTTCAGGATCGGAGAATGTGGTATCCCCTTGTTGCATCATTACCTGATAACCGGCTTTATCCAAGGTAGTCTGTAACTGTTCCGCACTGAACAGAACGCGGTTTGACGCATCCGGCGGAGTCATTATTTTCACGGTTTGCTTACCACACGCAGCTAAGAAAAGGGTGCATGCCGCAAACATGAACAATTTGGTATTTTTCATTCTTCTGATATGTATATTATAAAATGTATAGTTTCATTCTTTTATAAAAGAAAGACGAAGTAAGTCCTTGTTTGTACTCATTTGCTCACTCTTCCACTTTTTGATACCGGATTACCACATCGTCCTTTCAAAACATCTGCAATCCCCCTTATTCTTTAAAATAATATCTATATTTGCCGGACAGTATTCTATAATTAAAAAAGAAAACAGGAGCAAACAATATGGAAGGGCAATTGAATTTGGACTGTGAACGATTTCAACAAATTACTCAAATGGCAAAAATGGGATGGTGGGAATCAGATGTAAAAAATCAACAGTATATTTGCTCTGATTTTATCGTTGATCTACTAGGGCTTGAAAGCCATCGGATCAGCTTTAAAGAGTTTCACCACAGGATACGCGAAGATCACCGCACGCGTCTCAGAAACGAATTTATCTCTCATTCAAATCTTGAAACTTATGAGCAAATGTTCCCTATCCGGGCTAAAAACGGAGAAATATGGGTATATTCCAAGATCAGTTTCAGAAAACCTGATAAGGCAGGATACAGAGACATATTCGGCTACCTGCAATATGTGGACAAACCTGCGGAGAGTATATGCGGAAACATCGACTTCTTTCATGTAAACAGCCTGCTTTATCAGCAAAACAGCATTTCCTATTCGTTGCTCGCCTTTCTGCAATCGGACAATATAGCAGAGATTATCAATCAAATTTTAGATGATCTTCTCCGGCAGTTCGGAGGAGACCGTACCTATATCGTCGAGATAGACAGAAAGAAAAAGGTTCAGAATTGCACGTATGAGGCAACTGCAGAAGGTGTATCCGAAGAGCGGAATAATCTGCAGAATATACTTTGGGATGAGTCTTTTTGGTGGAACAGACAGCTTTCAAACAGGAAATCCATCATTCTGAATACTTTGGACGATATGCCCCAAGAGGCGCAGGAATATCGCAATCTGCTCGAATCACAGAACATTAAGTCACTAATGGCGGTTCCGCTTGTATCCAAAGATAGAGTATGGGGGTATATGGGCATCGATATGGTGAAAGATTATCGTAGTTGGACCAATGTAGACCTTCAATGGTTTTCTTCATTGGCAAACATTATCAGCATCTGCATAGAACTGCGTAAGTCAGAACTTCAGGCGAAAGAGGATCGCCTGGCACTGGATCATAGCGAAAAGATTCTCCGTAACATTTATAAGAATCTGCCGGCCGGCATCGAACTTTACGATAAAGATGGCTATCTGGTAGATATCAATGATAAAGAACTGGAAATATTCGGTTTGGCTGATAAAGGTGAGGTCTTAGGGGTTAGTCTGTTCGACAATCCTAATATTCCGCAGGAAATCAAAGAGAAGCTGAGGGCTCAGGAGGATGTAAACTTCTCCATAAGTTATGACTTCTCCAAAGTAAATAAATATATAAAAACCCACCGGAAAGGAATCATTAACCTTACTACTAAAGTAACCACGCTTTATGACTCTCAAAATCAGTTTATCAACTATCTCTTTATCAATATAGATACGACGGAAACCACCAATGCATACACCAAGATACAAGAATTTGAGAATCTGTTTCTCCTGATCGGCGATTATGCCAATGTGGGGTTTGCACACTTCAATGTACTGACCAGGGATGGATATGCGCAAGATACATGGTATCGGAACTTAGGTGAAAAAGAAGGGACTCCCATGACTGAAGTAATTGGAGTATACTCACATGTACATCCTGAAGATCAGGCGGTTCTGAAGATTTTTGTTCGCGGAGTCAGAGAAGGGAAAGCTACCAGTTTGCGGAAAGAAGTCCGTATCTGCAGGGAAAACGGGAAATATACATGGACCAGTATTAATGTTATGGTCAGAGATTATCGTCCGGAGGAAGGTATTATCGAAATGCTGTGTATCAATTATGATATTACCACTCTGAAAGAGACTGAGCAGAAATTAATTATCGCCCGTGATAAAGCGGAAGAACTGGACCGTCTGAAATCTGCTTTCCTAGCCAATATGAGTCACGAAATCCGTACTCCGCTGAATGCGATTGTCGGCTTTTCCAGCCTGTTGGCAGAAACTGAAAGCAAGGAGGAATGTCAGGACTATATCAAGATTATACAGGATAATAATGACCTTCTCTTGCGACTGATATCTGATATTCTCGATCTTGCGAAGATAGAGGCAGGAACATTCAACTTTGTATATGCGGACTTGGATGTAAATGAGGTCTGCTCTGAAATTATCAAGTCCACTGGTATGAAAGTGAAAGGAGATATCAAGCTCCTTTTTGAAAAGCAAATCCCCGAATGCCATATCTATACAGATAAGAACCGGTTTATGCAGGTGATCACTAACTTTATAAATAATGCGCTAAAGTTCACCCATGAGGGGACTATCGCTTTGGGATACGAACAGATATCTTCTCAGAAAATAAAGTTCTATGTGCGCGATACAGGCGTTGGTATCCCTGCCAATAAGATAAACAGCGTATTCGAACGTTTTGTAAAACTGAACAATTTTGCCCAGGGAACAGGACTGGGACTTTCTATCTGTAAAAGCATCATAACACAGATGGAAGGAGAAATCGGGGTAGATTCAACTGAAGGAGCAGGCTCCTGCTTTTGGTTTACACTTCCTTACCATACAAATGAATAAAAAAGGTGTATCTTTGCACCTCATTTATTACCATTATTATGCAGACTTACATAGAAACATCCCGTTTAATTCTCCGCGATTGGAAAGAAGAAGATATTCCGGCTTTTGCCCGCATGAACGCCGACCCTCATGTTATGGAGTTTTTTCTCCATCCGCTGACTCCGGAAGAATCACTTGCTTTTTATCACCGTATCCAAAATGAGTTTCAGACCTGTGGCTTTGGCTTGTATGCTGTAGAGCGTAAAGAGGATCATGCTTTTATGGGATATACCGGACTGCATCAGATCACATTTGACGTTGATTTTGCTCCGGGTATAGAAATCGGCTGGCGATTGGCGCACGAATATTGGGGACATGGTTATGCTCCGGAAGCAGCAACCGCTTGTTTGGAGTATGCTCGTGAGAGTTTGGATATCAAAGAATTGTTCTCGTTTACTTCTCTCCCCAACCAACGTTCGGAAAGGGTGATGCAGAAAATAGGGATGGAACGGGTTAGAGAATTTGATCATCCGCTTGTTCCTGCTGAGCATCCATTACATAGACACGTGTTGTATCACATAGATTTAAGAAAGCATTCATCGTAAGGTATTCAGTTCAATGACACAAAAAGAGAAAGAGAGTAGTGTAGCAATAATTTATCAATTTACTTAGAAGATACAGAACTTTTCAAAATCAGCACCAACATCTGTACGAAATACATTGACTAATGATACAGTAACTTCCAGTCATTTATTAATAAATTCTTTCATTGTTTATTATAAACGTCCTCCAAGTTTATTATAAACTCGAATTTCGATCTTACAGCAATAAACATCCATTTTAAGCAACAAAAAGGGCCGCAATTCCCATAAAGAATCGCAGCCCTTAGCTTGTGTCAGACTATCTAACAAGCATTACCCGGAGTAGGAATGCCTGCAAACTGTTATTATATTATACTTATTATTGCTCATTTTTCGTCTATATTATCAATGTTATCGAATTTACTTCCGGTTTTCACTTACAAAGATACAACATTAAAAGCGGTTTGTCAAGTCCTCCATGCTTCTTTCATACATCCATTCAGACTTATTCCGTCTTTATAATCTCCGCTGGATTAATTCGTGCCGCCTTATTCACTTGCCAGAACAATGTGCCTGCGGAAATAGCTACGACAACCACCAAAGCTATCACAAAGATAGAAATGCTTACCGGAGTTTTGACCACAAAATCTGATGTATATATGTATATCAGATAGTATGATAATGGCATCGTGAGTAACGTTGCACCGCCTATAATCCATATATATTTGCGGAACAGGATGGAATAAAGATTCCTGAGCCGGGCACCATTCACCTTGCGGATGGCTACTTCCCGATAACGCTGGCGGATATCAAATAACGAAAGACCAAATAATCCCAAAGCGGAAACAAATATAGAGATAGTGGCAAAAAGGGTGAAGACGGTTGCAATGCGGCGGTCGTCCCGATACAACGCTTTTATATCATCTTTCAGCCAATGATAATCGAACTCATTCGTATTGTATATTTCTTCCCTGCATTTCTTAAGATAATCAACTAATTGTTTTTCTTTTCCCGGCACACAGGATATTTGACACTGGGCATTGATTCCTGCACTGGATATCATATATATAATCGGCTTTTTACCAGCAGTCAAATGTCCGGAGTAATAATCTTCAATAATAGCCTGTACAGGCATCAACGACAATCCACCTTCTACTATTTTACCATTAGATATAGAACTCCAAAGTGAACTTTCTCCTTTGACGAACGCATCTTCCCGACGGGTATAACCAAAAGCTTTTAATGCCGCTTTGTTCATAGCTACCAGATAATCGGCATGTCCACTTACTTCATTGGGCAATGAACCATCAACTATATGTAATCCATATAACTTAAAGAAATCCACTGTTACCCACATCATTGCCATATTTAACTTTCCTCCCTTATCATTTATCATACTTGACATGCTACCAGCCGATAAAATGCCTTCGCGGCCAATATCTCCGGCAAACCAGTGTTCAATATATGGGCATTCATTCAGCTTCTGTTCCATAACTTCTCTGTCATGCCACCGCTTATTTTGTATTTCCTGACTATCCTCCCACCATTGGTTAGGAAGCTTTGGCATCAGGTCAGCATATAAGATTCCTTCGGTTCTGAACCCCGGAGGCGTATTCAGCAGGAAATGAAGATGATTACTAAAATACAACGATAAGATGATCAGTAAAAGAGTGATACTATATTGCACAAATAAGAAAAGGGTGCGTGTTTTCACTGACTGGCGTGAAGTACCAATCGTACTTATAGACACGACCGGAGGCAAATAATTGTATTTAAGATAAGGATAAATCGTTGTCAGCAGTGGCAACAATATAAATATTGCCAAAGAGAGCTGCCAATCGAAAGCTGTATACATAATGTTGCTTTCCAGCAAACGATTGGCATATCCTGAAAACATCTCTATCAAAAACCAGGCGAAAAATAAGGCGACGATAACCATTAGGACATTCTCTGTCCATAACTGAAGAAAAAGTGTACGCCCTCTCATGCCAAATACTTTCCTGATGCCATACTCCTTGGAACGCTTTAGCATAAACACCAAATAGATATTGACGAAATTGAGAATACCTGCCAAAAGGAGCAATAGGCATACACCGGACAGTACCCACAAATGGAAACGGCTACTGTAATGCCACATTTCCGGTGCATCGGCTTTTGCTGCTAATATCTTATTCCAATAAAGCTCACTAACAGGAATAAAATCATAACGTATACGGTAACCGCCCTCAGCTTGACGGTAAATATTACTAATAGCGTTAATGGCATCGACATCCACTCCCGACATAAAACGGATAAGTTCAACCAGCATCTTTCCCCATCCTCTTTCTCCATTCTTGAGTTCGAGGTTTAAAACGATGTCAAATGTCAACGAGGATTTACATGCCGGTTCATCCAATACACCACAGACAGTGAGAAGATGACCACCGGAATAACTTAGTTTCTCTCCAATTGGATTTTCCTTTCCAAATACACGCTCGGCAAACTGGCGGGTAACAAGTACATCATTGGGAGCTTTCATTGGTGTACCACTGAGGGGATACGTGAAGAAATGAAAGAAAGCGGTATCTGCCGCTAATAATTGTACGGTATACGGCTTACCATTTATGGCAACATTATCATTGCTGAAAGTTACAAAACGGGCCTTTTCCTTCACAGCTTCCGAAGAATAGAAAACTGTATCTGCTCCACTATATCCATCTGACACACTGCCCACAAAAACATTCCCATCAATATCCCGAAGCGGTATATATACACTTTCAGCATCTATGCAATGAGTATTTACTTGTGTCTCCTGATGAATATAACGTACCAGTATGATCGTACACGCCAGACTTAATGACAAGCCGACAATATTAATGACTGTATATGATTTGGAGCGCACAAGGAAACGCCATGCATACTTTAGTGTTTTCATTATATTCTGTTGTTTGCAGAAGAATACTTCAAATCCTGTGCCAAAACATAAAGCGTTATATACTAGCGATTTGGATTTATCAGAATATATTCTTTTTGTGCATATACGCACAAAAAGAGTGCGGTAATGCACAGATAGAAAGAACTCCGGTCTATTGCCGCTATAGCAATACGACCGGAGGCCTTATTTCAATCTGAATCTCTGACTACAAACGATAGGTAACAATCCTTTCTTCCGGAGAATCAATCCAAAGGCGCCATACACCTTCCGAAACCTTCTCCACTGTTCCCATATTGGCTTTTGGCTGACGGCGACTCTGAATGGTCAGATAACCTTTTCCTTCCGTGGCCTTCACTTTAATGGTTTTATTATCCATGTAGACATGAATGTCTCCGTTCGGGGTAGGTACGGTGCCTTCCATCCATTTCAAGCCTCCCAATACTGGACTGACAGCAAACTCTTTATAGCCCTCTTTCGTTGGTTTGACTCCCAGATAGTATTTACCCAGCAGATAAATAGGGCTTGCTCCCCAAGCGTGGCACAAGCTCTTCCCGTATGGGCGACCATACATGGCAAGATGCTGTGTTCCGCTTTCCTCCGGATTATATTTCTCCCAAAAAGAGGTTGCTCCTTCTTTCAGCATTCCACCCCAGTAAGCTTTCATTTCTTTCATTACAGTCTCCTGCTCACCAAGAGCACAAAGGGCCTCCAGTTCGTAAAAACGCATATAAGGCGTCGTTATTTTCAGAATCTCATCATTCAGGAGAACGGACTGTTTAATGGCCTGCTGCTTATCCGCATTCAGATAATCAAAGAAAACAGAGAACATATTAGCGTATCGGGTTACGGCATCACTCTGACGTCCGTCCACACAGTTGTGCACAAATGCCTGTTTCTGATTATTCCAGAAAGCCGGTTCTAATTTAGCTTTCAATGCAGAAGCTAACTTCTCATATTTTTGTTGTCCGTCCTTATCTCCGACTAAATCTGCGCAAAGTGCCATCGTCTCCAGACTCCGGCAAAACAAAACCTGTTCGAAAGAAAGTTCTCCCTTTTTGTCTAAATAGCCATCCGCCCAGTCCACAAATACCCAGTCGCCGGACATTCCTTCCACCATACCATTCTTATTCGTACGTCCCAATACATAATCCATCATTGTTTGCATACGTGGATATAGCTGGTTGACGAAATGCCGGTCACCGCTATACATATAATAGTCATATACGCTTAAGAACCAGTAGAAAGTGTAATCCATAATGGTGTTGCTATGGCTAGTCACCGGATCTTTTCCACGAAGTAGCCAGATGGTACGCTTCACGGACTCACTGTCAAAGAACAGATAGTAATTCATCAGATAACTCTGGATGGCATCGCCACTCCATACCCAACGGTCGCGCTTGATACCGTCTATAAAAAACTCACGTGTAGTAAGATGCATCGTGTATGCTCCCACTTCCCAGATACGATTCAGTTCCTCGTCATTACAACGGAAGTTACCACGATATTCTTCGGGAAGATATTCATATTGCATGGATACTTCACCAATTTGTACTTCCGGTTCGTGAGTGATGTATACATAGCGGAATGCTTTGCTGTTCTCTAGCGTATATTCATTATCAGAATGATGCAAAGGAGATGTGCTGCGGATAGCGAGATCAGTGATCTGTCCCGGCTCCAGCAGGAGTTTATCCAATGTTTCGCAATATGCTTTGTCTTTCGCTTCTTCCGGACTTTCACCATAATAGAGGTCAATCTTTCCCTTGCCCGAAAGATTCTTTAATGTGATAAATCCGAACGTTTCTTTTCCAAAATCATACAGTATGCCTCCTTCCGATTGTTCTGTTTTAGCGACAGGTTGCTGAGGTTCACGCATCAGGCTGAATTGGGAAGGACGTTGAGTGGCACCGTCAAAGTTCCAGCATCCGGCATCCATATAGATGGTGGCAGATGTGTCACTAGCCTTACCGCTTTCATCGATCCATTCCTTATCTTCATAAGTTACCCGCCAGGACGAATCAGAGTTTACCGTCTTTCCTTTCACATAGATAGTGGGAGGCGTTGCCTGATTCCATACTTTAATATTCAGACTATGTTTTCCTGCCGGAAGCAGCAAGGTTTCAGGCATTCCGAACTGAAGTTTCCCGTCCAGCTTCACATTATATGTTCCCTCGGCAGCAATAAACACTTCTTCCGGTTCGGAAAGATTCAGTTGCTTGCTGAACTCTACGACTACATAATGACTGTCCGTTTTCCAAAAAGGAGGAAAAAAAGCACCACGTTCCGTACGTCGGTTGTTCATCTGGTTGCCCAGCCAGATTTCATAGTCCCCCGGATACCATATCCAAGTTTGGGCAAAGGTGCTGCTTGCCAATGACAAGGCACCCAGAAGTATCATGCATTTCTTTTTCATTTTTTCTTATTTCTTCAAGTCCCTATATTCGGCTTCCAACCCTGCACGTTCACGAATGACTGTATCTACCTGCGGACCATTGTTCTCCCATACATTTCCGGGACCGTTCGCATTTTGCAGATACTTCTCCCCTTCCGTCCAGTTATCGCGTACAGTGATAAAAGAAGAGCCTTCATCCGTATAGAGATAAAACCAATGATTGGGATCGTGTACATAACCTGGCTTATAAATGCTATGTACGCAATTCTCAGTTACATAACTTTTCGGCTGCGAGCCCAGTGTATAAATTCCGGCTACGTCGTACATATGCTTTGCATAGTGATGAATCAGATTCGCGTGCACTCTGTTGTTACGCATACAGTTCACTGTCTGCGTCCAGCCCCAGCCAAGGCTGATGCCGCTATAAGGAACTTCGCAGATTTCATTGTGTTCTATATTAATATCTTTCACATACCCCGCAGTGATGGCTAGACATCCCCAATCTTCATTACCCACTTCGGTAAAGTAGCAATTACTGATTTGTTGATGCGCGCATACTTCCCGAAGGTCAGCAGGGTCATAAGGCAAATGTGTTTCATGGGCAGCCGGAGAGAAACTGCCGACCACCAGTCCGTTCCCTGCAATATCACGGAAAAGACAGCCACGAACGACACCGCCCTGCACGGCTTCTTCATAATCCAGTCCGGTTGAGCCTAAATGCTCGAACCGGCAGCGCTCAAAGTCGATCTGATTGGCAGCAGCCACGCTTACAGCCGTGGCAGGACGCCCCAGCCATCCTTGATTATCCAAGGGATGATTCAGATAGTCCCGTTCCATTTTCGGGTCAATACGATAACCGTCTGTCAGATACATTCCTGCCTGAAGAGGAACATGGCCTTTCTCAGACGGACGCATCCAAGTCGTATGAGAGAACGTGATTTTCTCAAAACGGATATGTGAAACAGGACGGTCGATGGTCCCTTTTACTTGTACCAATGTCTCTATGGCCGGCACTATCACTTCCGTGCCGGCATCCTGCATCTTCTCTCCTTCCCGAGGATAATAATAGACCTTACGGGCATCTATGTCGTGATACCATTCTCCCGCTACATCCAATAGTTCACGGGCATTCGTCAGATAAAAAGCAGAATTATGCCCATCTGTCGTTACCATCGGACGCGGCCAGAGATGCTCAAACTGAATCCGACTCTCCGGCTGATGAAAACGTATTGCGGCACTGTCTCCAGCCAGTTCGACAGAACGAATACGAAGATTGGCCACACACCACATTTGATGCAATACCATCTCTGCATATTTGGCCTTCAAAGCCCCTTTTCCGTCTACCAGTCTGCGTATGGCAACCGCAGGAACATAAAGAATCTCATTCTTTTCGTCCACACTGCAAATGCAGTTCATCTTCTCAAAATCCTCTACATCACGGGCACGGACAGCTTTCTTCCCATTCACCCATAACTGACGGAAATCCAATGGCCGCCCGTTGAACATGGGCACATCCGCTACCCAAAGTTTTCCCTGCTTCTTCCATCCACCGATCCGGATGCCGCCACTCAATACCACTTTTTCATCAGCTACCGGACGGATCACCGTGGGAGAATCCTCCGTCCCGCTGTCTTCCGGACGAATAAACACCGGTTCATAGAGTGCATATGTACCGCCTTCCATGCAGATCGTAATTCCTCCCCGCCCCCGTTCATCATCTGTCCGGCGCCATTCGCGTGCCTGACGCAAAGCAGAAGTCAACGTCGCTTTCGGAGATGGACGTGTGCCGTCATTGAAATCATTCCCTTGCGGCGAAATCCAAATTTCGCCTGCTGACAGCAGATGTGCACCCAACAGGCATATAGTTGTTACTAATAACTTTTTCATTTTTCTTTTGTACAATGGGTTATCTTGCAAGCGGCATCCAGACTGTCATCTCTCCTTTACCTCTGTTTCCCCATGCATAATAAGGAATCAGACGAATATCCACTGTTTTCTCTGCTTGGGCAACCGGACGATAAAGCACGCCTTCCCAAGACTCAGACGATGCCAGACGTGCTTTCCCTTCCAGGGCTACTATCGAACTGCCTTCAATCGTCGTTTTCTTCGGAGTCAGCTTTATGTCGGCAGGAATCAAGATGTTATCGATCTTTTCTCCATTTGTAATGTCCATACTCTCCAGGCAGTAAACCAACGGGCCACGTTTCACTACCACCTGGTTACGGATTTCTTCTGCCAACGGATGAGCTTCGAGCAGACAAACAGGCATATCCATGACCAGTTCTACCACATCCCCTTTCTTCCATGTACGGTTCACTTCCGCATAGGTATTTGCCTTGGCATTCATGGACACCGGTTGACCGTTCACTATCAACGCAGCTTTCCCACACCATTCGGGAATACGGAAGAAGAGGGAGAAAGCACCTGCTTTACGGGGCACTTTGTCCAGCGTTACACGTATATTACCTTCCCAAGGATAGTCCGTTTCCTGCACCAAAGCAAGTTCCCCCTTATCTTTCCAGTTTGTAGTCAATGTATTTGCACCGTACAGGTTGCAATAAATCCCTTCCGGACTCAATGTATAAGCATAATTCTGCGCCTGACAAAGCGTACGCAATGTATTGGGCGGACAACAGAAACAACTGATATATTCCGTCCGTTCTTTCGGCCAACGGAGTGTATAAGGCAGATCGGCACTGATACGAAGAGGATTCGTATAGAAATACTTCTTTCCATCCAGGCTTATGCCACTCAATACACTATTATAAAGGCAAGTTTCCACAAGCTCCGCATACTTGGCATCTCCCGTCACTTCCAGCATGCGCCAGTTGAACAGCATATTACCAATGTTGGCACAAGTTTCGTTATGTGCCGTACTGTTCGGCAACTGATACGGACGACCGTAGCTCTGATGCACTTTCTGAATGCTATCCGGTTCATAGCACGTTCCATCCGGTGAGGTGCCGTCATACAAAGCACCGCAAGCTCCGGTCACGTACATCTTTCGGGTGACAATATCGTTCCAGATACTAGTCAGGTTCTTCATCAGTTGTTGTTCCCCTGTCTCCGCATACACATCTGCCACACCTGCATACAGGTAATTGGCACGTACGGCATGTCCCATTGCACGATATTGGTCACGGAAAGGGATACGGTCCTGATTATCGTCCGTGCCGCTTTCTACCATACCGCGAATGTCAATCAGGTTTTTTGAAAGTTCCAGATAACGGGGATTTCCTGTAGCACGATACATCTCCACCACTCCCATATAGTGTGAAGGGCAAATTGCATTGCGTGCCAACTCGGCGGAAGCCGTCTCATAGAAGTGACAAAGGAAATCCGTAGCTTTCACGGCAGCATCCAAAAGAGTTGTTTTTCCGGTAGCACGGTGGTGAACGATACCTGCCATCATCAGGTGTCCCAAGTTATACGTTTCAAAATTCAACCGATTGGCAAATGCACCTTTTTCGTCCTCAGAGCCTACTTTCGTACCAATCACTGTCTGTTGTTGGGAATCAGCCAGCGTATGGCTGTCTATTCCCTTATTCAGCTCTTCTATAACAACCGGCGTATGTATATAACCATCTGCACGCTGGGCTTTTACGACACAAGCAATAAAGTTGTCCATTAACTTGTCCAATTCCGGATCTTTATTGACAGCATACACAGAAGCGACTCCTTCCATCCACTTGTACATATCTCCATCGTGGAACGGAGGTCCCCAATGTTCTCCCTTGCATACACCGGCAGCAATCTCAAAATTACGGAAACCATGAGAAACTTCCGGCGTGTTCCATGTATTCCACATACTCTGCAAGGAAGTTCCGCTAAATACATTAAAACGCTCTCCCCAGAATCCATTCGTCCAGTGTACGGCATCTATTCCGGTATTTGCCATTTTTGCATAACGGCTCTGACTCATATCCGTCAGCCCATTGCTTTGCGCAAATGCTCCCGTGACGGAGGCGGAAGCTAAAAGAAATAACAGCTTTATCTGTTTCATTTAATATGGATAATTTTAAAATTTACACACTATCTCTTTAAGGAGAGACGTGATTATCCATATTTTGTACTCAATAAAGGGATGTGAAAGCTGTCCGACAGCCTTCGCATTCCTTTATTCCTATTTGTTCTTTCGTTATTTTTCGGGAATATAATTCAGTTCCGCTTTCCTTGCCTGTGAGTGCTGGAACTGTCGGGCGACTTTATACTCATGCCCATCTTTCAACAGATAACTTCCTGTCTGCTTGAACCAGAAACCGACATGAGCTTCCACACATTGACGGCGAATGTCCAACACCCAGTCATAATTGCAAACGCGGGCTTCCTTACCAGACTCTCCTCCTGCCACTACCTGCTCTACCCATCCTTCCAGTTCTCCCCTGAAATCAATCTGACTAAGAAGGGGTTCACAGATAATAATTTTATGTTTAATAGGACTTTCTTTATAAATAGGTAAGCGATAATCGACTCTGTCCTGATTCTCCATTGTACAACAAATTGTCACATTGTCGTATCCATCTCCCCAATCCGGTGGCAGGCACTGTTGCAGTCTGTCTATCCGCTTCGTAATAAACATAAAATGAAGGTCCTGTCGTATCCGCATCATTTCCCATGCTTCGGCACGCCATTCATCCGCATCTTCAATCAGAAAATCAGAGGTAAAACAGGTATATACCAAGTTTCCCGAGGGTATCTTATATTCTCCATTCTTTTTCTTCTGCAAAGGCAAACCGAACTTTTCCGTCTTTGTCACCACCGAACTGTCTTTTCCGTATTTGCCATCCGTACGATATACATAGCAGTGGCGGCAGCCTTCACTCCATTTGTGACAGCCGTGCCATAAGTTCCACATTGATGCTTTCCCGCCCATCTTCTTTTTTTCTTCAAATGTATGCTTTATCTGTTTCATAGGCAAATTTTTATTCAATATCCGATAGTCAGGGCAGATAGATATAAATAGTGCATCTTCTTTCTCGCTTGAAAAAAGATGCACCAAACACAAACAAAACAAACAATAGAGCTACCTTCACAGGCGGCCGGTCCGAAAGGACCAATACTTTTGATAGTGAAATCTCACTTCACAAATATCCGTATATTTGGGGACTAGCCAAACTCCATCCATGTCGGATACAAACAATAAATGTTTCGAAGGTGACTAATACTATGACACAAAGGATGAAATGTTGCGGAATATAAAAAACAAGGCCAGACAAGAAGATTCTTTTGTACTATTTGTATAATCAGGAAAAAATAAATTTCATTTATTAAAAAACGATTAAATCACGTCGGTAAGCATCATTCATCCCTTTACTCCGGCGGATTATGTCAATTAAAACGGAGATATGCCAAGCATATCTCCGCACATCTGATCATCTAATAGGATTCACTTTAATATTAATTGTTATCTGGTTAAAGCAACCATCGTCCAATATTCCTTTTCTCCGCGCTGAACTCCACTCCTACTTTCACGACTTCACGTCCGTCTGTCTGATAAGGAATCAGATAGCCTTTTTCATCAATCTGCTGCAAAGCCTGCTCGGCAGTCCCATTCAGTTTGAATTCGAATACATATATATATTTAGGCGTTTTTACTACTGCGTCCGTGCCATCAAATCTTACGATAAACTTCCTCAAACGGTACCCTGCATCGTTCTCCCCAAATTCCTTTATTTCCATTCCGGATTCCACAAGAAACTACCATATTTATTTCAGCACCATGAGGCAACTTAAGCAACCTTTTGAGCCGTCGGCTATCCAAGCCTTCCAAGGGGCAGGTATCATATCCTTCGTTCGCCATAGCAATCATAAATGTCTGAGCAGCAAGTGCACAGGATTTATGTACCACCACACGCACATCACCTTCAGATACTTCGAGCATCATAGGGCGGAAAATGCTGATAATATTAGCAAGTAGTACTCTGAAAAGTCCTAAGATACCGCAGAAACGGGCATAAACAAACGGCATCAATATCCCATAGTACAGTTTTCTGTCTTTAATACGTTTCTCCTGCCTGTCTATAGGACTATTCCGCCGTATATTTCCTGTCTCGAAATCAAGAACAAATTTCGCCCGCTTCCGATACAAGTCACGACGTGTGACGAAAACAACAATCTGCGAAGCCGTGGAAGTTGCTTTTTGATAAAGACAAGCTCTTGATACCTTTGCCATCAATTCAGGCTGTGTGATGTGATAAAACTCCCATAGTTGCATATCAGAACTATTGGGAGCCAAAGTTGCCAATTCCAGGCAATGCTTTACTTTCTCTGTATCTATTTCCTTTTCTTTATCATATACCCGTACAGAGCGACGATAATTTAAAACTTCATCTAAATTCATATACTACTTGACTTAATTGAATAATATTTCATAATGTGCAATATCAGAAAATACAGATAAGCCCATATAAATAAAACAGTTCTGCAAGTTAATTGTATCTTGGCTAACTATGTTTTTAACATATGGTCATTGCATATATTTCGATAAGAGATCTATGAATGTCTAAATAAAAGCGGGCAAATATGTGATAAATAACATATTTGCCCGCTTTCTATAAAAAATAAGATTCGTATCTTACTTACCGGTAATTGAATTTTTCTTCCCCTGCTTATTTACAACTGAAGGACTTCCTTTATATTCAATATCACCGCTACCACTAACTCTTGCATCCAACTGTCTGGAAGCGTAGCATACTATATCACCCGAACCGGCAACTGTAGCAACGACATTAGTTGCAGCCAGTTTTTCAGCACTAATATCTCCGGAACCATTTACTGTCAGTGTCGCCTTCTGTGCAGAACCTTTCATATTGATATCACCGGAACCATTAACTTCTGACATCACAGTAGTCGCTTTCACATTTTTCAAATCAATGTCCCCGCTTCCTTTTACCAAAGCAAATATATTAGCATATTGCAGATTCTCCGCTTCGATATCTCCGGAACCGGCTATATTCAAATTCAAGTCATTCCCTTTGATTGTACCTTTCAGATATACATCTGCCGAACCTTTAATATCTACCTGATTCAATGAAGGGGAAGAAGCTATCACTTTCAAACGACGCTCTCCACTAAGAATCTTGACACCTTTTTTGATATTCACCTGCAATACTCCATTTACTGTAGAAACTTCCAACAAGTCTACCAAATTATCCGAACCGTATATAGAAACTGTCGTTTTAGAACCATTACTCTGACGATACTCAACATCAGGACTGCCTAATACTCTGATTGAGCTGAAGTTGCTTACGTTATTCAGTTCTTTTGTGATATATTTCTTACTGGGAGTAACGGTCTGCGCCTGTATTCCTGTGACCAACAGAAACATCAGCACTACCAACATAGATGTAACCTTTGAATTTCTCATAATTTCTTTTCATTAAATATTCTAATGACAAATATAGAAAGTATATTTCGAATTACAAGAAAAGAATTACAATTTTGCCAACCATTCTCCAAGCTCCTGAAGCCACTCTTGCTTATACACAAAACTATCATTATAACCGAATCCATGTCCTCCCGCAGGATAGATGTGCAGAGAAATGGGGATATCTGCTTTCTGTAGTCTGGCAGCATACATAATACCATTCAGAGGGCTTACCACAGCATCATCTGCAGCTGCTACAATGAAAGCGGCAGGTGTGCCGGAAGTAATATGCTCAATCGGTGAATACTGCTCCATTTTATCCGGTGAATAGGAATGACCAAACATTCGTTCACGACAAGGAAGATGTGTCAAACGATCATCGACACTGACTACCGGATACATCAATATCTGAAAATCCGGCTTCTCATCATCAGGCAAAAGCGTAGCTGAAAAAGTTGCCAGATATCCTCCGATAGAAGCCCCCATCACTCCCAGCTTATCACAAAACTCCGGAAACTTTTCTCGCACAACCTTCAATGCCAACCGGATATCTTGTTCGGGAACATCAGGATTACCATGAGGCATTCTATATTTAAAGACGATATATGTAATTCCCAGCTTCGTAAACCATTCGGCAAAATCAATGCCTTCATTCTCCAGATTAGTCTTCAGAAATCCACCTCCGGGACACATAATAACACTGCTTCCATTGGGCCTGTCACAAGTAAAAACAAATAAAGTTCCTTCGGAAGCATTTTCTACGATTCCAATCAGTTCGACATTGTCCACTTCCGACAAATCATAAGTCGTCATGGATAAGTCCTCATACAAGCTAATACAAATTAATTTCTTCATATCGATTAATGTTTAAGTTTCTTCCCTATTTTATGAACAACAGACGGACCGGAATAGACAAATGCCGAATAAATCTGTATCATATCGGCCCCTTGGGAAATCATATCAGCTGCATCCTCTGCTGTCATTATTCCTCCTGCCCCGATAATCAGAAAGTGGTGGTCGGTGTGCCCGGACAGATAACGCACTACCTTCTGCGATTTCTTTCCGATACCCCGACCACTGACGCCACCGTTACCGATCTTTTCCAACCGTTTTGTTTTTGTATGATGCAATTCTGAGCGGTCCATCGTCGGCCCCGTAGCTATAAAGCCTTCTATGGAATATTTATATGCAAGGGAAATGACCAGATCCAATGCCTTCTCATCGATATCCGCCGGGAGCTTAATGAAAATACTGCACCGTTTGTTCACTGCCTGACGAAATGTTGTGAGGTTTTCTAAAACTTTAGCAAATGATTCTTTATCTATACTACCCCAGTTCAGCGTAAAATAATCTACACTTTCATATAAGCGAGTGAAAACCAACTCAAAATCTTTGATGATTTGCTCACCGGCAGAAAGCGGATTCTTATTGATATTTACTCCGAGTCTGTAAGAATGTTTTCTGTATTTTCTGATATGCTCCAGAGCTACATCGACACCGCAATTATTGAACCCTGTACGTGAGATCAGTGATTCGTCTTCTACCAGTCTGAAGATACGGGGAGAAGGATTTCCCGGCTGATAATCAGGAGTTACAGTCCCCACTTCCAGAAATCCGAAACCAAAATCTGCCAACTCATCAAATGTTTCCGCATTTTTATCGAATCCGGCAGACAAGCCTATCCGGTTTTTGAATCGCAGGCTTCCGTATGAAAAAGGTTCGTCCACTTGATAGTGTCCTCTTACGCAGGCACGAACCGGAAGCAGATAACGATAGATTTTTAACCAGTTCAAGAGCATTCGATGTACTTTTTCAGGATCAATGAGAAATAATAACGGTCTAACGATTAAATTATACATTTTCAATTATCTGTTTTTTAGATTAAAGAAATAAATCCACACTCAGGAAATAACTTCTTCCTAGTGCTCTTACGTATGCAAAGTAAGACCTTTTTGAGCAGATATTGAAGTTCATTTTTTTTATACCCGATAACTTTTGATTATCCCTGCTTCTTATTGTCTGTATATTGGGTACAAAATTCCTTTTTAATCGTCCTCCTATAAAAGTATAAAAGCGATTAGATGAAAATGAATAAAAAGAGATTAATCGGATATCTGTTTGTAATGGTCTCTGCAGGATGTATTCATGCGCAGGAGAAAAAAGTATCTGCACAGGAATATAAGCTATGGTATGACCGTCCCGCACAGGTATGGACCGAAGCTTTACCCTTGGGAAACGGGCGTCTGGGGGCAATGGTATATGGAACGCCGGGAATAGAACAAATACAACTAAACGAAGAAACCATTTGGGCAGGACGCCCCAACAACAACGCAAACCCGAACGCACTGGAGTATATTCCGAAGGTACGTGAACTTGTTTTTGCCGGAAAATATCTGGAAGCACAAACGCTCGCTACGGAGAAAGTGATGGCAAAAACAAATTCGGGAATGCCTTATCAGAGTTTCGGCGACCTGAGAATTGCCTTCCCCGGACATACCCGCTATTCCGATTATTATCGGGAACTGAGTCTGGACTCGGCACGTGCCATCGTCCGTTATGAAGTAGACGGAGTGCAATATCAACGTGAAACGATCACCTCATTTACCGATCAGGTAGTTATGGTACGACTGACTGCCAACCGTCCGGGACAAATTACCTTCAACGCACAGCTCACCTCCCCTCATCAGGATGCAATGATTAACTCTGAAGAAGGAAACTGCGTAACCCTTTCAGGGGTGTCTTCCTTGCATGAAGGACTGAAGGGAAAAGTAGAATTTCAGGGAAGGCTGACCGCCCGCAACCAAGGAGGGAAAATAGCTTGTACCGATGGCGTCCTCTCTGTAGAAGGAGCTGACGAAGCCACAATCTATGTGTCTATAGCCACCAACTTCAATAATTATCTGGACATCACAGGCAATCAGACAGAACGTGCAAAGAGCTATTTGTCGGAAGCGCTGGTTCATCCATTCGCAGAAGCCAAAAAGAATCACGTAGAATTTTATCGTCAATATCTGACCAGAGTATCTCTGGATTTAGGGGAAGACCAATATAAAAATGTGACAACCGACAAGCGTGTAGAGAATTTTAAGGACACACATGACGCACATCTGGTTGCCACTTACTTCCAGTTTGGCCGTTATCTGTTAATCTGTTCGTCACAACCGGGTGGACAACCCGCTAACTTACAGGGTATCTGGAATGACAAACTTTTCCCTTCCTGGGATAGCAAATATACCTGTAATATCAATCTGGAAATGAATTACTGGCCATCGGAAGTGACTAATTTAAGCGACTTGAACGAGCCACTTTTCCGGCTGATAAAAGAGGTGAGCGAAAGCGGAAAGGAAACGGCAAGAATCATGTATGGAGCCAACGGATGGGTATTACATCATAACACGGATATATGGCGTATCACAGGAGCACTGGACAAAGCCCCTTCGGGTATGTGGCCGAGCGGCGGTGCATGGTTGTGCCGTCATCTATGGGAACGATATCTGTACACCGGAGACACAGAGTTCCTGCGTTCCGTTTATCCGATATTGAAAGGATCCGGACTGTTCTTTGACGAGATTATGGTAAAAGAACCTGTACACAACTGGCTGGTAGTCTGCCCGAGCAACTCACCCGAAAATGTACATTCCGGCAGCGACGGCAAGGCAACTACAGCCGCCGGATGCACGATGGACAATCAGTTGATATTCGACCTTTGGACAGCTATTATTTCAGCCTCCCGAATTTTGGATACGGACAAAGAATTTGCCGCTCATCTGGAACAACGCCTCAAGGAAATGGCTCCTATGCAGGTAGGACATTGGGGACAATTGCAGGAATGGATGTTCGACTGGGATGATCCGAACGATGTACACCGCCATGTATCCCATCTATATGGATTATTCCCCAGCAACCAGATTTCTCCTTACCGTACTCCGGAACTATTTGACGCTGCACGCACTTCTCTGATTCACCGTGGAGATCCGTCCACCGGATGGAGCATGGGATGGAAGGTTTGCCTGTGGGCACGCCTCCTTGATGGTGACCATGCCTACAAACTGATAACCGACCAATTGACTTTGGTACGTAACGAAAAGAAAAAAGGAGGCACCTACCCTAACCTATTCGATGCTCACCCACCTTTCCAAATCGACGGAAACTTCGGTTGTGCTGCAGGTATAGCCGAAATGCTGATGCAAAGTTACGATGGCTTTATTTACCTGCTTCCGGCACTTCCGACTCTCTGGAAGGACGGTTCTGTCACAGGTATCATTGCCCGTGGAGGTTTCGAACTTGATTTAAGCTGGAAGAATGGAAAAGTAAATCGCCTGGTCGTGAAATCTCATAAAGGTGGTAACTGCCGTCTACGTTCACTCAACCCGCTGACCGGAAAGGGCTTGAAACGTGCCAAAGGAGAGAACCCGAACCCTCTCTATGCAGTCCCCACGATTCCCCAGCCATTGGTGAATGAAAAAGCCAGCCTGAATAAAGTGGAAATTGCAAGGACTTACTTGTATGACCTGCCTACCAAAGCAGGGCAAGAATATATATTGATTGGAAAATAATAACTCTACCTATATGAACAGAAACTTGTTAAAACTGATTGTTGCTTGCGGAGCTGTCTGCTTCATCGCCTGCACAGCACCTCAGAAAGCAGAAACAGAAAAATGGAGCGAACGTATGGCACGCTCTGAGATGAAACGTTTTCCCGAACCCTGGATGATTGAAAAAGCAAAAGTACCCCGTTGGGGATATACCCACGGACTTGTTGTAAAGTCTATGCTGGAAGAATGGAAACATACCGGAGACAGCACTTACTATGAATATGCCAAAATCTATGCAGACAGTCTGATCGATACGGACGGCCATATTAAAACGATGAAATATCTTTCATTCAACATTGATAACGTCAATGGCGGCAAGATTCTTTTTGATCTTTATGCACAATCAGGAGATGAACGCTATAAAATAGCTATGGATACCCTACGTAAACAGATGTCAGAACAACCCCGCACAAGTGAAGGAGGATTCTGGCATAAGCTAAGATATCCTCATCAGATGTGGCTGGATGGCATCTTCATGGCTTCTCCTTACTTGGTACAGTATGGCAGTACTTTCCAGGAACCGGCACTATACGATGAAGCTGTGAAACAGATTCTTCTGATAGCACGCAAAACTTACGACCCCACCACAGGACTTTACTATCACGGGTGGGATGAAAGCCGCGAACAGAAATGGGCAAATCCCGAAACCGGTTGTTCTCCTAATTTCTGGAGCCGCAGTATCGGATGGTATGGAGCAGCCTTGGTAGACGTACTGGATTATCTCCCCCAGGAAACGACCGGACGAGACAGCGTAATGCAGATTCTTCAGGGATTGGCAAAGACTTTAGTGAAATATCAGGATCCTCAGTCCGGCACCTGGTATCAGGTAACTGATCAGGGAGCGCGTGAAGGAAATTACCTGGAATCTTCGGCAACCGCCTTATTTATCTATACACTTGCCAAAGCTGTCAATAAGGGATATATCGGCAAGGACTACATCCAACCTACCCGCAAAGCTTTTGATGGAATGGTCAAGACATTTACCCATCTTGAAGAAGACGGCAGCTATACCATTACGAATTGTTGTGCGGTAGCCGGACTGGGCGGAGACTCCAAAAGATACCGTGACGGTTCATTCGAATATTATATCAGCGAACCGGTTATAGAGAATGACCCGAAATCAGTAGGATCATTTATTCTGGCAGCCATCGAATATGAGAAAATGACAGACAAATAAATGTAAAGATATGAACTCCAAAAACGATAAAGTACAATGAGAAAATTTAAGATTCTTCCTCTCTTATTGCTGCTGTTGACATTGGCAACCTCTGCCGCAGCACAAAAGAAAACACAAAAGACGTATATCCCATGGAGCAACGGCAAACTCGTCGTTTCTGAAGAAGGACGTTATCTGAAACACGAAAACGGCACTCCTTTCTTCTGGCTGGGAGAAACCGGCTGGCTGCTGCCTGAACGTCTGAATCGTGACGAAGCCGAATATTATCTGGAACAATGCAAACGCCGCGGATATAACGTGATTCAGATTCAGACATTGAATAATGTCCCGTCTATGAATATCTACGGACAGTATTCAATGACTGACGGCTACAACTTCAAGAATATCAATCAGAAAGGTGTATATGGTTATTGGGATCATATGGATTACATTATCCGTACCGCAGCAAAGAAAGGTCTTTATATCGGCATGGTCTGCATCTGGGGAAGTCCGGTAAGTCATGGCGAAATGAATGTAGATCAGGCAAAAGCATACGGCAAGTTCCTGGCAGAACGCTATAAAGACGAACCTAACATTATCTGGTTTATCGGTGGGGATATCCGTGGTGATGTGAAGACTGCCGAATGGGAAGCATTGGCAACCTCCATCAAAGCAATCGACAAGAACCATCTGATGACATTCCACCCGCGTGGCAGAACGACTTCTGCCACTTGGTTCAACAATGCACCATGGCTGGATTTCAATATGTTCCAGAGCGGACACCGCCGTTATGGACAACGTTTCGGTGACGGAGATTATCCCATCGAAGAAAATACGGAAGAAGACAACTGGCGTTTTGTAGAACGCAGTATGGCTATGAAACCGATGAAGCCCGTTATAGACGGTGAACCCATCTACGAAGAAATACCGCACGGTCTGCACGATGAGAACGAATTACTTTGGAAAGATTATGATGTACGCCGGTACGCTTACTGGTCTGTATTTGCCGGTTCTTTCGGACATACATATGGTCATAACTCCATCATGCAGTTTATCAAACCGGGCGTAGGCGGTGCTTATGGTGCTAAAAAGCCTTGGTATGATGCTCTGAATGATCCCGGATACAATCAAATGAAATATCTGAAGAACTTGATGCTGACTTTCCCATTTTTCGAACGAGTACCGGATCAGTCTGTCATCGCCGGACAGAATGGCGAACGTTATGACCGTGCCATCGCAACACGCGGCAATGACTATCTGATGGTATATAACTATACCGGACGTCCGATGGAAGTTGATTTCAGCAAAATCAGCGGTGCCAAGAAGAACGCATGGTGGTACACTACCAAGGATGGTAAACTGGAATATATCGGTGAATTTGACAACGGTGTGCACAAGTTCCAGCACGATAGCGGCTACAGCAGCGGAAACGATCATATCCTGATTGTAGTAGACAGTAGTAAGGATTATGTGAAGAAAGACTGGACAGAACTGCCGGACCAGCAAGGTGCCGGAGCCTAGTTTCCATTCACTCTATCAAATTGACACTCATGAATAAAAAGATACTTATATTATCATTCTTATCTGTTCTGTTTCTTGCAGCAGGTCCGATACGTGCAGCCATAGGTGTAACCAATCTGCGGACAGAGCAGCTAAAGAATCCGTCGGGTATCGATACGCACCAACCCCGTCTGGGTTGGCGTATCGAGTCGAACGAACAGAATGTGATGCAAACCGCGTATCACATTCTTGTTGCATCTTCCCCCGATCTATTGGCACAAGGGAAAGGAGATATGTGGGATTCCGGAAAAGTAGAAACAGATGCTTCCCAATGGATAACCTACCAGGGAGAAAATTTGAAACGCAATGCTCCCTACTTCTGGAAGGTGAAGGTTTACACCAATAAAGGTGAAAGTGATTGGAGTAGTCCGGCTTTCTGGAGCATGGGACTATTCAATGAAGCAGACTGGCAAGGTCAGTGGATCGGTCTGGACCGTGCAGCTCCGGGGGACAGTGAAACTCAATGGAGCCGCCTGGCAGCCCGTTATCTTCGCAAGGAATTTGCCTTGAAGAAAGAAATAAAGCGTGCCACAGTGCACATCGCCGGAATGGGATTGTACGAACTGTTCATCAACGGACAACGCATAGGTGATCAGGTACTGGCCCCCGCTCCTACCGATTACCGGAAGACAATCTTGTATAACACATACGATGTCACTTCCCAACTTCAGCAAGAGAACGCCATCGGTGTTACTTTAGGCAATGGTCGTTTTTATACCATGCGTCAGAATTACAAACCATACAAGATTCCGACCTTCGGATATCCCAAACTACGCCTGAATCTGATCGTTGAATATGCTGATGGCAGTAAGGAGACAATCGCGACGAATACTTCATGGAAACTGACAACCGAAGGTCCTGTCCGCAGCAATAACGAATATGACGGCGAAGAATATGACGCCCGCAAAGAACTGGGAAACTGGACGCAGACAGATTATGACGATACAAAATGGATGCCGGCAGAACGCGTCAGTATTCCTTCGGGTACACTTCGTGCCCAAATGATGCCGGGGATGAAAGTAACGGAAACACTGAAACCTGTTTCTATCCAAAAAATGGGTGACAAATACATTATGGATACCGGTCAGAATCTGGCAGGATGGGTACGTTTCCGCATCAAAGGTCAAGCAGGCGACAGCATTCGTCTTCATTTTGCAGAACGTCTGGAATCAGATGGAGAAATCTTCACGAAAAACCTGCGCGACGCACATTGCACGGATATATATGTAGTTAGCGGACGTGAACCGCAAGGTGCCACCTGGGCTCCCCGTTTTGTATATCATGGTTTCCGTTATGTGGAAATCAGCGGATATCCGGATGCCAAGACCGAGGATTTCGTAGTGGAAGTCGTAGAAGATGAGATGGATCATACAGGCTCTTTTTCCTGTTCGGACGAAACATTGAACCAAGTTATACGTAATGCATTCTGGGGGATTCGGAGTAACTATAAAGGTATGCCGGTAGACTGTCCCCAACGTAACGAACGTCAGCCCTGGCTGGGAGATCATGCAATGGGTTGTTGGGGGGAAAGTATGTTTTTCGACAATCATGCCATGTACAACAAATGGGCACGTGATATCCGCGAAGCACAGCGCGAAGACGGCTGTATTCCTGATGTAGCTCCGGCTTACTGGAACTATTATTCGGATAATGTCACATGGCCTGCTACCCTGCCCCTAATCTGTGATATGCTCTTCACCAATTATGGAGACATGCGTCCGATAGAAGATAATTATCCGGCTATCAAGAAATGGGTATCGCACATCCGTGAGTATTATATGACAAAGGACTACATCATCACCAAAGATAAATATAGAGACTGGTGCGTTCCACCCGAATCGTTGGAAATGATTCACAGTCAAGATCCTGCCCGCAAAACAGATGGTGCCTTGATCGCTACCGCCTATTACCTGAAAGTGTTGCAACTGATGCATCGCTTCGCCAGTCTTCAGGGATTGACTGCAGATGCAAAAGATTGGGAAGACCTGGAACATATAATGAAGGATGCATTCAATGCACATTTCTTGCATATAAAGGAAGGTACTTCACTTGTACCCGGTCATACTTTATATCCGGATAGTGTTTTCTACGGGAATAATACTGTAACAGCTAATATTCTGCCACTTGCCTTCGGTCTCGTGCCCAAAGCACATATCAAAGAAGTAGCAAAAAATGCAGTAACCACCATTATTACAACGAACAAAGGGCATATCAGTACCGGAGTAATCGGTACGCAATGGCTGATGCGTGAATTGAGTCGTCGGGGCCATGCAGATATAGCTTATCTGTTGGCTACCAATGATACATATCCTTCGTGGGGGTATATGGCGGCACAAGGTGCCACCACTATTTGGGAACTTTGGAACGGTGACACGGCAAATCCCGGAATGAACAGCGGAAACCATGTTATGTTATTAGGAGACTTACTTCCCTGGTGTTTCAACAATCTGGCAGGTATCCGTGCCGACCGTTGGAAATCCGGTTACAAACATATTGTTTTCCAACCTGCTTTCGAAATTCAGGAATTGAGTAACGTGGATGCTTCTTATATGAGTATCTACGGAAAGATTACCAGTCGATGGAAAAAGACTCCTATGCATCTGGAATGGGATATCGAACTTCCTGCCAATACTACAGGAGAAGTGCATCTGCCGGATGGACGAAAAGAAAAAATAGGTTCCGGAAAATATCATTTCAGCGTAGATATACCGACACGGAATGCTGCCATCATCAGCGATGAATTTCTATATGAGAAAGCTTCTTTCCCGGAATGCCACGGGGCAACCATTGTAGAACTGAAAAACGGTGACCTCGTTGCTTCTTTCTTCGGTGGAACCAAAGAACGTAATCCGGATTGCTGCATCTGGGTTTGCCGCAAGCCCAAAGGTGCCAAAGAATGGACGGCTCCCAAGCTGGCTGCCGACGGAGTTTTTTCACTCAAAGATTCGCAGGCTGCTTTAGCCGGCATAGATTCGACCTGCACTCCTGTAGTGGATGCCAAAGGAAAACTGACTGCCCGCCGGAAAGCTTGCTGGAATCCTGTACTTTTTCAGATACCGGGAGGAGATTTAATTCTGTTCTACAAAATAGGACTAAATGTAGGCGACTGGACCGGCTGGCTGGTTCGTTCAAAAGACGGTGGGAAAACTTGGAGCAAACGTGAAGCCTTGCCGGAAGGATTTCTAGGTCCTATCAAGAACAAACCGGAATACATCAACGGTCGCATCATCTGCCCGTCAAGCAGAGAGGGCAAAGGGGGATGGCGCATTCATTTTGAATATTCGGATGATAAAGGCAAAACCTGGAAAACGACAGAGTCGGTACCTGCCGAACTGTCTGTCCCGACTCAGAACCGTAAGAAAGATGGTATTAACGTAGATGATCAGGAAGCGGGAGAAGCTATTCAGGGAAAAGGGGCACAACCGATTTTTGCTATCCAACCCAGTATCCTAAAGCATAAGGATGGAAGATTGCAGGTACTTTGCCGTACACGCAATGCAAAGATTGCAACATCATGGAGCAGCGACAATGGTGAAACATGGAGTAAAGTGATATTAAGCAATGTTCCGAACAACAATTCTGGAACAGATGCCGTGACAATGAGTGACGGACGTCACATTCTCATTTACAATCATTTCTCCACATTGCCAGGTACACCGAAAGGTCCCCGTACTCCTCTCTGCGTAGCCATATCAGAAGATGGAATCAACTGGAAACCGATTCTGACATTAGAGGACAGCCCTATCAGCCAATATTCTTATCCAAGCATTATCCAAGGGAAAGATGGAAAGTTACATGCAATCTATACCTGGCGTCGCCAACGAATCAAGTATACAGAGATAGATCTCTCAAAGCTTAAGTAGTAGCTGAATAAAAGAAAAACAGATTCTCTGTTATCATTATACCGCACTGACAATTATCGTATCAGTGCGGTATTTCAATCAAAAAGCAAGACACGCACGGACGCAATGTTTACTGTTCTTATAATCCCAATCCATGGCGCCGACGTAGGTGTCGGCATAGTATGCGTTGAGCGACGGATCGTAGTCGTCCTCCGAACTCGACCAATACCCCAATTTCCACCCATAGTCATTATCCCCGGTAGCTTTATTGACAGCGGATAAAAGATAAGCTTTATTGTACATCCAATACCAACATTGACCTAGCGAGGGTAAAAACCAACCACTGCTGTTTGCAGGAGCGGGATGGCTATACTCATAATCCGTTACCCAATAGACAGGGGGAAATCCATTCTTTAAAGTTCGATTCTCATTTTCCGCAAACGAGATGATCCCCTGTGTATTCTTATAGCCATAGAAACCGGTGCTCGGCTCACCTCTGTTTATATCAGTTAGGCTCCAAAGCCCCCATGTACAAGCATTTCCTCTATTGGCATCATAAAGCGTAAGAACGTAACCATGTACGGTATGCATCTCTGTCATGCCATCTTTCTGTTTATATTTACAGTAGTCTACCCATTCGCCTTCACTGTCTTTACCTGACTTCAAAACGATACCCAAGCAGTTCATATCTGCGGAAAGAGCAGTAACATCGCCGGGAATCAAATAGCCGTTATTACTTTCATCCTTGCAATAAAAATCGCCCATTTGAGCTTTATCCAATGTATAATCACCTATATCTTTTAAAACCGGAGTGAATGTATAACAGGTATTAGCAGATAAATCTGTATCAGGCATCGCACCACTATACATCTCTTTGTTATATTCATAAAGCCAACGAACCTTTACCCTTTTCGGAGAAATAATTATTTGGTAACTGCCATCATTCATTTGGTAAGGGAAAAGAGGCTCTGTTCCGACATTGAAACTCACATCACTAATCGAAGAAGGAACATAAGTAAAGTCTCTCCTTCCATTAATTTTGCATTTTATGGAAGGAGACAACGAAAGTAAGGAATAAGCATGTTCAAATACTATATCCAATTTCTTTAACGGTCTACCACTCGTGTCACTCCATACCAACAAATCGGAAGCACGGTAGGCATCCTTGCTGCGTTGGTCACCCTGCGGTAAGAATTTACCTTTTAGATCATCTATGTTAATCACGTTATCCGCTTCCTTACTATACGGAAAGTAGGCAAGGTAAACGGTGGCTTTATTGTCGTAGTAAATGGTTGTTTTTCCTTCATCGTTATTGCTGTCGAAGCTCCAAATGTTACCATCATATCGATAAGGTATGTTGTCGGATAGTACATTATTATCTGCATCCAGCACAATGATGCCGATACGATCACCATTTTCGAAAGTACCCGTACTTCTGCTATCCGTAGCACGAATACTGGAAACATCGTTGATAGCAAAGTCACCAACACGAACGTTCAGTTGCAATACTTCACCGTCTTGCTGCACCATACCCGAATCTATTTTTTCATCACCATTGCAAGCCATGAAGGATAATAACGAGAGCAACAACAAATACTTCAAATTCTTTTTCATACTCATTTTTCTATATATTATTAAAAAGTCAAGATGATACGGATAGAATTCTTATCCGATACGCTCTTTGCATGGTCATTATAAAGAGCATTTCCTACTAATATGAAATTCCTCTCGATACTAAAAAGCTAGAACTGTTTTTAAGACGTTTACCATTATTCATAGCCACTAATGGTTTAACATTTTTCAACACTATATACAAGTAAAAGCCCAAAGACTTATATTTTAATTACTTGTCAATAGAAATCTTTGGATAATATTTATAAAAGGAACAGATTATTATAAGGTGTATTTCCTCAGAAATCCGGCGTTATAAAATCATCAAACTCATGACCAATGATAATGATGATATTAATCTTATAGATTATTTGGAGATTACTTATTCAAAATATACCCCCTAAGCAAGGATATTATTATAGTTAGTTTTTAGGGTTAAAACTGCTGGGGTTTCAAACAAAATACTGATTTTCAATAGTCATCATAATGGCTTCTGACTAATTTTGCCTTTTCGAATAAATATAGTATTTTTGTTCCTCAGATTTAAAAATGAAGAATTCATGGCAGATAATTATATAGAAAGACAACAAGAGCAATACGAGGCCAGAAAAGCAGCTTGGAAACAGGCACAGAAATATGGGAAAAAGAAAACGGCTACCAGCAGTCAAGTCAAAACGGAGGTAGCAGGTGAAATTGTTTCAAAACCGGACAGCCTGAAAAAAAGAGTATTCGTGACAGGCGGAGCGGAAGGCATAGGGAGAGCAATAGTAGAAGCATTCTGTAAAGACGGACATCAAGTAGCCTTCTGTGACATTAATGCTGTGTCCGGTCAACAAACGGCAAGAGATACCGGAGCCATATTTCATCCTGTTGACGTTAGTGATAAAGAAGCACTCGAAAGCTGTATGCAACAGATATTGGATGAATGGAAGGACATTGACATCCTCATCAACAATGTCGGTATCAGCAAATTTTCTTCCATTACAGAAACAAGCGTCAAAGATTTCGACAAGATTCTTTCCGTCAATCTTCGCCCTGTATTTATTACTTCACGGTTACTTGCCATTCATCGTAAGACACAGTCTGATTCTAACCCTTATGGAAGAATCATTAATATCTGCTCAACACGTTATTTGATGAGTGAACCGGGAAGTGAAGGTTATGCAGCTTCCAAAGGTGGTATCTATTCTCTGACTCATGCATTAGCTTTATCATTATCCGAATGGAATATCACAGTAAACTCCATTGCTCCGGGGTGGATACAAACACAAAATTATGATCAACTCCAACCAAAAGACCATTCTCAGCACCCTTCCCGACGAGTGGGCAAACCGGAAGATATTGCCCGTATGTGTTTATTTCTCTGCCGGGATGAGAATGATTTTATTAACGGTGAGAATATAACCATTGACGGAGGTATGACGAAAAAAATGATTTATATGGAATAAAGTTCTGTATTCAACGCATCCCGGGTAATCTCTATTCCCGTCTCCACAATAGAAGCTGCATGATGGAACTCCAGCATATCATAAGCATTGCCGGACATCTGAATTAAGATATCCGGCTGACAACGTTCTATCTGATAACGGGTAATTTGCTGCATCATCATTCTTGAAGATTCTGTCAACAAGTTATAAGGACTCATTTTCTTTTTCTTACCGCAATCAATCGGAGCATTGACATCGACTGCTATCAGAATATCCCCTTCCGTACGATGCACCTGATTCAGCGGAAGGGGATTCAGTATTCCTCCGTCAATCAGAACCATACCATCTTTCCGTAAAGGCCGGAAGAGCATCGGTATAGAAATAGTAGCACGGATAGCATCATACAAATTACCGCTATCGAACCTCACTTCCTGATCGCAAACAATATCAGTAGCCATTGCTACGTATGGTATAGGCAAATCTTCAATATTCATAACGGGAATAATCTGCTTCAGTTCTTTGATAAAACGATCCCCCTTCACCAAGCCGTCCCGACTTAATGTCAGATCCGCCAGTTCCCACATCTTACGTTTATCCCAGCTATAGAGTCATTCTTTACATTCCTCCAGCTTACCTGAAGCATACATTGCGCCTACCATCGCTCCCATCGAGCTTCCAGCAATAGAAGTTATCTCGAAATTATGACGTAACAATTCTTCAATGACTCCAATATGCGCAATACCACGTGCGCCACCCATAGAAAGGACTAATGCTACTTTTTGCTTATCCATATAATATACGTTTTTATTAGCTGTCCACAATATAACACATTTTCCGCAATAAAAGATGTCCGACCAGTCTATTATTCTACAAGCAAATGAAGCAAAAAGCAGCAATCCTCTCTATGTCAGAGATATTGCTGCTTATAGTATGCATTAATAAAAAAGTATCTTTGAGGCTCTATTTCCCTTCCTTTGCTTTTTCCGCCTTTCGCTTTTCTGCATAGTCTTTATACATTTGGCGCCAGTTACGGCCATGCTCATAGAAATACAGTTCGATCTTCGTTTTATAAGCTTTAAAGATAGCAGATATCTGTTTCATGCTTTTGTAATCAACAGCTTGTTCGCGAGCCAGTTTCAGCTGTTCAAGTATAAAGGCTGTTTCTTCCTCCGTCATATCAGGAACAATCTCCTGATACCCTTTCATGGTAAATGCTACCTTGCCAACTGTATATTTATCTAAAATCTGCTCAACTTGTTCTTCCGTCAGTACTCTGCGCAACCCTTTCATCAGTCTTTCATGAACCTCCTTGGGCATAGCTGAGTCTGCTATTATCTCACGTTCGAGCTGAGTTAACGGTTTGCCCGTTGTAGGATTGATACCCGCAGGTATTGTCGTATATGGATGATCATTATGCCAGTCTCGAACCTGGCGAAGATGATTATAAATAGTCGTCACGGCAAAACCTGATTTCTTCTCATCATCCAGATTGAGTAAAGCTACCCACTCCATTGCTTTCTTTTCAAGAGAAGCATCCGATTTCAATTTGGCAAAAGCCTTCTTATCAAAATAAGCAGCCACCTTGTCGAATGAACGAATTGCATTTTCCGGTAGTAGCTCCCCTTTCTCTCCAAAGCTGTACATGGCAGACTCCGGTTCGATAGTTACTTTACTCTCATCCAACATCTTTTTATCTAAATCGAAGACTTCGGCAAAGAAATCATAGACTGCATTTCTTTTATTCGGACCGAAATCATGTTTTTCTTTGGGAAGATGAACGTTCGTCACATTGGTTTTCGTATCATAGAATCCATAGATACGCTGCAAATACGGAAATTCAAGTGCAGGAACACTTGCTGTCCAGTCCCCGCCATCAGAAACCACTAATTGCGGACGAGGAGCGAATGTTGCAGCCAGTTCAGCATTACAAGTACCTCCTGCTGATAGCTGAATAGGCATACCACTTTCACAAGGACAACCGCCATCGAAATGAGAAGCCAGACTAACCACCGGGGCAGAAGCAGTAAAACGCCCATCCAACGTTGTCAGTAGTACAGTATGCGTTCCACCACCGGAACCACCGTTGGCACCAATACGCTTGGTATCGATATCTTTACGGGAAGCAAGCATATAATCGAGAATCAACAATCCATTCATTGCCTGAATAGTATGTGCCGCACTACTGCGATGCGCTGCACTCCCCACCTGGAGAATCGATTCTCCCCAGCCAAACAAATCATAATCGACACAAACAGCTCCCATACGAGCTAATGTGCCCATACGCTGCTGCTGATCTTCCCGATAACGACCTCCACCAAAATGTCCGTTCGGACAAATAATCAGAGCGTGTTTCCCTTTCGATTGAGGCGTATAAACAGATCCGCAAACATACAGCCCCGGTAGAGTTTCAAGTGCAAAATTCTGCACAGTATAGCCATCAAACTTCCGTATTTTCGATAGAATGGGGGTTGAGTTTACACATTGGGCCAATAAAGCATCGATCCCCAAACGTTGACGGACCTCTTTTCTCAGTGAATCGGCACGAAGTTCAAAAGCCTGCTTATCCGCATAAAGCGTATTGAGATAAGCCAGCATCTTTTCTCCGTCAGCATCTGTACGACGAGGATATTCATAAGCCTTCAACTTATATAGATTACCGCTCTGTCTGACAAATTTGTAATCGAATGGTGACAACACATTCGTCAAAGATTCTTCTACAGAATAAGGGCGGATACGGAAATCAGCATAAGGTAAAATCTTTCCTACCGTATCAATATCATATTTCAGACGGATTCCGAAACGATTTTGAATATCTGCCAATACTTCATTCAAGGGACGGGCAAATTCCGTCTCGTATGTCTGCGTCTGTGCTTCTGCCGAAAGAGATGCAGCGAGAAGCAATGAGAAAAGGATTCGTTTCATTTTCTTATATTTATAAATATGTAACCTCCCAAGAGGTTTATTTCAGTTTTATTTCTTCACCGTTAATGATTACGTCATCCATAGTGATACGTTCACAATCTTCAAAGATACACTTCTGTTTGGCTCCCTGAATATGGATGTCACGCAATACAATGTCAGAAATCGGAGCTTCTTCCAGTCCTACTATTTTAATCGGAGTCTTTACATCCGTCACAGTCATACCGCTGATATGAACATTACGAAATATCGGAGTACGCTCACTCTTTGCTTCTGCAGGCATTTGGCTGTATTTCAGATTCAAGACGACAGCCTCCTGCTTGATGTTACTCATTACGATATTGCTGACACGGATATCCTCTACGACTCCTCCCCTTCCACGGGTTGACTTGATGCGGATACCACGGTCGGTTCCGTCAAATACACAGTTAGAGATCGTGACCTTACGCACACTGCCACTCATTTCACTGCCGATCACTACCCCACCATGACCGGCAAGCATCGTACAATTGGTAATAGTAATATTCTCACACGGCACTCCCAAGCGGCGGGCTTGTGCGTCTCTTCCAGATTTAATCGTAATGCAGTCATCACCTACAGAAATATGGCAATCACTGATATGTACATTCCGGCAGGACTCAGGATTGATTCCATCCGTGTTGGGAGAAGGGACATTATCTATCGTGATTCCTTTGATAGTCACATTGTCACAAAACTCCGGATTAACAGTCCAAAAAGGAGAATTGACAATTTTCACTCCTTCAATCTTCACCTTCTTGCAACGAACAGGCTGAATGAACGGAGGGCGGAAAAAACGACGCTGCAAAGTGCTGACATAATCCTTATTCGTCTCTGCATAGATGGCAGTCGTATCATTCTGAGCATCCCACATCGGCTGATATTTATTAATATCACGCATACCATTATCTTTCAGGTCAATCATTACACGAAAGAACTCCATCCACCACTTCTTACCTTGACCATCCAGTGTACCTTCTCCCTTGATAGTGATATTTTCCGCATCAACCGCATAGATTAACGGCTGGAAACTTTTCATCATGACTCCTTCGTGACGAACTTCTACAAAAGGAAGATAGTCGTCAAAGTTGTCTGAAAAAAGCAGGATAGCTCCGGCTTCCAGTTCCAGCGTAATGTTACTTTTCAGATGGATACTTCCCGTCAGATACGTTCCGGCAGGAAAAAAGAGCGTACCTCCACCTCCACGATTCAAACGGTCAATCGTTGAATTTATCAGCTTTGTATTGAGAGCTTTCCCATTTGCTTTTGCACCCGCTTTCAACATATCGACGCGTTCGGCACGGAGGATCACCGTTGCGCAAAGGCAAAGAAAAGTCAAAAGAGTAATTCGTAAATTCATATTCTATATTATTAAATAGTTCTTCTTTTTTATATCTTATTCGGCAGCAACAAACTTATATGTCCCACTTTGTACTTCTTTCGGTTCTTTTTCACCTGGAAGATAAACGATAGCAGTGGTATTCACCGGTACAGATACATTCAGAGTAAAAGTACCGTTCTGACGAGTCCAGTCTACCAGAATCGTACCGTAGAGAGTCTCGTAAGTTGATTTAGCGTATTTCAAGTCTCCTACCGGCTTCGGAGCAATGACAAACTTCTGATAACCTTGCATTGGCTCATCCTTTTCATTTACAGAAGCTGATAATGTTGTAGACGGACGAATACCAATCAATGAATTAAAGAACCATTCATCAATCTGTCCCATCATGAAATGATTCCATGAAGAACCTTGACGCGGGTCCCACTGCTCCGTCAATGTAGTTGCACCAAACTTCAGCTGGAAGCCGTATCCGGGAGCTTCTTCATGATTGAACATCTTATAAATAAGCTCATGCTGTCCATTACGTGCCAATGTCTGAATCAGATAGCGGTTTCCCACATCTCCGGTAGTCAAACGATTGCCGTGTGATTCAACATCTTTAATCAGATTCGTCAACACTTTGGCAGTCAGACTTGCATCCGGTGTGTAATCTCCTTTATCTCCTGTACTTTGAGTCATCTGAAGGAAAATGGGAAGCGCATTACTAGCTTGACTCCCTGTACCATATTGTGCTGTATTACTATCCAGAAACCGTTTGTTAAACGCTACCATTATATCATGTGCTAATGAACTGTAATAACGAACGTCAAATTCATTGCCTACCATTCGGGCAGCCTTTATCAGATACATGACAGTCATATAATAATGTGCCGTAGCCACCAACGGAACAGGTGTATTACGGGAGAATCCGGCGCGGAAATCTCCATAATCATACCAGTCACCCAATCCGAAAGAAAGAATACCGTTATCTGCCCGAGTCTTAAGATAGTCAGTGTAACGACGCATATGCTGATAATATTTCTTTATCAAAGAATCATCTCCATAAGTTTCATAGTACATAAACGGGAAAATAACTAGTGAACCTCCCCACTCCGGGGATTCGGCAAAAGCATCCATTCCGGGGCCTTCAAAGACTACATACTCCGGAGCCGTTGTGGGCATTGCTCCATTCGGATGCTGGGCGTCTGCCATATTCTGCATAATCTGTGGAGCATAGGCCGTCAGATCATAATTATAGAGTAGTCCCGGTCCATTGAGGTGCACCTGTTCCAGCCATCCGAGTTTCTCCCGATGCGGACAATCGGTAAATACGGATTGCATATTACTGCGAACCGCCTTCTCAATCAATCGATGAACTGCATTGAATATTCGGTTGGAAGATTCGAATGTAGAGACTTTCTTTGCCGAATTATAGACAAAACAGGATTGAATGTTTTTAAGGACAGGCAGTTCCTGAGGATTTTTCTGTTCTTTCAAGACAGCACCTTCTACCTGAATGTACCGAAAACCATAATATGAAAAACGAGGATGCCAGATTTCATCACCTTCACCTTTCAGTGTATATTCATAATAATGCTGACGCCCTGTCTGACGCTGATTACAAGCTCCTTCATCCGTCAATGCTTCCGCTACTATCAAGGTGACTTTCTGTCCTCGTTTACCACGTACGGTTATCTCCGGAAAACCGGCCAGATTCTGTCCCATATCCAACACAACAGCAGAAGGGTCTACTGTTCGTTTGGTAGATTTGGAAGCAGCCATCACCTGTTCTGAATTCAACTTGGTTACTTTCTGAATATCATACCGTTCCATAATCTTCACCGGAGGTGCCATCTGCGGACGGATCACTCCTTTCGGCGCTTCCTGAACCACTACCGGACGCCAATGGCTATCATTGAAACCAACTTGATTCCATCCTTTCTGTTCGCGACGGGCGTCATAATCTTCCCCTCCATAAATACAATTAAAGGTTATCGGACTCAGATCATATTTCCACCCCTGATCCGAACGGATCGTCTCGCGTGTCCCATCCTCATAATTGATTACTAATTCAAATAAAAGTGTGGGAGGACCAAAACTAATCTGCAATTTACGATAGCGCCCTCCCTGTACATTGTAGAATCCATTCCCCAATAAGATTCCTACAACATTCTCACCATCCCGTAACTGCTCCGTTACATCGTATGTATTATAATAAACACTCTTATCATAATCGCTCCAAAGCGGAGCAAATTCACTATCTCCTATTTTTTTGCCATTCAGAGAAAACTCATAAAATCCCAGGCCACAAACGTACGCAGTAGCTTCCACGATTTTCTTTCCGGATTTCTGATTCGCATTCTTCCCTTTTGCCTCTCCTGTCTGAAACGTTCTTCGCAAGCAAATACTTTTCTTTGCCAAAGTATCTACCGCTTCCCAAGCAGCTTTCACCTCCGGTTTCTTCAATTCACCGCCATGAAACTTTCGCCCTTCGGGAAGGTGCGAATCCTTACGAGTGATGGCTCCGATCCATTTCCCTGAAGAAAAGTCATCGGATGCCAAACGGAATTTTGTTTCTTGACTCCATTCGGAAGGAGTATCCGTCTCATCCCAAACACGCACACGCCAACTATAATTAAATGGATTATTCAAACATATATCCGCTCCTTCAGTCGGAACCAGCTGACTCTGTGAAGAAGTTACCTTTCCACTATTCCAGACGGAACGTCCGGTAAAAGCCTCTCTAATCTCTATTTCATAAGCAGTCTGTCTCGTGCCATTCTCCGGTGATTCCATTGTCCATCCCAAACGGGGACAACTTTCAACGACCACCAGCCCTTCCTGCATTTCGCAGGTAAGGCGGCTAATCGTTATATTCTTTGCCTGTACGAAGCATGGCAGACAAAGTAAAAGAAGAAGATATTTCTTAAAAGTCATTATTGCTCTGTCTCTTATCTGTTATAAATATATCACTTTAATGCATTCTCGCAAACAAGTCTTGTCAACGTATCTGCATGTCCTGCTTCTTTTCCATTCACAAAAATACGCAATCCTTTTCCACAATGATAGCGATCACCATTTTTATCCCAAAGAATCGTTAGATTATAACCATGATATAAAACATTATCCAGACAGAACCAATCCCATTTATCTGTCGGAATCAGCGGATTCACCTCTATCGTATCATCCAGACGCGGACGAAGTCCGACCAGTCCGGTAATCATCAAATCATTGAAAGTAGAATGGTTATAGTAACGGCTCCGTTCCTGATCGCCTTTCAGCCAATATCCGGTTACTTCGTCCAGATACTCGCCAATATATGGACGTCCACGATGATACTGCGACTCTACATACAATTCCATCTGACGGAAATATACGCTGTCAGACAAAACTGTCTGAGGATAATTATTCATGAAATTAGCCATGGCAGTTAACGTCTGTGCAGAAGCAAACGGCCAGATAGCCCCGTCCCATTCACATTTACCGACTCCGCGCGTGCGGAACTCAGGATGACGGCGTTCTGCCGTAGTCAATCCATAAGGAGCAGAAAATCCTTTCTCATCCATAATTTCTTTCCAGGCAACTTCATATTTCTTTGTTGTGTCCGGTAAATTGAAATACCACGGGATATACCCGATTGCCTCGCGCACATTGGCGGAAGAGTCAGTACGCATCGTTTCAAAGAACTGATGGCGTGTATTCCATAAATCGTTTTCTACGAGACTCTTTAATGTATCCGCTCTCATACCATACCTCATAGCCATTCCTTCATCACCGGAAAGGATTCCCATTATCGAAAGGGCTTTTGCATTACCATACATATAGCTGTTAATCGTCGGACGGGCATATTTCTTTTTTCGGCCGCCACTGATGGATTCCTCCATGCCATCCTGTACATCACCCTGCCAATACAGTCCGTTCTTCAAACGGTTGGTACGTTCCCAACGCTGATATTCCGTTTCCAGATCCTTCGTCATATCCAGCATGAAATCCTTATCGCCATCCACCATATAGCGTGCCAGTACAGCATCTGCATTCCATGAACTAAACTTATCCATCTTCTTCATCGGTCCTCCATCATTGCCACGATACCATGTATGGATAATCTGATCCAGATATTTCGGATCACGCAACCAACGACTTTCATAAATATGATGTCCGATAGCACAGGCAATCAGGTTATACTTATCCGAATAAGAACGCTGAACCAAAAACTCGGTCATACCATATCCGACGGGAGTCTCCTTGATATGCTTGCGCAATGACCACCAACGATAATAATACATTTCTTCAAAATTACGCTGCGGGCATTCAAACAAAGGGATATTTTCTTCCATCCATTCCGAAGCTTTGGCATTGGGAATTGCCTGAACAATATTTTCATCTTCCATGCCATTGAAAGATTCGGCATAATGACTAAAGTCTGCATATTTCAAAAAAGCGGAAGAAGCGTCCTTATCAGTGGACGAAGTCTTTACATTGGCTATACGATATTCTGCCAATGGTTCCTGTCCGCCTGCATCGGGCAAATCATACGTTTGGTCGGCAGGAGTATCCACAGTCGGGAATGTACGCATTTCTCCGGTACGGAAAGCAATCCGTTCAATCGTTGCTACCGGAGCATAAAACATACGCAGCCCTACCCTCTTACCATCCACATACACTTGAATATTACGATCGGTAGTCGAAAGAACTGCTTCTACATGATAAGTCTTTCCCGCTTCATATTTCATCATATTCGCAAAACGTGAACCACCTTTCATACGGAAAATGCCGTCCGGAGTGAGTTCCAATCGCGAACAGGCAATGCTGTTCTCATCCAGGAAATCAATCTGAAGTATACCTTTATCATTCTGTCCTGCCAACAAATCAAATGAGACTTTCAATTCTTTCGAAGCCGGAATCTTACGTTCTACCTTCGCATAGTCGAAGGGATCTTTATCCTGTAGCTTCAACCAAGCTCCTTCTAAAGAAACCGGTGCCCAAACCGGAGAATAAATATTCCAGTTGGTCAACTCAGCTATCGATCCAAACTTCGTAAAATCATCATCTGCGTGTGCAGAAGCATTAATCTCTACCGGAACAGGAATGCGGGAAATCCACATATCTTCTTTATTTACGCTATATGAAACCCATAAATCACCATCTGCAGGCACTCCGTTTCCTTCCTGAATGCCACGGGGATATTGAGGACCATATGATTTGTAATTTCCTCCATAGCGCATCGGAGTAATTTCACCATGTACCAAGTTTAATGTAGTATACTCCAATCCGTCCTTACTCAATGAGATAGCCAACGGCCAGCGGAATTCCGACGGATTATAAACCGTAGCATAGGTTCCATCGCTCAGACGTTGTCCCCAGATTTTCGCATTACTGTTGACAAATCCTTTTGCACGAAGCACAGGTTCTGCCCAGGTATGTCCCCCATCTTCACTGATCGAAGTCAAAGCGTGTTTCCAAAGACTCGCAATGCGTCCATCGGGCAATGTATAGCAATTGAATGCTTTATATCCTTTTTTCAGTGGAATGATCGGATCTTCACGGTCAGCTTCTTCTACCCATTGCATCATATAAAGCGGATTATCCAGTATTTCCTGGCAAGCCTTTACGAATTCCCAGTCTTTGCTCTTTTTAAAATAGGGATAATCGGTATTCTTTTCGTTGAATCCATGATTGTAATAAATGAAATAAATCGGTCCGAACGAACCGTCCTTCTTTATCTCACGTACTACCCGACCGATACCGTTTCCGTCGTTCGGATCATCTTTCTTATCCAAAGCTACTCCATAATTTCCCATCGTAATCAATCTGCCCGACTTAGATACATAAAAGCCTACACGCTGGTGCATGATAGCAATCAAGTCTTTTGCCTGCATACCCGGACGGGATTCTTTGGTATATCCGTCCGGCACTCTGTAAGGAGGAAACACTATTTCCGGATTTGTCCATTGATAACCGTCTTTCGAGGTCATGAGGAACGTTTGGGAAGGTGGTACATGTTCATCTGACGGATCTGCCAGATACTGATAATAAAACTGACCGTTCCAGTAAGCCAGCATAGGCTGATGGTTGTAAGTCCATCCATTGCCGTTCGACGCTTCCGGATGCTCGCGGTTGGCACGCACCAGTTGAATATTATGCACTCCCACTACCGGAGATAATTGTCCGTCGTGATAGGTGGGATTCGATAATTCTTTTCCTGTGTAATGGATTCTGTCCTGCGGAGTCTGCGCCTGAATGGTAGTCGCCATCCATCCGACAGCCAATACAAGAAGAATCTTCGTTGAGTTGTTCATGATTTATTTCAGGTTTTAGTTTATTCCGGATTCAACTTATCCGGTTTAAGTTTATTTCTTCTTGCTTTCTTCCAGCAATGTTTTAACATCTGATTCTGAAGCTCTAAAGATGGTTCCGTGTTTATGCCCGACAGGCACACTCACATTTTCTGTGATATCCGTGAAGTTCTTAAAATCACGGGTACGCATGGCACCATATATTTTCTTTTTATAAACATCAAAATAGATCAGATAATCATCACCTAATTTTTCGACAGTCGGTCCCTCTACAAACGATTCGGTAAATGGTTGTGATGACGGCGAATAAGGTCCTGTCAGAGAGTCTGAAAAAGCAATTTTCAGATTACGTTCGGGACGTGTATTATCTTTGAGTACCATTACATAATCATTTTTCGCACGCTTTACAATGACAGCGTCGATTGAGCTGAAACCGGGATCATATAATACTTTCGTCTTGGATATTGTCTTAAAATCCTTTGTAGTGATGTAGTATAAACGATGATTATTCTCTTCTTCTTCGATCCCCTTTTCAAAACGACCTGGTACACATGAAGCCCATACTACCATAAACTGTTCGCTCTCGTCATCATAAAAAATCTCCGGAGCCCATACATTGACAGTGGTCGGTTCGTCTGCCATTACAGGAATCATTTGTTGCTCCGACCAGTGAATCAAGTCTTTGGAATTTGCATAACCAAAGCCTAAATCCCCTTTCCAGCTGGTGGTCCATACCAAATGATAAGTACCATCCGGTGTACGCACCATGGAAGGGTCACGCATCAGGCGATGTTGTCCCAATTCCGGCTTCAGCCAGACACCGGGAATACTGTCCCAGTGCATTCCGTCTTCACTATACAGATATCTCAAACCTTCATCAGCCGGCTCATGAAATGAAGTGAACATATAATAATCTTTATTCCCTCCACAAGAAGCTAAAAGCAGGATGCTTATTGCAGCTAATGTATTTCTTAACTTTCCCATTTCTATGATTGATTCTTTTACACTATACTAATATCCTTTATACAGAGACGATGAAAAGCCGGATTTGTACTCAAATAGATTGGAAGATTCGTCAGAATCAAAATTTAGAGACGATAAAAAGGGCGACTCTCCGAGCCACCCTTTCCTCCATCAAACAAACTAACCATTTAATAATGGGAAAGAATTCCACTTCTTTTTATAGTATCTCATTGGTTACCAATCCTTTCTTACCAGATTCTATACTTTTACAGCGTTCCTCCCCGTGCTTTCACACGTTTGGCCCACTCTTCACGTTCTTTCGTCAAATTATATCCCCGCTTAGCCAGATAATTGTTGATACGTCCTTTGTACTTGCCGAAAGCCGCATGTTTCTTATTTGAATTTTCCGCATCCATGGCAAACTCACGCGCTTCCACCAACCAAGCATAGATTTGTACCTTTTCTTCTTCTTTCAAAGAAGGAATCATATCAAGCGTAGCTTCATAAGTCACTTTCACCACGCCATAAGTCATTCCATCTTTTACGGCTTCTATCTGTTCCTCATTCAAAAAGAGAGATAAACTGGCAGGAAAAGCAAAGTGAGAACGGTACAAAGCTGCATCTTTTTCATTTTCAGCAGCCTTCAACGCTTCATTTTTCGCATCACCGGTCAAACCTGATTCCTTAACGGTTTTTACTTTTGCATCACGTATTTCATAAATATCATTCAGTTCGAAATAGCGATTGGCAATAATATTACAAACGTCTTCGGCTGCTTTCACATCCGTAAGTCCTAGTTTATCTACAATTTTCTGCGAACGATTGACTATAGACTCTACATATTTCGGATCACGATTCTCTTTGTTCAAATCGACTGCTCCGGCAGATATCCAACCGCAAAGCAACAACAGAGACATTAAAACTATCTTTTTCATTTCATCTTATTTTTTATACCATATGCCAAAAGGAAACCCAGTTCCGGCATCTTATACCGATACCAGTTGCAGATTACATTAATTTTCCTTTCTCAGCCAATGTATCGTAGTTATTTTTTAAATCTCTCCAGTCTACTTTGTGTTTTGTACTGATTCCATTGATATACTTTTCAATATTCGTATATCCGTCACCTGTACAATCTTTATTAGCATCACTTGGATCATTCGGATTCAATCCATTAGCAATTTCCCATTCATCCGGCATACCGTCACCATCCGTATCCACATACGGAGTTCCTTTATATTCGGGGAAACCACCCATCTGACGAATATCAGTAATGATACCTATCTTATAAGAATCTTTAGGTAAACGACGATATTTAAACTGACCGTCTTCTCCCATTGACTTAGGAGACAAGCCTGTAAGATCACCATTAGCATCCTTCGCAAGTTTCTTGTCATAATAAGGAATACCTGTTTTTACTTCTTCTATGATGCGTTCGTCCACGATATCACGGCAGGGTATATTGGCACCAACATGTTTTGTCACATAATCATAAGCATCATTAGCTGATGTAATTTTGATATAAGGCATTGCAAACGGCTCATAGCTCCGCATATTCTCAGTATATCCCTCTGTATTTGGCTGACTCTCGATTTGGATACCACCATTCCAGTTATCTTTCGTGATTTCCGGATAGCCTTCCATAACGTTACCATCAGCATACACGCGACCGTATACCTTATAATTCAGTTTACTGCGTCCGGCTTCCGGTTTCAGAATACGGCAGCCTACCGTATTATTCTTTGGAGTAGCAGGACCGGGTTTATAATAGTTATTGATCATATTGAACATGGCGGTATAATCGCCACCATCAGAAGAACGATGCACCCAATTAAATACTACATTATTAACGAAGTTGAATACTCCATTCCAGCCTACAGACGGATTGCGACCAGAGTTGCTGGCCCAAAGGTTACGCATAAATGCACAGTTCTCACCTCCCAGCGTACTGCCGAATGCATGGTTATAGGTATCCAGCGCTTTCGCAGAAATTGTATTCTGAATAGTTACATTGACTGTCGGAAGCTTCAAATCCTTGCTTTCATATTGACCTTCACTCGGATCGTACATATGACGGTAGAAAGATATATTTTCGTCCAGTCCCCATGTACATGAACAGTGGTCTATCATGATATTACCAATCGGATTACCACCGAAAGAGTCGTCACGATGCCATACTTTTGTTTCTCCACGACGGAATCTCATATGACGTACAACTACGTCGTGTGTATCCACCCAAAATGATTCTCCGGCAATGCAGACACCATCACCCGGTGCTGTCTGTCCGGCAATAGTAACGTAAGGAGCACGAACGATAATCGGAGAATTCAATTTGATAATACCGGAAACATTAAACACAATGATACGGGCACCACCAGTCTCACACGCCTCACGGAAAGAACCCGGACCACGGTCATTCAGATTTGTAACCGTAATTACCTTACCACCACGGCCACCAAAACTATACATTCCGCCTCCTTCAGCACCCGGAAACGAAGGTATTTTAGCCTGTGGCAAGTCATAAGGACGACCGGCCCATGAAATATAAGGACGTCCCTCTTTGGCTTCTTTCAGTACTATTGGTAACGCTTTCTCCCATGCTTCATCAGAGAGACGACGTTCTTCTGTCATCATCTTTTTATAATTTTCTTTGGCTTCGTCATTTATTTGCGGGTATTGTGCCCAGACAACAGTCGGAGTCAATATTGCAGCAGCAAAAGCTACTAAAAGTACATGTTTCTTCTTCATTTTTATTGGGTTTTGTGAGATTGTTAATTCAAAAATACAATAATAAGACGAGAGAGAAAAGAGTTTGTAATCAGGAAAAAGAGTTTTTTATTTAGTGGAATAGATTTTCTTTTTTAATCCAGACAAAAAGACAAATAATGAACTCAAAATATCCCTTTAGAGAAAGGAAATACGTTGAGTTCACCTTTTTATTAACTTATTCTTTTCTAAAAATCAGAAAAGTTTTTATTCTGCCAATGGATCAAATGTCCCCATACCACCGTGAGAATAATCTTCCCAACCGATAGTCTGATATAATGTTGCATTTGTTTGCTGAGCACTTTGACGCAATCCTAAGAAATAATATCTTGGTTGAAAAACAGGATTAACATCAACCACGTTACCATCTACACTTATATCTTTACGCTTGAAATATGTGTCATAGAAGTCGCACACAGCTTTTACAGTTGCGTTAGCAATGGTTGTTCCATCTGCTTCCGTTCCGATTTTTTCATTCAGAGTCAAAGCCGCGGGACGTTCTACATCTTTCAAAGGATCACTACTATCAGCAGCAGAGCCCAAATCGTCAATATAAACTTCGATACGGTGTCTCTTGCCACGATCATTCATTGAAGTCACACCTAGATAATTACAAGTATTGCCACCAAATCCGGTTAATGCCCAACTAGGATTCAAATTACCTTGTCCTACACCACCATCAAAAAGCATCCAACGACGCATGTCATACGCACGTTTACCTTCGAAAGCCAATTCTATCTGACGTTCATACAAAATCGCTTCAAATAATTTAGCACGATCTGTTTCAATAGCGGCATCCAACCCATAATTATTAGACTCTGTATATCCTACCCGACCACGTACAGCCTTCAAAGCTTTTACTCCTTCTGCGTGATAACTTCCACCTGCTCCACAAGCAGACTCTGCCAGATTCAGTAATACTTCCGCATAACGGATTTCCATGTAAGGAGCTGCCGAACGTCTAAACCCTTGCTGATCGCCGCTACTTTTATCAGAAAATACATTAAGACTACTGGTAGGATCATCATTCGAACGTTTACGTACATAGATACCTCTGTTTTTTGTTCCCAACATATCAGCAGCAAAGCCACTTTTGTTTGCATCGTCACGCTCTGCCTCGGTAGCATACCAGCAATAGTTCCATAGCTCGTAGTCATTACCGCTTTTATAGCGGCTTGGACATAAATTGACCATCGTTTCTCCAGAAAAATCGACATCTCCGCTATTGAACTGCCATTCCACACCCGGGAATGCAAAAGTACGATAGAAGCGAGGATCACGATTCATAAAGAACTTGTTATGATGGTAGTCATATTCCGATTCTGTAGGCTTTTTACCATCAGCCATCGGGAAAAGATCTATCAGCTCTGAGGTCGGAGTTTTACCTCCGCTTCCATTAATATTACCAGGACGGATTCCTTGTTCCCACAAATTATATTTGTGTACATTCTGTGAAGCGACAGGAGATATGTTATTATATAAAGTAATGAACACACCTTCATCAGCTCCTGTATAAGTAGCAAACATCTGGGCCCATTTCTTGGCATTACTCGTTCCGCCATCACTTTCGTAAGCAAGTCCGAAATTACCTGCTTTCAATGCAGTTATAGCAGCTTCGTTAGCCTCATAAGCATCTTTCCAACGTTCAGTATTATCAGCACGGTTGAATAACGGGCTAGCATAAAGCAGCAATGTACGGCCCTTTAAAGCAAGTGCGGCACCGGAAGTTATACGACCATAATCCTGACCATCATTTGGCCAGCGTGCAGGAAGATATGAAGCTGCCAAATCCAGGTCATCACATATAAACTTCACACAGTCTTTGGTTGAAGAACGGGGAATTACCAGGTTTTCACCATTTCCGTCACCAATAACCGGATTTTGGACATGATCTACGATAGGTACACCGCCATACATCTTCACTAACAGATAGTAACGCCATGCACGGAAAAAGTGAGCCTGCCCAAGCAACAATTCTTTTTCTTCTTTAGAGAGTGTGGCACTTCCTGTTACACCCTCAATGACATCATTACATTCACGGATACGTCCCCAAGGACTCGTTTCACCATTGATAACGTAAAAATAGTCAGGAACAGTCTGTATCGTCAATATTTCCGATGGATTATTAAATGCAGAATAACCTCCATATTCTTCCGTACATTTTGAGAAGTCATCATCTCCTCCGGCACTGGTTATATCAGTCAAAGCATTGGAACCTCCTGTTGCGCTAGGCAACAAACACTGGTATAGATAATCCACACGGCTTGTAGCCGTTTCGTAATTTTCATATACAACTGAAGAGTCGTAACTTCCATATACTTTCTTATCTTTCAGAAAATCATCGCTGCATCCGGCAAAACAGATTACCGCTGCTACCGTCAATGCTTTCAAACAATATATATTTCTCTTTTCTTTCATAATCTTCTTTTACTATTAGAATGAAACATTAACACCTAAAGTGAATTTACGCAAGTTAGGATAATTTCCATAAGTGCCTGCCCATGTGTCCCATACACCACCATCGTAAGGGTTGTAGAAACTCAATAGATTCTGGCAGGTCAGGTTTAAGCGACAACTACTGATACCAAGTGGCTTCATCCACTCTTTCGGAAGGCTGTAAGCAACTGTCAGATTACGCAATCTGATGTTGGCTGCGCTAACTTTCCAGAATGTAGAAGCCTGACCATTGATAGCACTGTATTTCAAATTCGGATATTTTGCATTCCGGTTCATTGCTGCCGTCACATTTCCACTTGCATCCAGTACATCTTCATATATATACATATCTTTCCAGATTGCCGATACATTTTTGTACTCCATATTGGAATAGCTTTCTTGACGTAAATTTGTCTGCATCAGAGCATAAGCACCCCAGCTGGCACCAAACTGTGCACTAAATGAGAAGTTCTTATATGAAGCTCCAAAGTTCATAGTCAATCCATACGGGTTATTAGCACGATGAGAAATCTTCACATAGTCATTTTCATCAATCACACCATCCTTTTCACCATAACTTCCGTCAGCATTACGTTGTCCACGCACGTCACGGTAAATCAATGTTCCCGGATGTATATTCTCTTTAGAATTTCCTAAATATGAAGTAATATTATTCGTAGCAAAATATTCCTCAATTTCCTGATAGCTGCGGAACATACCAAGACATTCATACCCCCATACACCACGGTCAGAACGTTCACCACGAACAATGTCATCAAAACCCGGAGTAGCCTGGAATCCTGCTTCCTTAATCTTATTATCACTATAACCAGTAGTCAGTTTTACCCAATATGAGAAATCTTTGCCGATTTTATCTTTCCAGTTCAAAGTCAGTTCAACACCATATGTATCAACCTCTCCAAAGTTTTCAGGAGTAGCCTGTGTACCCACAGTGGTCGGATAGAAAGAAGTTCCGGTGAAAGTTGTAAACAACTCACGTCCCATATCATAATATGCATCCAACGTGATACCGAATCGGTTATCTAACATTCTGACATCAATACCCAAGTTGGTTTTATAAGTTTTATCCCAATGAACATCTCTGTTTACACCTCTCTGAGGCATCTGGAATGATGCACCACTGGACGTGTTGCTAGAAGTACCAAATACGGGGCCCTTGTCTGCATTACGGCTATAAAGCTGTGTCCACAACCAAGGTTGTATATTGTCACGTCCCAAAATACCGAATGAACCACGGATTTTCAAGAAATCAATACCCAATTTTTCTTTATTAAACCAGCTCTCCTCTGACATTACCCAACCTGCTGACCAGGACGGGAACATTCCCCAGTAATTTTCAGGAGCAAACTTTGTAGAAGCATCCGAACGGAGCAGGAACTCAAACAAGTATTTGTCGGCATACGAATAATTCAAACGACCGATATAAGAAAGCATACCCGATTCTGTACGGCTGAAAGTTGTTGTTTGAGTAGCGCCGGTAGCAGTAGAATTAGACTGTCCGTCAGTGAAACTGAAAGGATCGGTAATATTGCCTGTTACATATTCATATTCCGATTCAGCCTTTTCAATTGAGAATAAACCGCTAACATTGTGCAGACCGAACTGACGGGCATAACTGAGCGTTAAGTTCATCTGATAGCTATCCGTCTTATTCATCGTACGAGTCAGTAAGTTGCCATTATCCAAAGTAAAAGTACCAAAGTTACTTTCATCAAGATCAATATCATCACCTGTATATAGATGACCGCCACTACCGCCACGGTTCAACAATCTGTATACATTTATTTTAGTACCAATATTATTGCTCTTGCCATTTACGATATTTCTGGAGTAAGAAGCTTTCAGTTTCAATCCCTTTGTCCACTTAAACCAACCGAAATCATGTTCCAATGAGCCATTGATAGACATATTATTAGTCTGATTCTCTGTATTATCCGGAGAATTCTGAACAGCTCTGAAATTGTACAACTGCACAGCTGTTAAATTGGAAGATACATTCTGCATACCTGTATAAACAACAGGGCGACCACCAATATAATCGGGCACAAAAGGCAAGTGAGTCATCAGTGAATTGAAATCAGCATCTGTTCCACCACCACTTATACCATTACGCGCATTATTCTGTTCACCCATATCACCTGATATCTGAAAAGAAGCTTTTGTCCATTTACCAATATTGGCATTTACACCTGCACGGAAGTTCCAACGGTCATAATCCAGGCGTCCCATGTTACCTTCCTGACTAAAATAGGAAGCGCCTGCGAAGTAAGTTGCTTTATCCGTACCACCATTAATATTCAGACTATGACGCTGAGTCCATGCTGCACTCCATTCCTTGTCTACCAAATCATAGTTCAACCCTCTCATTGTATCCAACTCGTCTGTTTGGAAATACTGCGTCCTTAAGTTGTCCGATTCCGTATCACTGGTAGATGTACCAGCTGCACGAGCCGCATTATAAATACGTCCATAGTCATAAGCACTCAGCATCTTAGGAAGCTTCAGCGCATCAGTGAAACCAAACTGTCCGTTATAAGAAATCGAAGGTGTACCTACTTTACCACGTTTCGTTTTCACCAATATTACACCGTAAGCTGCACGAGCTCCATATACGGCTGCCGAAGCATCTTTCAGCACAGTGATACTTTCTACTTCACTTACATCAAGATTATTGAAAGCTTCTTCTGTAGAAATAAAATCATCTATTACATACAGCGGACTCGGGTCAGCATCTCCACCTCTTGTGGAAGTAGGAGTAACACTTGTATTAATGCTACTTTGACGAATCTGCAAACTCGGCGTACTACCCGGACGACCACCGCCCGAACTTACATGCAAACCACTCATCATTCCGCTCAATGCATCTCCCAAGCTACCTACCGAAAGGTCTTTAATCTCATCTGTGGAAAGAGTTTCAATGGCACCTGTCACGTTTTTCATTTTTTGCGTTCCATAACCGACCACCACTACTTCATCTAATTTAGCCACATCTTCCATCAGAACAATTTTCGGATTATTCAGATTCGTTATCGTCTGAGAAATGTATCCTATAAATGAAATTGTCAGCTTAGATCCCTCCTTAACGGAAAGGCTGAATTTACCATCAATGTCTGTAACCGTACCGACCGGAGAGTCCACTACCTTGACTGCAGCACCGATAATCGGTTCTCCCAAATCATCCATTACTGTACCAGTTACCGTCCGTGTATTTTGGGCGTAGGCAGACAGAGTAAATGCCAGCAAGAAAACCAGACATAAATTAAATATAATATATTTTTTACTCATAGTATCTTATTTTTATTTTATACATTATTTATTCATCTCTCCTCAAGGAAGCCAGCGCGGGTCTCCAGTACGGGCAGATAACTGTTCATCTCCACGAGGAGTAAAGTCTTTCGCTGTTTCAACAGCATTACCCGGATCAGTCAGTTTAGGATCTGTTTCAATCGGATTTGATTCATAAGTGGCAATAGATCCGTCTGTAGAATAATTTTCTCCGTACCAATAAGAATTTCTGGAGAAACTCTTTATTACGTTATTATTATTATTCGTAATTCGTCTGATAACCTGATTATTTCCGCTGTCTACAAAAATATTATTTGAAATATTCATGAAAGTAGTATTCTGAAGCATTCCACTCCAATTAGCCATATCTCCCTTGTTGGCAACATTATAGAATGTACAATTCTGAATAATAAGGCCACCTCTGTATGACACACCATTATACATAGTACTGATACCATATACGTCACTCTTAAGTTGATTAATAAACCAATGTGGTCCACGAGAACTAAAGTGTATGAAACGTTGATTAGACGCTACAGTACTATAAAGAGTACTATTCTGGAAAGCCAAGTGTGCAATGAATGCATTAGACGAATTCATGTGAATAATAATATTAGATTGGTTAAAACCCAGAATACAATCGTTTACAGTGAATTGTTTCACACAATATGACGTACTGTTACAGTAAATCAGATGTCGGTTAATGCCTCTGACTTCGCAAGACTGAATCATAATAGGATCAGTAATCACAAATTGACCGGGAGCTGATGCCGTCAAACCGGCTCCGCTTGCATCGTTGCTAAGCAGAATAAAGGAGTTACTGGAAGAGCCGCTTGATGCCGCATTACAATCAAAATCAATGAATTTGATTTTCAGACCTGCACAAGTTACGAATCTGGCAGATTCTCCAAAAGTTACTTTCGGATGATTCACTTTATCGCCACGGAAGGTTACTGCACGAGCTCCGAAATCAACAACGTCATTCATTGTATATGTACCACCGGCAACCAAATCATAAGCAAGTTCCGTAGCCGAATCCGGTAGAGGATTTGCCTTGAAATATTCGGCAATGTCCGTGCCTACAGGAATAGTTCCGGTAGTCTCAATCAACGTGGTGAAATCTTTTTCAACTGCAGCTTTCGCTTCCGTATTGTTTAACTGAGTATTTCCCAAAGTTCTGACGCAGGCCAGATACTTAGTATCATCACCAATATCACGTGTTACACTACATCCATCTACAAATTCGTTTTCCTCTCCAACCGGAACCTTTTCTTCCGGATTATCTACATTATAAAATGAGACCTCGTATCCACCGGCACCTTCCACGACATTCCATTTGATTGTGGCAGTTCCATCGTTGTTATTAGCCACTATTACCTCCGTCGGAGATTCTAGCTGTGCATTTTTCACGTTGGAGGTCCAAGTTGCATTTTCGTCGTACCCTATAGTACAACCACTAAAAAGTAGTACAGCAACCACAAAGGCTAGGCCATACATCTTTCTACGCGAAAATAAATGTTTATTCATAAATTAAATTTTAATTAATACAAAATAACTGCATATTCACACCTTCAATTTTTCTTTAGAATTGTTCCTTTTTTCATCTGTTTACTTTAGACATATATAACTTCATATTGCCATCCGCTTAATATACTAATGACGTACAACTTAAAAATATGTAATCACTCAAAAAGAATAAAAAATCATAGAATCTAAAAAATGTCCTATTTACAAGATATAATCAAGCGGTTGATCTGAATACATCAATTGGTCGATCAGAAAAAAAGATGCGGTCGATTGGGTCAGATGAAGCGATCGATTGAAGTAAAACGAACGGTTGACTGCACTCAAAGAAGCAGTCGATTAAAACATCTAAGATATTCTATTGAAATACCTTTTTCAGATATTCAATATTCGTTCCATAATTCTTCTTCACGTTCCTCACATCATCCTTGTCTCGTGAGCGTTCTACAACCAGCCAGCCCCTCCAGCCCATTTTGTCAAGCGTCTTTTTTACCTTATTCATATCCAGCCGCTCATTGAAAGGAAGAGTCACTCCATCCGTATCTGTACAGTGAATCTGGCAAATTCTATTTTTTCCAAGAATCTTGAGTTCCTTACATAGATCTCTTCCATTCTCTAATGCATTCTGAAATTTAAAATAGTTTCACTTCTTCTCTTGCATCCAATTGAGTTTCAATGCCAATTACAACTCTTTCCGAAGCAGCCATATCCCCTACTTCCTTCAGCCGTTTTATTAAAGCTGTCCGAAGTTCCGGAGTTTCCTGCCAGCCTGCTTCCACTCCACCCAAAGGGAGAAAAGCGACCTTGGCACCCATTACTTTCATTGCATCCAGACAATCCCGGACTAATTCTTTATAATTAGCACGATCTAAAAAAGACTGTCCATAAAAACCGGACATAGCAATAGAAGGAACCTCTAAATTATAGTTCTGAGCTGTTTCACGAAATAGCTGCTGGAAATGGGGCTCACGCAATTTGTTATCGAACATTTCTCTTTTACCGAGACTACCCATATCCAACTCGACTCCATCTCCTTTCAACTCATGCACCAATTGGAACGAACCAATCTTCTGACGTTTCAATATCATCCAGTCACATACGGCGATCTTGTAACGTTGTTCTTTTTGTTTCGATGCAGCAACAGCCAGCATTGGAAAACATTCTGCTACGATTAATATCCAAAGGATATGTTGAAATAATTTCTTTCTATTCATCATCTTAATTATACGCTGATCGTATAAAAGACGGATGAAAGGAAACTTTGTAATCGGCTACATTCCAAATATTTAATACTAAAACGGAAAAGGGGATATTTATAAAAATAAGATAATGACACTATCCCAGGTAAATGGTGTCACTATACCACTGATATAGTGTCACTATCGCAGACATATAGTGACACTATCTTTTTGAAAGGATTATTCAGGTAAGATGTAAAAAAAATAGGCTGCCGAACCCTGAAAAGTCCGACAGCCTTGTCAACCCAAAAACGATACCTATGAAACACTGTGTGTTATTTCAAATCAAATATCAAGCGTTTACCATGAACAAGTTCATCGTGGGTAATGCGGTATTTATTGAACTTCTTACCATCCAATAACACCTTATTTATATAAAGAGTTTCCGATCCGGTACGATTACTCTCAATTACCAGCTCATTTTCCTTATACCATTTAGGATCCAAGCGGATCGTTACTTTATTAAATACCGGAGTAGTCAATGTATATTCCGGCAATCCCGGACAGTCGGGATAAAAACCTATCATATTGAAAATAGCCCATGCAGACATCGTACCTGTGTCATCATTTCCAGGGATACCGTCCGGTTTGGTCGTAAAGTACTTATCCAGCAGTCGCTGTGTCTCTTTCTGTGTACGCCATTCTTCACCTTTAAAGTAAGAGAACAGATGAGCGTAAGCAATATCCGGTTCGTTAGCCGGATCATATAGTCCTTCATCAAACACCATTTGCAGCTTATTGACAAAAGGTTTCTTTCCACCCATCAGTTTAGCCAATCCATATACATCATGTGGTACATAGAAAGTATAATTCCAAGAATTACCTTCGTGGAAACCGGGATTCGGTTCAAAGTTCTCTCCCTGCCTCGGATTGAACGGACTGTAGAAAGTTCCGTCCGGAAGAATAGGTCGGAATGTACCGAACTCCTTACTATAATAATGCTTATATCCCAAAGAGCGTTTATAGAACATTTCCGCATCTTTCTTCTTTCCTAAAGCATCCGCAAAACGGGAAAGGGCAAAGTCTGCGATATAATATTCCAGTGCATGAGATACGGAGTTATCATATTGTTCACGAAGCGGCACGTATCCTTTTGACATATAGTCATCATTGTCCGGACGCATCAGATTTTCCGCCCCGGGTAATGTAGCCGACTTGTACATAGCTTCATAAGCCAGATCTACGTCAAAGTCACGCAATCCTTTCATCCATGTATCCACAATCACTGGGATACTTGGATCACCTTCCATCGTAAGAGTCTCTCTTCCATACAATTCCCATTTAGGAAACCAACCATGTTCACGATACATATCGAGCATGGTACGTACCATTTCCATCTGACGTTCGGGATAAACCAAAGTCAAAAGCTGATGTACGTTACGATATGTATCCCACAAAGAGAATACAGTATATCGGGTACCTTTCGTTGTCAAAATCTGATCGCTCTCCATAGCCGGATATTCACCATTTACATCCTGCAGAACGTTCGGATGAATCAACAAATGATAAAGTGCCGTATAAAAAACTGTTTTCTGTGCATCCGTTCCTCCTTCTACAGTGATACGTGACAAGTCATCGTTCCACTGTGCACGGGCATCGGAAAGCACCTGTTCAAAGTTTTTTCCCGACTGTTCTTTATCCAAATTCAAACGGGCATTCTCTATGCTTACAAAGGAAACTCCCATCTGTACTTCGACCTGTTCTCCTTCCTCTGTTTCAAAAGTGAAGTAAGCGCCCACATCGTCACCTGCTATTTCTTTTCCATAGCGGGTATACAATTTATATTTGCCTTGGTCTCGATCCCATTCTGCTTCCACACCTGTCATCGGACGTTGCTTTTTCCAATATCCGGTTGTGGTGGGAACTTTGTTCACTCTCATCACAAAATAGATGGGAAATACAGCTTGGGGATTATAACAGAAAGTACCCAATAGTTTCATTCCCTCTATTTCGCTGTCACTTACACGACGAAGCATGGCTCCACTCTCATTGGTCAGGCCTTCGCCCAAATTCAGAAGTATATGACTCTTTCCTCTAGGAAAAGTGAAACGGGCAATACCTGTACGCGGAGTAGCAGAGACTTCTGTCTTTATATTATACTTCGTCAGATAATTGGAATAATAGCCGGGAGAAGCCTGTTCATCCTTATATTTGCTCCCATATTCCTTATAGTCTACATTCAGTTCTCCGGTAGTAGGCATCAGCAATAAAGAACCCAGTTCAGGACAACCGACACCACTCAGATTTACATGAGAATATCCTGTAAAGAAACAATTGGTATATTCATAAGGCGTGGACCACCAACGTGCATCTTTATCATAAGTATTATCAGCAGAACCCATCACATTAAAAGGTACTACGGACATCATTCCATTCGGGCAAACAGCTCCGGGATTAGTGGTACCGAAATTTGTCGTTCCAATAAAAGGATCTACATAATCTATCAACAGACTCTTTTCCTTATTCATAGGGGGGGCCTTACCCTCTCCCCCAAATACGGGGAGAAGGGTGAAAGCCATTGTGCAAGTTAATAATATACGTCTCATATCCTTCTTAGATAATGCTCGTCCGTTTTGTAAAATCAATTATTTCCTGGATATAGCCGAAAGCCATTCCTACAACAGTATCTGCAGCTCCATAATAAACAGCTACACGCTCACCATCCTGCAATGCCGCACATGGGAATACCACATTGGGCACATCACCTTGAAGTTCATAAGGTGCAGCCGGACCTATCAGATATTCACGGGTACGATAAAGTACCTTTTCGGGATGATCCTTATCGAGTATCGCCGAACCCATTGCATAACGGAAACCGTTGCAAGTAGTGATAACACCATGATAGAAAAGCAACCAGCCTTCATCAGTAAGGAAAGGTACCGAACCTGCACCAATCTTGGTACACTGCCAGGCACTTTCAGGGAAAGGAGTCACTTTCATAACACAACGGTGTTCACCCCAGTATTTCATATCCGGACTGTAGCTGATATAAATATCACCGAACGGTGTATGTCCATTGTCGCTGGGGCGACTTAACATAGCATATTTGCCATCTATCTTTTGCGGGAAAAGTACTCCATTACGATTGAAAGGCAGGAAGGCATTCTCGCATTGGAAGAAATCTATAAAATCAAATGTATAGGCAATACCGATAGTAGGTCCATGATAGCCGTTACACCAAGTAATCCAATATCGGTCTTCAATCCATGTAACACGCGGGTCATATTTATATTCGGATTCGATCATTTCCGTGTTACCGGCTTTAAATTGAATCGGTTCATGACTAATATCCCAATGAATACCATCTTTACTGAACCCTGTGAAGATATTCATCTGTACAGCTTTGTTGTCACAACGGAATACGCCGGCGAACCCATCTTTGAAAGGTACGACAGCACTATTGAAAATACTATTGGATGAAGGAATATGATAGCGTCCGATGACCGGATTTTGCGAGTAACGCCACATTACATCTGTACATCCGACAGGACGTTCTTCCCAGGGAATTTGAATCTTATTCATAATAATTATTTATTTAGTAATTAGTTATCTATTATCACTCAAAAATAGCAATTTATTTTTTCTTTTTTGAATCATCATACGTAAAAGGTATAAAATAGGTCATCAAAAAAGCAGGAATTGTTGCGATCAGTACATAGATAAAGAAACTACGGTATCCCAGTAAATCACTAAAATAGCCGCTGATCATTCCCGGAAGCATAACTCCCAGATTCATGATTCCCGAAGCAAATGCATAATGTGACATCTGATGTTTGCCAGGAGCAATCTGCTGCATCATGAACAAGGTCAGTCCGACAAATCCGAAACCATAGCCGAAATACTCCATTGTGATACATGTTCCGATCAGATAAAGACTGGTCGGCTGGACTACAGCAAGGAAAGTATAAGCAAGGAAAGGAAGGTTGAACACGCAACAAAGCATGAATAATGTTTTCTTCAATCCATATCTGGCAACAAATATTCCACCTAGCAATGAACCGATAACAAAGGCGGCAGAACCAAAGACGCCATTCAATGTGCCGATTTCTGTCAATGACAGCCCCAGACCTCCGACCTCTCTGGAGGCACGCAGAAACAAAGGAGCAACCTTCATTATAAATCCTTCCGCCAATCGGTAGAGAATAATGAAGAAGATATAATATACTATATGTTTTTTAGTAAAAAAGTTCCCAATCACATTTACCAAATCCTGCATGATTTCTGAAGTAGTTTTTTTTCCGGTAGCAGGAACTTGTGTAGAAGGCAACATCTTTATATGATAAAGACCGAGCAATACCATTACTGCAGCAATTACGGCAAAAATAATCATCCATGCAGATGAATATGCACCCTTATTGGCATCTATCGAAGCTCCTTCTATTGCCCCGAAATGTTCGGCCAGCATACCTGCCAAAGCAACTAATCCACCATTAGCAACCAATTTTGCCACATTATAGAAAGCCCCCTGCACTCCAATATATTTAGCCTGATCCTCTTTATTCAGTTCTGCCATATATACACCATCGCAAGCGATATCATGTGTGGCTCCACTGAACGCAATCACCGCCATAGTGGAAATACTGATAGCAAAGAAATAATCAAAGAATAACGAAAAAGCTACTACTCCAAACAATATACCACTCAACAGTTCGGTTACCAGTACAAAAAACTTTTTGGTCCGATACATTTCAAGAAAAGGGCTCCATAAGAATTTGAGTGTCCAGGGCATCATGATAAGAGAAGTCCAAAACGTTATCTGAGTATCAGAAATACCCAAATCCTTAAACATGAATACGGAAACCAAATTGATGGCAATAAAGGGAAGTCCCATTGCAAAATAAGCGGTAGGTACCCAATAAATCGGGTTGATAGTTTTTCCTTGAGAAGCAGTTTTATTCTGTTGCATAGTTCAATAGTATATAGATGAAAGGGTCATTTTTCTGACCCATCTATATATAATACAACTAAGAAGGGCAAACTACTAACGCTTGCCCCTACTTTTTTTTATTTTATTGTTACTTCGTCGATAAAGAACCACGAAGGATGCCCTACACCATAATGCCATTCGGGACATTCTTTCGTACCGGTGACCTCAACTTTCACATAACGGGCATGCACTGGCATTTCCGATTCAGTCTTCACTCCGCGGAACTCCACTTTCCCCGAACGGTTTTCCGGCATATCATGTGTTCCCCAATGTGTATAATTCTCTCCATCTTCAGAATAGGAATAAACCACCTTCAGAGGGAAAAGAATCCAGGCTCCGATCTGATGCAGGAAATCCGTATCTATACTATGTATTTCTTTCTCTTTACCCAAATCTATAACAAAAGCACCGTCTGTTCCTTCCCAGCCGATCCAGCTTTCAACGAAAGTAGATCCTCCGAATAGTCCGTCCACTAATGCCGTTTTTCCGATTTCTGCATATTTACCGGTAGGAGGAATAAGATAAGTAACCTTCGCTCCTATCGCAACGCTTTTTTCTGCACGGGGCATATATCTCTCCCGATACAACTGGCAATATTCCACAGGAGAATTGGAACGTTCATTCAATGTCGGTACATTAAATTCTTTCACCCGTTCTTCAAAAAGTGCCAATTTCGGACTGATCTCATTCATATCCGTACCAGTCTCAGTACGGGCAATTTCCAATTCCGAATACTGAATGGGCAAGCGGGCACGCTGCACACGCTTCAGGAATTTATTATCTTCAGCCACCGCTTTCTCTGCATCATCAAACAGTTGATTATAACGTCGTATCAGTTGTGGTTTCAGCATTCCGTATTTATGGGAAACAGGAGAATCATAAATCCACAATCTTTGTCCGCTACCTATCAACGCTCCCTCCATCACCTTGATATACTGATAAAGGTATGGCGCAGCCTCTCCATAGTATCCATGCAGGAAATGCTGCATCAAAGAATCAACATTCGCTTCGGGGTTCCACATTAACTTAGATACCAGATAGGCACGTAACTCAGCGAAGTCTCCTCCCCTGCTTCCTGCAATCTGTGAGAAATGCATAGTGGCATGATTCTTTTTGAACAGACGAATATTATCCTGCAAGATATGAAAATTAGGGAACGGAGCCAGATAATTATCAAAATTAATACCATAATCCCACACGAAAATATTATTAGTGATGGCAGCCCAGCCTTCCATTGCTTTCACAAACTCTTTACCTGAGGCATTTTCCGTCAAAGTCACTTCACGGTCACAATCTATATCACAAAGCATGATATTCACATTCGGCAATGGCTTCACATGTTTCGGAGGATTCATCGTATACAGATAGGCAAGCGTGGAAAATTCCTTATCGGGAAAACGGGCAGCCAGCTTATTCAAAAAAGTAATGATACTTCCTGAGAGTGCTCCTTCATAATCATCTATCGCTTTGCAGGCATCACATGTACAATTGGTATAATTACCATCATTCTGACTCACAGACATAATATGCTTATCCGGATTTGCCTTAAAAATAGAATCAATCCGCTGAGCCACGATTTCAAAAACTTCCGGGTTACTCAGACACCATTGGCTTGCTTTCCCGGGATGGCGTTTGCCTTTAAAATAAGAATAATATTCCGGATGGTCTTTTCCATATACGGAAGCAGGAAGCAACTTATCAAAAGTATGCACCCAATAACCGGCAGCAAACACTTCGTTTGGCTCTTCCAGCCTGTTCCACCATTTATATATGGAGTCTGTACGAATAGCATAACATTGTGTCTGGCGGTAACGGAAAGCCGGATTATCTATTTTATCGATAAGCGGCAGTTCGATTGTCTTCGCAGGGTTAAAAGAGTATTCGTTTTCTCCCCAGTAATCCACTCCAAGATATTGTTCGAGTAAAGTTACAACTCCGTAGACTGTCCCATTCCCACTGCCTGAAATACGTAAGATTCCATCTTTCGTAGATAGGCTGAAACCGTCTTCTGTCACTCCAGCTGGGGTTTTGCTACTGATTATAATATCTCCTTTTTTTGCATTCTGCCCTTTTACAATGGGAAATGTACAACCTGAAATTCTCTGAAGGAACAATTGAAATAAATTTGCTGATATTTGATTAATCTGGTCATTTTCTGATAGAATAATCCTGGATTTAGTTTTTCCATTATCAACTAAAACGACTTGTGCTGTTGCAGGAATATAACAACATGCTCCCAACAAACAAAGCAGCTGAAAAATAATACGGCGAATGATTCTCATAGCATTTCCTTTAATTAGTTTTTAGATAATACAATCCAAAAATATAAGATACTCAAGAAAAAAATCAGTTCTAAGTTTTATTAACAAAGAAAACTTAGAACTGATCACAACATGATATAAACAGCAAATAGCCCAAGCTCATTCAGTAATAAACTTGGGCCATTTTTTATTCAGTTTCAGTATAAATACCTACAGTATTAATATAAGGAGAATAATAAAGAGCTCCATGGAAAGTTACTCTTATATATTGCGCTTGTTTAGCCACAAGAAGAAGAATGTAACTTGTCTTATTTGCAAATCCTGAAGCTACACCAAGATCCTCATATTTCTCTCCATCATTACTTATCGCTATACTTGCACTTTCCGAAGAATAAAACCATTCATAGAAATGTAAAGCAATAGTTTTTATATTCTCTTGTTTTCCCAAATCGATATCAAGTATGCTGCCATCCGGAACATAATCATACAAGTCGCTAGATTGTCCATTCAAAGTAAAACTCCAACCCGAATGGTCATTTATTACAGAACCTACCGGTTTGTCTACACAAGATAAAAATCCGACAAGTGCTGTTTTATAAACAATATATATAACTTTATTCTCGCCTATATCTGCTCCTACTCCATCAACATTCGTGATTGTCACTGGAATAACATAGTTAGTACCCAGCTGCACAGAAGCCATATCATCCGAAAAACTCAAGGCAACACTCTCTTCCGGAGTTGTTTTTCCTTGTTTAATCATTATTGTCGATTGCTTTAAACTTGCACTAGTCAGTAAAGAATAATCTGTGCCATGCAATGCATTATACGTTCCAACTAATGCCGGATTAATAGCAAGAGTAACTTTGGTGTCACCATCTGCGGCCCATGCCGATTTTAAGATACCGTCAAGCTTCCATTCACTGCTTAAATTTGTAAATCCTTGACTATACTGATACTCTAACAGATATTCTTTACTTGAAGTCAGTGTGACATGATTTGGTTTGTAAGTCGATTCAAATGTCAAGAATATCTTACTATTACTTTCACTCGCTGATACTCCTGTTCCATTAATAGAAGTTATAGCAATCGGGAGAATATAATTTTCCGATCCGTTCTTAAATTCTTCCATATTAGTATAATGCACTTTTAAAGTATCTGCAGAGATATATTCCCCTTGTTTTATATACAAAGTTGCATTTTCCAGTTCTGCATTTTGTAAAGCTACATAGCTCGTTCCATATTCACTGTTGTATGCATCTACCAATGACCTGTCAATAGCTAATTGGATGGTCAAATCTTGTGGTGCAGGTTTAGTACACCTGACAGGAGACAAAATATGTTCGGTGGCGATTTCTTTCAAAAAAGTTCCGTCTCCTTTATACTCTAAAGTAGCATTTGTTTCACTTGGTTTATAAATATAGACATAATTGATATCATACGGATCTGTTGCTTCGTCATCGTCACATGCTGTGACTAATGGCAATGACATAGCAAAAAATGTACTGTATAATATATATTTAAATAATGCTTTCATATCATACTGTTTTAAATTATTGAGCAAATGAATATGTTTCCCATGTCACCTTTTGACGGTTTTCGTTACCTAGGTTAGAATTGCCAATTTCCACATCATGACCATTACCGGTTACATCGTGTAGTATTGTAGCTCCTTCACCTTCATTCATTGGCAGATACAACAACAAATTCTTGTCTGTATAGTCAACTTCGGTATACATAGATTTCTTTATCTGATTAACTGTGCGTGTAACTTTCCAAAAACGAACCTGACACATTTCACAGAAATCCGGAAAATATTCTTCTCCTGAAGAAATCATCTGAAATTGATCAATATTCATCGGTTGTCCTATTGAAGAAGATAATGAGGCAACTACAGTACCATTTTGGTACAATAAAGTAGTACCGGATGCTGCATCATAACTCACTGCAAAATGATACCATTTTTGTGCTTCTAAACCTTTTCCCTTAGTTGGATCACCTGTATCAAATTGAGACTCCATCGTTTTTACTTGTAGGAAATTATTTTTATAGCTACCATTCTCGGAATAGATTAAGTCACCAAACCGTATATATAGTTCTGTCCCTGAACCTCCTGAGTTTATTATAGCCTGATTATTCTTAGTATATCCACCGTTCCCTGATTTAGAGGTGACTTTACTCCACCATTCCAATGTATAATTTGGCAAAGCTAACCCCCAAGCTCCTTCCGGGGCTGCATGCATACCATTATACCATGTTAATTTAGGAACAGCTTGTTTCAAAGGCTTCACAAGAACCAATAAAAAACTGGAAGAGGATTCCGACTTCTCAATACCTCCTTCCACATTCTTAATACTGATGGGAATTGCATATTGAGCACCGCCTTCAGCTTCAAAACTTTTAATATCAACATTCACAGGATCTGCACTTACAGAACCTGCTTCAATTGTCACTGATTCAGGAAATGATATATATTCTTTAGGAGGCATTTTATAATTAGTTTCATTCTTCTTATTATAAGCATCTAATACAGATTCGTCAATAAATAAATTAGCTTTTATTGTTTGATTAATAATATTCACCAAACGTACAGTTAACGAAGTACGCGTCGTACCCTCTGTCAATGTCAATTCTTTAGTTTTGGATGTAGACGCTTCATTTATATAGACTAAATTATCTATAACATCATACTTAGCATTTTCACATGCAGTATGGACCAGTGCCAGTACCCCAAATGCCATTATTTTAAGTAAAGATATTCTCTTCATTGTTTAACCCTTTCTTTTAGTTATTAATAGGAGGATTCTGTGCAGCAATAGCTGCACGCACTGTGGGATAATCAGGATTTCCAGGATAATCATACTCAATATGATAAGCCCCCATACCTGCATGTTCTATTCCACAAGCCGGATGATAGCTCTGTTGCTCGGTAAAGTAATGCTTATCCACTGCTCTTTCAAAAGTTGCAGTCACAATAGATTTCCCCATAGCTTCTTTAAAGACATTAGGGTGACTTCTACGTACAGCTTCAAAGAAAGAATCCAATCCAGAATGTCCTAGTTCATAGGTCTGCCAAGCTATATAATCAAGACTTAGAACTGTTTCCTCTGAAAGCACTTCATAAAAGCTCAACCAACCTGCACCACCAGGGATATCAGCAACCAACATTTTCCCCGTCTTATCAAACTCCTCACGTAAAGTCTTCATAAACGCATTGGGTACTGATGGCATACTGGAGTTCATTAAAGTCCCCCAATCCTCAATATCATAATCAAATCCATCGATATTATATTTGTTACATGTATCTACAATAGCAAGTGCATATTTCTTAGCAGCCTCAATGCAAGATTGCTCATCTTTAGGATCAAAGCCCCAAAACGCTTCCTTCACTGCATCATCGTTACCCCCCGGTGTGAGATTATCACCAATATCTCCTGCGCGCCAACAAAGCACTGCTCTGGAACCCTTAGCCTGAAAGTCTTTTAAATCAGCCTGTTGCTCAACCGTCAGATTTCCCCAACAGAGCCAAAGGCTCACAAAATCCGTACTGTCCGGTAATCCACATAAAGCATATTGCATGGAAGAACCTCCCTTACCTGCCCAGTTACCAAACCAGCCAAACATAATCTTATGTGGAGAGTTAAAATAATCCTTCAAATTATTTTCATAACCTTGCGTAGGAGGTTCATAATAATCTTTCGCCTCTATGTCGGTCCAATCACTACATGCGATATTTAAGAATCCCTGCGAAAAAAAGAGAGAAATTCCTATTCCGTATATTATTTTTTTCAATTTGCTCGTTTTCATAATAAAAATTATTTTAACGTTCTGATTTAATTTTTCTTAGCCCACCAAAGATCTGTGGCAGAGTTATCTACACCACCTAACATTGATACAGCTGCTTTCACATTTGCATTATTCGTATTATATTCTGACTGAGGGAAAGGCAAACGACGCATACCACGCTGCACTGTCACCCCATCTGTATTCAGATTATTCACGATAGGGAATAGTTTAGGATAACCTGTACGACGAATGTCAGCCCACGTTTCCCAACCATTCGGAAAATTGGCAATCCACTTCTGAATCAAAATACGCTCCAAATTCTCTGTAACACTTGCTGATTCATTATATTTCGGAGTTACAGTTGACACTGCTGCTATATCCTTACCTGAATCCGAAGGATCACTGTAAGCAGCAGGAACCTTTTCACTTTTCAAATAATCGCCAATAGTAGCTTTACGTTCTTCCATAGACACTGTCACTCCTGTGTCATAAAGTTCTTTGGGAGTTCCTCCCATATTCCATTTATACATCAATGCAGCTTCTGCACGTAAAAAATAAGCTTCAGATGCAGACATAATGAGCAATTCATCATCTATACCAATATTCAGGCGGGAGAATTTTGTATAATTTGCCTGAGTTGTAGCACTTTGGTAAATACCATTTCGCACTCCTATTTGTCCTCCACCGATAGAAGCATCTGCTTCTGATGCATATTTAGCCAAACGAGGATCATTATAACCGCTTAAATATGAAGTGATATTAGCACTGATACGAATTTCATTCCATGAAGAAGTAACACGATAATATGGATTCATACCGTCATTATATTTACTATATGCAGCATCTGATGCAGATGTCATCACACCAATTACATCAGAAACAGCTTCTTCTGCTTTCTCCTTGGCAAGTGCTGGAGAAACACTAGAAATGCGCATTGCCATACGAAGCTTTAAAGAATTGGCAAATTTCACCCATTTGTTAAAATCTCCATTAAATACAAGATCGTATTCTGATAAAGAACTCATATCTTCATTACCTAACACTGCTACTTTAAAAGCGGAAATCGCTTCATCCAAATCATCAAACATGTGTTTATAAAGATCCTCCATATTGTCATATTCTACAGTAAAAGCAGTTCCTGTAATTTGAGAATAAGGAATCGGTCCATAACAATCACTAATTTTAAGTGAAGCTGCCACACGAAGAATCTGTGCCCATTGATAAGCCAATCCTTTGCCATCAGAAAGATCACGTATCTGGAAATATCCGGTATAAATCTGTGGCATAGTAGTATCAAACATATTTCCATACCACCCAACTCTTGGATTGTAAGTATAATAATTACCTCCATTACCCCATTGGGCGATACAAGTAATTTCTCCACCATATTCAGATCCAATCATCTGATCCAACATCTGTGAATTGTTCTGTTGTCCTTGTACTAATGCAGGAATCATGCTTTTAATCAATGATCCGGTGATTGCATTATCACCCAGCATTTGGTCAGGTTTAGGTCCAAAGGGATTTGTATTATACTCTTCAAATTTATCGGTACAACCTGTTCCTAGTGCTACTAACAAAGTATACACAGACAGTTTTGCAAACTTCTTTATTATCTTATTCTTTTTCATAATCTAAACTAGAATGTTAGTTTGACATTAAATCCGAGACTTCTCAAACTAGGTTGTTGAAAATAGTCAACCCCCTGATAGAAATTACTAGTGACAGAAGATGTACTTTCCGGATCATAAGGTGCTTTACAATAAATCATCCATAAATTCTTTCCTGTAAGCCCCAGTGTCATATTTACATGATTTTTGAACCATGTTTTAGGAAGTTGGTAGCTCAAGCTCAGTTCAGAAAGGCGAATATTCGTTGCACTATATGTATAATAAGTACCAACAGCGGTAGTTACTTTACTATAATATTCCTCAGCATCCACTTTACTGTCTCCAACCCATACACCGCCTGCCTGACGAGCAACTGCAGAACTTTCAGATACACCATATTTATCAATCATGGCTTGTGTATCCGATACAACTAATCCTCCAAAACGCCCGGTGAATGCAAATCCAAGATTCCATCCCTTCCAAGCAACACTACCATTCCATCCCCAATAATATTTAGGAAGAATAGAGCCAACCTTGCGGTATTCCGTATTTTCAATAGCCAAACTTCCATTAGAGGGGTCTTTCCAAATATATCCATTAGGAGACTGACGCAAACGCTGATTGATATAAATATCTCCCATTGATCCGTTTTCATAGAGTCTTAAAGTCGGACCACCACTAGTTCCCAATGTTCCTTTTGAGTAATACTCCATTTCGATAGCTTCGCCGGTTTCCGGATTGATGGCACCATTCGCTAAACTAACGATCTTGTTTTGATTAAGAGTGTAAGTGAAATTTGTAGATACCTTCACTTTATCAAATGTATCAGAATATCCTAAAGCCAGCTCAATACCCTGATTCTGAATATTACCAGTCTGCACAATATTATTCTTATATCCAGATGAAGCCGATGCATCAACATAGAATGTCTGATTGAAGGTATTAGAACGATAGAAGGTCATATCTAAATTAATACGGTTGCCAAGGAATTTAGCATTGACGCCTAGTTCCCATGATTTTGTATTTTCTGGTTTCAGATTAGTATTATAATGACTTGCAGGATATTCATATGTATTTGTTTGCTCATTATAAGTATATTGCATTTGGGTAAGGTATCGATTAGGGGAAGAAGCGACCTCCGCCCACGAACCACGAACTTTCAAATAAGAAATAGCTTTTGGTAGCTTTACAGATTCACTAACAAGCCATGACAGACCAACAGACGGATAAAAGTAGGAACCTTTGCTGGTAAAAGCTAATTGAGATGCCCAGTCATTACGCCCAGTGACAGTCAAATACAATTGATGATTCCATCCTAATTCTGCACTTGCAAAAACACTTTGTACTTGATCATGCCATTTTGATTCATTACGCTTGGAAGTATTGACATTAATATTGCCATAATGGAAGAAATTAGGAATTTGCTCCAATCCTCCTTTTAGATACATAGCATCTTCCTGAATATCATTAATAGAAGCACCAACAGTTGCATTCAATGAAAGTTTGTCATCAAAGAAATTCTTATTTATGCTAGCCATTACATCAGCATAAACAGACCGATCATTTTGTTTAGTATGTCCATAATAACCTTTAGAACTACTTTCTGTAAAAGTACCTCGTGTACTAGCATAATACTTTTCATAACTATCGCTATCTGAATTATCCACACGTACTCGCCCTGTTACATTCACCCAATCTGTTATATCCCATTTCAGACTAGCATTAAACATATAACGACGTTTAGAAAGCTCATTCTGCATTCGATTCATAATCCAATATGGGTTTTGCATATCCAAATCAGTACCAAATATAGATTCCGGCCAATATTGTACCATAAGGTTTCGAGCCTCACTATAGCGTTCATACATCTGTACTTCCTGAAAGTTTTCACCTCGTGGAAAAAGATAAAGAGATACCAAGGGATTAAAATATTGTCCACTACCTACCATATTCTTATTATTTTGAATAATATATTGAGCTCCCAAATCAAGACTCAACTTATTATCACAGAATTTAGCGGTATTACGAATAGAGAAATTATAGCGGTTATAAGCATTATTAGGTAAGATACCTGTAGAGTTTGTAGTAGAGACAGATGCGTAAGTTTGATTTTGTTCAGTACCAGTGGTCAACGTGAAACCATTCATCTCCGTCATTCCCGTATTGAAGAAGTCAGATGGATCAAAGTTGCTAGGAGTATCCATCAAGCTCCCCCAACTGCCTAACTCTCCTTCACGATTACCATAAATATTCTGAAACTTCGGCATCATCATCGGAGATGAAAAACTTGTACTATTACTATAAGAAATTTGCACTTTTCCTACAGTACCTTTTTTAGTAGTGATAAGAATAACTCCATTAGAAGCATCCGAACCATACAAGGCTGCAGCGGAAGGTCCTGTTAAAATTGTCATGCTCTCAATATCTTCAGGATTAATATCAGCTACGCTATTAGATCCTGGCTGTTTGTTCATCGTACCTCCAGCATTATCTCCTGAATTTACATTAAACATTGGAATACCATCAATAACATAAAGTGCATTATCATTTTTCTCCAAAGACTTTGTACCACGCATAACTACACGAGCCGCAGCCCCAGCACCGGCTGAAGAAGCATTTATTGTTACGCCAGCTACTTTTCCTGATAAAGCATTAATAAAGTTAGCATCCTTTATATTAGTCAATTCATCTCCCTTTACTTGCTGTACATTATAACTCAACGCTTTTTGTTCACGTTTGATACCCAACGCAGTAACTACTACTTCGTCCAAGGTTTGCGTGTCTTCACCCATTGTGACTTTTAGGGGTTGGGCGTTGGCAAGCGTGATTGATTGGGAGAAACTGGAGAAAGGAAATAAAAAGAAACTTTCAAAATACTATAGGCATCCTACTATTAGGATTTGAACAGCATTATAATGTCTTCAAAAATACAAATTAAAGATTTTTTTTAATGTACATGTTTTTTAGTTAGATATTTACAAAAAGAAAGCTGACTCATTTTACTGCGTCAGCTTTCTTATCCGTATTATTTATCAAACTTTAAACTTGTCATTCATTCGGAATATAAACATAAAATGCTGTTATATCTACACGAGAAGGCACTTTTATCATTTGGTATTTTAAATACCGTGCTGTGACTGGAGCTATGAAAATGACATTTTGCGTGCCGCCTTTAATATCAAGAACACCCATAGACTTCCATACACTTCCATTATCGGAAGAAAATATCTCAATTTGAGTAGGTGCATAAGCAGAAGCCCAGTGTTTAGTCTGTATCCCTTTTATTGTTTTAACTGTTTTAAGGTCTACTGTCAACCAAAATGGGATTCCATTAGTTGCGACATCGCTTCCACCATTTCCAATAACGGAATTTGAATTTTGATTTTCTACTCCGTCTTGGAAAGTAAAGCTCCATTCGGTTTTGGCTGTCCAAAGCTTACTATCTGCCGGAGTACCACTTCTTAGATTACAGAAAGCTGATTTATTAATAACAGCAGGTAAAGTTTTTAAGTTACTACTAATAGTCGTATTTCCATTGCTTGTACTTATATTTTTGATCGAGATACTAAACGAGTAACTGACTTTATCATCAGTAGTACCAAATATTGTTCGATCCACTTTTGCTGTAACCTCTTCTGATACTTGTTGCCCTGCTTTAATTGTAACCTGAGATGAACTCAAAGATATTTTACTTACATCAAGCCCTTCTGCATCACTTTTAACATCCAATGAAACAATAATATCTTTTGATACAGGTTTTTGAGTCTTGGCTGCAAAAGTCATGCTTATCTCATCTCCTCCAATCCCTTCTGCATCATGAGTTAGATTGAATGTTTTTACATTGCTTACTAAGTAGTCCTCTCTTTGTAGATATACATAGGTAGCATTCCACTCATCAGCTTCTTCATCATCACTACAAGAAGTGACGAAGGGAGCAGCTCCCAAGGATAGAGCTGCCATAAGTATTAGTTTATAGAAATTCTTCATAATCAATTAGCTTTAATGATTTTCATCTTATTTATCGAAACGGACATCTTTCTCCCATTTTAGTTCATCTTCAACTGTCATGTCTCGTCCTTGCCCGGTACAATCTTCAAACATATTTCCCTGTCCCTCATCTAGCTTCCAATATCCCATCAGATTCGGATCTGTAGATTTTACAGCATAATACATATTAGAAATTATTTGAGTAGGAGTAATAGCTTTTCTCCATAAACGTACTTGTGCCAATTTACAATTATTTTTAAAATAGGTAGAACCACTGCATACCATTTCAAGGAATGTAAATGTCAAAGGCCCACCTTTGGTCTGTAAAGTCACATCTTTTACTCCATTTATGTAAATTGTGAGTAATCCGGAAGCATCATGAACAAATGCCACATGGTACCATTTATTGGGTAAGAAATGAGTAACAGTATTGACTTGTGATCCAAGCGTTTTTATCTGTAACAAGTCATAATCAATCATAGCATCTCCAAAACGAATATAAATATCTTCAGAATTAAATATGGCTTGATTATTGATGCGGAATCCATCCATCTGCACCCAGAATTCAAGGGAATATTCTGTAACACTTTCATTCCACTTTTTCTCTTTATCAGTACTTGGATGATTTTTCCAGTTCATCACTGGCACCGCTTGAATTAATGGCTGATTCAGCAAAATTAAATATTTGCCGGAAGTACCAATTGTTGAAACATTACCTTTGGTAACATTAATAGCAATTGGTATAGCGTATGATTCCCCATTAGGAGTCGCATAAGGTTTAATGGAAAAGTTTGTTGCTTCTGCACTTACATCGCCAGCTTTGATTTTTACATCTTTGTTAAAAGTGTAATAATTCTCCGGTAATACTTCATACGATGTAGAGTTTGCTGCATTATACTCTTCCAAAATAGAAGGATCAATTACCAAAGTTGCTTCTACATCTTCTGCCAATGCTTCTGCCAAACGAATATTGAGAGATGTGGTTGTGACATTCTCCGGATCGGCCGTAATCTTCTCAAAGCTTCCACTTTCCGCCTCTGAGAAATAGATTGCGTTGTCTAATATTTTATAGTCGGCATTATCGCATCCAGTCAAGAAAGAAACTAGAGCCGCACATGCTATAAAATAGTTCTTTATATTATTTCTTTTCATTTTTCCAGTATATTAAGTTATTTAACAGAAGGATTCATGATTTGTATAGCTGCACGAAGCCATTTATACTCCGGAGTAAATGGATAATCATATTCCATGTGATATGTACCGACTCCCCCTTTACTAACCTTTTGATCATCTATTATTGGTGTCCACCGAGCCATACCTTCAAGTGACTGCATTTTATTTCCATAGCGATCAGTAAAAGCAACACCACCATCTTGTGCAAAAGATTCAAAGTTTTCTGTTACAATATATTTCTTTGCAACTTCTTGAGGTGATAAATAGCCATCAAAATTATCAATTGTTGATTTTAGCCTGGAATCTAAATTTGCATCTCCCGAGCATTCATAAGCCTGTACTATAAAGTAATTCATGCATTCTCCTCTTTCAGAAGGCATTGATTGAGGTTCACCATCTATTACTAATATTTTTTCACCTCCTGATTTCGGACCAAGATATTTACTTAATTCGTCAATGAAAACAGACATTCTTTTAGGGTAGTTAGCTAAGCTGCCCCATTTTCCTTGATAGTTAGGCTCATAGTCAATATCAAAACCGTCATAGTTATATTTAGCGATCGTATCTATGATTTGTTTTGCATATTTACGGATAATGGTTTCTTGATCAGGAGTTACCTCTGTATCAATCATTTCCCATCTTTGGTAAGGTCTGTCCGGTATCAATTCTCCTTCCCATCCCCAATATTCTTGAATAGTTTGTCCTTCAGGAGTTAATTGGTCGCCCAAGTTATGTACGATAAAGCAAAGTAGGAACTTCGTACCTTTTACCTTTTGGCAAAATCTCAAGTCTGCATCCTGATCAGGAGTGATATTCTTCCAATTTCCCCAAATAGAAACCAGATCGACACTATCCGGAATCCCTCTCATACTATTTACCAGTGAAGCACCTACTCCTGTCCAGTTACCAAACCAGCCGAAAGAGATTTCATGATCACTTTTTTTATACTCACGCAAAGCTTCATAATAACTATCTGTGGGTGGATTGAAAAAGTCTTTTGATTCGACTTCCGTCCAATCGCTACATCCCCAGAATATACCTCCAAGCAATGCTACAAGTGCTATATAAATGTATCTTACTTTCATATTCTTTTACTATTAAATTAAAACATTAGTTTTTCTTAGCCCACCACAAGTCAGTAGCTTCATTATCGGAACCACCTAATAAACGTATTGCTGTTTCTACATTAGCTTTGTTGTTATCCTTCTCTGACTTTGGGAATCTTAAACGACGTTGCTGACGTTTTGAATCAACGCAATCACTTAAATTATCTACAGCAGGGAAGATCTCCGGATATCCTGTTCTTCTGTAGTCAGCCCATCCTTCAAATCCTAATGGGAAATTGGCAATCCATTTTTGTGTGATGATACGTTCTAATTTTTCTGCATCAGATGCCCCCTCATTCCAGCTAACAGTTATAGTCGTTTTAGGAACATAACTGCACTTACCCGGTTCTACAGGAGAGTTGAATGCTGCAGGAGTACTTTCAGTGTCTTTTATATAGATTTCAGCTTCATTAGAAGAAATCCCTCTTTCACTAAAAGACAACTTAATACCTTCTTCATAGAAGTGTTGTGCAGTGCCACCCATATTCCAACCTTTTAATGCACCTTCTGCACGTAAAAAAGCAGTTTCAGAACAATAGAAAATAGTGATAGGGTCTGTCTTTTCATATTTAGGTTTTGAGAAATTGGCATACGTAGCAGGCTTTGCTCCTTGTATGCCTGAACGCATACCCACATACGTACCATAATTTCCACCAACGGTAGATGCAGTAAAATAAGCAGAACGACGCGGATCATTATAACCATTCATATAGCTTGCGATCGTAGCATTTACGCGAATTTCGCCCCAATCGTTAGCAACTAGTTGATATGGGTTAGGTTCGGCACCGACACTACACATTGCATTATCTGAAGGAGTTTCAATCAGTCCTCCATTATCTGCAACAGCCTCTTCAGCCTTTTTCTGGGCCAAAACGGGATCAGCAGAACTTATACGCAATGCCAATCTTAACTTCATGGAGTTAGCAAAACGTACCCATTTACTATAATCACCATTAAATACAGGGTCATATCCTTCAAGCGGTTTCATACCACCGGTTTCTGTAACATATTCTTTTAGTATATTGATTGCATAATCAAGATCTTCAAACATATGTTTATACACGTCTTCTTGAGAATCATACGGAGTAGCAGCAACCCCTTTAGATACTTGACTGTAGGGAATTGGACCGTATGCGTCGGTTACACGATGCATGGTGTTCACGCGAAGTAATTTAGCCATTGCCCAGAAGTGTCCTTTTTCTCCAGTGGCTTCCTGAATTCTATAATAGTTCGCATAAAACTTTTCAAATGGAGTATTAAATGGAATTTGATTCCAATTATCATCGGCATTGTAGGTGTAGAAGTTATTTACTCTGCCCCAGTCCTGTGACATTGAGAGATATCCTCCGAATGGTCCCCCTACCATCTGATCAATCATCTGATTATCATTTTGCTGTACATTTACTCCTGATGTAATCATTGTAGTGTAAAGCATCGGCGGATTCAGATCATGAGGCTGATAAGGATTTGTGTTGTAATCCTCAAAATTAGAAGTGCATCCACAGAATATAGGAGCTAATGCTGCAGCTGCAATCGTTTTTATTATTATTCTTTTCATAATTCAACTTGTATTAGAACTGGAATTTTAAGTTAAAACCAATGTTACGAGTACTTGGCTGCATGAAGTAGTCTACACCTTGGTAGAAGTTACTAGTTGTAGAAGGAGTCAATTCCGGATCGAAAGGAGCTTTACAATAAATCATCCATAAGTTTTTTCCAACAATACCGGCTGTAATTCCTACTTTGTCATTAAACCACTTTTTAGGAAGTGTATAACTTAAACTTAATTCTTGCAAACGAACGTTCGTAGCACTATACAGATAATATTCGCCAACACCACCGGAAGAACTACCGATTGTCTGATAATAGCTCTGTGCATCTACATAACCATTATTAATCCATACACCACCTGCATCACGGGCATCAGCAGTAGTTTGAGAGACGCCATAGTAATCAAGAATCCCCTGAGTATTGGATACAACTAAACCTCCTACACGAGCAGTTAAAGTAAAACCTAAGTTTATGCCCTTATAAGTAAAGTTGTTGCTGAATCCTAAATTACATTTAGCATATAAACTACCTACTTTACGTGGTTCCGGATATTCTGCAATACTAACTTTACCCGTTTGGGAATCGACTTTTATATTTCCATTACCATCAGTTGCCAAATGTTTCTCTACATAAATATCTCCCATACCTCCGTCTTTTCGTAGAATAATCACAGGTGCATATCCAGCAGCCCCTAATGTAGCGACACGACGTTCTTCATCAGCAATCAATTCACCTGTTTCAGGATCTTTAGCACCTTCCATCAATTCTTTGATCTTGTTACGATTCATGGTGAAAGTAAAGTTGCTATTCCACTCAACATCGCCAAACTTATGCCTGTATCCTATACCCATTTCAATACCATAGTTTTGTACATTACCACTTTGTACTACAGCGGTAGAGAATCCACTGGCTGAAGATTGGCTAATTTGGAATGTTTGATTATATGTATTTGACTTATAGAATGTGAAATCAAAGCTTAAGTCATTCCAAAATTTAGTATTTAAACCGATTTCCCATGATTTCGTTCTTTCTGGCTTCAAATTGACAGCCGGACGGGTAGAAGAAGTACTCCATTGATGTGATTGTTCTAAAAACTCAAATCCCGGATTGGATAAGAAACGATCAAATGAAGATGCAACAGAAGTATATGAACCACGGATTTTGGCATAAGATATAAATTCTGGCAATTTAATCATCTCAGTCAATACTGCAGACAAACCTACAGAAGGATAGAAGAATGAAGAATGATCCGTAAATGCTAATTGAGATTCCCAGTCATTACGTCCTGTCAAAGTTAAATATAACATACTCTTCCAACCAATTTCCAAATTGGCAAAAATACCTTGAGATTGATCGTGATAACCATATTGCTTAGGTTTATAATTAGAGGTATAATCTAAATTATTTAAAGTAAAGAAGTTCGGTATACCAGCTAAATTACCTTCGCCACCAGCTTGTTCATACTTTAAGTCCTTAATAGATGCACCGATGTTAGCATTAATACTAAAATCATCAATACGTTTGTTTATATTCAACATAGCATCTGCGTAAATATTCCGGTCAGTACGGGTTTGGTCTGAATAAAAACCATTAGTTCCAGAGAAGTTGCCCAATGTTGAAGCAAAACGTTTCTGAGTTAGTCTATAATGTGAATTATCTATTTTCACACGACCGGAAATGTCAATCCAATCTGCAATTTTATAAGTCAGATTTCCATTAATCATATAACGTTGCTTTTCAGTTTCGCGATTCATACGTTTCATAATCCAATAAGGGTTCTGTAAACTCATACCTTGGTGGCTATATGGCCAGTATTGGGTCTTAACACCTAATGCTTCATTATAACGTTCGAACATTTGCACTTCTTCAAAGCTATCACCACGAGGGAATAGATAAAGAGCAGGGAGCGGATTAAAATATTGCCCCTGAGATATCATATTTTTATCATTTTGAACAATGTAACTAGCACCAACGTCTAATGTTAATTTATTATTCAAGAAACTAGCCGTATTCCGAATAGAGAAATTATAACGACTATATGAGTTATTGGGTAGGATACCAGTAGAGTTTGTAGTAGAGGCTGAAGCGTAAGTTTGGTTTTTATCTGTACCGGTAGAAAAAGTTATTGCATTAATAACGTTTGCACCTGTATTAAAGAACTTTTTCGGATCATACCTCAAAGATGTTTTATCACCCCAGCTTGCAAATTCACCAGACTTATTACCATAGGTATTTTGCATCTCAGGCATAATATATGCATTAGAAAATGTAGTGTTATTACTTACGGTTAATGTAGTACGTTCTGCTTTTCCTTTTTTCGTATTAATAAGTACAACACCATTTGCTGCTGCATTTCCATAAAGAGCAGCTGCTGACGGTCCGGTCAACATGTTTATACTTTCAATATCATCAGGATTGATATCAGCTACACCATCGGATCCTGCCTGAGTTGCAAACTGACCTTCGCTTTCACCAAAGCTTACGTTAAACATTGGAATACCATCAATTACATATAAGGCATTGTTGTCTTTTGTGATGGATTTAGAACCACGCATAACAACACGTGCAGCACCGCCAGCACCTGTTGCACCACTGTTAATCTGGACACCGGCAACTTTTCCAGCTAATGAATTCATGAAATTGGCATCTTTCACAGTTGTCAACTCATCACCTTTAACTTGCTGCACATTGTAACTTAATGCCTTCTGTTCACGCTTAATACCCAATGCGGTTACAACTACTTCTTCTAATGTTTGAGTATCTTCTCCCATCACTATTTTTAGTGGTTGTGTATTAGCTAATGTGATTGATTGGGAGTAATGAATTTATAGCTGTTTTCATACTTCTTTATGTTCTATTTTTAAGAATAGCCAGGTAGTCAAAGTCTATGAAATCTAATAAATAGCAAAAAAATGTATAATTTATTGCAAGATTATGCGATGTGTTTGCATAAAACAATTGCTTAGTGCATAAAAATGCCATCTTCAATTCTATGAAAGAGCTTTAAAATATACGAACGGAGCAGTCGTTGGTTTAAAAGGAACGGCATTTTGGTTTTAAAGGAAACACCAGTTCCTTTAAAACCAAGATAAATATGGGCACTTTGAAAGAACTTTTTCTCTATTTGATTTAATTTTTCGCTTGATTCTGAAATGACAATATGATTCTATATATTGTTATTTATATTAAAACGCCTGTATTTTAAACGATTTAATAACCATATAATTATTAATAACGTTTATTTAAATCAAGCCGTTGAATACAAATCAAGAATAAAGGTTTTATTTCTAATTCTTATATAGTTTAGTGTAATATATTACATTCTAGACACATTAAATATGCATTTTTTTAAGAATGTGCTGATTTTACTGATTTCATGTTTTCTATTATTTATAAAATGCGACATTACAAGATATGATTAACCATATGGTTAATCATATCTTGTAATGATATTAGACACAATGAGATTTTTCTATAATTCATCATATTATCGTATACTCATTTATTTTATGCCTATGCAATAAACACAAAAAGTAGCGTTGTGCATACAATTTGCATGCACCATTCAAATTTACATTTTATTATCGAAATTAGTCAGTAGTCGAGCATTTCTAATCCTCTCTTCCTTTTCAAAACATGCTAAATAATTCTCAGTAACAGTTAAATTAGAGTGACCAAGACTTTCTGAAATATAAGACGTTTTGGCTCCACCACGTTTTAGTACTGTCGCAAATGAATGTCTTGCTGTATAAGTAGTCAGTTGAGCAATACCTGTACCTTGGGCTATTTTTTTTAATTTTCTATTACATTTAGTAACGATACGACGCACTAATTTGATCTTTTCAAAAGCATCTTCATTCCCTTTGGCATATTTAAAAATATAGGTTTGTGGGCTTATATTAGGGTTTCCCCACTTATGAATGATATCCCACATCTCAGGAGTTATAGTAGCACGTATTTCTTTACTATGTTTAGTAGTCCTGGATGTTTTGGAACGTATAAAACAGATTTCTCCATCTACAATATTTGAGTACTGGAGAAATAACAGATCCATAAAATTAATTCCATTACATAAATAAGAGAAGAACCATAAATCACGAAATTCCTCTAATTCATTGGTAGAATCCTGGAAAGACATGACTCTTTTTATCTCAGGAAGAGTGAGAGCCAGCTTTCGACCATGTCCTTCTGGTATTTCATATTTATTCTTTCCAAAAGGAAATGATGATTCTTTCAGTATTCCATCTCGTACTGCACGGTTTAATATGCACTTTAAGGTTCGAAAATAAATACTCACACTTGAATAGCTCTTACCGTTAGAAATCCAAAACCGCTCACAGTGCTTCAGCCACTCCACAGTAATTCTGTCTAATGGAATATTGGTACCACCAAAACATTCTAAACTCTTCAAAGCACTTCGATAATTTAAATATGTACTTGCCTGCTCATTATCCTCTAATTCCTTCATCTTTAATTCGAAAGCTGTACGCAGATTGATTTCTTTCGTATGCCTTCCAAGTCTGATACTCAATATTTCAAAACTAAATTCTCCTTTTTGGATAAGTTCGCTAACTTGTTGTTTTATAATAGAAAAACTACTTTCGATATCAGTCCTTACCTCCATTAATAACTGACTTTTTGCCTTTAACAATCTATCCCAGTCTTCTTTTGACAATTCTTTCCCCGTAGAATAATATTTCTGCTTTCTCCTAAATACGACTTGAACTTTAACTGGAAATAATCCATTAATTTTAGCCCTTCTGGTGTCTAATATGGTCAATACAGAAACTCCATCTTTTGAATATTTGAACATAAAATGATTCTTTATATCTATCTGTTATTTGAATATATGCAAATTGCATGCAAATGTAATAAATTGAATAGTTTTTCAGAACTACTTAATGCTCTATTTATCAAATGATTATGTATTTATTTTTCAAAAAAATGCTTAGTCTAACCATTTTTTACGAAAAAAAATCTTATTTTCGTTTAGTATGGTTGCAGTATCAAATGTATTACTGATGAATAAGCGCTTATGAAAAATCATTTTTAGTGTAACCTTTAAATTTATAAATATGAGAAACAGAGATACATAGATCCTTTGTATGAGTGGCGGTTATATTTATTACCCGCACATGTTTGTTAACTACCTAAAAACTATTTCTAATTAAAAAGAATAAGATGAAAGAAATTATAAAACACAAGTTTCCATACTTGTTATTTTTCCTTTTATTGTTTTCGAGTTTTGCCTCAGCTTATGGGCAGGAACGAATGATTACCCTTAATCTATCGAAGGTACCTCTAAATACTGCATTGAAAGAGATAGAGAAACAAACTTCAATGTCAGTAGTATACAACACAAATGACGTCGATATTAATCGTGTCATATCTATTAAAGTTTCTAAAGAGTCGCTGACTAACGTTATGGGTCAGCTGTTTAAAGGAACAAATATCAGTTATTCAATAGTCGATAAGCATATTGTACTTTCTACTAAGAAAGAAGTAGAACAACAGAAAAAAACACCAATCGTTGCAACGGGAACAGTAACAGATGCACAAGGTGAACCTTTAATTGGAGTTAGCATTCTGGTGAAAGGAACAGCTACTGGTGCGATTACTGATATGGATGGAAATTTCAAAATACAAGCTGCCAAAGGTGATGTGTTAGAAATCTCCTATATCGGTTATGCCTCCCAAGCAATCACGTTGACCAATGCCCAGCCATTGAAAATAACAATGGGGGAAGATACACAAAAATTGGATGAAGTTGTTGTTACTGCTTTGGGTATCAAACGTTCTGAAAAAGCACTTAGCTATAATGTGCAGAAAGTTAACAATGATGCTTTAACTTCCGTAAAGGATGCTAACTTCGTCAATAGTCTAAACGGAAAAGTGGCTGGTGTGAATATACAACGCAGTGCTTCCGGTGTAGGAGGTAGTACTCGTGTTACAATGCGTGGTAACAAATCTATTAGCGGAGATAACAATGTTCTATATGTAGTTGATGGTGTACCAATTGGTAATCAAGCTGACAGAACTGGCGACGGAACAGGATTCGGAAGCGGCAGAACTTCAGGTGAAGGTATCGCCAATTTCAATCCGGATGATATTGAAAGTGTGTCAGTATTGACTGGACCGTCTGCTGCAGCATTGTATGGAGCAAGTGCAGCAAATGGAGTAATCTTAATCAATACGAAGAAAGGCGAAGCTGGAAAAATGCGTATAGATGTATCTTCTTCAGTAGAGTTTATGACACCGCTCACAATGCCTAAATTCCAAAATAGATATGGAATATCAGGAAACTATTATTCGTGGGGAGATAAACTGGAAAATCAATCATCGTATGATCCTAAAGACTTCTTTGAATTAGGGGCAACCTTTAATAATTCATTTAATCTTTCAACCGGAAACGATAAGAATCAGACTTATTTTTCGATTGCTGCTGTAAATTCTGATGGTATTGTCCCCAATAACAAGTACCACCGTTACAATGTGACATTGAGAAATACTGCTAAATTCTTGAATGATAAGTTGACATTAGATGCATCTGCAAGTTATATACGTGAGTATTATAACAATATGATTTCTTATGGAACTTATTTTAATCCAATTGTTGGCGCATACTTATATCCGCGCGGTGAAGATTTTGAGAAAGAGAAGTATTTTGAACGCTATAATAGTGAACTCGGATATTCTCAACAGCAATGGAGTCCCGGAGATTTTGGCATGGATATACAAAATCCATATTGGATTGCCTATCGTAACATTCGTCCGGAAGTAAAAGACCGTTATATGTTATATGCCTCTTTAAAGTACGATATTACCAACTATTTGAATGTGGCAGGTCGTGTACGTTTAGATAATACATATACTGAAAAGGAAGATAAACGTTATGCATCTACCATAAACACATATGCTAGTACAAACGGACGCTATACATACTCTAACGAGACGTTTCGACAGAAATATGCAGATATAATGGTAAACTTCGATAAACAGTTTGCTGAAATCTATCATGCTACGATCAATGCAGGAACTTCTTTCGAAGAATATGATACAAAAGGACGTGGATATGGAGGGCAGTTGCTATTAGTACCGAATAAATTTGTATATAGCAATATAGACCCGACGCAGAGCACCGCAAGTCAAACCGGTGGAGACAGCCGCAGGAGAAATTTTGCTGTATTTGCTTCTGCTGAGTTATCATGGAATTCGGCCTTATACCTAACCTTGACAGGGAGAGCCGATAAGCCTTCTCAATTGGTAAACAGTGATGATCCGTGGATTTTCTATCCTTCAGTTGGTTTGTCTGCCATCGTTACTGAACTGTTACCCAATAATATTAAAGAGAAATTAGAGCCAACTTTAGGTTTCCTGAAAGTCAGAGCTTCCTATACAGAGGTAGGTTCGCCGATCCCCTATACAGGGTTAACTCCTGGAACTCTCACTCACGAACTTGAAGGAGGAACCTTTAAACCTTTTAAATATTATCCGATTTCCAATCTGAAAGCTGAAAGAACTCGTTCTTATGAAGTAGGTCTTGATTCCAAATGGTTTAATAATACAATAACTTTCGGAGTTACGTATTATCATTCAAATACATATAATCAGTTACTGAAAGCTACATTGGGTAGTAATTTTGAATATATGTTTGTACAAGCCGGTAATGTTCAGAATAGAGGACTTGAATTAAGTTTAGGATTTGACAAGAAATTTGGTGATTTTAATTATAATACAACGTTCACTGCGACGACAAATAAAAATAAAATAATCCAATTGGCACGTGATGTCTTGAATCCGGTAACAAATACCTTGATAGATTTAACGGATATTCAGGTTGGGCGTTTCCGTTTGAGAGAAGGAGGAGAAATTGGTACTGTATATGCAAATGAATGGCTAAAAAGAGATGGTGATAATTATATAGACTATCAGCCAGGTCAGGCATTAACTACAGAAACCACCTCACCCTACAAGCTAGGTAGCGTGAACCCTAAATGGAATTTGGGATGGCAGCATGGATTTAGTTACAAAGGATTTAATCTTAACTTGTTGTTCACAGCTCGTATTGGAGGAATCGTAATATCTAAAACACAAGCTATGTTAGACAGATATGGAGTATCTGAAGCATCAGCAGATGCACGTGATGCAGGTGGTGTATCATTAGGATATTTCAAAGTTGATCCAAAAACTTATTATGATGCAGTTTCTAATTTGGATGCCTACTATACATACTCAGCAACTAATGTGAGATTGCAGGAAGCCAGACTAACTTATACTTTCCCCAATAAATGGTTTAAAGGAACTGTTAATAATTTGAGCTTGTCAGTATACGGTACTAATTTATGGATGATATACAATAAGGCCCCTTATGATCCTGAACTAACAGCTTCCACTGGTACTTTTGGTCAAGGATACGATTACTTTATGTTACCCAGCCAGTCTACTTATGGATTGAGTTTGAAATTTGGATTCTAAAATAAATAAAGGAATTGAATATGAAAAAATATATAATTCTGCTTTTGGCACTTTGTTCTATGTCAGCTTGTGATTATGAAGCTGTCAATACCAATCCTTACGGTGTCTCCGATGGGGAATTAGGTCCTCTTAAATATGGTGCCCGTTTCATGAATATGCAGCAAAGAGTGATCCCTATAGGTTCACCTAGTTTGACAACTGGACCTGGAAATGATTTACAAAATACTGATTTGATATCTTCCGGTAACTATATTGGTTATTTTGGCAATAATAATAATTGGGGATTTAATAATGAGGCTAATTGGAATTTTACAGATAGTAGAATGAATTATGCATATCAGAACTTTTACTCGCAAATCTTTTTGCCCTGGAATGAAATATATGAAATCGCTAAAGATTCGGATTCCCCATCAGAACAAGCTATATTGGAGATTGCTAATATTGTCAGAAATATAGCATGGTTGCGAGCTACAGACGTTTTCGGTCCTATTGCTTATAACTCAGCAGGTGATGGAAGTATTGCGCCAAAATTCGACAGCCAGGAAGTTGTTTACAGAAGCATGCTGGCTGATCTGTCAAAATCAGTAGAATTGCTGAATACAATATCTTATAGTGTGATGGCTCAGTACGATTTGATATACAATGGCAATGTTCAAAACTGGGTAAAACTGGCTAACTCATTAATGTTGAGAATAGCTGTCAGAGTACATTTTATAGATGAGACTTTGGCTAAAGAATATATTACGAAAGCATTAGATCCTAAAAATGGCGGTGTTATCGAAGATATTTCAAGTGAAGCAAAGATCAAAAGTTCTGATAAAATGCCATTGCTGAATTCAATGTTAGCATCTGTCAATGAATATAACGAAACAAGAATGGGCGCCACTATTTGGGGATATTTGGATGGATATAAAGACCCTAGGTTAAGTGCATATTTTACTGAAGGAACATATGGTTCTGGCAGTTGGGCGCAAACAGGTTATTTTCCGGTTGCACCGACGAATAGTAAATCTAAATCGGAAACCTCATATTCTGCAAAATTTGCATCGCGTCCGAAAGTAGATTCCAATTCTCCTTTATATTGGTTCAGAGCATCCGAAACTTATTTTCTGAAAGCAGAAGCTGCTCTATACAATTTGATAGGTGGTGACCCCAAAACGTTCTATGAACAAGGAATAAATATTTCATTTCAAGAGCAAGGAGTCAGTGGAGTTGCCACATACCTGTCAGGAACAGGTAAACCAACCGGACTCACTGGTAGTAATTACAAATATGGCACTTATAACCATGATTTAAGCATTGGAAATACTTCACCCAAATGGGATGATTACACAGGAAATTTGAGTAAGCAAGAAGAACAGTTACAGAAAATTATTACGCAAAAATATCTGGCACTATATCCGAACGCTGTGGAAGCCTGGACCGAATATCGCAGAACCGGTTTCCCATATTTAATGAAACCTATGGATGAAGCTGCTCCTGGAAGAATTGGCGCCTCAATAGAAGATTGCAGAGTTCCTGAACGCTTTAGATTTGCTCCTACAGCCTATAATTCCAATCCTAATATGGCTGAAATTCCAACATTGCTGGGAGGTGGAGATATAGGAGCTACTAAATTATGGTGGGTACGTTCAAACAGGCCCAAACAACCTAATCAGTAATAATGATATTCATTTTTAAGAAAAGAAAATTATGAAATTATTAAAGTATTTGTGTATAGGTATATCTGCCTTAAGTATACTAAGCTGTTCTGACTGGACATCTGAAGAAAGAGAGGTTTTTGAGAATCAAGAAGGAATGCACCGTCTGATTCCCCTAATAGAAGCCCAAACTGAAGAAGATCTTACACCGACCATGCGTGAATATTTCGCTCAAATAAGAGAATATAGAAAAACTCCTCATGTGAAAGGCTTTGGTTGGTTTGGTAACTGGACTGGAAAAGGAAACAACGCTCAAAATTATTTGAAGATGTTACCCGATAGTGTAGATTTTGTATCTCTCTGGGGAACAAGAGGTTACCTTTCTGATGAACAGAAAGCAGATTTGAAATTCTTCCAGGAAGTGAAAGGAGGAAAGGCATTATTATGTTGGATTATTCAAGATTTGGGAGATCAGCTGACTCCTAAAGGATTGAATGCAACGCAATATTGGGTAGAAGAAAAGGGACAAGGAAACTTCATTGAAGGAGTAAAAGCATATGCAAATGCTATTTGTGATAGTATTGAAAAGTACAATCTTGATGGTTTTGATATTGACTACGAACCTGGATATGGACATTCCGGAACTTTAGCAAACTACCAGACAATCAGTCCTAGCGGTAATAATAAGATGCAGGTTTTCATTGAAACTTTAAGTGCCCGCCTACGTCCTGCTGGAAGAATGTTAGTTATGGATGGTCAGCCGGATCTCTTATCTACAGAAACTTCAAAATTGGTTGATCATTACATCTATCAGGCATACTGGGAATCAAGTACTAGTTCTGTAATTTCTAAAATAAATAAACCGAATCTGGACGACTGGGAGCGTAAAACAATTATTACCGTTGAATTTGAACAAGGGTGGAAAACTGGTGGCATAACTTATTATACAAGTGTGCGTCCTGAATTGAACAGTATGGAAGGGAATCAGATTCTTGACTATGCAACACTCGATTTGCCCAGTGGTAAGAGAATAGGTGGTATAGGTACTTATCATATGGAGTATGACTACCCGAATGACCCTCCTTACAAATGGTTGAGAAAAGCCTTGTATTTTGGTAATCAGGTATATCCTGGTAAGTTCGATTAATATTAAAGAATGACTATTATGAAAAAGAATATTTATTTAGCTGTTCTGTTATTCTTAACAGGTTGTCAAAATGAGTTATATAAAAATCCTTTGGATGATTTTCAAAGTGAGCAAGGAGTATATATAGCTAATAACAGCGTATTACAAAGCTTTGTGGAAGAAGGCAAAGATGTGGAAATTAAAGGGCTGCAAGTAGCTTTAGCTGTTCAAGATACTAAAGAAATAAAAGTTACATTGGAGGCTGGTAATCAAGCTCAGTTAGATGCTTATAATGCTAAAAATGGAACTAACTATATAGTACTTCCTAAAGAGATGTATGAGATCTCACAGAAAATAACATTTATGCCTCTTTATGCAATGATGGATGTTCCTATTTCTTTGAAGAATGTAAAATTCTCACTAGAAGGTAACTATGCTTTGCCTATACGTATTACAGGAGGTGACGTGAATATTATCAGAGGGCAAGAAGAGACTTTACTTGTACTTGAGCAAAGAGTGAATACAAAAGCGCTCCGGATAAGTACAAGTGGAAGTGGTTCGGGGAGCGAGGATGATAAAATGTTCCCTAACGATTTCAAAGTTGATCAATGGACAATGGAAGTTATGGTCAATAGGGCTAGTTACAAAAGTAACAATCGTTCTATTTGTGGAACTAAATTGGTTGCCAATGCTGGTCCTATGGATGAGATTTATACTCGTTTCGGTGATGTAACTATTAACCCTAATCAATTACAAATTAAGACGGGAAGCTCTCAGATTGATGTTCCCGCTGACAAATTCTCTGCACAGCCTGACACTTGGTATATGTTAGCTTTCGTATATGATGGTCAAAAGAATTATGTATACGTGAACGGAGTGCTGGTTGCTGACCGGGAAATCAGAACAGGTCCTTATGGATTGATTGGCTTTTGGATTGGTGGTTCAAACGAGCTGATTCGTGAGGTTCGTTTTTGGAAAACGGCCAGAACTTCGCAAGAGATAGCTTCGAATATATGGAAGATGGTAAATCCTGACGATGACAATTTACTGCTTTATTATCCATTGAATGGGAAGAAGAGGGATAGTGCTACCGGAGAAATTACAGAGGATGAGACTCTGCTTTGGGACTGGAGTAAGAATGGTAAGAATTTACCCAAGCCATCAAGTTATTCTTTTGATGATAACAAAGGGAACGGGTTTATATTCCCACCGCAAGAATAGCAACAAACTACAATAAATTGTACATATAGAAAAGGCTGCCTTTGGAATGAGGCAGCCTTTGTTTTTACTATACATTGTAAATAATAACAACATAAATAAAGAGACAGAACTATCCACTCAACAATTCATATATTTACACAAATATACAAATTATCAAATACAAATATCAATGGTTATATTTAGTATGAGATGTTCTTCTCTCATACTACTCCGCATATCTCCCAATCAATCACGCTTGCCAACGCCCAACCCCTAAAAGTCACAATGGGTGAAGACACGCAAACCTTGGACGAAGTAGTAGTTACTGCGTTGGGTATCAAACGTGAACAAAAAGCGTTGAGTTATAATGTACAGCAAGTAAAGGGAGAAGCTTTAACAGCGGTGAAAGATGCCAACTTTATCAATTCGCTTGCAGGTAAAGTAGCCGGTGTGCAGATAAGCAGCGGTGCTACAGGTGCCGGTGGTGCTACACGTGTTGTAATGCGTGGTATGAAGTCATTGACCAAGAATAACAATGCTTTATATGTGATTGACGGTGTACCTATGTTTAACACAGGTTCAAGTGGTGGTGACGGTCAGTACGGATCAATGGGTGGTTCTGATGCAGTAGCAGACTTAAACCCGGACGATATAGAAAGTATAAGTATGATGACCGGACCGTCAGCTGCTGCCCTTTATGGCTCTGCCGCAGCCAATGGAGTAGTCCTGGTTAACACAAAGAAAGGGAAAAAAGAAAAGATATCACTTACTGTTTCCAATAGTACGACCTTCTCCAAGGCATATATTATGCCTGAGATGCAGAACAGATACGGAACAAGTTCAGGCTTGTTCAGCTGGGGAGATCTGACAGATAAAAGATATGATCCGAAAGACTTCTTCAATACCGGTAGTAATATTATAAACTCCATTACATTATCGACAGGAAGCGATAAAAATCAGACTTACTTCTCAGCTTCCACGACAAATTCAGATGGTATTTTACCAAATAACAGCTACAACCGCTATAACTTTACCGCACGCAATACAACTAACTTCCTGAATGATAAGCTGACACTGGATATCGGTGCGCAATATATCATACAGAATAATACCAATATGGTATCTCAGGGACAATATTACAATCCCCTACCCGCTTTGTATCTGTTTCCACGCGGAGATAATTTTGATGAAATCCGCCTGTACGAACGTTACGATACAAATTACGGATTTATGAAACAATACTGGCCTTATGGCGACGGCGGACTGTCTTTGCAGAATCCTTACTGGACTCAAAACCGCATCAGACGTACCTCTGACAAAAAACGCTATATGCTGAATGCCTCTCTGAAATGGAAAGTTACAGACTGGTTAAATATCACCGGACGTGTCAATTTGGACAACTCGGATTATCGTAACAAAACAGAAAAATACGCTTCAACACTTGCCACTTTCTGCTCTGTCAATGGTGGTTTTGAAGATGCTATGCGTCAGGAACGTTCTTTATATACCGATTTAATGGCTACTGTTGATAAAACATTCGGAGATTTCCGTCTGAATACCAATATAGGTATGTCACTTTATCACACTTCCATGCAGACAATCGGCTTTGCTGGTGACCTGATTATACCTAACTTCTTTGCACTGAATAATATTAATTACGCTGCAAACTATAAACCACTACCGGACGGATACGATGACGAAGTACAAAGTATATTCGCTAATGTCGAATTAGGATGGAGAAGTCAACTTTACCTCACGTTGACCGGACGTAATGACTGGGATTCCAAACTGGCTTTCTCCAATCAGTCTTCATATTTCTACCCTTCTGTCGGCTTATCGGCTGTACTGACGGAAATGTTCGCTCTGCCTAAAATCATATCTTATGCAAAAGTACGTGGTTCTTACACAGTTGTAGCCTCTTCTTTCGACCGCTACCTGACTAACCCGGGATACGAATATAACAGCCAGACTCACAACTGGGCAAACCCGACAGTTTACCCGATGGACAATCTGAAACCGGAGAAAACCAAATCATGGGAAATCGGTCTGAACTTGAAGTTCTGGGAAAACCGCTTCAATCTGGACGCAACCTATTATCGTTCCAATACTTTAAACCAGACATTTAAAGTAGATATTCCCTCTTCCTCCGGATATAATAAGGCAATCGTTCAGACTGGTAATGTACAAAACCAAGGAATCGAACTGGCGCTCGGCTTCACCGACGAATGGGCAGGATTCAGATGGGCATCAAATGCTACTTTCACTCTGAACCGCAACAAGGTAAAACGTCTGGCAGGCGGTAGCACCAACCCTGTAACGGGCGAACTGATCGATATGCCAAACATGCCTGTAGGATGGCTTGGTAAAGAGAATGTAGCTCCCCGAGTAATCTTGACAGAAGGAGGTACAATGACCGACATATACGTGTACAATGAATTAACCAAAGATAATAACGGAAATATAAAAGTGGATGCTCAGACCGGAGGACTTAGTATGCATACGGCAGAGACTCCTACCAAAGTCGGAAATTTGAACGCCAACTATAATTTAGGCTGGACCAACAATTTCACTTACAAAGGAATCAATCTGGGAGTCGTACTTTCCGCACGTGTAGGTGGTCTGGCATACTCAGCCACGCAAGGTGTTCTGGACTACTATGGCGTATCAAGTATCACGGCAAATGCACGTGACAATAAAGGTGTACCAATGAATAACGGAAAAGTAGATACACAGAAATACTATCAGACCATCGGTACCGGTGAAGGCGGTTACGGAAGATACTATTTATACAGTGCCACCAATGTCCGTCTTCAGGAACTCAGTCTTAGCTATACACTTCCCAAGAAATGGCTGAACAATGTAGCCAATGTAACCTTCGGGCTTGTAGGACGCAACCTGTGGATGATCTATTGCAAAGCACCGTTTGACCCTGAATTGTCTGCTTCTACATCCAGTAACTACTATATGAATGTGGACTACTTCATGCAACCAAGCATGCGCAATATAGGATTTAATGTAAAAGTACAATTCTAAATTAATGAGAAAATTATTATGAAGAAATATCTAAGAAATATAACAGTCGGTACTGCTTTGGTATTAGTTGCCGGGAGTTGTACCGGTAATTTTGAAGAATACAACACCAATCAATTCCAGATTCATGAAGCTGACCCTTCTACTTTGATGAAGTCAATGATTGAGACGATCGTAAACATTCAACAGAATGACTCGCAGATGATGGATCAGATGGTCGGTCAGTTAGGAGGCTATCTGACATGTGCGAATGTATGGAGCGGCACTAACTTCGGCACATTCAATCAAAGTGATGCCTGGAATGCAGGTCCCTGGAATACTAATTTCGAGAAAATATACGGTAATTTCTTCCAGATACAGGAAGCAACTAATGAAAGCGGGCACTATTATGCTTTTGCACGTATGATACGGGCCATAACCATGCTGCGTGTTGCCGATTGTTACGGTCCGATGCCCTACAGTCAAGTGAAAAAAGGTAACTTCTATGTAGCTTATGACACAGAAGAACAAGTCTATAAGAATATAATGGAAGATTTTGCAAGCGCTGCCAACGTACTCTATAACTATTACAAAGATACCAATGGTAACGCACCGCTCGCCAGCAACGACCCTATATTCAGCGGCAATTATGCCAACTGGGCAAGACTCGCAAATTCCATGCGACTGAGGGTGGCTATCCGCATCAGTACAGCATATCCGGAGATGGCAAAAGAAAATGCGGAAGCTGCCGCATCTCATGAAGCCGGACTGATCGAAGCAAATAATGACAATGCCATGATGGATTGCGGCTCGCAGACAAACCCTTACCAATTGGCAGCTGTAAGCTGGGGTGATTTGCGTGTCAATGCCAATATCGTTGATTATATGAACGGATACGGTGATCCGCGTATGTCTAAATACTTCAACCATTCAACATTCACTGGTCACACTCAGGAATATGTGGGCATGCGCTCCGGAGAAGATGGTTTTGCCAAAAGTGACGTTGCAGGTTATTCCATACCGGCCATCACAGGAACTTCAAAGCTATTGGTATTCTGCGCTGCTGAAACAGCATTCCTCCGTGCGGAAGGCAAACTGAAGAACTGGTCTGTCGGCAATAAATCGGCTAAAGAGTACTATGAAGAAGGAATCAAACTCTCCATGGAACAGTACGGCACAACAATGCCTGACAATTATCTGACAAATACCGAAAAACCGACAGTATCACATAATAATGATCCCAGAGGCCATGCATATACCATCTCCAACACCGTTGCCGTTGCATGGAATGACAACAATGAAGAAGAAAATCTTCAGCGTATCATTACTCAGAAATGGATAGCCAACTATCCGTTGGGACTGGAAGCATGGGCTGAATATCGCCGTACCGGTTATCCGGAACTCTATCCTTGCATCGACAATCTGTCTCCATCAGGAGTAGACAGCAAGCGTGGTATGCGTCGTCTGAGATTCCCTTACACGGAAGTACAGAACAACCATTCCAATTATCAGCAAGGTGTTTCGTATCTGAAAAATGGTGGTCCGGATAATGAAGCCACAGATTTGTCGTGGGGAAAAACTAATTAATATAACCTCCTAACTAGAATTAATATGAAAAAGAATTATTTACTATATTTTTTATTGTTAGCGTTGAGCACCCCAATATGGGTGAGCTGTAATGACTGGACAGAATCAGAAGCAAAAGATTACTTCGAAGGTCCTTCAGAAGAATACTATGCAGCCCTGCGCGCATATAAAAAGTCTGATCATCCCAAAGCTTTCGGATGGTTCGGCAACTGGACAGGCGAAGGCGCTTCATTAGTAAACAGCATGGCAGGAATCCCGGATAGCGTGGATGTCGTTTCCATCTGGGGGAATTGGTCGAATATTACAGAAGCGCAAAAGAAGGATCTCAAGTTCTGTCAAGAAGTAAAAGGAACTCGCTTCACCATGTGCTTTATCATCACTTCGGTAGGTACACAGATCACTCCACAACATATATATGACAATTGGGAGTCAATGGGATTCGCAAGCCAACAGGAAGCTGTTAATGATTTCTGGGGCTGGCCTTCGGACGAGTCTGATAAAGAAGCCGTCGAAGCATCTATCCGCAAATATGCAAATGCTATCGCTGATACGATCAACAAATACGGCTATGACGGATTCGATATCGACTACGAACCAAACTATGGTAATAAAGGTAACATTGTGGACGACGATGACAGAATGTTCATATTCGTAGACGAACTTGGCAAACACTTCGGTCCTAAATCGGGAACCGGCAAGTTATTGATCATTGACGGCGAACCGCAAAGTATAAAGAACAGACCCGATGTAGGCCCTTACTTTGATTACTTTATCATTCAGGCCTATAAACCCGGTAATGACAACAATCTGGACAAACGTCTGATAGACGGTGGTGTAGCAGGTCCGGGACTCGTTCAGACTTACGGTAGCGTAATGTCCGAAGAGCAAATCACAAAGATGACCATCATGACCGAAAACTTTGAGGCTGTAGATGCTGCTATGGATGGCGGATATCCTTATACCGACCGTTATGGCAACAGCATGAAATCTTTGGAAGGAATGGCACGCTGGCAACCGAAAAATGGTTTCCGTAAAGGCGGAGTAGGAAGCTATCATATGGAAGCAGAGTATCCGACAAATCCGGAATACAAGAATCTACGCAAAGCTATCCAGATTATGAATCCTTCTACCAAACCGTTAATTAAATATTAATTCACTATGAAACAGATTAAAAACATAAGAAACTTCTTGTTGATATCGCTTATCGCAGGCGGTACATGGATCGGCTGTGACGATGCGAATTATAGTACATTGGACACGCACGTCTTCTTCGAAGAAGCTTTAACTGCAACAAGCACCAAAGTGACTGTTATGGGCAGCGGTGAAACCAATGTCACACTGAACGCGCATATCAGCAATACACAACAGAAAGACAACAGCTATAGTCTGGCAATAGATCAGGCTGCTCTTGACGCATACAACAAGGCTAATGGTACAAACTACATCGCATTGCCGGAAACCCATTACACCCTTCCGGACAATATTACGATTAAGGCAGGTGCTTATAATGCAGATCCTATTTCCATACATATCAAAGCATTCTCCGAGGAAATGAATGCATCCGGTGAATCATATGCTTTACCCGTACGCCTAGTAGCCAAACAAGGTAGTATTGATGTAATGCCTGTTACCGGCAGCTTGGTGATTCTTGCCAATAGTATCATGGAATTTTCCGCCCCGCAATTTGTCGGAAGTACAGAACTCGTAGCCAAGAAATTCTCTGAAGCTCCTGAAACCTACAACGAGTTTACTGTCGAAGTTCGTTTCCAGGTAAGCAATACTGCCAATCGTAACCGTGCAGTATTCAGCACATCCGGCAGCGACGGCAAGAGCTTGTTATTGCGTTTCGAAGATCCGCAAAGCGACAATAGTGACCACAAAGCTCACTCATTAGTTCAGATTCAGACTCATGAAACCTATCTGAATCCGACCTACTCTTTCGAACCTAATAAGTGGCAACATCTTGCTGTGACATACAATGGTTCTAAATATCGTATCTATATTAACGGTAAAGACGGAGGTTCAAAAGACGTTGCCGGCGGGCCTTGTATATTTGGTAATATGAGTTGGTTCAGTGGCGGTAGCTGGTGGAGTGGATGTAAAATCTTGGTAAGTGAAGCCCGTATCTGGTCTGTATGCCGGTCGGAAATTCAGATTCAGAACAACATGACTATCACAAGTCCAAAATCTCCGGGATTAGAAGCTTATTGGAGATTCAATGAAGGTAAAGGTAATGTATTTGAAGATGCTACCGGTAAAGGGCATACTATTACCACAACAGTCACTCCTGTGTGGATAGATAAGATTCTGTCTACAGATGAAGCTACTCCATGGAAATAAAATGATGGTACAATTTTAATATAGTTACTATGAATAAAGTATTTCAATCAATAATCATTACACTCATGAGTGCAATGATCCCTTTCTTCTCATCTTGCAGCGATGATGATTCGGTCAACGAATGGGATATGAGCTATGTTTCTTTATTGCCGGCAGATTATTTGAGACCGACTCCTTCGTTTACACTAAAGCATGTGGAAGAAGAAGGTATTGAAGGCAGTGTTGAGTTTCAGTTTATGGCTACAACACAAAAAGCTGTTACCCAAGATATAAATGTACACTATAGTGTCACCTGTGATGGTATAGATGCAAACAAAATCAATCTGTCTGCCAAAAATCTGTTGATAAAAGCTGGTTCTACAGCTTCAGAACCGATTACTTTGAGCATCACAGACTGGAAGTATCTGGAAAATACCAAAGAAGCGCTTGAGTATACTCTGAAAATAAAAATCGCAGATATCGAATCAACATCGGCGGAAGTTACTAATGCAGCATACTATCAGGAAATAGTTCTGAAAATCTCTAAAACCGCAGAAAAGAAAAAGGAAAGTGTGCTACTGACCAACGTCAAAGACTGGATATTCACCTTTATGACCGGAGTAGAAAATTCGGCATCAAACTCTGTCGCAGGAACAGGAACGAATGACGTTGCTACAAATGGAGTACCTTTCTGGTTGACAGTTGACTTCAAAGAAGTTAAAAACGTCACAGGCGTTCAAACAACCCATTGGGGAGCCGGATATGCTCCTTCAAAAGTGGAAATATTCTCTTCGGAGAATGGAGATGACTGGGTATCCATCGGACAATGGGATACTAAAGGAAGAACTCAGACTATCACATTCGACGAGCGGGTTAAGACACGTTACCTGAAGTATCAGATGATTACTGTTCCCAGCCGCGTAGATATCACAAGGTTCTATATTTATGCATGGTAATAAGCGTATGGAATAAGTTTTCCATCAATTAAATATCGGACAAGAGCAGACTTACAAGAAAAATGTATAAGTTTGCTCTTGTTTTTATATAGAGCTACAATCCACCTTTAGCAAACATAAATTAGATAAAATGAAAAAACATCATCTATTAGGAGTCATTCTTTTATGCAGTGGACTATTTTCCTGTTCTTCAGGAGTTATTCAGCAGGCAAACTACGAAGTTATTCCTCTGCCTCAGGAAATCAAAATTACGACCGGAAACTTTGTACTAAATGACCGTACTTCCATCGTCTATCCGAAAGATAACAAGGAAATGCAGCAAAATGCAAATCTGTTGGCGGAATACATTCATCAGATGTCCGGCAAAAAGCTGAAAGTCATTGACGAGCCAGTCACTTCAAACACAATAATCTTAGCAACAGGTCTGAATGCAGACAATGCCGAAGCATATCAACTAAAAGTAACCCAAGACAACGTAATCATCACAGGTACTTCAGAAGCAGGAACTTTTTATGGCATACAGACTTTGCGGAAGTCACTCCCAATTACAAACAAAGGAGACATAAGCCTTCCTGCTGTCGAAATCAACGACTATCCACGTTTCTCCTATCGCGGAGTACATTTAGATGTTTCACGCCATTTCTTCCCGGCAGACTCTGTCAAACGCTTTATTGATATGATGGCTTTACACAATATCAACCGTCTTCACTGGCATCTGACCGATGATCAGGGATGGAGAATTGAAATCAAAAAACGTCCGGAGTTGACCACTATCGGTTCCAAACGCTCGGAGACAGTCATCGGACATAATTCCGGAGAATATGACGGCATTCCCTATAGCGGTTTTTATACACAAGATGAAGCTAGGGAGATTGTAAAATATGCACAGGAACGCCATATCACAGTAATACCGGAAATTGACCTTCCGGGACATATGCAGGCTGCGCTTGCTGCTTACCCCGAATTGGGTTGCACGGGCGGCCCCTATGAAGTATGGAAAATGTGGGGAGTATCAGAAGACGTACTCTGTGCCGGAAATGACAAGACACTGGCATTTATAGAAGATGTCCTGAATGAAATTGTAGATATTTTCCCATCCGAATATATTCATGTCGGCGGTGATGAATGCCCGAAGGTACGTTGGGAGAAATGCCCGAAATGTCAGGCACGTATCAAGGAACTGGGACTAAAAGCCGATAAAGATCACACAGCCGAACAAAGACTTCAGAGTTATATCATTAATTATGCTGAACAGTTTCTTAACGGCAAAGGACGTCAGATCATTGGCTGGGAAGAAATACTGGAAGGAGGACTGGCACCCAATGCCACTGTCATGTCATGGAGAGGCATAGAAGGAGGAATTGAAGCAGTGAAGCATAAACACGACGCAATCATGACACCCAGTTCATTCCTGTACTTCGATTACTATCAGACCATGGATACAGACAATGAACCGCCTGCTATCGGAGGGTATGTACCTTTAGAAAAGGTATATAGCTACGAACCGGTTCCTCAGATACTCACTCCCGAAGAAGCTAAGCATATCGTAGGCATACAAGCCAACTTATGGACGGAATATATCCCTACTTATAGTCAGGTAGAATATATGGAACTCCCCCGTATGGCCGCATTATCAGAAGTACAGTGGACTATGCCGGAGAAAAAAGAATATGCGGATTTCCTGAAACGATTGCCCGGACTGATCGCTGTCTATGACATCAATCAATATAACTATGCCAAACATATCTTCCAGGTAAAGTCCCAATATATCCCTGATACCGAAGCCAACGTATTGAATGTTGTCTTATCTACTATTGATAATACTCCGGTCTACTATACATTTGATGGCAGTGAACCTACAGCCAGTTCCAATATATACACGGACACACTGAAAATCGGCCAAAGCTGCACACTGAAAGCAATCACTATCCGTCCCAACGGCAGTAGTGCAGTGTTGAAAGAGGATATCAAATTCAACAAAGCCACCATGCAGCCGATCACCATGCAGCAGCCCATTAATGAAAAGTATAAATTCGAAGGAAAGAATACACTCATTGACGGACTGGCAGGAAGCAGAAATTACCGTACCGGACGATGGATTGCCTTCTATCAGAACGACCTTGAAGCAGTGATTGACCTGCAACAGGAGATTCCGATAAGCAAAGCATGGGTACGCACCTACGTAGAAATAGGAGAAGAAATTCTTGATTTACGCGAACTTTCCGTAGCCGTATCAAACGATGGAAAAGAGTACAAAGAAGTAAAATCTGAAGTTTACCCCGCCGTCAGTAAGGAAGATAAGAATGGCATCTATACCCATGAACTTTCTTTCGATACAGTGCAGGCACGTTATGTGAAAATAACAGCCCGTCCGGAATATAACATACCGGCATGGCATTGGGGTAAAGGAAGACCGGCATTTATATTCGTAGATGAAATAGGGCTGGAATAAAACTTAAAAAGGTATGTCGCTGGGCGACATACCTTTTTTTAACATTCTCTTTATCCTCTTTATTTTTTAGACAATCGAATAATCCGTCCTTCCTTCTTATAGCTGAAGTGATTTGTATGCATCAATACATTCAATATTTCGTCCGGAAGATTATCAGTAGAGAATTCACCGGTAAACCGTTCGGTCTTCAGACTTTCGTCATCATACACAAACTTCAAGTCATATAGTTTCTCCATAATATTTGTAATCTCCAGCAATGAATGTTGCTTGAATTTCAGTTTTCCGTTAATCCACAGAAGAACTTCGGTCGGCTCGGCATATTCTATTAATTCAGCCTGATAGGTCGTTGTATTAATGTTCAACGTTTGTCCCGGTTTCAGCAGATAGCCATTATTGACGGTTCGCGGAGATTCCATCCGCACAGAACCTTGCAACAGAGTGGTTACTACCCTGTCCTCTTCTTCACGTGCCCGTACATTAAACTTTGTACCCAATACGCAAGTCTTAATATGCTTCGTATTTACGATGAATGGAGCATGCTTGTCACGGGCCACTTCAAAGTAAGCCTCGCCCGACAAATCAATCTGACGATCCGTACTCCAGAAAGAGTTACGGTAAATAAGCTTCGTAGATGCATTCAGCCAAACCTTACTACCGTCCGGAAGCACTGTTTGCGCTCTCTGTCCACCGGTAGTCATCACTGTATAATCAGAAAGTTTATTGGAAAGCAATCCCCACGCAATTCCGCCTGCGAAAACAAGTCCTGCGAGAAAAGCGGCTGCCGTGGACGCATAACGTCCCCATCGAACCGATATACTTCTTCGCTTGGCTTTTTTCTCCTTTTCACGTACGAGCGACTTAAACTTCGTCAGTGACGCTTCTGTGTCTACAGCATCCATCACTGCCATACGGTCGCCTACAAAAAGGGTATAATATAGCTGCTCTAGTATTTGTCGGTTTTCCGGTGCTTCTTCACACCATAGTTCTACCTGCTGACATTCTTCGTCATTGCATCCTCCCCTCAGGTAGTTCATCAAGATAGATTCATCCATGTTCAATCATCCTTTTACTATAAAAAAATATAATACCTCTGTTATTAATACAGTTGGCAGCGCAAATATACTAAACTAAAAAAGAAAAAAATATTTTCTCCCGTTTTATTTCGTTTCTTTCATTGCTTTCATTATTTTTGCTCTGCATAAAAAATAATGAAGAATGCAACAACCTCCTATATACCTAGATATTAACAATAATAAATCTATCATCAATGCCTTGAAAGCAGGCGAAGAATATGTATTCGACGCTGTCTACAGACATTATTTCCGTAGATTGTGCGCCTTTTGTTCGCAATATGTCAGCGAGCAGGAGGAGATTGAGGAGATTGTACAGGACACGATGATGTGGTTATGGGAAAACCGCTGTAGTCTTATGGAAGAGCTTACATTGAAAACGCTTCTCTTTACTATTGTCAAAAACAAAGCTCTGAACCGTATTTCCCATTTCGAGATCAGACGAAAAGTACATCAGGAGATTACAGAAAAATTCGAGAAAGAATTCGACAATCCTGACTTTTATCTGGAAAATGAGTTGTTCCGCCTTTATGAGAATGCTCTGAAACAGCTTCCCAAAGATTATCGGGAAGCATACGAAATGAATCGTAATCACCGGATGACCCATAAAGAAATTGCAGAAAAGCTGAACGTCTCTCCCCAAACCGTTAACTATCGTATCGGACAGGCTTTAAAGCTATTACGCATTGCCCTAAAAGACTATTTGCCTTTATTTATTCTTTATTTCGGGCTTGACATATTCAAACAATCATGAAACAATTCATATCAAAAGCATGAGTGAACTCCTAGTCTATAAAGCCTCGGCAGGTTCAGGCAAAACCTTTACCCTTGCAGTGGAATACATAAAGTTGCTGATACTAAATCCACGTGCCTATCGGCAGATTCTCGCTGTTACCTTTACCAATAAGGCAACAGCAGAAATGAAAGAACGTATTCTCAGTCAGCTATACGGCATTCAGATCGGTGACAAAGATTCCGAGGCCTACCTGAACCGCATCAAAGAAGAAACAAAGAGGACAGAACAGGAAATACGGGAAGCCGCAGGAATCGCCCTCGGATATATGCTGCACGACTACAGTCGTTTCCGTGTAGAAACCATCGATTCTTTTTTCCAGTCCGTCATGCGCAATCTGGCTCGTGAGCTGGAACTCAGTCCGAATCTGAATATCGAACTGAACAATGCGGAAGTACTCAGTGATGCGGTGGACAGCATGATTGAGAAACTGGGTCCCACCTCTCCTGTCCTCGCATGGCTGTTAGACTACATCAACGAACGAATAGCTGATGACAAACGCTGGAATGTATCGGATGAAGTCAAAAATTTCGGGCGCAACATCTTCGACGAAGGATATATAGAAAAAGGTGAAGGTCTCCGCCAGCGCCTCCGCAATCCGGATACCATCAAAGAATACCGCAAGCAGCTGAAAGCATTGGAAACAGAAATCCTGGAGCAAATGAAAGGATTCTATGACCAGTTTGAAGGAGAACTGGAAGGACACGCCCTTACCGCAGATGAACTAAAAAACGGTTCACGAGGAATCGGCAGCTATTTCCGTAAGCTGAACAATGGCATTCTAAGTAATGACATCCGCAATGCCACTGTAGAGAAATGCCTGGAAGATGCCAAACACTGGGCTACCAAAACATCTCCACGGTTTGCCGATATTATTGATCTTGCGAAATCCAGCCTGATGCAGATACTGGAGGATGCGGAGAAGCTGCGTTCTAAAAACAATCTCCTGCTAAATAGTTGCCGGCTTTCCCTGCAGCATCTCAACAAGGTACAGCTTCTCGCCAATATCGACGAAGAAGTGCGACAGCTGAACCATGACAACAACCGGTTCCTTTTATCAGATACCAATGCCCTGCTCCATCAACTGGTTAAGGACGGAGATTCCTCTTTCGTGTTCGAAAAGATAGGAACCAACATCCGCAATGTCATGATCGACGAGTTTCAAGACACCAGCCGGATGCAATGGGGAAATTTCAAACTGCTCCTGCTCGAAGGGCTTTCACAAGGAGCAGACAGCCTGATAGTAGGAGACGTCAAACAGTCCATCTACCGCTGGCGAAACGGTGACTGGGGAATCCTTAACGGTCTGAACGACCGCATCGAGCATTTCCCCATCAAGGTAAAGACCTTAGCCACCAACCGGAGAAGTGAGACCAATGTCATCCGGTTCAACAACCAAATATTCACTGCTGCCGTAAATTACCTGAACGAAGTATACAAAAAACAGTTGGGTAAAGATTGCGATGATCTTCAGAAAGCCTATGCCGATGTGGTACAGGAATCTCCGCGAAGTGTACAGAAAGGATATGTCAAAGCCACTTTCCTGGAACCGGACGAAGCGCATGACTATACAGACCAGACGCTGATAAGTCTCGGTGAAGAAGTAGAGCATCTGCTTTCTTCCGGTGTACGGCTGAATGACATAGCTATCCTTGTACGCAAGAACAAAAGTATTCCCCGCATCGCGGACTACTTCGACAAAGAGTTACATTATAAAATTGTATCAGACGAAGCCTTCCGCCTCGATGCCTCTCTTGCCATCTGCATGATGATAGACGCACTGCGATTTCTATCCGACGAGAGCAATAAAATTGCACGGGCCCAACTGGCAATAGCCTATCAGAACGAAGTTCTGCAAAAGAATCTGGACTGGAACACCCTTCTGCTCCTTCCGATAGAAAACTATCTGCCGCCCGCATTTCTTGAAAAGCAGAAAGAACTCCGTCTTATGCCTCTCTACGAATTGCTGGAAGAACTATTCAGCATCTTCGAAATGAGTCACATTGAAGAACAGGATGCCTATCTGTTTGCCTTCTTCGATGCCGTAACGGATTATTTGCAAAGTAACTCCTCGGAGCTCGACGGTTTTATCCGCTACTGGGATGAGACGCTGTGCAGCAAAACCATTCCCAGCGGTGAAGTGGAAGGTATCCGAATCTTCTCCATCCACAAATCCAAAGGATTGGAATTTCATACAGTACTCCTTCCCTTCTGCGACTGGAAACTGGAGAATGAAACGAATAACCAACTGGTATGGTGTGCCCCTCAGGAAGCTCCGTTCAATGCCATGGATATCCTTCCCATCAATTACTCGACACAAATGGCCGAATCCATCTATGGGAACGATTATCTGCTGGAACGTCTTCAACTGTGGGTGGACAATCTCAACCTGCTTTATGTAGCCTTCACCCGTGCCGGAAAGAATCTGATCATCTGGAGCAAGAAAGGACAAAAAGGAACTATGTCCGAACTGTTGGCCAATACACTGCCTGTAGTTGCCCTCAAAGAAGGCCTCGACTGGGAGGAAGATTGCTATGAACAAGGAGAACTCTGTCCTTCGGAAGAAGAAAAAGCAAAAACTTCGACCAATAAACTGACTCAGAAGCCGGATAAGTTGCCTGTCCACATGGAGTCCATGCGTCATGAGATTGAATTCCGTCAATCCAACCGCTCCGCCGATTTCATTCAGGGGATCGAGGAAGAAGAATCGGATGACCGTTTCATTCATCGCGGACGTATGCTGCACACGCTATTTTCTGCCATAGAAACAGCAGAAGATATTGATCCGGCTATTGAGCGCCTCATTTTCGAAGGGGTCATCGCCAGCAGCGAAAAGGCCGAAGAAATACGGGAAGTAGCCCGAAAAGCATTCTCCTCCCCGGAGATTCAAGACTGGTATTCGGGGGAATGGACCCTGTTCAACGAATGTGCCATCATTTACAAAGAAAAAGGGGTGTTGCAAACCCGACGTCCCGACCGTGTAATGATGAAAGACGGTCAAGTAGTTGTAGTTGACTTCAAATTCGGTAAAGAGAACCTCCAATATAACAAACAGGTAAAAGGATATATGCAACTGCTTACTAAGATGGGATATAAAAATATCACCGGCTACCTGTGGTACGTAGATGAAGAGCTAATTGTAAAAGTGAAATAATGAAAGCCGCACCGCTCATAGGAATTAGCCGCCATCGGCTCAGTACTGATGGAGAGGGAGTCACTACTCTAGTGGCCTTCCATGGTTGCCCGCTGCGCTGCAAATATTGCCTCAATCCGCAATCTCTACACTCAGAAGATATATGGAAGCACTATGACTGCGGGCAGCTTTATGAGGAAGTCCGACAGGATGAATTATACTTTCTAGCCACTAACGGAGGCATTACATTCGGAGGCGGAGAACCTTGTTTACAGAGCGATTTCATTGATGAATTCCGTCAACTCTGTGGACAGGAATGGCAGCTTTCCGTAGAAACGTCACTCAATGTAACGCAAGAAAATATAGAGAAACTAGTACCTGTTGTCGATTCTTATATCATCGATATCAAAGACATTAATAATACCATATACCAGAAGTACACCGGAAAAAATAATGAAAAAGTCCTGCATAATCTTCAATATTTGATTGAGCACGGAAAAAACGAACAAATCATTGTCCGTACCCCCGTCATTCCCGCATACAATACAGAGAACGACGTCGATAATAGCATCCGTTTACTGAAAGAAATGGGAATCATCCAATTCGATCGGTTTACTTATAAAACACCTAACAATTGTCAGCCATGAAACGAGGAAAACAAACCTGCAAGATATTAAAGGATATCCGCAGACAAATAGCAGAAGCTAATGATATTGAGTTCATTACTTCCGAGTGTCAATATCAGGGTGATTGTCTGGGCACTTGTCCCAAGTGCGAAGCCGAAGTACGTTATCTGGAACAACAGTTGGAACGTAAACGGATGGCTGGAAAAGCCATAACTATATTGGGGATATCTGCCGGACTGGTAGCAATGGCACCAATGACTTCATGTAGTAGTTCTCCTAATAAAGGGACTAGTCAGGAAACTATCAGTGACTCTACCAATGCAAGTGTAATGTTTGGAGAAATATGCTCGACCCCTGTAAAGGATACTATACCTATGGTAGAGAAAGATACGATAAACAAACAAGAATTACCTGAACTACCCCAAGACATGGGATTAATTGAGATCACTCCCATATCAGGCGAAATAATAACAGTAAAAGACTCGCTTACTGAAAAAGACTCGCTTACCGACGTATTAGAAGTAGCTGCTGTCATGCCTGAATTTCCGGGAGGAGCACAAGAACTAATGAAATTCATTAGTGCAAACATAGAATATCCCGAAATAGCCCAAGGAGACATGGGACAAGGTCGCGTCATCGTTCGATTTATCGTTGACAAAGAAGGGAATATTATTCAACCTAAAGTGGTACGTAGTGTAGATCCATATTTAGATAAAGAAGCATTACGTATTGTCGGTCTTATGCCTAAATGGAAACCGGGAGAACTGGATGACGGAACGAAAGTTGCCGTCCGCTTCACAATCCCTGTAATGTTCAGGCTGCAATAAACAAATATCTAAGATAGAAAAAACTTATAACTGATATGCAATCATTTCTCCAACTAGTCGCTCATGATTTATATGCCAAGATAGGAAACGACCTGTCCCGTACAGTACTCGTCTTCCCTAACAAACGTGCCAACTTATTCTTCAACGAATATCTGGCAGGAGAATCCGACCAACCGATCTGGTCTCCTGCCGCAATGAGTATCAGCGACCTGTTCCGGAAGTTATCTGTGCAGAAAGCCGGTGACCCTATCCGGTTGGTCTGCGAACTATATAAAGTATTCCGTGAAGAAACAGAAAGTCAGGAAACACTGGACGACTTCTATTTTTGGGGCGAGCTGCTCATCAGCGATTTCGACGATGTAGATAAAAACCTGGTAGATGCGGACAAACTCTTCAGTAACTTGCAGGACCTGAAGAATCTGATAGACGATTACGAATTCCTTGATAAAGAGCAGGAAGAAGCAATCCAACAGTTCTTCCAAAACTTCTCTATCGAGCGCCGTACCGTACTCAAAGAGAAGTTTATCTCCCTTTGGGACAAACTGGGTACTATCTACCACCGCTACCGTGAGAACTTAGCGGAACTCGGAATAGCCTACGAAGGAATGCTCTATCGCAATGTAATCGAGCAACTCGATACCACCCGACTGAAATATGACAAATACATCTTTGTCGGCTTCAACGTGCTCAATAAAGTAGAGACCAAATTCTTCCAGCTATTACAAGATGCGGATAAAGCCATGTTCTACTGGGATTACGATCTCTTTTATACCAAGCAAATAGCCAAACACGAAGCCGGAGAATTCATCAACCGTAATCTGAAACGATTCCCGAATGAATTGCCCGAAAGTTGTTTCGACACTCTGCGGAAGCCGAAGAACATACGCTATATCTCTGCTTCTACCGAGAACGCGCAAGCCCGCTTTCTTCCGGAATGGGTACAAAGTACTCTTTCCACTGCCAACGAAGAAAAAGAGAACGCCGTAGTCCTCTGCAACGAAGCCCTGCTGCTTCCCGTACTCCACTCCATCCCGCAAGAAGTGAAGAACGTCAACATCACGATGGGTTTCCCGCTTGCACAAACTCCGGTATACAGCTTTATTAATGCCGCTATGGAATTACAAACGAACGGCTACCGTACCGCTACCGGACGTTTCACCTACGAAACCGTATCCGCTATACTGAAGCACCCATATACCCGTCAGCTATCCATCAACGCTGAACCTCTGGAACGGGAACTGACCAAGACTAACCGCTTCTACCCGCTCCCTTCGGAACTGAAAATGGATGATTTCCTGATCAAACTTTTCACTCCCCGAAGCAGCATCAAGGAGCTATGCGACTACCTGACAGAATTAATCAAAGACATCTCCCTTCTCTATCGGGAAGAAAGCGAGTACAACGATATCTTCAATCAGCTATACCGGGAATCCCTCTTCAAGAGCTATACCACCATCAACCGTCTCTATAGCCTGATAGAAACCGGAGAGCTGAATGTACGCACCGACACACTAAGACGCCTGGTCAGCAAAGTGCTGACCGCCTCCAACATTCCTTTCCACGGTGAACCTGCCATTGGTATGCAAGTCATGGGAGTACTGGAAACCCGTAACCTTGACTTTCGCAATATCATCCTTCTCTCTCTCAACGAAGGACAATTGCCTAAATCAGGAGGTGATTCTTCCTTTATTCCCTATAACCTCCGGAAAGCTTTCGGTATGACCACCATCGAACACAAAAATGCGGTCTATGCCTATTATTTCTACCGACTGATACAACGGGCGGAAAACATCACCTTGCTTTACAACACTTCTTCCAATGGGCTGAACCGTGGAGAAGAATCCCGTTTCATGTTACAATTGCTTGTAGAAGGGCCTCACAAGATTACCCGCGAATATCTTGAAGCCGGACAATCTCCTCAAGGTACAACAGATATCAGCATAGAGAAAACTCCGGAAGTATTCGAACGACTTCGCTGCTCTTATGACTGTTCGAATCCCCAATCGTATATACTTTCTCCTTCAGCCCTCAACGCCTATCTCGATTGCCGGCTGAAATTCTATTACCGTTATGTAGCCAGACTAAAAGCACCGGACGAAGTCAGTGCGGAAATCGACTCCGCATTGTTCGGAACCATCTTCCACCTCTCCGCCCAATTAGCTTATACAGACCTGACCGCTAACAGGAAAATAATACAAAAAGAAGATTTGGAACGCTTGCTGCGCAACGAAGTCAAACTACAAAACTATGTTGACCTCGCTTTCAAGCAAGAGCTTTTCAAGGTTCCGGCAGACGAAAAGCCCGAATATAATGGCGTACAACTCATCAACTCCAAAGTAATCGTCTCCTATCTGAAACAACTGCTGAGGAATGACCTGCAATACGCCCCCTTCGAAATGGTCGCCATGGAAAAACCTGTTGCCGAAAAGATAACGATTCAGACCGGTCAAGGTCCGATCACCCTCCGATTGGGAGGAACCATCGATCGTATGGATGCCAAAGACACCACCCTGCGTATTGTAGACTATAAAACCGGAGGAAGCCCCAAGACGCCTGCCAACATCAAGCAACTGTTTACTCCGTCGGAAACGCGTCCCAACTATATCTTCCAGACTTTCCTGTATGCCGCCATTATGAGCCGGCAGCAGTCTCTGAAAGTAGCTCCTTCCCTTCTCTACATCCATCGGGCAGCCTCTGAAAGCTATTCGCCCGTCATTGAAATGGGAGAGCCACGCCAACCGAAGATTCCGGTCAACAACTTTGCCTTTTTTGAAGATGAATTCCGAGAACGTCTGCAAAGACTATTAAAAGAAATATTCGATGAGAATGAGCCTTTCACACAGACAGAAGATACAAAGAAATGTGCTTATTGTGATTTTAAAGCCATTTGTAAACGATAAAATGCTGAAAGAATAATTTATAACTATCAAACAAAACCTGTCCTGTTATTCTGAGCTGTCACTACTTCTCTAAAGTAATGTGCTTAGAAAACAGGACAGGTTTTTATCTTATATCGAACTTATATTAGCTTTCCAACAACGGAATCGAGAAACTGAACGTAGAACCTTCTCCTTTCTTCGAAGTGAACCAGAGCTCACCTCCGTTCTTAGTAACAAAGTCCTTACAGAGCAGCAGTCCGAGTCCCGAACCTTCTTCATTATTTGTACCGAAAGTACTGAAATGCGTATCGGTATGCAACAATTTCTTCTGATTTTCTTCATCAATACCACACCCGCTATCCTTCACGCTAACTATCGCCATGCTATCTTCTTCTCTCAGTGATACCAAGACTTCCGATCCCTCGTTACTGAACTTGATTGCATTACTTATCAAGTTACGGATAACCGTCTTAATCATATCAATATCCGCACGTACTTCCATACGATCTTCAGGTATTTCCACAGCAATGTGGATATTCTTCAGCCCGGCTACCATTGTAAAGATCTCGCTCACTCCTTCCACTACTTCTACCATATCGATATTCTGGTAAACAACTTTCAGCTTACCAATCTGACTCTTCGTCCACTTCAATAAGTTGTCGAGCAAGGAGAATACATCCTCTGTTGTCTGATTGGCCATTGTCAGCAGTTCATACATTTCAGAGCCGATAGTTTCACTCGGTAAGTTCAGAATCAGCATATTGAGCACCATCTTAATAGAGCCCATAGGCGAACGCAGGTCGTGTGCAATCACAGAGTAGAGTTTATCACGTCCTATGATAGTCTTGCGCAACTCTTCTGTTTGTGCTATGATAATTCGTTTGGCTGCCACCAACGAGATCTGATGCGTTACACGAATAATCAGTTCCTCTTTATTAAACGGTTTGGAAATAAAATCGTTACCGCCCACCTGAAATCCTTTCACGATATCCGCCGTACTATTCAAAGCAGTAAGAAAGATCACTGGAATTTCGCTCATTTCTTCATCGGCCTTCATTTGCTGGGCTACTTCGAAACCGCTGATATCCGGCATCATCACATCCAGCAACACAAGATCAGGTTTTTCTTTCTTCACCTGCTCCAAAGCCTGAGTTCCATTGCCTGCTGTTACAATATTGAACTTCTCATTGGTCAGAAGCACCTTCAGCAGAAGGACATTTGAAATTACGTCGTCCACAATAAGGACCTTATATTCGGAAGGATTAATTTCCACATTCATATCATTCTATTTTTTATGTTACATCAGACATTTTTAAAATACTCAATCATACGCTTCAGCCCATCTTCCAGCTCGACGGTAGGCTGCCATCCCAGTTTCTCTTTTGCCAGTTTTATATCCGGCTGACGCTGTTTCGGATCATCGGTCGGCAGAGGTTTAAAAACTATCTTCGAAGTAGAGCCAGTCATCCGGATCACTCTTTCCGCCAATTCAAGAACCGGAAACTCATTCGGATTTCCAATATTTATCGGACCCGTAAAGTCATCCTCCGTATCCATCATCCGCACCATTCCTTCTATCAGGTCATCGATATACTGAAAACTGCGTGTCTGTTTCCCATCACCATATATCGTGATATCTTCATTATTCAGCGCCTGTATGATAAAGTTTGAGACCACACGACCATCATTAGGAAGCATTCTCGGACCATAAGTATTAAAGATACGAATGATCTTGATGCGAGTCTGATTCTGGCGGTAGTAATCCATAAACAAGGTTTCAGCACATCTCTTTCCTTCATCATAACATGAGCGATAACCTACCGGATTCACATTTCCCCAATAGCTTTCCGGCTGAGGATGAATAATTGGATCACCATACACTTCGCTAGTGGAGGCTTGCAGTATTTTGGCATCCAGTCTCATCGCCAGTCCGAGCATATTGATAGCCCCCATCACAGATGTTTTGGCAGTTTGAATCGGATCATGTTGGTAATGAATGGGTGACGCCGGACAAGCCAGATTGTAAATTTCATCCACTTCGGCAGAATAAGGATAAGTAACGTCGTGTCTTACAACTTCAAAATGATGGTTTCCCATCAAATGCTTTATATTGTCCTTAGAACCTGTAAAGAAGTTATCCAAACATATAACGTCGTGTCCTTCATTTACAAGTCGAGTACAAAGATGCGAGCCTATAAATCCAGCCCCGCCACTTACCAATATTCTTTTCATCTTCTAATTTTAACTATTGTTTTTCAGAGAAGAGAACTTCCCCGTCTTGTTTATAGAGGCAAATGTAAACGATTTGCTCATAATATACAATTTTAAAGGTGGATATTTTTTAAGAAAAGCAAAAATAAAATAGTTTCAGTTTCCGAAACAACTTTCCTGTGTCAAGTGTTATTAATAGAAACAAACCACTAATTCAATAGGATTATGATAATGAATGAACTTAATACAAACCTGATAGAAGCGGCCAAAGAAAAGTTCCCTGCAAAAGGACAATTGGCAAATATATTAATGGATACCCTTTATATGGGCAAGGAAGCTATCTACCGGAGGCTGCGTGGCGAAGTCCCCTTTACATTTCAGGAAGCAGCCATTATTTCAAAAGAACTGGGGATATCCCTGGACAGAATTGCCGGAGTTAGCTTCAGCAACAATGCAATGTTCGATATCAATGTAGTAGATCATGGCAACCCCTTCGAAACTTACTATGATTTCCTCAACAAGCACGTCAAGTTATTCCATACGCTGCGGGAAGATCCGAATGCCTCATTAGGTACAGCCTCCAATGTAATTCCGCAGACACTATATCTGAAGCACGAACTTCTGGCCAAGTTCCGTTTCTTCAAGTGGATGTATCAGAATGAACATATTAAGTGCAAACATTTCGAAGAACTGGAGATTCCTCAAAAGATAATCAATGTCCAGCAAGATTTTGCGAAACTTTCGCATCATATTCATTCTACCGATTACATTTGGGACAGCATGGTTTTTCTTCATCTTATCAATGATATACAGTATTTTTCCGACATACATCTCATTTCAGACGAAATGAAGCAAAATCTGAAAGAAGAATTGCTGATACTTACAGATGAGTTGGAAAGGCTTGCTATAAAAGGAAAGACAGACTTTGGTAATGATGTGCATATTTATGTGTCACAAATCAACTTCGAGGCGACTTACAGTTATCTCGAGACAAGTACACTACAACTTAGTCTGATACGTGTTTATTCCATTAATTCACTCACTACACAGGACGTTCAGATGTTTCAAAGTCTGAAAGAATGGATTCAGTCATTAAAGAAATTCTCTACACTCATCTCAGAAAGTAGTGAGATGCAACGCATCCAATTCTTTAATCAACAGCGCGAAATCATTGATGCTCTATAGAGTTCTTCCTAATTTCGATAATCGAAACTAACTGAATTTTATAATTCCAAATCATGAAAGTAGACAAGCTTATTGCCTACTTTTTTCCATTATACGTTCTTTTTCTATCTCTATTCTATCAAATGAGAAAAAGCTCTTACTCTTCAGAACTGTTTTCCCACACAAAACTCTCGTTTACATGCCGTAATTTTGCATAGAATGTATCACATAAAGTATTAACGTATATAAAAGAGAACAAACAATGAAAAATGGTATTGTAAACGAGTTGATTACTGCAATGAAAGAACGGATCCCCAAAGGACAAAATCTTGCCAATTCTCTGGCAGACATTTTGTATATGGGTAAAGAAGCCGTCTATCGCAGACTACGGGGTGAAGTAGCTTTTACTATCGACGAAGTAGCCCTTCTGTCTAAAAAACTGGGGATTTCTATTGATCAGATTATAGGTAACCACCTTTCCAATAGAGTTACTTTTGATATGAACCTGCTGCATTCGCCCAACACTTTAGAAAGTTATTATGAGATTATCAGCCGTTATCAGCAGATATTCGATTATGTGAAAGGAGACGATACGACGGAAGTATATACAGCTTCCAATCTTCTTCCCTTCACTCTTTATTCATCTTACGAATACATGTCTAAGTTCCGCCTTTGCCGATGGATTTATCAGAACGGGCAAATGAAAACACCGAACTCACTGGCAGAGATGCAGGTAGAAGACAGAATCGTGAAAGCGCATAATAAGCTGAGTGAAAGTGTAAAGCAATGTCGGAAGACCTATTTTATCTGGGATAGCAACATCTTTCTTTCCTTTGTCAAAGAGATCAAGTATTTCGCAAGTCTGAATCTGATTACGGAAGACGACGTGGCACACCTGAAAGATGAACTCTACCAATTGCTTTCAGTCATGGAGACACTATCTGTTAAGGGAGAATTCAGTGAGGGGCGAAAAGTCTCTTTCTATCTCTCAAACATTGATTTCGAAGCGACTTACACCTACATAGAGAAACAAGACTACCAAGTCAGTTTGCTCCGGGTGTATTCCATCAATTCGATGGATTCGCAAAGTCCGCAAATCTGTCAGATACAGCGGAACTGGATTCAATCATTGAAACGACATTCCACACTAATTTCAGAAAGTGGAGAAGCCCAGCGTATCGAGTTCCTGCAAAAGCAACGTACAGTGATTGATACTCTCTAAAGTACAAACAGCCCGGATCATTATCGACCCGGGCTGTTCTCCCTTCAGGATATTACTATTTATCCTGTCCCACTAATAATAGTTCCCCACTATTCTTAGATCATTCTATTGATTCTCTTCCTGAATGCGATGCACCCATCCATTGACAACAATCTGTACAGCAAGCCATGATTCAGACAAAAAAAAGATTATATGATAGTTGCTCTGTCGATCCAGATATTCTTGTGTGCTCAGATTTTTACCCTCCGCATTGGTCATAGCAAGATAATCAATCAGATTTATATCGAACACTCTCTTTCCGGATGCTTTTTCAGTAAGCACCAAACGAGTTTTCCGGTCTTCCATCAGTCTCATTGTATTCATGTCTACATAGGCAGTCGCAGGATCCTTCTGTTCCATATAGTAAGGTCGGAAACTCAACACATCATCATCCAGTAATGAATTATCATGTCCCAGATGTCCATTAGATTCTATAATCTCATAGTCATAGTCATTCATATCCAGTGTCCAGCTGCCTGTATAAGACTGGAAGCCAAATCGTACGATTTTTGTATCTCTGATCAGATTTATCGTCTCAGTCTGGTGGACGGTCCCATCGAAGTTGACATTGATGACTTCACCATACCAGAGCGTTTCCATCCTTTTATTGATGATGAGAGAGGCTTCACGTTTTAGTTTCAATTTTAAATCCGTAAGAGTAGAGACACCAGGTGTCAATGAAGTGATATCATATGAATCACGTGCACCGGCCCATGCCATAAACTGATATTGTCCGACAGGAAGTTCAACTTCCATCAGATAATTGCCGGTAGACAATGCACTTCCCTCTTCAGCTTGTTTAAACAGATATTTCCCATTCTTATCAAATACATAAAGTTCTACTTTATCTACCTGAGCATGAAACGCATCCGCAAACTCCATGTTATAGTCATACTTGAACTTCACTGACAAGCGGCATTCCGGCAGGTCTTCATTAAAGCTGTCGCATGAAGCTACTATCCCGGAACTCATCAACAGAATACCTAAGGCAACGTAACATATAAGGCTTTTTAGATTCATATTTTCCTTTTTTTCAATTATATATAGAGGAAAAGAAATAATCTCTTTTCTCGTTATTTCCTAATTCAGAGGATAGAATACTTTATTGATTCCATCAAAAGTAATATCCCGAAATTTTAAAAAGTTTTCGGCAACTTTGAAAATATTGGGAGTAAAGTTGTGGGAGAGTTTCTCCCACAACTTTTATTTGAAAAATCTATTTCTATTACTAATTCCGAATTACATAATTTCCTCTTGAGTATACCAAGTCCAAGGATTAGGTATAATTTCAATAGACAACCAGCCTTCGTCACTCTCATCCGGCGTTCCTTCGTCCGGATCCGGAATAGCCGGATATCCTGGATTGTTAAACTTCTTAACATTGATATCGTAAACAGAGTTACGAACAACTCCAAATTCACCTAATTCATTTGTTACAGCACTGGTATCATCATGTTTGATCATAATTTTGTAGTAACTTACAGCACCTACATAATAAGTAAGACCTGTTACAGTTATAGCTCTGTCTTTAGCTGCAACATTTCCTACATTAGCTTTTGTTGCTTTAAAATCGTCAACAAGACTGGTAATAGCTGCAGCATCAGCTGTAGCAGGAAGGCTAATTTCACCTACACCAACAGCAGCTAAATATCTATTATACGCAGTAGTACGAGCAGTCGGGAAGGTAGTAGGCTCTTTATCAGCATATTTAGCTTTCAATTCTACCTCAATCCACTCCATTAATGTAGCAAAAGTATAGAAGCCACCATTGATTAACATCCAGTCACCGACAAGTTTCGGATCTGTTTCCTGAGCTGTAGATGGAGTACCATCATTTGGCGCAGGTCTGCCATATTCAGACGGAATGAATTTAGCCTTCAACAGTACATGTGTAGTATAAGCATGTACATTATGAGTTGCAGTCTGCGTATTTTCAAGACAATATTCAGCAACTTTATTCACCGTAGTTGTAGGATCATTCCAAATTGAAGGAGCTGAAGTACTGGTATAAGCATTATAGTTAGCCAAAGCTTGAGTACTATAGTTAGGGTCAACTCTGTATGAACCGATCTTATACTGGTCAAACGGAGTAATACATGTACCACGAGCACCTAAAGGTTTTTTAGCAGGAGTCTCATTCCAAGTCAACGTTCTCTTAGATACAGGGAAGAATGTCTTGTTAGTAGCATTCAACACCCATCCCGCACCCGAAATAGTTGCCTTAGCATCAGAATCAGCAGTAACATATACACGAACTTTTGATACAACACGGTCAATTCTGATAGATATTGGATTATTAGTAGCTGCTGTCTCAGTTGCATAAAGAGATAAATCGACAGGTTCACCAAATGTTCCTGAAGCTTCATCTTCATCTGAAGGTTCCAACGAACCTTTGGCGTTAGACATCATAAATTTACCAGCAGTTGTCATAGAAGCCGAAGTATCGTCAAGGGCAGCATTTACTGTTGCATATGTCGTTCCAACAGGCCATTTTTGATCTGTCAGACTAGCAGTCTTTGCTTCAAATTTTGGAGATGGATTTGCAATAATCAATATCCGCTTAGAAGTTGCAGGAACTTTAAAAGCCTTGCCTGCAGCCCCACTAGGTATGCCATTGGCATCAAGACCTGCTTCATCATCAGTCAATGTGATATCAGCAGTTACAGTTGCAGCATCCTCATTCGCATTTGCCGTAAAGAATATGGCACGTACTTTAGTAATTTTGGATTCGTCCTCTGTTGCAGCTTCCTGATTCGGATTATGTAATCCACGGGTCTGTACCGGAGTCTTTACAGCTAATGCCACCCATGCGTCTGCATTCGGATCTGTTACCAAGTCATTATTGTTGCCCGGATTATCTACCGGCACCAAATCTTCGTTACTACAAGCAGCAAAAGCCACAGCAGCAAGCGCTAACATAAGAAAATTCTTCTTTTTCATTGTTTTTACAAATTAATAAAAGCGTTTGTAACTAGTTTATTTATCTCTATTTTCTTTTTTTCTTTTCTATTTCAGCTGCATTCTTTTTTTTCTTAGCCAGTTCCTCCAAATTCTGTCCGGCAGCTTGCAGACCCGATTTGGCTGCGGCTTTCAAATATTCTTCCGCATGTTCATACTCTCCTTTTAATAACATTAATACACCCATAGCATTGCTATACTCAGGCAGCTGCTTATTGACATTTACCATATTCAGATAGCGTTCCGCAGATACTAAGTCATTACGCGAAAGAGCAGCAGCGGCAGCATTAATACTGGCGATCTCATCCTTCGGATACATCCGGACCGCAGTCTCAAACACATCGATGAATTCCTGAGAACCCTTCGGATAGCTGTTGGCAACCATAAACATTTCATTCAGGCTCAGATTCTGAGGACGTGTCTTTATGATCTCTTTCGCTTCGTCCAGATTAAAGTTCTTAATCTCATAATTCACCTTACAAATAGCCACACGAAGACTTGGGAATATATATTTCAACATATATCGATAAGGTACTCCGCCACGAAGCTGCATCAACTTAGCTTCCCTACCTTTTTCAACAGGGATATCATTGATAATATTCAGCGCTTCATCTTTATATTCAAAATCAATCGTATCCAGCGCCTTCACCAGTCCATCCCAGTTTTCACCACCAAAGATGATATAATACTGATTTCTCGAGAAATCGTATCTGGATGCCAGATAATCACGTAGCGCCATCGCACGTCCTTCGGACAGACGTTTGTTATTTGCCAGTGATCCTTCAGGTGAAGCATAGCCTACAATATCCAATTTGTTTACCTTGATACTAGGATCAGACTTCAATTCATCAATCATCGCACGGATCTTAGCCAGCTCCTTCGGGTTATTCATATATTCCGGACGAATATTAATCTTGTTCACCTCGAAGTCGAGGAAACATTCCGCCTGTATATCACGGCTCTTCACTTCTTCCGCTTTAGGCTGCAAATAGGCAAAGAAAGGTGTTACCACGTAAGGTACTAATATACGTTCCAGTTCAATATCCCCAAGTGGTTCCACATCCATCAGCTGAATTTCGCCGCAGCCGCATTCGTCGCGCTGTACGTCCACCCGGGCATCGTCCATCCACGATTCGTAAGGCAATATATATCTGTATCGAATCGTATCATTTCTTTTCTTGCTACCCTTTTCCACCACATAAGGTTTTTCGTAGCTATCCTTCTCCTTCGCACTCATCAATAAAAGCCAGCGTTCATACGCCAGGTATTCATTATGTCCCTTGATGGATACTTTCGGAAGATTGTAAGTATGTGCAGGAGCAACCAGTTGCGGAATAAAATCCACTCCGTGTGCCGATTTGACCTTTACATCCTCCAGAACGAAGTCAATATTTATATAAACCGATTTACCGCGCTGTTCCAACTGTACCGGTACTACAGAGATAACCCCGTCATAAGAGCGTGTCTGGGCAACTGCCGAATTTATATTCTGACATAAGATAGCCAATACACACACGATGAATTGTATACTTCCGTTCATCATTCTATTCTACTTTATTTAATTACGTAAATAAGTGACACACTCGCTTTGGTGGGACCGAAATAGTTTTTACTGCTGTCTTTCAGTTTGGTACCACACGCCCTGCACGGATATTTGTCATATACAATATGTGCATACCCCACTCCTACCGATGCTTCGATGCTCCAGCGTTTCTTCAGAATCCATGAATGACCGACGGAAACACCCCCGCCATACAGATATCCCTGATAGCGGCTGTTCTGCATATTCTCACTAATAAACGACCAGTCCGGGAACCCACCGACATTGAAGTCCGCATAATGTCCATGCACTCCGATGAACGTACGTCTGAACTTCTCACAAAACCAGTAGCGGACTTCCGGCTGTATTCCCCAATGGCGCAGACGTCTTCCGTTGTCCGGCTTCCAGGGATTATAGTTCACCGGAACGTCCAGCGTCCACTTACGTGCCAGTCCGAATTCCAGCCCGAGATTCATGGTAGTCGTAGCGTCATATAGAAGGTTGCTTTTAAGCGCAATTTTCTGAGCTTTACTCTCGATAAAACATCCGAGCACCAATACTATGAGTATACTAACTTTCTTCATTTATCTTACGTTTATTAATTACCCTTTTGAGTGATATCAATTTTGATACGCTTCACCGTACTTTCACCTGTATATAAACTACCGGGCATAATTGTTGTCAGATACACAATACCGTTTCTCGTTGTTGAAGCCGTATTAGGCATTATTTTAATATAGATATGCCCGTCTTCCACTATGATTTTATCCGTATCATTTCTGTCCACCATCGAAGATGGCAGTAATTTTATCCATTCCTTAGGATTGTCAGTACCATCTTCCACTTCCCCGGTAAGGCAATGATAATCCACCTCACCAGTCGTCGGAAACGGATAACTATTGGCAGGCATGTATTTAAGTATGGTACCGCCGGCATCAATAGCCGCTCTTCGTCTGATATGAACCTGTTTTTCCAAATTTCCAAGTTTTAATGTTATATATGCATTCACTTTATCTCTTCCCTCAAAACTCTGCCCCACTTCACTATACATCAGCCAGCTTTGTATCAATACACTGACCGGAGTGACACGTGGAGAAGTGCTTGCTACTATAGGCAATTTTCCGTCAGCGGGACTGCTTAGCGCAAACGAATTATCAGCTTCGGCCATATTGTCGGTTATTGTACGCGCATCCGGAAAAGCCTTTTCACAATCCGTTATCACTTTAAAAGCCTCATAAGTACTCGCATCATCCGGAGAATAAGCTATAAAGACAGAATTACTCACACCCAGATAATAATCATTGTTAGCTATAATCTCATAAGAATTACTGTCGTCCACTGTAATTTCAAAATCCAGATCCGTATTCGACGGTTTAGAAAGCTTTGCATCCGCTACGGTATCATACCCCGTCCATGCACTTTCTTTATTGTAAAAGTATACGCATGATTCCGATATATATTCATATAGTTCAGATCCTTATCTACTATCGCCATTTTGTAATAATAGCTTTTGGTTTCATAAATTCCCTGAATGATCAGATATGTACTATAAGTCTGGGTATTGGTTTCATAGATATAAATAGGACTGTTTTCGGTACTTTGTTTATTGGTTATCGTTTCTGCTGACACCAAAGGCAACGAACATGAAGCATCGTATTGATAATTCGTCAAATTACCAGCATTGCCCATAATAGAAGCAGGGATAAGGTTATGCAACTGCCCCTGTCGCGGAACGTTTGCCACAGCAGACACTCCTTCCAGTTCAAAGTTCGATGCTTCATTAACAACCACGATTTTGGCAACCGCCCGAAGAAGCATCAACGAACTCCCGTCACTCTTTTCTATCTTCGTTGTATTATCCACCTTATCTACTTCCAGCAAATAACTCATCGGTATCGTCTCACCCACACCGCTGAACGGGATGCGGGCAGGAGAAGTACTTGCCGGCTCCGTCAGCAAGTTCGTACATGCAGTAGCCAGGGTAGTTGTTCCCTCGATCAACTTCTCAGTAAGTTGTGACTCATTGAAAACATATCCCGTAGAAGCATTTCCGTAATAAAACTGAGCCATCGGATTAGCTAATATCAGCAACTGGTACTTACTTCCATCAGTCCGCTTAGTTAAAAGGACATATCGCTTTCCTGCAAACTCGAAGGCCTGCACAGCTTCTACAAAAATAGCCCCTGTGCCACTCCCTCTGAACACGAGTACCCAGGGAGTCATTTCGACCGTATTTTCATCCCCTAGTGCCCTGGTCGAAGGCAGGCGGTATGAATTCGCCCGTGCAAAAATCTCAAGCCGTACCTTGTCTTCCGAAATATCTCCCGGATCATCCGGCTCTCCCGTCAACAATGTTTCATGCTCACAGGCGGATATCAGTAAGATGATCACCAGACCAAATATCTTCATTATATATTTCATCATTTTCTTCATCCTTTCACGCAACGTATTGATAATTAACCTCCTGTATCATCGGAATTAATTGTTCGGACAAGGAATAGCGTTCTGAATACACAATATCATTCAGATTATCATAAGCAGTAATATAATTCAATTGGTTTATTACGGGAATATAATACGGTTCATTGGCAAAAAATACAAAATCATACGTTTCCGGATTGACTAGATGTGTACTGCTCTGAACACCTATTCCTCTGATCGAAATAAATGTCCCTTTGGCAGTAGTATTATTAGTGAAAGTATCATCCATACAAGATAATATAGCTACTAATAATAAAAGGTTGAACAACCCAATATTCACTTTAAATCCCTCTAATCTCATTAAACATTCGTATTTACCTGACATTGGTACTCAGTCAAGCCTTAATCTGTAATCAGTCAAAATCTCATAATGCAAATGTCGGGATATTGCATGACTCTGCGAATTTCATTCATTTCTCATACAGACAATGAAAGTTATCTTATATGGCTAATAAAGAGGTCGTCCGAATGGAATATTGCGAAATCTAAAAATAAGGAGTAGTAAAACAGGCATTTTGCACTATTAGAATAAAAAAAAGACAAAAGTTTCAGCATTCGAAACTTTTAGTGTGAATTAATATAAATAAATTCCATAATAAAACAAGCCCCCGGATAATCTCATCCGAGGGCTATGTTATATACTATGATACAGGTGAAAAATCAGAGTGTTTTACGTTCTGTCTCCGTAGGTGCCACCTCATCCGGGATACTGAACTCCCGGTTGGCAAACAAATCCGCCAGTCCCGAAATCTGCTTCAAACGCAGCAGTTCATCCCGATCCATTCCGATATTTTTCATAATCCACTGGTCGGACATGCCGGCTCTGTCCAATTCTGCTACAATGTTACACATCAGCTCAATATTATGCATCCCACGGGCACGGTTGTGCCGGATGGTAGAGCTCATACGATTGGACAAATCCTTATCGATCACCACAATCGGAAGCAATCCGTTCTCACGCTTATAAATCCGTTTCGATGTCTTCAATACCGTATATCGGTGATAACCATCTACGAGGATATAATTATCTTCCTCTTTATTGTAATAACATACACAAGGCATTGTAAAACCGTCTTCCCAGATCGAAAGCTCCAGTAACTTCATTTCGGGAGGAGCTACGACATTCGGGTTATAATCGTTCGCTAATACTTTTTCTACGGGCACTGCTTTCACCTCGTAGACCGGACTTTTATCTACACTCATGATACTATGATTCTATATTGTTCCATAACTTGACTTCTCTTACTCATCTCCTCTTTGGTCGGCGAGAATCCCATGTATTTGCAGGCATGGTCATTCTTGAGGATACAGATACACATACGCTTGTAAGTCGGTATTTCCCTAAATTCCGGAATATCGATATCATCCTGATATTCCATGCGCACCGGCTTCTTGTATGTCTTATAGTTGCTATTGTCCATCACGATAATCGGCACTTTGGCATCAATCAGTTTCTGAATGGTGGAATCACTCAGACAGCCTCCTTTGGTTCGCCAAAAATGTACACTGACAGACAGTTTACGCAGATACCCCTTTCGGGCCCGTTCCGGCAAGGTAGAGAGCAGGAAGTACATAAACTCCCTCCAGGTGTACCCTTCCGGAAGTTTCACCATCTGCCATCCCATAGCGTGCGTGCCTCCATACATACCGGTGAAGTTCACGCCATTCACCCGTCCTATCATCTTCCCCCAGGTGTTAGGGTCAAGCACCCGGTAGAGCGCCAGACTCTCCTGCGCTTCATTGATGAACGGGCTTGCTACCCGTTGACGTTCCAGATTGACTCCGGCACGATAATACAGGTCATACAGTACATTATAGTCCCACTGGAATTTTCCGTTTGCCGTCCACACATCCGTCGTCTTCCAGTCGAAGATGGGATAGGCATTATAGATGTCATTTCCGACCTTTGAAGTCCATCTATACTTATGATACATCTGGAATTTGCGGCTCATATAGATACATCGCCAGCGGTTAAAACTTTCCTGCGTACGGATACCGATCAGACAGCAGGTGCGTACCGCATCCTTTTTCTGATGGAGCCACTGCGCAAAACGCATCTGGAATTCATAATCCCACATGGTCGTATTGTAAAAAGGAAAATCCTCCTTCTTCATGGCCTTCTTAGGCATGGAGCGTACCCAGATATCTTTCTTGTTATCCTCCCAGGGCCGCCAGAAGGACTGGTACATAGATGTACACGTAGATACCCGGAAAGGCACGCACACACGATATACATCCAGGATGTCCTTGTTCGCCTCCAGTATCCTGTCCACATAGTCGATGGTCATCTTGTATTGAATCTCATAGTCCATGTGAAACACTCCCAAACGTATTTTCAGATTATTCCGCCTGATGTAGTCGATACACATATTCAGCAGAACCCCACTATCCTTTCCTCCCGAGAAAGATACATAAATATTATCAAACTCGTTAAATATTACTTTCAGTCGCTCTTGTGCTAATTCATATACATTTTTTGTTCCTGTGATTGTTTTTTTTCCCATAATTCATCTGTTCATTTTTACATAGCGTGTCCACTTCTTGTCCATAGATGCAAACTCGAATTTCTCAAAAGTTTCCTGATCTTGTATCAGCGTGACAGAGTTAAGCGTCCAACCCGCAGGTATAAATGCCGTGACTACAGAAGATAGCAGAAGCGACAAGATCTCTTTTCGTTTCTCGTCCACCGCAGCTACATAATAATTATTAATGACAGCCTTTTTCCCGCTTTTCTGTTCAACCGGAATAAAGCCTATCACATCTCTGTTATCAATCGCAATGTACCAAACAAAATCTTCGCTTGTCTTGAACGGATAGTTATTATTTGCACGTATTACATCCGGATCCATTACTAGAGGCGCCAAAAGCTGATATAAATGTTTGTCTTTTCCTTTTAATTGTATTACCTGTATCATAGCATTCAAAAATAGACAGACAAAAATAGGTAAAATTTCCTCGTTTCAGCACAAAGCATGCGTAAAAAATTTATTTTTTAGCAATTCCCCCTCTTGTTTCATAATTATTTCCAATTCTCCCACCATCTGATGAGTGCACTAATCCAATCGTATTTTTATGTTCCGACAGCCGATTACTTTATACAAAGCAATATGGTTTCTTCCTTGTCCCTGCAATATTTTCTCAATCCTTCTTTCCCTTTCCAGTAAAGTCTCTTCATTATTTTCCACATGAAACTTTTTATTATACCTATTTCCATTATACTTATAAAAAACAATCCCTTTTTGCTTCCGGAAACGGAAACAAAGACTATTTTTTTCAATTGGGTATAGCCGTAACAGATCGGTAATTCTCTTCACGATTCTATCAAGAAAATTTCGTTACATCACTTGTACCGACCTCAATACAGATCTCAACGATATAGCAGTACGTATGTATCCAACTAACGAAACGGCAAACCTGAATAGCATCAATTATCTGCTGAATGGTATCCAAAAACAGACTCTTCACGGCTCAGCACACCATATCTACAGTTGGGAAATTGCCGTTTACGATTCAGTAAAAAAAACCGGAAGAAAATAAAATCGGCGCACTATCTTTGAACCAAAGAAAAGAAAAAGTATAACTCAAAAAGTACAATTATGAAAAAGTTATCAATCTTATCAATGTTGCTATTATTCATTAGCATGGGAAACATTCAGGCACAAACTGTCAAAGAAGAATCCCGCAAACAAAAAAAAGCTGAACAAGAATTACTCGACCAAATGTTTTTCGATGAAGCTAAACAAGCTATAGAAATGAAAAACTTCATTTTGGAAGCAGATCATGTTATGTTTAAATATGGTACCACAGCTTTCGTTTCTCCCAACACAAATTTTGTAGCGGTAAAAGGTAATAAAGCTGTGGTTCAGGTAGCCTTCAATATTCCGATCAGCGGTCCCAACGGTCTAGGCGGCATTACTGTCAACGGGAATATATCCGGATATAAGCAGACTACCGACAAAAAAGGTAATATATCCGTTTCGATGAACGTAATGGGAGTCGGAATATCAGCACAGGTGAACATCCGCTTGAATAAAGGAAGTAATAACGCATCGGTAGACATAAGTCCGAACTTCAATTCAAACAACTTTTCATTAACAGGAAGTTTACTCCCAATGGCTAAGGCCAATGTATTCAAAGGCAATTCACTCTAAGGTAAAAAATGTGTGTTTAGTAAATAAACAAGTTAAAATATTTTAGCTGACTATAGGCATTAAATTAAAAACAACTATGGTTTAACACTTAAAAGAAAGAATATGAAAAAGTATCTGTTTATAGGATTAATGGCAGTACTTGCCACTTCGTGTGAAAAAGATCCGGATTTAAGTAAGCTTGACAATAATTTCACAGTTTACACCAATTATGACAGCAAAACTAATTTCAATGATTTCAAAACTTATTGTTTGCCCGATAGTATTCTACTGATAGGACAGGGAATGAAGGCGGAGTATTGGAAGGATGAGAATGCACAAGAAATTATTAAGCAGGTTGCTGATGAGATGGATACCCGTGGTTATACAAGGGTTAAAGTGATTAAGAATGCTAACATTGGGTTACAGCTCTCTTTCACGCGCCAAACAACCCAAATAATAGGAACCGGCGGATGGTATGGAGGCGGATGGTATAACGGCTGGTGGGGACCCGGTTATTGGGGACCATATTGGAACGACTGGTATTATCCGTATCCTGTAACTTATAGTTATAATACAGGAACATTGATAATGGAAATGGTAAATTTGACAGACCATCCCGAGGATACAAGTCAGAAAGTAAAGTTACCGGTAATCTGGCATTCATACGCAACCGGACTATTATTTGAGAATTCCAAATATAACATGCAACTAACGTTGGATGCGGTCAATCAAGCGTTTGACCAATCTCCTTATATCAAGAAATCCTAAAAAGCAAAATTATGAAAACAATAAAATTTATTCCGAAGAAAAAGTATATTCTGGCATTCATGATATCGGGCCTGTTTTATTTCAGTAGTTATGCACAGGATATCAGCGATAGATTGCATTTTAATGTAGACTGGCAGATGAATGCTCCTCTCAATACGAATTTTGCCGATAAAATCAGTGGTTGGGGTATGAACCTGGAAGGAGGTTATTTCCTTACTCCACACTGGAGCCTGGGGGCTTTCCTTGATTTCCATACAAATCATAAATATGTTCCGCGTCAAACCATAACTGAAGGTACTGCTTCGTTGACTACTGACCGACAAGAGTCGGCTTTCCAGCTACCATTCGGGCTTGCCGCTTCATACCGATTTATCAGCAATGGATGCCTGAAACCTTATGTTGGCACCAAGATAGGAACCATGTATGCCCAAAATACAACATATCTGAATACTATAAGTCTGACAGATAAACCCTGGGGGTTCTATGTCTCTCCAGAAATTGGAGTGAACATTTATCCGTTTTCCCAAAGCCGATTTGGTTTCCATCTGGCTGCATATTATAGTTATGCCACCAACAAAAGCGAGTTGCTGACCGGTTGTCAGGATGGAAATAATAATATTGGATTCCGCTTAGGTGTTTGTTTCTGACATGATCTAGATTCTCTCAAAAAGACAAGAGGAAGTACAAAATGTTATAGTTACTTTTGGCGACCTCTTGTTTTTTTGTTAAATTTGTAATATATAAAGTCTACGTTCAATATGCGGCAAAAGTTCAATTATCTGTTTATTGGTTTGCTATTCTCAGGATTGGCATTTTTCTCATATCTGTTTCTCTTGCTTTATTCCGACTTCACCCCGCAACATCTGGAAGTACTGATTTCTTTCAAGTCATTTATCCTGATACTTGCCGCCTTTAATCTAGTCGGTTTCGGAGTATTAATGATCCACAACTGGCAAAAGCGAAGCTTTCAGTTTCTGGTCAAACGAAAAGAGCGATTGATTATCGATTGCATTCTGACGGCAATTATTCTGTTTTTAATGAATTATCTGGTCTTGTCAATAGTCAAAGCCATATTTGAGGTTCCTGCACCATTTACTCTGAAAGGGTCCGGGCTGAGAATGATAGCCTTAGTCTGGCTGGTAGAAATGGTAATAACTAACCTTACTTTGACTATCAATTTTTACAGGCAGCTAGTTCTTCTGCACGAAAGAACGGAACAAGTCGAAGAGAATTCCATTAAGGCACAGTATGCAGCTTTGCAAAATCAGCTGAATCCTCATTTTCTCTTCAACAGTCTCAATACACTTATATCCGAAATAGAGTATGCTCCCAAAAACGCAATTCTATTTACCCAACGTTTGTCTGATGTATACCGATATATATTACAAAGCCAGCAACAGCGTCTGGTTACTATAGAATCCGAACTCTCTTTCATCGACTCTTATATTTTTCTTCATAAAGTCCGTTTAGGAGACTGCATCCGGATAGAGAATAGAATAGAAGCTGATAATTATGATTTGAAACTCCCCTCATTAACCCTGCAGCTATTGGTAGAAAATGTCATTAAGCATAATATAATTAATATGGATATGCCAATGAATATTTTGATCGATTATGATTCTGAGAATGGAAGAATATTGGTAACCAACAAAATCAGGATAAAGCCCAATGTGGTCAGCACCGGCATGGGATTAAAGAATCTTTCAGCCCGTTACCTCCTGATATGCAATCAGGATATTACCATAGAAAACAATACGAATTATTTTACCGTTAAAATCCCAGTACTGAATGAATAAAATTACAGCAGTCATTATTGAAGACGAAATTCCGGCCGCCCGTCGGTTAAACAATACATTAAATGAGTTACGCCCCGAATGGCAAATTACAGTATTACCCGGTAGTGTAAAGAAGAGTGTAGAATGGTTTGCGGAAAATCCCCATCCGGATCTTGTTTTTCTCGACATACAATTGACAGACGGCATTTCATTCACATTCATCGAACAGGCACAACCAGAAAGTACTATCATTTTCACCACTGCGTATGATGAATATGCCATTCGGGCATTTACAGTCAACAGTATCGATTATTTACTTAAGCCGATTGATAACATCCGACTGGAAGAAGCAATTGTAAAGTTCGAACATCTGACTACCAAATACCTGAATCAGGGGCAAAAGCCAATTGACTTAATGGAAATTTTACAAAACATCACCCAACCGGGAAAGAAATACCGTACCCGTTTCCTAATCTCAGGCGATGACAAACTTTTTACCTTACAAGTGGAAGACATTGCTTATTTTTATTCAGAAAATAAAGTAACCTTTGCCGTAACCAAGCAAAATAGAGAATTTATCATTGACCTTTCTTTGGACAAGCTTATGGAACAACTCGATCCGGATGTTTTTTTCCGAAGCAATCGGCAAACAGTAGTTAGCATCAATGCCATCGTAAAGGTTGAGTCATATTTTCTGGGAAAAGCAATCTTACATGTAAAGCCGCCTTTTAAAGATAAGATAATTGTCAGCCGTGACAAAATAGCTCCTTTAAAACTTTGGCTAAATTATTAAATTTCAGCAGAGTTAATTCTGCATGTCTCAATATTCATATTCCCAATCAATTGCTTTTTCACTCAGTAAGATTAATAAGAAAAGCTCCGATCCCGTTAAGAACCAGAGCTTTTCCTAATTATAAAAATCAAAAGAAGCGGTGCGTACGGGACTCGAACCCGTGACCCCATGCGTGACAGGCATGTATTCTAACCAACTGAACTAACGCACCAAAATTTCCTTTTTAATTCGCATCTCTCTCAATTGCGGATGCAAAGGTAGACATTTTTTTGAAACCTACAATAGCAAGAGTATCTTTTTTCTGAAAAAGTGTGTTTATTAAGAATTATCACGTACATTTGCAAGCATTACTATAAATAGAAAATAGAATGAAAAATACACCAATCGAACGAAATGTGATTGACGAAACGATTAATGAGTTTCAAATTGTCGACTTTTCGAAGGCTACTATCCGTGAAGTGAAAGCGATAGCTTCAAAGGCGGAAGCAGTATCAGGCGTTGAATTTATCAAGATGGAAATGGGTGTTCCGGGACTTCCGGCCTCTGCCGTAGGAGTAAAAGCGGAAATCGAAGCGCTGCAAAACGGAATTGCCAGCCTGTATCCCGATATCAACGGATTGCCGGAACTCAAAAAAGAAGCGTCCGACTTTATCAAAGCATTCATCAATGTAGATTTAAGCCCGGAGGGATGCGTACCCGTTACCGGCTCTATGCAGGGAACATTCGCTTCGTTCCTTACTTGCAGCCAGTGCGATGAAAAGAAAGACACGATCCTGTTTATCGATCCGGGATTTCCCGTACAGAAACAGCAGTTGGTAGTGATGGGACAAAAGTATGAGACATTTGATGTCTACGACTACCGCGGTGACAAGCTGAAAGAAAAGCTGGAAAGCTATCTGAGAAAAGGAAATATATCGGCTATTATCTACTCAAACCCCAATAACCCGAGCTGGATTTGCCTGAAAGACGAAGAGTTGCGCATCATCGGCGAACTTGCCACCCAATATGACGTAATCGTACTGGAAGACCTGGCATACTTTGCAATGGATTTCCGTCAGGATCTGAGCACTCCTTATCAAGCTCCGTTCCAGCCTTCGGTAGCTCACTACACAGATAATTATGTGTTGCTGATTTCCGGTTCCAAAGCCTTCAGCTATGCCGGACAACGTATCGGCGTGAGCTGCATTTCCGATAAGTTGTATCACCGCAGCTATCCCGGACTGACGAAGCGTTATGGCGGGGGAACATTCGGCACGGTCTTCATCCACCGCGTACTCTATGCACTGTCTTCCGGCACAAGCCACTCCGCACAGTATGCGATGGCTGCCATGCTGAAAGCTGCCAATGAAGGTCAATACAACTTCCTCAGCGAAGTGAAGGTATATGGTGACAGAGCGCAGAAGTTAAAAGAGATTTTCCTCCGTCACGGATTCTATCTGGTATATGACAATGACTTGGGCGATCCGATTGCCGACGGATTTTACTTCACCATCGGCTATCCGGGAATGACAAGCGGCGAACTTGCCAAAGAACTGATGTACTATGGAGTGAGCGCCATTTCACTGGTCACCACCGGAAGCCACCAGGAAGGATTACGCGCGTGTACCTCTTTTATTAAAGACCACCAGTACGCACAGCTCGACGAAAGAATGAAGCTGTTTGCCGAACATCACCCGATTGCCTGACAGCCGAATAGCGTATTTATGCCGGAACTGATGTTCATGTCAGATGCGGATATTCATAAAAGCTGCTCTTAAAACAAAAAAAATGGGAAAGTATGGCTATTATTCCATTTCTTTTCTTATATTAGTGGCACGAATATCAATCTGATGGCATGAATATAGACTCTGACATATTTAAAATTCAATCGAATAATGTATTGCCATCACGAGGAAAGATTCTCATCTCCGAACCTTTCCTTCGTGATGCCACATTCGGCAGATCTGTAGTTCTGTTGATCGACCATACCGAAGAAGGCAGCATGGGGCTGATTATCAACAAACAACTGCCGATATTTGTCAACGACATTATCAAAGAATTCAAGTATATCGAAAATATACCTTTATACAAAGGCGGACCTATCGCTACAGATACCCTGTTCTACCTTCATACACTGGCAGACATTCCGGGTGCCATACCTATCAGCAAAGGACTGTATCTGAACGGTGACTTTGATGAGATAAAGAAATACATACTGCAAGGAAACAAAGTAGACCGCTACATCCGCTTCTTCCTGGGATACTCCGGCTGGGAAAGCGAACAACTGAGCACCGAACTCAAAGAGAACACATGGCTCGTCTCCAAAGAAGAGAATGCCTATCTGATGAACGGAGACACCAAGGATATGTGGAAACAAGCCTTGGAGAAACTAGGCAGCAAGTATGAAACCTGGTCACGCTTTCCGCAAGTGCCGACTTTCAATTAATGTCTCTTCGGATTCAGATACTGGAAGATAGCAGCATCTTTGTAACATCCACCGACCTGTAACCAATCCTTCAACAGTCCGCATTGGACGAAACCGCAGGAAGTAAACAGTTTCATACAGACTTCATTGTCCGTAGCCACATGGGCATAAAGTTGAGTCAGCGACAAGAAATCGAAAGCATACTCGCACAGCAACTGCAAAGCGTCCGATGCGTAACCTTGCCGGCGATAGTCTTTATGAACAGCTATGCCGACCTCACCACGAGAGTGGAGAGGAACAAAATCCGTGATATCAATCGTCCCCAATATCCGATGATCGGACTTACTCATTATCATCAGGCGCAACTGCTTGTCGGCAAACACATCACACTGGGAACCCTCTATATATTGCCGGAGCACGTAGCGGGAATAAGGAACGGTAAAATTACTGATATCCCACATGGAAGGGTCATTCTCCATCTCATACATCACATCCATATCTTCCGGCTCTACCGCACGAAGATAGATGCGGTCATTACTTAAAAAAGACTGTTTCATACCGGCTTATTCTTTATTAATATGGAGTTCGTTACGAAGTCTTTTCTCACTGGGCAGACAAAAAAGGGAAGCGGTCAGCCCGATCAGCATACAGAGATTTCCGGTGTTGCTAAGAGTCAGATAATAGCATAATACGTTGAGGACGATAGCCACTTCGAGCAATCCGAGGCGTACCATGCTCCACTGCACATAACGCTTCAACGCAAGAGGAATCGTCAGGAGGTCTATCTTCTTTTTCAGTACCAGACTGAACAGTTTCAAAGCAAGCGGCACACACAAGGCGGTCAGCAAGATACCTGCCGTCTCCATATAATAGGTGGCCTGTGGGTTATCGACCAAAGCTCCCACAGGAAGAAGGTCGAACTCCCCTGCCCCAAGCAAAAAGGCGGGAAGCACCCAAAAGAAAACATAACTGATATTCAAATTTCTCACTGCGCGTTTTATCTGTTCTTCCATGTTAGTTACGATATTCGTTCAAATAATAAAGTTAGATTATACGGTTCCGGTAAAAAGAGTCCGGTTGACAATACTGCGTCCCAGAGTGATCTCATCGGCATACTCCAGTTCATCACCAACGGAGATGCCCCGTGCTATTACGCTGAGTTTGACCCCCATCTTCTCCAGTTTACGGTAGATGTAGAAGTTGGTGGTATCTCCTTCCATCGTGGTGCTCAAAGCGAGGATGACTTCCTTGATTCCTCCTTCGGATACCCGCTGTACGAGACTTTCTATTTGCAGGTCGCTCGGTCCTACCCCGTCCATTGGCGAGATCACTCCGCCCAGTACGTGGTAAAGTCCCCGATACTGCTGGGTGGCTTCTACCGCCATCACATCGCGGATATTCTCTACCACACAGACAGTAGAGGCGTCACGCTGCGGATTGGCACAAATCTGACAAGTCTCGGTATCAGATATATTATGACATACTTTACAGTACTTTACTTCACGTTTCAGCGTAATGATGGAGTTGCCGAATGCCTCCACAGTAGCCGTGTCCTGCCGGAGCAGATGTAATACAAGCCGCATTGCCGTCTTGCGCCCGATGCCCGGAAGTTTGGAAAATTCGCCTACTGCCTTTTCGAGCAGTACGGAAGGATATTGTTGGTTCATAGATTACGAATGAAATTCTATCTGTTTCGGGCGCAAAGATACGGATTATTGTTTTTAATACAAAGAAAGTATTACCTTTGCAGCCGATATGATGATATTAGTCATTATTATATGCTATTTTGCGGGCTTGTTGTTAATAGCCCACATTACCGGACATAAAGGCGGATCAAATGCAGCGTTCTTTAAAGGAGAAAACAAATCACCCTGGTATATAGTCTCCTTCGGCATGATTGGCGCTACAATTTCCGGCGTGACTTTCGTATCCGTACCGGGCATGGTTCGCGGAATGGACATGACGTATATGCAGACCGTATTCGGATTCTTCTTCGGCTATATGATCGTAGCACACATATTGCTGCCTCTTTACTACAGGCTGAATCTGACAAGTATCTACGGATACCTCGGTACACGCATCGGCGTGAATGCCTACCGCACCGGCTCTTTCTTCTTCCTGCTCTCCCGTATGCTGGGAACGGCAGCCAAACTGTATCTCGTCTGTCTGATCCTGCATACGCACGTATTTCAGGATATGCACATCCCTTTCTGGGTGATTGCCGTCGGCTCCGTGGCCCTCGTGTGGATATATACCCACAAAAGCGGCATCAAGACAATCGTATGGACGGACACCCTGCAAACATTCTGTCTGATCGCAGCCCTGCTATTCATCATCTACTTCACCATACAGAAGCTGGATGTGGGCTTCGACGGCATCGTACAGACCATCCGCCACAGCGAACACAGCCGCATCTTCGTATTCGACGACTGGATGTCCCGTCAGAACTTCTTCAAACAGTTCTTCAGCGGCATCTTTATCGTCATCGTCATGACCGGACTTGATCAGGACATGATGCAGAAGAACCTCTCCTGCCGCAATCTGCACGAAGCCCAAAAGAATATGTACTGCTACGGATTCTCATTCATCCCGCTGAATTTCCTGTTCCTGTGCCTGGGCATTCTGCTGATCGCATTAGCGGGACAAATGCAACTGGAACTACCGGCCATGAATGACGATATCCTTCCCATGTTTGCCACACAAGGATATCTGGGACAGTCGGTACTGGTTCTTTTCACCATCGGCATCATCGCCGCAGCTTTCAGCAACTCAGACTCCGCGCTGACCGCCATGACCACCAGCGTATGTATAGACCTGCTGAACACGGACAAAGACACGGAAGAAACAGCCCGTCGCAAAAGAAAGAAAGTACACCTGTCCCTCTCCATCCTGCTGGCTTTCTTTATCTGCCTGGTGGAGATGCTGAACAACAAAAGCGTGATTGACGCGATCTACATCATCGCCTCCTACACATACGGGCCTTTGCTGGGCATGTTCGCCTTCGGACTGTTCACCCGGCGCCGGACTAAGGACCGGCTGGTCCCGCTCATCGCCATCGCCTCCCCGGTGCTCTGCTACGCTCTGGACTGGTGGATAAACAAAGAAACCGGATATAAATTTGGCTATGAATTGCTAATGTTGAACGGAAGCCTTACCTTTGCGGGGCTCATGCTGCTGTCCGGAAAAGAGAAAACGGCGAAAACGCCTTGAAAACTGGCGTCCGGAGTTTATAATAAAAAGTAGTGGAGTTTATTATAAACGTGACCATAGTTTATTATAAACGATAAGAGAGTTTATTAGAAGTAGAAAAACAAAGAAATAAATGACAATAAAATGGAAATAACGAGTGCAGAATTTGTGATTAGCAACACGGACGTGAAGAAATGTCCGACAGGAGTATTTCCCGAATACGCCTTCATCGGGCGGTCGAATGTAGGAAAGTCGAGCCTTATCAATATGCTGACTGCCCGCAAAGGACTGGCGATGACCTCCGCCACACCGGGAAAGACAATGCTTATCAACCACTTCCTGATCAACCAAAGCTGGTACCTGGTCGATCTTCCCGGATACGGCTACGCCAGACGCGGACAAAAAGGAAAAGACCAGATACGTACCATCATCGAAGACTACATCCTCGAACGGGAACAGATGACCAACCTGTTTGTACTGATAGACAGTCGCCTGGAACCGCAGAAAATAGACTTGGAATTTATGGAATGGCTGGGCGAAAACGGCATCCCTTTCTCCATCATCTTCACCAAAGCAGACAAACTGAAAGGCGGACGTCTGAAAATGAATATCAACAACTACCTGCGTGAACTGAGCAAGGAATGGGAAGAACTTCCCCCGTATTTCGTATCTTCTTCGGAAAACCGCACAGGACGCACGGAAATCCTCGACTACATAGAAAACATCAGTAAAGAAGTCTATAAAAATAAGTAAACGAAAATGAAAAAGAACATTTTATTTATTGCATGGGTTGCATTATTCTCACTCTTTGCAAGCAACAGTCAGGCACAATCATTAAAGGATCTGCTCAACAAAGACAACATCTCCAAAGTAGTAAATGCCATCACCGGGACACCCGAAACGATAGACATGACAGGTACATGGACTTACAGCGGTTCGGCAGTAGAATTTGAATCGGACAATCTGCTGATGAAAGCAGGAGGAGCCGCAGCCGCCACGATGGCAGAAAACAAATTGAACGAGCAATTGAGTAAAGTGGGCATCAAAGAAGGACAAATGAGCTTCACGTTCAACGCCGACAGTACTTTCACCAGCACCGTCGGAAAAAAGAAACTGAACGGCACTTATTCATACAATGCTTCCACCAAGCAGGTAGACTTAAAGTACTTGAAACTACTGAACCTGCACGCGAAAGTGAACTGCACTTCCAACTCTATGGATTTATTGTTCAACTCTGACAAACTACTGAAATTAATGACATTCCTCGGCAGCAAGACAAACAGCACAGCACTGAAAACTGTCAGCTCACTGGCTGAAAACTACGACGGGATGATGCTGGGATTCGGGTTGAAGAAATAGTGTTTTATTTGCAAAACCAAAAGCTCTGAAACGCCTTCTGGCAGGGCTCGAAAACCGAATCCTAACCGAAAGGGAAACCGAACCTTAACCAGTAGAGAAGAGTAGAGTATATAATTCTATTCTAAAGAAATAGAATTACTAAGAAAGAGAAGAAAGAATTTCGCCGCCGCCGATTCACTTTCGGTGTAGAAATGAATCAGACCAGTTCATCTTTGATTCGATGTTCTCTCTGTTCTCTACGTTGTTGAATGCGTTTGTACAACTTAACAATAAGTGCTATAAAGTAATTCAACTCATAAAAGGGAGTCATATAATAGAAATCAAGTTTTGTTTTCATAATAGCTGGATTTTATGGGTTTGTTCCAAATATAGTAATTTTTTATGCGATAAACAAAAAATATGAGTATTAATTAGCGTGTTGAAATGAATTAATTTAGCGAACAGAGATCGGCAGTATTCACCTCAGTGCTCACTTCTGCTCGTCTCGGTGCTCAGCGTTTTTCGCCTCGCTGCTTACTCTCATTCAGCTCGGCGCTCAGTATTCCTCACCTCGGTGGTCAGGATTGCCAAGCCCAAGGGCGATGATAAACAGAAGTTATTTTATTCCCTTTTTCGATAAAATTAACTCTGCCGACGGGATAGTTTCAGGGAAAAGCGTTACCTTTGGCGTTTGTAATCAATAAAAAGAAGGAAAAATGAAAAAGATACTTTTTTTAATGACCTTGTTAGTGGTAGGAGTAAGTTTCGCTTTTGCCCAGACTAACGCTGACATCAAGTTTGACAAAACAACACACGACTTTGGAAAATTCTCAGAAAACAGTCCGGTAGTAAGCTGTGTATTCACTTTCACTAATATCGGTGATGCTCCTTTAGTAATTCATCAGGCGGTAGCGTCTTGCGGATGCACAGTGCCCGAATATACCAAAGAACCGATCCAGCCGGGAAAGAAAGGTACAATCAAAGTAACTTACAACGGAACAGGTAAATATCCGGGACACTTCAAAAAGTCGATTACCCTGCGTACCAACGCAAAAACCGAAATGGTACGCCTCTATATCGAAGGCGATATGACCCCGAAAGACGAGAAGTAAGAAAAAATAGACATAACGTAAAGGAGAATCTTTCGATTCTCCTTTTTTTTTGTTTACTTTGAAGTCCATTAAGCATAAACTACTAAAAATATAATATGAAACAAGAAGAAGACAAATTCACCGGACTACCCGAGAACGCGTTCAGAGAGTTAAAAGCAGGAGAAGTGTACAATCCCCTGATGAGTCCTTCCAAAAATTATCCGGAAGTAAACTTCTGGTCAGTAACATGGGGTATCGCCATGGCCATCCTTTTCTCGGCAGCCGCCGCCTATCTGGGGCTGAAAGTGGGACAAGTATTCGAAGCCGCTATTCCGATAGCCATCATTGCCGTAGGAGTCTCCGGTGCAGCCAAAAGAAAAAATGCGTTAGGAGAAAATGTAATTATCCAGTCTATCGGAGCGTGTTCCGGTGTAATCGTTGCCGGAGCCATCTTTACCCTCCCCGCCCTTTATATCCTTCAAGTCAAATATCCTGAGATGACAGTCAGCTTTATGCAGGTATTTATCAGCTCGCTGCTGGGTGGTGTACTGGGTATCCTGTTTCTGATTCCTTTCCGCAAATATTTCGTCAGCGATATGCACGGCAAATATCCTTTCCCCGAAGCAACCGCTACCACACAGGTGCTGGTGTCCGGAGAAAAGAGCGGCAGCCAGGCCAAACCGCTGTTGATGGCGGGAATGATCGGTGGATTGTATGACTTCATCGTGGCCACTTTCGGCTGGTGGAACGAGAACTTCACCACCCGCGTATGCGGAGCCGGAGAAATGCTGGCTGAGAAAGCGAAACTGGTATTCAAAGTAAATACGGGAGCTGCCGTACTCGGTCTGGGCTATATCGTCGGACTGAAATATGCTTCCATCATCTGTGCCGGATCACTGGCAGTATGGTGGATCATCATTCCGGGAATGTCCGCCATCTGGGGAGACAGCGTGCTGAACGCATGGAACCCCGAAATCACTTCTACGGTAGGCATGATGAGCCCCGAAGAAATCTTCAAGTATTACGCCAAGAGCATCGGTATCGGCGGTATTGCCATGGCAGGTGTCATCGGTATTATCCGTTCGTGGGGAATCATCAAGAGTGCCGTCGGACTGGCTGCCAAAGAAATGGGCGGTAAAGGCAATGTAGAAAAGAATATCGTGCGTACACAGCGTGATCTTTCGATGAAAATCATCGCTATCGGCTCTATCCTTACGCTGATTCTGATCGTGCTGTTCTTCTACTTCGATATCATGCAGGGAAATATCGTCCATACGCTGGTAGCGATTGCGCTGGTAGCAGGCATTTCCTTCCTGTTCACAACGGTAGCTGCCAATGCGATTGCCATTGTAGGCACCAATCCGGTATCGGGAATGACATTGATGACACTGATTCTGGCTTCCGTAGTGATGGTAGCTGTCGGACTGAAAGGTCCTTCGGGCATGGTGGCCGCACTTGTGATGGGTGGCGTAGTATGTACGGCACTGTCTATGGCGGGCGGTTTCATCACCGACTTGAAGATCGGTTACTGGCTGGGTAGTACGCCTGCCAAACAGGAAACATGGAAATTCTTGGGAACCATCGTTTCTGCTGCTACAGTAGGCGGTGTAATGATTATACTGAACAAGACATACGGCTTCACCAGCGGCGCACTGGCTGCACCACAGGCCAATGCGATGGCTGCCGTTATCGAACCGCTGATGAGCGGCGTAGGTGCCCCCTGGCTGCTGTATGGCATCGGTGCAATCCTTGCTATCGTGCTGACATTCTTCAAGATTCCCGCACTGGCCTTTGCGCTGGGTATGTTTATTCCGTTGGAACTGAATGTGCCGCTGGTAGTAGGCGGTGCCGTCAACTGGTATGTGACAAGCCGCAGCAAGGATACGGCACTCAATACGGAAAGAGGTGAAAAAGGTACGTTGCTGGCATCCGGTTTCATTGCCGGAGGTGCATTGATGGGAGTCGTGAGCGCGGCAATGCGTTTCGGCGGTATCAATCTGGTCAACGAAACCTGGCTGAACAATACCTGGTCGGAAGTGTTAGCATTAGGAGCTTACGCTTTATTGATCCTCTACTTTATCAAGGCTTCCATGAAAGTAAAATAAGATGAGGAAACTGTTATCTGTTATAGTATCACTTATGACTGCAATGACATTTGCACAACAGCCCGTCGAGCTACCTTTGTGGCCCGACGGTGCTCCCAACTCCAACGGGCTGACCGGCGGGGAAAAGGAAGTGTCGCCCCACAGACTCAGCAATGTCACCGCCCCCACCATAACCGTTTACCGTGCACCACAACCAAACGGAATGGCTGTCATCATGTGTCCCGGAGGTGGCTACAGCCGCCTCGCCATGGATCATGAAGGGCATGACATGGCACCCTGGTTCTGCGGACAGGGCATCACTTACGTTGTATTAAAGTACCGGATGCCGAACGGTCATTGCGAAGTCCCCTTATCGGATGCGGAAAGAGCGATTCGCATCGTACGCGAGCATGCCGGGGAATGGAATATCCATCCCCGCAAAATAGGAATCATGGGAGCATCCGCCGGAGGACATCTCGCCTCTACCCTTGCCACCCATTACAGTGCGGCATCCCGTCCCGACTTTCAGATTCTACTTTATCCGGTGGTCACCATGACGCAAAGTACTCATGGCGGTTCGAGAAAAGAGCTTCTGGGCGGAAATCCGACCGCAGAACAAAAGGTACTCTTCTCCAACGAACTGCAAGTGACATCCGATACTCCGCAAGCCTTTATTGTCCTGTCTTCTGATGACGGTGCCGTGCCTCCTTCCAACGGAGTGAACTATTATCTCGCTTTACAGAAAAACAATGTTCCCGCATCGCTTCATGTCTACCCTACCGGCGGACATGGCTGGGGATTCCGGGACAACTTCAAGTATAAGCAACAATGGACACAGGAACTCGAAAAGTGGTTGCGTGAGGGTGTCGTATTTCCGAAGAAGACAGCACCGATGTTGAGAATCGGAAAGACGTACCTTGGAACAAAGTATGTAGCCAACACACTGGATCAGGGAACGGAAGAAAAGTTAGTCATCCTGCCCCAAACGGTAGATTGCCTTACTTTCGTCGAATATACGCTGGCTCAGGCGATGGGGTCTTCTTTTGCCGATAATCTGCAAAAGATACGTTATCGGGACGGTGTGATCGACGGATACACTTCGCGGTTGCACTATACCTCCGACTGGATTGAGAACGGTGTCCGCCAAGGATTTCTGGAAGACGTTACTGCACAAAACAGTACGCAGACCACCAAACTGTCTCTCTCTTATATGTCCACCCATCCCCAAAAGTACAGGCAACTGGCGGATTCGCCGGAGAACGTGAAACGGATGGCCGAGCATGAAAAGGCATTGTCCGGGAAAAAGGTACACTGGCTACCTAAAGGAAAACTCCCCGACGCAGGACTTCCGTGGATCATGGACGGTGATATCATCGCCATCACCACGAATCTTCCGGGACTGGATGTAGCTCATGTAGGGATAGCCGAATATATAAACGGAAAGTTGCATTTGCTTCACGCCTCTTCTACGCTTGGCAAGGTTGTTGTCAGCGAAGAGCCTCTCAGCCAAATGCTTCACAATAATAAATCATGGAGCGGCATACGTGTCGTCCGGATGTCTCACCCTTAAAACAAATGATTATGAAACGAGTAAAACATTTCCTTCTCGCGTCGTGTCTGTTGCCTACTTTTCTGGGAGCACAGGGAGTGGCAAGCGCCTCTTTTCTGGAGATTACTCCGGATGCCCAATCGGCAGGTATGGCCGGCACAGGACTGGCTATCACTGACAATGGAAGCACGGCTATCTTTCATAACGCTTCCACCATCGCTTTCTCGCAGGATGTAATGGGTGCCAGCTACTCATACGCTGACATAAATAAAGACTTTGGAATGCATAGCGCATCCCTTTTCTACCGCATCGGACGGGAAGGGAAACACGGATTTAGTGTAGGACTCCGTCACTACAAGGATGCCGATTTTCATTGGCAGGACGGTGCGGAGGATCATGCCCGCGCATGGAACGTGGAAGCCGCATACTTCAGAAATGTAGCCAAGAACCTGTCCCTTTCATTAACACTCAGATATCTGCAGGCAAAAGCCTATAAGGATGCGGACAGCAAAGGGTCAGTCTCCGTGGACCTCGGTGCCAGCTACCATCGCAGCATGGGTATTCTGGACGAAATGGCTTCATGGACAATCGGATTTCAAGCTGCCAACCTGGGCAGCAAGCTGGACGGACAGAAACTGCCTGCCCGACTGGGACTGGGTGGTGCCATCGACCTGCCGTTCAGTATGGACAACCGCTTGCAGGTGGCTCTTGACTTCAATTACCTGCTCCCGTCCGAGTACCGCCATCTTCAAGCCGGCATCGGAGCGGAATATAATTTCCTGAAATATGGAATTATCCGCGGAGGATACCACTTCGGGGATAACGACAAAGGAACAGGCAACTACGGTACACTGGGCTGCGGAATCAACTTCTGGCCGATTCGCGCGGATTTCTCTTATGCACTGGCTGATAAAGACTGTTTCATGCATAAGACATGGCAGCTCGGCATTGGAATCGTTTTCTAGGCTTTTCCTTCGGGCAGTCCGCTAAGTTTTATCATTGAGCAGAGTCTGCCGGGTTCTTTCATTGAGCAATCTGCTGAGTTTTTTCGTTCAGCAGTCTGCCAAGCTCGCATTCAAGGCGTTGCTTCACTTCGTCCATAGGCACTTCGTGCTTCAGTTCCTGACGAAGAGAAGTGACGCCTTTATCTATAAAGCCACAAGGATGAATATAGCTGAAATAGCGTAAATCCGTATTCACATTCAAGGCCAGTCCGTGCATGGTGACGTAGTGGCTGCTTCTCACCCCGATCGCACAAATCTTACGGGCACGGGGCGTACTCCCTTCCAGCCAGACACCTGTTGCCTTTTCAAGCCGTCCTGCTTCAATGCCATAGAAGGCACAGACACATATCACAGCCTCTTCGAGCAGGTGCACATATTCCTTTAGCCCCAGATGAAACTCTTCCAGATTCAAGATCGGATAACAGACTAGCTGTCCGGGACCGTGATACGTGATATCCCCTCCCCGATCTATATGGAAAAGGGTAGCCTGAATGGCTTTCAGCTGATCGTCATTCAACAGCATATTATTTTCTTTTCCGCTACGTCCCAAAGTATAGACGTGCGGATGTTCGCACATAATAATACGGTTTTCATACGCTTCTCCCTGCGCTTTTGCGCGGACAAGGGTATCAAACCATTCCGTCTGCCGCTGCCATGCCTCGGCGTACGGAATCAAATTCCAGTCTACTAATACAGTTTTCATGAGGACAAAAGTAAGAAATAAAAAGAAAAATCGTACATTTGTAGTTCGAATATAACAAGCACTCTAAACCAAAGATAACAAACACTCTTATGAAAATGGAAGTTCCACAAGTCGATTTGCCCCTGGAGGTGTTAGCATGGACCAAAGTAACTGAAGATATTCTGAACATCTACAAGCAATCGTGCCGGCTACAGGCGTGTATTTTCGCCATCTGTACGGAAGGCACAATGAAAGTCTCCATCAATCTGCTGGAATATGAGGTTCACCCGAATGATCTGATTACATTACTTCCCGGAACAATCATACAGTTCCGTGAGAAAGCGGAAAAGGTAAGTCTTTGTTTTGCCGGATTCTCTGCGAAATGTATCGGACATATCAATCTGCTGACCACCATCGGAAGCGCCTATCCTAAGCTGATAGAACAGCCGATCATTCCTCTTTCCGAGAATATTTCCGAGTATCTGAAGGAGTATTTTGCCTTATTGTCTCATGCCAGTTGTGACGAGTCTTTCAAGATGAACTCCAAACTGGCGGACTTATCACTCCAGACTATTCTGACAAGTGTCCAGCTGATGTACCGGAATTATTCGGGAAACAATCATTCGAACCGCAAGAAGGAGATTTGCCGGAAGCTGATTCAACTGATCACTGAGCACTACAAAGATCAGCGTTGTGCACAGTTCTATGCCGATCAGCTGGGAATCTCTCTGCAACATCTGAGCACTACCGTAAAACAAGTGACGGGGAAAAGTGTATTGGATACTATTGCTTATATTGTCATTATCGACGCCAAAGCGCAGCTAAAGGGTACGGATATGACTATTCAGGAGATAGCTTATTCGTTGAATTTCCCGAATCCCTCTTTCTTCTGCAAGTTCTTCAGACGGCACGTAGGGATGTCACCGCTGGAATTTAGAAATAGTTGAGGTTTGTAATCAAAACCTATATCATGGATAGAGGCTACATATAACCAATCTTCATTATATTTAGGCACGAATTACGCGAATTACACAGTTCTAAAGGTTTAAAATCCGTGTTAATCCGCGTAATCAATGCCTAATTTAAAGTTATAAAGGAGCTTTACCACGCTCCCTTTCGATGTTAAATCTTCCTTCTTCCCAAACTCAACGAATTGAGCACTACACTCACACTGGAGAATGCCATGGCGGCACTTGCCAGCATCGGATTCAGCAACAATCCGTTTATAGGGAACAATACTCCGGCAGCGATAGGAATACCGATCAAGTTGTAGATAAATGCCCAGAAAAGGTTCTGATGAATCAGTCGTACAGTCTGTCTGGACAGTTCGAAGGCTTTGGGAAGTAACAGCAAGTCGGATGTCATCAGCGTTACCATAGCGACATCCATAGCAATATCCGTACCCTTTCCCATAGCAATGCTGACGTCAGCCAATGCAAGTGCCTGCGAGTCATTGATACCATCGCCCACCATTGCCACTTTCTTTCCCTGCATTTGCAGTTCACGCACAAATTCTGCTTTGTCATCCGGCAAGGCATCTGCCACAAATCGCTCGATACCCAGACGGGAAGAGACTGCCAGAGCCGTCCGCTGACCGTCACCGGTAAGCATACAGATATCGATGCCCTGACGTTTCAGTTCTTTCACTGCTTCGGCAGAAGTAGCCTTGATCGGATCGGAAACGGCAATGATAGCCAAAAGCTCATTTTCACGTCCGAAGTATATGATTCCGTTACCGTCTGATTCGTAGTGTACCAGCATATCCGCCATGACATCGCTCACTGTAGCGCTGAAATCTTTCAGAAGTTTATGGCTGCCCACCCAGTAAGTCTTGCCTTGATAAGACACCTTTATACCTTTGCCTGTGATGCTCTCAAAACTGCTCAAAGGAGCGGGAGTTATCTTTTCCTCGTCTTGAAGTACGGCGACAATCGCGCCTGCCAACGGGTGTTCCGATTTCAGCTCGGCAGCAAGAAGTACATCTTTGAAGTGTTCTTCCTGCGGCTGTGCCCACAACCATCCGGTAGCGGTAGGATGTCCTTCGGTCAAAGTACCGGTTTTATCCAGTACCACCACATCTACCTTACGCATCTGCTCCAGAGCGACGGCGTCTTTTATCAGAATATGCTGTCCGGCAGCTTTACCGATTCCCACCATCAGCGCAGTAGGTGTGGCAAGTCCCAGAGCACAGGGACAGGCTATGACCAGAACGGATACAGCAGAAAGAATACCATAAGAAATATACTCACTGCCACCGATAGCTACCCACAGCACAAACGTCAGAATGGCAATTCCCAACACGACAGGAACGAAGATGCCTGTAATACGGTCTACGATACGCTGCACAGGAGCTTTGCTGCCTTGTGCTTCCTGCACCATGTGAATGATGCGTGCCAGCACAGTATCACTTCCCACCTGAGAAGCACGAATGATGAAGGAACCGCGCTGATTGATTGTTCCGGCAAGGACCTTATCGCCCTTTTTCTTCTCTACCGGAATCGGCTCACCGCTAATCATACTTTCATCCACATACGAATCGCCCTCCGAAAGCTGACCATCCACGGGAATCTGTTCGCCGGGACGGACTACCACCATATCGCCTACCTGCAACAGGTCTATTTGTATCTCTTCCTCTACCCCACCACGCAATACACGTGCCACTTTGGGCTGCATTCCCATCAGTTTGCGAATGGCATCCGAGGTATTTCCTTTGGCGCGTTCCTCCATCATCTTTCCGGTCAGAACGAAGGCAATGATCACTGCGGAAGCTTCGTAATAGACGTGCGGTTCCAGTCCGCGATCTGTCCAGAACTGCGGAAAGAAAGTGTTGAACAAACTGAAAAGGAAGGCTATCGAGGTACTCAACGCGACCAGCGTATCCATATTGCTACGCCCGATCTTCGCCTGTTTCCATGCCCCCGTGAAGAAACTTCCTCCGAAGAGCACCATTACCGGAATAGCGAGCAACATTTGTATCTCGTTAGAATATGGCATGTGCATTAATAACATCGAAAAGATAAGCAGCGGCACGACAAATATCCACGCACCGATCACTTTCCGTTTCAGACGAAGGTAGCGCTTATGCTGTTCTTCTTCCCGACGTTCTTCTTTATTCGCTTCTTCTACTATCAGATCATAACCGGCAGCAAGTACCGCTGCACGGATTTCTCCGGGGGTGAGCTTGTCGTCCTCATAAGAAATCGTCAATGTATTTGAAGCAAAGTTGACGGAAGCATCAACGACTCCCGGCAACTTTTTCACTGTCTTTTCTACATTGTTAGCGCATCCCGCACAATGCATATTAAGCACGGGAAACGCTTTTTTTGCTATATTACCCATATAATCCTTTACTCTTTAATTAATTAGTATTTATAAAACAAGCAAATACGGGTATTTGTTCGATTACTTCTTATCGGCCTTCTTATCCTCTTTCTTAGATTCTTGTTTGCCATCTTTCTTGCCGTCCTGCTTGGTTTCCTTCACAAACTCGGCCTCATAATTGAACTTCTTGAATCCTGCCTGCAACTTCTTCACATCTGTCTTTTCGGCATCGTAGGTGATGGACACGGTTTTGTTCTTCAGTTCGGTGGAAAGTTCCTTCACGCCTTTCTCGAAGCGCATGTTATTTTTCACTTTCTTCTCGCAGTTCTCGCAGTGCATCTGAGAGACTTTGAATACTACTACACGGATATCCTTTGCCAACACGGCTGCTACGCTCAAAAGAGCCACCACGCAAGTGGCCATCCATCTTTTTGTTCTCATTTTTCTTATTCGTTTAATGGTTATTATTCATTTCTTGCCAGATTGAAACGTATTCCGATATAGGCTTTTGCCCCGTGCACAGGTCCCCATATCATCGTTGAGTCGAAGTTTCCTCCCCACGGGTTTGCTGCGTCAATGATCGGATTCTTCTGTTTGAAGTTTGTCAGGTTCTCCCCTCCTATGTAGACAGACCAGCGGCGGAAATAGCGGGTAATCTGGGCACTCAGTTGCTCGAAGCTGCCATAGCGGCCCTCCCAAGATAGCTGACCGTCTGCCAACTCGTAAGGGGAAGGCATTCTTCCTCCGCCATTGAGCTGGAGCGTAGCATCAAACTGCCATATTCCGAGTGGAGTCTGGTACGAAGCGGTCAGCAGTCCTTTGTATTTGCTGGTCAACGGTTTCTCCATCCGCTGACCTTTGTAGGTGGTCTGAGCATCCGTCAGACGGTAAGCTCCCGTCAAGGTAAATCCTTTAAAAAAAGGATAGCTTGCCTCTACTTGGAATACATGCGAATAGGAACGCCCGTCCAAATTGTAAAAGGCTACTTCGTGAGGATTACTGTCCATATCCACCACGACTTGCTTCAGGAAGTCTGTGTAATAATATTCGGCATTGATATTCAGCGTTTTGCCAAATACAGGTACGTAGGTGGATACACTGGCACCATAGTTCCATGCTTCTTCCATGTCCAGTCCTTTCGCTATTTCGACCTTTCGGCTACTGGAAAGCAGGTAGTTATTTTCTGCCAGTACATGATTCGTACGGTAACCTTTTCCGGCAGAGAGGCGGAAGTGTACGTACTCATTCGGATTGTATTTAAGATGTGCACGGGGAGTCACAAAGAAACCGTGCTCATTGCTATAGTCACCACGCAGACCTGCCATCAGCATCCACTGATCATTCAGATTCAGCGTGTATTGCGCATAGGCTCCGGGAACCGCTTCTTTGGCAAAAGCCTTGATGAGCGGCAATTCCGTTTGATTCTCCAACCGATAATGCTGGTCATAAGCGTCATAGTTGAAACTCAGCCCCGCCGAGAAACTGTTCTGCTTATTAAACTCTGTTTCAAACATCAAAGAGGCATACACATTTGTCTGGTCTACATTGTATAGTTTTCGTCCGTACATGGCATCCTGATTGTGCCAACTGGCAGAAAGAATCAGTGCCAGATTCGTATTCTTCTCCTTATTAAATATATAAGCATTCTTGGTGAAAAATTCGTAACGTTCGGTATCGATTCCTACTTTATAAAGATCACCCGTCTGCATATCCGTATGATGTGCCTGCCCGCTAGTGCGACTTTCGGAAAGGGCCTTGAAGCCTGCCTGAAAGACATAATGATCTCCCATATAGGCCCATCGGTTCCACACGTTATACTGCTCTACTTGGGGGATATCCACGAAGCCGTCATCATTGCCGTCGTGCGCTTTGGTTTCGTTTTCATAATGCGCCAGTAAAGAGGTACTCCAACGTTTTGACAACTTTAAGGTGGCGTCCGCATTCGCCTCATACCGGTTGGTACTGCTTGCGAAAAGATTGGCAGATACCCAATCGGCCTCCAGCAACTGCGGCTTTTTGAACTCTACATTAATCTGTCCCGTGATGGCTTCGTAGCCATTCTTCACCGATGAGATTCCTTTGGAAACCTGTATGCTTTGCATCCACGGACCGGAGACATATCCCAAACCATAAGGAGATGCCGCACCGCGATAGTTCGGGATATTCTCCGTGAGCATCTGTACATAAGTTCCGGACAATCCGAGCAGTTTGATCTGCTTGGCTCCCGTTGCCGCATCCGAATAGCTCACGTCCACCGAAGGGTTGGTCACGAAACTTTCTCCCAGATTACAGCAGGCAGCCCTGCTCAATTCGGCACTGCTTATCATCTCTTCGTTCATCACGCTGCTGCGCAACTTCATCGTTCCCATTCTGCGGCTGACTACATTTACTTCATTCAGTTCTACACCTTCCCGAAGGGTAATGTCCAGTTCCTGATTCTTCTTGCTGACATGAATCGTGTCATTCTGAAAACCGATAAAACTGATTACCAGCATGTGACTCTTCGAAGGTTTGGAGATAGAAAAGCTGCCATCTTCCTTGGTAGTTACACCCTGCTCCGTATTCACCCAGAATACATTAGCACCCGGAACAGGCTCTCCGGTATTATCTTTGACTATTCCCCGCACCTGCGCTTGTGTCGTAACTGCAAGTAATGAGAACAGTCCCATTATTATATATTTCATTCTTTCTTGGACTTAGTTTTGCGATACAAAATTAATTCATTTCTCTTGCAACTGAGTTGCATTCATTCTCCTTGTTTTCATACCCTGCAAAGGCTGAAAACAAAGTACAATCGGACAAAAAAGATGAAATAACAGCTAAATCAGAAAAACGGAATGTAACGCCAGCTTCTGCCTCGGACAGGGAGATGGCGGAGAAGGAAGACTGGAAAAGTCCACCGTCCGGTCTATAGAAGTGAAAGCAAATAGCTGACAATACTGTTCACAGAAAAGTGTTATCACCGGAACGGAAACTGTCAGTTCGGAAATATGCTTCATCAAATCGGGCTTATAGATAGTTGCCGTACAGCCCTTTTCTCTACAATCTTTCTTTGAATCGCAAGTATGAGACTTCTTACATTTGGGACAGCCATCGGCACAACAGCCCTGCACAGTCTCACAACGGGAACAGCAATAATGAACAATAGATACTCCCGCCCCTGAATAGATAATCAGGAGAGAAAGGATCACTGCTGTTATGTAGGCTAGTCTCTTCATTTCGGGAGACAAAGATAAGGTATTCCGGCAACAATATCAAATTAAATAATTCTCCATTTTTATTCGTACTACTGATATTATCCGTATATTTGACCACATATTAGTTCTTTTAAATACATCATGTCATGGAATATCATCGTATATCTTTCATCCACAACGATACAGAGTATTCGTTCATTAAAGCTATAAACGGGAACTTAACAGGATACGCTTTAATGTCAGCTTGCCGGATAGAAGTAGTCAATTATATGAAAGAAAATAACTTGAAAGGCAGCTATATACTAACCGGAATGTCAAAGGCTTAATCACATGAAAGCTAAAAGAGAGCAGATATTAATCAGAACTTCCTGGATAAGTACTATTGGTAATGCCATACTTTCCACATCAAAAATCATCGTAGGTTTATGGGCCGGCAGTCTTGCCGTGCTAGGCGACGGTATTGATTCGGCAACGGATGTGATCATCTCCATTGTCATGATTTTCACAGCACGCATTATCAGCCAGCCGCCTTCCAAGAAGTACGTATTCGGCTATGAGAAAGCCGAAGGGATTGCGACTAAAATTCTTTCGCTTGTGATATTCTATGCAGGGGTGCAAATGTTGATATCATCTATCGGAAGTATCTTTTCCGAAGAAGCAAAAGAAATTCCGTCAGCCATTGCTATATACGTCACGATCTTTTCGATTATCGGCAAACTTCTCCTGGCTTTATATCAGTACAAACAAGGGAAAAAGATAGATAGCTCCATGCTGACGGCCAATGCCATCAATATGCGCAATGATGTTATCATTTCCTCCGGTGTGCTGCTGGGACTGATATTCACGTTCATATTCAAACTGCCTATACTCGACTCCATCACAGGACTAATCATCAGCCTCTTTATCATAAAATCTTCGATTGGCATTTTCATCGATTCGAATGTGGAATTGATGGATGGCGTCAAAGATGTCAATGTGTACAATAAGATATTCGAAGCAGTAGAAACAGTTCCCGGTGCGAGCAACCCACACCGGGTAAGATCAAGAATGATCGGGAATCTTTATATGATTACCCTCGATATCGAGGTAAATCCGCAGATAACCATCACACAGGCCCATCAGATAGCCGACGCTGTGGAGAAAAGCATAAAAAGCTCTATAGACAATGTCTATGATATCTTAGTACACGTGGAACCTGCCGGCGAATGTCAGACAGACGAGAAATTTGGTATTGACAAGGGTATGGTGAATTGACGGAAGGCGTTAAGGAGCAAGTATATGCTCCCCCGAAGCTGTTATGATTACTCCACCACAATCACTGACCACCGTCTCGTGCTTTCCATCCGGAGTGACTATGATGGAACCAGTCTGTATGATATGCTTTCCGTCCGTCGTCACACGTATGCGGGCGCTTGTTTCCTCTTTTTCTTTCTTTTCCTTCTTTGCAGATTCCTCCTCTTCCTTATCCTCTATGGCTCTGTTCCGGTCCATACAGCCATTGGTATGATAACTTTTCATCTTAGTCACCCGGTCATCAACGAACCAGATATTAACGACTCCTGCAATACTTGACTCGGAAGTACGAAATTCCAGCATCTCACTCTCTTCGTCAAAACTTCGATAGCTCGGTTTACCCATAATAGCTATTACTTCTTTTGAAGACATCCCACGTTGGATAATACTCAAATTCTCATAAGTAATTCTGCTTGCATAACAACTGCTGAGCAATATCACCAGCAGCAAAGACATAAGGATCTGACTCTTTTTCATAATAGGTATAGTTTAGTAGTTTTTTTGAATACCCCAAATGTAGTATGAGAAAATTCCCTTCGCAAAGACTTCTTCCTACTTGCAAATAGGGATTTCCCTATCTATGAAAAACGACAGGTATAACCTATGACTACTAACATTTCTTCTCTCAACTATCCTATTGGCTTATCTATCATACCGTCCGCCACAGAGAATCAATGACTGCATACCTTACTGATATCGACCGTAAATTCCTCACCGGCAGGCATGAACTTCCCTTTTCGTTTAAGAAATCCGATCAGTTCATCCACTTCCATATTATCTGCCGAACAAGTATAAAAACGCTGATGTTCGCCAAACTTCTCTACAATTGCAGCCCTCAGAGATGCCTCAGTATAACTATTTCCCTCCATCATGTGAAGGACTTCGTGTGCATGTAACTGTTCCATAATCTATTTTTTCTGCAAAGATAAGTACGGCGTACAGATTAAAACTGTAACATATGATACAGAAGCAAGAAAAAAAGAATCATTAACAATGGCATCCCCTATATACATTGCCGAAGAAAGTAGCTGAATATTTTTCCTTTTTTATTCGCAGTATTCGGTAATTTCATTTATATTTGTCGATAGTGATAGATATGATCAATGTTGAATTTATAGAAAAAACGAGTATGAAAAAACAATATGTCAGTCTGCTTGCGGTTATACTTTCGGTAAGCGGCTTTTTGTTTTCTTGTCATGACAAGATGAACAAAAACACGGGAGCATTACAATTCGATAGTATACAGGTTAACGAGACGGCACACCTCTTTAATGACACCGCCAAACCCGCGTGCAATATTATCATCAACTTCGCCTATCCCGTCAAGTCGTCGGACGAGATGCTGAAAGACAGTCTGAACGCTTACTTCATCTCCGTCTGCTTCGGAGACAAATATATCGGCGAAAAGCCAGAAGCGGTAGTGAAGCAATACGCCAAGAATTACATTGACGAGTATCGCCACGACCAAGAGCCGATGTACGCCGAAGACGAAAAGAATAAAGAAAGCGATGCAGTGGTAGGCGCATGGTACTCCTATTACAAGAGCATCGAAGGCCACGTGCAACTTTATGAGAAAGACCTGCTAGTATATCGCGTTGACTACAACGAATATACCGGAGGCGCACACGGTATGTATATGTCGACTTTCCTGAACATGGATCTCACTCTGATGCGTCCGCTCCGCCTCGATGATATTTTTGTAGGCGACTTCCAGGAAGCCCTGACGGATCTGATCTGGAACCAGCTGATGGCTGACAACAAAGTAACTACTCACGAAGCGCTGGAAGACATGGGATATGCTTCGACCGGAGACATCGCCCCGACAGAGAACTTCTATCTGAGTAAAGAAGGTATCACCTTCTACTATAATATATACGACATCACACCGTACTCGATGGGACCTGTCAAAGTTACCATTCCATACTCTATGATGGAACATCTGCTGGGCAGCAACCCAATTCTTGGAGACCTGAAAGATTAAACAGCTATTAAAAGATTGAACACCAATGAATATCCTGTTGTTATTGCCCCGTGTGATGCAGAAGGATATTCATTTCACTTATAAATCAAAATTCACCATTCAAAATACTTAAAGTGGAAATCATACTGAAATATTTTCCGGATCTGACGGAAGAGCAGCGTAAACAGTTTGCCGCTCTATACGACCTCTACATCGACTGGAATGCGAAAATCAACGTTATCTCCCGCAAAGACATCGAAAATCTGTACGAGCATCATGTTCTCCATTCATTAGGCATCGCCAAAGTGATTCAATTCCGTCCTGGAACCAAGGTCATGGATCTGGGTACAGGAGGAGGATTTCCCGGCATTCCGCTCGCCATCCTGTTCCCCGAAACCAAGTTTCATCTGGTAGACAGCATCGGCAAGAAAGTACGTGTGGCGACAGAAGTGGCCAATGCCATCGGACTGAAAAACGTCACTTTCCGTCATGCCCGTGCCGAAGAGGAAAAACAACTGTTCGACTTCGTCGTGAGCCGTGCCGTAATGCCTTTGGCGGATCTGATCAAGATCATCAAAAAGAACATTTCCCCCAAGCAGCAGAATGCTATGCCCAACGGACTGATCTGTCTCAAAGGAGGCGAACTGGAGCATGAAACGATGCCGTTCAAGCATAAAACAGTCATCCACAGCCTGAGCGAAAACTTCGAGGAAGAGTTCTTTGAAACAAAGAAGGTAGTATATTCACAAATATAGGAATCAGGAGTTATCAAAACCATGAAAATAAAGAGATTTGAGTTTAATATGTTTCCCGTAAATTGCTACGTTTTATGGGATGACACAAAAGAGGCGGTTGTCATCGATCCGGGCTGCTTCTACGAAGAGGAAAAACAAGCACTAAAGAAGTTCATCCTCACCAATGAGTTAACAGTGAAACATCTGCTGAATACTCACTTACATCTGGATCACATCTTCGGCAATCCGTTTATGCTGAAAGAGTTCGGTCTGTCGGCAGAAGCCAATAAGGCGGATGAGTTCTGGATCGATGAAGCTCCGAAACAGAGCCGTATGTTCGGCTTCCAATTGCAGGAAGAACCGGTTCCGTTGGGGAAATATCTGCATGACGGAGATATCATCACTTTCGGACACACCAAACTGGAAGCAATCCATGTCCCCGGACATTCGCCCGGTAGCCTGGTGTATTATTGCAAGGAAGAAAACTGCATGTTCTCCGGCGACGTATTGTTTCAAGGCAGCATCGGTCGTGCCGATCTGTCGGGTGGCAACTTCGACGAACTGATCGATCATATTTGCAGCCGTTTATTCGTACTTCCCAACGAGACAGTCGTATACCCCGGACACGGTGCGCCAACGACCATCGGAATGGAGAAGGCAGAGAATCCATTTTTCAGATAAAAAAAAGAATACAAGTAATAGGTAATAAGTAACAGGTAATAATCGTAGCTGCCAGTATATTTATCCGCATGGATATTACTTATTACTTATTATCTATTACTTAAAAACATCCCCCATAAATTATGAAAACAGATTTGTTAGCTAGCCGTCACATCGGCATCAATGAAGAAGACACAGCTGTGATGCTCCGCAAAATAGGCGTAGACTCACTGGATGAACTGATCAACAAAACCATCCCTGCCAACATCCGACTGAAGGAACCGCTGGCACTGGCCAAGCCGTTGACGGAATACGAATTTGGAAAACACATTGCCGACCTGGCAAGTAAAAACAAACTGTATACGACATACATCGGATTGGGGTGGTATAATACGATTACTCCTGCCGTTATCCAACGGAATGTATTCGAAAATCCCGTATGGTATACTTCTTACACGCCTTATCAGACAGAAGTGTCGCAAGGAAGACTGGAAGCGTTGATGAATTTCCAGACTGCCGTCTGTGACCTCACCGCTATGCCGCTCGCCAACTGCTCACTGCTGGATGAAGCGACTGCCGCCGCCGAAGCCGTAACCATGATGTATGCTCTGCGTTCGCGTGCCCAACAGAAAGCAGGTGCCAACATAGTCTTTGTGGACGAAAACATCTTCCCGCAGACCTTGGCAGTAATGACCACACGTGCCATTCCACAAGGCATCGAATTGCGCACAGGCAAATATAAAGAGTTTGAACCCTCACCGGAAATCTTCGCCTGCATCCTGCAATATCCTAACTCCAGCGGTAATGTGGAAGACTATGCCGACTTCACAAAAAAGGCACATGAAGCAGACTGCAAAGTTGCCGTTGCCGCTGACATTCTGAGTCTTGCCCTGCTGACTCCTCCGGGAGAATGGGGAGCGGATATCGTATTCGGTACAACACAACGTCTGGGTACACCAATGTTTTACGGTGGCCCTTCGGCAGCCTACTTCGCCACACGTGACGAGTACAAGCGGAACATGCCGGGACGCATCATCGGATGGTCCAAAGACAAATACGGCAAACTCTGCTACCGAATGGCTTTGCAGACACGCGAACAGCATATCAAACGCGAAAAAGCCACTTCCAATATTTGCACGGCTCAGGCATTACTCGCTACGATGGCAGGTTTCTACGCTGTATATCACGGACAGGAAGGAATCAGAACGATTGCTTCGCGTATTCATAGCATCACTGTCTTCCTCGACAAGCAATTAAAGAAATTCGGATATACGCAAGTCAATGCACAATATTTCGATACGCTACGTTTCGAGTTGCCGGAACACGTTTCGGCGCAGCAGATTCGCACGATCGCACTAAGCAAGGAAGTGAACCTGCGCTATTACGAGAACGGAGACGTAGGTTTCAGCATCGATGAAACGACAGATGTAGCAGCTACGAACGTGTTGCTTTCCATCTTTGCCATTGCCGCCGGGAAAGATTATCAGAAGGTAGAGGACGTGCCGGAAAAGAGCAATATTGACAAAGCACTGAAACGCACCACGCCTTTCCTCACGCACGAGGTGTTCTCCAACTATCATACGGAAACGGAAATGATGCGCTACATCAAACGTCTGGATCGGAAGGATATTTCATTGGCCCAGTCCATGATTTCCCTCGGATCGTGTACGATGAAGCTCAACGCAGCCGCTGAAATGCTTCCTTTAAGCCGTCCGGAGTTTATGAGCATGCATCCGTTGGTGCCGGAAGATCAGGCGGAAGGATATCGTGAATTGATCAGCAATTTGAGCGAGGACTTGAAGGTTATTACCGGATTTGCAGGTGTCAGCCTGCAGCCGAACTCGGGTGCTGCGGGAGAATATGCCGGTCTGCGAGTTATCCGTGCGTATCTTGAAAGTATTGGTCAAGGACATCGCAACAAAATATTGATTCCGGCTTCGGCACACGGTACGAATCCTGCATCTGCCATACAAGCCGGATTTGAAACCGTCACCTGCGCTTGCGACGAGCAAGGAAACGTAGATATGGGCGACCTGCGTGCCAAAGCCGAAGAGAACAAGGAAGCACTGGCTGCACTGATGATCACCTATCCGTCAACGCATGGTATCTTCGAGACGGAAATAAAGGAAATCTGTGAAATCATCCACGCTTGTGGCGCACAAGTATATATGGATGGTGCCAACATGAATGCACAGGTAGGATTGACCAATCCGGGATTTATAGGTGCAGACGTTTGTCACTTGAATTTGCACAAGACGTTTGCTTCACCACATGGCGGCGGCGGTCCGGGTGTAGGCCCTATCTGTGTAGCTGAGCATCTGGTTCCATTCTTGCCGGGACATTCGATCTTCGGCAGTACGCAAAATCAGGTTTCCGCAGCTCCGTTCGGCAGTGCGGGTATCTTGCCTATCACATACGGCTACATCCGGATGATGGGTACCGAAGGCTTGACTCAGGCTACTAAAATAGCCATTCTCAATGCCAACTATCTGGCTGCCTGTCTAAAAGATACTTACGGTATTGTTTATCGGGGAGCTACCGGTTTCGTCGGACATGAAATGATTCTGGAATGCCGCAAGGTACATGAAGAAACGGGTATCTCAGAAAATGACATCGCGAAGCGTCTGATGGACTACGGCTATCATGCACCGACTCTCTCCTTCCCTGTTCACGGCACATTGATGATTGAACCTACTGAAAGCGAAAGCCTGGCGGAGTTGAACAACTTTATAGACGTCATGCTGAATATATGGAAAGAAATCCAGGAAGTGAAAAACGAAGAAGCGGATAAGAATGATAATGTATTAGTCAACGCCCCGCATCCGGAATATGAAATTGTGAATGATAACTGGGAACATTCCTACACACGTGAGAAAGCAGCGTATCCGATAGAAAGCGTGCGTGAGAATAAGTTCTGGGTGAATGTGGCTCGCGTAGACAATACGTTGGGAGACCGGAAATTATTGCCGACCCGCTACGGAACGTTCGAATAAGAAGAAGCTTCCAAAGGAAATCCGTACATGAAAAAATAAGCCCGGAGCTCAGCAAATGTGAGCTCCGGGCTTACCTTTGTTAAGCACCGAGCGTATTCCAATAAGCACCGAGCTAAATGAACATAAGAAGCGACTCCGAAACCTTACGGTTATCATGCTGCTCTTCATTCCATTCCATGTTTGTCGAAAACATAGTCTGGTTCTATCTGACAACAGTCACTGTTCCGGCTTTTAGCATTTTCTCCCTTAGTGAGATTTTAGGATCAGCATATCCTAAAGCTACACAGCCATATACTTTATGATTCTCCGGTACACCCAAAGAGCTTATAAATTCACGAACTTCGGGATCATCGCAAGTCGTACCCAACTGATTGATCCAGCAAGATCCGATTCCCAGAGAATGGGCAGCCAAAAACATATTCTCAATCGCGCAGGCACAATCCATGCCGGCCCACCATTGAGTGGGTTCGTTGGACACGATCACCAAAGTCGGGGCATGATAATAGCAGCAATACGCCTTGCTATGACCACGCTCCTGTAATTTCGGTTCATCGCTTTTAGCAAAAGCGCCTTTAATCCGTTCATTCAATTCTGCCAGTTTATCTGCATTTTGAATAGCGGTAAAATGCCATGTCTCCAAATGCATCCCACTGGGTGCAAAAGTGGCAGCTTCCAGAATAGCCTGTAAGTCTTCTTCCGAAACTTGCCGGTCAGTATAAGCCCGTACACTACGACGTGCTTTGATGTTTTCTAAAACTTCATTCGTTTTCATATACTATATTTACTATACTTACAACTCGTTCACCACTTGCATTTATCGTTTTACCAATCCGATCTTTGCATTCAGTTTGAAGTAATACGTACCGTTCTCTCTTTCCAAAAAGCCGTATTTGTCCTTATCCAGAGAACCTTTCTCCAAACGGGTATTCAAGAACAGGAAGTCCTCCATAACCGGTTTCTCTGACTTGTGATAGCAAAGAACTTCCCCACTCCCATCCATCAACAGGATACCTTCAACAGCCGAATCCTGTCCAGTATATATCTTTGCCGGACGCATACCCAAGGCTAATGCCATCAGGAATTGCTTCACTTTAAACTCATAGAAACCATGTTTGTTTACCAATTCATCTTTTATTTTCAACGGGTTCATCTGTTTGATTACTTCCGTCAGTTCACTGATACGGGTGATGTCGTCCAAGTGCATGATGCGCACCATTTCTGTCAGCACACGAGGAAAGTGTAAGTCAATCATTAAAAGATTGCTACGGAATACCCGATCTGCCACGTCCGAGTATTTGAGTACACCACCCAAGCGCTCAATCAGCAACATTCGTTCTGCTACTTCATTAGGGGCTTCCGGCAACGCATTAATCTTATTCACCGTAGGTGTTGCAAATTTGACTCCGCTCTGTTCCAGTTTCAAGTTAGCTGCACGGCCTCCGTCCAACAGCGGATTCATAGCACTCAATCGCGAACGAACGCTGAACCCGCTCAACGGTGCCTCCGGATGCCAGAAGGCAATATAAAAATCGGTACGATCTTCCGTCTTCGCTTCCAGATCGAAAATTGCGACTTCATCCAAAAACTCTTCCACTCCATCCGGAGAAGTGACTTCATCCTCCGAAGAGGACTTGACAGCCTGCAAAATCAAATCTGCCACAATCCCGAAATCTTCCCGAGGAACGGATTTCTCACTGTTTTCTCCTTTGATGCGGACCATCTCTTTTTCTATATAGTAGCAGCGCGTTCCGTCATGTTCCTCCCGTTGAATCATTGCGATAGGCCAGTTGATCTCTCCTTTCTTCGCTTTAGCCGTTCCCAACGTTACTTTTCCTTCTGTCAGCAGACGGAAGAAAGTATACAGTTCACACCATTCTCTTTTTGTTGCTTCAAATGCCATATATTCTTGTTTTTCTTTATTTTACTCTTCATCAAGAATCCTTGCGGTCTCCACTTTCTCCAATCGTGCACGCAGTTTGGGCATCATGGAACGACGAATACACAACGTCATGCTGCAATCCATATCGTACGATTGACTGAGAATTTCCGGTTCTTCCTCCTTTACAATACGCATGATATCGTTCATAAAAGGATATTCAAACATTACGGTCACTTCTTCATCTACCGTTTTTTCTATAATGGTAGCGGCAGATATTGCTTCGGCAGCAGCTGCTTTATAAGCTACAATCAGTCCGCTCGTTCCTAACTTGATTCCACCGAAATAACGGACTACAATAATCAGAATATCAGTCAGTTCATTAGAGTTAATTTGCCCGAGAATGGGCTTTCCCGCCGTTCCCGAAGGTTCACCGTTATCATTGGCTCGAAAATCCTTTCGCGCTGCACCTAACATATAAGCATAGCACACGTGCCGTGCATCATAATACTTCTTCTGATACGTTTCAAGATGCGCTTTTATCTCATCAAGGGTACGCACAGGCAAGGCGATGGCAATAAACTTGCTTCGCTTTTCTGTATAAATACCTTCGGAAGGTTCGACGATAGTTTTATAAGTATCTTCAGCAGTCATGCCGCAAAGATACGGCTTTCTTGACGAAATTCCATCTGCTGTTCGAAAATATTAGAGCTTCTCATTGAAACGAGCGCTTCATTTCATGCAGTCAAACGGTCGATGGGGTGCAATCAAGCAGTCAATTGGAGGTAGTCGGGTGGTCGTTTTAACGGAATCGGGCGGTCATTTATACAAAAACAAGCGGTCAATCTCTCACAATCAACAGGACATTTGTGAGAGATTGACCGCTCTATTTTCTATATAGAATATGTCTTAATCCAACTTATGGATAACCAGTCCTGAACGAAGTTTCGGTTCAAACCAAGTCGTTTTGGGAGGCATAATGTTGCCAGTATCGGCAATATCCATCAATTGCTTCATGGATACGGGATAAAGAGCCAGAGCTACTTTCATTTCTCCACTGTCAACACGCTTCTTCAATTCTCCCAAACCGCGGATACCGCCCACAAAGTCAATACGCTTATCCGAACGGAGGTCTTTGATTCCTAAAATCTCATCTAAAATCAGATTGGAAGAAATAGTAACGTCAAGCACGCCGATAGGATCATTGTCATTGTATGTACCTGCCTTTGCCGTCAGACTATACCACTTGTCGCCAAGATAGAGGGAGAAATTGTGCAAACCGGACGGTTTATAGATATCTGTACCCTTTTCTTCTACAACAAAATTCTTATCCAATGCAGCAAGAAATTGTTCGGGAGTCAGCCCGTTGAGGTCTTTTACTACACGGTTATAGTCGATGATAGTCAATTGATTGGCAGGGAAACATACAGCCATGAAATAGTTATACTCTTCATCGCCACGATGGTTCGCGTTTTGCTTTGCTTTCTCGGCACCTACCAGAGCAGCAGCAGCGGAACGATGATGCCCGTCGGCAATATATAATGCCGGCATTTTAGCAAATTCTGCAGTAATTGCAGCGATATCTTCGTCCTGGTCAACAATCCAGAAAGTATGTCCGAAGCCATCACCCGGAGCGATAAAGTCGTAAACAGGCTTTTCGGCTGTGTATTTCCGAATGATTGTATCCAATTTCGCATTATCGGGATAGGCAAAGAATACAGGTTCGATATTCGCATTGTTCACACGAACGTGCTTCATACGGTCTTCTTCCTTATCACGACGGGTAAGCTCATGCTTCTTGATGATACCGTTCATATAGTCAGGAACATAAGCGCCTACTACCAGTCCATACTGAGTTTTCCCGTTCATGGTCTGGGCATAGATGTAATAGTTTTCCTTTGCATCCTGCACTAACCAGCCTTTATCCTGAAACAGCCGGAAGTTTTCGGCAGCTTTCTCATAAACACGTTCATCGTGTTCATCCGTACCAACAGGAAAGTCAATCTCGGGCTTAATGATATGATAAAGGGATTTTTCATTTCCAGCTGCTTCTGTACGCGCTTCTTCTGAGTTTAATACATCGTAAGGACGGGAAGCAACCTGTTCAACCAGGTCTTGTGGAGGGCGAACGCCCTTAAAAGGTTTGATAATAGCCATAAGTCATGGTATGTTTTTAAGATTAGTACAACAGATACGCCCTCGCAAAAGCCGAGGGCGAAATCTGATAACATATTTCTGAATATACTACTTAATGTACACCAGCACCTATCATCAAATAAGTGACTGAGCAACGATAAGCAGTCTTACTATTCATCTCATTATTTGTTTACTCTGAACTTCTCACAGCCGTCTTTCAGGAAACCGACAATCTGTTGAGCAGCAGCAATACCGGCATTGATATTTGCTTCGGCAGTCTGTGCACCCATCTTCTTCGGAGTAGAGAAATAACGTCCTGCAAACTTCTCAGCAAATTCCGCATTAGCAGCAGGCATGATATCTGTCATATACTTGAAGTCGGCACGGTCTTCCATCAATTTGATCAGCTCGGCTTCGTTGATCACTTCCTTACGGGCAGTGTTCACCAGCATAGCGCCTTTTGGCATCTCTTTCAGCAAAGCGTAGTTGATAGAGTTCTTCGTTTCAGCAGTTGCCGGGATATGAAGAGACACTACCTGACAAGTCTTGTACAGTTCTTCTGCAGAGTCAAGTGCCTTCACGCCATCTTTCTCAATCACTTCTTTCGGACAGAAAGCGTCGTAGGCGTACACTTCCATTCCGAAGCCTTTAGCTACACGGGCAACGTTACGACCAACGTTTCCGTATGCATGGATACCCAGTTTCTTGCCCATCAATTCTGTACCGGAAGTACCGTTATAGAAGTTACGAACGGCGTATACCATCATGCCCAAAGCCAGTTCGGCAACAGCATTGGAGTTCTGTCCCGGAGTATTCATCACGCAAACATTGTGAGCGGTAGCGGCAGTCAGGTCTACATTATCGTATCCGGCACCAGCACGAACTACAATCTTCAGTTCTTTAGCAGCATCCAGCACCTCTGCATCAATAATATCACTACGGATAATGATAGCATTAGCATCTTTCACTGCATCCAGCAACTGTGCTTTATCGGTATATTTCTCCAGCAAAGCAAGCTCATATCCGGCTGCTTCGATTTCTTTACGGATACCGTCTACAGCAACTTTGGCAAACGGTTTTTCAGTAGCTACAAGTACTTTCATAATTTATCTGTATCTTTTAAAAAAGATTCACCACAGACTTCACCGGCCTACACACTATATTCAATAAGATTTCAGTGTAAATCCGTGCAATCTGTGGTGACTCTATTTATATTATTAATGAAGTTTTTCAAATTCCTGCATGCAGTCGATCAAAGCTTGTACACTTTCTTTCGGCAGAGCATTGTAGCAAGATGCACGGAAACCACCCACTGAACGATGTCCTTTGATACCTACCATACCTTTTTCTGTAGCGAACTTCATGAAGTCAGCTTCCAGATCCTTGTATTCGGGAGCCATCACGAAACAGATGTTCATGCGTGAACGGTCTTCTTTGGCAGCAGTACCTACGAACAGTTTGTTACGGTCGATTTCAGCGTACAGCATATCAGCCTTTTCGATAGCACGACGTTCCATTTCTTTCACACCACCCTGTGCCTTAATCCAACGCAGGTTCAACAGTGCAGCATAGATAGGCACTACCGGAGGAGTGTTGAACATAGAACCGTTATCGATATGAGTCTGATAGTTCAGCATTGACGGGATGTAACGAGAAACTTTACCTACCGCATCATTCTTCACGATAACGAATGTAACACCGGCAGGAGCCAGATTTTTCTGCGCACCACCATAGATACAGATATATTTGGAAACGTCGATTGGACGAGAGAAAATATCAGAAGACATATCGGCAACCATCGGAACCGGAGAGTTGAGATCTTCTTTTAATTCTGTACCGTAAATCGTGTTATTGGTAGTTATGTGGAAATAATCTGCGTCAGCAGGAATTGTGTAATCTTTCGGGATGTAAGTATATGTAGCTTCAGCGGAAGAAGCAACTTCTACGACTTCACCAAACCCCTTAGCTTCTTTCATCGCTTTCTTTGCCCACACACCTGTATTCAGATAAGCAGCCTTTTTTTCAAGGAAGTTGAAAGGTACCATGCAGAACTCCATACTAGCACCACCACCAAGGAACAGTACCGAATAACCTTCGGGGATATTGAGTAATTCCTTGAATAATGCCTCTGCTTCGTCAACCACAGGTTGGAAGTCTTTGGCACGGTGACTGATTTCCATCAGGGAGAGACCAGAGCCGTTGAAATCTAAAATAGCCTTCGCTGTATCCTCTATCACCTCACGCGGAAGAATGGAAGGTCCTGCATTGAAATTATGCTTTTTCATTTGAAGTTTGTTTTTGGTTTAACATTTCGTTAGTTTATGTCTTTTGACCTTGCGAATTTACGAATTTATTTCCGGTGCACAAATCTTTCCTTATAAAAATACTGTTCTAAAGCAGATTTCTCTTTCTTTTTATTGGTTTATACAAGATATATACACCATATTGTTATCCATACATATCAAGCAAGGGATAAAAGGTGAAAATATAACCTGTGGGAAATAATCGGTTATAGAGTGAAAGGAAAACGGTTATAAAATGAATATTTATTAAGAAAGACAGAGAAAAACGAGGATTTCTCACCCTAACAAGCGACGAGACTAAAATTATAAAAATAAGTCAGAAAGAAAGGAGTCTCCAATACCTTCCTAAAAGAAAAGAAATGGAGACTGTCACAGAAATATTTTTCTACTATCATTTTACTCTGTCATCCGGGGAAGATATCTCCCACTTCAGAAAAGTGATATTATTTGTAATGACAAAGCCGATCATTTCGTCATTGCAGCATCCCAATCACCTATTTGGTTCTTGAAATTCCCCTTTCAGCTTTGAGAACACCTGTTGTTTTTCGGCTCCCTTTATTTAGCTTCCTCAATGATAGTCTTCATTCCTTTGATTTTTTCCCCTTGAATAAGATTCAGGAGTTGCTTCACTTTTGCCCGACGAACGGCAACAAAAGCATAATGCTCTTTCACATCAATCGCACCTACATCTTCACGCGTCAGATTACCTTTCTTATAAAGGAATCCGGCAATGTCCATCCGGCTCAGTTTCTCCTTCTTTCCTTTACCTATATATATAGTAGTCCAGACTGATTTGGGAGGACGCGAAGGATTTTCCGGCAGTTCCATCGTTTCTATATCTTCGGGAATATATTCAGGTAGTTTCTCTTCTGTGTGAAGAATCAGATAAGAAGTACCTGTTGCATCCCAACGTGCCGTACGTCCGTTACGATGTGTAAACGCTTCTTCGTTCACAGGCAGATGATAGTGAATGATGTGCTCTATCTCCGGAATATCAAGTCCACGGGCAGCAAGGTCGGTAGAGATCAGTACATGACAGCTTCCGTTACGGAACTTATACAATGCCCGTTCCCGATCCGGCTGTTCCATACCACCATGAAAACGTTCGGCTGATAGTTTCTTATCTTCGAGCAGCTTATGCACACGATCCACCGCATCCCGATGATTGCAGAAAACAATGCTGGAACTGCTTCCCAATGTACAAAGCAAGTTGTAAAGCGTAGCAATCTTATCTTTGGAAGGAGAAAGCACCTTCATCAGCTTCAACCGGTTTTCCTGTTCTTCGGTTGCCTCCGGAAGAAAATCCAGTTTGACTGTCCGGTTCAGTCCCGTAAACTGAGGAATTTCTTCGGCATCAGTAGCCGACAGCAGCATACGTTTCTTTAATCCCGGAAGCTGGGTAATGATCTCTGCCATCTCATCATGAAAGCCGAACTCCAGCGATTTATCAAACTCATCGATAATCAAAGTCTCGATTGTTTCGGGATCAAAGTTCCCTTTGGACAGATGGTCGGTGATACGTCCCGGAGTACCGATAATGATGGCAGGATGATTTCCTGCAATGCTTTTCTTTTCTTCGGCAATGGGATGCCCGCCGTAGCAGCAACACGTTTTCCAGGAAGTTCCCATGCTCCGGAATACGGTATCTATCTGTAAAGCCAACTCACGGGAAGGCACCAGAATCAGCACCTGCACGCTGTCATCATTCGGTTTTAGGATAAGCAACAGAGGCAAAAGATATGCCAACGTCTTACCCGATCCTGTCGGTGACAACAGGATAACATCTTTCCTGCCCGTGCCCTGTTCGAGCGCAGCTTCCTGCATCGGGTTCAAAGATTCAATCTTCAAATTCTGAAGAGCGGACTGTATTATTTCATTTTTCTCTAACATGGGGACAAAGATACAAAAAGGACGAAAAGATTCGGTAAGATAGTGCATAAAGAAAGCGGGAAATCTGAAAAGCACCATTGTCTTTTACAGATTTCCCGCCAGTTTCTTTATGTTACTCTTCCGGTCCTCTCCGACCGGAAATCAACTTCCGAAGATTATCCTCCAAAGTTATCGAACATCAGGTTCTGAGCCGGAACGCCCAGATCGTCGAGCATCTTCTCTACAGCTTTCGACATCGGACCAGGACCACACATATAGTATTCAATATCTTCAGGAGCTTCGTGGTTCTTCAAGTAAGTTTCATAAATTACGTTGTGTACGAAGCCCGGAGTATATTTCACACCGGCAGCATCAGCAGCAGGATCCGGACGGTCGAGTGCCAGATGGAATGTGAAGTTCGGGAAATCCTTTTCAATTTGCAGGAAGTCTTCCAGATAGAATACTTCGTTCAGCGCACGGGCACCATAGAAGTATGACATCTTGCGGTCGGTCGTATGCAATGTTTTCGTCAAGTGCATGATCTGTGCACGCAACGGAGCCATACCGGCACCACCACCGATCCACATCATTTCCTTGTTAGAGTCGAAAATCGGATGGAAGTCTCCATAAGGCCCACTCATTATTACCTTGTCACCCGGTTTCAGCGTAAAGATATAAGAAGAAGCGATACCCGGCATTACATCCATAAATCCGGGACCTTGTTCTTTCGGCTTGAACGGAGGGGTAGCGATACGTACAGTCAGCATGATACGGTCACCTTCTGCAGGATAGTTGGCCATAGAGTAAGCACGGATTGTTTCCTCTTCATTCTTACATTTCAAGCCCAGCAAACCGAATTTCTCCCATGCAGGCAGATATTCTTCACCGATCAGGCTCTTATCAATGTCCTTATCATAATCCATTGAGAATTTAGGTATCTTGATCTGTGCGTAAGAACCCGGGATAAAGTCCATGTGTTCGCCTTTAGGCAATGCCACGATAAACTCTTTGATAAATGTAGCCACATTCTTGTTGGAGATCACTTCGCACTCCCACTCTTTCACGCCAAGTACAGACTCGTCAATCTTGATAGCCATGTCACTCTTCACTTTCACCTGACAGCCCAGACGCCAGTGGTCTTGTTGCTGTTTACGACTGAAGTGAGGAACTTCAGAAGGCAGGATTTCGCCACCACCTTCGAGTACCTGACATTTGCACTGTCCGCAAGAACCCTTGCCACCACAAGCGGATGACAGGAATACACCGTTTACGGCCAGCGTATTAAGCAATGTGGAACCGGACTCTACTTCCAGTCCTGTTTCGCCATTGATCGTTAGTTTCACGTTACCTGACGGTACCAGAAATTTCTTGGCAACCAGCAAGATAACAACAAGCAACAGAATAACCACAAGGAATACCCCAATGCTTGATAATATTAAATTCATATCCATTGTCTTATTCCTTTCTTTTTAGATGTTCAAACCTGAGAAACACATAAATGCGATTGCCATCAGACCTACAGTGATAAATGTGATACCCAGACCTTTCAGCGGAGCAGGTACATCAGAGTAAGCCATTTTCTCACGGATAGCAGCCAAACCGACGATAGCCAGCAGCCAGCCGATACCCGAACCGAGTGCGTAAGACAGCGCATCCCATACATCACCGATGTATTTCGGATCGCTTGCACCCAGATTGATGCGTTGTTGCATAAACAAAGAAGCACCCATGATAGCACAGTTAACGGCGATCAACGGCAGAAAGATACCCAGTGAAGCATACAGCGACGGGCTGAAACGTTCTACCACCATCTCCACCAATTGCACGATACCGGCAATAACGGCAATGAAAAGAATAAAACTCAGGAAGCTGAGATCAACACCTTCAATGATAGCGTTGGCAGCCAGCACCTTGGTTTGCAATAAATAGTTCACCGGAAGCGTAACCAGCAACACGAATGTTACGGCTATACCCAGTCCTACGGCAGTCTTCACATTCTTCGATACAGCCAGATATGAGCACATACCCAAGAAGAACGCGAATATCATGTTGTCCACAAAGATGGAGCGGACGAATAAACTTAATAAATGTTCCATATATTTTAATTAAGAATTAAGAATGAAGAATTTCGAGTTTATGAGTGTTACCTTCATTCATCCTTCTTCACCCTTCATTTATATTAATTACTTTCTTCTTGCAGTTCTTTGTGACGTGCACGCTGATACCAGATGATGCAAGCTACGATAATCAATGCCATCGGCGGCATCAACATCAGACCGTTGTTTACATAACCGATATTCTGGATAGGCTCATAATTCAGGATATTGAAACCAAGCAAAGTTCCCGAGCCGAGCAGTTCGCGGAAGAAAGCTACGATTACCAGAATCTTGGCATAACCCAAACCGTTACCAACTCCGTCAAGGAATGATTCCCAAGGACCGTTCTGCATGGCAAATGCTTCCAGACGTCCCATCAGGATACAGTTGGTAATGATCAAACCTACATAAACAGAGAGCTGTACACTTACATCGTATGCAAACGCTTTCAGAATTTCACTAACGATGGTAACCAAAGCAGCAACCACTACCAACTGAACGATGATACGGATACGATTTGGAATCGTCTTACGCAACAGTGAAATAACGACATTGGCAAACGCTGTAATCACAGTAACTGAAAGTCCCATCACAATGGCGGGTTCCAGCTTGGCAGTAACAGCAAGTGCAGAACAGATACCAAGCACCTGTACGGTTACCGGATTATCGATTCCCAACGGAGCAGAGAATACTTCTTTATTCTTCTTTGAAAACAGTTGTCCCATATTCTTTATCCTCCTCCTTATTATTTAGTTAAAAAACTTATGTAATTATTCAGACAAGCCTTCAGCATAGCATCCACACCTACCGAAGTGATCGTACCACCAGAGATACCGTCCACTTGGTAATCAGGTTTTTCTACCTTACCATTCTTAACAACACCCAGAGCAACGGCACCGTTTTCCAGTGTCTTCTTGCCTGCGAATTCATGCTGGAACCAGTCAGTAGCGATTTCGGCACCCAGCCCCGGAGTTTCACTTGCGTGTGAGAAGTATACACCGTAAACAGTGTCTTTATCCTCGTTCAGAGCAACGTATCCCCAGATACCGCCCCAAAGACCGGCACCGTATACAGGAACCACATATTTAGTCTGACCGTCTACATCACATACAAATACGTGCAGACGTTGGTGTTCTTTCACTTCTTTCTCGTAGTTAGTGGCAAACTCACCTGTGTTTTCAGTCAGCGTGCCGTCTACGTTCATCAGCATATCACCTTTTACATATTTCTGATATTCGGCATCAGCGTCTTCCACATTTTTAATGTTCAATGCAGCAAGAATCTGCTTTTTAGTGTCCAACTGCACATTCTTGTCTTGTGTAGCTTTCAGTGAAGAACTAACGAATGCCAGCAGGAATGCAACGATAATAACCATTACCGAAGCATAAATGATAGTATAACTATTACTATTTGTATTCATTTTCATTCGGTATTATTGGTTAGACTTAACAGCGCGTTTCTCGCGACGGCTGATATTGCTCTGTACTACACAGTAGTCGATCAGCGGAGCGAAGATGTTCATCAGCAAGATGGCGAGCATCATACCTTCGGGATAACCCGGATTCAGTACGCGGATAACGATAGCCATCACACCGATCAGGAATCCGAAGATGTATTTACCTCTTTCCGTACGCGCGGATGTCACAGGGTCGGTAGCCATGAATACGGCACCGAAGCAGAAACCACCCAGTACGAGGTGTTCGTACCAAGGCATCTGAGCCATTGTGTTGTTTTCCATGCCGATAGCATTGAATACCCAGGCCATAAATGCACCACCAACGAATACGGAAAGCATTGTCTTCCAGCTTGCAACGCCTGTCCACAGCAGGATAACGGCACCGATCAGGATGGCGATCACACTTGTTTCACCGATAGAACCGGGAATAAGACCTGTTATCATATCCATGTTGAATGCAGGAACCGTGCCCGATGTAGCAGCTTGTCCCAGCGGGGTAGCCACAGTCAGACCGTCTACAGCCTGTCCCATACCGAAAATGGTATCACCGGATACCCAAACGGCGTCACCGGACATCTTAGTAGGATATGCGAAGAACAGGAATGCACGAGTGATCAACGCTACGTTGAATACATTCATACCCGTACCACCAAATACTTCTTTTGCAAAGATGACAGAGAATGCAGTTGCTACGGCAAGAATCCACAGCGGACAGTCTACCGGAACGATCATCGGGATCAGAATACCGGAAACAAGGAATCCTTCCTGAATTTCCTCCTTCTTCCATTGAGCTACGACGAACTCAATCCCCAGACCAACAACGTATGATACAATAATTTTAGGCAATACAGCCAGGAATCCGTAAATAAACATTTCGATGAAGCTGCCAGTAGCACCCGTGTGGGTGAAATGCTGGAAACCTACGTTGTACATACCGAACAGCAGCGCCGGTACTAACGAAATAACCACAATCGACATAATACGCTTGCTGTCGATCGCGTCGTGTATGTGCGTTCCCGTTTTCGCAGTCTTGCTGGGCACGAACAGGAATGTTTCGAAGCCGTCAAACACCGACTGGAATGCGTGGAATTTGCCGCCCTCCTCAAAGTTCGGCTTTATCTTATCGAGATAATTTCTTAACGCTTTCATTAATATATTACTATTTTACGATTTACAATTTACAATTTGCCATGCGGATTATGCCATTTCAGCACGGAGCATGTCGAGTCCGACACGGACGATGCGTTGGAGTTCCATCTTCGAAGAGCAGACGAATTCGCAGAGTGCGAAGTCTTCGGGAGCCACTTCGTAGATACCCAGCGCTTCCATGCGGTCGATATCACCGGCGATGATCGCTTTAATCAGATATTCGGGCATGATGTCCATGGGGAATACCTTGTCATATTCGCCGGACATGATCATGTGGCGTTCACCGCCTTTGATACGTGCATCCAGCGTATATTCCTTTTTGCCCATCAACCAGCTGAAATATGAGTGGTTGGCACTGAACTGGTTGAAGCGCGGCATGATCCATCCGAACATTTCGTGAACGTCATCACCTTCGGGGATTACAGTCAGCTGGCTGTGGAAAGCACCCAAGAATCCGTTAGGAGAAACTTGTTTGCCACTCAGCACGTTACCGCTGATGTAGCGCAAATCTTTGTCAGTAGTTACGTTTCCGGCAAATACGTTGGTCAGCAATGCACCTACCTGAAGTTTGCAGTAAGCAGGTTTCAACACTTCGGAACCTGTCACGGCTACTGTACGGGTAAAATTCACACGGCCTGTATTGAAGAGGCGACCGATGAAGATAACGGCTTGCGGATCGATTGTCCACACAGTTTCGCCCTTTGAAACGGGGTCGAGGTGGTTGATCTGAACGCCTACGTTACCGGCAGGGTTCGGTCCGTCGAAAGCGGTGATTGTAACGTTCTTAGCCTGTGTCAGTGCAGCGGCTTTCTGTTTCACGCTGATGCTCAGGTAAGTTTTTGCCATTTTGGCGAGGGCATCAAGACCAGTCTGGAAGTTTGCTTCTTCGCCTTTCAGAGCAAATTCGAAGTCGGGAGCCAGCGGATTGGTATCGAATGCGGAAACGAAGATGCCCTTCGGTGTTACCGTCGGGTCTGCAATGATGTCATACGGACGTTGCTTGATAAACGCAAACAGACCTGCTTCAAGAAGCGCGGACTTCACAGCATCTGCATCCATCGAGGATACGTTCTTCTTACCAAATTCTTCGTAGTCCTGCTCTGCGGCAGCTTCCACTACGATGTTCAATACCTTACGGCGAGCACCACGTTCAACGCTCGTCACTACGCCACTCACGGGCGAAACAAATTTCACTTCAGGATGATACTTGTCGATAAACAAGGGTCCACCGGCCATCACATATTCCTGCTCTTTCACAACCACTTTCGGTGTCACTCCAGGAAAATCATCGGGTACGAGTGCGTAAAATCCCGGCTCTTTCACTGTTGTGTACGTCTCAGCAGCTTTACCTTTCAGGTTTATGTCAAGGCCTTTACGTAACTTTATTACATTTGCCATGCTATATAAAATAATGGTTTCATAAAATTTGCCGCAAAAGTAATAAATAATAATGTGATTCGGGAGGAAAAAAGAAAGGAATTACGGAAAAATATCCGTAATTCCTTTTGTGTTCGCACACGTTCTTTAATAAAGTAGGCCGGAAGACCTTGCAGCGTACAAGTCTATGCAGCGTGTTTGTCGGTTGGTTATTCTTCGCCGGCAAACATTGGATCCCATGCCGGCAGGCGGATCGGTTTTTGTTTCAAGACTTCGAGTGCTTTCGGGGTCACGTATTTCGTTTCCACAACGAGACGGAAGGTATATTCGTTGAACCATTCATCTGTCATGATGAGGTGACCTTGATAACCGGCTCCGGCACCCCAACTATTTTCAACCATCCATTTGGTCGGTTTTCCGTTTTTGTCCAGATCGACTGCCATGAGGGTCATGGCGTGACTGGAGCTGCTGGCAAAGCTTTGGATACGCTGCTTCTTGTCCATGCCGAAGGTGGTGCCCATCAATGAGTCGTAATCATAGTTTTTGACGTCGAGCAGACCACGGTCAGAGTTCAGGAACTTGCCGACGTCGCAGGAGTAATACATCATGGTGCTGTCTTTCAGAGAGGCGATGGCCATCTCCTTGATGTCCTCGATCGGGAGGTTGACGTATGTCCAGTTCTTGCCGTCGTAGCGGTGGCGGTCGTAGTCTATTTCATAACATTTGTAGTATTCGCGACTGGGGTCGTTCATGAGCATGACGTAGTTGTCAATCAGCTTTTCGTCACCGTATTTCTTCAGAAAAGAAAGCGGGGTGTAGGTGGCGGTTTCTACAGGCTCGCCTTTGACATTATATTGCGTCCAGGTAAATTCTGTAGGAGGTACGCCCAAGTTCAGAACAAGCATACGGTAAATGGTGCTCAACATTTCCACTTTAGCGTTCTCTATAGCGGCAGGTTTAGCTTTTTTCGAAGCCATGTCACGGAGTTGTAACCCCTGTTCGCGAAGTTTCAGAGCGATCAGATTCGCCATGCGGGCGGTGTTTTCGCTGCTGTTCGTTTCGGGCATCACGTCTTTGGGGACGAGGCCGTATTTGCTTACGATGTCCGCTACTCCGGTGAATGTACCGCCGTCGCTCAACGGATTGCGGAACAGCCATTCCACCATTTTATCGTTCATAGGCTTGTCGCTGGTGTCGATGACGCCTTGAAGGAAAAGGTTGGCCTTTTCCAGTTGGTCGAAAAAGAAAGGATAGGTTTGCGAGAATTCGAAAGAACCCAGATGGTATTTATCGATGGCTTTGGCACGCATTACGTTCAGGCCGGTGAAGAGCCAGCAGCGTCCGGACGATTTCTGGTCGGTGATCCCCTTGGAGTTCACTTTGACAGAAAAATGTGTATCCATCCCCTTCATGTTGTCCTGGTTCAGGGCAAGCTTACGGATGTCGTTGTTGCTGATGGCGTTCCGGATAGCCTTGTCGGTAGAAGTGCCCTGATAACTCTGTTTGATTTGCTGCATCATGTCAGTGCTGATGCCGCCTTTCGCGTCCTGTGCCTGTGCAGAATAGTAAAGGGCACAGCAAACAAAAACTGATAAAATTCGTTTATTCATTATAGATCGTTTATAAATTAACTTTGCCTGTATGCTAATAGTAATCCGTTGGCAATTTCGTTTTACATATTATTAATTGGCAAAAATACGATTCTTTTTTAGATTTATTATCTATGAGAATGAAAACTAATCGAAATAAAATAGTTTCCTTTGCAGCGGATTTCAAGAAAGAATATGAAAAGATATACAATAGGTATATTGATGATGTTTCTATTCATCAATATTTCGTTAGCTCAAACGGCTGACACGGCAGTAAAAAGCGATGAACTGCAAACGACTACAACTTCTGTTGACGAAGTCGGGGTAGCCCCGGCAGATCCCACCCCCACCCTTTCCAAAAAAGAATTGCGACGCCAGCGTGTAGCCAAACGTAATCTACATTATAATATATTAGGTGGCCCCAGCTATACTCCTGACTTCGGATTACTGATCGGCGGTAGTGCATTGATGACGTTTCGGATGAATCCGAGTGATACTACCCAACAACGTTCGGTGGTGCCGATGGCCATCGCCCTGATGTTCGAAGGAGGACTGAACCTGTTCACCAAACCGCAGCTTTTCTTCAAAGGCGACCGATTCCGCATCTTCGGAGTCTTTGCATATAAGAATACACTGGAAAATTTCTACGGCATCGGATACAGCACCAACAAGGACTATCCGCGTGGCGAAGACACCAGCGAATACCGTTATAGCGGTGTGCAGGTGAATCCGTGGTTTTTATTCCGTCTGGGGAAAAGCAACTTCTTTGCCGGCCCGCAGATCGACTTCAATTATGACAAGATCACTAAACCTGCCGCAGGAATGATAGAGCAACCATCGTATATTACTGCCGGCGGTACGGATCACGGCTACTCTAACCTCAGTTCCGGAGTCGGTTTCCTGCTGACGTACGACACCCGTGACGTTCCCGCCAATGCTTATCGGGGAACGTATCTGGACTTTCGTGGGATGATGTACAACAAAGCCTTCGGAAGCGATAATAATTTCTACCGTTTGGAAATAGACTACCGCCAATACAAGACCCTAGGCAAACGTAAAGTATTGGCTTGGACAGTGCAAACAAAGAATGTATTCGGCAATGTTCCATTGACTAAATACGCACTCAGCGGCACTCCTTTCGACCTTCGTGGTTATTATATGGGACAGTTTCGCGACAAGTCATCCCACGTGATGATGGCAGAATACCGTCAGATGATAAATACGGACAAAAGCAATTGGGTGAAGAAGATGCTGAATCATGTAGGCTACGTAGCATGGGGAGGATGCGGCTTCATGGGCCCTACTCCGGGCAAAATCGAAGGTGTACTTCCTAATCTGGGACTCGGTTTACGCATTGAAGTTCAGCCCCGTATGAACGTCCGTCTTGACTTCGGCAGAGACATGGTGAACAAGCAGAATTTATTCTATTTCAACATGACGGAGGCATTCTAAACAAGTATTTGCTCATAATTAACAAGAAAGATGATAAAATGCTTCCATAAGAACATCATTAAATAAAATTAATCCTTATATTTGCGTTGCTATAACACAGCAAAAGCAGATAATAGGGTTAATTTATGAAACAAATCAGATACCTCTTCGGAGGATTACTATTTTTGTTTGCCTCCACTGGAAGCGTAACTGCGCAAGAGGTAAGCGATTACTCAAAACTACAACCAAGTGATTATTCCAGCATTACACTTCCACCGCTGGATCTTCTTTTCGAGAACGCAAAAAGCGCTCCGACCTATGAATTAGCTACAGTAAAAGAACAAATTGAACGGAAGCTTCTGGCAAAAGAGAAGCGTGCCTTCTTAGGCTTTTTCAGTTTACGGGGCAGCTACCAGTATGGTATGTTCGGTAACGAGTCTACTTATACAGATGTAGCAATTGCACCTTACCTGACCTATGCAACACAGGCACAGAACGGATATACAGTAGGTGCAGGAGTCAACATTCCTTTGGACGGTCTCTTTGACTTGACAGCGCGGGTAAAACGCCAAAAACTGAATGTACGTACCGCCCAACTTGAAAGAGAAGTTAAGTTTGAGGAAATGAAAAAGGAAATTATCCTTCTATACGCAACTGCGACCTCCCAATTAAACATTCTTAAACTTAATGCCGAAGCCCTCATGCTTGCTAATGTACAATATAGTATAGCTGAAAAGGATTTCTCGAATGGAGCTATTGATTCGGGAACTTTATCATCTGAAAAATCTCGCCAATCTGACGCACAAGAGAAATTCGAAAACAGCAAATTCGAGTTAAGCAAGAGTTTAATGATACTTGAGTTAGTCACCCACACTCCCATTTTAAGAAACAAATAAACATACATTTATGGAATACATCCTTTATATCAGCAGATTCCTATATCGTATCCGTTGGTGGTTACTAATTGGAACAGCCATTATAACATTTGCTGTTTACTATTTTGGAAAACGCATGATAGGCAAAACATATAACGTAGAGGCAACCCTCTACACTGGCGCTGCTTCCGGCTACAATCTAGAAGGTGGAAATAACAAAGTGGATTGGGCGACAACTCAGAACGCTATGGATAACCTAATGAACATTATCAAGGCTGAAAGTACACTCAAACGGGTATCTATGCGATTATATGCCCGAAGTCTGATCAAAGGTAATCCAAAAGAAGACAATGAATTCATCAAAGCCAGCAATTACAACAGAATATATGAACACCTAAAGAATAGTCCGAACGGGAAAGAAATACTGTCATTAATAGATAAAAATAGCGAAGATAAAACGGTAGCCAACTTTTTCAATTACTTGAGACCGACTCAAGCAAACTATCTCTATGGAGTATTCTATTATAATTTGCCCTATTACTCTTATAATGATCTCAGAGCAATCAGAGTAGCGCGTAAAGGTGCCAGCGATCTGATTGAAATAAGTTATACGGCAAGTGATCCGGGTATCGCTTATAATACCATTGACATCCTGACCAAAGAATTTGTAAACGAATACAGTGCAATCCGTTATGGTGAAACAGATAAAGTTATCGAATATTTTAAAAGCGAACTTCAACGCATCGGAAAGGAACTTCGACTTAAAGAAGACTCACTAACGCAATATAACGTAGAAAAACGTGTTATTAATTATTACGATGAGACCAAAGAAATCGCTGCCATCAACAAAGAGTTTGAGTTACGTGAACAAAACGTACTGATTGCATACAATAGCGCCAAAGCAATGTTAAACGAACTGGAAAAGCAAATGGGCAGCAATGCCAAACATGTAATCAACAATCTTCAGTTCTTGGATAAACTAAATGAAGCCGCTTCGCTTACAGGAAAAATCTCAGAAATGGAAACGATTTCAAGTGATCATCAGAATCAAGAAGCCTCATTACAGGAATATAAGAATCGCTTAAATCAAACGCGCAAGGAGCTTTCCGAGCTTTCAAACAAATATGTAGAGAACAAATATACCAAAGAAGGAATAGCTAAAGAGAACATCATAGAACAGTGGCTTGAAGTAACCATGCAATACGAAAAAGCCAAATCAGACTTACAAATTATACAGCAAAGCCGTATAGACCTCAACGAGAAATACAGACAGTTTGCACCAGTAGGTTCCACTATCAAACGTCAAGAGCGTAACATAACTTTTATAGAGCAAAATTACTTGTCTGTATTGAAAAGCTATAATGATGCCCTCATGCGTAGAAAAAATTTGGAAATGACCTCCGCTGCATTAAAAGTATTAAATGCTCCGGCATATCCGATCAGTGCCATGCCCACTCCTTTGAAAAAAATGGTGATGGCAGCGTGTGCCGGTACCTTCATATTTATTTTGGGGTTCTTCTTAATTCTTGAATTATTAGACCGTACTCTACGCGATTCTATTCGTACACGTCGTTTGATTGGACTTCCGATGTTAGGCGCCTTTCCAAAAGACTCTATTTTAGAGTATCACAATTATGTTGAAGAATCAAAAAGTATAGCTACAAAACAGTTAAGCAATAGTATCCTTCGTTTCTGTCAGCAAAAGAAAGAAGGATTGCCCTACATTATCAATTTTATTAGCACAGAAGGCGGGGAAGGCAAAAGTTATGTGATCGAAGCCCTAAAAAAATACTGGAACAGTATCGGACTTAAAACAAAAGTAATAACATGGAAGTCAGACTTCAGAATTGATTCACGAGAATACAACCTGGCCAAAAGCATTACCGATCTATACACATCAGAGGAAGAAGATATTCTCATCGTTGAATATCCCAATCTGCGGGAAGCTAGCATATCGCTGGAATTACTACAAGAAGCTAATCTAAATATACTCGTAGCCCGTGCTGACCGTGGTTGGAAAGAGACCGATAAGCTCTTGTCAGAAAAGCTAAGTCAACAAGTAGGTAAAACTCCACTTTATGTTTACTTGACACACGCATCCCGCAATGTGGTTGAAGACTACACTGGTATGCTTCCACCATATACACTTTGGAGGAAAATAGTATACCGACTGTCACAATTAGCATTGACAGAAAGTATATTTACGTTCACAAAAAGAAAGAAGCAGCCGGCAACATCAGGAGATGAAGATGACGAATGATAAAGGAAAATACAGTCAATACTTAACAGTAGCCGGTAACTATTTTGCCAATAAAGGATGGGTACATTTACTATTGGCAGGAGGATTGTATATATTATACAAAATGTTCTTTCGTACTTCCCTTCCTTTCTTTCTGACGATTAGTTCATTACCTTTAATGACAGTTATTTTCTTATTAATTATCAAATATTCAAAGCAAAGTTTCTATACACTTTTCATTCTCCAATTCCTGCTGGCAGCAGCTTATGCAGTGACAGACATACCATTGGGAGTAGCAACATCAATGTGTACATTGTTTGCCGTTGTTTTGCTCTTTGCGTACGGAATGCATGAAAAAATTGACTGGTCGGAAAGTCGTAATGGTATGCTTATGCTTTTTCTGATATGGGGAGTTTATTGCATATTAGAGATAGCTAATCCGAACAATGTTCAGGCAGCATGGAATATCTCCATCACCCATTATCTCATATATCCTATTGTATGTGCTGTCATCGTACCGTTAGCAATCCGTAACATCAAGGGGATTCAGTGGCTTCTAATTATATGGTCTCTTTTCATCCTCTTGGCAGCAGCCAAAGGATATTGGCAAAAAAACTGTGGTTTTAATGAACGTGAGCAGTATTTTTTATACGTTTTGGGAGGAGCAAGAACTCATATTATTTGGTCCGGTATTCGTTATTTCTCATTCTTCAGTGATGCAGCGAACTTCGGCGTACACATGGCTATGGGTGTTTCACTTTTTGGAATTTCACTTTTTTATATAAAAGGTGTATGGCTGAAAATCTATTTTATAATTGTCATTATTGCCGCCATTTACGGAATGGGAATTTCTGGAACACGGGCTGCGATAGCTCTGCCTATCGGTGCTTTAGGGAGTTTCATTATTCTTTCACGCAATCGCAAAGCATGTATTACAGGTATTTCAGTTCTTGCCTTGTTATTCTTGTTTTTTGTATGTACCAATATAGGAGATGACAATCAATATATCCGCAAGATGCGTTCTGCATTTCGTCCTAGCCAAGACGCTTCCTATCAATTACGTGTAGACAATCGAAAGAGAATGAGAGAATTGATGATTCACAAGCCTTTTGGATATGGGATAGGGTTATCCAAAGGCGACCGTTTCTATCCCAAAGAACGTATGCCCTATCCACCGGATTCCTGGTTAGTCTCAGTATGGGTAGAAACCGGAATCATCGGTCTAGTTCTCTACCTGGCTGTTCACGGAGTCCTTTTTGCATGGTGCGGATGGATACTGATGTTCAAGATCATGAACAAACGCCTGCGAGGCTTACTTACTGCCTGGCTCTGTACCGCTGCCGGATTCTATCTGGCAGCCTATGCCAACGACGTGATGCAATATCCCAACTCCATCCCCATATACACAGCCTTTGCCCTCTGCTTCGCAGGACCGTACATTGACAAGCGGATGCAGCAAAGTAAAGAAACAGAACTGAAAAACGAACAATAGATTATGATGAACGAACCTCAAGTCTCCTTTATCACAGTTTGCTACAACGGCTTTAAAGACACTTGCGAATTAATAGAATCGCTGCAAACACATGTACATTCCGTGAGCTATGAAATCATCGTCGTAGACAATGCTTCGCGCGAAGACGAAGCGACTAAAATCAAGGAGCTATATTCCGATATAGTCACCCTGCGGAGCGAGTCTAACCTAGGCTTCTCTGGCGGAAATAATCTGGGGATCAGAGTAGCCAAAGGAGCCTATATCTTTCTGATAAACAATGACACTTATGTTGAATCAGACGGATTCCACTACCTGACAGAGCGACTGGAAAGTCAGAAAAACATCGGAGCCGTCTCTCCGAAGATACGCTTTGCCTTTCCTCCGCAAAACATACAGTTTGCCGGATTCACCTCCCTGTCGGCAATCACTATACGCAACGAAATGACAGGTTTCGGCTGTCCGGACGACGGCACGTTCGACACCCCGCACACGACCCCCTACCTGCATGGGGCGGCACTCATGGTAAAACGTGAAGTCATTGAGAAAGTAGGAGAAATGCCGGAAATATTCTTCCTGTATTATGAAGAAATGGACTGGTGTACACAGATGACAAATGCCGGTTACGAACTATGGTATGAGCCTCGTTGCACCATCTTCCACAAAGAAAGCCAGAGCACCGGACAGTTCAGCAAGCTACGTACTTTCTACATGACGCGCAACCGTTTGCTCTACACCCGCCGCAACCGGAAAGGTGCTCAGCGGCTGCTCTCCATTCTTTATCAATCTACCATAGCTGCCGGAAAAAACAGCCTTCAGTTTGCCCTGAAAGGTCGTTTCGATTTATTTGCCACAGTATGGAAAGGTGTTGTCAGAAGCTTTTCTATCACCTCTCCTATCCGATAACCCTTAAAAATGAAAGACCATGTATACCTTTATTGATTGGATTCTCTTTATTCTCCTGGCACTTTGTGTCGGTTATCTGCTGTTCTACGCCATTGCTTCCAAATTCTATCGTCCGCGAAAACTTTCCGAAGCACGTATCCTGCGTCGTTTTCTTGTACTCTTCCCTGCATACAAGGAAGACAGGGTGATCGTCTCCACTATCCGTAATTTCCTCGAACAGGAATACCCCAAAGAAATGTACGACGTTCTTGTCATCTCCGATCAGATGCAGCCGGACACGAATGCTGCCCTACAAACACTCCCCATCTGTTTGCAAGTAGCCGACTATACCAATAGTTCCAAAGCCAAAGCCCTTACGCTGGCAATGAACGTCACTGCCAACGAATCTTATGACGTAGTAGTGATCATGGATGCCGACAATGTAACGACTCCCAATTTCCTCGCAGAAATCAACCGTGCTTTTGAGTCCGGCCTGCATGCCGTACAAGCCCACCGCACAGGAAAAAACATGAATACAGACATCGCTGTTCTGGATGCGATCAGCGAAGAAATAAACAACGGATTCTTCCGTAGCGGGCACAACGCGATAGGATTGTCAGCCGGATTAGCCGGTTCCGGAATGGCATTCGACGTTCATTGGTTCCGCCGAAATGTAGGACATCTGCAAACATCGGGCGAAGACAAGGAGCTGGAAGCCCTGTTGCTAAAACAACGCATTCATATCGAATATCTGGAACAACTGCCTGTATACGATGAAAAAACACAGAAAAAAGAAGGTATCAAAAATCAGCGTAAACGATGGATTGCAGCACAATACGGTGCATTGCGGGCTTCCTTGCCCGATTTCCCGAAAGCACTGATTCAAGGAAATATCGACTACTGCGACAAGATTCTTCAATGGATGCTGCCTCCCCGTCTGATACAACTGGCGGGAGTTTTCGGTTTCACTTTACTCTTTACCGCAATCGGCTTACTAATGAGTCTGCAAAGCGGAGGATACGAATGGTATACAGCCATCAAATGGTGGATACTGTCAGCCGCTCAAGTTGCCGCCATGATCATACCTGTGCCGGGAAAGTTGCTGAACCGGAAATTAGGAAAAGCAATCCTGCAGATTCCGACACTGGCACTGGCAATGATAGCCAATATGTTCCGACTGAAAGGAGCGAACAAAAAGTTTATTCATACCGAGCACGGAGAAGAATAAGGCCTTCGTCAAGCCCACTCCTCCTCCGCATCAAAGCACGGACAAGCCTTCACCCATTCCTCCGGCTCGATCTCCCCGTTCCCGTTCAGATCAGGGCTCAGATCACGATGCCCGCACACCCGGCAACCGGGATAATCACGCAGCAACGTAAGCACAAGCACATGCATCGAGTGTACCTGCCATTCGGTACGGGTATCGGCAGGCCGCCCGTGACAGTCAAGTCCGCCCTCATAGCAAATGCCGATACTTGTCCGGTTGAATCCTTTCGCATGAGCTCCTATCCGTTCAATGGGGCGGGTAGTCTTGATGTCGCCATTTTTCCGGATATAAAAGTGGTAGCCGATCCCGTTAAATCCCCGCCGGCGGTGGCACACTTCAAGGTCTGTTTCCGTGAAATCCCTGTCCGCCCTAGAGGCGGAACAGTGGATCACAATCAGGTCAATCTTCCTCATCGACCTGCCCTTTCATTCGTTTTCCTTTTCTCTTCCTACGGAAGAAAAACAGGATTTCCAATGCAATCTCCAAAATCTTGTCAATCATAACTTTTCATTTTTACAGGTTATTCATTTACAGGTATCACGCATTAATGATGCTGATGTACTTACCGGACTAAACGGTAGGATCAGGAGCTTCCTCTTCCCCTCCATCGCCACCGGAACCGGAACCGCCACCGGAGCCGCTGCCGCCGCCACTACCGGAGCCTCCGCCATCACCGCTTCCTCCCGAAGCCGGCGCATTCTTGGAGACAAGTTCGAAGACCATGTTATTGTCCCCGCCACGTGTGGTAGCCGTGCTGTCGTTGGCAAGCCGCAGAGAATTATCGACCTTGAAACGAAGGTTGACACGAGTAATATTCCTCACCGTACAGTCCTTTTCCTGTTCCACACCGGGACAAGTAAGCGTGGTATAGAAAATCCCCAAGCCGTCAACCTTCACCTTATTCCCTGCTACGAGCACCTTCTTCATCGAGCGGACAAAGGATTGCATCACGTGCTCCACATCTTCCACCGAAAGCGAACCGATCGACTCGATCTCACGCGCCAGCGACTCGATAGAATAAAGTTTCGATTCCCCCGGCTTGGGTTTGAGCACATACACCATCGGCGATTTGTCATCACCAATCTTTTTTTTGCGCTGATAGCGCACCACAGACACTGTTGCCATACTGAATTTGTATTAAAGAAAAGAAGGACATTCTCCCTTTCTGTTGGTGAAACAAAGATACGGCAGTGCACCGGCAATTTCCCGGATTACAACGGACTGCACCGGACTATGACGGGATAAAACGGATAAAGACGGATAAAGACGGATTAAGACAGCATAAAGCAGAATAAAGTGAATTAGAAACAGATTGAAAGCATACTAAAAGCGAATACAAAGTAACCATAAAGCAGATAAAAGCTGAAAAAGCTCCCAACCAACCCCGAATAAACACCCCCCAAAAAGACAAGCAGACAACGTGAATAACAACTAAATAATACAAGCATAAAAGCAACACTTTCATGAGCAACAAATTTGCTAAATCCAGTAAAAAACAGTAACTTTATACCCATTACAAACCCTACAATTAAATCAAAAATGAAAGCAAATACAGATACCCTGCAAAAACAGGAAGAAGAAAAATCCTTCCAATACCGCAGCTACGGAAAAGGAGAACTCGCCATGCTATATATCCCCAACGTCCAGCAACAAAGCGCAGTAGACCGCTTCAACGAATGGATCGAAGCCGCACCCGGACTAAAAGAACGCCTGCTATCCACCGGCATGAATCCCCGAAGCAGACACTACACACCCGCACAAGTACGGCTGATCGTAGAAGTGCTGCAAGAACCTTGAAGATAAGTATTAAGTATTGGTGCCAATCAGCAGTTAAAACAAAATAAGAATAGTTCCGGACAAGATACCCGATTAACGTATAAAGCTGTCCGAAAAGAAGATAAATACTATCAATCTATCATTCAGCACACGGAGAAGAATCTCTTCTTTGACTAATATAAAGAGCTGATTCTTCGGCAGACTTAGGATGACAGAGCAAAACGATAGCAGACGTTCTCTTTTCGGACAACTCCATTCAATATCATTTTCCGGTTCACTCGGATGAACACGTTGCTTTTCAGCCGTGTCTCTTAATGAAATTTCTGATCTTCTTCGATAAGTTCCTGGCTAAATTTCTCCGGTGCCAAAGGGGTAAAGAGTTCTATAAGATTTTCTTCGGGATCGCGCAGGTACAGGGTACGCATCCCCCAATCGGGCATATCCGTAGGCTCACTGATAAATGTCACGCCTTTTGCTTTCAGTGCGACAAAGGTTTCGTCCACGTTATCCACACTGAATGAGATCATTAATTTTTCACGCATCCCAACAGGCTGCTGCTTATCTGCATTACCTGCCGAAGGCGCCATCCAGTCGGATACAAAAAGGGCGAGACCTTCTATTCCGTCGGCTACTTTAAAACTGGCGTATCCGCTATTCTCATCTCCCCAGGCCGGCTCTAATCCGAGTTGTTCGGTGTAGAATTTGAAGCATCCGGCGAAGTCCTTTACTAATAATCTTACGTTACTAAATCTCATTGTTTACAGATTAATGGTTTATTATTTGTTTCTTAGAATCGAAATGCAAATATAATCATTCTATCGGATGACGTTTCATGAATCCGTATTTACCTCAAAACTGTGCGAAAATAAAGTAAACCGGTATCAAAATGAATCACCATTCAACCAGTGATCCACATCGTTACTCATCCCCCGTGACCTGTTACCCACCACCCTCACCAACTACGATTATTACCTATTACCTATTACTTATTACCTAATACTTATTACCTAATACTTAATACCTAATACTTAATACCTAATACTTATTACCTAATACTTAATACCTAATACTTAATACCTAATACTTATTACCTATTACCTATTCAAACAGCTCCTTCTCCGGCAACCAGCACGAGCTATCATTGACAGTGTTTCTGACCCGTTGTTCCGGAGGGACGGACGGGTCTTGGGACTCTTCGCAGGGGAGGTAACGTCCGCTGACGGGATCGTAGACAAAAGTAGCCACACCACCCGTTCCGAGATGTTTGAACTTCACTTTTTCGACATAGACACGTGTCACTCCGACCTCCTTGTCACGCTCCACTACCAAGCCGTAATCCGCCTTGTTGAAGAAATCGGCAGACCCGTTTACGTCGTACATATCCGGACGCGGAGTATGGTTCGTCACCGGATTGCGGTTCATCTTTCGGGGGTGCGCCACAAGAATCACCAGACAGTTATATTGCGTGGCAAACTCCGTAAACAGATTCAGAAAATTGGAAAGATACTGCGTTTCCGATTGCCCCGGCGCGGGGGTATGCTCGAAACGGTTGACCGGGTCGAAGACGAAGATGCGGCATCCCCGACGCAGGACAAGCTCACGGGCTTTGGCAAGCACCCGTTCCGGAGTGGCGCTGCCTTTGAGGGCGATGTGACAGACGTTTTCGGCAAGAAACTCTTCCGAACGGAGCAGAAGTCCTTCCGTCATGCCGCAACCGTTTTGAAAACGGCGTCCGGTCAGTTTCTCGATCAACTTGCGGAGATGGTAGACGATAGGATTATTCTCCGGACTGAAAAACGCGATCTTCCACTGATGGCGCATACAGAGGCGCAACACCAGTTCGTCCAGCCATTCCGATTTTCCGGCCCCCGGTATGCCCGTAACGATGACCAACCGTCTACGTTCGTACGTACAAATCTTATCCATCTCCTCCCAGCCCGTCTCCGCTCCGGGACCGAAGCCGTTGTCGAACAATGCCCGCAGGTCTTCGTGCAGATCGGCGGCGGTGAAGATGCCTTCAAGAGGGATTTCTTCCGCCTGCTCGATGGCGATGCGAAGGCTGTCGATCCCATATTTGACAAGATGTTCATTGGCATCCTTGCACCCCGGTCCGTAGACGGCCACACGGCAGCGTTCGGCACCCAGACGGTTGACCAGTTCGTCACGCAGTTTAAGCCCGGCAGAGTCGGTGTCAACGGCTATGATGATGTCTTTCAGATTCTCGAAGTGCGACTCCATGAAGCGGTCGAGCCACGAAAGGTTCGCGTTAGCTCCGGCAGGTACGGAGATCACGCTTTTGAATCCGGTGGCAAGGGAGGACGCGGCATCCAGTTCGCCTTCGTGGATGATACAGGTGTCCTGTCCCAGCACGGAATCGATATTGTAGGGAATCAGTTCGGCTCCCTGCACCATTTTGAAATTTTTGGCACCGCTACGGAATTTGGTGTTGACGAGTTTCCCGTCCTCAAAATAGTTGAAACAGACGCACCGCTCTTTCGTGCCGGATTGCGACATGAACTCTTCCTGCTCCGTGATGCGCAGACCGGCGATGACGGACTGCGGAATGCAACGCGTCTCTACCAGCCAACGCTCCGTAGCTTCGGAAAGCGTCGTCTTCGAAGCGTCGAACACCGGACGGTGGAAATGCTGGGGAACGGCAGATGCCGCACGACGTTTACGGGCAGCCTGTCGCTCGGCTTTCGCACGCTCTTCGGCATCGTCGGGGACGTAGAAGTCGGCTCCGCAATGGTAGCAATGGCAATGTCCTGTGTCGATATTGACCCGCAGCGAACGGTCACGCTTGTTGTGCCTCGTCGGGAGGCATTGCTCGCAAATGGTTTTAACGACACCGCTGGTATGTCTGCGGACATCGACATGATAATTAGCAAAATTTCTCATATTTCTGTATTTCTATTCCTCCCTTTCGAAAAGGAGATTTTAAGTTGTATTAATAATTCAAGTTTCGCAGGTTACCTTTGCGTTATCAAAACTATCTTAATTCCCCTCCTTCAGGAAGGAGGAGAATAAAGGTAGAACCGACTTTTTAGTCAACCCCAATTGAGATACTATTGTTTGTCAATATTATAAAGAACTTGAGAAACTTCAGTTAATAATTTTTCTATCAGTTCCCAATGCAGGCGGAAAGCTAAGCATCAATGGGTACCGAGCTAAACACCGATGGGCAGCGAGCTGAACACCGATAAGCAGCGAGCCAAGCATGAACGAGCAGCGAGCCAAGCATGAACGAGCACCGAGCTGAAAGGCAACGCTCACGTAGCCGGATGTCGGAGAAATCCGGAGCTAATTTCCCCACTTCCAATGCACTTCATCCCACACGGCAGACCTGTCCGGTCTTGGAGGCGCATCCTTCGGAATCGGATGCCCAAGATACGTCCGTTGCCCGCCAATGAGTTGTTCAAAGCGATACAGTTCTTCCTCAGCTGCTTGCCGGCAACTGCCGAGCAGCCTTTTCTTCAGCTCCTGAGCCGGACGTCTGCCCGGAGAGAGGTAATTGCCGAAATACAGTTTCACATCCCTCAAAAACAGCAAGCCATCTTCCCTGCCAAAGCGTCGGATATGCTCTTTAAAAGCAGCGATCACCTCCTCCTGCCGTTCCACGAAAAGTTTGCCCATACAGGAGTGCATAGCCATCGACTCCATGTAACTTTCCGATTCGGCCATCTGATCCACCAGCATCTCCCACGGAAGAACCGGCTGTAGGGGCAACTGTCCCCTATCCTCCGGTGGAGGAACAATCTGAAGTCCGTGAGAAGCGGCGGCGGCAGAGTGCTCTTTCTCTGTCTTTTCTTCGTTACTACTGTTGTTGTCTTTGACAACAGTAGTAACTCTTCTCTCCTCTTCTCTACTCTTCTGGTTTTGATTCGGTTTTTCGCCTTTATCCATCGGTGTTTCCGGTGTGCTTCCCATGCGTTTCGGACGACCTCCTTTTTTGCCGTTTGCCACATTAATCATCCGCCTTTCTTCGAGCTTTGCCATCACCCTGTCCAGATAAGGCGACCGGAACATTTGCCGTTCTTCATCAAGCACAAAAAGGTCGAACTCACGGAGAACCCTTTGCAACACATCGGCATCCAAGTCATACATCCGCGCGAAAGCCCCCATACAAAGCGGACAACAGGATGCTTCATAATTGTCCGCTTTACGCAAATGCGTAAGAAGCATCATATAGATTCCGAGCGATTGCGCAGCGTCAAGTTCCATCATCATTCTGACAATATTGTCATTACTCAAAAAATTTACCTCTAAATTAAAATACTGATCTTTCTTCATATCTTACAATTAATTGACTGTGATTCAGGATGTCCCGAATTCGTTCTGCAAAGGTCCGAATACTTTTTTGAAAAACTACTTGCAGAACTGCAAACGATGTTTGACATTTTTCTATGAACTTTGCGGCATAATTAGTAAAAAGAAAAAATTATGAAAGGATACGAAAGAGCGACCAAGGAAGAAATTTACGACCGGCTGCGTATTGAAGCGAACTGTCATGCACAAATAGAACGAATCATCCATTTGCGCCACCTATGTAATCTGAACCTTGAAGAGGCGGCAGATGTGACCAATCTCAGTATTTCCACCCTGAGCCGGTACGAAAACGAAGTGACCAAATGCAGCGTACAAAGTTTCATAACGATATGCTACCACTATCAGAAGTACCTCCATAAGCGGCATATCCCCTTCGACAGGAGCCTGTTTCTCATAGATATGAACACGCTTGACAACTAATAGAGTAACAGAGAGATAAAACGGACGCACAAGGAATAAAGGCACAACACCGAAAAAAAGCAAAAAAGATGAAAAGTATCATATCTTTTATTACCTTTGTATGTGGCAAAAGCCCACCAAAAACAAAGAATCAAGCATGAACGACAATGAAATAGGCAATCCACCGATAAAAGCATTAATCGTTTTCAGAGAGAATGGAGATACGGACAATCTTTTTGTCCCCATTTTATGCGATGCTATCAGGACGACGGGGATTGACATACGATGTTCCACGAATGAGTTCTGGAACTCGGATACACCTTACGACATCATCCACTTCCAATGGCCCGAAGAGGTGATGGAAGGGAATTGTGACGATCCGGACAGGATTTGCCGCCTGAAGGAGTGTATCGCTTTTTTCCGGTCCCGTGGGGCCCGGTTCGTGTATACGCGCCACAATGTCCGTCCGTATGATGCGAACGAGGTGATCGGCCGTGCTTATGACATTATCGAAGGACAAAGCGACGTGGTGGTGCACATGGGACGTTACAGTCTCGACGAATTTGCAGCCAAACACGCGGACAGCCGGAATGTCATCATTCCGCATCATATTTATCAATACACGTACAAGGAGAACATCAGTGTGGAACGCGCACGCCAGTATCTTAATCTGCCGCAGGAGGCGTTTATCGTCACGTCGTTCGGAAAGTTCCGGAATCGTGAAGAGAGGCGGATGGTGACCGGAGCGTTCCGAAAATGGGATGAAGCAAAGAAGTTCCTGCTTGCTCCACGGCTGTACCCGTTTTCGAGATTCAACAGGTATGGCAGCAACTTCTTCAAGCGCTGGACATCCCGGGCAGGATATTACCTGCTTATACCCTTGCTCAACCGCCTGCGCAGAATGCACACCGGAGCCAGCGACGAACCTATAGACAACTGCGACCTGCCTTACTACATGGCCGCTTCGGATGTAATATTCATCCAACGAAAAGATATTCTGAACTCTGCCAGTATACCTCTCGCCTTCCTTTTTCACAAAGTGGTCATAGGTCCCAATATCGGGAATATAGGAGAAATCCTCCAAGATACGGGCAACCCCGTCTTCCACCCCGACAACCAATTTGATATCATACGAGCACTGGAGGCAGCCCGCCAACTGTCCGCCCGAAGGAAGGGGGAAGACAACTATGCATATGCCATCGAAAACATGAACAGCGGAAAAATAGGAAAAGAATATGCGGAGCTTTACAGAAACCTAGCCAATCTCTCTCTTTAAACGATCTCAAAAACAAACAACAATAGAGTAGCCATACACAGAATTTATGGAAAATAAAAAAATAAAAGTCAGTGTTGTCATACCTGTCTATAACACCGAAAAATATGTTCGGGAGGCAGTAGAAAGCATTATGAATCAGACACTGCGGGAATTGGAAATCATCATCATCAATGACGGCTCCACGGATAACAGTCTGCAAGTTGTAGAAGAACTGGCTGCGGCAGACAGTCGGATACAGGTGTATTCGCAAACCAACCAAGGATTGTCAATGGCACGCAATGCAGGCATCACGCATGCCCACGGAAGATACATCTATTTCATGGATAGTGATGATCTGTTGGAAAAGGATGCAATGGAGTTATGCTATAACAAATGCGAAGAAAAAGAACTGGATTTCGTTTTCTTTGATGCTCAGAGCTTTTTTGAAGAGAATATTCGCAATGCTCCCGTACTAAATTATCAACGTACCGATAAGTTAGAAGACAAGGTTTATACAGGTCCCGAAGCTATCAACATACAATTGCAGCACAAAACGTACACCCCATCCGCCTGCCTGAACGTTATCCGCACAGCTTTTCTGGAAGAACGGCAGCTCCTCTTTTATCCGGATATTGTACACGAAGATCAGCTATTCACGACCTTACTTTATCTGCAAACCCGAAGAACAAGCTGTATCCAACGATCGTTCTTTCACCGGCGCATACGTAAAAATTCAATTATGACATGCGATTTTTCACTCAAAAATTTAAAAGGATATCTCACTGTTGCTCAAGAGATAGTCAAATTCAAGCATCAAACCTCTGAATACAAAATCAGGAATACTATTGATTTATATCTGTCGCAAATGCTGAATGCTGTCATTTGGCAAGCTCATGTGCTCTCTTACCCGTACCGGCTTCGGCTGGCGTGGCGGTGTCTGTTTAGATACAAAAAACTCATATCTATAAGAAGCATCGGAGTCTTGTTATTCAAAATCCATCATTCATAAGTAGACCAGAAAAGAATCATTCAGGCAATGGCAAACAATATTAAACATCAGTTATTTTCCGGAGTTTTCTACACGGCACTAGCCAAATACAGCGGAATCATTATATCACTCGTCGTGGCAGGGATTCTTGCGCGGTTGCTCTCTCCGGATGACTTCGGAGTAGTGGCAATCGCTACGGTCATTATTGCATTTTTCAATCTCTTTACGGATATGGGAATATCGCCTGCTATCGTACAACATAAATCATTGACTAAAGAAGAACTATCGGACATCTTCTCATTCACCGTATGGACAGGCATCGGAATCAGCATACTCTTTTTTGCCGCTTCCTGGCTGATCGCCGATTACTACGAAAGTGGGATCTTACGGACGTTGTGCCAGCTCCTGTCCGTCAACCTGTTCTTCGCCTCTGCCAACATCGTGCCGGGAGCCTTGTTCTACCGCAACAAAGAGTTCAAGTTCATTGCTATCCGAAGCTTTATCATCCAGATAGCCGGAGGTGCCGGAGCAATAACTGCCGCGCTTTGCGGAGCCGGTTTATATGCGCTGATCATCAATCCTATACTTTCCAGCATACTGATATTCGTTATTTCCTATCAACGCTATCCGCAACGGCTGCGTTTCACGTTAGGACTGAAAGTACTCCGAAAGATATTCTCCTATTCGGCCTATCAATTCTTGTTTAACGTGATTAACTACTTCAGCCGCAATCTGGATAAACTGCTGATTGGTAAATATATGAGCTTGTCAGCACTAGGATACTATGAAAAGTCCTACCGCTTGATGATGCTCCCTCTGCAGAATATTACGCAAGTCATCACACCGGTAATGCACCCCATCTTCAGCGATTTCCAGAATGACAAGGAAAAGCTGGCAACATCCTACGAACGCATTGTCCGTTTTCTGTCATTCATCGGTCTGCCACTCAGCGTACTGCTTTTCTTTACGGCAGAAGAAGTGACATTGATTATTTTTGGTGATCAATGGCTGCCTTCGGTTCCTGTATTCCGGATACTGTCACTTTCGGTCGGTATTCAGATCATACTCTCCTCTTCAGGCTCTATTTTTCAGGCAGCAGGTGATACAAGGAGCCTTTTTGTCTGCGGACTCTTTTCGTCCATACTTAATGTGACCGGAATGCTGGCAGGGATATTCTATTTCGGCACACTGACAGCTGTAGCAATATGTATCGTGATAACTTTTACTATCAATTTCGTACAATGCTATTGGATGATGTATCGAGTTACTTTTCAAAGAAACGCATGGATATTTATCAGACAACTTCTTTCTCCACTCCTTGTCAGCCTACTAATAACGGCATTCCTCACGCCTATATATTATATGATGGAAAATATGAATATTTTCGTAACACTTATTGCAAAAAGTTTCGTAAGTTTTATTATCTTTGGAACATATATGCAAGTAACACACACCTATGATATCACAGGCAAAGTGAAGACTCTTGTAAGAAAATAGAAAGTTGGTACAAAAGAACAAACAATGAAAGGATTATTCCTCATATTCCATGGTTTCGAAGCATTCAACGGAATCAGTAAAAAGATACGTTATCAAGTAAAAGCCCTCAAAGAATGCGGACTAGAAATGCATACGTGTTGGCTAGACGATACGGACAACCATAAACGCCGTATGGTAGATGAATCGATAATTGCCGACTATGGTTTCGGGATCAAAGGAAAAATCCTAAAAAGAATCGAATTTGACAGTATCGTACATTATGTACAGAAAGAAAACATAGACTTTATCTATGTACGCTATGTCCATAATGCCAGCCCTTTCAGCATACGGCTGATGAAACTACTAAAAAAGACCGGAGCACGTATAGTGATGGAAATCCCGACATATCCATACGACCAAGAATATAAGGGACTCCCATTCGTATACCAACGAATCCTATTTATAGACAAATGTTTCCGACAGCATCTGGCACGCTATGTTGACAAGATCGTCACTTTTTCGGACTATGACATTATTTGGAATCGCCCCACCATCCGCATCTCAAATGGAATTGATTTCAGCGAAATCCCTTTAAGAGGTCCAAAGAATGATACCGCACATTCTCTACAACTGATTGCCGTAGCGACAATGCACCCATGGCATGGTTTCGACAGAGTTATAGCCGGCATGGCAAATTACTATCGTACACATACCGACACTCATGATTATAAAGTATATCTCAATATCGTAGGCTTCGGGGTTCCCGAACTGGTGGACAGCTATAAAAAAGATGTAGCCAAACATCAGTTAGAGAAATATATCATCTTTCATAGTGCCTTATACGGCAAAGAACTGGATGCCGTGTTCGAGCAGTCGGACATGGGAATAGGCAGTCTGGCTCGCCATCGTAGCGGTATTGACAAAATTAAGACCTTAAAAAACCGTGAATATGCAGCAAGAGGCATTCCTTTTGTTTATTCAGAAACGGATGATGACTTTGAGCATCAACCATACATACTTAAGGCAGCACCGGACGATTCGCCCCTTGACATCGAAAAAGTAATTCGCTTTTATCAATCATTGAAAACAACGCCGCTCCAAATACGGATGTCTATAGAGCAATCACTTTCATGGAAAGCCCAGATGCAAATTGTTATTAATGAAACCTTTGAATAAAACTATATCACTATGAATATACAGCCACTGATCAATGCTATCCGCTATAAATTGCGTTATGGCATTACTGTAGAATGGTACAATTTCTGGTACATGGCTCTCAGATGCCATCAGAAAATAACTCCGCAGGTAGCTTCCATTGATGAGACCATTCGGATAATCGTAGAAGACCAATGTTCCGTGAGCCGTTTCGGCGATGGTGAGATGCTGCTTACCAACCCGGACAAGGAAATAGGATTCCAAAAAGGAAATGTACTCTTGGCTCAGCGTCTCAAGGAAGTATTGACAAGCCATGAAGAAGGACATTTGGTTTGTATCTCCGATACTTTCGAAAACATTTATCGCTATAACCGCAAAGCACGCCGATTCTGGAGAACTCACTTCTTTCTGTATGGCAGTTGGTGGGACCGCTTGCTGTTGCCCGACAGGCTATACTACAATACATTCATCACCCGTCCCTACATGGACTTCGCTTCCAAAGAAGACTGCCCACGGTGGTTTCACCAGATGAAAGCTATCTGGAAAGACAGGGATGTCGTATTCATTGAAGGCGAAAAAAGCCGTTTGGGGGTAGGCAACGACCTCTTTGACAATGTAAAAAGCATCAGACGTATTCTTTGTCCGCCCCGTGACGCATTTGACCGCTACGAAGAAATACTGAATGAAGCGCAAAAACTCGAGAAAACCGCTCTCTTCCTGATTGCTTTAGGACCTACGGCTACTGTACTGGCTTACGATTTATTCAAGTCCGGTTATCAGGCAATTGACGCAGGGCACGTGGACGTAGAATATGAATGGTGGCGAATGGGAGCCAAACGGAAAGTAAAGCTGGAACGAAAATATGTAAACGAAGCCGCCAACGGAAAACAAGTGTCCGACGCCGGAGAATTTTATCGGAAACAAATCATTGCTAAAATCTATTAAATCATGAAGATAGCCTATTACCTGCCCTCACTACAGGCACCTGGCGGAATAGAACGGATAGTTACATTCAAAGCCAATTATTTTGCAGAACATTTTGAAGGATACGACATCACCATCATTACATCCGAACAAATGGGTAAAGCACCACACTTTCCATTATCCCCCAAAGTAAAGCATATCGACTTAGGAGTATCTTTCGACCTGCCCTACTCTCAATCCATAGTAAGTAAAGTGCTGAAGTATCCGTTCCGCTACTATCGGTTTAAACAACGACTATCGAATCTATTGAACGAACTGAAACCGGACATTACTATCTCAACCATGCGCCGGGAACTGAACTTTATCACTAAATTGAAAGACGGTAGCCTGAAAATCGGAGAGTTTCACGTCAGCCGCTACGCCTATGGCGCAGAAGCACTGAAACGTAAAAGCCCGATTGTCAACATGATAAAGAAAAGATGGGCAAACAGATTTGTCAAAAACCTGTCTAAACTGTCCAGAGTGATTATACTTACAAGTGAAGGAGCTAAAGACTGGCCGGAACTGACTAATATCAGCATCATCCCTAATCCTATTTCTACTCCTGTAGAAGGAAAACAAACAGATATTCTGTCACATAATGCTATTGCTGTAGGGCGATATGCGCCCCAAAAAGGATTTGATATGCTAATCCCCGCCTGGAGCATTGTCGCCCAAAGACATCCGGACTGGAAACTACATATTTATGGAGAAGGCGACCTGAAAGAGAAGTTCACCAAACTAATAGATGAACTACAACTAAATAATAATTGTCTGCTTCATCACACTGTATCGAATATAGCCGAAAAATACTGTATGAGTTCGATATTTGTCTTATCAAGCCGATACGAAGGTTTTGGACTCGTTTTGGCAGAAGCAATGTCATGTGGTATACCCTGTGTCTCATTTGACTGTCCGCATGGTCCTTCGGATATTATAAAAGACCATGAAGACGGTCTACTAGTGGAGAAAGAAAATATCAAGGAACTTGCAGACAAAATCTGCTATCTGATTGAGAATGAAAATGTACGCATCAAGATGGGACACAAAGCCAGGGAAAACGTAAAACGCTTTCTGCCGGAAAATGTGATGCCACAATGGAAAAACTTATTCGAATCATTAACTTATTCTTCTAAATAACAGAACAACATATGGTAAAGTGGTATAAAACTTATCTGGAAGTATACGGGAAATCTTTTGATGAGATTTCTGACGATAGTATCCGCAAAGTCAAAAGACAACTCAAAGAATGTCAAAACGATTCTCCACTGGTATCGGTTGTACTCATTGCACACAATGAGGAACGTCACCTGGTTAGTTGTATCTGGTCACTCTCCGGAAATCATTGCCATTTCCCCATTGAAATAATAGCCGTTAACAACAATTCAACGGATAAAACGGAAGAAATATTAAAATCATTAGGAGTTACCTATTATAACGAAACGAAGAAAGGTCCGGGATATGCCCGCCAATGCGGATTGGACCATGCAAAAGGAAAATATCATATTTGTATTGATGCAGATACTTTATATCCGCCGCATTACATTGAAACACATGTAAAATATCTAATGAATCCGGAGGTTGTATGTACATTCAGTTTATGGAGTTTCATGGTTGACGAAAGACATTCCCGCTTCGGACTATGGTGCTACGAAGGCCTGCGCGATATATACCTCCGCTTACAAGCCATCCAGCGTCCTGAACTCTGTGTGCGGGGTATGGCTTTCAGTTTTAATACGGAAATAGGACGTCGGTTTGGATTTCGTACAGATATTATCCGCGGAGAAGACGGTTCGTTAGCATTAGCTATGAAACCGTATGGAAAAATCGTATTTATTACAAGTCGCAAAGCACGAGTGCTTACAAGTAATGGAACCCTAAATTCTGAAGGATCACTGATTGATAATATATGGATACGGGTAATCAAAGCACTGAAAGAAATCACCGGACTCTTTATCAAAAAGACGGCATACAAAGATAAAGACTCTAATCTCATCAAATAAGGTCTCATCAAAATCATTATGGATATGGCAAAATATATAGTAAATATCATCTTAGTAACAGCTTGTCTTTTCACCTATACTTCCTGTATAAGAAAAATGAATCTATACGATGAGAATAGAAATACAGGACAAGACAATAACGAAAAAGATACAGATTCTACTCCCGTCTATATGTATCCTTTCGACAAAGAAACAGCAAACGTTACAGCAGAAATCATTATCCACACAAAAAAAGAAATACAGACCAAAGATATTAATGTCGAAATCCCTCATTTAAAATACAATAAGACATGGATGTTGATGCTAACACAAGACGACTGCATGCAGGCTGCTTTTTGCCGTACGTGGGCTGCAATAAACGGTAAACCGATCTCAAGTTCAATACCTTATCCTACTCCAACTCCCACTGATCAGAATATGAAACATCAATTATATTTTGACATCAAACATTTGCAAAAAGGGGATCTTCCCCCTACTATTATTTCCGCCAACCAATCTTTGGGATGTACAGACGGAGCAGGAAATGAAGTTCGGTTTGCTATTACTACCACTCTTGCCCCTGAAGAAAAATGGATGGATGCTGAAACAAACGTACTGCCGGGGTTTACTGCAAACTATTATCGTTTTTATATGAAATCCGGACTTATATGGGATAACATACGAGAGATGTTGAACTATGGAACAGGCATTGCCCTCCATGATGTAATGACAAAAGATGCTAATGATCCAATACAAATATTGGAACATTTTGATATTGCCCAAAACATTATTGTAGAGAAACTCACAGGAAGGGGATGTAAATTTCTTGCTGAACCCAATGGAAATAAAACATACGTAACTGCTGCTCTTCAATGTCCGGAAATTCAAACGATGACCGCACAAGCAGGAGCAATTACCCTATATCCGTATCAAGTGTCTGAAACTTTACAAAAATCTCTGATAGAACGGGAGTTTAACGATTCACCAGCATATTTTAAACAACAGATTACTGACCTGCTAAAATTACCCAAAGAAGAACGTAAAGCAATCTGCATAGGTGTTCATGGTACGGACAACAATTGGATCGACTTTTTATTATGGTTAAATAGTAATTATGGTAAAGATGGGGATGATTCGTTATGGTTTCCAAGCCAGGAAGAATATTATGAATATAACTATTATCGTTTAAACAGCCATATTAGTATAGCACAAATAGACGCAAGTTCTTTCAAATTAACAGTAAATTTACCGGGAGAAAAGTTCTTCTACTATCCTTCTACCACTATCAATTTGCCGGGAATTAGCATGTATGACATTGTTTCTATCGAAGGAAATGATGCATTGACCGGACTATCTTATGCTGACTACAAAGACGGTATCATGCTCAATATCGACTGTCGGAAATACCTGTTTGAACACGCCGAGAATTTCGTAAAACGATACGAGGCCAATCCTTCCGATGCTTCCAACAAAGCAGACGCCCTCTACTTTGTAAACATGCTGAAAGAATCGGCTAAAAAAGAGGCACTGAAAAAACGACTTCAATAAGTAAATCAACAAACATCTATTAAACGAGAATACAGCTATGAACGAAACTCTCATCCTCGAAATCATCTTCTGGTTCGCCCTGTTCATGGTGTTCTACACCTATCTGGGCTACGGCATCGTCCTCTACGCCCTCGTCAAGCTGAAAGAGCTTTTCGTGAAACCCGTGAAACGGGTGCTGCCACCGGACAGTGATCTGCCGGAAGTAACCCTCTTCATCACCGCCTTCAACGAAGAAGACGTGGTGGACGAAAAGATGGAGAACAGCCTCGCCCTGGACTACCCTGCGGACAAACTCCGCATCGTCTGGGTGACGGACGGAAGCGATGACGGCACAAACGACCGTCTCCAAACCCACTGGAACGGAAAAGTAACCGTCTACTTCCAGCCGAAACGGCAGGGAAAGACAGCCGCCATGACACGAGGAATGACACTCGTCCGGACCCCGCTTGTCGTCTTTACGGACGCCAACACGATGGTCAACAGCGAGGCAATCCGTGAAATCGTACTGGCTTTTCAAAACCCGAAAGTGGGCTGCGTGGCAGGAGAAAAACGTATAGCCGTACAGACGAAGGACGGAGCAGCCGCCGGAGGCGAAGGCATCTACTGGAAATACGAATCGACACTGAAAGCGCTCGACTCCCGTCTCTACTCAGCTGTAGGCGCTGCCGGAGAACTGTTTGCCGTCCGCCGCGAACTCTTCGAACCGATGGAACCGGATACGCTGCTCGACGACTTCATCCTCTCTCTCCGCATCGCCATGAAAGGATACACCATCGCCTACTGCACCAATGCCTACGCCATCGAAAGCGGATCGGCAGATATGGGTGAAGAGGAAAAACGAAAAGTGCGCATCGCTGCCGGAGGATTACAGTCGATCTGGCGTCTGCTCCCGTTGCTGAATCCTTTCCGTTACGGAATCCTGAGTTTTCAGTACACGTCGCACCGGGTATTGCGCTGGTCTGTCACTCCATTCCTGCTGTTTGCGCTGTTACCACTGAATATAGTCGTTTTGCTATTGGGCGAATCTCCCCTGTTTTATGGCACCCTGCTGGGGTTACAGATTCTTTTCTACGGAATGGGATACTGGGGATATTACCTCTCTACCAGACAAATAAAGAATAAAATACTGTTTATTCCCTATTATTTCTTATTCATGAACGTGAATGTGCTCAAAGGAATCGACTATCTGAAAAGAAAAAAAGGAAGCGGCGCCTGGGAAAAAGCAAAACGTGCCGAAAAATAAGAACAGAGAATCAAATATTTTGCTATCTTTGCATGAAACAGAATCTTATAAATCTAATCGGACAAGCATGAACAGAACATTACATGAGGCAGATAATGCGCAAAGAATACTGAAGTTGACCGCCGACACCATGCTATTAGTCGATAGAAATGGCATTTGCATTGATATTGATATTCATAGCAATTTATGGTTTTTACAAGAAGAGAGGCTTTTAGGAAAAAATATATTCGAACGGATGCCCGAACACACCCGTGAGAAGGTTTACAGCACCTTCCAGACCGTGCTTCGGGAACAGCGAAGCATCAGCAAGAACTACAAGCTGGAACTGGAGGATAATACCTATTATTTCAAGTGTATCATGTATCCTTACGATGACATGGTGCTCTGCCAATATCGGGACATCACCCAGCGAAGCAACGTGAAACGCCAGCTGGAACAGGTGAACCGAAATCTGAGGGAGATACAGAAAGTGGCTCAGATCGGACAGTGGATGTACAACACCCGCGACAATGTCTTCTATTACATGGGCTACACCGGAGTATTGTGCGAGGAATCTTCCAGAAGTATCTCTCTGGAGAAATATCAGGAATTTATCGTCGAAGAAGACCGCCTGAGCTTCACCAGCTGGTGCCGGAAGAATGAGGAAGGACTCAACGAAGAAAGTATCAGCTATCGGGTCCGTGTCGCCGGAGAGATTTACTATATGCGCCTTCAGGCTTATCTGCGAGACGAACTACCGAACGGCAGCTGCAACATCGAAGGTTACATCCAGAACATCACCGACATACAGCGTCGCAGAAACGACATCAACACGCTGACGCACGCCATCAACAACGCAAAGGAGAGCATCTTCGCCGCCAAAGAGGACGGTACGCTGATCTTCGCCAACCGCCAGTTCCTCCACAACCACGGCATCCCGGAAAGTGAGGAGATCGGCAAACTGAAAATCTATGAAATCGCCGGCGATATGAACACGCAGGAAGACTGGCATGAACGCTGCAAGGATATCCTGCACGGAGGAAGCAGAAGTTTCGTCGCCCATCATCCTTCGAAGGTCAGCAAGAATATATTGGCTTACGAGGGAATCATGTACAACGTCACCAATGACTCCGGTGAAGAAAGTTACTGGTCATTCTCCCACGACATATCCGAGCGACTGCACTACGAAGCGCAAATCAAACGACTCAACCTGATCATGGATACTACCATCGACAACCTCCCCGCCGGAATTGTCGTCAAGGAGATCAACAACGATTTCCGATATATCTACCGCAACCGGGAATCGTACAACCGGAATCTGTGCATCGGCGAATCTATCGGCAAGAATGACTTCGACTACTATCCCCCCGAAGTGGCAGAAAAGAAAAGGGAGGAAGATACACTAGTTGCCACCACCGGACGGGGACTGCACTGGACAACCGAAGGGAAAGACAAAAACGGAAACGAGATCATCCTCGACAAACGGAAAATACGGGTGGACGGAGACGAACTTTCCTCCCCCATCATCGTCAGCATCGAATGGGACATCACGGAACTGGAGAAGATCAAACGGGAACTTCAGACATCCAAAGAGAAAGCCGAAATGTCGGACAAACTGAAGTCTGCTTTCCTCGCCAACATGAGTCATGAAATACGCACACCTCTGAATGCCATCGTCGGCTTCTCGCATCTGATAGCCGAAAGTGAAAATAAGGAAGAACGTAAAACATTTTATGAGATCGTCGAAGCCAACAACGAACGTCTGCTGCAACTGATCAACGAGATTCTTGATCTTTCGAAGATCGAATCGGGCATTATCGAGTTCACCAGCGCACCGGTAAATATCCATAGCCTGTGTAAAGAGGTGCATGACGCCCACGTATTCCGCACGCCGCAAGGGGTACAACTGATCTATGAGCCATCCGAAAACGGACTGGTGATAGAGACTGACAAGAACCGGGTGTTCCAGGTGTTCTCGAATCTGATAGGTAACGCATTCAAATTCACGAAGGCAGGCAGCATCAGTTACGGATATAAACTGGTGGGCAATCAGATCGTTTTCCACGTGACTGATACCGGTACGGGCATCGAACCGGAGAAGATAGGACGTGTGTTCGAACGTTTCGCCAAGTTGAACAACTATGCGCAGGGGACGGGACTCGGACTGTCTATCTGTAAAACAATTGTCGAACGATTGGGAGGTGAAATCTCCGTTTCTTCGGTGGTAGGTCAAGGGACGACTTTTACATTCACCCTACCTTACGAGTCGGATCAATCGACCGAAAATACGAAGGAGGAAAAACGGCAGGAAGGGAATGCAAATGAAAATCCGACCGGCACGGGTTCGATGAAGATTGACCCGGCTTCTACGGAGACGCCAGCAGAAACGTCTGTCAAGGAGGATTCCGAAAAGACTTCCGGAAGTACGGACGATGATAGTTCCGGTAGTATTTCCGCCAATGCCTCTCCAAGCCAGCGGACTATTCTGATAGCGGAAGATGAGGACAGTAACTTCGACTTGCTGAAGGCTATTCTTGGAAGAAAGTACAGGCTTATACGTGCACGGGACGGTATGGAGGCCGTTACCTCATACGATGAAGCGAAGCCTGACCTTATTCTGATGGATATCAAAATGCCTAATCTCGACGGTCTGGAGGCTACGAAGATCATTCGTGAGCTTTCTCATACTGTGCCCATTATCGTACAAAGTGCTTATGCTTATCAACAGGATCAGATAGCTGCAATGGATGCCGGATGCAGCGACTTCATCGCCAAGCCGATCTCTCAAGCGAAGCTCAAGGATATGATTAATAAATGGTTACCATAAAATGAAAGCCTTATATAGATTACTTTACTACCTGTCTATCCTGCTGACGAGCATTCTGGCAGGTTTCACATTAGCCGGAGCCTTCGCCGGAGATGCTTCGCCGGGCGGCTTTAAGCTGATGCCCTTTATCGGATTGGTTCTGCCGATGCTTTTGCTGGCTAATGTCGTCTCTGCCATCTATTGGACGGTTCGCTGGCGATGCTGGGTTTTCATTCCTTTAATCGCCATACTGGGAAATTTGGGGTATCTGACCCGTGTCCTCCAGTCCCCGCTTTTCGATTCGGCTTCCCAACCGAATACTGAATCTCTGAAGAAAAACGAAAGGGCCACCGAATCAGCACTGACTATTGCCACCTATAACGTTAACAGCTTTAATCACGAGCACACAGGTTTCTCATGCAAGGAAATCGCTGCTTACATGAAGGAGCTCGGTGTAGATATCTTCTGTTTTCAAGAGTTTGGGATCAATCATGAATTTGGTACTGACAGTCTTCGCACCGTTCTTTCCGAATGGCCGTATTACTATGTACCTTCTTCTCCTGCCGGAGAGAGTCTTTTGCAACTGGCTGTGTTCAGCCGTTATCCTATCAAGGAGAAGCAGCTCGTCACCTACCCAAATTCCAACAACTGCAGCCTGTGGTGTGATATCGACATTAACGGCCAAACAATCCGTCTGTTCAACAATCATCTGCAGACTACGGAAGTCAGCCGCAACAAGCGCAAACTGGAAAAAGAACTTCGTGCAGACGATACCGACCGTGCGGAACGTGCCGCTCTCACCCTTGCCGATGGTCTGCATGAGAACTTCAAGAAACGTGCCGCACAAGCTGAACATATCAATCAATTGATTTCCGATTCTCCCTATCCCACCCTGGTATGCGGTGACTTCAACTCTCTCCCTTCTTCATATGTATATCAAACTGTAAAAGGAGAAAAGATGAATGATGGCTTTCAGACCTGCGGACATGGGTATATGTACACTTTCCGATATTTCAAGCATCTGCTGAGAATCGACTATATCCTCCATTCGTCTGAGTTTCAAGGGGTGGATTACTTCTCTCCGGATTTGGAGTATAGTGATCATAATCCGGTGGTGATGAGAATGAGGTTATAAACCTTACGCTGTATATCACTATATAGAAAGGCTACAAAAAAGCCAGTTAACTCATTATGAATTAACTGGCTTCCCATTAAAATAAAATCCTTCTTTTTAATTTTAAAACTTGTATTAGAAAGTAACTTTTACTCCTAATTGCATAGACCATGCACTACCAATGGTATTGGTATATTGCCATGATGATCTTTCTTTAAAAGCTTCACGTGAATTAGCATTTATCTGGTAAGTCAAGGGTTCACCAACTTTGCTAGCAGTTTTTAATAACTGTACATTGTCATAACTCTTGAGACCACAAGATTGATATGCTCCCCATTTTGAATTAATCATATTTCCTACATTCAGCATATCAAGGCTAACCTGTATTCCATATTTACGCCCACCTAAAGTTGCATAAAAATCCTGAGCAATTTTAAAATCAAAGCGATTAATCCAAGGTGTTAAAGATCCATTACGTTCCACATATTTTCCCTTACGATCTTTAAGATAAGAATCATTGTTCACAAAATCCCAAAAATCTTTAGCTTGATCTACAGCAGAATAAGTAATAGCACCACTTTTATCTGTAATATCAACAAAGGTCATTTCATCCTGAGAGTTAGGCACGTATATTAAATCCGAATAATTGCCATCACCATTCATATCATTATAATATGTATAGGAATAACGTCCTGTATGATATCCTGAATAAAATAACGAGAATGTTGTCTTTAAGCATTTAGCATAATTAATTTCATAAGAAGCATTAGCAATAATACGATGGGGCGTAGAAAATAAAGAATAAGATACTCCAGGATCATTCAATGAATTTACTGCCACATTATTTTGCCATGCTGAATTAGGTGCTGACCCAGGATTTGCAGTCAGATCTTTAGCCATTGTATAAGTATAGCCGATAGACCCTGTAAAACCAAAATCGTATTTCTTTGTCAAAATAGCATTAAAAGAATATTGATATCCTTTATCTTCTCCATTAGAAAGTTTTACTACTACATTCTTACCATTAGTATAATCATTATACTCGTATTTTTTTGAAGCCCAATAAATACGATCCGGTTGTTCATTATACACACCCGTAGGCTCAGCCTCATTCATATTGATCTGCGCAACATTATAAATATCTCTTGTATACATTGCTCCAACAGATAACATAAAATCATACGGCAGTTGAATATCCACATTCAAATTACTACGCCAAACTTGCGGCATCTTAAACTTAGGATCTACATATGCTATAACATCAGGTGCTTGCTCTGAAGGTGTAGAAGGAAATAAACTGGGATATTTCTGCAGAGTTTCTCTATAATTAGGATTAAAACCAAAGTCAGCAGGTAAAGAGCCCGGATTTTTTTGTGTATTATACTCTACCATATTTTGGTATAAGCCCGAATTACTTGGTTGATTAGTGAACCATACAAAAGGTAACAATCCAGTAAAGATTCCTGTACCTCCTGATACAATTACGGAGCGATCACCTTTTACATCCCAATTAAAACCGACTCTTGGCGAAAACAAGACTTGTGTCTTCGGCCACTTAGAAATATCGACATGAGTATTATTTACAAAAGCTAATTCCTCTATTGACTTGTTAGAATCCAATGAATTCATATATATTGGCATATCCAGACGTAAGCCATATGTCAAACGAAAATTAGGAGTAAGAGACCATACGTCTTGGGCATACACACCAACCATTCCGAATGTCAACTCAGAACCTGGAGCATCATTACCATTATACCCATATGTAATACCATAAATGGTAGGTACTTTTCCCTGCATAAAATCATCCATTGAATCATAACGATAATATCCGTAAGGGCCTCTCAAATAAGAGTTTTTAAAATATTGGCGTTCAAAAGAAACGCCAGCAAGCAATTCATGTTTTCCTAATGATATACTCACATTATCAACAAGACTAAATACATTATTGATAACCTGATTATTAGGAGTAAACACTTCTGTACCTAAAGTTATATATTGCTTTCCGTCCTTATATATATCGACAAAAGGAAAATCAGAGCCTTTCTGCTCGCGTGTATCACTAATATGAGTATATGTGGCTAACAGTTTATTCTGAACATTATTCGAGAAACGACTATTTAACTCGCCTGTTATCGATGTTACTACGTTTTTCATCTTATAGTTTGAATTACCAAAAGAAAAGGCATCCAAACCATAACGATTAGAATTAGTACTAGTTATAATAGTGGACTTAGCGCTTACTTCTCTGTCATCTTCTGAGGAAACAGAATTAAAACGCACTGTCAACTTATGGTTCTGATGTATATTCCAATCAATACGAGCCATTAACTTCCAATTATCACTTTGGAAATTATTGAAGTTCTCATACTGTCCGGGGTCATAATCATATTTAGTTTTAACAAAGTCACTGATAGTACGCATATCACCCACCCAAGTACGTGAGATACGTTTTCCGCTATCCCCTGTTCCATTTTGATCTTGATTAGGAAGCCAAGTTACCCCCGGAGTTTCCTTATTTTCAATTTCAGCATTCAAGAAGAAGAAAAGCTTATTCTTAATGATTGGACCTCCAAAAGTTACACCATATGAATGAGAGTTGTATTCTTTTGCTTTAAGAATATCCTCACCGTCAATAGAGCTCCCTGCAAATCCTCTTGGTTTATGATAGGTATATGCAGTACCCGAAAATGAGTTTGTTCCACTTTTTGTTACAGCATTAATAGAAGCACCTGTGAAGTTGGAATATTTAACATCGTAAGGAGAGACATTTACAGTAATCTCATCGATTGCATCTAAAGATATGGGTTGAGAATCTCCTCCAGGTAAATTATTAGAACTTAATCCGAAACTATTATTAAACGAAGCACCATCAATCGTTATATTGTTATAACGTCCATCACGCCCCGCAAAAGAACTGCTTCCACCTGCATAAGGAGAGAGCTTTGTGAAATCTGTTATACTTCTGTTAATAGTAGGTAAAGTGTTCATCTGACGTTCACTTACATTAGTAACAGTACCTATTTTTTCGATAGTTTTTGGTGCTGTTACTACTACTTCATCCAACAACTCTGAACTTTCTTTCAAAGAAACATTCAATACGTAGTTTTCTCCTAATGACAACTGGATGCCCTTGTAAATGGCTGACTGATAGCCGACATAGGTGATTTCGACTTTGTAAGGACCGCCTGTACGCATACCTTGCAGATTGAATTGCCCACTGACATTGGTCACTGTACCATAGCGGGTACCGGAGGGCTCGTGAATAGCAACGATCGTTGCTCCAATAATAGGTTCATCTTGTGCTGTTACTTTACCACTCATACTTGCTGTGGTAACTTGCGCACTCATCGTAGCAGTAATCAGTAACATTACGACCACTAAAAAAGACCGCATTCTCTTCAACATAATGTAATTTATTAGTTAATACTAATTGTTTGTTTCATTGAAACTGTGCACAAAGATAATTAATATTATTTAGACTTAGATGACAATTATGCTACATTCTTTTAAGAGAGATAAACATTTTATTGCTTTCGAAAACAATAAAGGCCCTGCAATGTTTGCAGAGCCTTTCACTTTCGTATATTAAGTGAGATTTAACTTGTAATCTGTCAGCAAATACTAGTCAGTCATTAGGTTTCTATAACGAACACGCTTCGGCTCTTCATTGCCTAGACGCTTCAATTTGTTTTCCTCATATTCTGAATAGGAACCTTCAAAGTAGAATACATTAGAGTCTCCTTCAAAAGCGAGGATATGCGTACAGATACGATCAAGGAACCAACGATCGTGAGAGATGACTACCGCACACCCTGCAAAGTCTTCCAAACCTTCCTCCAAAGCACGAAGGGTGTTCACGTCAATGTCATTGGTCGGCTCATCGAGCAGCAGAACGTTACCTTCTTCTTTCAGAGCGATCGCCAGATGCAGACGGTTTCTTTCACCACCGGAAAGAACACCACAAAGTTTTTCCTGATCGGCACCGGCAAAGTTGAAACGGGACAGGTACGCACGTGCATTGATATCACGTCCACCCATACGGATCAAATCATTACCACCGGAGATTACCTGATAGACGCTCTTGTTCGGGTCAATGTCTTTATGCTGCTGGTCTACATAGGATACCTTTACGGTCTCTCCTACTTCAAACTCACCTTTATCTACCGTTTCCAATCCCATAATCAGACGGAAAAGAGTTGTTTTTCCTGCACCGTTAGGACCGATGACACCGACAATACCGTTAGGAGGAAGCATAAAGTTCAGATCATCGAACAGCAGTTTGTCGCCGTATGCCTTCGCTACGTGTTTTGCCTCGATTACCTTATTACCCAAACGGGGACCATTCGGGATAAAGATTTCCAGCTTCTCTTCTTTCTCCTTCAAGTCTTCATTCAGCAACTTGTCGTATGAATTAAGACGGGCTTTTCCTTTCGCCTGACGAGCTTTCGGAGCCATGCGCACCCATTCCAACTCACGTTCCAGTGTTTTACGACGCTTGCTGGCGGTCTTTTCTTCCATTTCCATCCGTTTGGTCTTCTGTTCCAGCCAAGATGAGTAGTTTCCCTTCCAAGGGATACCTTCGCCACGGTCGAGTTCGAGAATCCATCCGGCAACGTGATCAAGGAAGTAACGGTCGTGAGTTACGGCGATAACCGTACCTTCGTACTGTTGCAAATGTTGTTCCAGCCAGTCGATAGATTCAGCATCCAAGTGGTTGGTAGGCTCATCGAGCAACAGGATGTCCGGTTTCTGCAACAACAAACGGCAAAGAGCGACACGACGGCGTTCACCTCCGGAGAGATTCACCACCGGCTGATCTTCGGGCGGACAACGGAGCGCATCCATCGCACGTTCCAGTTTACTGTCCAGATTCCATGCATCAGTTGCGTCGATGATATCTTGCAATTCTCCCTGACGGGAGAAAAGTATATCCATCTTGTCCTGATCTTCATAATACTCGGGCAAACCGAATTTCTGATTGATTTCTTCGTATTCTGCCAGTGCGTCAACGATCGGTTGCACACCTTCCATTACTACTTCTTTTACTGTCTTTGTGTCGTCCAGATAAGGTTCTTGTGCCAAATAGCCCACAGAATATCCCGGAGAGAAGACCACTTCTCCCTGATAGGATTTCTCCAGACCCGCGATAATCTTCAATAAGGTAGATTTACCGGAACCGTTCAGACCGATAATACCAATCTTCGCTCCATAGAAGAACGACAGGTAAATGTCTTTCAGTACATTTTTATTTGGTTGGAAAGCTTTGCTCACTCCCACCATTGAGAAGATGATTTTTTTATCGTCAGCCATATATTAATGATTGTATATTGTTGATAATGGCACAAAGATAAGAAAAATGTTTGAAATGCTTTGGAGTTCTAAAAAAATGTTCTACCTTTGCACCCGCAATTCGAAAGAAAGCATAAAGGATTGATTCAGTAGCTCAGCAGGTAGAGCACAACACTTTTAATGTTGGGGTCCTGGGTTCGAGCCCCAGCTGGATCACGGAGTAAAAAACCTCTGATAACCAATGATTATCAGAGTTTTTTTTATTAATATACACAGAACATAGATATAAGACTCTACATAAAGCCCAAAACATATCCAATATCGAATCGATGACAAACAGACCTACACCAAACAATCGGCTCATATAATGATAAACTTCTTTTTCCAGTTATTGTTTCCATCTTTACCTTATATATTATAAAAGCGCGGCAAAGATACAACTTTAAGAAATAGCGGAAATGAACATTTGTTAATAAAAAGATGGCTATTCCGGACAACTGTTTACTGAAAAAATAGCTTATTTTTGCAAAGAATGCAAGATTAGTCAAATGGTTGAATCAGAAATAAATAAAAGATATTGCCAAAGCTGCGGAATGCCGCTCCGCTTCGACGTGGAGGAATATTTAGGCACCAACTCCGACGGTTCGAGGAGTGATGAGTTTTGTTATTACTGCCTGAAGGATGGGAAATACATTGTCGATATATCCATGTGGGAAATGATCGACATCTGGATAAAATATACAGATAAATATAATGAATACGCAGACACGGACTATTCTCCGAAAGAGCTGAGGGAGATACTGGACAAACGCCTTCCCACACTGAACAGATGGCGGCAAAAGCAAGAGACAAGCAGCCTTCATCATAAGATGATTCAGAACATAATAGTGTACATCAACGGTCATCTGACGGAGGTACTGGATACCGACACGCTGAGTTCGATGAGCGGACTGTCCAAATTTCATTTCAGAAGAGTGTTCCGCACCGCTACCGGAGAGAATATCGGCAGTTACATACAGCGTTTGCGCATGGAACACGTTGCACATCTGCTGATCTCTACGGACTATACGCTAAAGCAAATCATAGAGCAAACGAGTTATCAGACTAAATACAGTATCGCCAAAGCTTTTAAGAAACATTTTGGTATATCAACTTCTCAATACAGAGAGAAGCACAGACCGAACGGTGAAAATCCGGCAACAAACATAAAACCGGAGATAAAAGTGATCAGCCCGATAAAGATATTCTGCATCGAAGTGGGTGAAGCGTATAAAAACAAACTAAAATACAGATTACTTTGGAATAAACTACTGCATCATGCCGAACAGTATGAAGCAGACCCACGATATGACAAGTTTATCAGCCTTAGCATGGACGATCCGTCGATTACGCCTACGGAGAAGTGCCGGTTCTATCTGGGCATCACCCTTCGCGATGATACTAAAGCGAGACCGGTACCGGGAATCATGCAAATTCCCGGAGGGCGATATGCCGTGTTCAGACATACGGGGAGCTATTCTTCTTTACACAAAGTGTACAGGAGCATTTATGAGGAATGGTTTCCGAAAAGTAAATACCATCCCCAAAGCACATTCAGCTTTGAGATGTATATGAATCATCCGTCCACCACGGAAACGTCGGAATTACTAACAGAAATATATATACCGGTCATACGGAAATAATCACCATTAAAACAGAATCTATGGCAAAGATATCAGAAATCATGCTTTTACAGCAGCCGGAACAGCCTGCTTTGGCTATTGAAGTACAAACCAACATGAAAGGTATGTCACAGGCTATCGGAGAAAATTTTGTAAGAATAGACTCTTTATTCAAGAAACAGGGAGAAGTAACCACGGATATCCCCTTCGTAGAATACCCCGACTTTGAAAGCCTGACCGAAGATCGTATAGAAATGATTATCGGACTGAAATCTTCGAAACCTTTACAGGGTGACGAAAAAATACAGTCTGTCATCCTCCCCGCCAGAAGAATAGTCGTATGTCTGCATAGAGGAAATTACAATGAACTGGCACAGCTGTACAATGAGATGACCGAATGGATAAAAACAAATGGATATAAGGCTTCGGGAACATCAATAGAATATTATTACAGCAATCCGGATGTACCCGAAGAGGAACATGTCACAAGAGTTGAAATGCCTTTACTCTAAAAGCAAGAGAATAGTTGCCGTAAACTCTTACCAAACAATAAGAAGCAGAGAAGCCGTCATACAGTATCACCTTGTCTGATAAAGTACCGGCATTCCCTGCTTCAATAGTTCTTTAGAAATTAGCCTTGCGTTTCTTCACTTCTTCTACGAGTTTCGTAAAGGATTTCTCCTTCTTACGTTTTTCATGTTCGGAAGCGGAGAAATGCCATGCTTCTCGTTTGAGTTTCAGATAACTCTCATATACCTTATGATCTAACGTACCATTATGTACCGCTTCTAAAACAGCACAACCCGGCTCGTCGATATGCTTACAATCGCTGAAACGGCATGATTCCGCATAGTCGGATATTTCAAACATTTCGGCAAGCGAATCGGGATTGTCAATCGCCAAACCAAATTCCCGAACACCCGGAGTGTCGATTAAAACACCTGAGCCATCCACCAATACCATTTCCCGACGAGTCGAAGTATGCCGTCCCTTCCCTGTAGACAGGCTTATATCGGAAGTATTCAGTACCGATTTCCCGCAAAGGGTATTCACCAGTGAACTCTTGCCGACACCCGAAGAGCCGACAAACACGACCGTTTCGCCTTTTGTTATGGATTCCCGCAACCGGAGAATCGTTTGAGGTTGACAAATACTTGTGATAAATACAGGAAACTGACGGGCAATGTGTTTGATCGCTTCATCTATTTTCTGCCTGTCACAACCTAAATCGGCTTTATTGAGCACCAATACTGGTTTGATATTTTCTTCCATTATCTGGGCTATGAAACGTTCCGCTCTGCGAACATTGAAATTATCATCAAGGCTTTGCACAATAAATGCTTTATCGACGTAAGAAGCAATGGCCTGCCGGTCGGCTACCGTTCCGTTCTTCTTGCGATACAACGCCCGTTCACGAGGCAACGTATCAACTATAATCCCTTTATTTGCATCAAATGGCTGAAAAATCACCCAATCGCCCGTACAAGGGTATTCATCAGGCATTCTGCCATAAATCATATTTCCTGTTAACTCACACAAATATACGCCATCCTCTGCAACTACTTCATAACAGGTTTTATGTGTCACGATGATTCGTCCATGAGACATATCTTTAAATTGTGAGATTTGTTTTTGCCGGAATAGATTATCACTCCAACCATATAATGACAGATTATTATTTTCGTTACTCATTATCTTAATGTATATAGCATACACGTGAAAGCACAACAATGCTTTTGCTATTGTATGCGGGTATAAAAACTAAAGTTATATAATATAGGAAAATCACTTCCGGAAAGATTATCCGAAAGTATGAAAGTTCGAATCTGTTAAAGTGAACAGATTCTTATCAGACCAAATCCGATGTAATAAATGATGAGTTAAACATCCACTAGTTTTAATGAAACATTATAATTTTAATGCGTCAAAGATATGGGAAATAAATAACAGAACCAAATGAATGATGAAATATGTGTCAAAAGCCAATGGATACACGGCCTGACGTTTCCATTTTCCATTCCCTTGAATTCTTGTCATACTGGTATTCCGCACCGACACTTACTTCCGTATTCTTTTTCACATCGACCGAGATAGAAGCTCCTACCCCTGTATGTGGAAATAACGGATTGTAAACCGGAGGGGGTGTATTTCCCCCCATAAAATATTGTCCCCAGACATTTAACCGGACATTTCTGGCTAAAGAATAATGAATTCTCGTATATATTCCTGCTATGTCTTGTCTCGCTATAGGCAAAGCCAAATAGAATTGCCGGCTTAAGGTTCCTCCCGCTTCAACGAAAAATCTTTGAGAAGGAATCCAGCGCATTCCGGCATTTACCGCTACATATTGCCCCAATCCCAGATAAGTCTTTTGTTCTGCACTCCCAATAAAAGAAAACTGTCCATTCATAGAATGCTGACGAAAATTATAAAAATCCGTCAATGCCGGATTACTTTCCAGCAATGCAGGAAAATCGTAAAAATAGGGAGATAAGCCCGATGCAGGACTTGAAGGTGTCAGACCGTATGTCTGCATGGACTTATCATCTGTTGCAAGTTTTTTAGCCTCTATATCCGGTAACTTCGGTTCTATGATTTTTGCTTCGGGCAACTGGTGTCCGCTTACTTCCGCAGAGCTATTTTTCTTTTGCACATCCATTTTATTCCCCTTTTCTATAGTTTGAGAAAAGGCAGTAGCAACACAAGCTAAAGACACAAAAACAAAGACAGCAACTGTTCTAATCATAATATTCTCCTTTCTTTTATCAGGGGCTATATTATCAATACAATTATCCGGTTAAAAGCTCAATGATCGGTAACATATTTTTTATTTTAAAGCAGAGATAGATTGATAGACAGCTTTTGCCATTACCTGCGCTCCCTTTTCGTTCGGATGAATACGGTCCGGAAAGAGTTCGGGCATTCCGTCCATCGCAGTATGGAGGTCTATAACAGACAGGTCGTTTTTCTTGGCGAGCTTCTTGATCATCGGAATGATTTCTTTAGAGATAATATCATCGTTGATGCCGTCACCTGTAAGATAAGCTTTGGAAGGATAGCAGAGATAAATCTTCGGCTGTGAAGGAAGGCCTTTGAAAGCGTTGATCATGTTCTGCGCATCTTTCATGAAGTCTGCTTTGTATTTCCAGTTGAATGATTTGCTGTCGTTTGTTCCGAGTTTGATAACGACGATGTTAGGATTAAAAGCTAACGCATTCTTATAAGCAGGTTCGTTCATATAAGGATGATCTCCTTTGTTCAACATGGTACGGGCGCTCACTCCGAAATTTTTCACCCAGTAATTGTCGCCCAACATACGGGCCAGTACGGAAGGATAGCTGTCACGGCTGCGATTCTTTATTCCTGCTCCGAACGTAATACTGTTGCCGATGCAAGCCACACGGACGGCATCTTTGCGAGGAGCCTTGAAACTACGCAACCAAGAAGTCAGTTCGTTCTGCATTTCACTCTTGTAGAGGAAATCTTCACGGATTCCCCAACCGTGTCCGCCTGTAGGATAAATATGGAGAACGGAAGGAACACCTTTCTTATTTAAAGCCAGATAATAGTTGACTCCGTTGGCAGGAGGAACTACCTTGTCATCATCGCTATAAACAATGAAAGCACGGGGAGTCTCTTTGGTCACTTGCTTCTCGTTGGAGAATTCTTTTTCCAAATCGGCAGAAGCGTCCTTACCCAACAGATTGTCATGAGAGCCCATGTGGGTGAAAGATTTGTCCATCGTGATCACCGGATAAAAGAGAATCTGGAAGTTGGGACGAAGTGCCTCAGGCGCATGTGTAGCGATGGTCGAAGCCAGATGGCCTCCGGCAGAAGATCCCATGATACCAATATCATTCGGATTCAGATTCCATACGTCAGCGCTGTCACGTACCATTTTCATGGCTGCTTCGGCATCGGAGATCGGGAGGGTGCGGTCGCCTTTCGGCATCCGGTATTTGAGAACAATCAATGCAATTCCTTGTTTGTTGAAATACGGCGCCCAATCATACCCTTCGTGATTGACCGCCAGACCGGAGTATCCTCCACCCGGACAGGCTACCACAGCACGACCTGTCGCCAGTTCCGGTGCCGGCAGGAAAACACGAAGAGAAGGCTGTTCAATATCAAATGGTTTTGGCGTACTTTGTGCCGAGACTTGCAGACCTGTCAATAGCAGGACCAGCAATACAAAAAGAGAAGAGAATTTCTGTTTCATAGTATCTGTATACTTTGATTAATGAATATTTGATGTGCGAAGATAGTAATTTTATGTATCTTTGCGCCTCCTTTTAAATAGAAAAAATGATATGCAAGGAATTAAGAATCTGACACACGGCCCTATCAACCGCCAACTTTTCAATCTGGCGATGCCTATCATGGCAACGTCGTTTATACAGATGGCATACAGCCTTACAGACATGGCATGGGTAGGACGATTGGGCAGTGAGGCTGTAGCCGCCATCGGTTCGGTAGGAATCCTGACGTGGATGTCCGGTTCTATCTCCTTATTAAATAAGGTAGGGTCCGAAGTCAGCGTAGGCCAATCCATCGGTGCGCAGAATCAGGAAGATGCCCGCCAGTTCGCTTCACACAATATCACGATTGCTCTGATCATTTCGATCTGCTGGGGCGGACTGCTTTTCATGTTCGCAAGCCCCATCATCCGCATCTATGAACTAGAAGAGCACATCACAGCCAATGCCATCGAATACCTGCGGATTATTTCCACCGCATTGCCGTTCATATTCCTGTCTGCTGCCTTCACAGGTATCTATAATGCAGCGGGACGAAGCAAAATTCCATTTTACATCAGTGGGACGGGACTGATTATGAATATCATTCTCGACCCTCTGTTTATCTTCGGCTTCGGACTGGGAACAAACGGTGCCGCCTACGCTACATGGCTCTCGCAGGCAACGGTTTTCGCCATCTTCATCTATCAGCTGCGTTTCCGCAAAGACGCCCTGCTCGGCGGTTTCCCCTTCTTCTCCCGACTGAAGAAGAAGTACACACGGCGTATTCTGAAACTAGGTCTGCCTGTAGCTACCCTAAACACCCTGTTCGCCTTCGTCAATATGTTCCTCTGCCGTACCGCATCCGAACAGGGCGGACACATCGGACTGATGACTTTCACCACCGGCGGTCAGATAGAAGCCATCACCTGGAATACCTCCCAAGGTTTCTCCACCGCACTTAGCGCCTTTATTGCCCAGAACTTCGCCGCCGGACGAATAGAACGGGTACTGAAAGCCTGGCACACCACCCTATGGATGACGGGAATCTTCGGAACTTTCTGCACGCTGCTGTTTGTCTTTTACGGCAATGAGGTCTTTTCGATCTTTGTCCCCGAACAGGCAGCTTACGAAGCCGGAGGTGTATTTCTGCGTATCGACGGATATTCGCAGCTGTTTATGATGCTCGAAATCACGATGCAGGGAGTGTTCTACGGCATCGGGCGTACCGTGCCTCCTGCCATTGTCAGCATTGTATGCAACTATATGCGCATTCCGCTTGCCATCCTGTTTGTACGGATGGGCATGGGAGTAGAAGGTATCTGGTGGGCAGTATGCGTCACAACGATTGCCAAAGGACTGATTCTCTTGGGATGGTTCACCATGATCAGGAAAAAATGCTTAAATCTGCCTTCCGTGTCAACAAGGTAGTCGTGTCGTTTGTTATTTTACATATACAAAGATCGTCCGGAGTTATTTTAACTTAAAAAGTATGACCTTGGCAAATAATATGTATCTTTGCGTTGTTAATTTATTAAAGTATTATTTTATAAACCTATTTAAAAAACATTGCATTATGAACAAGATGAAATGGATGGTTCTCTTCATGAGTATAACCATGATATTCAGTGGCTGCGCAAGCATGAACAATACGGGCAAAGGTGCCGCAATCGGCGGTGGTTCGGGTGCTGCATTGGGTGCTATCCTCGGCGGTGTTATCGGTAAAGGCAAGGGTGCTGCCATCGGTGCGGCTATCGGTACTGCAGTAGGTGCAGGAACAGGTGCCCTTATCGGAAAGAAGATGGATAAAGCGGCAGCAGAAGCAAAACAAATTGAAGGCGCACAAGTAGAGCAGATAACTGACAACAACGGATTGCAGGCAGTAAAAGTTACATTCGATTCAGGTATTCTTTTCACTACCGGTAATGCAACTCTGAGTGCTGCTGCCAAGTCTGCATTGAGCAAGTTCGCCAACAACGTACTCAACCAGAACAGAGACATGGACGTATCCATCTACGGATATACCGACAATCAGGGCTGGAGAAACAGTACTGCCGAACAAAGCCGTCAGAAAAATCTGAACTTGTCACAGGAACGTGCACAGAGTGTAGCCAGCTACCTGTTAAACTGCGGCGTTTCTTCCAACCAGATTAAAGGTGTGCAGGGAATGGGCGAAAGCGATCCTATCGCCAGCAACGACACAGCTGCCGGAAGAGAACAGAATCGTCGTGTAGAAGTTTACATGTACGCAAGTGAGCAGATGATTAAAGATGCACAGGCCGCTTCCAATTAAAAAAATATTGCGTTATGCGCGCAACCTGCTGATTTTCTTCTTTGCATCTACCATTCTGGCTGTGATCGTCTACCGCTTTATGCCGGTGTATGTCACTCCGCTGATGGTCATCCGAAGTGTACAGCAGCTTGCGTCAGGAGATAAACCCACGTGGAAACACACGTGGGTTTCTTTTGATAAAATATCTCCTCACCTGCCGATGGCGGTCATCGCCTCCGAAGACAACCGCTTTGCCGAACACAACGGATTCGACTTCATCGAGATAGAGAAAGCGATGAAGGAGAACGAAAAACGGAAACGGAAGCGCGGAGCAAGTACCATCAGTCAGCAGACAGCCAAGAATGTGTTCCTATGGCCGCAATCATCTTGGATACGCAAAGGTTTCGAAGTTTATTTCACCTTTCTGATAGAGTTGTTCTGGTCGAAAGAACGGATTATGGAGGTATATCTCAACTCCATCGAAATGGGAAAAGGGATTTATGGCGCACAGGCTGCCGCAAAGTATAAATTCAACACAACAGCTGCCAAGTTGAGCTCAGGACAGTGCGCACTGATTGCCGCTACGCTCCCTAACCCAATACGGTTTAACTCAGCGAAGCCTTCGGCTTACCTATTGAAACGACAAAAACAGATATTGCGATTAATGAATCTGGTTCCTAAGTTTCCGCCTGTAGAGAAAAAGGCGGTCGATAAGAAAGACACCAGGAAGAAGAAAAAGAAATAAAGCAATCCCTTTATCACAGTCTATTTCATCAAGAAACAAGACAAGGATAAAGGGATTACTTTTTTCTGTTATTATTTGAGATACAGACTATGCCGGTTCCTCACACCTCTCGATATACGCCAATGGTTCGCCTTTATCTACCAATGCTCCCTGCTTGGCACATACCTCGATCACACGACCGCTAAAATTCGCCAACACCTTATCATATGTATGCCAAGGAGTAGCAATATAACAAAACACATCGTCCGGACCATATTTATGTCCCACTTCGGGCGGCATAGAAGGCGATTCCACATCGATCTCCCAAATGATCTGCCCTTTCTCCATTGCCGTCACCGGTTCGGCTTTGGCACGTTTCATCCGTTTCACTTCTTCTTCGGAGAATCCCTGTTTTGCCAATGCGGCATCTTTGGCACGCTGCAAATCATCTTCGAAACGTTTCTTGGCAATACCCGATTTATAATCCCGATATTGGCGGTCGTGCATTGCCAGTTCGAAAAGTTCTTCATCATCCTGTCCGAAATCCCAGCTTTTTTCTGTCATTTCCTTACGATACTCGTCCAGTTGATCCGGATAGTTCTTCTGCGGGTCTTCGTCCGTAAATTCGTATCCTTTTTCTTTTGCCAATGCGATAATCTCCGGAGCAAGTGCACCGGGCAAACGACCACTCTTACCTAGAATCATATCCCAGGTATGGTTGTCGATCATCGTCCAACGCTCCTCTCCCTTGATCAGAGACATCACATTCATCAATGCCACATTCTTCACATATTGGCTGAACGGAGTCACTAATGGAGGATAGCCGAGTTTCGGCCACACATATTCCACTTCGTCAAACAGCATCACGAGCAAATCGTCGATGCTCAGTTCCGGTTCGTTCTTACCTCTCAATATCAGATTGATGCCGGAATGCACTCCTTTCAGATCGGCCATCATAGAACCCATCATACCTCCGGGAAGTCCGCATTTCAAGAGCAAAGAAGACATATGCTTGTTGGTAGGGTCCATAAAATAACCCAGAAAATCGTCAATGAACTCCTGTGTCATGGCACGGGCTTTCATGTAGGCTTTCATATTAATCTCCGGTACCTGAAATCCCGCGTCTTTCAGCATAGCCTGCACAGAGATAACGTCCGGATGAACTTTCCCCCACGAAATCGGCTCCATTGCAACATCAATAATATCCGCGCCATTCTCACAAACTTCGAGGATAGAAGCCATCGAAAGTCCCGGTCCGCTATGTCCGTGATACTGGATGATGATTTCGGGATGCCGTTCCTTGATTGCTTTCGTCAGACGTCCCAGCATTTCGGGGCGACCAACACCTGCCATATCTTTCAGACAGATTTCCGGTGCTCCGGCCTCTATCAGACGCTCGGCGATAGCGGTATAATATTCTACGGTATGTACGGGCGAGAACGTAATACATAACGTTGCCTGCGGAATCATCCCCGCTTCAAGGGCATAATGAATGGAAGGAATAATATTTCTGACTTCATTCAAGCCGCAAAAGATACGGGTGATGTCCACTCCCTGCGCATGTTTTACTTTATACATTAACCGGCGCACATCTGCCGGAACGGGATACATTCGAAGACCATTCAGACCACGGTCGAGCATATGAGTTTGTATGCCGGCTTCGTGGAAAGGTTTCGTGAAAGCCCGGACGGCTTTGTTCGGGTTCTCGCCATACAGTAGGTTGACTTGTTCGAACGCGCCTCCGTTGGTTTCTACACGGGAGAAACAACCCATTTCGATAATTAACGGAGCAATTCTTACTAACTGATCGGCACGCGGTTGATACTTGCCGGACGACTGCCACATATCCCGATAAACGAGACTGAATTTGATTTCCTTTTTCATTGCCGTAAATAGATGAGATTTATATTACTTAGGTTAACTAGTTGATACAAATATACTGAGTTCTCTGACATAATAACAAATACAGAGAGAATAAGTTGGGGTATAAAGACATGTTTAATATCATATTGTCACAAAATCAAAGGAGCAAGCGAGTTTTTACCCGTTGCTCCTTACCAGAATTAATTGTTTGACTAATGTGCTATCCCTATTTATACAAAATCTTTCAACTCTTGTTGCAAACGTTGGCGTGTGAAGAATATGCGGCTCTTCACCGTTCCGAGGGGTAGGTCCAGCTTCTCAGCGATCTCACGGTATTTAAAACCGGATACGTGCATTGAAAATGGTACTTTATATTCCTTCGGCAGCGCGTTGACGATGCGGTGCATCTCTTTTAAGTCATAAGCGCCTTCCGTACTTTCAAATCCTGAGTCTTGGGGGAGATTCAAATGATACAGATTGTCGGTCTGATCTACGAATGTCTGGTCACGTACGATTTTACGGTAGTTATTAATAAAGATGTTACGCATGATTGTGTACATCCATCCTTTAAAATTTGTATCGGGAACATATTTTTCCTCGTTATCCAAGGCCTTTAATGATGTTTCTTGCAATAAATCATTTGCTTCTTCACGATTGGCAGTTAATTTATAAGCAAAACGAAGCAACTCTTCCTGAACTCCAATTAAATCTTTTCTGAAACTTAAACTTTTCATACTTTAAGGGTTTTACGGTTAATATTTCGTTTCTTTCTTGACGTTTGCAAGTTTAAAGGTATTTTATGAGTCAAACAGGGGGAAATTCGTCATTTCTTAGGGGGTGAAACTGTCAAATGATAGATTTTAGGTGCTTTTTGATAGTTTTTAGGTGGTTTAGGACGTTTTTTATTCTCTTCTTCTTGCTTGGCAATACAAAATAACTTACTTTTGGGTAGTATTATTAACTTAAAGTAAAGGACATGACTATACTTATTATCGTAGGAATAATCGTACTGTTGGGAATCATTTTTGCTTCCATGTACAACTCATTGGTGAGACTGAGAAATAACCGTGAAAATGCTTTTGCAGACATCGACGTGCAGCTGAAACAGCGCCACGACCTTATCCCGCAACTGGTGGATACCGTGAAAGGATATGCCGCACACGAAAAAGATACCCTCGAACGGGTGATTCAGGCACGTAACGGTGCAGTCAGCGCCAAGACAATCGACGAAAAGATAGCAGCAGAGAATCAATTATCTTCCGCTTTATCGGGATTGAAAATCACGTTGGAGGCTTATCCGGACCTGAAAGCAAACCAGAATTTCCTGCAACTGCAAGAAGAAGTATCCGATGTAGAGAATAAATTGGCTGCTGTACGCCGTTACTTTAACTCGGCCACGAAGGAATATAATAATGCGGTTCAGACATTCCCGTCCAATATCATAGCAGGTATGGCAGGTTTCCGCAGAGAAATCATGTTCGACCTAGGTACCAACGAACGTGCGAATCTGGAACAGGCCCCGAAGATCAGTTTCTAAAAACGAGCACGTATGCAGTACGTCGGAATCCAAACACAGCAGAGCCGGAACAATCGGCGCTCTGTTCTTCTGTTATTTCTATTTCCCTGCCTGGTAGCAGCATTGCTTTATCTGGCCTGCTATCTGCTGGCTGCTATGGGGCACGGTGAAAGCATGGAAGTAAGTATCCTGGAATTGGCTAATCCTCTTTTCATCAATGCCCTCCCCTATACGATGGGTGTCGTATTGATTTGGTTCCTGATAGCTTTCTGGGCGAATACGAGTATCATCAAAGCCGCCACAGGTGCCAAACCTCTCGACCGCAGAGAAAACAAACGTGTCTACAATCTGGTCGAGAACCTCTGCATGGCAAACGGAATGAAGGCTCCGAAAATCAATATCATCGACGACGATTCATTGAACGCTTTTGCCAGCGGTATCAACGACCGCACCTATACGGTCACTCTCTCGAAAGGGATTATTCAGAAGTTGAACGACGAAGAACTGGAAGCAGTCATCGCCCACGAACTGACTCACATCCGCAACAGGGATGTGCGCCTGCTGATCGTCTCGATTGTATTTGTCGGAATCTTCTCGATGCTGACGCAAATCACTTTCTATACTATTACGCACACGCGCATACGTAGCAACGGAAAAAACGGTGGAGGAGCTATCCTCATCATACTGATTGCCTTAGTAATAGCCGCTGTCGGTTACTTCTTTGCCAGTCTGATGCGCTTCGCCATTTCACGGAAGCGCGAATATATGGCAGATGCCGGTTCGGCGGAGATGACAAAGAATCCGTTGGCATTGGCAAGTGCCCTGCGCAAAATTTCCGATGATCCGGATATAGAAGCGGTAAAACGTGGGGATGTGGCGCAATTATTCATTCAGAACCCGGGCGACCAGTCGAAAAGTGCCCTCAGCGGACTTAGCGGCCTCTTTGCCACGCATCCCCCTATCGAGAAACGAATCTCCATTCTGGAACAGTTCTAAGGATTTCTGTTTAATTTTCATTAAAGAAAGCAGGGGGACTCCTTATTTTTAGTATATTTGAGTGTTATACATATATACACTAAACTGTAACTGATATGAAAACAAGAAAACAAATCCTTATGCTACTGCTGGTTATGCTAGCAGGAATCCCGACTCTTTCGGCACAGACCAAGAAGGAGAAGAAGGAACAGAAGAAAGAAGCTGTCAGACAGCTGATCGTATCAGAAGACTACAAGATAGACGTCAACACTGCTATGCCCATGCGCGGACGTTCTATACCTCTGACTTCACAATACTCACTGCAAATCAGAAATGATTCGGTATTCTCTTACCTCCCTTATTACGGACGTGCTTACAGCGTTCCTTACGGCGGAGGAAGCGGGCTGATATTCAACGCTCCCCTCAAAGAATACACGATGGATATGGATAAGAAGGGAAACGCCATTATCAAATTCTCCGCCCGAAGTCCGGAAGACTTCTTTGAGTTCAGGGCGAAAGTGTTCCCCGACGGCACCACCAGCATCGATGTCACGATGCAGAACCGTCAGGCAATCAGCTACCGGGGAGAAGTGGATCTGGACAAGAAATAAAATCTTCAAGAATCGCCGTCAGTCTCTTCACTACCTTTTAATATAGGAAGGCAAATGTGGTATTTCACGGCAAGGATGCGTGTAACAAATACCACCGATCCGCCAACGAGCTGACAGACATAAGATTCCATCCCTGCGGCATCGCACAGCCAGTAAGCGATGCCGCCTACTACACACGCCATCGCATAGATTTCTTTTCGGAAAATCAAGGGAATCTCATTGATAAAGACATCACGAATCACACCTCCTGCGGCACCTGTGATACTACCCATGATGATGGCTACCCAAAAAGGATAGCCTAAAGCGATACTTTTCCCCACACCGACCACCGTAAACAAAGCCAGTCCGATGGTATCGAATATAAAAAAGGTATTATTCAGACGGATCAGCCAGCGACCGAAGCAGATCACCCAGATCAAGGCAAGTCCCGTACAGATCAAATAGATAGGGTTCGTCATCCATCCGGGCGTCACATCCAGCAGTACATCACGGATGGTACCGCCACCGATAGCGGTAGCAAGACCTACGACATAGGCTCCGAACCAGTCGAAACGCTTTGCCGAAGCCAGCCGGATACCACTAATAGCAAAGGCAAATGTGCCTATAAAATCAAGAATTTGAACGAATGTGGGCATATATTTGTTATTTTGTATGCAAAGTAACGAATAAATTCCGTAAGAAAATGTACTTTTGCTACACGAATTAGATAGAAACAATATGAAAATAACAATTGTTGCCGGGGCACGCCCCAATTTCATGAAAATAGCCCCTATCACGCGTGCCATCGAAGCCGCAAGAGGGCTGGGTAAAAGCATTTCCTACCGTTTGGTGTACACAGGCAGACGGGACGATACAAGTCTGGATGCTTCCCTGTTTTCGGATCTCGACATGAAAGCTCCCGATGTCTACCTTGGAGTGGAAAGCAGTAACCCCACCAGTCTGGCAGCCGGAATCATGATCGCCTTCGAACAGGAGCTGACGGAAAATCCGGCACACGTCGTCCTGGTAGTGGATGATCTGACAGCAACCATGAGTTGCGCCATCGTAGCCAAGAAACAAGGAATCAAGGTAGCCCATCTGGTAGCCGGCACACGTTCCTTCGACATGAAGATGCCGAAGGAAGTAAACCGGATGATTACCGACGGAGTATCCGATTATCTGTTTACTGCCGGCATGGTGGCCAACCGAAATCTGAATCAGACAGGCACGGAAAGCGAAAACGTATATTACGTCGGCAACATTTTGGTAGATACCGTTCGTTTCAACCGGAACCGGCTGCTCAAACCGGTATGGTTCTCCGTGCTGGGACTTCAGGAGGGCAATTATCTCCTGCTCACCCTCAACCGACGTGTACTGCTCAACAACAAAGAGAACCTGCGGAAGTTGATGCAAACGATGATCGAAAAAGCTGCCGGTATGCCTATCGTAGCGCCCATGCACACTTACGTGCGCAATGCGATCAAAGACCTCGGCATAGAAGCCTCGAACCTTCATATCATGCCTCCGCAGAATTATCTTTTCTTCGGATATCTGATCAATAAAGCCAAAGGAATCATCACGGACTCCGGCAATGTAGCCGAAGAAGCTACGTTCCTCGGCATCCCCTGTATCACGCTCAACACGTATGCCGAACATCCGGAAACGTGGCGCGTGGGAACGAATGAACTGGTCGGCGAAGATCCGGCAGCACTCGCTCAGGCTATGGATACGCTGATGAAAGGTGAATGGAAGAAAGGCGAACTCCCCGAACGCTGGGACGGACGAACAGCCGAACGAATCGTACAAATATTAACAAGTAAATAACCGGAGTGGTTGAGCCGGACTCGATGATCAACGAGCCGGCTTAATAGCCAGACAGAAGTAGCCGACCACTATCAGGTTCGACAAGTGTTTCAGAAAGTTTCACGCCGAGGAAACCAAAGTTTCAAGGCGTAGAAACCAGAGTTTCAAGCAGTGGGAACTAGAGTTTCAAGGCATGAAACTTTTTGTTTCAACCGTTGAAACAGATTTTGGAACTACGGAAAAGAATCGGAGCATGCCGGTTCGCAAGATGTGGCATACGTTGAAAAGGGAAGTATAAAAAGATAAAAAACAATCTGCCTCCTTCCATTGTTGAATGATATAAGCTTGTAAATAACAAAAAACGATGGGTAAAAAAAGTTATATACTCTATTTTACTCAGACTTATTTGTTAACTTTGCAGCCCTACTACGAACGTTATGATACAACGATATAACAAAATACTGATACTGCTCTTAGTCGTATTTGCAGTTTCAAATGCTTTTGCGCAGCAAATAAAGGGGGTTGTAACTGATTCAGTCACTCATGAACCACTAATGTATATCTCTGTCTACTACCAAGACAAGAGAGATATGGGTACTGTCACCAATATTGACGGAGAATATAAGCTCGACGCGCGGAGAAACGGAGGAACGCTCGTTTTCTCTTCCATCGGATATGTCACCAAAACCGTCAAAGTAGGCTCCGGAAATCAGACCGTCAATGTTAAACTCTCTCCGGACGATGTAATGCTCACCGAAGTAGTCGTAAAACCACAGAAAGAAAAATACTCCCGCAAGAATAATCCGGCAGTCGAATTCATGAAGAAAGTGATCGAACACAAAAAAGCACAAGTGCTCGAAGTGAACGATTACTACCAGTACGACAAGTACGAGAAAATGAAAATGTCGATCAACGACCTGACTCCGGAGAAACTGGAAAAGGGTATCTACAAGAAATACTCATTCCTCAAAGATCAGGTGGAAGTGTCGGAGACGACCAACAAACTGATTCTCCCTATCTCCGTACAGGAAACGGCCTCACAGACCATTTTCCGGAAAGACCCCGAAAGCAAAAAGACCATCATCAAAGGAAAGAACTCCAACGGTATCGAAGAGTTTTTCTCCACAGGAGACATGCTGGGGACTGTTCTGAAGGATGTTTTTGCCGATATCAACATCTATGATGATGACATCCGGCTGCTCCAACAACGCTTCGTAAGCCCTATCGGCAACAATGCCATCTCATTCTATAAATACTACCTGATGGATACGCTGATGGTGAACAAGCGCGAATGCGTACATCTGACGTTCGTACCGCAGAACTCACAGGATTTCGGATTTACAGGCCATCTTTATGTGCTGAAAGATTCGACCTATGCCGTTCAGAAGTGTACGATGAACCTGCCTAAAAAGAGTGGTGTCAACTTTGTCAACCGCATGGACATCGTGCAGCAGTACGAGCAGCTTCCCAACGGGAACTGGGTATTGGCGGATGACGACATGACGGTAGACCTTTCATGGAGTTCCAACAAAACCTCGGGAGGGTTACAGGTAGAACGAACGACTAAATACAGCAATTATAAGTTTGATCCGATAGAACAGCGGTTGTTCCGTTTGAAAGGTCCTGTGATCAAGGAGGCCGACATGCTTTCGAAGAGTGACGAATACTGGGCGAGTGTACGCCAGGTGCCGTTGACCAGAAAGGAAAGCAATATGGATGTATTCGTCAACCGTCTGGAACAGATTCCGGGATTCAAATATATCATCTTCGGTGCGAAAGCATTGATCGAGAACTTTGTGGAAACAGGCAGCAAAGAGCATAAGAGCAAAGTGGATATCGGTCCTATCAACACCATGATTTCAAGCAACTACATCGACGGAACCCGTTTCCGCCTGAGTGGTATGACTACTGCCCATTTTGACAAGCATTGGTTCCTGAGCGGATACGGAGCTTATGGTCTGAAAGACGAAAAGTGGAAATATAGCGGAACGCTGACTTATTCTTTCAACAAACGAGATTATGTAGTATGGGAGTTTCCCAAACATTTTATATCTGCAACGTACAGTTATGATGTAATGTCGCCGATGGACAAGTTCCTGTTTACGGACAAAGACAACATCTTCCTTTCGATGAAAACGACAACGGTAGACCAGATGTCATATATGCGTGATGCTACCATCAACTACGAACTCGAAACGCTGACGGGATTCGGAGTGAAAGCCATGCTCCGCCATCGAAATGACGAGCCTACCGGAAAACTGGAATATCTGCGGAATGACGCTGCACAAACCCGTGTGCATGACATCACGACTTCCGAAGCGAGTGTGACACTGCGTTATGCTCCGGGAGAATCTTTCGTCAACTCCAAGCAGCGCCGTGTTCCGGTGTCGCTGGACGCTCCTATCTTCACGCTGACTCATGCCATGGGCTTCAAAGGCGTGCTGGGCGGAGAATACAACTTCAACCGCACGGAAGCAAGCATCTGGAAACGTTTCTGGCTTCCCGCTTCGTGGGGAAAGATAGACTGTAGCGTAAAAGCAGGGGCAGAATGGAATGTCGTACCTTTCCCGCTATTGATTCTGCCGGAAGCCAACTTGTCATATATCACTCAACGTGAGACATTTTCCCTGATCAACAATATGGAATTCCTGAACGACCGTTATGCGTCCATGTCACTTTCTTATGACATGAACGGAAAGTTGTTCAACCGCATCCCGCTGATCAAGAATCTGAAATGGAGAGAAATGTTCCGTATCCGCGCATTGTGGGGGACATTGACCGACAAAAACAATCCATTCAAGAGCAGCAACCCCGACCTCTTCCGTTTCCCGACACGCGACGGTAAATTCACCAGTTTCGTGATGGACCCGAAGGTGCCGTATATCGAAGGAAGTATAGGTATCTACAACATTTTCAAGTTGCTGCACGTTGAATATGTACATCGTTTCACCTACCGTGACAATCCGGGTATCAACAAGAACGGTATTCGTTTCATGGTATTAATGGTATTCTAAGACTATGCAACCTTTAGCAGAACGGTTACGACCAAAGACATTGGATGATTATATCGGTCAGAAACATTTAGTTGGACCGGGGGCTATCCTGCGCAAGATGATTGATGCAGGACGTATTTCTTCGTTTATCCTCTGGGGACCTCCCGGAGTGGGAAAAACCACATTGGCACAGATTATCGCCAATAAACTGGAAACTCCGTTTTATACACTGAGTGCCGTGACTTCAGGCGTCAAAGATGTGCGCGAAGTGATAGAGCGTGCCAAGAGCAACCGCTTTTTCTCGCAATCCAGTCCGATCTTGTTTATCGATGAAATCCATCGTTTCAGCAAGTCGCAACAGGATTCTTTGTTGGGAGCTGTGGAAAACGGTACGGTGACGCTGATAGGCGCAACGACCGAGAATCCGTCATTCGAAGTGATCCGCCCTCTCCTCTCCCGTTGCCAGCTTTATGTGCTCAAATCTTTGGAAAAGGAAGATTTGCTCGAACTCCTGCAACGTGCCATCACCACCGACACCATACTGAAAGAACGGAAAATCGAACTCAAAGAAACGACAGCCATGCTGCGCTTCTCCGGCGGAGATGCCCGTAAACTGCTCAATATACTTGAACTTGTAGTGGAATCGGACACAGAGGAAACGGTTGTCATCACCGATGACATGGTGACCGAACGCCTGCAACAGAATCCGTTGGCATACGACAAGGACGGAGAAATGCATTATGACATCATTTCCGCTTTTATCAAGTCTATCCGTGGCAGTGATCCGGACGGGGCCATTTACTGGCTCGCCCGCATGGTAGAAGGTGGTGAAGACCCTGCTTTCATCGCGCGGAGACTCGTTATCTCTGCTGCCGAAGATATAGGTCTGGCCAATCCGAACGCATTGCTGCTAGCGAATGCCTGCTTTGAAACTCTGATGAAAATCGGTTGGCCCGAAGGGCGTATCCCTTTGGCGGAAACAACGATCTATCTGGCAACGAGTCCTAAAAGCAATTCGGCATACAGTGCCATTAACGATGCATTAGAACTGGTACGTTCCACTGGAAACTTGCCTGTGCCTCTGCACTTGCGCAATGCTCCCACCAAGCTGATGAAACAACTGGGATATGGACAGGAATACAAGTACGCCCACAGCTACGAAGGCAACTTCGTGAAGCAACAATTCTTGCCGGACGAGCTGAAAGAAAAACGAATATGGCAACCTCAGAACAATGCCGCCGAACAGAAACATGCAGAACGGATGCAGCAGTTATGGGGAGAAAGGTTCAAATAAGTAATAAGTTATAGGTAATAAGCAATAATCGTAGCTGTGAAAGAAAACTTGATGAAAGAGAAATCAACAAGGTTTGCAATTCGAATAATTAATCTATATAAATATTTAAGGGATTGCAAAAAGGAAACGATTCTTTCAAAACAATTATTACGTAGCGGGACTTCGATAGGAGCTAATATAAGAGAGGCTGTCTATGCTGAGTCTCATCTTGACTTTATACACAAATATTCCATTTCTCTAAAAGAATGTTCTGAAACAGAATATTGGCTATATTTACTTCAACAAACAGAATATATAAGCGATGAAGAATATGAATCAATTAATACAGACTGTCTGGAAATACTTAAATTACTGACAGCCACAATTGTAAGACTAAAAAACAATGGGAACGCCCCATAATATTTATTACTTATTACTTATTACTTATTATGAAAATAGTAGTTTTAGACGGCTTTGCCGCCAATCCCGGTGATTTATCATGGGAAGGTTTGAAAGCTCTCGGAGAATGTACCATCTATGACCGTACTGCTCCCGAAGAAGTATTGGAACGCGCAGCCGGAGCTGAAGTGATTCTGACGAATAAAGTAATCATCAACGCCGATCACATGGCTGCCCTGCCCGAACTGAAGTATATCGGTGTGCTTGCTACGGGATACAATGTAGTGGATACGGCAGCAGCCAAAGAACGTGGTATTATTGTAACTAATATCCCTGCATATAGTACAGCTTCCGTTGCACAAATGGTATTTGCGCACATTCTTAATATCTGTCAGCAGGTACAGCATCATTCGGAAGAAGTCCACAAAGGTCGTTGGACCAATAACAAGGATTTCTGTTTTTGGGATACTCCGTTGATAGAATTGCGGGATAAGAAAATCGGTCTTGTCGGATTGGGAAATACAGGATATACTACTGCTCGCGTTGCCATCGGTTTCGGTATGCAGGTATATGCTTTAACTTCAAAGTCTCACTTCCAGTTGCCACCGGAAATCAAGAAGATGGATTTGGATCAGTTGTTCAGCGAATGTGATATTATCAGTCTGCACTGCCCGCTCACTCCGGAAACTCACGAATTGGTGAACGCACGCCGTCTTGCTCTGATGAAGCCGAATGCTATTTTAATTAATACAGGTCGTGGCCCATTGGTTAACGAACAAGATCTTGCAGATGCACTGAACAGTGGCAAGATTTATGCTGCCGGAGTAGATGTACTTTCTTCGGAACCTCCTCGTGCCGACAATCCGTTGCTGACTGCAAAGAACTGCTACATTACTCCGCATATCGCGTGGGCAAGCACAGAAGCTCGTGAGCGTCTGATGAATATTGCCATTAGCAATCTACAGGCTTATATCTCCGGAACACCGGAAAATGTAGTGAATAAATAGAATTACCAAGAGAGTAGCTAAGCCTAAGAGAATATGTCGAAGCCCTCATAGATTAAAGATCATCCTCGCTACAACTATCTGTGGCGAGGATGATTTCGTTAAAAGGGGAGTTTGACACATCCTCTTCCTTTAATGTCTATCAAAATTACCTTAATAGGAATGTCCTCCTTCATCCATCTCCTTCTCTGTAATCTTATGGCGGTCGATACTACGCCATGCATAGAATATATAAGCTATCACAAACGGAACAAGAATAGAGACATAAGCCATAGTCTTCAGCGTAAATTCACTCGAACAGCTGTTAGCCAATGTCAGCGAACTTTGCAAGTCCGTATATGAAGGATAATAAGCAGTGTTATTATATCCGGCTACGAGTAACAAAGCCAAGACTGTCAGCACTGTACCTATCCCTGCAAACCAGATTCCTTTGTCGAAAGTCTTTTTCAGAACCGTCTTACCGATTCCAGAAAGTACCAATACTACACCTATCAGGAAGATGATCAGAACTACCGGCATTTCTATAAAGTTGATAAAGTACTTATAAGGCTGCATATAAACCTCCAATGTATCCGGATTGACAGCAAAACCGTCAGAAACCAATGTACGGATTACAAATGCCAAAAAGAATACAAGGAAGAAAATAGTATTATTCAATACTGCACGACGACATTTATCGGTCAGTTCCTTATCCGCTATACTATTAATGAAATAGAGCGAACCCAACACACGCGCCAAAAAGAATACAGCCAGTCCGAGAATAACATTCCAGATATTAGTCAACGCGTCCAGTCCGTGCCATCCATTTCCCCAATGACTGATAACCGGCATAATCGTATCCGTCATATTCGCCTTATTGATATAGAAATCAGAACCGGTGAAGAAAGTAGCAACTGCTCCACCCAGCAACAGAGGTCCTACTACCCCATTAATTACCAAGAAAGTCTGATAGGTCTTTTTACCCAGCAAATTCCCTGCCTTGCTCTGGAACTCGTAACTCACAGCCTGCAACACAAAACTGAAAAGAATAATCATCCAAAGCCAGTAAGCCCCACCGAAACTGGTACTGTAAAACAACGGGAACGAAGCAAAGAAAGCACCTCCGAACGTCACCAGCGTAGTAAACGTAAACTCCCACTTGCGTCCGGTAGAGTTCACCATCATCTTACGATGTTCCTCCGTCTTACCCAAACAGAACAACAAAGAATTTCCTCCCTGCACAAATAATAAAAATACAAGTATGGCCCCCAGCAAGGAAACGACCAGCCACCAATATTGTTGTAGAAATATATACATAATATGTAAGTATTAAGTTTTAAGTATTAAGTATTAGCTCAAGTAATAAGCAATATATAGTATCAAGTAATAAGTAATAGATAATAAGTAATAACGTCAACCATGATGACAAATCAGCCAGCAGCTACGATTAATACTTAATACTTATTACTTAATACCTATTACCTATTACTTATCTCTTCTTCCGGTCCTTTCTTAATCGCCTTCACCATAATCCCTATCTCCGCAATCAGCATTACGGTAAACAAGATCAGGAAGATAAAGAAAGTAGCCTGAACGGAGCCTACATCCAATTTAGAGATAGCCGCCGATGTAGGAAGCATATCGCGGATAGCCCAAGGCTGACGACCGCATTCGGCAACCACCCATCCTGCCTGTCCGGCAATGTAAGCCAAAGGAATGGTCAGCAGAGCGATCCAATGCATCCAGCGCATCTTACTCAAATCTTTCTTATATATAAAGAAGAGCACAACGATGAAGAAAAGGATAAAATATCCGCCCAGGATAACCATTATACGGAAAGCGTAGAAGTTCAGAGGAACATTCGGAACCAGCTGATTCACATCTTTAATATATCCGTATCCGAAGTATGGCATATTCTCCTGCAAAACCTGATAGGCAACAGCGGCATCTTCCTCGTGCCCGGCGCTCTTCGCTGCACGATAAGCAGCCAGCGCTCCGATAGCGGTCTTACCCCGCTCTATCTTTTCGGCTGCCGACAAAGCAGTCGTACCGTCTTTCAGCTGATAGCCGCCTTCGATAATATTGGTAATTCCGGGGACATACCCGTCCACATCCCGCTCGGCAAGGAACGAAAGCATACTGGGTATCTCAATCCGGAACAGGAAAGGGTCTTTCCCATCATTGTAAGTCTTCTTTTCGGGGTTCAGCATTCCTATTCCCACCAAACCTACATTGGTTCCTCCTTCATAAAGTCCCTCTACAGCCGCCAGTTTCATCGGTTGGGTCTGTGCAATCTGATAGCCGGAACCATCGCCCGTCCATACAGCCAGCAGTGAAGAGACAAGCCCGAAGATAGCACCGATCTTTATGCTTGCAAGCGCAAACTCGCGATTACGTTTCTTCAGCAGAAACCAACAACTGATTCCTACAACGAACACGCCACCAAGTACCCATCCGGACAATACCGTATGAAAGAACTTGTTGACCGCTACAGGCGAAGTTGCCACCGCCCAGAAATCAACCATCTCATTACGCACTGTATCGGGATTGAACTCCATACCTACCGGATGCTGCATCCATGCGTTTGCTACGAGAATCCACCAAGCGGAAATCGTAGCCCCCAGACCAGTCAGCCAAGTAGAAGCAAGGTGGAAGCGTTTGCTCACCTTATCCCATCCGAAGAACATGACAGCGATAAACGTGGCTTCCATAAAGAACGCCAGAATACCTTCGATGGCAAGCGGCGCACCGAAAATATCACCTACAAACCAAGAATAATTACTCCAGTTCGTACCAAACTCAAACTCCAGGATCAATCCTGTCGCTACACCAATGGCGAAGTTAATACCGAAAAGTTTCATCCAGAACTTGGCTGTCCGCTTCCAAAATTCATTGCCTGTTTTATAATACAACGTCTCCATTATTCCCATCACCACAGCCAGTCCGAGGGTGAGCGGAACGAAAATCCAGTGGTACATGGCTGTCATCGCAAATTGGGCTCTCGACCAATCGATCAGCGAGGTGTCAATACTTTCAATCATAATCTTATGTAGTTTAAGAGTTAAAAATCAGTGGTTTTCTCCGGAAGTGCACGCTGTATCAGCTCATTTCCCACATACGTACCCTTGTCGGCATCTGTAGGATGATCGCCAAGAAAGTCGGGAAAGAAGAAAATTTTGAGGATGAAGAACATAATGAATAATTTCACTAAGATAATAAGCCACAAAGTACGACCTAACGTCATACTACGGAAACCCTCCAAATAAAAGTTCCATATTGCAAGCAGTGTATTCTTCATAAGCTGACCTTAGAATTTGTAATGAGTACAAATATACAATTTTTATAATTAAAACAAACAAGTAAGGCAAAATGTTGCATGATTTGTATGGTTTTTCTCAAAAAACCTGCCTATCGACAGAAAAAAAACATTTAACGGCGAAAAAGCGCCATCTGTCTATCGCTTTTGCAGCTAATATAATATGTACGTACCTTCGTTCCAGTAAATCAATAGACATATAAAAATATGATAAATGTAAGAAGATTGACAGTGATAGCATTTCTTGGAGCGGGTCTGCTGCCCGGTATATCCGCCCAGGAATCTTCTGTGCAGACAGCCGCCCAGAGCGAGATGAATCCCCCCGCCCAATGGGATTTACAGTCGTGCATCGACTATGCGTTGCAACAGAACATTACGATTCGCAAAAACCGGGTGAATGCGGAAAGTACACAGATCGATGTGAAGACAGCCAAAGCTGCCCTGTTCCCCAGTCTGTCGTTCTCAACGAGCCAGAACATGGTGAACCGTCCGTATCAGGAATCAAGCAGAACGATCAGCGGAAGCGAGGTGATCGAGACAACCAGCAAGACCAGTTACAATGGCAATTATGGTCTGAATGCTTCGTGGACCATTTATAATGGTAGCAAGCGACTGAACACCATCAAACAGGAGAAGCTGAACAATCAGGCAGCCAATCTGGATGTAGAAACGTCCGAGAATAGTATTCAGGAATCTATTGCTCAGATTTACATTCAGATTCTCTATGCAGCGGAGTCCGTCAAGGTTAATGAAAACACGCTGCAAGTTTCCATTGCGCAACGCGACCGCGGACAGGAACTTCTGAATGCCGGAAGCATTGCCAAAAGTGATCTGGCACAACTGGAAGCTCAAGTCAGCACCGACCGTTATCAATTAGTAACAGCGCAAGCCACTCTGCAGGACTACAAATTACAACTGAAACAACTGCTCGAATTGGATGGGGAGAATGAAATGAATGTCTATCTCCCCGCCCTGTCCGACGAAAACGTACTGTTGCCATTGCCCACCAAGAAAGATGTGTATATGAGCGCGCTCACCCTCCGTCCGGAAATCGAGGCGAGCAAACTGAGCGTAGAGGCTTCGGAACTGGGTATCGATATCGCCAAAGCGGGATATCTCCCCACCATCAGTCTGAGTGCAGGTATCGGAACGAACCACACCAGCGGCAGTGACTTCACCTTCGGAGAACAGGTAAAGAACGGATGGAACAACTCCATCGGAGTTTCTGTCAGCGTTCCTATCTTCAATAACCGTCAGACCAAGAGTGCCGTGCAGAAAGCGAAGTTACAGCGCGAAACAAGTCTGCTGTCGCTGCTCGACGAACAGAAAACACTGTATAAGACCATCGAAGGACTTTGGCTGGATGCGAACAGTGCGCAGCAACGTTATGCGGCAGCGAACGAAAAGCTGAGAAGTACACAGATCAGCTACGACCTGATCAGCGAACAGTTCAATCTGGGCATGAAGAATACAGTAGAGTTGCTGACGGAAAAGAACAACTTGCTGCAAGCACAGCAAGAGCAGCTTCAAGCCAAATACATGGCGATACTGAACACTCAGTTGCTGAAGTTCTACCAAGGAGACAAACTGGCATTATAAGCCTTCTTCCTTACTAAAAGCGGAATATAAATAAGTAAAACAGAATATAGAATGAAAACGAAAAAGATTATCCTGATCGCTGTGGCAGTTGCCGTAGTAGTGGGCGGAGGAATCTGGTTCTTTACAGGTTCTCCGGCAAAGCACAAGGTGATGTATGCCAGTGCGACTGTCAGTAAAGGCGATATCTCCAATTCGGTGACTGCCACCGGAACAATCGAACCGGTGATAGAAGTAGAAGTCGGTACGCAGGTATCCGGTATCATCGACAAGATTTATGTAGATTACAACTCGGTAGTAACCAAAGGACAGCTGATTGCCGAGATGGACCGTGTCACTTTACAGAGTGAACTGGCATCCCAGCAGGCAACTTACGATGGTGCCAAAGCCGAATTTGAATATCAGAAGAAGAACTACGAACGTAGCAAGGGATTGCACGATAAGTCATTGATCAGCGATACCGACTACGAGCAGGCTCTCTATAATTATCAGAAGGCCAAGAGCGCTTTCGACAGCAGCAAGGCATCTCTGGCAAAAGCAGAACGTAACCTGTCATATGCTACGATTACTTCTCCGATAGACGGAGTTGTCATCAGCCGCGATGTAGAAGCCGGACAGACCGTAGCTTCCGGATTCGAAACTCCTACCCTCTTCACCATTGCGGCCGACCTGACACAGATGCAGGTAGTAGCAGACGTGGATGAAGCAGATATAGGCGGTATTGAAGAAGGACAGCGCGCCAGCTTTACTGTCGATGCTTATCCGAATGATGTGTTTGACGGAGTCGTGACACAGATTCGTCTGGGAGATGCAAGCAGTAGCAGCAGCGCCAGTTCAAGTACCAGCACGGTAGTCACTTATGAAGTAGTGATCTCTGCTCCGAATCCGGACTTGAAGCTGAAACCGCGTCTGACAGCCAATGTGACTATCTTTATCCTTGATAAGAAAGATGTATTGTCTGTCCCCAACAGAGCTTTGCGTTTCACCCCCGAAGCACCGTTGATCGGTAAGAATGATATCGTGAAAGATTGCGAAGGCGAACATAAGGTATGGACGCGCGAAGGAACCACCTTTACGGCCCATCCGGTAGAAATCGGAATCAGTAACGGTATTTCCACAGAGATCATCAGTGGTGTTGCTGAAGGAACCAAAGTCGTCACGGAAGCCACTATCGGTGCTATGCCGGACGAGAATATGAATAGAGAACCGGGGCAGGGAAACGGAGAAAGAAGCCCGTTCATGCCAGGCCCTCCGGGAAACAACAAAAAGAAAAGCAACAAGTAGCCAAGTATGAAAAAAGTAATTGAACTTCAAAATATCAAACGAGACTTTCAGGTGGGAGAAGAAACCGTCCATGCGTTACGGGGCGTTTCGTTCACCATCAACGAAGGTGAGTTTGTGACCATCATGGGTACTTCCGGTTCGGGAAAGTCCACACTGCTCAACACGTTGGGCTGTCTGGACACTCCTACCAGCGGGGAGTATCTGCTCGATGACATCTCCGTGCGCACCATGAGCAAGCCTCAGCGTGCCGTACTGAGAAACCGGAAAATCGGCTTCGTCTTCCAAAGCTACAACTTGCTGCCCAAGACGACGGCTGTGGAAAACGTAGAGTTACCGCTGATGTACAACTCATCAGTGAGCGCTTCCGAACGTCGCCGGCGTGCCGTCGAAGCGTTGCAGGCGGTAGGTCTGGGCGACCGGTTGGAGCATAAGTCCAACCAGATGTCCGGAGGACAGATGCAGCGCGTAGCCATCGCCCGTGCACTGGTAAACAACCCTGCAGTCATCCTGGCCGACGAAGCAACCGGAAACCTCGACACACGTACGTCTTTTGATATACTTGTCCTGTTCCAGAAACTTCATGCGGAAGGACGTACCATTATATTCGTAACGCACAATCCCGAAATCGCGCAATACAGTAGCCGGAACATCCGCCTGCGCGACGGTCATGTCATTGAAGATACAGTCAACTCTCATGTCCTGTCCGCCGCCGAAGCACTGGCCGCATTGCCCAAAAGCGACGAGGATTGAAGATAAGTAATAGGTAATAAGTATTAGGTATCGGGTATTAAGTATCAAGTATTAAGTAATAAGTAACAGTAGTTTATGAATGGAACTAACTTATTTAAAATAGCTCTCCGGGCATTGGCGAACAACAAGCTGCGTGCTTTCCTCACCATGCTTGGTATCATCATCGGTGTCGCTTCCGTCATCACGATGCTCGCTATCGGTCAGGGATCGAAGCGAAGCATCCAGCAACAGATATCGGAGATGGGATCGAACATGATCATGATCCATCCGGGAGCCGACAGACGGGGTGGTGTCCGGCAAGACCCATCGGCTATGCAGACGTTGAAGCTGACCGACTATGAGGCCTTGCGCGATGAGACCAATTTCCTGTCCGCCATCAGTCCTAATGTGTCTTCGTCGGGACAGCTTATCGCGGGTAACAACAACTACCCGTCATCCGTCAGCGGTGTCGGGCTGGAGTATCTCGACATCCGTCAGCTGAGTGTAGAAAGCGGAGATATGTTTACGGAAGCCGACATACAGAGTTCGGCTAAGGTCTGCGTGATCGGTAAGACGATTGTGGACAACCTCTTTCCGGACGGAAGCGATCCGATAGGGAAAATCATCCGCTTCAACAAGATACCGTTCCGGGTGGTCGGTGTGCTCAAAGCCAAAGGGTATAACTCTATGGGACAGGATCAGGATAATATCGTACTGGCTCCTTACACCACCGTCATGAAACGATTGCTTGCCGTCACCTATCTTCAGGGTGTCTTTGCTTCTGCCCTATCGGAAGACATGACGGAGTATGCTACCGATGAAATCACGGAAATCCTGCGGCGCAACCATAAGTTGAAAGCTTCGGACGAAGACGATTTCACCATCCGTACCCAACAAGAGTTGAGTACGATGCTAAACTCTACCACCGATCTGATGACCACCCTGCTCGCCTGTATTGCCGGAATATCTCTGGTAGTGGGCGGTATCGGTATCATGAATATCATGTACGTATCCGTCACCGAACGTACCCGTGAAATCGGCCTGCGTATGTCCGTCGGCGCACGTGGGGTTGATATTCTGAGCCAGTTCCTCATCGAGGCTATCATGATCAGTATTACGGGAGGTCTTATCGGAGTCATCATAGGCTGCGGAGCCAGCTGGATCGTGAAGAGCGTGGCACACTGGCCTATCTTCATCCAACCTTGGAGTGTCTTCCTTTCTTTCGCTGTCTGCACCGTCACCGGAGTCTTCTTCGGATGGTATCCTGCAAAGAAAGCAGCAGATTTAGACCCGATAGAGGCTATCAGATACGAATAAAAAACTATCTTTGTCTTTATGAAACAAAGCCTAACATCCGCACGTCGTCCCCTGGAAGCACTGATACACATTATCGGCTGGGGGATTATGTTCGGTTTTCCGTTCTTCTTTGTAGAACGCGAAAACGGAAATATCAACTGGATGGCATACTTACGCCATTCTGCCGTACCGTTGTCTTTCATGATCGCGTTCTACGTCAACTACTTCCTGCTGGTTCCCCGATATCTTTTTCAGAGCCAGACCAAGAGGTATATTACTTACAATATTCTCCTGTTGTGTGTCATCGGTCTGATGCTGCACCTTTGGCGGAGTCTGACATTCGATCCTTCCTTTGTTCCCAAGCCTCACCGGTCGGGTGGTCCTCCGGGATGGCTGTTCTTTGTCAGAGATATGCTGAGTCTCGTCTTCACCATCGGACTGAGTGCCGCCATACGTATGAGTGCCCGATGGACACAAGCGGAAGCTGCCCGTAAGGAAGCGGAACGGAACCGTTCGGAAGCGGAACTGAAGAATCTGCGCAATCAACTGAACCCGCATTTTCTGCTCAATACGCTGAACAATATCTATGCCTTAATTGCTTTTGATACAGACAAGGCGCAACAAGCTGTGCAGGAACTAAGCAAGCTCCTACGCTATGTGTTGTATGATAATCAGCAGACCTACGTCCCGCTAGGCAAAGAGACTGACTTTATCCGCAACTATATCGAACTGATGCGCATCCGCCTGTCTTCCAATGTACAGATGACTACGCAGATTGATATACTGCCGGACAGTCGGACTCTTATCGCACCGCTTATCTTTATCTCGCTGATCGAGAATGCCTTCAAGCACGGTATATCGCCTACGGAACGGAGTTTTATCCATATCCATCTTGCGGAAAATGAGACGGAAGTGATCTGCGAGATAAGCAACAGCAACCACCCGAAGAACATAATGGACAAGAGTGGTTCGGGGATAGGACTGGAACAGGTGAACCGACGACTGGAGATTCTTTATCCCGGCCAGTATACCTGGCAGAAAGGAATTTCGGAAGACGGCAAGGAGTATAGATCAAGGCTGAGCATCCGTGTGAGGGAGAGTATTAATAAGTAATAAGTATTAAGTAACAGGTAATAATTGAGAGTATATTCGGTTTAGGTAATTAAATAAAATATAGAGAATTATGATATTACGTTGTGCCATTGTAGATGATGAGCCATTGGCTCTGGGCCTACTGGAAAGTTATGTGAATAAGACTCCGTTTCTGCAACTTACAGGAAAATATTCCAGTGCAGTTCAGGCAATGAAGGAGTTGCCGGGCGAAGAAGTCGATCTTCTTTTCCTTGACATTCAGATGCCGGAACTTAACGGACTGGAGTTCTCACAAATGGTAGATTCCCGTACGCGTATCGTTTTTACCACCGCATTCGGTCAATACGCTATCGACGGTTATCGTGTCAATGCACTCGATTATCTGCTGAAACCGATCTCGTATGTCGATTTCCTGCAAGCAGCCAATAAAGCCCTGCAATGGTTCGAGCTGGTGCAGAAGCCGGAAGAGATAGACAGCATCTTTGTAAAAAGCGACTATAAGCTGGTACAGGTAGAACTGAAAAAGATCATGTACATCGAAGGACTGAAAGATTACATCAAAATATATACGGAAGATGATGCCAAACCCATCTTGTCACTCATGAGCATGAAAGCCATGGAAGAGCTTTTGCCTTCCAGCCGGTTCATACGTGTACACCGTTCATTCATCGTCCAAAAGGACAAAATACGGGTGATCGACCGTGGACGTATCGTCTTTGACAAAACGTATATCCCCATTAGTGATAGTTACAAGCAGGTTTTTCAGGCATTTTTGGATGAAAGAAGCTGATGATTGTCTAATTTATCGGCAAAAAAGTGAATTTTGTCGATTATAGTTTGTCAGAAATCGGTTTTATATGTAACTTTGCAACGAACAGAAAGGGATTGTGAAATTCCAAGAATAGAATAGTTTAGTTAAGTCTAGTTTAGTTTTTGTGTTGAGTGCTTCCTCGTCGGCGGACGATCTAGGAAGCACTTTTTTATTTACTGATTTTCAGCTAATTACAATGCTAATCGAACCTTTTCTTTCTTAATTAGTATTTATCATTGAGAACAAAAAAACGTCACTTTTGACGCTAATCTATTGCCGTTTTATTGCCGTTTTATTGCCGTTTTATTGCCGCAATACCAAAACAGCAGTCAAATACTGATAAAAAAACGTATTTTAACATGGCTAATCTATTTATAACAATCGTGCCCACTAAACAAAAGAAAAACGGGCAACATAAGGTAAGAATTGCAGTATCTCATAATGCAGAAACAAGGTACATACCCACAAATATAATCATTGATTCCGTTGACCAGCTAAAAAACGGGAAAGTGATCAAAAGGCCAGATAAGGAACTTCTAAATGCCAAACTCAAAAGAATATACGACTCTTACTATGAACGTTGCGTAAGTATTGAGTACATAGATTCACTCACCTGTACACAGTTAGTCAAGATAATAACCAGTCCCATGAATGGTGAACAGCATCGCAAATTTGAGGATGTCGTCGAAGAATTCATCTCACAGATAGATGAGGATGACAGAGAAAAAACGCATAAACTTTATAAGCTGGCCGCTAAACGTTTCCTTCAGTTCACTGGTCCCGGCTCACTGATGGAACATATAACCCCAATTCGGATCAATGGTTATCTAACCCATCTAAGAAAGAGCAAACTCTCTCCTACTTCAATCAAAATCTATATTACACTATTGAAAGTAATAATAAACTATGCTATCAAGATGAGATACGTAGAATATAAGGTAGATCCATTTATCACTGCTACAATCCCATCGGCAAAAAGAAGGGATACTTATATAACTGTTGAGCAATTAAAAATTATCCGAGACATGGAACCTAATAAATATAATGTATCAGTAGTACGCGATATCTTCATGCTCACTTACTACTTGGCCGGCATGAATCTAGTTGATATGTTGGCTTACGATTTCCGAACAAACGATATTGATTACATCAGAGTCAAGACTAGGAATACAAAAGATGGAGATCGGTTAACCTCGTTTGCTATTCCGGATGAAGCAAAACCACTCATCAAGAAGTATATGAATAAGAATACTGGAAAACTCCAATTTGGAAAGTATAAAACTTATGTGTCTTGCTATAATACACTCACACGAAAAATGAAAGAACTGAAATCTGCAGCAGGGGTAACCCATAACCTGACTTTATATTCTGCACGAAAAAGTTTTGTTCAGCACGGATACGATTTAGGGATACCACTTAGCACCCTTGAATACTGTATTGGTCAGTCTATGAAAGAGGATAGACCAATATTCAACTATGTGTCGATCATGAAAAAGCATGCAGATAAAGCAATCCGGGAAATACTTGATAATTTGAAATAATTTGTATCTTTGTCTCATCAAGATAATACGGACATAATTCGGATTATTTTGGTTTGACTTGGTGAGGGGGTGGTTCCCCTCACTTTTTTTCTCCCTACCGAACAATTCATTTATATATTAGTAATATCATATGTAACTCTTCAGAAAGTTTGTTGATTTGTGCTGTTGATGGTAAGAGTTACATAGAGAAGAAGAGCATGTCTCTTCTCTACTTTTTCACCCCGAACAACCTAAAAAAGGAACGCCTTAGAAATATCTATCTCTTATCTTTATAAAAGATATTAATAATATTGGTCGCTGCCATTTTAGCGACTGCCATAGTGTTTTTTAAACTGACAGACTTAACCAAATGCCTATCTCGATACAGATTGTCAAAAGCTAAATAAGTCAGCAATGAACTGTTTATTGCCTTATTATCTATCAATTCCTTTATCCAATCCTCTGTATAAAGAAATTGAGCGGTATAAGAATATATTATAAGAAGAAAATAGAATGAATATATAACATACCTTGTAATATCAGAGGAATACAATATCAAAGGTTTATTTAATTCATTTGATACTTCATTGAATAATTGGGTAAATATTCCTTGTTTACTTTCTAATTTTGAGGCACGTTTCTTTTCAGCCTCTTCTGACTGTATTCGGGCTCGCAGATAACCTTTATTAAAACGATCCTCACTACTTTTCAATGTTACACATATAAAAGAAATCGTAATAGTCAGATATAATAAAAGTCCGTCTGGAATATCTTCTTGAATTATAAGAGGGTACCCATACTTAAAACAATAATAAATTATAAAAGAAGAACATACAAACAAGAATATGGGAATAAATATTATCATAAGAAAAGTCCCCAGTATATTGCAAACCACAAAAAAGCAGCACAAAGGTATTTTCAGTATTTTCCAATACTGATTCCAAAAAGCACTCCTATTATAAAGATTCATACAAACAATTACTGAAGAGATAATAAAAATAAAACAACTACCTCTAATTACATTGACTTTAAGACAAAGTAAACTAAGGCTGGTTACCAATATAATAAAAATAGCAGGTATTACTATTTGTGTTGTACCATTTATAAAAAGAATGCGTAAGATCTTTCTCTTCATCTTATTTCCAACTTCTTTTATTGAGGTACCGCTGCTTGCTTTTTTTTCGTGTTGCGCCATTCTAGTATCAATTTTAATATGGCAAAAAGATAAAAAAACTACTTTATCAAGCCAATTCAAAACCATTATTCATCTATATAATACCTAAAATGCTAAATTAATGCTTTTTCTATCCTTTTTCCTATCTTCGCTTATCATAAGTAAAGGCAGCCCAATAAGCTACCTCTATATATAAAAATAGAAACTAAATTTCATCGTCCAATGCATTCCTTAATCGTATCTCTAATATATTATACTGATATGGGAATCCTTCATAATAATCATCACTTCCTTCATTCAGTATAAAATCAATCATACCATTATTTAGTAATATCATTTCTTTAGCCATATACATACCAACTCCTGTACCATTTTTTTTCGATGATTTAGCCCATTTTCCAACTACACCTTTATTGAATACGGAATTAACCTCATTTGTCTCAATTTTCAAACTTTTCATGTGAAATCTGATTACCGTATATGGACCTTCATTAGAAAATTCCACATCAATGGTACTATTAGGTCTGACATACTTACCAAAGTTATGTAAAATATTATAAAAAGCAATAGTAATAGTACTATAGCTAACCATAATCATATTTTCAGTATTTTCAAGACATATCTTTATCTTTTTCTCCGCATATGGTACTAAAAATAATTGAACAACAAGGGTTAGCAATTTATGAATAGAATGCTTATGCATTTCTATATCAAATGTTTTACCTTGTATAAAAGAATAAATATCAATTTCAAAATTTATAAACCGAGAAAATCTAATCAGATTCATGAAAGAGTCACTAATATTATCAATATTTTCTACAATTGACCTTTTTATATATTCTTTTTGTTCCGCAATATTATAACCTGGAATTTTATCATAAGGTACAATATTATACAATGCTTGAAGCATATAAGCATTATAATTTGTCATATTGTGCTTAAATATATTATGATCTTCACTTTCCCTTTTTATAATTAAATCTTCTAATACCTTTAAAGATTCAATATATTTCTTGCAAATTTCTTTATGCCGCTGATATTCATGCGAAGAAATATTACCTCCATCAATATGCATATACAAACTATATCCATTTATAGTATTGACAAGAATAGTATTCATCAATGTTTCACTTCTCTTTTTTTGAGCTTGAATACATTTCCTTTTAGCATCATTACGACTATCCAGATTACTCCAAATAACATTGCCATTTCCATCTTCGACATGAAAGTATATCATAATCTTACAAAAAAAACACACTTATTATTTTACTAATAGTAGCTAATCTTTCAAGATTTTCCACTTTAAATATTTCTTTTACAAATTTCTCCGAGTATTCCTTCTTCTTTAATATCTCATACAATCCTAATTTTAATTCATCTTTACTATAATCAAAGAAAGTATCTTCGGATAAAACTTTACCAATTTGTTCTACAGCCCAATCCAAGCTATAATATTCCTTCACATACCGCTCTATTTTCATTTGAAAATCTATAGGCTCAACATTTCTGCTTATTCTTTTGTGAGCAGCATTTATATGTTCATTAAAAGCACTTATATTACCTCCTTCCTCAGCGCTATAAACAACTATCATTTTGTCTGGATACTTTTCTCGTAAAGGAGAAATCAATCCAATCCCCTCTTCTTCACAATGAAGTTTTTTTCCTACACCTTGAATATCTAAAAAGATAATATTAGCATCTCTTATTTCACATTGATCTAAAGAATAAATATCTGGTAAATGAATCACATTGGACCAACCGGAGACTTTTAAAATATTAATCACCGGAAACTCAATGTCGTCTACGAAGACTAAACGACAACGTTTTTTTAGATCCTCAGTGTTTTTAGTCCTAAGTCTCTTTTCAAGCCTTTTTCTACCAAACAACTCCATTATTGCATTATTAAAATTGTTCCTATTTTGCAATATTAAAGAAAAAAAAGAAGAAAAAGAAATCTTTTACATCTTAAATTTAACATTAGTATAAAACATTACCTTAACCATCCTCCTCAAATAGTCATTTTTATCTTTCTATAATTTTAGATATAAGCCAACCAACAATGAGTTAATGATACCTATATATACTTTTCTTTATGCAAATCCTATCAAGATAGTTCAATGACCTTTTTCTTTTAGACTCATTAAGGCATCTAATGTACAATATATTACAATGATGCATATTACTATTCACAATTTATTTACAAGTAATTTATTCCCAATATATTAAACATTCTATTCAAGACCTCTGTTCATAGTCTCAATTCAAAACTAGCCGATAATTGGGCGGAAAACAGTTTTATATTTTTTTACATCATGGAAAAACATAACCCACCGCACCTTGATCACTCCAACCTAAAGAATATGCCTCTGTGTTATAATGAAACAATGTTGTTCCATTTAACTGAAATTGATATAATGGAATAAGCTCATCATATACCATTTTAGGATATATATAACACATCACTCCTTGATTCTCCCAACCTAAAGAATAAACTTGCGTGCTATAATGAAATTGTTTTGTTCCATCTAATTCAAATTGATATAGGGGGATGGTATATTCATCACTGAATTTAGGGACATAGCACCGTATCCCATGATTTTCCCAACCTAATGAATAAGTTTGTGGGCTATAGTGAAATTTCATTGTACCATTTAGTCCAAATTGATATAAAGGAATAACTTCAAGCATTTTTATTTGTCCATTTGCAATATATTTTCTAACGGCATTCTTTATTTCAATCTTTTTTATAGGATCAGAAATAAAATCATAAATAGGATAAGTTTCTTTCCAATTAATATCATTCAGACAAGGATTGCCCAATGATACCGATTTCTCCCAACTTTGTATATCTACACTTGTAGGAGCACCTTTTTCAAGATCATATTTCATATTTGTACCGCTACCACCATAGAACATAACATATAATTCTTTATGTTGATTTTCCTTCACTAAACTCTCATCTACAGTATCTGTATGCTCCAAGTTATAACTAAATCCAATTCCATCTAAAGATGATTTAAATCCAGAACTCACTGTTTTCCTTTTCGTTGAAGCATCCTTCACATTAGTAATAACAGAACGGAAAAGTAACTTATAACGTCCGCCAATTATAAAATCAGTCAAAACATGTGTGCCATACCTTTCTACAACTCGATCAGGAGAAAGCCGTTCTAAGTCTTCTTTGAAACTATCTGATAAATATTGGGATAAGCGACTTACTTCATCATTAATATGGACATATTTCAAATTCCTAATTGCATCCAAACTAGCAAATGAATATTTGCTTGAATATGAATACTCGGTTTTCAAATAAGCATTATCTGTAATTGTGTTTGAGAAAAAATAGTATCTTTTTCACTTCCATAACTCATCGTAGCTGTAGCCTTTGTTTCTGTTGTTACATTTTTTACATAATCGACAGATGAGTACCCGTAATACATTCGGTCATACCCATAAGAAGCAGTACCATGTTGTAAGCGCTCAAAATAGACTTTCCCATACTTTACTATGTTCAAAACAGGATTTCTAACAGACATAGGATGCAAATATTCACCCGTCACATCATATCCATAACCTAGTACATCATACTTTTCATCACCTGCGAATCTAGTTGTCACACTTGATGGTGAAGTTAAATCACTTGGTAAATCTTCCATTTCTGAACATGAGTAGAAACTTAGGATTATGCCTAATACCCCAAAAACCTTGTTTTGTTTCATAATATTGTAATTTAGAGTTTCATATTCCACAAACTTACAGTAATTATTTAAGAATAGCTAAAAAACGACCCGGACAAATATATCACACGAAAGAATATATATTGCACACATTATTAACGATATATAAAGATAAAGACGGACATATGCCTGGACAATAGCAAAATTATTTTTCATATAATAAGGATAGATTACATAGAAAAAGCCTCAGTATTCTGAGGCTAAATTCCATAAGGTCCAATTAATACATTGAGACCTTCGTGGCTACGATGAACAGTTACTAATTTCAATTCCGCAAGGTCCAATTAATAAAAGCTCAATCATTTGTTCTTTTCAACTTCTACGATGACAAAGTTAACATTTTCCTACCGATATTATTTCTATCCATCGAACTTTTTATATCCTCATTAGTAATAGTAGATAAAGAACAAAAGAAAACCCCGACTACGCTTAGTCGAGGCTAATTTTGGAATTAATAACGTATTATCTTCTCTCGATCTCGAAAACTAGCAATTTTTCCGTAGAGAGATGTGCAACAGACATCCACGTCTGTACACAAATATACTATTATTTTTTTAGAATGCTATTTTGCCAATTATTAGAGAACATAAAGGCTAACGGCTCTAGCATTTAACAAAGAGCATAAATGAGGTAGTCCTCATTAGGCTTTCTCTTTCAAAAGTTTCAAATGATAAATAATATAACAATTATATTAATCTAAAACTCAAAATACAATTGCTTATTTAGCATTTTTGATGACATATATGACCAAATACTATAATCTATACAGCGGCGTGATATACCCAAAATATCTGCCGCATATTCAACAATAGCTTTTACTTCCTGATAATTATTGTTATCAATGCCAGCTTCTTTGACAAATGAAAAAATATGACGATCCACAGCTACCGTATCAACATTCATTAATTTCAATAAATAATCATAAGTCTTATCACCTATCCCTTTGATTTTTTTGAAAGATGCAATATGGTTAATATCATGTAAAAAATATTTTAAATCATGGGCAGTTTGAATACCATTATTAAGACAAAAATTAAGCAAATCATACATTCGTTGTAATTTGACAGGATGGTTCCAACACAAAACATTTTCTATACCGTGTTTACGTAGGGCTACATAAAAACGAGATACAGTATACGCCTGTGGATAATTCTTCAAAACAAAGATTACACGTGGGTGTACGACCGTAGCATAATTTACACCAGCCTGTAAAATAATGTCAGTAAATAACGCTCCTATGTGATTATTATAAGGACATGGGGTTGGGTCGCAAACCTCAAATTCAGAACCTGTCAATATATATTCAGCAAGTTTCTGTGCATTGAAAGCCATACCACTACTCATAACTCAATATATCTTTTTCTATCTGTTTCAAAGCGTTTAACCTATCCACACAATTAGGACAAGCTCCACAAGGAATATCAGGAGATGCCTGACAGGAAAAAGTCTTACCTATTGGGGCTTGAAGCTCTATCCCCAATCTTGCGACCTCGTACTTTGACATATCACGAAATGGCATCTCTATCTTAACCGATCCATACTCTGAAAGTAAGCCTTCCAATTTATCAAAAAACGCAGAAGAGCAATCTATTTCCTTAGCATGATTACTATTAATAAATGCAGAATAAACATAAGACTCTCCGATCGTCTGCGCATAAGATGCTGCAATTGTAAGAAGTAACACATTACGATAAGGAATATATAAATCTTCCGCTTTTATATTATCCTCCCACAAATTAGCAGGAATAATAAAGCGAGATTTCGAGTGTTTATATATTGATGATACATTTATAACCTCTATTTTATCGCGATATGAGTCAGGTATTACAGATAAAAGAGTTGCATACTCTTTTTTTGCACAATGTTGTCCATAATCAATAAAAAGCGGAATAAATTCTACCTTTTGATGTACAAATAAATACATTAATGTGGTAGAATCCATTCCACCAGATACTAATATTATACCTTTTTTAATTTCCATAATCTAATTGTTTAGAATATTGATTAAAGACCTCAGATATCACGACATCAAGATCATGGCTTACAAGAGTAGGTAACTCAGTAAGCATACAATTGTTTGCACGTTGATAAGGGTCATAAACGATTACTGGTAGTCGACGTTGAGCAGCTAAACCTATTTCAATATAAGTACCAGGATCATCGTATATGATTACAGCAATAAGAATATTACATTCATCAAGAAGACTCATATCTTTACTGAACAATTGGATTCTTTCTTCTTTCTTTGCGCCGTTACTCATTTGACCATTCTCCACTATGGGGCGCCGAGGTTTAAAATTATGATATTCTAGACTATTACATAGAATATCAATAGGACCTCTATCAACAAAATCAAAATCTGGAGCGGCTATATATATATTACAATCAATTCGTTCCTCCCATGGTACCAAGCAGCCTCCCAACAATTTTAAATCAGCGATAGAAATTGATAAAGTTCGCAGAACATTTTGTTTAAAATTTTCAGTAAAAGTCGTTGATGCATAATCGGATGCTATCCATGATGAACGATAAAGAGCATCTTCAAAAGGTTCATCACTCAAGGACATTACAACCGCATCATAAACATCACCAACACCTACTGAGTGAGCTATTGATTTAGTTTGAGAAGGTATGTTATACTTTTTTTGTTTTAAGCAATCAAATGCACGACTTCCCCCGCGATTTTCCTTTAACACAATCCTATTTGCATATGCAGATAGATGCCCTATAAAATCGTCAAAAGAAGAATAATACTGTTTAAATAAGTCTGAAGATGTTGAAAGAAATAATGTATCAAACTTTCGTTTTAATTTCAAATCCTCATAAGATTTTACATTATTAGCTACATCACTGTATATTTTACAACTATCACTAATATAAGGAATTAAAAGAGATAAATCATAATTTCCTGAAATTACAAGAATTTGTGAATACTCAGAAAGTCTAATAAGACTATTCTCATCATAATCAATATCTGCATTATTATCTCCTAATAGAAAGTCATACTGTTGGTCACCTATTTCTTTGGCCTCCCCTATAAGAATAGTGTATGGCAAATTTTTCACATCACCCAATTTGAAAATTTGATAACATCCCATTTTTGGGAGATACTTTCTTATATGAACGTCAAGATATGATGGAGAGAAAAAGGCTACATCATATTGTACGCCCATGGCCCAAAGAGCACGAGCAGCATGTACTATTCCTCCTAAACGCATTTTTAGTGGATTAAACTCTGTTTTGAGAGTAACGTCTATAAGGATGTCACCTATTAAACATATTTTACTCATTTTTTTAATGGGGTTATGGCTATAGAAACTGTTTTTATAGGAGATGTGAGTACAGCGTTAACAATTCCCTCATAAGTATAATTGTCTGCAATACAAGCTCGGAGATAATTATATTTTGTTGGAAGATAACCTATAATTAATCCCTCCTCATCCTTTGCTACCATACGTTTATCAAAAACAACAAAAACAACTGTATATTTTGGAGGTAATACGCCATATTTTAAATAATATTCACATGTTTCTACATCTTCAAGAAAATCAGAAAAAGCAATAGAACATTGATCTATTTTATCAAATCCACCAGTTATTCCTTTTTCAGCCTTATTATATTCTTTATAATCACTAAAATTTCCAGATCCAGTACTTCCCATAATATTTTGATTTTAAATTATACCGTACAAATATTACACTATTCCGACATATATTCTCAATATCCATAGAAACTTATAACAACAATTAACATTTGAAAATGAAATCACATTCAAATAACTACTCAAACATATAATTGAAACATGTAACTAAAATTGAGTATGAATAATTATATAGTATTTTTTCGTTAAACATTTACTATTGTATTACCACTGCCACAAATTATAACTCACCCCAGCACCAACATACCAACCACTCGGATAGCCATATCCAGCCTGCAAACCAAGCCCCCACCGTTTACGCTTAGCAGGAACTGGTACAGGTATTGTTATTTCCCGCGTTCGGACATAGACCTTAATACTATCCAGCCTGATATTATACCCAGATATCCAAGCTCGGTAAAGACTATCGTCGTATACCTTCTGAATAATAGGAATAACGACTTCTGTCGAATCCGGAGTACAAGTCTCTTGCTTTACCTTACAGGTATCCTTCTTAACAGGCAACTTCGCGTACTTATACCTGATTACTACACTATCCCTAGGTACTGGATAATAGAAAGGAATAGTTTCGACGTATTCGGTTGTATCCGGATGTGGTAGCATTGACAGTTCTTGTTGGCGGTTCCATAAAAACAGAACCGTCAAACCTAACAACACAATCAAAATCCATGGTAATGCTTTCATGGCCGGATCACTGTATTACGAAGAAAATTAGAAAATTCACTCCTGACATCAAAGCAGGGACAAGCCTTGATGTATTCTGACGGCTCTACCTCTCCGCTTCCGTCCAGATCGGGCGAAGTATCCCGGTGTCCGAGTACTTCAACAATAGGATATTCTTTACAGAGCTTCGCCACCAATTCACGCAGTGCTACCCTTTGAGCAGGAGTACGTGTGTCAGTAGGCTTTCCGGACGCGTCCAAACCGCCGATATAACAAATACCAACACTGTGCTTATTATAGGACGATTTACTAAATCCTTTGGCATTACAATGCGCTCCGTCAATGTTTAATGCCCGCCCATTCTCTACCATTCCGTCCAGGTCGATAACGAAGTTGTAACCGATCTGATTGAATCCCCGGGCCCGGTGCATCCGGTCAATGTCCTTCGCACGTAAATCTTGCCCAGCACGTGTTGCTGAGCAATGGATGATAATAGCATCAATAGTTTTCATTTCTTTTCCTCCTCTTTTTTATTAATTTAATATTAACTTTGCAGAAAATTACACACTTACATGGATATATCAGAATTAATTAAAAGTTATAATACAGCACAAAAGAATGTTTTCACTGGCTTTTGTATACAATTGCCATTGATTTTTACTGTATTATATTTATATATTCCGCAATTCAACAATTTGGATATATATTTGCAAGTTATATTTTCTGCTACAGCTTCAGTTTTGTCAATATATTATTCCTTTATAATGCTATGCTTATGTTCTGTACTGGCAAAACGTCGGTATAAGCTCGAAATTCTAATACTCATATGTCCAGTATTGGCCGCATCTTTTTATCTTATACGTTCACCTGAGAACTACCCACTTGGGCATGAATATGCTTTATCAATTTTTCTTAGATCTTCTGCTATTGCTTATGCCCCCATTGCATTTATCGGTTTTATTATTCGCAAATGCGAAGAGTATGACATAAAGCATAAAGGGAATTAGGTATACTAAATTTAAGTTCATTTAGGTTCCTCCTCTTTTTTAGTTATTACATCTTTCATATCTTCTTTCTCTACACTGAATACCTTCTTGGCAAATACCCCGATGGCGGCCGCAAGGTTGAAATTGTATCCTTTCGGTTTCAGGATATTACTAATGATCGAGCAGCCTTCAATGAAGCAGACAAACAGGCAGGCATACGTATCAATACGGACAGACATCTCGGAGGCTTTCTGAATCATGACGACCATAACCACAAAGGAAAAGTAAGTAACCGTCTTCCCCATAGTAGCCCGCCATACCCGGCTGAACCTTACATGCTCATGCGTTAATAAACTCTTCCTAACCCCTGTTACCAAATCACAGATTATCACACAGAACATTGCTATCAGCCAAGGGATCATCATTTGCAGACTATCTATTACGAAGCTGCCGGCAATAGGTGCGAACACTCCTGCTACCGCCTGATGAATTGCTTTTTCCTCCATATACTTTCTCTATCTAATTATTAATACTACCTTTGTATCGATTTATAAGCGAAGGGATCTTTCCCTTTGTTTTATTTATGTTGTTTGTCAACCGCCTTACTCGTGATGAGCAGGACGGTTTTTTATTTAAAAACATATCTCAACCAACCGCTGAAGTAAGCGCTATTCTCTAGGTAGTTGTTACCCTTCTCCGCCAGTCGTGCCTCACGTTCAAATGAGATCAGTCGGTAAGCGTCGTAATCCTCCTTACAATCAGCGAGTATGGAAGCGATCATCTTGCGAATACACCACTCTAGTACATACCATACATAGAACGTGGCTACGGACAGCGTTAACCACCATGCCGAATAACCGAATACCAGCATTCCGATCCACAGCAGGATACCGGATGCGACAGTCAGTTCAATCCACTGCCGGGCATGAACACATTCGTGATTGATTGTAGACTGTCTAGCCTCTATCTTGGACCATTTCGTGAATACCCACGCAAGCAGTGTGATAGTTGTACAGTTGTTGATCAGCAGATGCTTTGCAATCCATGATTCATAAAATACCTTTTTCATAAGTTCTATTTTTAAGTGATTAATATCCGGTTATTTTAGGTTCTAATGCTTTCGCTTAAACTATCGGAAATGACATACCATACGCACTTAGTATCATGTTTAACCGCTAGAAATTGTATGACTCCTCCTTTACCTGTGGTAATTTGTGTCACTTGTTGTAGTCCGTATTGAGATGTATTTAATGGATGATACATTCCCCCTCTAATATGGATCTCAGGTGCTGATCTTGTCTTAATTGGACTATCATATATTGTTAACACTGTGCCAATATATTTAGCATCGCTTGGCAAGTTGACTATATAAAGGAGATAACTTGTGGTTTCTCCTCTTGCTTCAAGATTGAAATAATCGGATACAGTATATTCTCCAGTGGTAGGATTCCGGATTGCTCCTTCCTCGAAAGTTTTGAATGGTATTTTCAAGAATCCTTCAAAGGTTCCGCTTGTGGCATTAATTTCACCGTTCACTGTAACTTTTGCTTTCCCATTCTCTACCGATACAATGAATTTGTTGTCTATGTTTATACCGGTGGTCATGATGGCTTCAACTAAAAGTTGGCCGCTAATCTGGACACGTTCTCCTTCGATCTTGATTCCTGATTCATCGGCATTGATAGCAGTAAGAATCGTGTTGGGATTACCGTCCTTGTCGGTACCCATAACCTCAACCTTCCACTCTTTTGCGTTTTGGGTGACCTGGGTACCGATTTCTTTAATGATATCTCCCTCGGCATCAGCAACGGCTTCCTCGAACTTGGTGATCAATCCTTCTGCGGTCAAGTTAAGCTCAGATTTGCAGCTTTCTGTTGTCACGTCAATCTCACCTTTTGCTGATATCGTTTTCTTCTGAACATTCTCTTCGAAGGTTGCGGTCAAGTTCTTAGCGGTGAGTTCTACTTCTGATTTAGCGGCATTCTTAGATGTCGTGATAGCTCCGTCGGCTTCCTTTACCTTTTCCTCTGCATTCTTATTGAAAGTAGCTGTTAGTTCTTCCGCTGAAGCCTGAATGTCTGATTCAGCAGATTCTTTTTTATCAGTGATCGCTCCGGTCGCTTCTTCTGTTTTTTCTTCTACTGTTTTCTTGAATTGAAGATCAAGCTGTTCGGCAGTCATTTTTAGGGATGATTCTGCGGATTTCTTCGCTTCGGATATCGCTCCGGTTGCCTCTTCTGTTTTAGTATCTACGAGATTAGTGAATGCAAGTACAAAGTCCCTTGCAGTGAGCTGAAGTGTACCGGTTGCTTCTTCTGTTGCTGTAGTGATAGCACCCAGAGCATTCGTCGTTTCAGTCTCGACTTTATGGGTAAAGTCAGCAGACAACTTTTCATAATTGACATTAAATTCAGAAGAAAGTTCTTCGATTTTGGTCACATGTTCATCTGCGGTGGTAGCTGATCCGGCAGCAGAGCTAGCAGAATCAGAAGCTTCCTTCGCGTACTTGATGACTTCTTGCCATTTGCCGGTGATCCCATCCTCCCTGATTTCGAAGTCGCCGCGTATCTGAATCTCACGACCGTTCAACTCGTCTTCGATTGTCTTGTCATTGTGCAGGATGAATGTACCACGAATGATCACTCCATCGGCGATCAAACCAAACCATCTCTTAACGCTTCCTACGGCTTCCTTTGCCCAGGCAGGAATCAGACCGATATCTGCATGGCCAAGCGTACATCTTACATGTTCCGGATCGGAATAAGCCGCCCAGCTGTCGATACCGTCATAAAAATACTGGCAGTTTGTCCTTGATGAAATACGGATGAATGATTGACGTTCTGCATCAACTATGTTTCCTACTCTTGCAATGATCATGTGCTGGTAAGGGATACTGTCACCTTCAGCTTCAAGTATAATCGACTGATCGCTGTTTGGATTAGAGATGGCGGTAAATTGTTGAACGGAGTAGATTACACCGCTGTTGGCTGGATTGTGATAGTATCCCAGTAGTAGGTCACTGTCAGCAAGCGGATTCTTGTCCGCTTCACGTAAATTGGGATAAACGGTGAATGTCCCGTCTCCGTTATCGAAGTAAGATGCGATCTTGATACTGCTTGTGACTATTTCTTCATCTTCTGTCACCCGGATGCGGTTGTATACAAATTCGTTCGTGATGAATTTCTCGCGTACAAATACAGATTTAAACTCAGCATTGCCGAGCTTGTCAATCAGCCAGCCGGAGACACCTGATACGAATGTACTTACCCATTCATCTACTTCTTCACCGGCAGCATTCAGTATCTTCTTCCCCGTTGCTTTAGCGGAGGAGATAAATCCCCAAATCCCGGTATTGATTAGTCCTGCCATTATTCTATTCCTCCCATTATTCGTATAAGCATTGCCACCTGCTTTTCTAACTTGTGATAGTCAGCTACGGTGATTCTCTTTTTTTGTTCTACATCAGTTGGTTGATCCTCTATGATTTCCGCTTCTTCAATATCTGTTACTTCATCCTCTAGCGGTGTATCTTCGTCTATAAGGATGGTTTCTTCGTCAGCAGGATCGTCTATCTCTTCATAGTGTTCAGGAAGTTCCAGAAGCGGTTCTTCTAGTTTTTCACCTGACAGGTAGTAGGTGTATCCGAGATAGATTTCATTCCCGAACAATTGTCCGTCACTGATTCTACGGAGTACTTTGCCTTCTTCCGCAAGAATGTGTTTATTGTTTAATTCGTCTATTTTCATTGTTTCTCGGATATTGGTTTAATACGTGATGAATAAGCAGACCAGTTTGTTGCTGTTTTGTAGACATCAACTGCTGAATCGGGGACGTAAATTGGACAGTCGTTACCATTATTCAAAGAGCTGCTAGATGATAATGTAAATGGAGTATTAGCAAGTATAGAAATAAATATTAAGTTCTTACATGATGAGATAAACTCTGAGTTTGAAGTCATTTTCACCCATTCAGCCAAAGGTGTGAGGTCTATAGAGGTTAAGCTGGAACAACCATATAACGAGTAACTTGCGTTTATCACATTCACCCATCCAGCTAAAGGAGTAAGGTCAACGGAGGTTAAGCCAATACATCTATATAGTAAGCTATTTGCACTTGTCACATTTGCCCAACTATCCAAGGGAGTGAAATCGACAGAAGTTAAGCCATAGCAGTTAGTTAGCAAACTATTTGCATTTGTCACATTCACCCATCCTGCTAAGGGAGTGAAATCGACAGAAGTTAAGCCAGAGCAGTTAGATAGCAAACTATCTGCATTTGTCACATTTACCCATCCTGCCAAAGGAGTAAGATCGACAGAGGTTAATTTATAGCAGCTATATAGCAAGAAGCTTGCACTTGTTACATTTACCCATCCTGCTAGAGGAGTAAGATCAATTGAAGTTAAACCAGAGCAGTTATATAGTAAGTTACTTGCATTTGTAACATTTACCCATCCTGCCAAAGGAGTGAGGTCGACAGAGGTTAAGCCGGAGCAGCCATTTAGCAAGCTGCTTGCATTTGTTACCTTCGTCAACCCTGCTAAAGGAGTGAGGTCTACAGAAGTTAATTTAGAGCAGTAACTTAGTAAGCTACTTACACTTGTCCTATCTGAATCATTTTTAAATACATTGCCAAAATATCTTAGATTAGAACAATCTTGGAAAGTAATATTTTTCACAGCACTATTGCCTATACTCCAGTAAGCTATCAAGCAAGACATTCCACCTCTACACGAAGTTATTCCCGAGTGGCTTTTAACTTCTACTTGAAATAAACCGTCACCTGTGTATGTGTGATTATAAGTTTTACTACCTGTACCTGATGCATTATCAATGCCTCCATCTCCCCAATCTATTATATAATTGGCTTCTGTAGATGATATAGATATTGATGCCGACGGACCTTGAAGCAACATTTGAATATTACCATTCTCAACAGGTTTCAATGTTTCAATGTTTAACTCCATTGTAACGTTTACTGTTGTTGCGGATGTTCCAACGGTTATCGTACCGGACTTATCAAAATAACTGGGATGAGTAACTGTATAATCGTGACTCCCTTTTCCTAAAGAAAGCACACATTCTCCGTACTGGTTTGTGACAGATGTTTGTGATCCCGATTTAATTGTCGCTCCTTCAATAAGAGCAGTGCCATATTTCACGATGAATTTCACATCTACAGCTGCATAGATTTCTATAGTGTTCGTCGTGTCTGATGTAATAGAGGAAAATGAAAATGTATTCCCGGCATATCCGTATGCGGATACACTTCCGGAGACAGCAGCTCCGCCACGTGGTAAAGTCACATAACCGTCCTTGTCGGAAATATATGATTGGTCACCGATGACAACACTAGCCCCTTGTACATACGTTGACTGATTGTAGACTTTTACTCTTATCTTTCGTACAGGGATATAAGTGACTTTATAACTCTGAGTTCTTGTGCCGGCGGTCGTATATGTCTGCGACAGCAGTTCATGGTTATCTGCCTGATATGTAAATTCCACTTTAGTACCATCTTCAACTGCTACTTTATATTGCGTATCACTAACCTTCTCAAATTCAACATTACAGGTGAATACTGAGTTTGTCAATGTTTTGCTTTGCGAAGATGAGAATGTGAATGTTGTGACTGGTGTAGGCTTTAGCTGGCCATATGTGATAGTCAGTTCCGGGAATGCTGCTTTGATCTTCGCCAATTGCGCCTGTGAAGCTACGGAGACATAACATTTCCCGCTAACAATAGCTTTATCTGTATTGTTCCCGTTTTCGTCGAGACCTTTCAATTTGATCAACTTAGCAATTATGTCCAATGTCGATATGTTCCAGTCTACACCGATCAAGCGTACACGCTCTAACTTTATAGAATCAAGCGCGAAGCATCTGTCAATGATAGACAAGACATTTGCTTTGTTGGTGTTCTCCCATCTGATTGTCGAAAGATTCTGTACCCCTGCGAGTACCAATCCCGCATCAGTCAGTTCCGTTTGATTTCGGACCGTTAAATTTGTAATGGTGTCCGGCAGGTGAAGCAGCGTCAAGTTACCGCCTTCAGGCAATACTACAGCGGATGTTCCGGTTCCTTCCGCCCATATCTCGCGGATGTTGGTGCATTGTGCAAGGTCAATTGCCTGTTTCAGGTTCGGACAGTTACGGATATCCAACTTGCGAAGCAGGTTGTTTGCACCAACTGAGAGCACTTCCATATTCGTGTTTCGATAACCTTCCGCTTCGGACCCGATAACCAGCTCTACCAGTTTAGTCATCTTCGATACGTCGACCGAACCGGGATACAAAGAGGATAGATCCCCTAGGCTGCTGATCTGACCGGCGCCAAAAATGATTGTTTCAGTATCGTTGAACTGGATGGCGGGAGCTTTAATATGTACCGGTACATTTTTCTGTGACCGAGTGCCGGCTGTATATGATCCGTACTGGACGTTGACATACTGCCCGGCATACGACGTGATGGTCATATCCGCATTAGGTTCTACTCCTTCCCACTCTGAAGGAGTGTACAGACGCAGAGTTGCGAAGTCATTCTTGTAGTCGCCGGCAATGTATTTAGAGTCCATGTATTTGAATCGGTTGTACAGCCACCAGCGACGGTGCATCTTGCGGCTTCCCTGGGCAGCATACAGGTATGATCCGTTCCCTTCATCCAATAATGGGCGAACATACTTGTACCAGCTGTCTTCATTGTAGACCGCTTCACACCAGGCATCTCCCTGTTCGGTGTCGAAGAAGCGGATACATTCTTCATAAGTGAGCAGCTTCTTTGACCGCATTTCAGCATACATGGCTGCGATCTCTTTGGAATATGCCTGCTCGATGTTGTTCCAGAGAGTTGACTCTGCACCGTTCCAGACGTCCTTGTTGCCGATCTGATCGTGGTACTCAACCGTATAGTCAAATGCTGCTACGCCTTCATTATTCAGTCCGCACACTGTATCATTATCATAGAAGATGCAGATCCAGCGTATTCCGTCGAAAGTAGTCAGGAACATATTCTTGGCACGCTGGTCGACCATCGCAAAGAGTTCTGTTATCGTGTAGTACGATAACATGAAATTCATGTCCAGGTACTGATCAGCTTCGGCCCGGAACTTCGTCGGGTTATCCTTTACGGAGACAAGCCAGTCGGTCAGACGCTTTAGATTCGTGTAGTCTTCGTTTCCGTCCGGATAACGAGCTTCGAAGTCTTTCAGCCATTCTATATTACCTTCCGAGTCGACGGTGATATAGTCCGAACGTTTGAAGAGTACACGATCGGAAGTGTTGTTCAGGATCTCCCAACTTTCACAGCCGGCCTTGAATCCGAATGTTTCATCCGTTGACTTGTCGTTATTGAAGTTGTATTTGCCCAGTGATGTTTTCTCAACATCTTCTGATGTTTGATGCCACATCACCGACGGGCGACCGTTGACCGTCGTCCGGACGCGGGGATCAGCCTTCTGTGCTTCAGTAAGGAATCCCATGCCACGAAGGATATAGTCGATCAAACGGGCCATACCGGTATTGTGTACACCTGAGCTTTCGGCGAAGTCCGCTTTGAAGCAGAATACGTTTACAGGTATTTCCTCTTCGAAGATGGCTACCTTATCGACATGTTCACTGGTAGCGGTCATGGTGAATCCCTGCTTGCATTTTGTCTTGAAGTTCTTTCGCGGATACCACTGTGATGAAGTCCCTTGTACATCGATCTCTACTCCGGTTGCTACCCAGCTGCGTTCAGGATGTTCCCTGTCCTCATAAACAAGGGTGACAGTCTTCTTGTCTCCTTTGAAAGTCGGAAGCTCACCGACGATGGTGAATGAGATATTCTGATTCGCCAGCTTCTCATAGCTGAGATTCCCATAGTCGTCATAAATGTTGTTCCGGGCATATAGCTTGCGCTTCAGTTCAAGATTATCCATATCGGCAATGTAATTGTCAAGAAGCTGATAGCGGTTTAAGGCATTGTCATAGACACGGATATTAAAGATATCTGCGGTACAGTCACTGCTGCCGATCGAGATCCCGGCAGGATTGGGCTGAGTAAAGTTGTCTTGTTCCGGATACTGGATCAGTCCGCAGATCTCACCGTTGATGTAGACGAAGATCAGCCGGTTCTCCGCTTTCTTTTCGATCACGAAGGAGATCCGGACACGTTCATCCTCTTTGAATTGTGTTTCGATAGAGGTCTGTTCGGATCTGAATATGGCTTTCTGTGCGGTCACTTCAAGTCCGATTCCTCCGTTCATGCAGCTGAGGATGACTGAGTCGTAGTCGGTAACATCTCTTGTTTCAAATTCAAATTCAATAGTCTTACCGGTTGAACGGAAGTCGTTGGCAAAGGAGTTGTAGGGGATGGTTACACGTGCATCACCATTAACGCGAAGAGCTACGAATCCGTCAACCGTCTTGATCCATCCGTTCGTTGCGTAGTTGAATGCGGTAAGTACAGCGAAGATCTCTCCGTAGTTCCAGATGTTTTTCCCTTCTTCATTGTTGCTGCGGTTTACGGAAGTGAGGAAGAGAACGAGATCCGCTTCCTCCGGACGAACATCGATCTCTGATTCCGTAACCGTCAGGTTGAATGTTTTGGTCACAGATCCGCATGCTATTTTCAGTTCCAGTTCTCCGGGAGTTTCTGCCCGATAACTCCATGTTTGTCGCGTGCGGTCTATCGTTTGATCACTAATTTCGATTCCATTAGCTGACAGGGTGATATCACTTGTCGTTGTAGCAGGATTATAAACGATGTAGGGGAGCAGGAGTGTGCCGAATTGTTCCACTTCGGCAGTCCTGAAGGATGACGCAATAACCGGTGTGTTGTTTCCGGATACAATGCTGATAATATCATAGCGTAGACGATCGCTTTCTACTTCGGTATCGTTGATCGTTGCCGTCGCATAAACGTCGAGCGTATGTGCACCATGCGCCTGTGCCGGGATTGAATATGTCTGCTGTCGGTTAGATACAGATGTGATGTAAGTACCTGTTTCCTTATCATCTACAAGAAAATGAATTGTCTTCTCTACTGCGCCCATCGGGGTATATGGGAATGAGATCGCTCCGGTGTAAGCCTTTGAATCGTCAAATGTAGACGTTACGGCAATGCTTACTGCATTGATCTTGAATGTCAGCTTGCGGGTAGCTCCGTAACTGTCGGTAACTTGTACGACGAGGATGTTGTCACCTAATGCCAGATATTTGCCGATGTTGAAACTGACTTCGCCTTGATTGATTGTTTCAGAGGCTACCTGTTTATTGTTTAAGGTGTATGTTGCGATACCTTCGCCGGTTTCCTCTCCGGACAAGGTAGATGAGTATGTGTACTTGATCAGTGTCTCTTTACCATGAACGGCCGTTGCATTTGACGGAGTGACAAAGGCAAGCGTGAGCTTTGTTCCTCCACCGGTTGCAGCAGATTTGACAGGGTAGAATACGCCTGCCCGTTTCTGCATAATGTAATTGCCATCAGGAACAGTATCAAATGATTCGTCTGTGTTGTCCATTTCGCCCAAGGAACTGGAGCCGAATCCGCTGCCATTACCTGGTATTTCTGTTAATCCTATTGCCATAGTGCTTTTATTTTCGGGATTTTCTTTTTCTGATTCTGCTAAAGAATAATTGGTGGCTGCTGTGACAACTACTCCTCCGGATAACTTTGTAAGTTTACCGACATTCAAGCGTCCTTCGACATCACAACCTTCTTTGGAAGTAAAGCCTTTCTTGAAAGTATCTTTGATGTCTTTGCGCATAAATCTATCATCCATATGAGACAAAGACACAATCGGTTCAAGTTTGCAATGTACGCGTTTATCAGCAGTAGAGAAAGATTCATCAAGAACGAGAATATAAGCACTAATTACCCCATTTTCTTTGACTGTTATCATTTGTCCTTCATAAGGTACATATGCGACTACATCAGTATTTCTGGCATATTTTTCAGCTTTTTCTAATGAGTTCCATACTGCAGTAGAATCTATTGGTAAGCTTCTTGTGCGCTTATATTGGAGAAAGAAACTCGCCCCAGCAATCACAAGACTAGAGTTAAGCGTTACTTTCTTTATTTCTGATAAATATTTTATTATTTCAAGTTTTTCTTCCATAATCAGGTCGTTTTAAAGGTAAACGTGTCTGGGTCATTTTCCATCGTAGATTCAGCAATCCACATTTTATAATCTATAGCATCACTACCATTGGCACCTTCAACAGGAATTGTGATAGGACATATAGCACCATCTTCAACAAAATTTCCTGGATACGCTGTTAATGTTAACTCAGACAATATATCAGCAGGAATACATATAGCAAACATTTTCCATTTATCTACAGGGAATTTGTAAGTACCAGGCCCCGTATATAATCCACTAGATTGCAGCGCACGTACGTCATTTGATGTTTTAGGAACAGACGTGCATATGCCAGCAAACCACTTACGCCTTACGTTTACAGATATGGAGTCATTTAATTTTATTTCTGTCAGACTCCCATCTGCACTAGCATCATATTCAACAGTTGCAATATATGTTTCTTTCTGTGTATAAATGCCGGATAGCTGACGAGTGGCAGTTTGGATTCCATCTACTTCTTTCGAGAATGTAAGAATGTTCGCTTCATTGTTATCATAATATGCCTTTTTCATTGCGCCTTGACCGTTTCGAACAGCCGTATATGAAATGTATCCTTTTGAAGTTCCATATTCAACCTCCTTAGACGTAGACAGGATTCCTGATAGTTTAGCCGATGCCTTTTTCGCCAACATCGTTACAAAAATATCCTCATAAGTAGTACCTTGAAGTATGACATCGCCTGTTTTAATATGCCCGGTTTGTGGAGCCGTTACAATGATATTCTTAGATAGTTTGAATGATGCGTTACTTCCTCCTTCGGTCCAATCACTCCCCTGCCCTCCATTTACAAATTGATTATCAAATTTTATTTTATCATTATTCTGGACAGTCATCAATGACAATGTGAAAACATAACTGTTCACCGTTTCTGAAATTTGATTCATCTCCGGCACACTACTCTCATTCCTGACAAAGCGCTTGCCATTAAAAAAGACATATGAACAACTCATTATACGATTTAGCAATTCAGCATACCAAACAGGGCATCCTTCTGCGTTTCCCAAAGTGAAAGTCTTTAAAGTATTTTCCGAAGAATACAAATCTATCGTATCTTCGTCAGTAGAAACAAACTGTTCGTTAGTTACTCCGAATGACCAACCGGAATCTTTAAATCCTCCAGGTGCACGGAAATCAAACAGATATTGCTTTCCTTCAATTATAAAGACACAATCAGTACGCTGTTTATTGTCTTTCATTGAATATTGTATTAAAGTAGTATGCGAGAGTTTAAATTCATCGTCTGTTACCTCAAACAATTCGCTTGATATTCCATTTAACTGGAATTCATAGTAACCAGTACTCAGTCCAGTCATATTACAATAATATAATATGATGCCATCAGTCATTTCCCACTTACCCCAAGTAACTGGAGTCTTATCACCAGTTATAACATTGATCATGCAACCTGTAGGCTCACCTTTCTCTGAAAAAGCTATGACTTCTATAAATATCTGGTCGCTCGGAGCAAATTTTTGGACATACTTACTCTGTATTCCGAAAATATCATCAGAAGGATTGAAAAACAATGGTGTAAAAGGACTTATCTTAAACATATCATTCTATACTTTTTACTAATAATTTATATTTCATTCCATCATACTGACCGTATTTACACGAAACATCGTCTATATATCCTAGATAGATATTTCCATCGTACGTCGTTCGGACTAAATCACCAACATCAGCCGGAAGCGCATCATCATCAGTCGTTACTTTCAGGACCCCAACGGTAAATAAGGAGCTAGATATATCAATATCTCCATTCTCATTTACGCCATTTATCACTACATCGCTATTACCATCCGAAGAAGCAAACTTGAGTTTTTTAGCAAATACACCAATAAATGCACTATTAGCACCGACCATGGACCGAGGAGAGTACATTGCGTTGAACATTAATGAAGAATCAAGTACACCTTCTATATTATATCCATTGCGTAAAAGCAGATACTTATCGTTTTTAAGTTCTGCACACACAAAAAAAACATCATTATCACTATCGTTATCGGTGGTATCTTTTCCACGTTCTTGAACCAGAAATTCGATACCATACGGATCTGCACGAAAAGGGCTTATCAATTCATAAGTCTTATCAGAAAGTGTTATACCTGTCGTATATTCATTAGTGAAATGAAACTCATCACGACCGTTAATACTATTGTAATCCTGTTTATCATACCCTATTTTTACTGTCGAACAAATAAGAGAAGAATCTAAGGAAAAAGAAGTACCCTTGTCTATGTTTACGATCTCTTTTGAGACTACACTACCAAATAACTTGTCCCTTTTTGTGAAAGTCACAGTCCTTCTCTCTTCATCAACTACGGGTATAAATCCAAAAACAGCCTCCATCCAGTCTGTGAATTTGTTATAAGAAGTATATATTTTAGCTTCAGGAATGCCACGTAAACTTTCAGCAGCGACAATCATACTTTTATCAAGCCGATCATCTATGTTCGTTGCAATCATGCAGGTTATATCTTTTGAATCCTCATTGATATTCTTTATTATACTACTTAGAAGATTAATAGGACTGATTACATCAACTAATACAGGCTTATCAATAGAAGTGTATTTAACAGAGAACTCTTTAAATTTATTGATCTTTAGGTATGAGGTTCTATTTCCATCATTAGTAAAAGTAATCTTTAGCAGATTCCCAGAACGAGAATATATTCCAGGAATCTTAAACTTTCCCTTAACGTCAAACTCATTTCCATTTCCTTTATAGAATGCAGAAAAATCATGTTGCATTGATCCTTCAATGATAGTCGCTGTAATATTGAATGCACCGTTAGAACTACGTTTCACATGAAAGTCCATCGATATCTCAACCTCCATTGTAGCATTAAACTTCATAATTGCACTATTGTTTCCTTCGGTCAGATTATCCAACAGAGTTACATTACTGGTATTATACATTTCTGATTCGTCACCACTCATCAAAGGTAATACAACAGGATTTCTTGACGTTGCACCATTATAGCTGATTACAATTTCATCTTCTTCAGCAGGAATCTGCTCATAGCTGCCAAAATCTTTATCATAAGCAAAGTATTTCACAGAATTAAAAATCAAGATTCTATCGTAATAGAACTGATTATCATTCTTTATCTCACTCACAGGGATTTCATACTGAGTACTCTTCTTTGCTTTAAGCAATGAAGCAATACTGTCATCTATAGCATTCATCGAAAGTGTCATATTCCCTATATTGAGAGAAGAAAAATCTAAAGGATAACTAAAAAGCCTATCATATCCGTGGTTATTTGTAATAGTATAAACCTCTATAATAGCCTTTGAATTCAAATAATTCTTTCGATATTCTGCAAATAATAAATCATACGCATTATTTACAAACTCAAATTTTGATGTAAAAGTCCGCTTGGTTCCACCATAGTCAACCCTCTTAATAGAGTAACTTATTTCTTTCCAGTTCTTTATATCTGAACTGGATAACTGATAAGTAGTTTCATTGATAATAAGTTTGAATTTACAAAGCATCTCACAATCATTATATCGTTTGCGAGCAAATATAAAGAAAAAGCCAACCGGTTTCTCGATTGGCTAAATTCTTGAAAATCACACTTTGCGACAGTCTGTCATAAACACCTATATATCAAAGCATTTAGTATTAATTCATATAAATAGTAACTTTTGGTTTTATCTGTTATGGTTAATCCATTCTACCTCTTTTATCCTATTCGTAGGATATAATTTTGCATTAATCGAATCAACTTGAATAATTACATATTTAGTTCCAAAAAAGATCAGATTATGATGATTATCAGTTTCGATAACTTCTCCATCTGTTAATTCCAGCTTCACATCATTAGAATATAAAGTGTCACACTTATTTTTAATATAACTACTAAATAGAATCATAGCAATAAAAACTAAAGCTAATAATATAATGTCCAATATTCTATACCTAGAATAAGCAAAACCGGCACCAAATAAGATTACAGGAAACATAATATAGTCTAAATATGACTTATACCACATATTAAAAACAAAGAAAATAATAAACAACAATGCTATAACAAAAAGCATTAATAACATACTCTTCTTACTCATTGTTTTTTTAGTGTTATTGCAAGAATCTAAAATAGGTATTAATACAGATGATATTCCTAAATATGCAAGAAAAAGAAAAATAATAAGCTTTGTAGTTATAGAAGCTATTGAAAATTGAATATCTTCCCATGAGATTATACTCACAATATCTAAATCAAATCGACCTAAAAAATGCCAAATTAAATCAAGGGAACAATAATAGTGTATAAAAACAAATATACCAATTAAAGAAAAAATGTAAGTAAGCCTTTTATTATCCATCTCTGTTTGTTTATATTAAATTTGTGTAATTTACGAAATTAAACATTATTATAGCAAATAAATCTAAATCCATAAATAATTAACATTTATTTTATTATTGGACAACCAAGTTCCTGAATGATCATCTTTCTCCCGGAAGAAATACGACTCTTTACAGTTCCTATTGGTATATGCAAAAAATCACTGATCTCATCGTAAGTATATCCCTTTGCACAATATATCACACTATCTATACAGCGAGATTTTTGAGAACATTTCCTAATTACAGATATAATATCATTATACATAATCATGTTATAAGGATCATCAAAAGAACGCCTCTCGGCAACAAAATCATATTCAGTGAAATGCACATGTGAATTCCGATTATATTTGGTTATATATGTATTCCGCATGATAATTAAGCACCATGACTTTATATCTTTAGTAAGATCGAATCTATCACGATTAAGAAGTACTTTATAAACTGTATCCCCTACCAAATCTTCCGCGTCTTGCATGGAATAGCAATATCTTCTCGCCATACGTAATAACCATGGGTATAAATCCGATAATTCCTGATCAAAGTTCCCCATCTTCTACCCTCCTCATTAAATATATCCCCAATTTCCCACCAATACACCGCTCAACATATTCACGATGTCTTATGCTTTGTTCGTGCATATCTTTTGCTGAAGTCTCAATCGAATTAATAAGGATATCGACATTAGGCGGCAATGCAGCAATCATTTTTTTTACTTCAGATAAATCAAGTGTTATCCGGTCACATTTATTCTCTAATATTTGCAGTTCTGCAAATAGATGTCTGCATATTTTTTTATTTATGCAAATCGTGTCATTCTTTTCAATCATATAAAGTTCGTTTGTGATTCTAAAAAAGAATTACTAACGACAGATTGAAAAGTTCGATTACAAAATTATCTTCTATTTAAAACTTCTTAATTATGTTCTTCTTTTTCTAATAGTGATTTCTACATCCGCTTGATGAACTATGTTTGCGTAAACAGCAGCACTTACAGCATGTACATCAATATTCATTTTAAAATAAGTCATTAGGAATGCAATCTCAGAGTCAAAAGAGGAACGAATTTGTTCTGGAGTTGCTTTCTTTTCAGAATGCTCTTCGACACGTCTCTCTTCATTTCTCTTTTGCTCAAAAATTGCAATATGAAGCATATAGTCTAGTTTTGATTTCAATTGCTCATTATCCATATTATGTGCATTAACTTCCATCTGCATTAATACTTCTCGGACCTCATCAAAGCTGCAGACAGCTATTAAAGTCTGACAAATGCGAAGAAGTAATAGGTGGGTTCTCTCCTTCATTATGTCTTCTTTATCCAAAATCAAAGCCTTGACACCAGATGGATTATTGATATTTCTATAATCAATGATCAGTTTTGAGGCCCTTTCCTTCAACTCTTCCTCTGATTTTGACTCATTCTCAGAAAGTAAGCATAGATACTCCCCACATGAAATATCTATAAAATCACTCAATGAAATTTGATTCAATCGCTCTATCATGACAATTTCCACCTCTTATAATTTTCAAAATCACGATTATTTGCATCCTCACGCTGTTGCTTTATACTCTTTAGCAGTAAATTATTTGTGGTATCTATCCTTTTTTCAAGCCTTGAATAATCATTGACCACAATTGTACTATTTTTAGCAGAGGATATATTCGATGGTGAAAATGTCGGCGAGTGCAAATCGGAAATATCAAAGCTTGACAAATCAAGTTCATCCACATCCGGAAACACCTGTGCCCCTTTGGGAATATCCACCAAAGTAGGAGTATCAGGAGTTATCCATGCTTGCCCTTTATACATGACGACTTCTTGTTTTCCGGCATCACCGACAAGAGCTGTTCCTCCCCTATGTCCAGCAGTATCCTTTGTACCTTCTGCATAAGATGGTATAGGAGTAGCAAGGATAGTTGCAACTTGTATAGCTCCCATAGCTCCAACAACGGCAGCCATTATCGCACCTGCTATGGGACCCAATTTAAAAGCCTCCATAATACCACGAGCTGTCGCTATTCCAGTTTCTGCGACTTGTGTACCCTTATTCCATATAGCTTGCTTATATGCTATTTCCTGTTTTTGTCTTTCTAGTTCTTTGTTTTTAGATTCGGTTTGAATCTTTGCTGCACGCTTACGAGCTTCTGCTTCTTCCTCAGTGATTGCCCCTGTTTCGGCAAGATTTTCAATTCGTTCAATATCCTTATCATATTTCTCATCATTGGCATCTTGTTCTTTTTCTATTTTTTCAATCTGACCATCGTATACAGTACTAACTAAATCTCCGATGGCACCTACAGCTTGAGATGCAACCTGAAGCCACTTTTCTACATTTTTAATTCGCTTATTCTTAGATTTCTCATCCGCCTTCTCGATTTTCTCAATAGCCTCAATCTCAGCTTCAGCTTCTTGTCGAGCTAAATCAGCTTTTGCCTTCTGTAACTGTTCAGCCAGCTTGGCACGTTCATCCGGACCGAGATTCTTTTCAGCATTAAGTTGCATTTCAAGGGCATCAATAGCTGCTTCTGTGGTTTTCCTAGCATAGTCAAGCTTCAATTGATATTCTCGTTCAGCATATTCTTGTTGAGTAATCTCTTTAGAAGCTAACTGTTTTTTCAGTGCAAGCGTATCCATGATATATTCTTCATCACGAATACTCTGTTCATGCGCAGCATTCTCAGCAATCAACAGAACTTGATCCGAAGCATGTTTTTCATACAATTCTTGTCTCTTTTTAGCGTACTTCTCGTCAATGAGGAATACATCTTCACCGGTTTTCTCTGCTGAGTCAATTTCTGCTTCACGTTGCAGTTCCAACTGGTGCAATTTCAAATCCAGTTCTTCCTGAGAGCCTTTCTTCACAACAGCAAGAGCGTTCTCAACATCTTTCCTTTCACGATCAGAATTATACTTAACGGTAAACTCGTCTAACTTTGCTTTCATTTCTTTACCTAAAGCATTTCTAGCCGCAATTTCATCTTTACCACCTCCTTTAATTGCTGCAATTTTCTTATTATATCCGAGGGAAATCTTGGCAAGCTCTTTATTTAATCCTTCATCCATAAGAGATAATTCAGATTCTTGAATCTGCTCTTGTAATTTTTGTCTCTCTCTAGCAGCTTTCTCTAGTTCACGTTTTTCTTTATCGGAAAGAGAACTTACACCGGAACCAGTATTACCTTCTGGTTTAATATCACTTCCCAACCTCTTTCTTCTCGCCTCAAGAACATTAACAGACGATTGATAAGTAGAATACTCTATAGCCAAAGCTTTTAATACTGATTTGGCATTTTCCCTAATATATTTACTTGCACTATCATCAATAGAATTAGCATATGCGTTTTCATAATCTTCCTTAGCTTTAGCTAGAGCCTTATTTTCTTGTAAAAGGGTCATATTAAGCAGATCAAGTTGTTCCTTTCTAGCTTTTTTCTTAGCTTCTGTTTCTTTCTCACCTGCTTTAATCAAGACCTGTGTCCTTTTCTCTATGACATCAAGGTCTTTTTTATAATCTTCTTCTGTCGCAGAATAAGTATTTCCTTTATTTGCCAACTTATCTGCAACTTGCTGTACTCCCCCCAACAGTGTAGCTATATCTCGAACGGCATCAGCTATTAAATCAACAGTATCTCGTATTATTCCTGTATTACCATAAATAGTAATCATCAATTCATCCCATGCAGAAGAAAGCCCCTTCAACGATCCGGCTGTATTATTACCCATTTCATCTGCCATTTTAGCGAAGTCATCGGTAACCCCGGTTATTGACTTCCTCAGAGCCTCAATATCATCAGCTCCATTCACGAAATTAGCAAACGCATTTACACTCCTTTTATCAGTAATATCAAGCATTTCTGCAAGCTCTATACCTTTATCCTTAGCTTGTTTAAGTCCTTTCACAAAATCATCTAGAGTTTTCACATTTCCTCCAAGTGTTTTGCTCAACTTTCCTCCTCCATTAGCAAGATTTAGAAGAATATTTCTTGTAGCCGTAGCTGCTGATGATGCATCAACCCCCGCATCTGCCAATTTACCCAATAATGCCAATACATCTTCAATCTCAAATCCAAAGGTTTTAGCAACAGAACCAGCAATAGGCATAGCCGTTTGTAGATAAGAAAATGATAATGCACTCTTCGTTGTAGCAACAGCCATAGCAGACACATAACGTTCTGTTTCAGTAGTGTCAGCATTAAACATTCTTAAAGCTGCTCCTGCAAGTGCAGCGGCTTCCGAAAGCCCTGCTCCAGTAGCTTGGGCGAATTGAAGAATATATTTAGTGGACTGTTGTATTTCAACAACTGAAAATCCTAATTTAGCTAATTCTAATTGTAAATTAGTAGCCTCAGAAGCAGTATACTTTGTTGTAGCGCCAAGCTCTCTGGCAGATAATTTCAACTCTTTTATTTTATCAGAGGTAGTTCCTAAAATAGCGGCTAATTTACTATTAGTTGCTTCAAATTCCATTGCAGTCTTAATTCCCTGTTTCAATTCAGTCCATATCATTTGTAAGCCTTTCATCGCCAATTGACCAGCAACAAAACCTTTAGCCATTGTACCAGTACTAATCCCAACCTTATTAAGTCCTATCGATAATTCATTTTTCAGAATTCCTCCAGTTCTTCTAGCAATAATCCCCATATTCTGCATTGAATTATTACCATTCTTCAATTCTATAATAGCCGCCTTAACTTCTTCCCGATATGCCCCAATAGTCATTTTCTGCTGAGTATACCGATCAGAGTTACGTTTTATATAGTCAGTATTGATACCTATTGTGGAGTTAAGGCGTGCGAGTGTTCGTATATAATTCTCATCTGTATCTTTCAGAACATCAACAGCTTTCTGTAGTTGCTTATTCACTTCTTTAGCCTGCGATCGACTATTTACTTCCTGATTGGTTAAAGAAATAGCTGTCCGAATAATCTTTATCCGTTCTTCTTCCGAAAGAATAGCCTTTTTACGTGTAATATTGCCAGCGTTCTGTGCCTTTGATAAGTTAGATTCCGCTTTAGCTGCTTTTTCCAAAGAAGCGGCATTATCTTCATTTGCTTTAGTGAGTTTCTTCAATTCAGTAGCAGATAGCTTCTCTGAGTTTAGTTTCTCTTCTATCCTCTTCGAAACAGCTTGCGTAATTTCTGATTGTTTTCTAAGGGCCTCAGTTAGTTCAGCGGATGCAGAACTAGCAACCTTTGCCTGTGTATTATAGAGATTACCCAACTTTTCAAGGTCAGCCATCCCATCCACATTGATTTTTAAACCTTTGGCAAGCTCTAAAGCCGCATTTTTATACGTATCTCTTATCTTACCAATAGTATTATCAAGCTCAATCAATTTCTGAATATCACTATCTTCAACAAAATCTTTCAATTTTAAATCTGCCATATCACAGGTAATGTTTATATTCTACAATCGTACCTTTTATCTCAACTCCTAGTTTATCAAAAGCATATGTACTATCTTTCCTCTGATAAACAACATATATGCAGCCATCCAAAACAGCCGCTTTCTTGGCAAGCTCACTTACACGATCCAGTTCGCTCTGCAATTTTCTATTTTCACACGCACAGGCCATATCAACGATATCCACATTCTGAAAAGAAACGTTCCATCCATGGACGGAGATACATAATACTGAAATACTCCTTTGCTGTATCACCGATTCCTAAAATCTGTTCACCATATTTCTTCTCGATAGAAGCACCGTCCTTAAAACCTTTCGTTGAAAAGCGAATCCCGGAATCAATGCGATCTGCGAAAATACTATCATAGAAAGTACCAGTAATGAAAAGGTTAGGTACCTCAACCGGACGAGGAGATAAATAGAGCATTTCACCTCGTAGTGGTGGAGTTATCTTTTCTTTCCAATGCTTGTAGCGTCCTGCCTGATTCTGCCATGGACCAGGCTCATTAAAATAAGGATCACTATCATAATCAGGATTCAATAAATGTTCTGTTCCATCCAGTCCGGAATACATTTGCTCCTGAATGCAATCTACGAGTACATCCTTATGCTCTTCCATGCACTTTACACATTCCTCCTTAAATCCAGAGGCGATGGAATGAACAACTCTATATAATTCGTCGAAATCAGCCATATAGTAATAATAAAAAGGCTGGACTGTATAAACAACCCAGCCCAAAGGTTACTACTTCTTTTTCTTGATCATACTGTAGACATCGGATAGCAATTGTTTTCTTTCATCTTCACTACGATCTTTCCACAGCACATTTATATGCTGTCTGATGAATGCCTGCTTAGTCATAGACTTCACAGCATCTTCAACAAATGTTACCCCTTCAAACTTCATACAGCTTGCTCGATACCTTTAATACCTTTTTCAAACAATACAGAAGGAGCTTTCAGTGAAGGAGTAGCCCCATCTTTAGGAACAATAGTAATAACCCCATTCGCATAAGTCGCAGACGTTACGTTGTTGAGGACTTCAGCAGCTCCATCAGCAAGAAGAGTACCGAACTCTTCCGTACGATCGTAGCCACCAATCTTCTCAATAATTTTATAGGCATTTTCCGCTTCTGCCTTTTCAAAAACAACATCAACCAAACCTTTTGCAAAGTTTTTAGGATTGAAATCCAACTGTACATAATCAAAATGTAGCTGGCTGTCTTCAGCATCTTCATGGCAAAAGCTTACTGTCATTGTTGATTTCGCACCACTAGTCGGATACTGTGTGACAGTAGGATATACAGTAGACATTGGAATGCCGGCAAGGATATCAGTATCATCATTATAACCGATAAGATGATTATCTCTATTCCAGAAATACACATCCCATTCCTTATTTGCATTATTCAACAGCTGCGCATTCAGGACTTCATCAAAACGGGCTAAAGTAAAGGTATCAGTCTGGGCATTAAGTCCATTATACTGATTTCCCCCGTAGCCAAGAGCGTTCACTTGCGGCTCACCACCGTTCTTCGCATACTCAAAAAGCGGGAAAATAGGATAAATCCGTCCGGGACGATCCGCATGACATAATTCTGCTAACTTATCACCGGTAATATCAGTAGGGAGCTTCACTCCATGTTCAACCATTATTGAACCTTTTACCTTTTCCCAATCAATTTTACAAGCAGATCCACCAGTGTTAAAACGGGAACCTTTGCATGTTCTAATCTTTCTCATTTTCTTCTACAATTAGGTATTTTAATTATAATCTCCATCGAGCGTATGTTTATGGCGTCAATAGGCTCGCTCACTGCCTCACCGGTATCTGTATAGGCTCCGTATCTGCCATAACTATAATTCTCTGAATAGCTATGTTTCACTTTATCATCAAAATTCCAGCTAAAGCGGTTATCTTCAACAAGGCTCTCTAATAAGCAGTGATAAATCGGACGAAGAATATTCTTGAAAGAAGTAGTTCTACGTTTCTCATTACTCCATTCTCTACTTGAAGAACAAGCAATGATTAACGAAACCTTTGCTTTAGAATAGTAGTCCGGATCGCTCCTATCTTCATTTATTGGGGTAAATAAAGCAATTAGTGGGAACTTACTTTCCGATTGACTGGGCGCTTTACTATACCCATCTAAAACATCCTTGATATATTGTCCGCTGCCGAAGATATAATTTAGTTTGGGAGACTTAATGACCTTCATACCACCTTTTCCATCAGGATAAAGGATTTCAAGATTCTCCGGAAGTTTTTCCACTATTTCCTCAAACAGTTCTGTTATATCCAATTCCATCATAAATTGAAAGCATTAATGGGAGTTAATAGGTTCTTTTGAATCTTCAAACCGGTGAAAGGACAATCATCGGACATCGCCCATTCTACAAAGAGTCGGTTCTTCTTCACCATGCTGTTCCAGACACTAACCTGTCTCTTAATCGGAGATATATACTCGTTAGCACATTTCAATCTTACAAGACCAGTGATAGTAGCCTGTGTATTCATATCACGTAAAATGTGAAAGAACACATAATCGGCGAACGGTTCACTTAGCTTTTCACATAAAAGTGCATATCCGGATTGAGGTTCATCTTTTTCCAAGATATCAACCTCATCTGAAGAATCCTCTTTTTCCTGTTCTACGATCTCCAAATAATCAGTAATAGCTTGTGAAAGACTAAAACCGACAGCAGTATGAAGAAATTCGGTCTGAAATGCCTTGATATACCCGTTTATCACCTCATTTACTGCAAGAGACTGGGGCGAAGGCATTTCAGCGACCGAAGCATTCTCAATATGCCTGGGACCTGACGTAAAATATGAAACATCAATCAACATGGCAATAGTTATTTAGAAGCCTTACCCTTTCCGGTTTTCTTTTCATCTTCCACGGAAACGGTTTTATCATCAACAACAGTTACTTCCTTAGCATCTCCAGCAGGCAATTCTTTTGAATCGGCAGCCGGAAGATTCTTGTTATCAGAAGGAACCAGGGCTTCAAGTTCTGCAATACGAGCTTTCATTGTATCACGTTCATCTGTCAGTTCAACAATAGCTTTATCTTTCTCCGTAATGGATTCAGTAAGTTCACCGATTCTCGCATCTTTCTCTGTGAGCATACATTCCAATGTCTTTCGAGCATCTTCTTCTGTAACAAGACCACACTCGGAAATAGGGGTGAATGAAACCACCCCTCTACCAATCCGAATGCGTTGCTCTTTAAGCACATTGGCTACATCCTTATCATTACCTCTAAGTATGTAATCCATAATATTACTTTTTAGTAATTGCTTCTTTCAGTTCAGCCAAATCTCCATAAGCAAATGCCCAAGGATTGTAAACAGGGAAAATCACCTCTTCACTGGCAATAAGAACCACCTCATTACACAACTTCGTTTCCACATCTTCAGCCCACTCTAACGCAAGATTAGTGTAGTCAACGATAGATGCACCCATGTGCATATCACCAATAAAGTATTTACCGGGTAACATACCGGTACTCTCTACAATCGGACGGTTAGCAATATGCTTAACACCATTGACAACCTTAATAATGCCAAGGTTACGCCCAGTTGTATCCTTCTCTGATTCCATCGCATTAACATCTGACGGATTGAGAGTAATAGCATTGGGATAATACTGTGCATAGGTCATCACGGCAAATGCCGTCTTAATAACATCTTCCGAGTTAGGAGCTTCGATACTTTGGAAGAATGAGTTGTTGACAGTAAATGTCATATTTGCAATGGCTGTTTCCTCACCGGCAAAAGCAACACCTTTCAACAAGATTTGACGATCATTCATCTTGATAATAGGATTCGCTTTGTTCAAATCTGTCACAACAGCAGCATTGGCAAATGTAATAACCATACCATTGAGCATCAGATCGTACGGCTTTGTGAATTCAACAATTGTGTCTTTGCCCCCATTATGGCTTTCGACAGACTTCACACTACCTGCTTCTCCCTTAATGATAGTATCTTTGATGATACTTTCAACTGGAAGCACTCCAGTGTGATTAGTAATGCCTAACAGGTTCTCACCGTTCCCATCACCAAATAACATGTTCCAATCTTCAGCAAGCCATACAGCTTCCGGTAACATATTCAGAATATAACTTCTGATGAAAACACGACTCTTCAACATACGTTTGGAAATTCTGATATGGGTACCAAGTCGTTTCGTACCTGTCTGAATTTCCTTCATCTTAATGCTTGACTCCGGTAAACGACCGTTTTCAGTAACGTACCGTGCATTCCTGTCGAAGTCATACACTTGTGTAAAGGCGAGCTGCGTATATGTAGGATCACCCTGCAAAGTCGTAATGACATTACGCATATGAATCTTCTGATTACTTACCTGGCTAACAACACGGTTCTGCTGTTGGGTAATCATGATTTCACCACTGTAATTGTCGGTCATGGACACAATATCTTTCAAGCTGAATCCCTCAAAAGAACCTGTTTTACGGCTGTGACCGGCTGCAAACTCCTTGAACTTCTCACTATCAAGCATTTCGCTCAATTTCTCGTCGAACTTATTGATAGTATCCATAGATAAGCCTTTTTGCTTCATTTTTTCAATGCTTTCTCCAAGGCTCTTAACCTGGTCAACAAGTGTTTCATTGTCTTTAATCAATTGAGCAAACTTCTCGCCGTCATAAGACTTCAATAAGTTATTAATTTCTCCAAACTGTTTAGTCACATCATCAGGCGTAACAACTCCTTCCAGTGATTTATTTACGACTTCACACATCATGCCGACGATGTTTTCCATGAATGTTTTCTGTTCTGCTGGCAGACCATCTGTTTTCAGATTAAAATCTGATACTGTAAATTTTTTAAGCATAAAATTTAAATTTTAAGTTATTTATTATCGAAACAACTATTCAAACTTTTGAAATCGAATAAAGTGCAATTATCAGCGGCTTTAGTCGTTACTCCATCGTTACCATTTTCCCCGTCATTCTTTTCTTGAGTGTCAACAGACGGCTCATTCTTTCCGGTAGTATCTTCAGAAGTATTTTGTAGAATAGCATTCGAACGATATACTTTTCCCCAACAGTGGGGACATCTTACATAATTCATAAGATCCTGCAAACTCTTTTGAGTGAATTCTTTCTCCTCTGACTTTACAGAATCAATAAGAGAAATTACTTGAGTTCTAATCTCTGGAGTGAGCTTCTCCATTTCTTCTCTTACGATGTCCTGCGTTATCCATCTCTGATAATCGGCGGCGTAATCTAATACCTGTTGTGCAAAGGTATGTTCCGTTTCTGCGTCATAATCAAATTGATAACCGCAATGAGGACATGAGACAACGGCACCACCGTTGAGGCTCTTTAGTAATAAACTTAATTCCATATCGTAACCTTTTAAACGTTCATCACTATATCCATGCTGCAAGAACGCTTTTCGAACGAAATCAACAGCTTCCTTTACTTGGTCGGCAGTAGCAGATTTGATATTCACAAGGAATGTTTGAGGATTACTTCCCCAACTTGTCAATGTAGAATATTCCATCATACGCCATTCAAGCACTTTACAAGGATCAGTCAAATCCCTTTTGATAGCTTTTACTCCGATAGAGTGTTCAAGGGTTCTCCCATTCTCTGCAAACAGCTTATAATCAGCTAACGTGTCACGACCAATCTGTTTTTCAAGATTCAACTGGCCAACCATAACTAAATTACCCTCTGTTTCCTTACCACTCAATGGAACCCCCAACAATTGATCCGGACGGTGATTCAAGAACCAACGCATACGACCAATATTTTCCTTTAAAGTCTTGTTGAATGATCCGGGCATGGATACGTCTTTCTGTGAGTCCTTCACACCGATACCGTTCACCGCGACGGTAACGATACCCTTCTCATCAACATCATTTGCCTTTGTCTTGTACTGAAGGCTTTTGATTTTCTCTTCCATTTTCAACTTCACTTTTTGTGTTAAGACTAAATATTTGTTTAACTATCTCTCGTTCCTGGTCCGACATCTCAAATAATGTTTTGTCGAACATAGGTTCTTCAAATTTACTTTCACCGATTTGCGCCCTCCAATCATTGTACGTTATCAATCCACTAAGGAACTGGTCTTTGCACCGGCTATTGATATTGGTCTTTACTTCCTCGGCTTCTTTCAACCCCTCCTGCAGGCAATCCACATCGGAGAAATCACAATCCAAATAATATCCGCTTGATTCAAGTCCTAAAAATTGAGTAAACTCACGGCAGAACTGTTTCGCAAATGGAATGATAACAGAGCTATAAACACTCTTTTCTGCCGTAGATTGATTGCTAAAAGTAGACTGGTCTTTGCGAGGAACTAACACAGCAGGAATACCATAAGCACCTGAAATACTAATTGCATCAGCAAGTGTTTCCTCAAACGGTTGCAGTTCTGCAATAGTGAGATTGGTACGTACAAAACTCAATGGGATATCAGACAGCCCATATGGTAACTGGTCCTTACCTACTCCGAACTTACCGAAGTGTTGTTGCAAAATTTCTTTCTTCTCATTATCAGTCATAGCAATGGGTCCGGATTCATCTTGTTTCATATTGATAAGAAATCCTAAACCACCTCGTTTTACATAAATTACATTACGAGCCTCATATACAGCAATAAGGTTCGATATCGGTTTCATTTGTGACATAAGACGGCTTTGAGATTTCATAAACCCAAATCCGGAATAATAACTCACACACCCGTCTCTATCATGCCATACCTGATAAGCAGGTATATTCATTGTGCTCAAAGCGCCATAATTTAAACGATAACCTCTAATAATATCTTCTTGATCAGCTATACCAAACAATGGAATATTACTACCTAAAACAGGCAAGACTTCCATTGCATCAGCAGGAAGTACCCAGTAGTTAGAGCAATAACGCCATTTTTCTACATTAGTGAAGCTATCAGACATTGCAGCACGTGTAAAACTATTGCCAAGACACAGTTTATATACGAAATGTTGATAAACATTTTGTTTCCATGTCATCAAACAATTTGGTCTAAGAAGTATCTGATTCAAATTCTTATTAGCCCAAATAACACTATCATCCTTAACTTTCTTAAACTGAAAGTTAGCACTGGAAATACGAGAAGCGATGTAGTCTATTGGAAAAAAGACTTCTGGTACAGACTGAAAAAGCGTAAGAAAATTTTGAGAACAAACATACGGAGATGAAAATAACTCTTCAACAGTTATCTTTTTCCCTTCCGGAAGCTTCTTCTCTTCAACAGTCTCACTCACGACTTCTACATTAGCATCCTGTACAAGCTCTTCCTCTGACTTAGATTTTTTACGAAACCAACTCATTTATTTCTTATTTGAAACAAATGTAGGAATATGAATAATCGGTTTCTCAAAACACTAAAATCTTGAAAAATAAGAAATGTACAAATTCAGTTATAACAAACTATATAACAACAAATTACGCAGCAGATGATTCGGGGAACGATTTTATTATATGATATGCAAGACCACTTAAAATAATGCTTGCACTTTTATTCTCGCTATTTATGTTATAGTCCATCAGGTTAGTAATGAAATCACTGTAATCTTGAGATTCCTCTAACATCTTTGGTGATAACAAAAAGTTATTCCTTATAAAATCAGATGTAGCAGCTATTCGCTTATCCACATCGGCAAACTCTTTCTTTACTCTTACTTCTGTATCTTTCACAATTTCCCTCAACTCACGTACAGTCTGATAATAGGCAGATGAACATTCAAAGAGACACGTATTGGCCTTGTGCTCCAAACATGCGGTCTTAATTTCCTCTATGGAAGATGTTTCTCTAAACAAGGCATCAGTTAAATGCCACTTATCACCACAACGGGATGCCTGAACAAGAACAAACGTACCATCTACATTCGGCATGACATAAACAAGCCGCTGCGAGTAGACGTTTTGTGCTTCCGGATTAAAGAAACCAAGCATACCCTTACCACCATACAGATTCCTTTTTCGCCGGTTACTAAATTCAGTGTACTGCTCATTACACAAATCCACAACGACATATCGAAACGTATCGGATAAGTGCCCGTGTTCCTCATAAGTTTGCAAAGTAGTTTTATTCTTGACCTTGGTTTTAAGAATGGCACCGTTAGCATCCTTCTGTACACTCATGTAGTCCTCGATAGATACCGAACATGATTCGTCGATGTATATCTCTATGCCAGGAACAGTACAATCAAAGATAGCATTGATAAACTCACCAGTCATGGCAACACTCGGATTCTTATTGCCTACTTTATCCTCAATCTCGAATCCTTCTTTCTGCAATGTATCTATGAATAAGTCCATCCAGGAACGTTTCTCATCGTCAATACTGTTTGCTGCTTTCGTTGAGGCATCACCATGCACATAGACCTTATCACTATACTCAATAGATTTCAGATACTTCGCAACGAGTTTAGAAGATTTCTTCACTGTGTTATTGGGGCTTTCACCACACGTCTCATGGAATTGCCAAACCTTGGTACCGGTAGTGAAATCTACTTGCCAGTACGACACACTGATATATGGCAGTACATTATTATCAACTGATATATGAATAGGCAGGCCTGGGACGTATCTATGTTCACCGGAATGTTTGCCACGGTTGAAGGAACCGAAGAACTCGCTACCGGTACGAATAACACCCCACTCTCCAAGTGCATAGACATTGTAATAATCCGGATCGTGAACTCTATCATACTCAAAGTCGGCAACACATTGCTCATCATAAAAACCGTATGTACCATCAGGTGAACCAACAACCCAAAAGTTATTCAGATAGGTAGATTGGATAATAACTGTATTTGATTCCTGTTCCTCGATCTGCTTTGTACGAGGATTAAGTATTTGCCGAGGCGCATTCTTCTTTACGGATTTGACCTTAGTAAGCTCCTCCGGCAACTCTTTGCCGGCAATGGTAACAGACATTGGCACATCATGCCATTTGTCTTTATCAATGAACTCTTTCTTTATCCAGTGGCTTTCACTGATCGGATTAAAGGTACAAATAATCTGCTGCCCTTTCTTACCACGCAAACGCTTACGTAGCTGCTTGAAATCCGGATGCTCGAACTCTGACCATTCCTCTAACTGAACACGCTTATAGTTGGAGATACCTTTTATCTTCTCCGGATCGTCAAGACCGGAAAAATCTATCTTCGCACCATTAACCAGACACTTAATAGTATTCTGTTGGAACTTGAACAAATGGGATATGCCAAGACCGGCCGCAGCGACTTTATAATCTTCATAAATGGTTTTGAGAATAGAAGCTCCTACCTTACGCATAACAAGAGTGTTCTCACCGTCCTGTAATGTCTGTATCAGTATGGTTTGTGCCACACTGTACGATTTACCGGAAGATGAACCTCCATAGAGAATGATAAAACGGATAGTCTCATCATTCAAGTACTTCAATAGATAGAATCCGTTAGGATTTAGCTTCTTATAATTTATAACCATATTGTTCTAAAAGTAAGGTTTATCCGTAGGGAAAACACAGGAAATAACCTATAAAATTGTTCTATTCATCCGATTTATCATTTTCATCAAAGCCAATACGAAGTTCACTGACCTTGTTTCCATCTCCACCTTTGATGTTGACATTCTTATCGGCTTCCCAACCATTCCAGGCACCAAGCAAACGAGCTGCTTCCGTTTTACCGTTGAACTCATAGGTAACTTCTCCTCTCTTATTCTGAATCTTCTTCAATGCATTGCGTGTACGCTTTGGAAGCTGCGAAGGACTTTTCATCTTTACCTTACCTGTCAGTTCATCGACAATATACAAGTCATTGGGGTCAGCAATAATGATATCCATCAGTACACGTTCCACTGTTTCACGTTTAACTTCAGTTTCTTTCGCCCTCTTTTCTCTTATCTCTTTTATCCTTGATGAAACCTTGATGTTTTGCATAAGGGCATGAGCATTGCGCCAAACGCTCTCCTGCTTCATCTTAGAACAGTCGTAAGCCATTCGGTATGCTTCACTTGCATTGCCATCTATGTCAACGTAATACTGGCAAAACTTCTCCTGTTTTAATGTTAAAGACTTCTCTTTACTCATAGCTTCAAATTATTAAATTCCTGCATGGAGAAACAGTGATAGTTACTCAACATGCAGGAATAAATTAGAATGGTTGTACATTCATAGGATTTCTATTTCTCCGCACCCGCATTATTTTGAGAATTATCTTTTCTCCGCATGACGAATATTTTTCTTACTCCGTCCTCGACTGACGTATAGGACAAAGGTACTAAATAGATATCCCGGTTCACCGATTGCTCGAAATTATCAAATTCACGTTTCTCGTTAATCAACTCTGTTTCAAGCGGTTTGTAGTATTTTACTAAAGAAGCAAAATACATAGTAGTCACAGGTTGGACGTTACAAATATTGATAAGTTGCCGATTACAACCCACCGAATAGATAAGCCCTTCGACGACATCATCTATGTAAGTGAAGCACCGGATATTCTGACCACAGTTGTATAAAGACACGTTTTCCTTTTCCATCAGGAACCAGAGAAGAGTTCTTTTTCGCGGATTAGGTCCATATACATTATGCAGCCGGCACCCGGTCGCAGCCTTACAATAGATAGACGCATACTGTTCATCGAAATACTTGCTCGTACATGGAAGTGGTATTCTCCGGATTCGCCGTTGACGAACTGGCATATACCAACTTCACATGATTTTGATTGCAAGCATCAGCTACTCGCATGAAAGTATCAATGTTATCCTTCCTGATTTGTTCCAGGTTTCCATTAAACACACTTGTTTGCGCCGCCAAATGGAACACGCAATCAATATCTCCATTCTTTAGAAACTCGCATACTTTCGTAGCTTCAGTACCATACTTTCGGTCAAGTCCTATGACTTCAACACCTCTTTTTACTAATTCTCGGCAAAGGGCTTTACCTATAAATCCCTCACTACCGGTTACTATTATTTTCTTCATCATCACAAATAAATAAGGATGCATCTTAAAAAGATGCATCCAGGTTCAACATTGTATATTATTTTATATTCTAAAAAACATATCTCCCGAAATAGGTCGGGCTGTATCATCACCAGTTAGCCGGATGTATCGAAAGAAATTCTGTTCGGTCCGGACCGGTTGTGATAATTGTAATGCTTTGGCTGTATCATTTTAAAGGGTTAGTTACTTGCATATCTCAGCATTTATTGTAATTTTGTAAACGAGACTGTTACTTATTACAAAATTTACCAGATTAGCGGATTTTAGAGGCGGGTAATGAATTGCCCGCCTTTTTCGTCTGCTTTTTAATTTACCATAAAAAGTATACCTTTGCTATATCCTAAGTTGGACATATGAAACAAATTTATTGAAGAAAATTGGTACTTTTCTTGTAGGTGGGTACAGCGGTATCTATCTTTTTTATTCATAGCTATTCTTTATACGTTAAAATCAAGTATATGGTTTGTATTTCCAATTTGTATATGCAATTTTACCACAAAACTTAAAACTATCAATAATATGTATGAACCATACACCAAACAATCCTTACCTTCAAAGGAATATAGAGAACTTTTAGGTAGTGCCATTTGCGTTTTCAATTCTAATAACAACTTTATTATTGAGAATATCTTAAGATCTGATGTAACATCCAAGTATAATTGGTATGATTTAATTGACTCTACATCAGGACAGTTAACTTTTCCTATAAAAGAAACTATAACCAAAGAGTCCGATGGTACAATTGAACAGCTATTTAAAGAAATAGTAGATCAACGGAATCGGATTTTGCATAGCTTTCAAATTACAGAAAATGCTACTGACAACGAACAGATATTAGCCACAAAGAATAAAAGTAACGAACAGTTTGTTATTACAAAGGAATATCTGATGGACTTTATCGAGAAAAATGATAAGCTTTCAACTATGCTACATAAGTTTAGAGGCTTCTGACATTAAACGACCAGCGTATGGTATCAAAAAATCCGTTGTATCATGTATAACGGATTTTTTGATATTTTATTAGTCAAACAGTTTAAATTCATACACCCAAACAAAAGAACTACGTTCCCATGTTCCTCTTCCGGATACTTTGTTTATCAAAGCGGCAAAGGCTTCACGGGAAGTATCATATAGTCCGATATGTTTCTTATCGGAAGCATTAGCGAAAGAATAAGCAATACCGCCACTTCCATTTGCAGAATCAAGCCTATAAACACCTTCTTTTATGCAATCTTCATCTGATATGTCTTGTAAACGTTCTACTTTCACATCAGTAATACGGATGCGATGTGGCATTAAGTCGGCACGAACAAACATCTTATTGTTTAATCCAACAGAGGAGGATATAATAGTGGATATATAGCCATCTGATTTACGTCTAAATCCATCTGGTAGGTAATTTAAAATATCTTTATATGGTTGTGCTATCGCTATCACCTCATCAACCTTATACTTTGGAAGTATCTGCCCGCCATCAATCATACGTTCGTCCTCGTCATACATACACACTTCGACAATCTCCCCAGAAGGTCTTCTGCAAACAAAATATCCAGCTACATTTTCACCTCTAAACTTTGAAGGATATATGATCTCCCTTCTCGTCATGGTCTTTGTACCATTCAATACCGCTTGCGTTAAGTGGTATTTGTCATTAAACATAATCTTCTTCATATCTTTCTTGTATTGAGCGTTACTTAACATTTTGAATAGTCACACTATATGTGGTTGCCTTACTTGGTGCTTTGCCGACTTCTTTTTTATACGGACGAGTAAAGTCACGTATATGATCGAGAATGTCGTCTATCTCTGTGTCAACAAAGTCTTTTTGTTTCTGCCATTCCTCACGGGCTGGGTGGTTTGTGTCCACCTCCATTTTTATTGTTATAATTTTCTTCATTACTACATTGATATTATTAAATATTAAATTAACTTTGCTGTGGATATAAAAAACACATTATGGATAAAATAATTGATTATTCACTTGATAATATAGGGCTTATAGCAACATTAGTAATTTTATTTATTATTTTCATTGTCAATACAATAATCAGCTACAAAGTATATAAATCACAACATAAATATACTAAAATATTCAATTTGCAAGCTGATGTCATTAAAGAATTATATTCAAAACTTATTCGTTTTTCCACTGCAATTACGAATTTCACCATGCGAAGTCACTTAGTTGAAAACGATTGGAAGAAAGAGGAGCAAGAAAGATTAGAAAACTTAAATAGTGCATATTTGGCATTAAAAGATTTCTTTTATCCTAATCGCATTTTCCTTCCACTTTCTTTATGCAACCGAATAGAAAACCTTATGAATGAATATATAAACAAGGCGCAAGACTTCGAAAACTATAAAGCAGAAATAAGAAACTTTCAAAATAATTTTTTAGTAAAAAGACACATAGAATCCAGTAGAAAGATCACCACAGAAATACAAGAAGAATTGCCTTTAATTATTGAAGATATAGAATACTTATTTAGAAAAATGCTTGGAATATCTAATAGATAATCACTTAAGTTTAACCATTTTCATGCCATTCTAAATTTCTTCAAACGGTATCATTAATACAAATGTCTCCTTTCAAGACTCGTTCTACCTGTTTGTCGATTATCTCTTGAAATTCAATTTGGCAGATAAGAGAACAATCCGGTATAATCTCTTCTATTGTGTCACCCCGCCATGTTGGTAGTTCATCAAGGAATATTCGCCCGTCTTTATCCTTTAGGCATGTTGCACCTACATCTCGTTCAATCTGCGCCATTTGGTTGAATACATCTGGGAAGTCCTTCCGGATTTTATTCCAGTACCCCATGCCACCTTTCACGCAACCGATACAGTTGTTGTTATTGTAGCCCATCTTGTACATGGCGGGGATTTCAATACTAGCTTTCCAAAGCATACCCATTGCGTCGGGTTTCGTAATCTGCTTTTCAACAAGCGGGAACAGCGGCTTTGTGTCTGGGTACTGCTGCTTTAATCGGATAGCTCGGTTAATCTCTTTTGGATCATAATCGAATCCCCAAACTTGACCGTCCCAAGACCCAAGTTCCTTTTCCAACTTGTACCGGACTTTCTTTTTCAGTTCAAGAGTACAAGCAGCACCATGCGCACCGTTGATAAAACCTCTCCTTAAAACGTCAGCTACACAAGTGTATTTGTCGCTTCGGATAGTGTGAATCGGTTGACCGTACCACTTCTCGCAATCAGCAAGAAATCTGGCATTATCTGGATGCCCAGAGCCAGTCTCAATGTAGTAGAGCTGTACATCTTCGTACAAACTCAATGCTATTTTACAAGCAACAGCGGAAGTTACTCCGCAAGAAAACCATGCTATTATCATAATATTTATTTTATATTTATATATTTGTAAATTCAAAAAATATGATATTAAACAATGGAAAATCAAGTTTTCAATTCTTGGGAGATAATCAATGAAATGACAATCATTAAGAAAGCTGATTGGAGTTTCTTTAAATACAATGGCTCTGGCATTCCTAAAGCAACCAGAAACTATTGGAATATCAATAACTTATCATCTGGAGAGAAACTACATATCATTTTAAATTATAAAGGGGTAGAATATGAATCATATATTGTTATAGATAAAACCAGATTCCAGAGATCACAGATATTTTGGAATTCAGATTTAGGAAATATCTTTAAGCTACTATATCCAAATTACAACAACAAAAATGATTTAGACTACCCGTCATTACAATTCAAGAAAATATCTAACACATATTATATTATATCTTTTGTTAATGAAATAAATGATGATTATCTATTCTTACTACCTAACTATTCAAATATAGAAGGAAGAAAACTATATTTTCAGTCTACACGTTATGAGAGAGACGCCAAATTACGGCAACAAGCTTTGAATATTCATGGATATTCCTGTTTTGTATGCGGATTTAACTTCTTTGAAACATATGGAGAAATTGGACGTCAATTTATCCATGTACATCATATAAATCCACTCTCTCAAATTGGTGAACAATCCGTAAATCCAATTACAGATTTAGTTCCTGTATGCCCAAATTGTCATTGTATGATCCATAGAGATAAAAATCAGATTCTTACAATTGAAGAATTGAAGCAGATATTCAAAACGAATGGGAAGTAAGCAATAGACTTTTGTACATAAATAATCAAATCTATCAGATTATCATTATTTATTATATACCACTAAACAGACATATATTAGTTTAATCATTTACGTATTAATTAAAATTTGTTTTTACAACGGCTATAGTCTACCTTTCCTCTAATTCCTCTTATATCCGGATAGAATAAATTGGGGATAACATAAGAGTCATACTCATTAGAATCATTTTTTGCTTCGCAGTATTCCTCGGCAATAGCTTCCTCAATATATTCTTCTTTATCTATGTAAAGAACCAAGGCACCATCTGCGAAAAATTGAATCTTACCGAAAACACATTTCACCTTACTCATAATTATGTAAGCCCCCGATAAAGTACCCGTTGTCTTTGTATCTTTAAGTCTCGATCTTTG